>Ga0335085_10000197_pt1 | contig 188598 bp, 149 predicted proteins | sample Lox_Sample_45_FD_206712 | JGI IMG/M metagenome (GOLD analysis project Ga0335085, IMG submission 206712) | Soil microbial communities from Loxahatchee National Wildlife Refuge, Florida, United States - Lox_Sample_4.5 | ecosystem: Environmental > Terrestrial > Soil > Wetlands | place: USA... | reverse complement strand
GCGGAGCGCTTACGGGAGGAAGCAACTGGTTCAAAGGCAACTGGCTACGAACAGCAAAGAGCTGAAACCGCATAGGTTCGCGGGCTGAGCGAACCGGGCTTCCGCCGCCATTGGAGCGTATCAGTGACCCACAGATTCCTCCGACGAGGCAAAGAATACATGTTGTGGCCGTCGACGAAGCCTATATTTTCGGGTGAACATAAGTGCCACGCCGATAAGCGAGGATGGCCGTGAGCAGAGCCATGGGTATAAGCGTGCTTGGCTCCGGCGTCCCCGTGATGCTCAAAGCGAAGTTGTCAACGCCTACATCGTAGGGATTCGAGTTCTTGACGAGAACGCGGAGCTGATACGTTTGGCCGGGAACCATAAAGCTGCTGATATCTTCGCTGACATGAACGTACGGGTTCGTCGTCGTCGGATTGGATTGGAAGAGGTCGAAGGGTCCGTACAAGATCTGGATCGGGGTAGCGGTCAGCGGATTGGCCCCGCCGGGTATCAAGCAAACACACGAGATTTGTGGATTTCCGCCCAACCCGAAAACATCGTTCATAAAAACATCGAACGATATGATAGCCGATGTTGTACTCAGTGGATCTGTGAAAGTCTGTGTAAGCGCGTGTAAGCCAGGCCCAACGTCGTCAGTAACAGCGTAATAGGAACCGTCGCTGGGCCCAGGGGTCGGATAACCGTTGATCGGGGTCCGCGCTTGGTTGGTCACAAACCAGCTACTGCCGTCGGTGGTTGAGTTGGTCACCGTCCAGCCAGTAAGCCCAGCTTCGAAACTCCCGTTGCTTAAAATCTGAGTTGCATTCACAGTGAAAGCAAGCCCAAAAAACAAAAGCGTACTGTGTAGCCAAGCTAAGCGTTTCATGGTAGCGCCTCTTTTCCTTCAAAATCAGGGCCAAAACTGCCAAGGGCAGTCGGTTCAGACCTGTTATCGCCTATCGTCTGTTAAACTTATAACGGCAAACCGGGCAAATTGCTTCTAAGGAAAACCTAAGGAAATTCGGCATCATAGATAAAAGGAGCGACGGGCCATGCGCGGCTTCCGACTGGACGATCGGTTGGTTTTCCCAGAGTTAAACATCGTTGTCTCGAAAGGCGCCAGCGTCCATGTCGAGCCGAAGGTGATGCAGGTTCTTGTGGAACTTGCCAGGCAGCCGGGCGAACTCTTATCCAAAGCGCAGATCCTTGAGAAAGTTTGGCCAGGCCTGTTCGTGTGTGACGACGTGGTGGCGAACGCCGTCTCATTACTGCGCCGCGCATTGGGAGATGAAGCGAAGCGTCCAACCCTGATTCAAACCATCCCGAAGCGCGGATATAGAGTTCTGTGCGCTGTGGAATCCGTTGACGAACCAAACTCTCCCGCCAGCGCTCCGCTGGAGAACGACTTGACGCTCTGTGTTCTCCGCGTGCGCCATTTGCGGCAGGAGGAAACCGAGTCGTCCCTGCGTTCCGCTCACGCGTACGCGCAGGCTATTATTCGCCTGATGCCTGACTGCGCCATCGCTTATGCCGAGTTGGCGTTGACCTTGTTCTCTCTCTTAAAATTTGGCGCTGTTCAACGAAAAGACATCGAGATCGAACTCAGAAGTGTGATTGATCGCGCGATGTGTCTTGACGAACACTCCGGCCTCGCGCTCATTTGCCTGGCAAAACTCGAATCTCGATGCGACGGTAACTGGATCAGCGCAGAGCTGCATTTACGCCGCGCCTTGCAAGCCGGTTACCAGGACCCCCAGGTCCTGACTGAATGCAGCACTCTTCTTTCGGCTATGGGCCGCTTTGATGAAAGCATGCTCCTGGCTGAGCAGGCATCATTACTGGATCCCATCTCCCCGGCAGTTCGTTTGCAAGTCGGCAATGCATATGTTTGCAATTCGAGGTGGGAAGACGCGACCGCCTCCTACCGGCGCCTTTTGAGGTTTAGTCCGCAACATGTGTTTGCCCGCTGGTGTTTAGCGAACGCACTGATTCTATCTGGCGAGCCGCAAGAAGCCATCGCTGTCGTTACGAATGGATGCGCAACCACGGGACGTCCGGCACATCCATTGCTGTTTGCTCCGTTATTGCGCGCTCAGCACCTCGTGGCCCCTTCTCGCAAACACGCTGCTGCTGCTGAAGAGTTGCGGTTTGGAACGAATGACCCCGTGGTACTTGCCGAACTATATGACTCGCTCGGCGCAACAGACAAAACCTTCGAACTCCTGGATACGGCTGCGGAAACCAGGCATTATCGCTTCTCCGCCGTGAACATGTTCCCGCAATTCCGGGCGATTCGAGAAGACTCGCGCTATCTCGGGCTACTCAAAAGAGTGGGGCTTACTGTGTGATAGGTACGCGTTTGAATGGATTGAGTCACGTCGAATTCATTGAGCCCTAAGCGATTTCGTACTGCGTGCGGTAGCGGGATATCGACATACGCGTTGGGGAAAACAAGCCTGGCGGTTGCGTTGTGGATTGAGTCTTCACCGGTCTGATCGAGTATTGAAAGGTCAAACAAATAAAAGCGGTCGGCATTCGGAGACAAACATCGATAGGTTTCGAGAAGTCGGCCAGCATCGGCCGACCACACTCGACTGCCACCTGGCCGTATCACGCCCGTTGCTGACATCCGCGTCCCCCGACGCCGGGCCGATTCCCGCCCCCCGCACGCCTTCCCCAAAACTGTGCCGAATTTCGCACTCCTCCTATCCACCACACGCCACCGCGCCGCCCCGTTCCCCAACGCCGATGTAATATAGATGGCATGTCTACCGTAGACAATCCATCTGACCGCATCGAATTTCTCCAGGGTACGCTCGAAGTCCTGATTCTCCGCAGCCTGCGGCTCGGACCGAATCACGCCTACGGCATCGGCCAGTTCCTCGAGTCGCAGTCCGGCGAGGAGTTCCGCGTGGAAAACGGCACGCTCTACCCGGCTCTGCAAAGGCTCCTGCAGAAAGGGCGGATCTCCGCGGCATGGAAAACGTCGCCCAACGCGCGGCGCGCCCGCTATTACAAAATCACGCCCGCCGGGCGCAAACAGTTGGTCGCGGCCACTTCGAAATGGAACCGGTTTGTGGAAGCGATGAGCCGCATTCTGGCTCCGGAGGCCTGACGCCATGCGCCAATGGTGGGCCAAGATCCGGGCTCTGCTGCGCGGCAGGCCCGCGCTTTCGTCAGACCTGCGCGAGGAACTCCAGGCGCACTTCGACATGGAAGTGGAAGAAAATCTCGCCCGCGGCATGTCTCCCGGCGAAGCGCGACGCCGCGCCTGCGAGCGCTTCGGAAACCCCACCTTCATCCACGAGCGCGCCCGCGACACATGGACTTTCCCTTCCATCGAGAACCTCGGAAAAGATGCGGCGTACGCGGCGCGCATGGCCCGCAGAAGCCCCGGATTCACCTCCATCGCGGTCCTTACGATTGCCCTCGGCATCGGCGGAGTTACCTCGATGTTCAGCGTGATCCGGACCGTCCTCCTGAAACCGCTCGATTATCCCGATCCGCATCGGATTGTGAAGATCCAGGGGCCATTCAACCGGATCCGATACCTCGGAATGCAGACCGCAACCGCCTTTTCCGGGTTCGGAGCGGCGGGCATCCCGGAAAGCGTGACCATCGATACCAGGGGGGGCGAACCCGAGTCGCTCCAGGAGGCGCGCGTCTCCGCCAACTTTCTCTATGTTCTTGGCGTAGCCCCCATGCTCGGCCGCGGCTTTGCAGCCGCAGACGATCGTCCCGGCGGACCGGATGTCGCGCTCATCAGCTACAGCCTCTGGGAACGTCTCTTCGGCGGAGATGCGAAGATCGTCGGACGCGCGATCTCTCTGAATGCACGCTCATACACCGTGGTCGGCGTTCTGCCGCCGCATTTCGAATTTCCGCAGGCCGGCTACGACGTCTGGGTCACGCGTCCGTGGGAGTGGTCCACCGTCGCCCCGGAACTTTGGGACCGCGTGCCCGATCTGTGGGGATTCGCGCGCTTGAAATCCCGTGCCACCCTTGCGGAAGCCGTTACGCAACTCAACGCCCTGACGCGGGCATACGCGCTGGCATATCCCGGCTTGCCCGGAGCCGATCCACACCTGACCGTGCACGTGGAACCCCTCGAAGAAAGCATCGTGCGCGGCGTGCGCTCTCTGCTTTGGATTCTGTTCTACGCCTTGGGTTTCGTTCTGTTGATCGTATGCGCCAATGTCGCCGGCCTGCTTCTGGCAAGGTCGGCGGCCCGCTCCCGCGAATTCGCCGTCCGGGCCGCCCTGGGCGCCTCCCGCCGGCGATTGATTCAACAGATGCTCGCCGAAAGCGTTTTGCTGGCCCTTGCCGGCGCCGCGCTCGGGATCTTGCTCGCCCGCGGAATTCTGTTTGTCATGACGCGCTTTGGCCCGGTGGACCTGCCGCGAGCGGACGAGATCCGGATCGATAGCACCGTGTTCGCCTTTGCCTGCGCGGTATCCGTCATCGCGGGCCTGGTTTTTGGGCTGCTGCCTTCCTTGCGCTTTTCCCGTCCCGCGCTCGCCGGCTTTTTGCGGGAGCACGGCGCCCTGGCCGGCAGGACCACGGGCGGCCGCACGGCATTCGGTTTCGGCGCCAGGGGGGCGCTCGTCGTGGCGCAGATCGCTCTGTGCATTGTTCTGATGGTGGCAGCCTCGCTCACTCTCCAAAGTTTCTTGCGCTTGCGGAGCGTTGACCCGGGCTTTCAACCGTCGCGCTTGTTAACCATGGAAATCGCCTTGCCCAAAGCGCGGTATGGAACGGACCGCGAGAAACAGGCCTTCTGGGACGAACTGCTGCGGCGGGTCGGCGCGCTTCCCGGAGTGCTCAACGCAGCCGTTGCCGCATCGATTCCTTCCACCATTCCCAACATGATGGTGACCCAGGTGCAAGAGCAGCCGCTGCTGGAAGTCAACGACCGGCCTGTCGTGAACATCCAAAGCGCTACGCCCAGCTACTTTCAAACCATGACAATCCCCTTGCGGGCCGGCAGAACATTCTCCGTAACGGACCGCGCAGGCGCCCCGCGGGTCGCCGTGATCAACGAACGGCTGGCGCGCCTTTTCTGGCCATCGTATCCGCAAGGCCCGTCGCCCGTGGGACAGCATCTGCTCGCCGGCGGCCGCTCAACACCCGTCGAAATCGTCGGCGTCGCAGGCGACGTTCACGAAGACGCTCTGGCCGCGGATGTCAAGCCGGAAGCATACTTCCCGTCCGCGCAATTGCCTCCGCAAACCGCCTATCTCGCAGTCCGGACGTCCACCAATACCCGTGATCTGGATACCGCGGTGCGGAGCCAGGTAACCGCGATGGATCCGGGCCAATCCGTGTCTCACGTCCAAACCATGGACCAACTGCTCAGCGCGTCCTTAGGCGGCCGCCGCTTGACCCTCGTGCTCATCGCGGCCTTCGCTGGTATCGCGCTGGTCATCGCGATGATCGGCATCTACGGTGTCATGTCGTTCCTGGTGGTCGAGCGCACGCAGGAGTTTGGCATTCGCCAGGCCCTGGGCGCGCAGCGCCGCGACATCATGGCGCTCGTCCTCGGCCGGGGACTGCGCCTGGTGTCCGCCGGCCTCTGTTTCGGAATCCTCGGGGCGCTCGCGTCCGCTCGTTTCCTCGGAACTCTCTTGTTCCACGCGAATGCCGCCGACCCGCGGATGTATGGAGCCGTCGCAATCCTGTTCGCTGCAATCAGCCTTGTCGCCTGCTGCCTGCCGGCGATTCGTGCGACCCGCGCCGACGCCGCGCCGCTGCTCCGTTAAAGGCCCTGAGCCCCCGGTGACGCCGGAGGTCTCTGCCGCCGGTCCCGCGCTCCCTCACACCCATTCGCCTTCCCCACCTCCCCCCTTTGCGGGTATGTCGAACATTCCCACAAAAGACCCAAAAATGTCCGATTATCCTTCTTACCTCCGGGAGTATACTGTAGTTTCAGAGGGATGAGATGAAACGCTACGGTAAATTCGCAGCCCTGATCGCGATCGTGATCGGAGTTCTCGCCTGGCTCGCTTCGGCGGGTATGTCCGAAAGCAAGACCTATTATAAGAGCGTCGCGGAAATCAACCAGATGGGCAACAAAGCCCTCGGCCTGCGCATGCGCGTCGGCGGCGATGTCGAAAACGGCTCCATCCACCGCGTCGGCGAACGGGTCCAATTCATCCTGGTGCAGGACGACAAGAAACTCAGAGTCGCCTACACCGGCACCGACCCGCTGCCCGACACCTTCAAGGACGGCGCCCAAGCCCTCGCCGATGGCAAACTCGCCAAAGATGGCACCTTCTTAGCTGCAAGAATTACCGCCAAGTGTGCGTCCAAGTATGAGGCGAAACCGGGCCAACTGGCTCCCGGACAAACGCCGCCAAATATCAATACCGGCAAAGCCACCACTTCGCTTTGAACGGTCCGTAGAGGGGTGAAATGGAAAATCTCGGTTCGCTGGCCATCCTGCTGGCCTTCTGCGTGGCCATGTACGCGGCTGTTGCGAGCGTCGTGGGACGCGTAAAACGGAAGCCGTTTCTGATAGTTAGCGGCGAACGCGCGGTCTTCGCGGTGTGGGCGCTCATCACGCTCGCTTCCGCCATCCTGGTCTCCGCGCTGATGACCGGCGATTTCCGCTTCGCCTACGTCGCTGAGCATTCCAACCGCTCCATGCCCCTCCTTTATAAGTTCGCCGCCTGGTGGGGCGGGCAGGAGGGCTCCCTGCTCTTCTGGAGCTGGCTGCTTTCCACGTACGCCTCGGTCGTGGTCTTCACCAACCGGCGCAAGCACCGCGACATGATGCCCTACGTGGTCGGCGTGATGGCCACGGTCCAGACCTTTTTCCTGGTCCTCAATAACTTCATCGCCAATCCCTTCCAGATGCTGGCCACCGATAAGCTGATCGTCGCGGTTCCCGACGGCCAGGGGCTCAGCCCGCTGCTGCAGTATCCCGCCATGGCCATCCACCCGCCGATGCTCTATCTCGGCTATGTCGGCTTCACCATCCCCTTCGCCTTTGCCATCGGTTCTCTGATCACGCGCCAGCCGGGCGATTCCTGGATTCACACCACCCGCCGCTGGACGCTCGTGACGTGGCTCTTCCAAAGTTGCGGCATTATGCTGGGCGCCGCCTGGGCGTATCACGTGCTCGGATGGGGCGGCTACTGGGGCTGGGACCCGGTGGAAAACGCTTCCCTGCTTCCCTGGCTCAGCGGCACGGCGTTTCTGCACTCGGTGATGATGCAGGAAAAGAAGGGCATGATGAAGGTCTGGAATATCGTGCTGGTCTCCTGCACCTTCTTCCTCTGCATCCTCGGTACGTTCCTCACGCGCTCGGGCGTGGTGCAATCGGTGCACGCCTTCGCGCGTTCGGAAATCGGCAAGTATTTCGTCAGCTTCATGGCCATCGGCATCGCGGCCACCGTGTACCTCATTCTCGATCGCCTCGATTACCTCAAGAGCGAAGCCGAGCTGGAATCGGTCATCTCGCGCGAATCCAGCTTCCTGTTCAATAACCTCATCCTGCTGGCGAGCTGCTTCGCGGTGCTGTGGGGCACCCTGTTCCCGGTGATCTCCGAATACGTCTCCGGCGACAAGATTTCGCTCGATGCCGATTGGTACAACCGCCTCATGGTCCCCATCGGCCTGTTCCTGCTGTTCCTCACCGGCGTGGGCCCGCTGTTCGCCTGGCGGCGCACGTCCACCGACAGCCTGCGGCGCAATTTCCAGTGGCCCGGCATCGCATCGCTGGTTCTGATCGGCGCCCTGTTCGCCGCCGGCATGCGTAATTTCTACGCTCTGATCTCTTTCGGCTTCTGCCTGTTTGTGGCGCTCACCGTGATCGTCGAATTCTATAAGGGCGCCAGCTCCATCGCCGCCAAGAACTCCATGAACCTGCTGCGCGCGACGGTCGAGCTTACCCACCGCAACACGCGCCGTTACGGCGGGTATCTCGTCCACATGGGAATCGTGCTCATGTTCATCGGGTTCACCGGCCACGCCTTCAACAAGAGCGAGGTTAAAGAGCTGAACAAGGGCGACACCATGCAGGTGGGCGCCTACACCCTGCGCATGATCGATCTGCAGCAGGGGTCGAACGATAACTACTCCTGGCACCGCGCCACCATGGAGGTTTCCAAGGGCGGCGAAGTGCTCGGCACGCTCGAGCCTGAGAAACGCTTCTACACCGCCAGCCGCCAGGGCACTTCGGAAGTCGGCATCCGCCAGCGTCCCAATGAGGACCTCTACCTGAATTTCGGCGGCATGAGCGACGATAACCAGCGCGCGGTCATTCAGGCGTACGTCTTCCCCCTGGTGAGCTGGATCTGGATCGGCGGCCTGGTGCTCATCGGCGGCACCCTCATCTGCCTGGTGCCCAGCAAGGTGAAGCGGCAATATGCGCGCACCGAAGTGGTTGGGATTACGAAGAAACATGCAACGGTTCAAAATTAGTCTGCTGGCCTCGGTAGTGGTGGTCGCGGCCCTCGCCCAGACGGCCGCGGAAAAGCCCAGCGTGGATGTGCGCCGCGTGGCCCAGCGCCTGCAATGCCAGTGCGGCTGCAAGGATTCCGTAGCCACCTGCAGCATGCTCGAGTGCGGCTTTTCCAAACCCGCCAAAGAGCGCATCGCGCGCATGCAGGCCGTGGGCATGAGCGATGACCAGATCATCCAGGCCTTCATCCGCGATTACGGCCCGGGCATCTATCTTTCGCGGCCCAGCGCCTTCGGATGGATCGTGCCCTACGTGGCCGCGGCCCTCGGGCTCCTGATCATCTGGCTGTTTCTGAGGCGCTATCGCAAGCCCAAGCCGCTGGCCGAAATCGGCCCCATGGAAGTCGACGACCCGCAGTTGGAAAAATATAAGGCCCAGATCGAAAAAGACCTGGCCGACATGGATTCATAGGTGTTGCGTTGATCATTGTGATTACATGCGTCGTCGCGATCGCCGTTATCGCGTTCGTTCTCAGCGTCCGGCCGAAGGATCTTCCGGTTCCCGAACCCGTCTCGCCGTTCGCCCACCTGGATGAGCGCAAGGCGGCGATTTACGAAAACCTGCGCGACCTGCAGTTCGAATTCCGGCTCGGCAAACTCTCCGATGCCGATTACCAGAGCACGAAGAAGGATCTGCAAAAAGAGCTGGCCGCCGTCCTCGCCGAAGTAGACAGACTCAAAGCCGAACTCGCCGGAAAACCCGTTTCCGAGCCGCGACCGAACGGAGCGGTGCCTTCGATGCCGTCACCCCCGGCACCCCCGCCCTCCCCAGCCCCCGCCGCCTTTACCTGCGATTCCTGCGGCGCCACCTTCAAAGACCCCCTCAAGTTCTGCGGCGAGTGCGGCAAGCCAATGAAAGTAGGCCAGTTATGAACCGCATCCTGCAAATTGGGTTCGTTTCGTATTTCTCTTTTGCGGCCTTCGCGGCGGTCACCGGCACCGTCACCAACCGCACCACCGGCAAGCCCGAAGCCGGCGCCACCGTCACTCTCTACAAGTTCGGGCAGGGCGGCATGGAGCCGGTCGATAAGACCAAGACCGATGCTCAGGGCCAGTTCACCATCAACCAGGACACCTCCGGCACCCCCGGCCCCTCCATGGTCCGGGTGGAACTCGACGGCGTCACCTACAACCACATCATGCCGCCGGGCACGCCCACCACCGGCATCGATATGAGCGTCTACAACGCCTCGCGCGAACCCGGCGCAGCCAAAGTCTCCAAGCACATGCTGCTCTTCGAGCCGGCCAACGGCCAGATGGTGGTCAACGAAACCCTGCTCTACGAAAATACCGGCAAAACCACCTGGAACGATCCCAAAGACGGCACTCTGCACTTTTACCTGCCGGCCTCCGCCAATGGCCAGGTCGATGTCAAAGCCTCCGCGCCCGACGGCATGCCCGTGCCTGTCCCCACGGACAAAACTTCCAAGCCCGATATCTACGTCGCCAAGTTCGAAATCAAGCCCGGCGAAACGCGCTTCGACCTTACCTACACCGTGCCGTACAAGGAAGGCGAGCCGTACTCGGGCAAAATCGTCACCAACGACGACAACACCTACCTGATTGCGCCCTCGGGCGTGACCATGCAGGCCGCCGGCGTGACCGACCTGGGAACGGAACCGCGCACCCAGGCCCACATCTACGGCTTCACAGGCAAGGACTACAAGATCCAACTCACCGGCACCGAAACCGCGCCGCCCGATCAGCCCGCCGCCGACGATAGCAGCAGCGGCCCGCAGATCGAGCAGATCATGCCGCGCCTCTACGACAAGGCCAAGCTGATTATCCTGCTGGCCCTGGGCATTCTGGCGCTGGGCTTCGCCATTCTCTACCGCGCCGGCGGGGCTGTGAAGGAGCAGCATGAACGCGGTCCGCGTTGATGGCGTCTGGAAGTTCTACGGTGACTTCCCTGCCCTGCGCAATATTCATCTGGAAGCGCCGGAAGGCGCCTGCCTCGCCCTGATCGGCCGCAACGGCGCGGGCAAGACCACGCTCCTGCGCACCATCGCCGGATTCTCGCGCCCCGGCAAAGGCCGCATCGAAATCTTCGGCGCGCCGCCGCGCGAAACCGAAACCCGCCGCCGCATGGGCTACATCGGCCACGGCATCAGCGTCTACGACGAACTTTCGGCGCTCGAAAACCTGATCCTCTACGGCAAACTCTACAGCCTGCCCGATCCGCGCAAAGCGGCGCTCGAGTGGCTCGAGCGCACCGGTCTCGCGCGCGTCGCCAACGGGCTGGTCCGCGAATTCTCGCGCGGCATGCGGCAGCGACTCGCCGTGGCGCGCGCCTTTCTCCATCACCCTTCCGTTCTGCTGCTCGACGAGCCCTTCACCGCGCTCGACGACCGCGCCATCGCCGTCCTCCAAACGCTCCTGCGGCAGGCGCTCGAAGAAGGCAAAACCATCGTCATGTCCACCCACCAGTTGCGGGAAGCCCTCGAGCTTGCCACGCACGTCGCGCTGCTCCATCGCGGACAGGTGGCCTTTCACGGCCCGTGCACGCCGGAAATGGTTTCCGATCCGGGCTACGTCTATGCGCGATACGGTGAGGCTGGATGAATTTCGCTCGCCTGGTGCTGGTGGTTGCGGTGAAAGATTTGCGTGCCGAGCTTCGAACCAAAGAGGCCATCAACGCCTCCTTCGGCTTCGCCCTGGTCATTCTGATTCTCTTCAGCTTCGCCTTCGAGCGGTCCCTCGAAGGCGTGCGCGAAATCTCGGGCGGCCTCCTGTGGATCGTCTTCGCCTTCGCCGGCACCCTGATTCTCAACCGCAGCTTCGCGCGCGAGCTGCCGAACGATTGCCTGGATGCGCTCATCTCCGCGCCGCTCGCCGGTTCCGCCCTGTTCCTCGGCAAAGCGATCGCCAATTTCGTGCTCGTGCTCGCCGTCGAACTGGTCTCATTGCCGGTCTTCGGCATCTTTTACAGCGTCGATTGGACGAAGCAATGGCCCGAGCTCATGCTGGTGCTGGTTCTGGGCACCTGGGGTCTCACCGTCATCGGCACCATCTTCAGCGCGCTCACGGTCAACATCCGGCTGCGCGAAGTCATGCTGCCCATGCTGACGTATCCCATCATGGTTCCAGCCCTGCTCGGCGCCATGCAGCTTTCGAGCGCGCTCGTGGCCGGTACGCCGATCGGCCCCGATACGGTTTCGTGGCTGAAAATGCTCGTCGGTTTCGATTTGATTTACACGGCCGCTTCGGTCGTACTGGTAGAAACGATTTTGGTGGGGTAACGTTATGCGCGACAAGATAATCTACGCAGTCGGTATCATCGCAGTCGGGCTCATCGTCCTGGACCTGTATGCCATGACGCAGATCGGCGAAGAGGCCAGCCAGGGCGCGATCTTCAAGATCATCTTTTTCCACGTGCCCGTGGCCATCACCGCCATGGCATGCGCCGCCGCGGCGCTGATTGCCAGCGTGCTCTTCCTGATCACGCGCAATTTCAAGTACGATTCGCTGGCGGTCTCGGTGACCGAAGTCGGGCTGGCCTTTCTCGCCGCCAACCTGGTGACCGGTTCCATCTGGGGCCGCGTCATCTGGGGCGTCTGGTGGGCCTGGGATGCGCGCCTCACCTCGGCGCTGGTCTGCTGGCTGCTCTACGCCGGCTACCTGATGCTGCGCCACGCCATCGAAGAGCCGACGCAGCGCGCCACCTTCGCCGCCGTCTTTTCGATCTTTGCGTTCATTGATGTCCCCATCGTGATCTTTTCCATCAAGTGGTGGCGCACACAGCATCCGCAGCCCGTCTTCTGGGGCGGCGGCAGTTTCCCGGCCCAGTGGATGCCCATCTTTCTCCGCAACCTGCTCGCCATGTTCCTGCTCGGAATTGTCCTGACCGTGGTGCGCCTGCGCCAGGAAAACGCCCAACGTGAAATCGACTCGCTGCGCCGCATGGCGCATGCATTGTGAGGATTATATGCACTGGAATGCCATCCCCCTGCTCTTTTTGCAATCCGCCGAAGACGTGCAAATGGAGATCCACCGCCTCCAGCACAACTACGATTTCCTGAGCTACGGCCTGATCGCCGCCTGGACCATCCTGACGCTCTACGTCCTCATGATGGTCAGCCGCGAGCGCAAGCTGAAGCGCGAAATCAGCAGTCTGAAAGCCATGCTGGAAGAGAAGCAGCGGTAAGAGCTGTTAGCAATTAGCTGTTAGCAATTAGCTCGCCCACGGTAAAGGGCTCCCCCATGTGCCTGCTTGCGGGCGGGAAGCAGCCGCCGTTCCGAAAAAGCGAGCTAATAGCTAACAGCTAATAGCTAATAGCTATAATTCCAGCCTCCCCACCAGCTCCCTCACATTCCCCACGCCCTCTCGCTTCAGAAACTCTCCCAGCTCTTGCGCGATCCTCACCGGCGAGCGCGGGTCCCAGAACGTCGCTGTGCCCACCTGCACCGCGGACGCGCCGGCGATGAGAAACTCGGCCGCATCAGTGCCGGTCGCGATCCCGCCCAGCCCGATCACCGGAATCTTCACAGCGCGCGCCGCCTGGCAGACCATGCGCAGCGCGATGGGCTTGATCGCGGGTCCGCTCAGCCCCCCGAAGCCGGCGCCGATGCGCGGCCGCCGCGTGTGGGCATCGATGGCCAGCGCGACGAACGTGTTCACCAGCGAGACGGCATCCGCCCCGGCCTCTTCGGCGGCTCGCGCCAAGGGCTCGATGGCGCTCACGTTCGGCGAAAGCTTCACCACCACCGGCCGCTTCGCTACCTGCTTCACCGCCCTCACCACTTCCGCCAGCAGCGCCGGATCGCTCGAAAAATAGATGCCGCCCTCGCGCGTGTTGGGGCACGACACGTTCAGCTCATACCCGGCCAGCCCCGCGTGATCTTCGAGCACCCGCACTACCTCGGCGTAATCGGCCGTCTGGTAGCCGAAGACGTTGGCGAAAACCGCGGTGGAAAGCTTCGCCAGCGCCGGCAGCCTGTCGCGCACGAACGCCTGCACCCCGATGTTCTGCAGGCCGATCGAGTTGATCATGCCGCCTTCGGTTTCGAAGAGCCGCGGCGCCGGGTTGCCCTCGATGGGCTCGCGCGAGAGGCCCTTGACAACCAGGCCGCCGAGCGCGTTCAGGTCGAGCTGTTCGGCGAATTCAACGCCGTATCCGAAAGTGCCGGACGCCGCCAGCACGGGGTTTTTCAACTCGATGCCGCAGACCGTGACGGCCAGGGGATTCATTCCAGGATCGCCTCCGCAAGCACGCGGCCTACGCTCGAGGAAGGCACGGCCGCGCCCGCGATGCGCGCCAGCGTCGGAGCAACGTCCACCGATTCCACCGGGCCCTCGTAAATCCCCGAGCGGAATGACGGTCCGTAGAGGAACAGCGGGACGCGCACGTCGTAATTGTAAAGCGAGCCGTAGGAGACGCCGCGGTCCTGCGCATACGCCTCGACGTACTCGGGGCGGTAGGAGAGCATGACGTCGCCCGAATTCCGCGGGTGAAAGCTGTTGTGAAAGCGCCGCCGCCACTCGTCCCGCGTCGAGCAGGCCCCGCCCGCGGTGTAGAAACCGGCCATCGCAGGCAGCTCCATAGCCGCGCGTGCGGCGGCCAGGCGCAGTTCCTCGGGGTCGCGGAAGCCCTCGGTGTTCAGATACAGGTTCGGATAGACGTACTTTTGCACACGACCGAGCCCATGGGACGCCAGCGCACGGTCGATTGCCTCCGCCACCGTTTCTCCCTCCACCGTCATGCGCGCCCGCGAGGTTTCCGAAGGAAGGGGCGGAGCGCCGTGAGCCCCCGCCAGCGCGAAATGGAAATTGCCGTCGCCGGGAGCGCGGCTCAACTGGCCGAGCAGCATTTCGATGCGGTGGTCCAGCCGCAGCACCATCTGATTCATCAATGGCGAATGGCCCCCGGTTTCATATCCCAGCCGCGACATGGCGCCGGCAATGAGACAGACGAAATCGAGGCCGCTGCCCTGCCCCAGCCGCTCCCGGGTAATCAATTCGGAAAGCAGATCGAACTGCACGTCCTGCGCCCAGGGCGACGATTTGTAGAACGCCATGAAGTCGCCCTCATGGCCCGCTTCGTAGCGGAGAATGCGCAGGGGAGCCGCGTCCGGCTTGGCGCCGACCGCGATCCACTTGGCGTTGTGGGCGTTTGCCGGGTCGTGCTGGCTGTTGAAATTGGCCAGCCAGTCGGGCGTCTCATCATCGGTCGCGATGGCGCCCTGCTCGTCCAGCCAGTACAGCGCGGCGTCCTCGCTCTGGGCGAACAGCGGAGCGTGCGCCGGCTCCATGGAAATCACATAGACGCGGTTGCGCGGCTCGACGGCGATCTGCGCGGCCAGCGTGGTGGCCATCAGTTCCTCGTCGGAGGCGGGAACGGCGCGGCCGGCGGCGCGGTCATACCAGGTGTCGGCCACGATTCCGTGCTGCGCCGGCCATGCTCCGGTCGCCAGGGTGGCGATTCCCGTCGCATTGAAAGTGCTGGCGGCGTGACGGCAGTCCGGAAACCAGGCCCCACCCTGCATGAGCTTCCGGAAGCCTCCGGCGGAAAGCTGCGGCCCGGCGGAATCCAGGTAATCCGGCCGGAATTGCTCCTGAATCACGACTACTATTAACTTTTGTCGGGAAACGGCCGATAGCTTAGGTAAGGCCAGAGAGGCGAGAATGCAAGCGCCGAACTGGCGACGGCAAATAGCCATGAAAAAAGAGTTTAACAGAGGCAAAAGGATGCTATAGTGTTTTCTTTAATACACCTTAATGGTGCGGGCCTCCAAACCCCCCGGCCCACACGAAAAAAGGCAGGCTGAATGAAAGAGGAAAACAGCATACTGGGGTTGGCTACGATTCGCCGAAATCGCGGCATTTCCTTACAGCAGATCTCGGAATCGACCAAGATCAGCGTGCGTTGCCTGGAAGCCATCGAGTATGGGGATTTCCGCCGGCTGCCCGGCGGAATCTACAACACGAGCTACATTCGTCAATATGCGCGGGCGATCGATTACGATGAGAGTGAATTGCTCGAGTTTTATTACCGGGCCACTTCCACGGAATCGGTGCGGCCGGCGCCGAGCCGCAAGGGGATGCTGAGCGATTTTCGCCCGGCATCGATCGTCGGCTCCTAGAACCGCGCGCGAAGGCACTCCGGGTTTCTTTGTAGGTTGCCGGACATCGGCGCCATCGCGAGTAACCCCATAATAGATGCATGAGGAGCGTGCTGTTCCTGGCACTGGCGTCCACCGCTTTCGCCGCCGACGCGTGCTATCCCACTGCCGTGCAGGGATCTTACGGCTTCCTGCTCTGGGGGACCACCACCGTTTCGGGCGCCGCCAAGCCGATTGCCAGCGTGGGACGCCTGGTCTTCGATGGCAAAGGCGGAATCAGCGGCACCTCCTCGGTGATGTTCGATGTCTTTCTCCTGGGCAACCCGACCACCGGCACCTACCAGACCCACACCGACTGCTCAATCACCTGGAAACTCCAGGACACTTCGGGAAACTGGCAGCACTTCTCCGGCAAGTTTTCGTTCGACGGCACACACATCACCTTCACCCAGGCAGACCCCACCGGCCCGCATAACGGCGCCATGGTGAAAACGCCGGACGCCTGCGCGGCGCAGACCGTGCACGGGAAGTATCGCTACCGCCTGAGCGGCGCCGAAACTGCGGAAGGCTCGATCGACGGCGCGCAACTGTCGGTGGATGACGACTGCTTCGTCAGCTTTCCGCTCGGCGACAGCCAGTTCCGCGGAATCGTCGTCGATGCAGGAAACCAGGTGCTCGGAATTCGCAGCAACCCCGGCGCGCCGGCGACCATCCGGATGCAGAGAACCGCGCCGTAGCGCCGGCCCTACGTCACCGGCCCTGGATTGAACGGCGAGAGTGCGTTGGCAAGGCCCCAGTGTTCGGCCCACGTTTTGCTGCCGCCTGCGACCTCGAGAATGCGCTGAAAAATCTCCCAGCCTGTCTCTTCGATCGTCTTCTGCCCCGTGGCGATCCGACCGGCATCGAGATCGATCAGGTCCGGCCATTTTTCCGCCAGCGCCGTGCGCGAAGAAACCTTGACCACGGGCACCAGCGCCAGGCCGTACGGCGTCCCTTCACCCGTGGTGAACACGTGCAGGTTCATGCTCGCAAGCTGCTGCGTGCCGCAGATGAAATCGCTCGCGGGCGTGGCGGCGAAGACCAGCCCGCGGGCGGTGACTTTTTCTCCGTGTCCGGCCACCGCGCGAATGGCCGTGCTGCCTGCCTTGGCGACGCTGCCGAGCGCCTTCTCGACGATGTTCGCCAGGCCGCCGCGCTTGTTCCCGGGCGTGGTGTTGGCGCTGCGGTCGGCGCGTCCGGCAGCCAGGTAGTCGTCGTACCAGCGCATTTCGCGGATCAGCGCGCGGCCTACATCGGGCGTTGCGGCGCGCGGCGTGAGCAGGTGGATGGCGTCGCGCACCTCGGTGACTTCGCTGAACAGAACCGTGGCTCCGGCGCGCACCAGCAGGTCCGCCGCATAGCCCACCGCGGGATTGCACGTGACGCCGGAAAACGCATCGCTGCCGCCGCATTGCAGACCCACCGTGAGGCCGGAAGCGGGACACGGCCGGCGCTGCCGGCGGTTCAATTCCTCGAGACGCTTTTCAGCCGCACGCAGAATCGCCGCCACGGTTTCCGCGAAGCCGCGCTCATCCTGCAGGCGGATGACGTTGGCATCGTTGAGAATAGGAAGCTCATTCGCGAAGAGCCGTGCCGGTTGCAGTTTTTCGCAGCCCAGCGAGACCACCAGCGGCCGCGCGGCGAGATTCGGGTGCAGCGCGATATGGCGCAGCGTGTTGATGGGGACACTCGCGCCGGGTGCGTCGATCGCCACGCCGCAGCCATACGAGTGCGTGATGGCCACGGCGTCATCCACATTCGGAAAGCGGGGCAGCAGTTCGCCCCGGATGCGCCGCACCGCAAACTCCACCGTGGGCGCGACGCACTGCACCGTGGTCGCCAGCCCCAGAATGTTGCGCGTGCCGCAGGAGCCGTCGGGATTGGCGTACCCTTCGAAGGTGTAGCCTTCGAGCGGCGGCAGCAGCGCGGGGACGGCAGTCGCCAGCGGCAGATCGTCGAGCGGCGGCGGCGCGGGAAGATCGAGCATCTCTTCCCGCACCCACGACTGCGCCCGGATCGCGCGATTGGCGATCCCGATGGTGTGGCCGTAGCGGACAACCGGCTCTCCCGGAGCATGATCGCGCAGGGCAATCTTGTGAGCCTGCGGAATGTGATCGACCGGCGTGCGCAGCCCCTCGGGATCTACCACGATGGCGACCGTATCGCTCGGGTGCACGCGAATCTGCATATATAGCGATTGTCGCAGGATACCGCCCGGTACCGCCGCGGCGCCCCCCTCCGGTTCCCAAAAGAACACCCACTGCGCCCGTGATACACTGGCGAAAACTCATTGCTGGAGGTCTCTGTGGAGCCGCTTCGTCTCGCACTATTCTCGGTAGTTTCCCTCGCACTCATGTCCACGGCTTGCAGCCGCGCAAACACAGCCGGGGTCCCGAAATCGGAAACCCCCGACAACCCCATCCGCGACGCGGTCGCCCATGTCGACTTCGCAAAGGCATTCCAGCTTGCCCAGGCAGGAGCCTCCGGCAGTGCCCAGGCGAAGTTCTATCTGGGCCGTATGTACGACCAGGGCTGGGGCGTCAAAGAAGATGCCTCCCAGGCTGCGCAGGATTACAAAGCAGCCGCCGACGGAGGATATGTGCGGGCGAAAGTCTTCCTCGCCGGCGCCTATGAGCAGGGCCGCGGAGTCAAGCGGGATCTGAAGATGACCCGCCAGCTTCTTCAGGAAGCCTCCGACCAGGGCGACGTACAGGCCAGGTACCTCATCATGATGCTTGCCGATTCCCAACAAAAAATGACCGCGGCGGATGAGGCTCACAACAAAGAGATTCTGACGGCCGCCGCCGATGCCGGAGATCCACTCGCCAGTTTCTTCGTCGGCATGGGCCATGCGCAGGACAGCGCAACCAAGCCGGAAGAACGGCCAATCGCCGGCAAGTACCTTCTGGCCGCCGCCAACTCGAATACGGCGTTTCCCGGCGGGATTGCCGCGACCGCCCTGCTGGAGCAGGGTACACGTCTCGGCGTGAAACCCGAAGACATCAAGGCCGTAGTCTACCGTTACATGGATTCGGGAGACGGGCCATTGTCGGTCGATTACGTGCAGACCTGCGTTCGCGACAAAACCAATCCCGTCTGCGATCCGCCTCAAGTCATCAAGTACAACGGAGGCACCGATCCGGCAACCATCATCGGCCGGTCGGCGCCATCTTATCTTTCAAGCCTCACCGAAGCCCAGCGGCAGGAGGGACAGCGCCTCGCCGCACAATGGAAGCCGCCCCAGACCAACACCATGCCCGCCGTGCCGCTCGATTACTTTGTTCCTCCTCTATCCGGGTCGGCCTTCGGACATTGATGCTGAAAACCGGATACAGCGCGGCGATCGGAATCGCACGGAGAACGGGAAGTTTGATGTTCCAACATTTCCATTTGCGCAAACTGGCTCTCGTTGTGGCCGCCCTGTACGGCCTCCCGGCCCAGCAGAGGCCGCGGGTTGTTTCTGAACCCGGACACTACACGTTCAACATCGTCGCCAAAGACGGACAAGTCATCGACGGGCGTAAGATTATCGGCTTCAACACCGCGCCGGCGGCTCCGGATTTGCCGATCGACTTCGCCGCTCTCGGCCCCGTTCTGAACAACGCTGGATTTGTGGCGTTCACGGCGGCAACCGATCACGGCCCGACCCTGTTTCTCGCCAGCCCAACGTCGAACTCTTTCGATACAAAAGCCATTGAGTATCCGGGGAAGTCGGTCTCGGGTCACAACGTCATGAATGTTGGCCAACCCGCCATCAATAATGCCAACCCTCCGGCTGTGGCCTACAAGGTCACCCATAAAAGCGACGAGTGCCCCCAATGTCGCAGGAATGGTATCGCGATCGACGGCGATCTCAAGCTCCCCGGCTTCACAAAAATCTCAGGCTGTGGCCGAGGCCCGATTACGGAGGTGCAAAGTCCTGCGATCAATGATGCGGGCACCTACGCAGCGTTCGTCACCACTTCCGACGGCGTGAATTGCCTGATCAAGGGCGGGGTCACGGTCGCCGTCTCGCAGGGCAGCGGCTCTCCGGGCAGTCAGATTGGAGAGACGCGCATCGGCCTGATCTCGCTGCCGGCTCAGACTTCTCTCACCGAAACCGGTGATGTCGCTTTCATCGCCTCGCAGCCCGTAAGCATATCGCCTCCTGCCCAGTATCTCTGCACATTACGCGCATGCCAGTCCCTTCCGCTGGGTTGGGGTATGGGCGCACACGACCCGATTCTGAATAACAAAGGGCAGATGATCTATTCCATCAGCGGTCCCCAGCCCAGGCGGGCAACCGATGGCGCAATCTTCAGTTTCGTTGACGGCTCGCACTACGCGATGAACGATCGGGGACAGGTCTTCAACGGATGGCAGGTTCTCGACTACAACAGCGCTTCCCCGCGCGCCAACCAGTTGAGCCCCGCGGAGGTCGAGCGCACGCGAATCGATGATGGCTACCGCGCCGGTGCAATTCCCGGACTGCCTGGATCCATCCTCAGGCAAATCGCGGGCCCAGGGAGCGTGTCCATCAACAACAACGGGGAGGTCGCCTTCGTGGTGACCTACTACGAATCGCGCAACGGCTTATCGGTCACGCATCAGGCGATTGTCGTTGGCCTGCCGTCCCATTCCGGTGCCGTACCGGGCCGCTGAACTTTCGAATCCAACGAGGCAGCACCGGCCCGGAACGCCTTTCCGCTTTTTCGGTAATACTGAAAGCATGCCCTCTCAACTGCCGCTCTCCCTCCGGGTCTGCGGTCTGCGCAAAGCGTACAAAGACGTGGTCGCGGTCAATGGCCTCGACCTCGAGGTAATGCGCGGGGAGTGCTTCGGACTTCTGGGGCCGAATGGCGCCGGGAAGACCACCACCATCGAGATTTGCGAGGGGCTCACACCGGCCGATGCCGGCGAGGTCGAAGTGCTCGGCATGCGCTGGGAGCACGATGCGGAACGGCTGCGGCAGCGGCTCGGAATCCAGCTTCAGGAAACCCAGCTCGCCGACAAGCTCACGGTATTCGAAACCGTCCGTCTGTTCCGCAGTTTCTTCCACCAGGGGCCGGAGCCGCCGGATGTGATCGCCCGCGTCCAGCTCGAAGAGAAGCGCGATGCGCGCGTGGGCGCGCTCTCGGGCGGTCAGAAGCAGCGGCTGGCGTTGGCCTGCGCGCTGGTGGGCGATCCCGAGCTCCTGTTTCTCGACGAACCGACCACCGGCCTCGACCCGCAGGCGCGCCGGCAGCTCTGGGGCCTCATCGAAGATTTCCGCCGCGCCGGCCGCACCATTCTCCTCACCACCCATTACATGGATGAAGCCGAGAAGCTCTGCGACCGCGTGGCAATCATGGATCATGGCAAGATCATCGCGCAGGGTACCCCACGGGAGCTGATCACCTCCATCGGCATCGAGCACCTGGTGGAATTTTCCGCCGAAGGGCTGGACGCCGCGCCCCTGGCGGGGATCGAAGGCATTCGCGATGTGCGCGCCGTCAACGGCAGTGTTCTGATGCAGGTGACGGAACTGCATCGCGCGGTGCCGGCGCTGCTCGACGAACTGCGGCGGCAGGGAGCGCCGCTCACCGAACTGCGCACCCACTCGGCCAGCCTCGAAGATGTTTTCGTCGTATTGACGGGGAGGAGTTTGCGCGATGAATAGAGCCTGGTCGGATCATCCGCTGGTGCAGCTTACCTTGGTGCGGTTCCGCGAATTCCGGCGCGAGCCGGAAGCGCTGTTCTGGGTTTTCGTCTTCCCGGTGCTGCTGGCGGCGGGCCTGGGGCTGGCGTTTCGCAACCGCCCCGCGGACGTCATCACCGTGGCCGCCACCACCCCGCAGCTCGCGCAGGCCATGCGCCAGGACAAGGGGCTGTCGGTGAAGCAATTGTCGCCAGAGGCCGCAAAAAATCAACTGCGCACCGGCAAAGTCGCGCTGGTGGCCGAGCCCGGCCCCAGCGGCGCCGTGCAATACGGCTACGACGATACCAACCCCGAAGGACGCACCGCGCGCATGCTGGCGGATGCCGATATCGAACGCGCCGCCGGCCGCAGCGACGTCCTGCGGACCAGCGATCAACTCGTGCGCGAGCCGGGTTCGCGCTACATCGATTTCCTGATTCCCGGGTTGTTGGGCATGAACCTCATGGGCAGCGCCATCTGGGGCATGGGCTTCGCCATCGTCGATGCGCGGCGCAAAAACCTCATGAAGCGGCTCATCGCCACGCCCATGCCGCGCTCGTATTACCTGCTCTCCTTCGTGCTTTCGCGCCTCGGACTTCTCGTGCTGGAAGTGGGGCTGGTGGTAGGGTTCGGTGTCGTCATCTTCGGGGTCCCGGTGCGCGGTTCCCTCGGGGACCTGGTGTCGCTGTGCGTGCTGAGTTCCCTTTCCTTCAGCGCGCTCGGACTCTTGATCGCCTCCCGCGCGCGCACCATCGAAGCGGCGTCCGGACTGATGAACGTCGTGATGATGCCCATGTGGATCGTCTCCGGCGTCTTCTTTTCCTCGCAGCGATTCCCCGATTTTCTGCAGCCGGTGATTCGCGCCCTGCCCTTGACCGCGGCCATCGATGCGCTGCGCACCAACATGCTGCAAGGCGGCGGGCTGGCGCGCCTCGGCGCCGAAATGACGGTCCTGGCCATCTGGATGGTGGTGAGCTTCACCGCGGCCATGAAGATCTTCCGCTGGAGATAAGCGCGCCCTCTCAGGAAGGCTGCGCCGCGCCGGCCGCGCCGAGCGCCGCCTGCACCTCTTCCAGCAGGCGCGCCGCGGTATACGGCTTCTGCAGGAAGCCGGAGAGGCCGCGTCCCTGGAAGCGGGCGCTCACTTCGGAAACGCTGTAGCCGCTGGAAAGCAGAATGCGCGCCGCGGGGTCGATGCGCTTCAGTTCGTCGAGCGCCGTTTCACCGCCCATCACCGGCATGGTGAGATCGAGAATCACCAGCTCGATTTCGCCGCGCCGGTTCTCGAAGATCTGCAAGGCGTTTTTTCCGTCGTCGGCTGTCAGGACGCGGTAGCCGTATTTCTGCAGGGCGACGCTGGCGGTCCTGCGCACCACGTCTTCGTCGTCCACCACCAGGATCGTGGCGTTGGTGGGCCGCTGCGGAATGTGGCTTCCGGCATCCTGGACCTCCGGCAATTGGCCGGCGGCGACCGGGAAAAAGATGCGAAATCTGGTTCCCTGCCCGGGCGCGCTCTCCACCTCGATAGCGCCGTGGTGCGCGCGAATAATCCCGAGAGCCGCGGAAAGCCCCAGGCCGCGGCCCGTGAATTTGGTAGTGAAAAAGGGATCGAAAATTCTCGCCTTGATCTCTTCGGTCATGCCGCAGCCGGTGTCGCGAACCTCCAGGCACACAAACACACCCGCCTCGACCGGCGGTAAACCAAAAGCGGGCCGCGGAGTATGCGCGTCGCTGGAGACCACCGAGGTCGAAACATGCACCATGCCCGGCTGGCCGCCACAGGATTCCGCGGCGTTGATGAGCAGGTTCATGATCACCTGCTGCATCTGCGCACGGTCGCATTCCACCTTGGGAAGATCGCCGTCGAGCGCCAGATCCACCGAAACCGCGGAAGGCATGGCGCGCGCCACCAGAGGCAGAATCTCGCGCACCAGCGCCGAGAGATCCACCTGCTCCACAATGAACTTGCCGCGGCCGGAATAGGCCAGCATCTGGCGGGTGAGCTGGGCGGCTTTCTCGCTCGCGTTGACCACGTCGGTGACCAATTCCTGCACCGGGCTGCCGGCGGGAAGCAGTTCCAGCGCCAGGCTCGCGTTCCCCAGAATGCCCACCAGGAGGTTGTTGAAATCGTGCGCGATGCCGCCCGCCAGCACGCCCAGGCTTTCCAGCTTGGCGGTTTCGCGGAACCGCTCCTCGGCGGCCTCCATGGCGCGCCGGTTCAGCACCTGTTCGGTGACATCGTTGATCATCGTGATCACGCCGGCGATGGCGCCATCGGGACCGCGCCAGGGCGTGAACGTGAGATCGAAGAAATGGTCGGCGGCGGGTTTTTTCGTCGTGTAGCGCAAGGCTACGCCTTTGCCGTTGTAAGGAGCTCCACTGCGAAACACCTCGTCGAGAATCTTCAGAATGCCGCGCTCTTCGGCTTGCAGCCAGGCCTCCCGGAGCGGCAACCCGGTAACGTCCCGGCCGAGCCGCTCGCGCGTGAGCGGGTGGGCGAACTCGAAAACGTGATCGGCCCCGCGCAGAATATCGATCGCTACCGGGGCCTGCAGAAAGAGCGACTGCAGGTGAGCCCGCTGATATTCCGCTTCGGCGTGAGCCGCCGCGGTCTCCGCCAGCAGTCGCTCGCGTTCGGTCTCGGCTTTGCGGCGGTCGGCGATATCGCGGAAGATGAGGACCACTCCGGCTAGGTCGCCGCCGGACGCGCGGATAGGCGCGGCGCTGTCGTCGATCGGGATCTCGCGGCCGTCGCGCGACAAAAGCACCGTGTGATTCGCCAGCCCCACCACCGTGCCCATGCGCAGCACCTTTGTCACCGGATTTTCCACGCCGGCGCGCGTCTGTTCGTTGACAATGTGGAAGACCTCTTCCAGCGGACGGCCCGCCGCCTCGCCTTGCGGCCATCCCGTGAGGCTCTGCGCAACCGCGTTGAGGAGCGTGACCTGCCCCGCGGTATCGGTGGCGATCACGGCGTCGCCGATGCTGGCGAGCGTGATCTGGAACCACTCGCGGGCCCGCTCCAGTTCCCGGGTGCGTTCGCGCACCCGTTCTTCCAGAACCTCGTTGGCCCTCCGCAGCGCCTCCTCGACCCGGTTGCGGTACGCCGCAACCCGGCTCGAGAGCACCGCGATGAACACCAGAACCGTGATGGCCGCGTAATCGAAGCGCGGCGGCAGCAGCATCGCGCCCCGCGTGGCGATCACGGTCAACAGAACGATGGAAGCGGCCACCACGAAGAGGCCCGCTCCCAGACCGAAAAACCAGCCGGCCATTGCGATGGCGAGGATGTACGCCATGCTCACCAGAGGGGCGAGCGACTTGTTGCCCGCGAGCACAAACGTCAACAGGATGGGGATGATCAACAGCGCCAGGGAGAGCCCGAGGTGAAGCAGGAGGGTCAGAATTCGGGGCCGGGGCTGCGCATTGGGCGGCAAATAGTGAGTGTACTTCTTCGGCCAGTTTCCGGCGTTGTTTTTCTGTACGCAAGCGCACCCAGCACGCCGAAAATGTTCGATTGAACGGCCGGATTTCTGCTCCAATCAGGAATTCGGACTCCGTATGAATTTCTGATGAGCCGCACCCGCCAGTCCAGAGAGTGCCGCCGGCGCGCGCCGGCAGCCCTCGCAATCGCCGCCGTGCTCGCATCCGCCGCATGGGGGCAGATGGCGCGTTCTCTCGCGGGCACGGTCACCGATCCTTCGGGAGCAGTCATTGCCGGGGCGAAAGTCGTGGCCACCCAGAACGCCATGGGCATCCGGTTCGCCAAGGTCACCAACGCTTCGGGCGCATACGTCTTCGAAGATCTGCCGCTGGGCCGTTACACGCTGGAGTTCAGCGCGCCTTCGTTTCGCATCCTGCGTGTCGAAGGAATCGAGATTCACGAAGCCGGCAACATCCGGCAGGATGCCATGCTGGCGGTCGCCGCTCCCGATACCAGCGTGGAAGTGGAAAGCTCCACGCCCCTGGTCAATACCGAGTCTGCGGACGTCGGACAACTGGTGGATTCCCGCCAGATCACGCAACTGCCGTTGAACGGCCGCGACGTGTTTTCGCTGCTGCGCCTGGCCGGCGGCTCCGAAACCGGCGTCAGCGCGGCCTCACGCTTCACCAGCCAGGAGCGTCCCGCGCTGGCCGGTGGGCGCGCGGGCTACACCGTGTTCCGCGTCGATGGCATCGATGTCAACAGTCAGAACCTGCCTTCCGCCACCGTCAACCCGGGCGTGGACGCGGTGCAGGAATTCCGCGCCATCACCAGTCTCGCGCCGGCTTCCGAAAGTTCCACCTCCACCGTCAGCCTTGCCATCCGCAGCGGTGGCAACACGCTGCACGGCACGCTGTTCGAATTCTTCCGCAACAACGCGCTCGATGCGCACGCGTTCTTCGAACGGCAGATCGTGACACCGGCCTTCCACACCACCCCCGACCAGTTGCACTACAACCAGTTCGGGGGGACGCTCGGCGGACCCATTCGCAAAGACCGGACGTTTTTCTTCGGAAGCGTGCAGATCCGGCGCAACCACGCTTTTTCCCAGACCACCGCGCTGTATCCCACGGCCCAGATGCTCCAGGGCGATTTTTCCGGGGTCAATCCGCTGAGCGGCAGCGCATTAGCGAATTTCGGCCCGGTCATCGATCCCCTGACCAACGCCCCGTTTCCCGGCAACCGCGTGCCCGCCGGCCGCTATTCGGCCTTCGCGGCAAAGTTTCTGCCGCTCGCCTTTCTGCCCTCGAACTGCCTCGCATGCCAGGCCGAAGGGCTCGGGTTCAATTTCGTGGGCCAGCAGGCCGAGCGGATCGATGGCGAACAATATATCGGCCGCATCGATCACCGGTTGACCGAACAGGACACGCTTTCGGGCAGCCTGCAGGTCGAACCGGCGGTCGCGGTGACGGTGCCCTCGCCGATTCCCATTTCGGTGGTGGACACGCCCACCCACTCCTACCTGGCAGGTATCAGCGAAATCCACGCGTTCGGCCCCGCGGCGGTGAACGAGTTCCGGCTGGGATACGTGCGGTCGCGCGCGATCCTGCAGCAGGCGCAGGACGCCGGCGGCGCCTTCGATCTGTTCCAGAACACGCCCACCAGCATTCCTTCGCTGTTTCCCACGGTGGATTTCATCGGCTACGCCACGCGCTTCGGCAACGGCGAGATTTCCGACCGCAATTTCGCCGTGGAGGATTCCTGGGACGGCAACGACACCTTCAGCTATCTCCACGGCAACCACGAATTCAAAGCCGGCTTCGAAGCCATTCGCGCGCATTTCTGGAATACCGTGAACCTGAACGCGTTCTTCGTTTATGTGAACGGACTCCCCGCCGGCGCCGGCTTCACCGGGAACGAATTCGCCGATTTCCTGATCGGCGCGCCGTTCGAAGGAGTGACCTTTCAGGGCACCGGCAAAGCCGATATGGTGGAGCGCACCGTGTACGCCGGCTTCGTGCAGGACACCTGGAAAGCCGCGCGCCGCCTCACCCTGACGATGGGTCTCCGCTGGGAGTTTCCGCAGCGCTGGCACGATCGCGACACCTCACTGAACCGGCTGGGCACGCTCGATATCAGCGCCGCAAGCCAGGCCATGGGCGGACGCTTTCTGCTGGCCGCCTCGCCCGACTATTACGTCCCGGGCCGCGGCGTGGTGGCGGGAACCGGCGGTCCGCTCGTGCGCGGCTCCCTCGTGGACCCGGCGTGGAACGATTTTCAGCCGCGCGTGGGGCTCGCATTCCGCCCCTTCAACGACAATCGCACGGCGCTTCGCGCGGGCGCGGGCGTGTATTACGCCCTGCAGGATGCCAATTCGCTGGCGTTCGAAATGCTCTCGCCGCCGTTTTCCTATCAGACCGCGGTGGTCAATCCGGCGGGCGCGGGCGGACAGGCGCTGCGCGACACGCAATTCTTTCCCCTGGCGCCGCCGGGAGGCGTGGCGCAGGAAGGCGACGATCCGCGCAACCGCGATCCGCGCATTTACGAATGGACGGCCAGCATCGAGCGGCAGCTCGGTAGCGGGCTGGTCGTGGCGGCGGAATACCTGGGAAATCACGGCATCAAGAATCCGCTCACGCTGCTCGTCAACCAGCCCGCCCTGCCCAATGCGCAGCAACTCGCGGCGCTCGAAGCGAATCCCAGCGCCAACAATGCGCTCGGCCTGGCGCGCGCTCCGTTTCCCAACGTGGGGCTGAGCTATCAATACATCGAAAACGAGGCGCAGTCGTGGTATCACGCGCTCAATCTGCGCGCGGAAGGCCGCATCGGCAGCCGGCTGAATCTTTCGGCGGTGTACACGTGGTCGAAGGCGCTCGATATGGCGTCTGCGGAGCAGCAGATGCCCGCCGTGACGAGCAATATCGCGCTCGGCAAGAGCTATTCCGATTACGACCATCCCCAGCGCTTCGTCGCAAGCTGGGTCTACGACCTTCCCTTCGGCGAACGACGCTGGAAGCGCCTCGCCGGCGGCTGGGAGCTCACCGGTATCGCGACCTTCGAAGCCGGACCGCCGTATTCGGTGACGATGGGAGTGGACACCGCGTTCGTTGGCGGCGCCGCCGCGTCGTTTCCGAACCTGGCCGGCCCGCTGGTGCACGCGGACGTTCGCCAGTCCAACGGTATCTATCTGACGCCGGCAAATTTCACCGCGCCGCCGTTCGGCACCTTCGGCGAATTGCCGCGCAACGCGTTCCACGGTCCCGGCGTGAATAATTTCGACCTGGGGATATTGAAGAACACGGAACTGCGCGAACGCCTCTCGATGCAGCTTCGCGCCGAATTCTTCAATGCCTGGAACCACGCCCAATTCGCCTTCGCCGGCGGTTCGCTGGCCACCTCAATCGCCGCCCCCTCCACGTCCGGCGGCATGCCCGTGATCGTCTACGCCGCCCCCTCCCAGTTCGGCCGCGCCACCGCCCGCGACCCCCGGGTGGTGCAGTTGGGCTTGAAGTTTGTGTGGTGAGAGAGGCCGTGTCTCTTTCACCGCAGAGACGCAGAGAGAATCCGAAGCAGAAAATCCTCAGGTGTCTGTGCGAATCTCCGCGCCTCTGCGTCTCTGCGGTGAAAGACACCCCCACACAAACACCCACGGAACTTCACACGCCTCCCCGGTGTCCAATCCGCCATGCTGGAACTGCGCAATGTGACCAAGCGGTATTCCGGGATCGCAGCCGTGAACGATGTAAGTTTCGTTGCACACGCGGGCGAGGTCACCGGCTACCTGGGGCCGAACGGCTCGGGCAAATCCACCACCCTCAAGATGATCACAACGCTCATCGAACCGACGTCCGGCGAGATCCTCTTTCACGGCGAGCCCATCGGACGCGACCCCATCCGCTACAAGCAGCGGCTGGGCTATGTGCCGGAAGAGCCGCAGCTCTATCCGCACCTCACCGGCGCGGAGTATCTCGAAATGGTGGGGCAGTTGCGCGGCATTCCCGAAGGTCCCCTGCACGAAAAGACCGAGGGCTTTCTGCGCCTGTTCTCCCTCTATGGCGACCGCTACGTGCCGATTTCGTCGTACTCCAAGGGCATGCGGCAGAAAGTGTTGATCGCGGCGGCGCTCCTGCACAATCCGGACCTGGTCCTGCTCGACGAGCCCTTCAGCGGGCTCGATGTAAACTCGGCGCTCGTGCTGCGCGAACTGATGGGCGAACTCGCGGCGCGCGGCAAAGTCGTGCTCTTCAGCTCGCACGAGCTGGAAACCGTGGAGCGCGTCTGCTCCCGCGTGGTGATTCTGCACAAGGGGCGCGTGGTGGCCAACGATTCCATCGCGCAGCTGCGGGCGCTCATGTCCCTCCCCAACCTCGAAGGCATCTTCTCGCAGCTTGCGGTGGAGCAGGACACGCGCGCCATCACGCGCGACATGGTCGGGCTCATGGAGGTGTAAGAATGGCCGCCGCTCCCAGCCAGTTTCGCGTGCTCTACCGCGACTTTCTGTTTCGCGTGCTGGATATCGAGCTCCTCCCCGCGGTGGACGATATTCAGCGCCTGCTGGCGCAGTTCGGCGCCATGCTGGCGGCCTTCAGCTTCACGGTGGCCGTATTCAGTCTGCCCAAGTACATCATGAGCAATCTTCCTCACGCGAAGCTGCTGGTGGCCGCGCGCGGCGAACAGGAGTTTCTCATCGCCACGACCATGGCGATTGCCGGGTTGTTCAGCGTGCTCGCGTGGAATAACGTGCTGCCGGCGCGGCGCGATTGCCTGGTGCTGGGGATTCTTCCGGTGCGCGCGCGCACCATCTTTCTGGCCAAAACTGCGGCGCTCGGCGCGGCCCTGGGAGTCAGCGTCCTGGCCCTGAATCTCTTCACAGGTGTGGCCATGCCGCTGCTGGTGGCGGGCGAAGGGCTGGCGGAAGGGTTGCGCGCCATGGCGGCATACTGGGTCGCCGTGAGCGCGGCTGCGCTGTTCGTATGCTCCGCGCTGGTGGCGCTGCAGGGCGTGATCACTCAGGTGCTCCCGTATCGCGTGTCGCTGCGGGTTTCCAGCCTGCTGCAGTTCGCGGCGTTCTTCGCGGTTCTCGGGTTTTATGTATTGAAGCCCGCGTTCCCGGCTACGGAGCAGATCGCGCCCGCGGCTCACGGTTGGGAGTCGTGGCTGCCTTCGTTCTGGTTCTTCGCCATTTTCCAGATGCTGAACGGCGCCCGGGCGCCTGAATTCCAGATGCTGGCGGCGCGCGGCTGGTGGGCGCTGGCAATCGCCGCGGGAACCGCCGCAGTCTCTCTGGGACTGGCATACGGGCGCGCCGTGCGGAACATCGTCGAGCAGCCGGATATCGCGCCCTCGGATCGTTCCCGTCCCGCGGCAAGGCTGGCGCGCAGAGTGGCCAACCTGCTGCTCCCCCGCCCCATCGATCGTGCCGTTCTGCTCTTCACGGCGCGCACCATTGCCCGCAGCCGGCAGCATCGGCTGCTGCTGGCGGCGTATGGCGGCATCGGCCTGGCCATCGCCATGGCGTATGTGCGCGACCTGTTGTATGGCGCTTCCTCGTTCGAGCGCTACCGCATGCACGAAGTGTGGTACCTCCCCAACTTCCCGCTGCTCGCGGGCAGCCTGGTGCTGCTGTTCTTCGCGATCACGGGCGCGCGCGCGGTCTTTGCGCTGCCGGTAGCGGCGGGCGCCAACTGGGCGTGGCGCATGACGGCGGTGCACAGCCCGTCCGCATACTTCGGCGCGGTGCGGAAGGCGCTCTACACCCTGGCGGCGCTTCCCGTCTGGCTGCTGGCGGCAGCGCTGTTCTTCAGCATCTGGCCCGCCGCGCAGGCCGCCGGGCACATCGCGATCCTGGGCGCCGCGGCTGTTCTCACGGTCGAGCTTACGCTGCACCGGTTCCGCAAGGTGCCCTTCGCCTGTTCGTATCTCCCGGGAGCGGCGAACATCCACGTGCGGCTGGGCGTATTCGGAATCGCATTTTTCTTCGTGACCGCGCTGGGCGTGCCGCTGGAGTGGTCGGCTCTGCACTCGCTCGCCGGGTTCGCCATGCTGTTCGGCGTCCTGTGCGCTCTGGCGGTCTGGGCGCGGCGGCGCACCACCGCGTGGGAGACGGCATCGGGAAACTTCGTGCAGTTCGACGAGGTGCCCCCCGCGGATGTCGAGCCGCTCAATCTGCACCAGGATGGCGGATGGTCGGGCGGTACCTACATCGATCTCGGCCGCCCCCTGCCTGCTGTCACCCCCACCCTGTTTCAAAGTTTCGGCGCGCCGCCCGTCGAACGCCCGCCCTTTTCTCCGCGCGCCGGCGCCGAGCAACTGCTGAAGGATTTGCGCTTCGGCGCGCGCATTCTGTGGCGATCCCCAGGCTTCAGTGCGGCGGCCATCGCGCTGGTGGCGCTGGGGATCGGCGGCAACGTCACCATCTATTCGATGATCCATGGCGTGCTCACCAAACCGGCGGGCGGTGTGAACGCCGAGGGGCTGGTTTCGATCGCGCCCGCGATCGCCGGACACGTCATGGACCCCGGGGAAAACAGCTTTCTGAACTACCTGGCCTACGCAGACCAGGTTCGCAGCATGAGCTCGATTCTGGCCGCGGAATTCGAACGCTTCACCGTCGGAACCAACGAAGGAACCTTCGAGTTGCGCGGCCAACTGGTGAGCGCCAACTTCTTCGATACCCTCGGGCTGCGGATGGCCAAAGGACGCACCTTCACACCGGATGAAGCGCGCGGCGCGGCCCCCCTGGCCGCCATCATCGCGTATCACGTGTGGCAGAACCAGTTTCAGGGTGCACCCGACGTGCTCGGCCGGACCGTGGTGCTCAACGGCCATCCCGCAACCATCGTCGGCGTCGGCCCGAGAGGCTTTACCGGGGCGTGGTTCGCGCCCACCGCCGAGGTCTGCGTCCCCCTCATCGCCTACACCCGGCTGCGCGGCAGCGTGCAGCAGCTCACCGAGCGCGGCGCCGACGGAATCATGATGATCGGGCGGCTGGCGCCGGGGGTGTCGCTTGCCCGGGCTCAGTCTGAATTCGATGCGGTGTCCCGGCAGTTGGAGGATGCGTTCCCCATCGATCGCGGCCGGCTGCTGGTGCTGGCGCCCTACTCTGCCACGGCCTTCGGTCCCAATTCGGGGCCGCAGATGCGCTTCTTCATGGGGATCCTGATGGCGGTGGCGCTCGTCACCCTCCTGATCGTCTGCGCCAATGTGGCCAACCTGATGCTGGGACGCTCGGCGCTGCGGCAGCGCGAAATGGCGGTGCGGCAATCGCTCGGCGCCGGCCAGGGGCGCATTCTGCGGATGGTCATGTTCGAGGGGCTTGTGCTTTCCGTAGTCGCTGCCGGCGCGGCGGTGCTCTTCGCCGAATGGGTGACGCACGCCGTCGTGACGCTGATTCCGCCGCTGGAATCGGGTGCGCGCATGACGCCTGATCTCACGCCCGATTGGCGCGTAGCGGGATACGCCATGCTGCTGGCGGTGATGGCCGCGCTGGCATTCACGCTCGCGCCGGCGCTGCGCTCCTGGCGCCAGGACCTGCTGCCTTGGCTGAAAGCAGGCGAACACTCCGTGGTCCGCGGCCGCTCGCGGCTGGCCGGCAGCCTGGCGGCGGCGCAGATCGCTCTCGGAGTGGTGCTCTTGACCAGCGCCGGACTGGCCACGCGTTCCATGGCCCTGATCGACACCACAGACCTGTATTTCAACAAGGACCACCTTTTGCTCGCGGGCATCGATACCTCCGGCGTGGGGGCCGCGCCGGACCAGAACCTGGCGCTGCTCGAGCGCATGCGGGACCGCCTCCAGGCCGTGCCGGGAGTGGTTTCCGTATCATGGGCTCTGGGTGCGCCCCCGAACAGCCATCCGTGGTCAACCGTGGCCCAGGCGGCGGGTTCGAACCACCAGGTGAACGCCAATGCTGCGTCGGTGGGCCCGGATTATCTGCAGGCGCTCGGGGTTCCGGTTCGCGAAGGGCGCGGCATCGCGCTGCCGGATTTGCAGGCGGCGCAGCGCGTGGCGGTGGTCACGCGCAACCTCGAGCAGGCCGTCTGGCCCGGCGAATCGGCCGTCGGCCGCACGCTTCTGCTGGACAATGGCCGCATCGCCGTACAAGTCGTCGGTGTGGTGCCCGATGGCGCTTTCTCCGGCGTCGGCCGCGATGGATCGTTCGCCGGTCTGGGCAAGGAACACCGCGATCCGTTCCTGTTCTTGTGCGAGCAGGCCGCGGTATCGGGACCCGGCCAGCGCACGATCCACATCCGCTATACGGGCGCCCTGGGTCCGATTCCGCCCGCCGTGCGCGCCGCCATTCACGAAGTCGACAGCCGCGTGCCCGTGTTCTCCGTGCGCACCATGCAGCAGGAGTGGGACGATTTCACCCTGCCCGTCCGCTTCATCGCCCGCCTCGTCGCCTTCTTCGCCGCCGGAGCGCTTCTGCTGGCTGGCATCGGGCTGTATGCCGTGATCGCCTTCTACACCGCCGGCCGGAGGCGCGAGCTCGGAATCCGCATGGCCCTCGGCGCCACGCCGCGGCAGGCCATGGGAACCGTGATGCGCGACGGCCTGCTGCTCACCGCTCTGGGGCTGTGCGCCGGGCTGGCGCTGAACGCGGGCGTGGCCAGGGTGCTCCGCAGCTACCTCGTCGGAATCTCCGCAACCGACATTCCGACCTACGCCGCGACCCTCGGACTGCTGGGAGCGGCGGCGCTGCTCGCCTGCTATATTCCCGGCCGCAGAGCGGCGGCCATCGAGCCCGGCGAAGCCCTCCGCGAAGACTGAAACGGAACCGCGCCTGTCAGATGATCTGCTCCATCAGGGAGGCCAGGTAATTCTCGTCGAGCGGGCCGGAGCGGTACGTGCGGGCATCGAAAAAACGCCACATCGTTTTGTGCTTCTCGACGGTATAGAAAATCAGTTGCTCTTCGATGAGATCCTTTTCCAGCAACTCCTGGTTGAAGGCCCGGACGAAACCCTGCAGCGTGTACGGAATGCGAAAATCCTCCGTCGAAAACAGCTCCGGGGTGATGGAATACTCGATCTGCAAAATGCGTCCCCGAATGTGGAGCTGAACCAGGTTGGGAGTATCTTCCTGGAACGTATCGGCATCGAACTCCGGCGGATCGAGCACGATCGGGCCAAACTGGAGAAGTCTGTTGAGGGCGGCGACAAACTCCGCACAGATGGCGTGGAGGTCGCGCGCCGCATTCTGGCGCAGCGCGACGACCTCGTGGGTCCGGCGCAGGCGCGAGTCGTCCTTTTCCCGCAGCGCATCGATATCCGCCGCCAGCCGCTTGAGGCGGGCGTCCCGCAACTGCTTTTCCGATAGTGCCAAATGGCGTGTACCCCGCTTCCTTGCAGCATAACTCAGTGACGCCGCCGCCACTCGAGGAGTTCGATGGGCTCGATGAGGTCCAGAACGTCCATGCGCAGTTCGCGGAGTATGGCATCGGCCGTCTGAATGGAAAAGAAGCGTTTTCCTTTCAAAACGTTGTGCATGTGCGGTTGCGAAATGTGTGTGATTCTCGCCAGTCCCCGCTCCGTGAGTTCGCCGTTGCGGACACGCACGCGGAGATGCAGAACCAGGCGCCGCTGCAGCTCTTCGAAGCTCATAGCAGCGTCGGCAGGCCTATTTCTCCGAGAAATAGGGGAGTACCAAAACCCCCAAAACCGTATAAGAAATGCCCTGGTGAGGCGCGCGCATTTCGATTCATTCTTATACCCCGTAAGTCCCTGTTGCCGGAAGACATATTGTTACATTTCCAATGCTGAGAAACGGTTAATTCAGGATTTTCAGGTATGAAACTATTGACGATTGTCCAAGGGATAGTACATTTGAGGAAGCTTGCACGGGGCGCAGCCGCTTTTTCATGGTTGCGCCCGGGAGGAACTTTTTTTCATGCAGTGGAACCGATCAAACGCTATCGGCCTTGCCAAGGCCGCATGCAATTATTGCAATGGACAGGGGACGCGGCTCGTCCGGGGCCGTGAAATCGCCTGCAATTGCGTTTACAGGTCCGTATTTCGGGCCTGCTATCACCGTTTTCGCGAATGTGCTGCCATGGGGAGCCACGTGAGCACGGTCAACTTCGAATTTTCTGCGGGGGTCGAAGGCCGCCGCGCGTATGGACGCAAGCGCGAAGAATACATGGCCGATTTCTGCCTGGTCAGCCGGCGTTTTCTGGACCAGACCGAATACAAAATCTTCCGTTTTCACTACCTCCTGGGCGCCGATTGGAAACTCTGCTGCCGCCGGGTCAGGATGGAGCGGGGCGAGTTCTTCCACACCATTTACCGCATCGAAGAACGCCTCGGCAAGGCATTTTCCGAGCTCCAACCGTATGCCTTGTACCCCACCGAAGACTATTTCTGCAAAGTGATCTACAAAAAGCCTCCCGCCGCCTCCACCGCGCGCGAGGATTTGCGGAGGATCGCGTAATCTCGCCGCGTCCGCGCGGGGCGGGCTTCTCCCAGCACGGAAGCTCGCCCCGCCGCGATCCGCGGTTGGGTTTTCCGGCTCCAACTGCTAGCTTAGTAGGCTTGGACAATCTTACCCACACCGCCATCGGTCTGTTCCTCAGCCGTGCCGGCTTGAAGCGCTGGACGCCCGCGGCTACCCCCATCCTTCTCCTCGCGGCCAACGCTCCGGATATCGATGTCGTCAGCCTGTTGGGCGGCCCGGTGACGTACCTGCACTACCATCGGCACATCACCCATTCCCTCATTGCCATGCCCGTGCTCGCACTGGCCTCGGTGGCGCTGGTGCGCTTCGCGGGACGCCGGCCGGTGCGATGGCTGGGCGCATTTCTGGCGGCCCTCCTCGCCGTGGCCTCGCACCTGCTGCTCGATCTGACCAACATCTATGGCGTCCGGCTGCTCCTGCCCTTTTCCGCCGAGTGGCTGCGCCTCGATATCACCAGCGTCATCGACCTGGTCATCTGGGCCATTCTGTTCATCGGGATCGCGGCTCCCTTTTTGGGACGCCTCGTGGGCGGCGAGATCACCTCGGGCAAACTGGCGCAGCGCAACTACGGGCGCGGCGCGGCAATCTTCGCGCTCTCTCTCGTACTGCTCTACGACTGCGCCCGCGGCGTCCTGCATCAGCGCGCCGCCGCCATTCTGAGCTCCTACACGTACGACGACGCCGAACCGCTGCGCGTCGCCGCCCTGCCCGACCCCGCCAATCCCCTGCTCTGGCGCGGTCTGGTCGAGACCGACGGATTCTACGCCGTGGAAGACGTCAACCTCACCGGCGATTTCGACCCCACGCGCGCCGCGATTTTTCACAAACCGGAGCCCGACTCCGCCATCGCCGCCGCGCGCGCTACCGAAACGTTCCGCGTCTTTCTCGGTTTCTCGCAGTTTCCGCTCTGGCGCGTCATTCCGGTTTCCAATCCCGAAAACGGCAAGGAAGTCACCCTGCTCGATATGCGCTTCGGCACGCCGTCATCCCCCGGCTTCGCGGCCCGGGCGACCGTGGATGCCCAGAACCGCGTGCTGAAAACCGGAATCAGCTTCGGCCCCGCACGGCCGCGTTGATGCGCCCAGCGCCTTAAGGTGTTTTTCGCCGCGTTCTCGGGCTCGTCTCCAATGGTGCGGCCATCGCCGTACCAGGACAATGAAGACGTGCAGCCAAACGACACCACCGCAGTTCTGGATCGCGGGCAGCTTCGCGATATCACGATGAACGATGAAGCGCTGATGCGCGAAATCATCGGGGTACTGGTGGACGATACCTCCCGTCAGATTCAGCTTCTGGACCAGGCCATCCGCGAAGAAGACGCGCAGAGATGCATGCGCCTGGCGCACTATTCCAAAGGAGCCTGCGCCAACATCGGCGCCAACCGCGCCGCCACTCTGTTGAAGGAGATGGAGCGCCAGGCCGCCGCGCACAGCTTCGACGCCTGCGCGGAGTCCCTCCGCACCCTCACGGTCGAAATCGAGCGCCTGCGCTCCGAGGCGTTCTAGCTGCCGCCGTCGATCGCGTCGCCGCCATCCGCTCTCTTCCGACATCTCCGCCACAAGCTCGACCGCATCGCACCACGGCAGGCCGCCATTCGGCTCGCCGCAGACTTGAGGCCCGGAGAACGGAGGAGATAAGATCGATGGCAATGCAAAGCGCGGAAGCGCAATCGAAGCCGGATTGGCGTGCCAGTTCCTCCCCCAAGGTCGAGAAGCCGCCCACCACCTGACCCCGATTCTCGCCCTGGCATTTCTCACGGAGCGCACAGGCTCGGTCGTTCTCGCGACGGCCGTCCACGAATGGATCGATCTTGGAGTCGATTCGGGAGTTATTTCCTGTGGGCTGGGCTGGCTGCCGTCCCAGTGTGGCTGTGGATTGCTTGGACGTGGCCGAAACGCAACCCGGAGCCTGTCGAAGATTCGACCAATCGCGCCTCGGCTCGAGCCTGATCCTGGCGGCTGCCTGTCGTCGGATTACGGAACGCACAATTCGCCGCTATCCTTCTATTGAACTCTCCGTCGCCGTGAACTATGCTGTTAGGTCCGCAAACAGCCATGTTCGTCGTTCACAGTTTGCCCATCGCCATCCTGTTCTGCGTAATCACCATGCTCGGCTGGGGCTCCTGGGCCAACACGCAGAAACTCGCGGGAACACAAAAATGGCCCTTTGAGCTCTTCTATTGGGATTACGCCATCGGCGTTCTGCTCTTCAGCCTCGTCTTCGCCCACACCCTCGGCAGTTTCGGCAGCATCGGCATGGGCGCGCGCGAAAACATGCACGCCGCCGGCTTCGACTATTTCCTCCCTGCCGTCTTCAGTGGCGCGATCTTCAACCTCTCGAACATCCTCCTGGTGGTCGGAATCGATGCCGCGGGAATGTCCGTGGCTTTCCCCGTCGGCGTTGGCCTGGCGCTGGTCATCGGCACCGTCGAGAACTACATCGAGCGGCCGCAGGGCAACGCCACGCTGCTCTTTTCCGGAGTGGCGCTGATCGTCCTCGCCATGGTGGCCTCGGCGCTGGCCCATCGCCGCCTCCCGCAGGGCGCCGGGCGCCGTCCGCTGCGCGGGTTGATCGCTTCCGTCGTGGCGGGCTGCTTCATGGGCTTCTTTTATCCGCTGCTGATCCGCTCCGTCTCGCCGGACTTCAATTCGCAGCCCATCCGACCCGGCATGCTGACGCCCTACGTCGCGCTGGTCGCGTTCGGCGCCGGCGTCTTCGCCAGCAATTTTCTCTGGAACACCATCTTCATGCGCGTCGGCCGCGTCACCTACGCCCAGTATTTCCGCGGCAGCGCGCGCCTGCACCTCATCGGCGTCCTCGGCGGCTGTATCTGGATGATCGCCCTCAGCTTCAACCTGCTCGCTTCGAGCGTCGCCGGACCGGCCATCTCCTACGCGCTCGGTCAGGGCGCTACCCTGGTAGCCGCGCTCTGGGGCCTCCTCATCTGGCGCGAATTCCGCCTCGCGCCGCCCGGCACCACGAAGTACATTGTTCTTATGCTCGCCGGATACGCCGGCGGCCTGTTTCTAATCGGTTCGGCCACCCAATAACGGAAGGCACGAATGCTGAAATCGACGAGTCTCTTACTGGCAATCACCATGACCGCATCGGCTGCAGTGAAAATCGAAAAGACCGCATATCAAGGCTGGCCCGACTGCTATCGCATTTCGAATGGCACCGTCGAGCTCATCGTGACGGGCGACGTCGGTCCGCGCGTCATCCGCTACGCATTCCTCGGCGGCCAGAACCTGTTCAAGGAGTTCGCCGAGCAGATGGGCAAGAGCGGCGAAAAGGACTGGCAGGCCCGCGGCGGCCACCGCTTGTGGATCTCTCCCGAGGACCGCATCAAGAGCTACGCCCCGGACAACGGTCCCGTGCACATTCGTGTGCTCGAAGACGGCGTGGAATCCACCGAGCCCGTCGAGCCGCTCACAGGCCTGGAAAAGAAGATCACCGTGCACCTCGCTCCCACCGGTACCGCCGTCGAAGTGGTGCACCAGATTCGCAACGCCGGCCACGCGCCCTACGACCTTGCCCCCTGGTCTCTCACCATGATGGCTCCCGGAGGCACCGGCATTCACGGATTTCCCCCGCGCGGCGTGCACCCCCAGAATCTCGAAACCACGAATCCGCTGGTCATGTGGGTGTACACCGATCTTTCCGACAAGCGCTGGGGCTTTCTGAAAAAATACCTGGTGCTGCACCAGGACCCCCACAACCCGGTCGGCCAGAAACTCGGCAGCTACAACCGCGACACCTGGGCCGCCTATCTTCTGCATGGCGATCTCTTCGTGAAGCGCGCCGCCGCCACCGCGCCGGTCGAATCCTACCCGGATTACGGCTGCTCCTTCGAGACCTTCACGAATAACGATTTTCTCGAGCTAGAAACACTCGGCCCGCTTTCCAAACTGCAGCCCGGCCAGTCCGTCACTCACACCGAGCACTGGAGCCTGCACAAGAACGTGCACGTCGCCGCCTGGACCGATGCCGAGATCGATCGCAACGTCCTGCCGCTCGTCAAATAACGCTTTCGTGAGCCGCCGCACACTGGCTCGGAGCTTGCAACGCTCCCCTCGATGCGCCCGAGTTATGTTTGGAACGCCCCCGCCAGACCGCTCGCTATCGACATGGCCCTCGATGTGGTGAGCCGCCTCGGTTTAGAGGCCATGGAGGCCTTCAAAGCGGTGCCCCGCCGCGGACTGGAGGTCGGCGGTCTGCTCCTTGGCCGCATCGAAATCTTGAACGGGACTACCACAATTTACATAGACGATTTCACCGCCGTGGAATCCGAACACCGCTCCGGCCCCTCCTACCGCCTTTCGGAAGCGGACCTCGAGCGCCTCGGCGCGGAACTCGCAAACCACCCCGACGCCGTTGGCATCTATCGCACCCAAACACGGTCTCAAGAGCTGGCAATTCAGCCGGATGACACCGAAATCTTCGAGCGGTACTTTACACGCGAAGAGGACCTCTTCCTCCTCATCAGTCCGGCCGACAGCAAAGCCGCGTTCTTCCTGCCCGAAACCCACCAACTGGTTTCCGTCCACGAGTTCCCTTTCCGTGCCGCGGACCTCGCGGGCGAAGCGGTAGTCGAAGCCCCGGCCCCGCCGCCCGAGGAACCGGAGCTGGCTCCCTCCCGAGCCGCCGCCCTGGAGTCTGCACGCCTGGCGGCCTCACCGTCTCCGCCGGCGAAACCGTCACGGCGCGCCGGATGGCGCTGGCTGGTCGCCGCTGCTGCCCTGGTTGCGGGAGCCGCCACGGGTGCCCTCATCTATGAACATTTCCCGCGCTTGACGCCAGGCGCGACTTCCTCGGCGTCTGCCCCGCCGGCGTCTTCCACAAACTCCGCTCCCCACGTCGCTCTGCGCGTGGAACGCGACGGTAGCGCCCTCCGGCTGCTCTGGGACCGCAACTCCCCCATCGTCCGCGATTCAGATCATGCGACACTTTATATCAGCGATGGCAAACATCAGAGTACATTGGATTTAAACCGCGATGAACTGAATTCCGGTGCGGTCTCCTATTGGCCGGAAACGCAGGACGTCAATTTCCGGCTGGACGTTTTTTCGCCGCATCAGAGCAGCGAAGATTCCATCCACGTGGCGGGCATGCTCCAAGCGGCGGCCGCCACTCCAGCTCCAGCGCCGCAGCAGCCGCAGCGGCACACCGCCCGCGATCGCGCCTCCGCGCGCAAAAACCTCGCCGATGCGTCGCCGGCAAAGCCGCAACATATCGAGACGGTCCCGGCGCAGGATACCGGCGCCAGCCGCGACGTTCTGTCCCCGGCTACCAAGCCTCCTTCTCCGTCCACCGTTGCGGCGTTGCCCGCGGCTCCCGTGACGAGCGCGCGCACTCTCGAAACCCACCCCGCCGTTGTGGCTCCTGCCGAGCCGCAGCCGGATATCACCGTGACCGCCCAACCCGTCACCCCGTCTCGCGTCGAAGAGGTGATCGGCCGGATACCGCTGGTGCGCCGCCTGAAAAAACAGAAAGCCGCATTCGTTCCTCCGCAGCCCGTTCACCATCCGCAGCCCACTCTGGATGCGGCGGAGCGGCGGTCGGTAACGCGCAGCGTTCCGGTTTCTGTCCGGGTATATGTCACCGATACCGGCGCTGTCGATTACGCACAGTTGATCTCGGGCGGCACCGGGCGCTTCGGCGGCCTCGGCACCGCGGCGGTCTACACCGCGCGGCACTGGTCGTTCGTGCCAGCGCGGCTGGGCGACGAGAAAGTGGCGAGCGAGGTCATCCTGCACTTCCGCTTCGCACCGCCTCCTCCGCCGCCGCCGCCCTCGGCAGTGCAAAGCTCCTCCTTCAACCACTGACGAGCGCGCCCTATACCGTTTTCCACCCGCAGGCCAGCGCCAGCGCGGCGAAATCGCCCGGCCGTACCAGTCGGAAATGCAGGTCCAGGGCCGCGATGCTCGCCAGCGCCTGCGTCATTTCCGGCGACGGGACTTCGGTAGTCGCAACGTGCAGCTGGCCGTCCTGGACGCGGTAGGGCAGCACCTTCCAGCGGCGCACCGTTTCGCCCGGAAGCGCTCGCGCCGCTGCCCGGTCCACCACGACCTGCGGCGGTCTGCCCAACGGAATTCCAGCCTGGATGCTGAGGGCGCGGTATAACTCCTCTTCGCTGAGTTTCCGCGCGGCCACCAGATGTTCCCCCAGACGCACGCCCGGAGCTTTTCCCGCCAGCGCCGCCGCGAGTTCGCCGGCGTCCAACGCGCGCATCCGCAGCAGCACTTCGCCCAGCAGCGGCCGCCTCTGCTCGACCGCCGGGTAGACATGCTCCGTCTTGTTCCATGCCGGCGCGGCGCTGCGCCGCACCGCCGCGAAAAACAGCCGCAGGGCCGCCGCCGTCGCGACCCAGTTCACCGCGTTTCCCCAGAGAGCCCGCAATGGCACGCCGGCGGCAAACTTCCATCCGTAGATGCGCGCGCTCGCCCGGGTGCGAAACGTCAGTTGCACCAGGCTCATGCCGAGAACCGCGGTACATACCGTCGACAGCCAGCGCGGCGTCGCGGCAGGCAGACGCCAACCCGCCAGGCCGTAAAGGAAAACCAGGTTGGCCGCGGGCGAAAGCAGGTTGCCCACAAGACCCTTGCGGTCGCGCCAGAACCAGTACAACTGCCGCAGCGGTGCGCGCCAGCCGTGCCTTTGCCAGCCCTGCAGCGCGATTCCCGCCACCCAGCGGCTTCGCTGCCGGATGGCCCCGGTCCACTGCCGCGGGAAATATTCGCGCGTGGCGACCGGACCGCCGGCTTCGCAGCGCACCGGCACAAAGATCTGCCGGTAGCCCAGCGCGTGCAGCGCGTAGCCGTTTTCGTAATCTTCGGTCAGGCATTCCGGAGCGAAGATGCGCCCGCCGCGCGTTTCCGCGAGCCGTTCGAGAGCCGCCCGCTCAAACCCCGTGCCCACGCCGTTCGATGGCAGAAATCCCCCGAGCCGCTGCCGGACCGGAATGTCCTTGGTTTGAAACTCGGCGAACTCGTCGCAATACAGGCCGTGCGTGAGCTCCCCGAGGCCCGTGGCCAGCGCCAGCACCGGAACCTGCACCATCTCATACTCGCGCGAAAACCAGTTGATGAGGCTGAGCGCCCGCGGATGCACCACGTCTTCGGCATCGTGCGTGATCACGATCTCGAAACGCACTCCGCACCGCCGTTCGTGCTCCGTCATCGCGGCGTGGATAGCGTTCAGACAATCGCCCTTGGAGGTCGGCCCGTCATGCGGCGCCAGCGCGAGGTGCACCCGCTCGTGGCGCACGGCGATCCCCTGCACCACCCGCGCCGTCGCCGGGTCGTTCGGGTACACACCTACGAAGACGTCGTAGTTCGCGTACCGGATGGCGGCCAGGTTTCGCTCCAGCATTCGGCCGATCACGCGGTGCTCCTGCCAGAGAGGCACGAAAATCGCAGTACGGCGTTCGGTGGCGGTCTTCAGATCCGCTTCGCTGGGCCAGCGGAACCGCCTGGGAAACAGCGAAACGAAGCCGATAAAAAGGTCATCCAGCCCGCTGGCAATCATCCAGAACGCCAGCGCGGCCAGACCCCACACCGTCCATGGATTCACGATTCCGCGATACCTGAGAGGTTTGAGTGCGCCCGCGGCCGAAAACCTCTCAGATTTCTATTCGCCGCTGGCGCGCCGTGCGCAACTTCGGCAAGCGCGCGCTGCTGCACTTTTTCCGGCCCCCCCCTTCCGGCACGAATTTGTTAGCGGAGAAACGGAAGACGTCGCTTCCAGACCGTGTTGGCATTGCGAATCACGATGGAATATTCCGCTCCGCGTCCCGTGGTCCCTGAACTGCCTGTTTCATCCCGATGAGCGCTTCCCACGAGCAGCCGGCTCGGCCCGAACTCGTGCCCGACATCCTCCTCCTCACCTGGACATCCGGGGTTCTGGACGCCCTCAGCTATCTGAGGGCCGGCGTGTTCACCGCCAATATGACCGGGAACACCGTAGTCCTTGGGCTCGCTATCGTCGGACCCGGCAGGTCGCATGTAGCGGGTGCGGCGCTCGCAATTCTCGCCTTTGGCGTAGGCGCCCTCATCGCGGCGTTGGCCCTGCTGCGCCGGGAGCACCCGGACGCCCGTAGCGAACTGAAAACCGGCGCAATCCTGGAGCTGCCGTTCGCGGTCGCGTTCTCGGCGTTGTGGGCCCTCTATCCGGGAAGCGGTCCCCGCTGGTTGGTTCCAGCCTTGATCGCATCGGGAGCATGTGCCCTTGGGATTCAGAGTGTCGCCGGCCGCCGTCTGAAAATTGCAGGCGTCGTCACTACGTTTATTGGAGGAACCATCACCACGGCCATTGTGTCCGGCCTCGAGCGGAACGCCCCCGGCCTCCGCGCCGGTACGGAGGCCAAAAGCTCGCCGCTGGTTCTCGGCGGCATGATCGCCCTATATGTCGCTGCGGCCATGGCCGGCGCGGCGCTGGCTTGGGTAAGTAGGCCGCTGGCTCCTCTGGCTGCTCTGAGTTCGTTATTGGTTGTTCTGTTCCGATCGTTTACGGGTCCACTACGGGAGCCGCCGCGCGCATCATCAGCTTGATCTCAGGCCGCCTTTCGCACACAATAGCCAGAACCGCGACGCCTCGCTATTTCGGAGTCAGCATTGCATCGCTCCCGCCAGGATTTCCATTTCTATACCCCGCATCCCGATGCTCGATTGGATCGCAATGGCCGCCGGCCCCTCAGCCGATCTCAACCTCGACCGCCCGCCTCTCGATCGGCCACGGCGCTTCCTGATCGGTCGCAAAGACCATCTTCTTCCCAAACGCCGCGGCGTCTCCGAGCATCGCAGTCAAAGCCGCATCCAGCAGGATTGCGTGCGGATAGTCGCGGTTGCGCGTCACCTGCGTGACCAGGTGCAGGTCATCGACGATAACCAGGCCGCTCGACGCCAGGGCCTGCTCGATCACTCGCAGAAAGAACTCCTCGAACGCAAAGGGCTCCTCCACAACCGGCACACCCGGGAACTCACGCATGCCGAGCAGAACTCCGCCGATCGCCGCCTGCACCTTCTGCAGAACGGTGGTCCTCCCCGAGCAGGACCGCGCTTTGAGGAGAACGAGATGCCCCGCCGCCACGCCTTCCATCACTGCATCGAAGGCTTTCTGCTGAGCGGGAGACAGCACTATCATTCGATTCTCTGGTTTCATACGCTTGCCGTAGAGACACCCATGCATTTGCGCTCGCCGCAAGGCGGGCAGTATTCAGGGACGCGCACTTCCATGCGCGGCTGGGAAGGTTAACGGATTGGCTGAGTAAGCGAAGTAAGTGAGGGCCGGAAAGCAGGCACTCCGCCACGGATTCGCATCAGTAAGTTACGATCTTTGTCGCGCAACGAGTTACCTCCTTTCCTGGAATAGTTATTTTAGAATGCTACCACGGCTAAGTGGGGTCTGGCAAGCCTTTGCGCAGGAAACGCATGAAAAACATCAACCGCTTATATTATGGAACCTTGGGAAAAGATCCGGGCGGCGCCCATCCGTAGAATGGCGGAGTGGGAGTCCAGTGTTCCGGTGATTGTTTCGCTCTCACGTGTACCCATCCTTCTGGATTTTTGGCATCGATGATCACGGCCGTGTTGGCGGGCACCGTGAAGGCAACGGCATAGTCGGTTCTTGGCAAAGCTCGTAATTGCAAACCTTGGGGCCCGACTGTGAAGCTGAGTACCACATCACAACGCTGCCCTTCCCCGTGATTGAGATCGTCCGCATGTTCGGTTTCATCGATCAGGTCAAAGCCCGCGTTCTCGTATTCCATGACCATGGGAACGGCGACAGTGCTGGTGGGCGCCAGGATCGGCCCCAGATAGTATTCCTCCGCGGGCCCTGTTTGACCATGTTGATGGTCATCGCCGGCGCACGCCCGTCGTGGCGCAGAATTGCGAAAGCGTGCGGCGTTTCGCTCGTCCTTTGTATAGCCAAAATAATCGGATGCCGAAACGATTACTTTCCCTCGATCCGCACCCGCAGATATACATTCACACCCCACGGTCGCGGCCCATACACCGGCCGCAGGCTTTGCGGCATTGTATAAGTAGTAACATTGGCCCCGAAGCCCGTCTCCAGCCCGGGCACCATCGGGATATCGCGTGTATAACCGCCCGTGTAAGCGCCGATCCGGTAAATGCCCGCGACCGCCAGCTCGTCCTTATCCACATACTCCACGCGGCCGGTAAGAAAGTTACGGCGCCCGACGGCAAATACCGTTTCTGCTAAGTACGAATTCAGGTCGTGCTGCGTGAAGGTATCGTGATTCCGTCCCCAGATCAAGCTGCTCGACCAGGAGTTGCGCGAGTATTGCACCGAAGCGGTGGAGCGCACCACGTCGCCCGGCTCCTGCCGCTCGGGATGCGCGATGCGCCCCGCCGAAACCTGAAACAGCCAGTTCGTCGTCGGCAGCACCGAGAGCCGCGCCGAGTACGAATTCATACCTCCCCAGTAAATGGTCCAGCGGTTCTCGCCGGGCTCGGTGCCGTAGAACCCGCTGGCCTCCAGCCGCAGCCACGAGTGTTTCACCGCGACCGTGGCCACATCGCTCGCGATGTGCGTGGAATCCTGCCAGTGGTGGCTCAACGGCGCTTGCGGCAATTCGGCCGCCGAGGCGCGATGCGCAAAGGCCACCGGCCCCAGCGCCGGATCGCCCACGGGCGCATAGTAGAGCTGCAGAAACGTGTCGTCGCCCAGCGGCCGCGCGTACTGCACTCCCAGCGCCATGAAAAAATTGTGCGGATGCTGCGCGTCCACCAGCGGTCTTCCGTAAGCCGTTTCGCCGGTCTGGAACAGCTCCGGGTAGCTGCGATTGGTTACGGTGGCCGGCTCCAGGCTCCACATGGATTGCAGCATGACGCTGCCGCGGCCAACGCGATGCACAGCCGAAACCATCAGTGCGTTCACCGAATATAACTTATCGCCGCCGCGCGGACCCGCCTGCTGCGTGTCATCGAGGAACGCCTGCCCCATCAGCATCAGGTCCCACGAGCCGAGCCTCCGCATGCGCATGGGCATGCGCCACGCCACCGGATTCATGCTGGTCCCCGAAGACATGTTCATCAGATACATGCCGGCCAGGTTCATCGTCTGATTCATCCCGGCCATCTGCGCACAGGCCGGCAGCGCCGCGGCCAGCGCGGCAAACAAGACTCGCGTCTTCATTTCCCCCTCCCGTTTTCGTTGCGAAGCGAAACGGCAGGGGTCTAGATTCGCAGAGAGAGCGGCGCCCGCATTCGCAAAAGCAAGGGCGGCGACGGCGTTTCCTGAGCGCGAAGGCCGAGGAGCGGTACGCCCGGCACAGGCGTTTCCGCGACGGCCACAGCCGCCGGCCGCGCGCCGAACAGCACCGCGGCCGAATGACACGCCGCCTCCAGGTGATGATGCGGTGCGGGCGGGTGATGCCGATGGCACGGAGGCACATTCGTCTGGCACGAAGTCGCCGCGCAATACGCCGCGCACTGCGCGTTGCCAGCGATCAGCAGCACGGAAAGCAGCAGGACTACCCGGCGGACGAAAGACAGCACTCTGAACGTATTCTAGCGCAAGGACGCCGCCGCTCCGCGTGCAGTACGAATCACTACGAAAACCGGCCGCCTCGCATCGCGCCCTCGAAAGCGCTCCGGACTATCCGTGCTCGACGCGCGCTTTGATGTCCGCGTATGCCGCTTCGATGAGCCGGCTGAGAGCTGCCGCGTTTGCGGCCGTTCCTGGTCGCACCTTCACATGGCGCATGCGCTTGCCCGCGCCTTGCAACAGGCGGGCCGGATCCGGCAGCGCCGCGCCGTGAAAGAACCCTACGTTCACGTGCGCAGTAAATACATTGACGTAGCCGAAAGGCGCATCTCCCAGACAGGCAACCGGACAGCCGTCATGCAAAAGCTCCCGCACTTCGTCCCCGCACTTTCGCATCGCTTCGAACCACTGATGCGCGATCGCTCCCAATTCGCCGGCATGCTCTTTCATCCACGCGTCGATCGCAGGGTCGCGCTCGACTGCGCCGTTGAATCGCAGCCACTCCGTTCTCATCATTCCTTCGTTTTTCCGCTTTCCAGACCCATTCTACGCTGCGCCCGCCCGGCGAACCGTCCCGATGGAACAAGTCCGCGGCCGCTTCCCGGTGAGTGTTGACACCCCGCGCCCCTGCCGCGATATACTGAACCACACTTTATTTCCGGGAGGGGTGACGCCATGCCGGAAGATGCGCCAGCTCAGAGTGCACCGGAAGACCCGCACGTTACAGATGCAACATTCACCATCGGCGGACCCTCGCCACTGACCGCCGCCGGCGGCGTTCCGTTACAAATCGGACGCTATCGAATCATCCGCCTGCTGGGCGAGGGCGGCATGGGCGCCGTCTACGAGGCCGAACAGGACCAGCCCCGCCGAAGCGTCGCGCTGAAGATGATCAAGGCCGCCTTCGCCGGCGCGGAGCTGCTGCGGCGCTTCTCCCTCGAATCGCAAGCCCTGGCGCGCCTCCACCATCCCGGAATTGCTCAGGTGTATGAAGCCGGCGCCGCGGAGACCGGTTTTGGGTCGCAGCCCTTCTTCGCCATGGAGCTGATTCACGGCAAGCCGCTCACCGTCTATGCCGCGGAGCAGAACCTCGACACCCGGCAGCGCCTGCTGTTGATGATTCAGGTCTGCGACGCCGTGCAGCATGCGCACCTGCGCGGCATCATCCACCGCGATCTGAAGCCGGGCAACATCCTGGTGGATGAATACGGCCACGCGAAAATCCTGGATTTCGGGCTGGCGCGGATGACTGACTGCGACACCCAGGCGACTCGCCAGACGGATCTCGGTCAACTCGTCGGCACCCTCGCGTACATGAGCCCGGAGCAGGTCCAGGCCGACCCGCTGGCCCTCGATACGCGCAGCGACGTGTATGCGCTCGGAGTCATTCTCTACGAATTGTTGTCGGGTTCCCTGCCCTACCGCATGTCCCACAACCTGCACGAAGTCGTGCACACTATCCAGCAGGTGGATCCGGCGCGGCTGAGCTCGGTGAACCGCGCCTATCGCGGAGACATCGAAACCATCGTCGCCAAAGCGCTCGAGAAGGACAAGACTCGCCGGTATCAATCGGCGGCGGACCTTGCGGCCGACCTGCGCCGGCACCTCGCTCACGAGCCGATCGCCGCCAGGCCGCCGAGCACCACGGACCAGATCGGGAAGTTCGCACGCCGCCACAAATCGCTCGTGTCGGGAATCGGCGCGGTCTTCGTGGTCCTGGTGGCGGGCGCCGTTACCAGCACCGTCGAGGCCGTGCGCGCGCGCCGCGCCGAACAGGCCGCCGAAGCAGTCAACGAATTCCTCCAGAATGACCTCCTGGCCCAGGCCAGTTCCGCCCGGCAGGCCGGGGCCTCCGCGCGGCCCGATCCCGATCTCAAAGTCCGCACCGCGTTGGACCGCGCAGCCGCCGGGGTCGGCCGCAAGTTTCAGGGACAGCCGGAGCTGGAGGCCTCCATTCGCCGCACCATCGCCCGCACCTACACAGAGCTGGGGCTCTACGCGGAATCGCAAAAACAGATCGAGCGGGCCATCGAACTGCTGAATCGGACCAGGGGTCCCAACTCCCCCGAAACGCTGGCTGCGCGGTACCAGCTCGCGCTCGCTGAATTGTCGTTGGGCAAGTATCGCGAAAGCGAGGCGGTAGCCCGGCCCGTGGTTGCGGCGCAGCGCCGCATTCTGGGCGCCTCACACCCCGATACCCTGACTTCCATGAATGTGCTCGCCTCGGACCTGACCTTCCTGGCCCGGTTCCCCGAAGGGGAAAGCCTTCTCAAAGAGGCCATCCGGCTATACAAAAATTCCGGCGCGGAAAATGACGAGGAGCTCAGTACGGAGTTGTCGCTCGCTACGGTCTACCGCTTTTGGGGAAAATTCCAGAATGCCGAAGCCACCGATTCCGGGGTGCTCGATCGCTCGCGGCGCGTTCTCGGCCCCGAATACCCGCTCACCCTGAACGCCCTGGAACACCTCGGCGAAGACTACCGGCTGGAAGGAAAATACCCCGACGCGGAAAAAGTCGATGTCGAAACCTTAGCGCTGCGCCAGAGAATCCTCGGGCCGGACCATAGCGAGACGTTCGTGGCCATGAACAATCTCGCCGGCGTCTACCTGCTGCAAGGAAAGTACTCCCAGGCCGAACCGATGTATCGCAAGGTAGTCGAGCATGAACTCGCGGCCATGGGTCCCGATAGTCCCGAGACCCTGACGCCCATGCACAACCTCGCTTCCACGATCTACTCCGAGGGACGCTATGCGGAAGCCGAAGCCATCGAAAAGGATGTCCTCGAGAGACGAATTCGTGTCATGGGGCGCGAGCACTGGCAGACCATCATGGCCACGGACCTGTTGGGCGGCGCCTATGCCATGCAGGGCAAGTTGGCGCAAGCGGAAGCCCTGCACGCGGAATCCCTGGAAATCGCGCGGCGGACGCTGGGCCCGGCAAACCCCAACACCCTGACCACGATGAACCGGCTTGCGACCGCCTACCGCCTGGATCACAAAATCCCGCAGGCCGAGAAACTCCAGACGGAAATCCTCAGCGGCATTCAGGCGGCCCTGGGACCGGAGCACCCGAATACCTTGACCGCCATGGCCAATCTCGCTCTGTCGCGCCACCTGCTGCACCGCCACGCCGAGGCTTCGCAACTGGCGCAATCCGCGCTGGCGATTCACGAGCGCAGGTATCCCAACGGCTGGCAGCGGTTCCGCTGCGAAAGCCTCCTCGGTGCCAGCCTCGCCGGACAGAAGCAGTATGAGCAGGCGGAACCCCACCTGCTGAAGGGCTATCAGGGAATGGCCGAGCGCAAAGCGCTCATTCCAGCCGATGCCATGTCGAACTTCACCGACGCCGGAACATGGGTTGTCGAACTCTACAAAGCCTGGGGCAAGCCGGAGAAGGTCCGCCAATGGCGCGCCAGATCGGGTTCATGAGGAAGAAATGCCTGTCACCGTCCACTTACAAACTGTTCACCCCCGCAAGTTGGCCGCTGTGCGCCGCGAGGTCGCGCCCGGCGCGGTTGGCTCCGCATGGGGGCCGGCCCTGGGCAAGGTCTGGGAGTTCATTCGCGGCCGGCCGGGCCTCCGCACCGATGGGCACAACATCTTTCTCTACCACCACCCCGCACAGCCGGGCGCGCCGATCCTCTGCGACTTCGGCGTTGAGGTCACGCGCGCATTTGAAACCGCCGGCGAAGTATACGCCACCGAAACCCCGGCGGGCGAGGCTGCCGTCGCCATCCACCGCGGCCCGTATCATCGCATGAACGAGGCGCACGAGGCGATCGGAAAATGGATGGCGGCGAACCGCCGCGAATCCGCCGGGCGTTCGTGGGAGATCTACGGAGACCCCACCCCGGATCCCGCGGATACCGAGACCACAGTCGTGTACCTCCTAAAGTAGCCGCTCGCACAACAGGGCGGTCATATCAGTAAACCAGGTCCGCGGCATTCGCGTTGATTACCTGACTTGCGATCCTGACGAACTGCCCGAGGGGGCAATCGAGGTTGGCATCGTCGCTGGTGCAGCCCGGGATGGCGACCGGAGCACTGGGTGGCGGAGCAGCCAGAGACAGCGGGGTCTGATTCCGGAGTTGGTCCATCGTCTGGGATACGTAGGCGACCCGGACGAGATATTCGCCTGTGACCGTGGACTGACGAAGCTGGAACATGAGCACGCCTCCGGGAGCAGCGACATCCGGCTGGTAACCGGGCAGAAGCCAATCGAGGTGGAAGAGCCCGCTCAGTCCGGCGATGTTGAAATTGGAGGCCGTCAGCGAGACTATTTTGGCCGCGGGGCTCGCGAGCGTTCCGGTCATGGCATCACCCGTAGCCGCCTGCACCAGCGAGCGCACAATGTGGGAAGCCAGGTTGGAAGCTTGCTGAGTAGCCATGTAAGGCGTGCGGTATTCCAGATCGAGAAGGCGGTCATACACGCGGAACACCTGGCTGATCTGGCTCTCATTCAGTTGCCCCCACGCTACCTCGGACGCGGGTAATCCGTCGGCGTACTCCATTACAAGAGGATCGATGGCCAGAGCCACCGACGTTAGCCCCCCGAGACTGACTGGCAATTGAGAATTTCCAGTGCCAACCGTAATGGGGATGGACGTCACGTCCATCTTGTTTGCCGGTGCCGGCGGCGCTGGAGTCTGGCTGACAGGGTAGTTGAACAGGACAGAACGAATCAACGCAAGCTCGGCGGAATATGCGGACGCCAGCGCTTGCGGGTCGTTTCCGAGGCGTCCATTGACGGCATCGACCGTCGTCCGCTGATTGAGCGCCGCGACGCCGGCGTCCACCGGATCGAAGAGCGGATCGGGAGGCTGGGAAACGGAATTGACGGTCACCTTAGCCGACGGCAGCAAGCCGGCCGCGAAGGCCTGGGCCGTGTTGATGATCAAAGGCGCGGCGTCGGCGTGGAAATAAACGTTGGCCGCATCAGCCGCATCGTTGCCCGTCAACAGGCCCTGCTGGGCGAGCCAGAGCCGGAAGTAACCGCCGAGAAGAGTCTCATTCGCGGCTCCGTTCGGGGTCAGGATCGAAGGCGCATTATCGGTTGGATTGCCGGGCACATCGGGGAACACAGGATACGGTTGCACGGCGAAGTTGTCGAGGGTCCTGTTCTGCGAATTGGGAGTGCGCACACCGTGACGGCCAAACAGAATGACAAACTTCAATTGCGTGTCGTCGACGGTCTGCGCCGCGACGGAAGCCCCGGCCAGAAGGGCCAGGGTTGCGAGTTGAAGAACACGAGTTTTCATATTAGTGGGATTGCGAAAATATTTTCTTCAGAGACTTGCGGTAGCGAGCCAGTAGTGCTGCGCGGTCCTGGCGCATGTCGATCTTCGTGGGTGCATCGGGATATGGCCGGTTGCCCATCATCCCTTTCCAGAGAATGTGGTTGAAGTCGAGCGGATCGACGCGATCTTCGTCATCGAAATCCATACCGTTTGTCGCGCGCGCCCAATACTTCGCATTGTGCGAGGGCTTGGGAACCCGGGTGGGCCTCAACTGCGGCATGGGCAGTTTGGTGCCGAAGAGATACGGCGAAGGAACGGCGGTGAAACTCCAGGGGCTGGGCGTTTGTTTCGCCAGATCCTGAGTATTGAACAGGTCGGTCATGGGCCGGGCGAGCGCGTCGTTTAAATTGAGCGGCGCCAGTCCGAGGACCTCTTCGATGGTGCGCAAGAAATCCAGCGTGGTGTATTGGGTGGAAATGAGCACGCGCTGATTCACGTAAGGACCGACTACGAAAGCGATGCTCCGATGGGAATCATAGTGATCGCCGCCATCCTGCGCGTCATCTTCCACGACAAAAACCAGGGTGTTGTTGGCGTACTTGCTTTGGGCAACTTTCTGGACCAGCAGGCCAACGGCGTAGTCGTTGTCGGCCACCATCCGCTCGGGCGTATCTACGCCATCTATCGCGGTATCGAAGCTGCCCGTGTGGTCATGCATGAAACGAACCAGGCTCAAAGCCGGGAGGCCCGGCTTCGAGGTGGGATTGCAGCCCGGGCAGGTATAGTCGGAATCGAACTCCCGCGCCCACTCGGAGTAGCGGTAGTAATCGGGAAGATTGTTGTCGAACCCCCGAAAGTACGGGTCGGTGAATGGAGATAGCGCGGCGCTCGTTGGATAAGCTACCACAGTTCCCGTGGCCGAGGGATCGCGCAGCACGGGAATGACGAAATCGTTGGTGGAATAGCGGGTGGTGTCGATAAAGAATCCATAGTTTCGAACAGTGAGGCCGGCACGCAGCGCGGCATCCCATAAGTGGCCCGTGTTCACCTGGTTATCGGGTCCATCGGGGGACCCAATGGTAGTCTGGCCCGGCAATACGTCGGGATCACTGGAAGTGAAGGGGTCGGCAGCCTGACGCTCGGAGAGGTAGGGGATCGATACGTTCACATTGCGATTGAGGCCCTCCGCTTCCAGGCTCAGCGCGCGGTATCCGTAGGCAACCGGGTATTCCTTCTCGATGACGTCCGGCGCGCGTGCGGACGTGGTCCACAGCCAGCCGTCATAACTGACTTCGGCCGTATCGAGGAAGCGGTCAAGCGTGACGAAGTTACTTGCAAGGGCGTGTTGATTGGGAGTGACCGTTTGCCCAAACTCGGTCAGGTAAGGATAGCCATCCCCGATTTCCAGGTCGCCCAGAATCTGGTCGTAGGTGCGGTTTTCTTTGACGATGAAGATCACGTGTTGAATCGCCTTCCGCACCTGCGCCATGATGGCCGCGTCGGCGGCGCTCTCGACAGAGTCGAAGCGGTTGTTGGCGGCCACCTGTGCGGTGAGCGTAGCGAGTTGCGCGGCGTCAGGCCGTGGGAACTTCTGGAGCCCGGCTCTGGTCAGCTGCGGGTTGTACTGTTGCGACAGGCCGCAGGTTTTCGATCCCACGGGCCCATACCCGCCGTAGCACCAGCCGGTATTCGGGCCAGTCGGCGATTTTCCGTTTACGACATAAACAGTCTTGCCGTCACCACTGAAACTTACGGAGTTGGGATACCAACCGGTGGGGATCAGGCCAATCACCTGGTCGCCGCTATTCGTGCCAGTCAGTGACACGACGGCGATCGAGTTCAGGTTGCCGTTGGACACGTAAAGCTGCTTTTCGTCGGGCGAGAGCGTCACGCTGTTGGTGTTGGCGCCGGTGTATTGGGTCAGCAAAGCTTGAAAACTGGCGGGTATCCCGAAGGATGGGGCGATGACGGGGATGGTTTCCACGATTGCGTTGGCGCTGGTATCGATCACGTCAACGGTGTCCGTTTGGTCTTCAGCGACATAGAGCAGCGTCTGGGCGGCGTTCAGAATCATCTTGTTGGGCTGGCCCTTCACCGGGATGCGGGCGACCACGCGGGGGCTTCCCGCGGTGTTGGCGCCGGTCAGCTTCGCCACCACGATCTCGCGGTCGCGGACACTGGAGACGTAGGCCGTCGCATCGGCCCCGCTCCCTTTTACCGCTACCCAGAATGGATATTCGCCGCCGGGAACACCGACCATCGCCGGATCGCTTTTGCCGGGGCGCAGGTCGAGTTCGCTGCGGGACCAGTTGCCATAGCCGCCGGTGAATACGGTGATCGAATCGTTATAGTAGTTTGCCGCCACCAGGATCTGCCCGTCTCCCGACATAGCAAGGCCCGCGGCGCACGGATACACGCCCACTGCGTTGTTGATGGTCGCGCCGTTGGGCCTCAGGACCAGGCCAATTCCCAGGTTGTTATGGCCCAAGGCAAGTTTTGGGCTCTCCGGCTGCTCTTCGGCCCAGACTCCCGATGAGTTCAGACTGATGGTATGAATGTTGTCCGTTGAGCAGCCGGAGACGTAGAAATGCGTCCCGGATGGATCGAAGACGATCCCGTGGTAAGTTACCGGAATCTGCACCACCTGCCTTTGAATCGGAACCGTCGTCGAGATGTCATAAATAAAGACGTACTCGTTGGAATCCGGCATGTTGTACGGTGCAAGCGGCGAGCCGCCGGGCTGGATGTTGCTGTTAAACAGCCGGTTGAACCCACTGGTCAGCACCAGCAGAGTCTTGTGATCGGGACTCACCACGGTGCTGACCGCAAACCCCGCAAGCCAGTCAGGGTTATCCGCCAGACCGGGGTTCAGAGGTTCAAATCGTGCCCCCTCCGGCGCCAGCGGCGTGATCACCTGGTTCATATTGGGCAAGCTCTGCGGGTTGGCTGGCGACTGAGCCATTGCGCCACCCAAGCCCGCCACCAGCGCCAGGCCGACAGCCAGACACCGGAAGCGATCGCGAACCTTACAAGTCATGGACCTTTATTCCTTTACTCATCCGGTTTACAGGCGACACCGCGGGACTAGCAGCTTGCTGCTGATCGCCGGAAAACCGGCTTCGCCGCCCGGTCACCGCTCCGCCCACCAGGGAAGCGATGATGCTCTTCTCAGGCTTCTTATCGCCGGGAAAGGGCAATAACTTTACAGACAGTCATTCCAGGGACGGAAAACCATGGTCCAGCCATGTCGCCCCAATCCGCCGCTGTCGCCTCCCGGCTGAGATTGCAATCAGGAACTGGCCTTGGCTATACTTCCCCAAAGCCCCTTGTTCCTTCGCTGCCTAGCTGGAGGTGCTACATCGTCAGGATCCGCCGCGCAGTCTTCTACGGTTGGTGTGTCGCTCTGACGGCCGCCGCCGGTTTGTTTCTCGGGGTGATCCCGATCGTCGTGTTCTCCTTCGGTGTGTTTCTCGGCCCCATAACCAGGGACTTTCATGCCGGCCGCGGCGACGTCTCATTTGCCTACACTCTGTTCAGCCTGATTCAGGCCATCAGCGTTTCCTTCGCCGGCTGGCTTATGGACCGCTTCGGCGCGCGGAGCGTGATTCTCCCGTCCATGGTCCTGGGGAGTTTCGTTCTGCTGCTGATTCCGTTTTGCTCCGGCAACCTCTCGGAGCTTTACGTCTTTTTCGCAGCGCTCGGTTTTCTCGCCGCCGGCGCCGGGCCCGTCGCCTTCGCCAAGGTCGCGTCCCACTGGTTCGACAGGCGTCGCGGGCTGGCGCTCGGTGTAATGATGCTTGGCCTCGGCCTGGGAGCGCTTGTGATGCCATCATTGGCGCAGTTGCTCATCGCCGGATTCGGCTGGCGTCTTGCCTACGCAGCGGTCGGCGCCGGCATCCTGCTGGTTACGGCCCCGCTCGTCATGAGGTTTCTCAATGAGAGGCCGGAAAGCATGGGGCTCACGCCCGATAACCGTGCATCCGCTCATCCGGCGGCGCCTGCCGAACTCAAACACAAAGATCTGGGCATGACCTGGCGCGAGGCCTTGCGCACTCGCTCTTTCTGGCTCCTGCTGTCTTCTTTCGCCCTGGTAGCCGCCGGCACACAAGCCTGTTTTACGCACATGGCGGCCATCGTTTCGGACCGCGGCAGCAGTGCGCAGCTTGCCGCACTCGCATCTTCGCTCCTCGGCGGCGGACTTCTGATCGGCCGGACCGGCTCCGGTTACCTGTTGGATCGATTCTTCGCCCCGCGGGTCGCTGCCTTGATCTTCGCCGGCGCCGGCTGCGGAATCGCTCTGCTTCGCGTCGCCTACTCGCCGGGACCTGCGTTCGCGGCCGCCTTTCTGATTGGCCTTGCCTTGGGCGCCGAAGGCGACGTGATGCCCTACCTGATCAGCCGCTATTTCGGGCTTCGCTGCTTTGGTGAGATTTGCGGCATTGTTTTTGCCGGTTTCTCGCTCGCAGGTGGATTAGGCCCTTACCTGATGGGCGCCGCTTTCGACGCGAATGGTTCTTATGCTCTCCCGCTGGTCTTCTTCTGCGTTGCCGCGCTGGCTGCCGCGGCCCTCATGATGGCTGTTGGCCCGTACCGATACGGCACGGCGCCGATCGTGGACGCCGGGGTGGACCACGACGCGCTGGAATCGCCCTTGCAGGCATAGATGAGTCGTCATCGAGACTATGAAAAAGATCGCATTGGAAGAACACGTCCTGGTCCCGGGCGCCGAGGAGATTGTCCCCGAGCATCGGACGCATCCGGAATTCGGACACAACAGGAAAGCCCTGCTCGATATCACCGGCGATCGTTTACGCGCCATGGACGAGGGGGAAATTGCAATTTCTGTCCTTTCGGCCACCGCTCCGGGGCTGCAGGGTTTGAACGAAGCCTCCGCAAAAGATCTCAGGAATATCTCTCGGAAGTGGAATGATTATCTTGCGGAGGCAGTAGCCAGGCACCAGGACCGCCTGAAAGTCTTCGCCGCCCTTCCCATGTGCGACCCGCAGCTCGCCGCGGAGGAGCTCAGCCGAACCGTAACCGACCTGGGTTTTGTAGGGGCGTTGTTGAACGGTTACGATAATGCCGGAAATGCGCCGGCGAAATACTATGATGCACCGCAATATGTCGATTTTTGGAAGACGGCCGCGGCGCTGGATGTGCCGGTGTACATCCATCCGCGCTCTGCGCCGGACAATCGCACCACCACCTATTCCGGCTATCCCGAACTTCGGGGCTCCCCGTGGGGATTTCACGTCGAGACTGCCGAACACATACTGCGGCTGATGATGAGCGGGCTGTTCGAAAGGTTGCCCGCATTGCGCATCATCATCGGACACATGGGGGAACTTCTTCCGCTCTGGGCATGGCGAATCGACCACCGCATCCGGCGCGAAGGATGGGACAAGTGGGCCGCTGAACAGGGCCGGCCCCGCAAACTCACCGTGACCGGGTATCTCCGCCGCAATTTCTTCGTGACAACCAGCGGGACCTTCGATACGGACTCACTGAAGCATGCCGTGAACGTTATGGGATCGGATCGTGTGCTGTATTCGGTCGACTATCCATATGAATCGACAACCGAGGCGAGCGAGTGGTTCGATGCCCTTGACCTTGAAGCGTCCGTAAAAAAAGCCATCGCCCACGGCAATGCCGAAGAAGTGCTCGGGTTGAAGAAACGGAAACGTGCCCGGGTTTAAATGTCAGCCTGCCGCCTTGCCGCGGCCTAAGTGCGGCGCTGCGGGAAAAACCCTGGTCGCGCCCTCGCGGATGATCTCGCACGCCAAGGCACAATATGCCGGAATTCTGGAAGGCGTTCAGTTGCCATGTGGCAGAGGCGTCAGCCATATCGGCCGGGCATCGCCGGGCTGGTGGCCAATTCCCGCGGCCTTCAACCGACAGCCGCCGTTTCGCGCCGCCACCCAAATCCCACTATTCTGGGATCATGCGTCTTCTTCCCGCGCTCGCGGCGTGCGCACTTGCCGCGGCGGCACAGCAGCATCCCTCTTTTACTCTCGACCAGGTGCTCGGATTCGCCTTTCCCACCAGCCTCACTCCGGCTCCCGTGGGTGGAAAGGTCGCCTGGGTGTCGAACCTCCGCGGCAATCGCAGCATCCTGGTGGCGGATGCGCACTCTCCCGCAGTCGCGCTCGTCCACTATCCCGATGACGGCCTCGAAATCAGCGAGCTTCGCTGGACGCCCGATGCTTCGGCCATCGTCTACACGCTCGGCGGCGAGCCGGGGCGCTCCGGCGAAACACCCAATCCGGCGCTCGATCCTCACGGCGAAGAGCGCGCGGTCTGGGTCGCGCGCCTCGCCGGCGCCGCTCCCGTGCGCCTCGGTTCCGGCAGCGACCCCGATGTGTCGCCCATGGGCGACCGCGTAGCATTTGTCTTCCACGGCCAGATCTGGTGGGCGCCGCTCGATGGCGCCAAGCCCGCAACCCAGGTCTTCCATGGACGCGGCAGCGAGGAGCGGCCGCGTTGGTCGCCCGACGGCGCGAGCATCTCCTTCGAGAGCGGGCGCGGCGATCACAGCCTGATCGGCGTCTACCAGGTGGCTTCCGGAACGCTGCGCTATCTCGACCCAAGCACGGATTTCGATAGCGAACCGGCATGGTCGCCCGACAGCCGCTCCATCGCCTTCATCCGCATTCCCTCCAGTGGGATGCGCCCCGTGCGCGGGCCGGAGCGCGCGGGCGAGCCATGGTCCATCCGGGTGGCGGCGGTGGAAAGCGGCGCCGGACGGCAGATCTGGCGCGCCCGCGAAGGCCCGGGCAGCGTCTTCCGCGAGGTGTCCGCGCGCGGCCAGTTGCTCTGGGCTCAAGGCCGCATCGTCTTTCCGTGGGAGGGCGATGGCTGGACGCATCTCTATTCCGTTCCGGCGGCCGGCGGCGCGGCCGTGCTGCTGACGCCCGGAGCGTTCGAGGTGGAAGACGTGGCGCCGGCGCCCGGCGGCCGCGAAATCCTCTTCAGCTCCAACCAGAACGATATCGACCGGCGGCACATCTGGAAAACCGATGCCGCGTCCGGTCCACCGGCAGCGCTCACCAGCGGCAGCGGAATCGAAGTCGCGCCCGCGGCGGCGGCCGATGGCAGCGGCATCGCCTGGCTCGCGTCCGATGGCGCCCACCCCATGCATCCGGTGCTGCGTTCCGGCGGAGCGGACCACAATCTCGACCCCAACGCCGCGCCTGCCGGCTTTCCGCTCGCCGCCATGGTGACTCCGCAGCAGGTGATCTTCTCCAGCGCCGATGGCATGCGTATCCACGGCCAGCTCTTTCTGCCGCCGGGCCGCGCCGGCGCGCGCTCTCCCGCGGTGGTCTTCTTTCACGGCGGATCACGCCGCCAGATGCTGCTGGGCTGGCACTACATGTATTACTACTCGAACGCTTACGCGCTGAATGAATACCTGGCCAACAGCGGCTACGTCGTGCTTTCGGTGAATTATCGCAGCGGCATCGGCTACGGGCTCGACTTTCGCGAAGCGCTGGATTACGGTCCCGCGGGCGGCAGCGAATACAACGACGTACAGGGCGCAGGCGTTTATCTGCGATCGCGCGCCGACGTGGACCCCGACCGCATCGGCGCCTGGGGCGGCTCCTACGGCGGCTATCTCACCGCGATGGCGCTGGCGCGCGCCTCCGATTTATACAAAGCCGGAGTCGATTTCCACGGCGTTCACGACTGGGCCACCGAACTGGAGATTCCCGTCACCGCGCCCGATTACAAGATCGCCTTCGAGGCTTCCCCCATGCACTTCCTGGATACCTGGCGCTCGCCCGTGCTCCTGATTCAAGGCGACGACGACCCCGACGTCCATTTCAACCAGACCGTTACGCTCGCCGATGCCCTCCGCAAGCGCCACGTCGAAATGCAGGAAATGGTGATCCCCGACGAAGTACACGACTTCCTCCTCTACCGAAGCTGGCTGGCCGCGTATGAAGCGACGGTGCGGTTCCTGGATCGGAATTTGCAATAGCCATCAGCCGTCAGCCGTCAGCCATCTGAAGGCTGAAGGCTGATGGCTGAAGGCTTGATGGCTGATCCTCACTCCGGCACAAACAGAACACACACCGGATTCGGAGCGTTCTTCAGAATCGTTTTCGAAGGCGTCAACTGGCCGGTGTGCGGGTGCACGTGGAAAAGCACGATGTCGTTCGAATCCTGGTTGGCGCTCCAGAGCCACGCGCCGGTCGGGTCGAGCGCGAAGTGGCGGGGCGTTTTGCCCAACACGGGGAAATGGTCGAGCGTGGTGAGCTCGTCTGTCTTCGGGTCCACGGCGAATTCGGTGATGCTGTCGGCGCCGCGGTTGGAAGCGTATAGGTACGTGCCGGCGCGATTGAGCGCGATCTCGGCGGCGGTGCTGGTGCCGCTGAACGTGTCCGAAAGCGTGCCGATCATTTGAAACTGGTCCAGTGTGCCCGTCTGCGCGTTGTAGTGGAACGCGGAGATAGCGTTGCCCATCTCGTCGATCGCGTAGAGTACCTTGCCGTTCGGAAGAAACAGCAGGTGACGCACGCCGGCGCCCGGCTTGACTCCCGCGAAGGCCGGCTGGCTGGGCGTGATGCTTCCCCTGGCGGCATCGAAGCGGTAAATGAGAATCTTGTCCAGACCCAGGTCGGCCACCAGCAAAAACCGGTTGTCGGGCGAGAAGCGCACACAGTGGGCGTGCGGCCCTTTCTGCCGCGCCGGGTTGATGCTCGAACCTTCATGCTGGCGGAACGCGACGGCCTCTCCCAGCCGGCCGTCTGAATGCACGGGCAGAACGGCCACGCTCCCGGTCGCATAGTTGGCCACTGCCAGCCAATGGCCGGTGTGATCCAGCGAGAGATGGCAGGGACCGCCGCCGCGCGAAGAGACCGAATTCAACAAGGTCAGCTTGCCGGTTTTGTGATCGATGGAAAAGGCGCTCACCGAGCCCAGAACGCCGGGGCCGCTATTTTCATTCACCGAGTAGAGGAAGCGATGGCTCGCGTCCTGAACGAGGAACGTGGGGTTTGAGGTTTCCGCGGCTACTCCCAGTTCGGTGGTTTTGCCGTTCGCCGGGTTGAAGCGGTAGCTGTAGATGCCGCGGCTGCCGTTGTTGGTGAAGGTGCCCGCGTAGACCAGGTCGTCCGCCGCGGAAAGGGGGAGCGCCGCCAGCAGGAGGGCCGGCAGCGCGAGCCGAAGGATTCGAGTTCTCATGATCTAAGCCTTTGGCCCGGCCGCGGCGATTTCCGGGGCGATACCGCTGAATTTCTGGAAGTTGCGCGCGAAGCGCCCCGCCAGGTCGCGCGCCGCGCGGTCGTACGCGGCCGGATCGCTCCACATGCCGCGCGCGTTCAGGAATTCGGAGGGCACACCGGGACAGCTTTCCGGCACCAGCACTCCGAAGACCGGGTGCGGAACGGTAGGCACGTTCTTCAGTTCGCCGGAGAGCGCCGCATCCAGCATGGCCCGCGTGTAGGGTAGCTTCATGCGGCTGCCCACGCCGTATCCTCCGCCCACCCAGCCCGTGTTGACCAGCCAGCAGGCAGCCTGGTGGCGCCGCAATCTCTCGCCCAGCAACTCCGCGTAGACGGCCGGCGGGCGCGGCAGAAACGGCGAGCCGAAGCCGGCGCTGAAGGTGGCCTGCGGCTCCTTGCCGAGGCCTCGCTCGGTGCCCGCCACCTTGGCGGTGTAGCCGCTGAGAAAGTGATACATGGCCTGTTCCGGCGTCAGCTTCGCAACGGGCGGCAGTACGCCGAAGGCATCCGCGGTGAGCAGGATGACGTTGGCCGGATGGCCGCCCACGCTGGGCGCGACGGCGTTCTCGATGAAGTCCAGCGGATAGGCGGCGCGCGTGTTCTCGGTGATTTCGTCGGAGTTGAAGTCCAGCTCGCAGGTCTCGGGATCCATGACGACGTTTTCCAGCACCGTCCCGAAGCGGATGGCATCCCAGATCTGCGGCTCGTTCTCGCGCGAAAGCCGGATGCATTTGGCATAGCAGCCGCCTTCGAAATTAAAGACGCCGCTGTCGCTCCAGCCGTGCTCGTCATCGCCGATCAGGCGGCGCTTGGGGTCGGCGGAAAGCGTGGTTTTGCCGGTTCCCGAAAGGCCGAAGAAGAGCGCCACATCGCCGGATGCGCCCACGTTGGCCGAACAGTGCATGGGAAACACCCCGCGCTCCGGCAGCAGGTAATTCATTATGGTGAAAGCCGATTTCTTCATTTCGCCCGCGTAGCTGGTGCCGCAGATCAGGACGGCGCGCCGGCGGAAGCTGAGCAGAATTCCGGTTTCGGAGTGGACGCCGTCTTCGGTGGGATCGGTCTGGAAATCGGGCGCGAAGTAGATGGTGAACTCGGGCGCATGCCGCTGGCCGGGCTGGGTGCGGATAAAAAGCTGGCGGCCGAAGAGGTTGTGCCAAGCCAGTTGACTGATGATGCGGACGGGCAGCGTATATTCCGGATCGGCGCCCACCAGGCAATCCTGCACGTAAACATCGTGCCCCTGCCAGAACGCCATCATGCGGGCGTAGACGCGGTCGAAGTGGGCTTCGGACATCGGCTGGTTGACGGCGCCCCACTGTACGGTGTGTTCGGTCAGCTCATCACGAACGATGAACTTGTCTTTGGGCGAGCGCCCGGTATACTGGCCGGTGCCCACGACCAGCGCCCCGTTGGCGGCCAGGCTGCCTTCGTGGCGGCGGATGGCGTGTTCGACGAGTTGGGGCGCATTCAGATTGCTGTGCGCGGCAGATAAGTTGCGCAACCCCTCGATCGCCAGCGCATCCCTGGTCGACGGGGTCCAGGTAGTTTCTCTTGGCTCAATCAGCATGTTTCTTCCAGTTCTCTGCGTGCTCTATCGTAATATAGTCTCATGAACCGGCTTCTCGGGGCGGGCGGTGCGGTACTGCTGTTGCTACACGCAGGCGGATTCGCACAGGTTATCGAGTTTGAATCGAATGGTCTGAAATATCAGACACTTACTAAATCCGGCGTGACCGTCATGTTTACCCATTTGCCGGGGCACTTGCACGACTACACCATACTCCAGGCGGCCATTTCGAATGGCTCCGGAGCTCCGTACACCATCCGGCCCGAGGACTTTTCCTATCAGCGAAACGACGGAATGGTACTAGAGGCGACTCCGGCGCAGGCGGTCATTACGATGTTGATGCACCGCGGCACCGGCGGCGACGTGGTCAAGCTAATCACCACCTACGAAGCAGGGATCTACGGCAACCCGCATTTTAAGTCTACCAACGGATATGAGGAACGCCGCAGGGCGGCGCTGGCTGCGTTCGGCGCCAAAGTGAAAGCGGCCGCGGCGGCCAGCGCGCTGGCGCTGGTGCAGACGAAGATGAAGCCGGGCGAATCCACCGATGGCGCGGTCTTCTTCGATACCTCGGGCAAGCCTCTGATCGGCGGCCGGGTGGTGGTCCGCACGAATACCGATGTCTTCGAGTTTCACGAAGAGACGCTTTCCGAGTCGCGGCCGTAGTATGGCGGAACCGTCGAGCGCCGGGGAACGCGGCCTTTTTGCGCTACGCTGGTTCTGTATGCGCGCACTCATTCTGGCTGCGGCCTTTGCGGCCGCGGCCTGCGGCCCCTCCACTCATGCGGACGAAAGGGTTGCGGAATACGGTTACGAAGTGGTCCATGTGTATCCGCATGACCCGAACGCTTTTACCGAGGGGCTTTTCTGGCTCAACGGCTATCTCTACGAGGCCACCGGCCTGAACGATTTCTCCTCGGTGCGGAAAGTGGACCTCGAAACCGGGAAAGTGGTGCAGAAGCGCGATCTCCCGGAAGCGTACTTCGGCGAAGGCATCGTGGCCTGGAAGAATAAACTGATCCAGCTCACATACAAAACCGAAGTCGGCTTCATCTACGACCTGAACACGTTCAACGTGCTGGGCCAGTTTCACTACCAGGGGCAAGGCTGGGCATTCACGACCGACGGCAAACGCCTGTACATGGATGGCTCCCGTTCGGTCGATGCCGAGGAGAGCGATCCGGAAATCCGCATCTGGGATCCGGACACGCTGCAGCAGACCAGCGTCATTCACGTGACCGACCAGGGGAGGCCGGTAAGCAACCTGAATGAACTGGAGTGGGTGAAGGGCGAGATCTACGCCAACATCTGGGAGACGTATCGCATTGCGCGCATCGACCCGTCTACGGGCCACGTAGTCGGATGGATCGACCTCACCGGAATTCTGCCGGATTCGGACCGGATTCCCGGCGAAACAGACGTCATGAACGGCATCGCCTACGATGCCGAACACGACCGGCTGTTCGTCACGGGAAAAAAATGGCCCAAACTGTTCCAGATCCGTTTGGTGAAAAAATCAGCCGCGGAGTAACCGGGTAATGGCGAGATCGGCCTCGCGGACACACCTGGCGATGTCTTCCCCTTCCGGCACGACGCCGATGGGAAGCGTGGACAGGATGTTGCGCACCGATTGTATGAGCATTTGACAATCCCGTAGCTTTTCGCGTTCGCTTGGTTTCAACATAATTTCCACCCAGAGACAGGAGGAGCAACGAACATACCAGGGTAATGGCCGGTACCGCGCGGAATTCCGTGCGGTGCGCGAACGGACGGTAGTTCCTGGTGTAAGGGACAGCGCGCTATGCGATATCCGGAATCACAAACTGCGCGGGACGGCCGGCGGCATAACTGACCTCTTCGGCGGCGCGGAAGCCGCTGCGCACGGCGCCTTCCATGGTGGCGGGCCAACCGGTACGTGTCCAATCGCCCGCCATAAACAGGTTCGGCAGCGCACTTTGCGGCGTGCTGCGCAGGTGCTCGGTTTCGGGCGCGGCGCTGAAAGTGGCGCGCTGCTCCTTGACCACGTGCGCCTTCACCAGCTTGGCGTCGCGCACACGGGGAAAGTACAGGCGCAGGTCGCCGATGGCGATTTCGATGATCTCCTGGCGCGAAAGGGGCGTCAGGTCGCGCGAGGCGCTGACCACGAGCTGCAGATAGCGGCCCGAATCCTTATTGAACATCCATTGCATGGTGCGGTCGAGCAGGGTGGCATGCGGCAGCGTGGTCACTTCGCGATCGAACCAGAGGTGCACGCCGGTGATGGGCGAATGCTCGAAGGCGGGCGCCGGCAGCCCCACGGCCTCCAGGCGCTCGAAGGGCAAGGCGCAGATGTAGCTGTCGGCGGTGTGCAATTGGCCGCCCGCCAGAAAGCCGCATTCATCGATCCGTTCCACGGGAGTGCGGAAGTGAAACCGCACATTGCCCAGCCGCCGCCAGGCAGCCACGCCGTACAATTCGCCGAGAGGCACGGAGGGAACGCCCATCTCGTAGGAATCGGAGCGCGCCAGAAAGCCGAGCCAGAAGACCTGAAACCCATGGCGCGCCGCCATGCGGTCGAGGTCTTCGTTGACGGCGCTGACCAGCACCTGGCGCCAGAAGCGATCGATGGCGTGCGCCGTCTGGCGTTTCTGCAGGAGCCAGTCGAGCATGCTGATGCGGTCCAGATCTTTGCGGCGGCTGCGTTCGCGGCGCATGGCGATGAGCGCGCGGGCGATGCCGGTCTTGTCGGCGCGCCCCAGGCAGTGCATGCGCAGGAAAGCGCCGGTGAAATGCAGCGGCGCGGGCAGGCGGCCGCGCGAGAGCACGGAAATGCGCCCGCCCGGTTCGATGAAATAGAACTCGCGATAAAACTTGATGCGGTCGCGCACGCCGAGGCGCTGGTAGAAATCCAGCAGGTTCACACAGCAGCGCAGCAGGATGTGCTGGCAGTTATCGATGGTCTCGGCTTCTTCGCCGGAAGAGGCCGGCACGGCATAGGAAGTCGCGCGGCCGCCCAGAAACGGGCGCGCCTCGAACAGGTCTACTTCGAAGCCGGCGCCGCCGAGAGCGGCAGCCGCGGAGAGACCAGCCAGACCACCGCCGGCTATGAGAACTTTGGGCATTCAGTAATGTTACGCAGTGGCTCTCCCGTTAGACGCGCCAATCTGCCTTTAGTCGCTAAGGAAAGACGATTTCGCTCTTCCCATTGTTCCCTATTTCTTTGACCGGCGGGCGGCGCGGGCGAGATTCTACGCTCCCGGTGCGGCGAGCAGAGCCTGGATGGTCTCGACGCTGTCGGCTTCTTCGGCTTTCTTATCGCGGCGCCAGCGCGCCATGCGGGGAAAACGCACAGCGATGCCGGAACGGTGGCGCGTGGATTTCTGGATGCCTTCGAATGCCAGCTCGAAGACCAGCTCCGGCTTCACGGCATGCACCGGCCCGAACTTGCTCACCGTGTTGCGGCGCACAAAGGCATCCACTTCCCGAATCTCTTCGTCGCTCAAGCCGGAATACGCCTTCGCGAACGGCACCAGCGCGCCCTTGTCCCAGATGCCGAAAGTGTAATCTGTGAAGAGGCTGGCGCGGCGGCCGTTGCCGGGCTGGGCGTAGATGAGCACGGCATCGACGGAGTAGGGATCGATCTTCCACTTCCACCAATCGCCGCGGCGCCGGCCCACGCGGTAGGGCGAACCGAGACGCTTCAGCATGAAGCCTTCGACTTTGCGGCCGCGCGATTCCGCGCGCAGACGCTTGAGCTCCTCCCAGGAGCCGGCGCGGACGACCGGTGACAGGACGAGCGCGCTTTCCGGCGGAGCGATGCCCTCCAGGCGCGCGCGGCGCCACTCGATGGGACGCTCGCGAATATCCTCGCCGTTGGATTCGAGAAGATCGAACGCCATGAGCACCACGGGAACTTCGGAGAGAATTTTGTGGCCCAGCACTTTGCGTCCGATTCTGCGCTGCATCTGCGCGAAGGGCAGCGGCGCGCCGTTTTTCCACGGCAGCACTTCGCCATCGATCACGGTGCCTTCCGGCAATAGCGCGCCGAGGGCTTCGAGCTCGGGAAAGCGCTCCAGCATCGATTCCTCGCCGCGCGACCAGAGGAAGGTGCGCCACCGGCGGCGGATGAGCTGCGCGCGAATGCCGTCCCATTTCCATTCGACCTGCCAGGCGGCGGATTCGCCCAGTTCTTCGATTCCGCCTTCCAGGGGATACGCCAGACAGAACGGATAGGGGCGCGAAATATCGGCATCGCGCGTATCCGGCGCGACCAGGGATTTCCAGAATTCCGCGGTGGGCTGCCATTCGCCCATGAGGCGGTGGGCGACGGTTTCGGGATCGATGCCGCTGGCGGCGGCGATGGCGCGCAGCACGAGGTTCTGCGAGACGCCCACGCGGAATTCGCCGGTGAGGAGCTTGTTCCAGACGAAGCGCTGGCGCTCATCCATCTCGCGCCAGGCGGCGGTCAACTGCGCGCGGCGGGTGTCGTCATCGGCATCGCGCAGGGGCAGCAGCCGTTCTTCCACCCAGTAATGCAGAGAGAGAGGCGTGGAGCGTTCCGCGGGCGGAAGCAGGAGCGCGATCAATTCGGCGAAATCGCCCACCGCCTGGTAGCATTCGCCGAACAGCCACTCCGGCACGGCGGCCTCTTCCATGGCCCACTGGGCCAGCTTGCGCGACTCGAGCAGCCGCTTGGGGCGGCGCCCGATGAGAAAGTTCACTGCCCAGGCGGCATCTTCGGGCGGGACGGAAGCGAGATAGCTGGTGAGCGCGGCCACCTTGCGGTTGGTTTTGGTGGTCTCATCGAGCGCGGCGTAGAGATCGGCGAAGGCCTTCACGGTTCCGCCTCCTCGGCTTCCTGGCCGGTTTCGAAGCGGGCGTCGACAGCCACGGCGCGCCGCCCGTGCTCTTCGAGCCAGCGCACCAGGGGAGCGCGGTAGCCGTGCGTCACCCACACGGTTTCGGCGCGTGTTTCGTCGATGGCGCGGAGGAGCTCGGGCCAATCGGCATGATCGGAGAGGACGAAGCCGCGATCGAGCGAACGGCGGCGGCGCGTGCCGCGGATGCGCATCCAACCCGAGACCATGGCGGTGGATGCGGTTCCGTACTGGCGCGCCCAAGGACCGCCGCGCGCGGAAGGCGGTCCCAGAATCAACGCACCGGGCTGGACGCTTCCCGAGGGCGGCGCGGGCAGCGCGATTCCCTCGCGCCGGTAGACGCGGCTGTAGCGTTCGACAGAGCCGTGCACGTAGATGGGGCCGATGGCGCCATCGAGGCGCGCCAGAAGGCGCTGCGCCTTGCCCAGCGGGTAGGCGAACAGCAGGCTGGCGCTGCCGGACTCGCGATTTCCGCGCCACCACTCGTGAATAGCGGCGATGGTTTCGCTTTCCGCCGGCCAGCGAAAGACGGGCAAGCCGAACGTGGATTCCGTCACGAATGTGTGGCAGTGCAGGGGCTCGAAGGGCTCGCAGGTCGCATCGGGCGCGAGCTTGTAATCGCCCGAGACGACCCAGACTTCGCCGGCGCGTTCGATGCGAATCTGGGCCGAGCCCAGGATGTGCCCGGCGGGATGAAAAGAGACGCGCACATCGCCGACGGCTCGCTGTTCGCCGTAGGGCAGGCTTTCGATGGCGGCATCGGCGCCGAGGCGTTCTCGCGCCAGGGCTTCGCCGCGGCGGGCCGTGAGATACGAGCGCGAACCGGGGCAGGCATGATCGGAATGCGCGTGAGTGAGGAGCGCGCGGTCCACGGGCTGCCAGGGATCGATATAGAAATCGCCCGCGGTGCAATAGAGACCGGATTCGCGGACTTCGAGCAGCGCCACATTCTCATTATCCGCGGGCCGAGTGCGGACAGATGCAATCCGGAGGTCCATTTCCATGTTAGAATTCAATCGTTCCCCGCCTTTTTAGACTCTGAAATTGAGTTACGAACAGCAAATCTGTATGCAGAAGCAGGAACCGAAGAAAGTACTCGCGGTAGTCAGCGACTTATTCTTTTCCGTCAAACTGGCCGATGCTGCCAAGCGATTCGGATTGGCGCTGGAGTTTGTGAAGGAGCCGCAGCAGGTGCTGGAAAAAGCAGCGGAAAGACCTGCGCTGATCGTTTTCGATCTGAACTTCGACGCCGTCCAACCGCTGAGCCTGATCAGCAAGCTGAAGAGCGATGCCGAAACACGGCCCATCAGCCTGCTTGGGTACCTGTCTCACGTGCAGGGCGAATTAAAGCAGCAGGCGCAGGAAGCCGGCTGCGACATGGTGATGGCGCGCTCGGCGTTTTCGCAGAACCTGCCGCAGATTTTCAAACGCCACTCGGGAATCGCGGTTTGACGCCGGATCAACGAACCTAATCGGATTCGCCGGCGGGAGCTTGCGCCCGCAAGGCCGACGCGCCGGCGTCGCGTTTCGGCGGCGCCGGGGGCCGCGGCTGAGCGGAGACAAGCGCCGCGATCTTTTCCGCCAGCATTCCGGCGGTGAAGGGCTTGTCGAGGAAATCGGCGCGGTTTTTGAGGAGCTCTTCGAAGACGGCGCGGTCCTGCTCCGCCCAGCCTTGCGGCGGAGTGCCGGAAATGATGAGCACGGGAAGATCGGGAAACTCCCGGCGAACAGCCATGGCGACATCGATGCCGGTCATGCGCGAGCGCAGGCGGACATCGGCGATCATGGCCGCGACGGCGAGCTGGGGTTCGCGACAAAGTCCGATGGCCTCTTCGGCGTCAGACACCGCGACCACCACGAAGCCATGCCGCTCAAGAACCCACTGGAGCACTTTGCGCGTCGTGGAATCGTCGTCGATAATGACGATCGTTCGCAAATCCATGCCCGGACCTCGAACTCCATCGTGCAAAGCGGCTGTGGAATACGATGGATCGAACCCCTATCGGCACCTCTAAACCAGTTCATTGTAGGCACGTTTTTTGGGAGTCGGGGGTGTAAAAACACACAAAGCCGGCGGTATGGAGCGTGCGAGCGCAGCCGGCTTCGGGTGGAAGGGCACCGCTCCTTCCGGCCGCGTCCTCGAAGGACACGACAGGGGAGCGGTGCGGAATTCTAGTCGGTGGCGGTGCGGAATGTGCCGAGGAATGCACTGCGGCGGGGGCCGTTGCTCCAGGTCTCGCCGAGGCCCTGGCCGTGGAAGGCGTCCACTTCCGCGAAGGCGGGCATGGAGTGCTCCAGGCTGGTCAGCGGCGGATAGTAGACCTCTTCATTGCCGCAGAGGTGGTCGCCGGAATTCAGGGCGCGGGTCTCGATGGAAGCGAGCGAACCGGCCGTCAGCCTGGCGGCGCCGCTGTGAATGTTGTTGTCCTTGACCTGCAGTTGGATGGGGGCGTAGTCGACGCGCACGATGTTGCTCAGCAGAGCGCCGCCCATGTGTTTGGCGAAACTTTCGAGCGCGGCGCGCTGGGCGGGACTGGCGTTCTCATCCACGATGAGGACGGCGGTGGCAGGGTTGGTATCGAAATACGGATTGCCCAGCGTGTGCTGCGAGCGGACGACACCGACGACGGCGAGGCCGCCGACATCCACGCCATCCCATTTGCCCTGGTTGATTTTCCAGCCGAAGACGGCCTCCTTGCCGTTGATTTCGACTTCGCCGTTGGCGAAGCACGGCCCGGTGTAGACGTCGGCGGTGCGGGCTTCGATGTAATTGCCGGTTACGCTGTGGGTGGGAATTCCCGCAGCGAAGGAAACGGAAGCGGCCGCGTACACCAATGCGGCGGTACCCAGAACTTTCAGCATCCCAAAATTCTCCCTCAGATTTGATTATAAGACGCGACGGAGCGGGTTGCGCTGCGGAGCGGGGTTGCGGTATGAGACAAACAAGCACCGGCGGCGGAGGCCGCCGGCGCTACCGGGTTCTCAGAGCTCTTCGTAGCAGCTTCTGGCGGGGCTGCACTCGAACTCATCCACCGCCTGGCCATCGGGGCCGACGGGTTTGAAGGTGTGCTGGCACCAGAAGGAGCGGTCGTTGCTGTGCTGAATGGTGGGGTCCCATTCGGCTTCGATGAACATGCCCTTCCAGCGCAGCTTTTCGCAGCGCTTCATTCCGACTTTGGTTAAACCGGGACGTTCCATGGTTTATGCCTTCTGTCTGGCGGCCTGCATGAGGGCGCGCTTCACGGCCGTCCTGACCAGCGTCACTTTGTAAGCATTCTGGCTGAGCGGCTGCGCGCCTTCGGTGGCCGCGCGGCCGGCGGTTTCGGCGGTCGCGGTGGTGATGGTTTTGCCGGCCAGCGCGCGATCGGCGGCTACGGCTTCATGGGGAACGGGAGCGACGTGTCCGAGCACGACCTTGGCGCTCGCGACGGTCGTCCCCCGCATGGTCAGCGCCACCGCAGCGGAGACGAGCGGCCAATCGAGCGCTTCCTTCTGCCGAACCTCATACGTTGCGCTGTGCGTGGCGCCCGCCGGGACGATGATCTCGGTCAGGATTTCGTTGGGAAGGAGCGCGATTTCGCGCGAGCTCTCGTCCTTGGGAACCACGAAGAAGTGAGAGACGGGAACTTCGCGCGAGCCCTTGGCGGAAACCAGCTTCACCCTGGCGCCGAGCGCCACGAGCGCCGGGCCCAGGCTGGAGGCGCTCACGAAGTACGCCGGCCCGTTGGGGAAAATCGCGTGGTAGCGATTCTCGCCGCCGGGGATGAGCGACTTGCCGTCTTTCATGGCCAGAAGGCCGAGGCCCTGCCGGTAATACCAGCAGCGCGGGCGCTGGCAGAGGTCGCCGCCCACGGTTCCCATGTGGCGGATCTGCGGGCTGGGAATGCCTTCGGCCGCTTCCGCCAGAGCCCGGTGCGTGGCGCGGACTTCGGGATTGGTGGCAAGCTCATCCATGGTGACGACTGCGCCGATGCGCAGGCCGCCATCGGAGGTCTTGTGGATGCCCTCCAGCTCCTTGATGTTTTTGATATTCACGACGCGGTGGGGCGTGTGCAGGTATTCCTTCATGAGGCTGATCTGGTCGGTGCCGCCGGCCAGAACGTCGGTCTCGCCCCAGCGGGCGGCGAGCAGGCCCACAGCTTCCTGCAGGGTCGAGGGATTGGCATATTCGAAGGATTGCATGTTACGCGTTCCTCCCTTCCAGGGTGTCGAGCACCCGATTGGGCGTCATCGGAATATGCGGCACGCGCTTGCCGATGGCGTTGGCGACGGCGTTGGAGACCGCCGCGCAGATGGCCACGGCGGGCGGTTCGCCGAGTCCGATGATCCCGCGCTTATCGTTTTCCGGCCGGATATCCATGTGGACCTGGATGTCGCCCACATCGTCGATGCCGGCCAGCTTGTAGAATTCCATGTCGGGGTTGAGATACCTGCCGGTCTGGCCGTCGAGGAAGCGTTCCTCGAAGAGCGCGGTGGAGATTCCCATGATGACGGCGCCCATGACCTGGCTTTCCGCCAGGCGCGGATTCACCACGAGTCCGCAATCCTGCACGGCGACGTACTTGTCGATTCTGACGACGCCGGTTTCGATATCGACGGAGACGGAAGCGACCTGCACGCCGGCGGCGCCCTGATCCACCATACCCTCGGCGGGCTGGCGCTGGTTGAACTGGCCCATTTCGGAGATTTTGCCCTGGCCGAGTTTGCGGCAGGCGGCCACCCACGTCATGCTCTTGTTGGGATTGCCCTTGACGCGGATGTGGCTATCGACGGCTTCGAGCTGATCGGGCTGAGCGCCTAACGAAGGCGCGGCGGCTTCGAAGAGCTTCTCGAGAGCGTTGATGCTGGAGCGGCGGGTAGACATGGAAACGCCGCCGATGGTGGTGGAGCCGCCGGAGGCGCTGTCGCGCGGCAGTTCATTGGAGCCGATATTGAGACGGATGGCGCCCATCGGCAGGCCGAGCGATTCGGCGGCCACCTGCGTGATGATGGTGCGGGTGCCGGTGCCGAGATCCTGGGTGCCGATTTCGACGAGCACGGAGCCATCGGGATTGATGGTGGTGCGGCACTGGCTGTTGTGACCCATGCCGCCCCAGGCGGACCAGCCGATGCCCATTCCTTTTTTGACATAGCCGCTGCCGCTCTGCCCGCGAGGCCGCCACAGGCGCCTCCAATCGGCGAGTTCGGCGGCTTTATCGAGCTGATATTTGTAGTTGTCGATTCGCGCCTTGGGGGCGTAATCGGCGGCCTTCTTGAAGACCTCCATGGGATCGACGCCGGCTTTGGCGGCGAAATCTTCCAGCGCGCAGCAGGTGAGGAAGCTAGCCTGCTGATTGTTGGGAGCGCGCCAGGCGCGGCTGGGTCCCCAGTTGACCGAGACGTTGGTGTGATTGAGGCGGTAATTGGGAAGCCCGGCCTTAATGATGTAGGGAATGGGCGGCATGCCGCCTCCGCGGTAGCCTCCGGTGCCCCAGGATTCCGACTGCCAGGCGGTGATGGTGCCGTCGCGCTTGCCGGCGATTTTGATGCTGGCGAATGCGGAAGGACGATTGCCGGCGATCATCTGCTCGGCGGAGCGTTCGAGGTACAGCTTTACGGGCCGGCCGCCGGCCTTTTTGGAAAGCTGCGCCGCGACTTCGCCCCAGGCATCGGCGGAGAACTTACTACCGAAGCCGCCGCCGATGAAATCCATTTTCACCTTGATATTGGCGGCGGGAACGTGGATGTTGGGCGCGAGGCCGTTGTTCCAGTTGGTGACGTCCTGGGTGGAAGGCCAGGCATAGACGGTGTCGCCCTGCCATTGCACGACGGAGCCATGGGGCTCGAGGCAGCAGTGGTTGATGACGGGAATTCCGTACTTGCCTTCGGAAGAGACCTCGGCATCTTTGAACGCCTGGTCGGGATCGCCCTGTAACTGCTCGCCGGCAGCGGCGCCGCGGGAGCCGGCCTTGCCGAGGTCGCTTTCGTCCACCAGGTGCGGGAGGACTTCGTATTGCACCTTGATGCGGCGGACGGCATCGCGGGCATGCTCTTCGGTATCGGCGGCGACGGCGGCCACTTCCCATCCCTGCCATTGCATTTCGGTGCCCGCGGGAGCGGCGACGTGCACGGCAGCGACGCCGGGCATCTTCTCCGCTTCGGCGACATCGATGCTGGTGACGCGGGCATGAGCGTGCGGGCTGTAGACGTAGACGGCGTGCAGGAGGTCTTTCCGATTGAAATCCGAGGTGTATTTGGCGCGGCCGCTGGACTTCAGGGGACCATCGAGGCGCTTGTAGCCTTTGCCCATCACCTTGCGGTTTTCCATGGGCGGCCAGCTATAGTCGGGTTCGTTAGCCATTTTTTCCTCCTTTTTTCATGGCCGCGGCGGCTTGCAGGGCGGCTTTGCGCACTCCCATGTAGGTACCGCAGCGGCAGAGGTTGCCGCCGAGCCCCTGTTTGACCTGTTCCAGCGTTGGATTGGGATGCTCGTCGAGGAAGCACTTGGTTGCCATGACGAACCCCGGGGTGCAGTAGCCGCACTGCTGCGCGTCGTTATCCCAAAACGCCTGAGAGACCGGATGGAGCGAATTGCCGGAGGCCAGGCCTTCGATGGTTTCGATGTTCTTGCCTTGGGCGTCAATGGCGAGCACGGTGCAACTGTAGACGCTTTTGCCATTGAGGCTGACGGTGCAGGCGCCGCAGGTGGCGCGGTCGCACACGCGCTTGGCTCCGGTAATATCGAGGTGATCGCGCAGCGCGTCGCAGAGCGTGACACGCGGCTCAACCGTGAGGTTGACGGGCTTGCCATTCAAGTTCAAGGTAATGGGTACGGGACCGGGTCCCACGACACCGACCGCGCCCGCGGGAGCGGCCTGCGCCTCTCGTTCGAGCAGCCCGGTTCCCAATGCGCCTCCGCCGATTCCGACGCTGCTCATGAATCCGCGCCGTGAGAAGCGACTCTTGGGCTCCCGGGGTTGTTCGGGTTCTTTTTTCGAACTCACCAGACACCTTCCTTTCGTGCCGTTCACGTTATAACAAGCTGACGCCCAGTCAGGAAGCTACAGGGCTCCGCGACGGTTTTGGGCTTTGCCAGCCATTGTACCGCTGGAGAGAAGGGGCGGCGGGCTGGGGAAGAACACGATTCACCGGGGAGAGGCGAAGGACTCACCGCAGAGACGCAGAGGCGCGGAGAAAGGCGAGAAGTGACAAAGCATAGGCACAACCTGAGGGCGCGGAGGGAGCGGAGATCACGTCGAGGGCCTGGCGAAAATCCCGAGGGTAGCAGGCGAGCGGGGACCCGGGGTGTGTCCGGGGATCAGCCTCGCCGGGCGGCTTCGATGGCGGCGACGTCGATCTTTCCCATCGTCATCATCGCGGCGAAGGCCCGCTTTGCCTCATCGCCACCGGCGGCGAGCGCATCGGTGAGCGCGCGCGGGGTGATCTGCCAGGACAGGCCCCAGCGGTCTTTGCACCAGCCGCACTGGCTTTCGGTGCCGCCATTGCCGATGATGGCGTTCCAGTAACGGTCGGTCTCTTCCTGATTGTCGGTCGCGATCTGGAAGGAAAATGCCTCGGTTTGGCGGAAGACCGGGCCGCCGTTGAGACCGAGACAGGGAATGCCGACGACGGTGAACTCCACCGTCAGCACATCGCCCTTCCTGCCGCCCGGATAGTCACCGGGCGCCTCGTGAACGGCGGTAACGGCGCTGTCCGGGAAGGTTGCGGCGTAGAAGCGAGCCGCTTCCTGCGCATCGTTGTCGAACCAGAGGCAGATCGTGTTTTTCGGCTTCATATTGGGTGTGCTCCTTGTGCCCGATCGGGGCAGAGGCCATGAGTCGCGTGCTCGGATCCACGCCTTCCCATGGTATCGCCGCGTGAAGGGCGGCGGGCAGGCTCTGGGGAAGAACACGATTCACCGCGGACGCGGAGGCGCGGAGAAAGGGCGAGAAGTGACAAGCAAAGTCAAAACCTGAGGGAGCGGAGGGAGCGGAGATCAGGACGGCTCTGCGGCGGCGGGTGGCGGGAGACAGGAGACGGGGTGGAGAGACGATTTCTGACGGTCGCGTGCGGGAACGGGTCGGGGCTGTGCGGGGGAGCGGGGTGGAGATGGGGGCTCGGCGGGGGCGGTGCGGAACGAAGCCAATTTTGGGGTTTCGGCTGTGGTTTCCCGGGGTTGCGGCGCGGGGTCGGGATCGGGGTGGGCGCGGAGGCGGTCGAGGGCCTGGCGGGCTTCGCTGCGGGCCTTTTCGGCGGCGGCGATGCGGCGCTGGAGCCGCATAAAGACGGGGCTGGCCTTGGAGAAGCCTTCGCCGAGTTCGACGCCGGTGGCGCGCTGGGCGAGCATGGAATGGTATTCCCAGAGCTGCGACTCGATGCGGAAGTAGCGGCGGAGGAACCACTCGTTGCGAATGAGGTTATCGAGCTGGTAGCGCTCCTCGGGGTTGCGCGGGGCGATGTAGTTGTACCATTCCTCCTGGAATTCGGCGAATTCCTCACGGGTTTCGCCGAGGACGAACTGCGATTCGGCGTCGAGTCCGGACTTGAGAGCGTTTCTGGAGGAGGCGGCTTTGCCTTCTGGGGTGACGGGGCCGGTGCTGGCTTGCGCGTTGCGGCGATTGGCCTCGATTTGTTTCTGGGTAGCCATAGAAAGCGTTCCTGCGAAAATCCCGAGGGTAGCAGGCGAGCGTGGGGTGGGGACGGTATGAGACAGTTATGGGGTTTGTTTTGTTGGAGAAGATTGTCGAAAAATCGTGTGACTGGCCGGGGGAGGAGACATGGGGCGACGCGCGGATAGATGGACTTATGGGCAGTAATCGTCCCTTGTGTCCGCGCCATAGGCGCTGTTACGGGCGTCAGTAGTGGTAGCGAGCTTGGAGGAAATCAATGGCCTCGTCTGTGACCCGATACACCAGGCGGTGTTCCTGAGTGACGCGGCGCGACCAACATCCCGTCAGTACATATCTCAGCGGTTCCGGCTTTCCTGGCCCTTCAAAGGGGTCGCGCATGACTGCTTCGATGAGATCCAGCACCCTGATTGCTGTGCTTCGTTCGGTCTTGACCCAAAAACGCAGATCCTCCCGGAACTCGGGTTGAAAGATCGCAACCCGCTTAGGCTCTCGCTTCACCGAGGATCTCTCGCCTCAGTTCCAATGTGGTTGCGGGCTTCGTTTTTCCTCGTTCTGCTCGGCGAAGCGCCCCCAGAAGACGGCGAGCGTTTCGTGGTGAGCGTAGCAGATGCGCAGTTTCCAGGAGGCCAGCGAGTTCGGTGGCGGGAAGCAAAGCGACGTCGCGGGCTCCCCGTCGCCGGACAATTACCGTATCCTGCTGGTCGACCACCTCGTCGAGAACGCTGGCGAGATTTTCACGCAGACTTGTATATGTTGTTTCCCTGGGCATCAGGCACCCCCAACCCGTATTGTACAGCATTCCTGTACGGCCGTGGAGATCCTCTATGTCCTGGTAGTTCGACCCACGGTTTTTCGCAACTGCGCGATTGTGCTGTCTCAAGCCCGACTTCGCGTTCCCAAATCGGGCATGGAGCGGTACCATTGTCCGGGGTGGGGGACGATAGGGACGAAGCGGCCTTTGTGTTGAGGCAAGCTCTTAATTCTCCAGGAATCGGAAGCAATGCCAGGGCGACTTCCGGTTTGCCTGCGGAACTGTAACGCTAGGCCACAAGGGAGGGTAGAACCTTCATAAACCTACTGTGGCAGACCGACCTTCTTCCGCAAAGTCTTAACTCGTGGATCGCCACGGACTAGGCTTAACTCGGGGAACGTAAGCGTCCTTCCGACCCGCACGGGGCCTAATTGACTCATCCGATCCAAAGCTTCCATCGTGCGATTCTTGTCGCCCAACCCGGCATAAACCAATAACCGCTGGAGTGCGCCCCCAGAAATCGCCGCAAGCTTCTCAGCCTCTTCCTTGCGTCCCGCGCGTGCATAGGCGTAACCGAGATAACGAGTATTCGGGGCTGTCTTGAGGATCTGAATCGCCTCGTCGATTCGTCCCTGGCCAAGTCGGATGCGGCCGAGACATTCCGCGGCCTCCGGCGATTTCCTGCAATACTTCTCGGCTCTGTCCCACTCTCCCGCCGAAATCAGTATGTATGCATAGGCTTCTTGCACATCGGGCGAGCTGGGATCGGACTCTTCGGCGAGGTTTACTTGCCCCAGAGCATTGCTGATCCACCCAAGAGGCAAGAGAAGGTTCATGGCGAAATCCAGATGCGTCGGTGACGCCCTGGGATCCAGATCGATGGCGCGCTTGAAACTGTTTTCTGACTCTGCCCATTCCCCCATGCGCGCGAACACAACACCCATAGCATCGTGCGCTTCGGGCAACAGAGGATCAAGCGCAATCGCCTTTTCGGCGGCGGCGCGCATGTTGACTAACCCGTCTTCCCGCTCACCGATCGGCCTGCTTGAATTGAATGCGAGGGCGGCTGCAAGACCTGCATAAGCAGGCGCAAACGCGGGGTCTTTGACAATCGCCTCTCGATAGGCGTTCACGTCAGAGTCGGCAATTTCCCGGCCGGGATGGTAGGCGGCTCGGGCGCGAACGTAGAAGTCGTAGGCTGGACTCGTCTCATACCGTCGATGATTTTGGCCCAACCGCGGACGGCCTTTTGCAATCCCGCTTGAATCTGTCGAGCTTCTTAGGATGGCCCACGATAGAGCCAAAATGCTGATAACGACAATTGCAATCCCGCCGGCGGCCGCTCTGAGCCGCCACCGTGAGCTGTCACGGGATGGCGGCTCCGCGGCAGCATAACGGATCACGGGTACATAACCGCCTTTGGGCAGCTCTATGACGAGCGGGTCCCCGCTTCCTTCTCCCGAGTAGTAATCGCTCAGCAGCGTGCGAAGCCGCCTGGCTTCCGCTCGCACGATCGCATCAGCCTTGGGGTCGTACCCCGGCTTGCGTCCGAACACTTCGGTACCGATCACGCACTCCTTCAGTTCGGTGTCGCGACCATCCAGATGCTGCTCGACCAAGTAGCGCAAAAACCGCGACCGGCGCGGATTGCGGGCCAATCCCGGGTACTGCAACACCCGCTCTAGTTGCGCTAAAACCATCTGCGAACCGACTTCGGTGGCGGTCATGTTACATGGAGGATACCTCGTGTTTTGTTCGAGGTGCAAGGGTGTTAACACCCCATTTGAACCCTTCCGCTGTTGAGATGCACCCTCAGTTCGCGCACAAATATGGATAACGAAGTCACGATCGGACTGAACTATGAACGCCAAACTTGCTCTCCCTCTATTGTTGTCGGGTTGTGTATTTTCCCAATCCGCCGGTACATTCAGCGCGACGGGCTCGATGATCACGTCGCGCTCCGGCCATACCGCAACCTTGCTCACAAATGGCAATGTACTCATCGCTGGGGGTGGCGGGTTTACCGGAGAAGGCAGCGCCGAACTCTACGACCCTTCCAATCGCACTTTCGCCCGTACCGGCGAAATGATCACTCCGCGAAGCGGGCACACGGCAACCCTGCTCGCCGACGGAAAAGTCCTGATTACCGGGGGCATGGGAGTTCGTTCACTCGAGTCGACCAGCGCCGAGCTGTACGATCCGGCCACAGGAGCCTTCTCCAGTACGCGCAACATGATCGCGTTGGGCGGATTAGCCGCGCTGCTTGGCACCGGCAAAGTCCTGGTAGCCAGCGACCTGATCGCTCAGGTCTACGATCCGGAGTCCAGCAGTTTCGCTCCCGCGGGACAGTACGCCGGACCGGACGACATTGGTGTGTGGGCATGCGCCCCGCTGGCGGACGGCAGGGTCTTGATCGCGGGGAGTGTCTTTGGGTCCTCACCGGCACGGACCGAGCTCTTCGATCCCTTTACCGGCTCCTTCACCCTCACAGGCAGTACCGTCAGAGGCTCCGGGCTCCTGGTATCTCCGGCGACCCCGCTCATGAATGGCAACGTGTTATTTGCAGGCGGTGATGATTCAAACACCGCATCTGGCTATGCGACCGCGGAAGTCTACAATCCTGCGACGGGGACTTTCAGCTTTACCGGCAGCATGACGACGAGCCGGTTTGATCACACCCAGACATTGCTGCCTGACGGAACGGTCCTGGTCGCCGGAAGTCAGAGGAGCGGCTCCGACGGCGGCTCCGCCCTTTCCAGTGCCGAAATCTACAATCCATCTAGCGGTACTTTCGCCGCCACGGGGACCATGCTGTCGGCCCGGTTTGACCACACTGCCACGCTGCTGCCCGACGGCACCGTTCTTATCGCAGGCGGCACCGCCAATGCCAACGGAGGTTCCCCAGGCGCCCGCGCGGAAATCTATCATCCGGCCGTTCTGATTTCCGCGCCCGTTCTGTTCACCATCTCAGGAGGCGGACAGCAGGGTGCAATCTGGCACGCAACCACCGGACAAATCGCCTCATCCGCCAACCCAGCCGTCGCCGGAGAGATCCTGTCGATGTACACCGTGAACCTGGCCGATGGCGGTGTGGTTCCTCCACAAGCGGCAGTCGGAGGCCGGCTGGCCGAGGTCTTATATTTCGGCGCCGCTCCCGGTTATCCGGGATATTACCAGGTGAATTTTCGCGTGCCGAGTGGTGTGGCCCCCGGGCAAGCTGTCCCCGTGCGTTTGACTTACATCGGACGTCCAAGCAACGCGGTCACGATCGGACTAATACTATGAATGTCAAATTTGGTCTTCCCCTGTTGATGTCAGGCTTTGCGCTTTCCCAACCCGTCGGCACATTCACGGCGACCGGCAAGATGACGATCGCCCGCATCGGGCACACCGCGACCTTGCTTCCCACGGGCAAGGTCCTGATCGCGGGCGGCAGTACATCCGGCCCACCACAACTGAGTCTTGCGAGCGCCGAGCTTTACGATCCCTCCACCGGACTGTTCTCTCCTACGGGAGACATGACTACAGCCCGCAGGGGACACTCGGCGACCATGCTCCCGAACGGCAAGGTCTTGATGGCCGGAGGCACCACCTCGGAAAGCACAACCAACTTTCAAATTCTCTTGGGCAGTGCTGAACTCTACGATCCATCCACCGGGACATTCACCCCAACTGCGAGCCTGCTGACGCCAGGACCTTCCCCGGCCATCCTGCTGGCAGACGGAAAGGTCTTGATCGCCCACGACCGCATGGGTTCCAAGGCTGCCACTGCTGAACTGTATGACCCCGTAACCGGCCTGTTCTCCGCCACAGGGGATCAACTGGTGATGTTTGGAGGAGATCAACTACTCACCTTGCTCCCCGATGGCAAAGTCTTGCTCGCTATTTGTTGTGGTGCAGAACAACTGTATGACCCCGCACGCGGCACGTTCAGCCTGACAGGCCGCACAACACGCGTCTATCCGGACGGGTTCGCGGCGGCCCCGTTGACAAACGGTAAGGTATTGCTGACAGGTGGTTATGCTGAAGAGGCCAATGCCTTCAGTAATGGCGCAGAACTATATGACCCTATAATCGGAGCATTCGCTCCCGCCGGGAACATGATCACGGGCCGGTCTTACCACACGGCCACCCTGCTTGGCGACGGAACCGTCCTGATTGCTGCGGGGATCCAGGCCATGGGTTTCGGCACCACTACCGGTACCGGCGGCGAAATTTATGATCCCGCCACCGGCACGTTCTCGCGTACTGGGGACATGACTGCGGGCCGCTGTTATCACACCTCCACCTTGCTCCTCGATGGCACAGTCTTACTCGTCGGGGGTGTCACCATTAACGGCAACGCTTACGACATCCTGGCTAGCGCGGATCTCTATCACCCGCCTGTCACTGTCGCGGCGCCTACGCTGTTCTCGCTCTCGGGCGACGGCCAGGGACAGGGCGCGATCTGGCACGCCGCGACGGGACAGATCGCATCGGGCAACAGCCCTGCTATCGCCAGCGAAGCGCTGTCCATGTACACCACTACCCTGGCCGATGGCGGCGTGATTCTTCCGCAAGTTGCGATCGGAGGCCGGCTGGCGGAGGTCTTATATTTCGGTGTGGCTCCCGGTTATCCGGGGTATTACCAAGTGAACTTTCGCGTACCAAGTGGTGTGGCCCCCGGGCAAGCGGTCCCCGTGCGGTTGACTTACATCGGACGTCCAAGCAACGCGGTCACGATCGGACTGAATTGAGAACTTTGAATATCAAGGTGCTTCTGCCGGTGACTCTCGCCGGATGCGTCCCCCTGTCAGTAGCGCAATCCGTTGGGGAGTTCTCGGCTACTGGTAACCTGCTTACTCCTCGCTTTGGTCACTCGGCTACCTTACTTCCCAATGGCAAAGTCTTAATCGCAGGAGGAAACGAGGAATGTGACCTGCAAGTCCCCACTGGCCCTTGCTGGTCTTGACCGAGTAAAAGTTGGTTCGCAGCCGGCGAGCTTGACGAGAAGGCACGGGATGCAAGGCGCCAGCCGGAGCTTTACACTGCGGAGCCTCTTGCTGGCTTCGAGGTCGCGTCGACGCGATGCCTTGTTTTGGTTTCGGAGCGGCGCGAACGCGACCACGGGCCGTTTGCTGGCGAAGCTGGATGGCCATACGGACCGGGTCAGGAACGTGCCGGAATCGAATGTCCTTCTGTACGCCGATTCAAAGCAGGATGCAATCCAACGAGCGCAGTCTGCCGTGCGGGAGACAGACTCAGACACGGCGTTGGCAGCGGCGTCTACTGCTTCCGGGCGGTGTGCTTTTGCAAGAGCACGCTGTTGCCGTAGGGACGCTGGTAGCTGACAAAATACCGGTCATCGAAAACGTGGAACGTTTCCGCCGGGTAGAACGCGATCGCCGCCATCCAGGTGTCCACGTCGGACTGTTTCAGCCACATCCAGCTATTCGGAGACTGTTCCGGGTTTTTGTCGATGATGACGATCCGTCCGTCCGGCTTCATATAGTTCGCGGTGTTGTTCAAATAGATCTGCCGATGTTCGATCATGTGCAGCACGCGATGGAAGAAGGCCACGTCCAGGTCCTTCACGGGCAGCTTGGGATCGTCGTCGACGCCCAGGACGGTGCGCAGGTTGGTGACGCCTTCTTTCCTGGCGCGCTCGGCGACGTAATCGAGCATCTTGGGATCGATGTCCACGGCATAGAGAATGCCGTTGGGCGCGATCGCCTTGGCCATGGGTATTGAGAACGTTCCCGATCCGGAGCCGATGTCGGCCACGATATCGCCCGGCTTCAGCCGCAGCTTCTCGATCACCAGCGGAATCTTGTCCTCGATTCCGCGCTCGATCCGGTTCATTGTTTCGATGTATTTGTCGGCCGGCGCCTGCGCCAGCTGCGCGAAGGCATTGGCCGCACAGAAGACGCACGCGGCAAAACCAGTCCATATCCATCTTCGTCCGAGCATCCCGTTTCCTCCCGCGACGATCTTATACCAGATCGGCGCCGGCGATCCAGTGCTCGCGCGGCTCTGCCAGGTTCAGCGATTAACCAGGGCTGCCGGACTTCGCCCGGAGGGCGGCGATTCGCGGTACGCGGCTCTTGGGGGAATCGAGGCTGAAGCCGCGGGCATCGCCCAACTGTTCGCGGACGAACTCCTCCATGCGCGCCACGGCGGCTTTCAGGCCGCGATTGGGCGTTACGAAGGCCTTCCAGGCGATGGATTGCGATTGGGGATCGTACTCCCAGAGGCCGATCAGGCGGCCGCGGTCGAAAATCGCGTGGTCGGGCAGGTAAGCCAGTCCGCCGCCTTTCCCGGAGGCGGCGAGGATGGGGCGGTGCAGATCGGCGGAATCCACGAGGCTTTGCGCGTCCCAGCGGAGGAGGGCGATGCCATCGAGCGAGCTGGCGAGCCGGTATTGGGTCTCGGTGGGGGCGCGGAACGCCTGGAAGGCGTCGCGGTCCTCGGGCAGGAGGAGGCGGCCGTCATCGACGGCGGCCAGCTTCAGCGGCTCGACGGCGGCGGCGGCGGCTTTGGAGCCGAGTCCGGAAAACTGGCGATATTCTTCCATGGTGGCGGGGCCGATCCACTGGAAATAGCGGCGCGCCAGCTCCGTTTGCACCTCTTCGGCGGCGAGAGAAAACTTCGCCAGGGGATTGGGACGCCACAGGGCGTACTGGTAGCGCTGCTGATCGAGCCGGCCGTTCAGGGGAACGCGGCGAATTTCGCCCTCCACCTGAAGACGCTCGAGGGCGAGCGGCAGGGTTGTGGTGAGACCCTTCTTTCTTCCCTCCTCGCCGAGGCTGCGCGAGGCCTTGCCGGTGGCGGCGCGAATGGCTTCGGGGTCGAGCGGCCCGGACTCGAGCGATTGCAGCACGGCTTCGCAGAGGCGCGCAACCTCGCGCTCGTTGACGCCGAGTTTGGCGGCGGTTTTCATCTCGGCCCCGGCAAACGGCGCGCCGGCGCGGAGCGCCAGTGCGAAATCGCACGCCGGGACGACGTAGGTGCAGCCGCGCGCCGCAGGGAGCTCGTGAATCTCGAGCGCGGCAACGGCGGCATCGGCGGTCTCGCGGGAGATGCCGGCGCGCGCAAAGAGGGTGAGGTAGGGCGCGACACCGCCGACAGAGCGCGCCCATCCGGTGGCGCGGAGCACCTCGGCGGGAGCGGACCGTGCGAGGCGGCCATCGAGACCCTGGCGAAAGCTCCACCACGCGCGCAGTTTTTCGAGTGTCATGCTCCCGATTGTGAAAAAATGGGAGGCCATGCGCAACATACCCGGAGTTCTGCTGCTTGTTTGCGCCGCCGTGACGAGCGTCGCAGCGGCATCGATGCGGCTGTACGTCACCAACAGCCTGGGCGACGACATCACGGTGATCGACCTCGCAACGTTCAAGACCGTGCAGACCATCAAGGTGGGCGAGCAGGTGCACGGCATCTGCGCTCCGGCCAATGGCCACACGATTTTCGTCACGATCGAATCGGAAAAAAACCTGAAGGTTGTGGATGCGCGCGGCGGCCGCATCCTGACGGCGATTCCGCTGACCGGGCGGCCGAACCAGTGCGCCTCGACGCCCGACGGCCGGTACGTGGGGGTGCCGATCCGCGACGGGAACAGCATCGATATCGTGGACATTCCGGCGCGGAAGGTGGTCAAGGTGCTGCCGGTGAAGGTGCCGCACAACTGTTACAACTCGGGGCACGACGACGACCTGTGGGTGTCTTCGATGGACGGGCACGAGATCGACCGGATCGATTTACGGACGATGGAATACAGCGCGCACGTTCCGGTGGGCGGCATTCCGCGGCCGTACGCGATCAGCAAAGACGAAAGTACGCTTTACAGCGCGCTGACGGATCTGCACGGATTCGTGACGGCGAGTATTCCGGAAGCGAAGGTGATTGGGAAGACGGAACTGCCGCCCGGGCCGCCGCTCAACTGCCCGCTGGAACCGAACACGCCGACGCATGGGGTGGAACTTTCGCCGGACGGACGGCAGCTTTGGGTCACGAGCCTCGCCGACGGGCTTGTCTATGTTTACGACACGGCCGCGCATAAAGTGGTGGGGCACGTGGCGGTGGGCAAGTGCCCGAACTGGATCACGTTTTCGCCGGACGGGAAATACTGCTGCGTGAGCAACAGCGACACCAACGACGCTTCGATCATCGATACCGGAACGCTGCGTGAGGTGGCGCGGGTGAAGACGGGGAAGGGGCCGAAGCGGGTGCTGGCGATGAGCGTGCCGTAAGGGAAGACGAAAGGGCCAATTACTCGCCACGAATGAACACGAATCAACACGAATCAAGAAAAGCGCGTTATCGGCAATTCCTGTTCATTCGTGTTCATTCGTGGCCTATCCTCTTTTTTCAAGGCGCGACAGGCGGGCGGGCACACTGTGCGCGGGCGGCCCATTCTTTTTTGCCCGGCAGGCTCCTATAATTGCTTTTTGATCTCAACCATTTCGGGACTTTCGGCGTCTAATCTTCGAGATCTTCTCTTGAAGCTGCATTTTCGCCATTTCGTCGCCTGTGCTTTCCTGATGCTGAGCGCCTGCTCGCGGCCCACTCCGACGACGGCCCAGGCAGCATCTTCCCCGCCCCCGCAGGAGGCGGAACCGCCGCGCGAGGTGCGGCTCACGGGGACGGTGCAGGCGGTGCATTCCAGCAAAATCCTGGTTCCGCAGATATCGGGCAACTACAGCAGCGTGGGGCTGACCCACATCATCGCCAACGGCGCGGTGGTGAAAGAAGGGGACATCATCGCCACCTTCGACGCCACCACGATGGAAGATGCGCTGCGCGACGCGAAGGCGAAGTTCGACGACCTGGGGCACCAGGTGGATCAAAAGATCGCGCAGAATCACGCCGATGCGGAGAGCCGGGTCTCGGCGCTGAAGCAGGCGCAATCGGACCTGTCCAAGGCGGAGATCGAGCTGAAAAAGGGGCCGGTGCTGAGCGAAATCGACCGGCTGAAGAACGAGGAGAATGCGCGCATCGCGCGGCTGCATGTGGAGAGCCTGACGAAATCCAACGCGCTTCACGACCAGGCGGACGCCGCGGCGCTGCGCATTCTGGAGTTGCAGCGCGAGCGGCAGAAGGTCAACATGGAGCGGGCGCAGACGAATATCGAGAAGCTGAGCGTGAAGGCGCCGCTGGCCGGCATGGTGGCGCTGGAGAACGTCTTCCGCGCCAACTCGATGGGGCATCCGCAGGAAGGCGATCAGTTATACCGCAACCAGCCTCTGGTGAGCATTTTCGATCCGCGCGAGATGGAGGTGCGGTGCGCGGTGGGCGAGCCGGACATTGCGGCGCTGCACGCGGGGATCAAGGCGACGGTGCAGCTCGACGCCTACCCCAACCTGGTGCTGCCGGCGCATTTCGAGAATGCGAGCCCGGTGGCATCGAGCGCGTTCGGGAGTCCGATTAAAAACTTCCGCGCGGTATTCCGCATTGAGAAGAAGGATCCACACCTGCTGCCGGATCTTTCGGCGGCGGTGGTGATCCAGTCCGCGCCGGAGGATGCGGGAGGGTCGAAATGAGCGCACGCTGGAGGCGCGTTCGGGCATGGGGAATCTTCCTGTTCGTCGTGCTTTCGATGGGCGCGGCGGGCGCGGGGATTTATCGCTGGCGACAGACGCAGACGGCGGAGAACTATCCGGTGGCGCCGGTGCGCAAGGGCGAATTCCAGGTGATCATCCGGTGCCGGGGGGAATTGAAGGCGCAGCGGTCGGTGCAGGTGTACGCGCCTATGGTTCCGCAGCTGCGCATCGCGTGGATGGCGCCTTCGGGGCAGCCGATCAACGAAGGCGACATGCTCATCAAGTTCGACTCCAGCGCGTCGGAGCAGCAGCTTCAGCAGAACCAGGCGGCGCTGGCGCAGGCGCAGGCGACGCTGGACCAGGAATTCGCGCAGGCGAAGATCACGGCGGAGCAGGATCGCAGCGACCTGGCGGACGCGCAGTACACGGTGGACAAGGCGAAGCTGGAAGTCACCAAGCAGACGCTGCTGGGACAGATTCAGGCGGATGAAAGCAAGATCGACCTGGCGCTGGCGGAGCAGAAGCTGAAGGTGGAACAGGCCAGCGTGGAACTGCACGCGGCGAGCGAACGTTCGAAGGTGGGGTCGCTCACGCGGCAGCGGGACAAGGCGCAGTTCGACGTGAATCTCACCAAGGCGCGGATCGCGCAGATGCAGATCAAGGCGCCGATCACGGGTTTCCTGGTGTTTTCGACGAACTATACCGGGGGCTGGATCGACGCCAAGCCGTTCAAGGTAGGGGACAACGTTTTCGCGGGGATGGCGCTGGCGGAGATTCCCGATCTGAACACGCTGGAGATGGAAGCGAAGATCGAAGAGACGGATCGCGGGCGGATCTCGGTGGGGCAGCCGGTGGAGGTGCGGGTGGATTCCCTGCCGGAGCTGACGGTCCCGGCGAAGGTGGGACAGATTTCGCCGCTGGCGGAACAGAATTACGAGTGGCCGCCGACGCGCACGTTCAAGGCGTGGGCGCCGCTGGCGCATCCGGACAAGCGGCTGCAACCGGGAATGAACGGCGGAATGGACATCATTATCGACCGCATTCCGAACGCGACCAGCATTCCGGCGAAGGCGCTGTTCACACACGAAGGCAAGCCGGTGGTGTACCTGGCTGCGAACGGGCATTACCGTCCCATGCAGGTGCAGGTGCTGGCGCGGAACCCGGACGAAGTGGCGATCAGCGGAATTCCCGCAGGGTCGATGGTGGCGCTGGTGGACGTGGAGAAGAAAGAGGCGAACAAGTGAAGATGCGCATCTTCGGGCTGGCGCTGGTTCTGGCGGTGCTCGGAGCGATCGGCTGGGGCACGATGCGCATGGTGCGGGTGGCGACGGCGACGAGCGCGGCGGAACTGCCGACGACGCGGGTGAAGCGGGGGCGGGTGGTGATTTCGGTGGCGGCACGGGGAGAGCTGCAGGGCGGCAATTCGGAGAACCTGGCAGCGCCGATGACGGGCAACGACACGATGGCGATTACGTATCTGCGCGACCCGGGAGAGCTGGTGCAGCCGGGAGACGTGGTGGTGCAGTTCGACACCACGCAGCAGGAGTACAATCTGCGCGAAGCCGAGGCGGACCTGGCGGAGGCGCAGCAGCAGGTGATCAATGCGCAGGCCACGGCGGCGGCCACGGACGAAGAGACGCATTACGCCCTGCTTTCGGCGGATTCCGCGGTGCGGCTGGCGGAACTCGATGTGCGCAAGAATCCGCTGCTGCCTGAACTACAGGCGAAGGAGAACCTGATCGCGCTGGAGCAGGCGCAGAACCGGCTGAAGCAGGCGCAGCAGGACGTGGTCAACAAGAGCGCGAATTCGAAAGCCGCGACGGCCATTCAGGTGGCGGCGCAGAACAAGGCGAAGGTGACGGCGGAGACGGCGCGCCGGGTGATCGAAAGCATGACGCTGAAGGCAAAGACCGCGGGCTACGTGAACATTCAGAACAACACGTTCACGAATATTCTGTACACGGGAATGCAGCTTCAGCCGTTCCAGCTTGGCGACACGGTGCGTCCGGGACTGACGGTGGCGCAGATTCCGGACATGAAGAACTGGGAAGTGAGCGCGCAGATCGGGGAGCTGGACCGCGGGCATCTGAGTCCGGGGCAGAAGGTTTCGATTTCGGTGGTAGCGCTGCCGGGGAAGACGTTCGCGGGCCACGTGAAGAGCATGGGGGGCACGGCGGGTCCTCCGTGGGACCGCAAATTCGAGTGCCGGATCACGCTGGACAATCCCGCGCCGGAATTGCGGCCCGGGGAGACTTCGAACATGCAGATCACGGTGGAGACGCTGGACAACGCGTTGTGGATCCCCTCGCAGGCGCTGTTCGATACGGACGGGCGCAAGTTCGTCTACCTCAAGACGCCCAAGGGCTTCATGCCGCACGATGTGAAACTGCTGCGGAGCAGCGAGAGCCAGGCGGTGGTCACGGGCATCCAGGAAGGCGACGAAGTGGCGATGTCGAACCCCGACCAGCAGAGTAAACCAGCGGGCCAGCAGCAGGGCGGCGCCATGAAGGCGCTACAACAATGATCCTGCGCTTTTCGGACATCAGCCAGGCGCTTTCCAACCTGCGCGCGCAGAAGACGCGGACGCTGCTGACGGCGCTGGGCATCGTGTTCGGCGTGGGCTCGGTGATCGGGATGCTGGCGATCGGCTCGGGGGCCAAGGAGGAGTCGCTGCGCTTCATCGAGCAACTGGGCGTGCGAAACGTGCTGATCGATTCGCGCCCGGTCACGAGCCGCGAGGAGTTCCAGCAGCGGCGGCGGTCGTCGCCGGGGCTTTCCGACCGCGATGTGCGCATTCTGAAGGCTAATATCGACGGGCTGGAGACGCTTTCGGCGCGGCGCACGCTGCATCCGGCGCGAGTGCTGCCCAAGCCGGCAAAAGACATTCCCGAATTGTACGGCGTGGACCCCTCGTATGCGATCATTCACAGCCTGCGGCTGGCGGAGGGCAAATTTTTCGACGAAGCGGACAACGCGGACAGCGCCACGGTCTGCGTGCTGGGCGAGGGCGCGAAGGTCAACCTGCTGGGCTACGGGCCGGCGGTGGGGAAATTCGTGAAGGTGAATGACGCGTGGCTGGAAGTGGTGGGGGTACTGACGGAGCAGTTGATGGCGGGGTCGCAGAACCAGGGCTCGACCATGCAGGACCTCAACAACATCATCTACATTCCGCAGAACACGTTCCAATACCGCTTCTACGACCAGAGCAGCTCGATGAAGGACGACCTGGACGGGATCGAGATTCGGCTCAAGCCGGGCACCGACAGCGTAGAAGTCGCGAAAGTAGTGACGGCGGTGCTGAATTCCACGCATCACAACACACAGGATTTCACGGTCACGATTCCGGCGGCGCTGTTGGCGCAGCAGCAGCGGACGCAGACGATTTTCACGTACGTGATGGTGGCGATCGCGGCGATTTCGCTGCTGGTGGGCGGAATCGGGATCATGAACATCGTGCTGGCGACGGTGATGGAGCGGACGCGGGAGATCGGAGTGCGGCGCTCGATCGGCGCGCGGCGGCTGGACATCGTGCGGCAGTTTCTGACGGAGAGCGTGCTGATTTCGGTGGGCGGCGGGCTGATGGGGATCGGCTTCGGCTTCTTTCTGGCGTGGCTGATCGCGCGCACGGCGGATTGGAAGACCATCGTGACGACGGCGAGCGTGGTGATTGCGTTCGGCGTATCGGTAGCGGTGGGCGTGATCTTCGGGATTTATCCGGCGGTGAAGGCGAGCAGGATTAATCCAATCGATGCGCTGCGGTACGAGTAAAGGGCGGAGAGCGCCGGGCTAGCGGAAAATCACTTCGAGTTGTGCGGCTACGGGGACAGGCTTGCCGTCACGGGCGCCGGGACGAAAACGCCACTGGCCGGCATTCTGCATGGCGAGCACGTTCGTATCGGGATCGATGCCTTGCATGACTTGCAGGTTAACGGGGCGGCCCTGGGCATCGACCACGGCGGAGAGGATGACGGTTCCGGGGGATTTCCCTCGCGGGGCCTGCGGTTTGGAGCGCAGCAGAGGCAGCGTGGTGCCGGCCTGGGCCCAATAAACGGTGTCATCGGCGGGTTCGGCGACCGCGGGAGCAGCGGAGGGCGCGGGCGCCGCGGCGTACTTCGCGCGCCGTTCGAGCGGAGTGCGATCGTTGGGGCCGCGATTCGTGGCGTAATACCAGCCGACGCGGACGCCCACGGCGAGAAACAGCACGGCGAGGATGGCAGCCAGAACGCGCAGGTAATCCGGCTTCTCGGGATGGGGCGTGGGATCGAAGATGCTGAGCGGTTCGGGCTCCGGCAGGTATCCGCCGCGTTCGACGCCGAGCAGATCTTCGGCTTTTTCGAGGACGGGGGTGTCGCCCTCGCGGAGGAGTCGAAAAGACGGCGGCGGGACGGGACGCGGATTGCGTTCGCTGGGGAGATCCATTCTTCTTCAGGATATCAGGGCGGCGCGCGGCTACGCGGTCTTATCCTTGGCGTAGCAGAGGGAACTCAGGCCGCATTGCGGGCATTTGGGGCCACGCGCCTGGCAAAGGGCGCGGCCGTGGAGGATGATCTGGTGCGAGAAGAGAATCCATTTTTCGCGGGGGATGATTTTGACGAGGTCCTGCTCGATTTTGACGGGTTCGGTGTTTTTGGTGAGATCGAGGCGCGCGGAGACGCGCTGCACGTGCGTATCGACGACGATGCCGGCAGCGATGCCGTAGGCGGTGCCGAGCACCACGTTGGCGGTTTTGCGGGCGGCTCCGGGGATGGTCAACATTTCTTCCATGGTGCGGGGGACTTCGCCGCCGAATTCGGTGACGATGCGGCGGGCGGCGCCGACGATCGACTTCGCCTTGTTGTTGAAGAAGCCGGTGGAGCGGATATCGTTGGCGAGCACTTCCGGGCGCACGGCGGCGAAATCGCGGGGGGTGGGGTATTTGGCGAAGAGGCCGGGGGTGACTTCGTTGACGCGCTTATCGGTACACTGCGCGGAGAGGATGGTGGCGACGAGGAGTTGCCAGGGGCTGTGGTGCACGAGCGCACAGGTGGCGTTGGGATACATGTCATCGAGGCGGCGCAGGATTTCGGCGACTCGCGCCTTGCGTTCGGCTGCGGTTTTGGGTCGTTTCCCGTAAGCTCGTAATGAGTCATGCGGGAGCGCTTTCTTCTGCTCGCCGCGGCGTTGGCGGCTTTTGGCGCTTCGCTCGGTTCGGGCTTTCACTTTGACGATTATGCCATTTTCTCCGACGCCTCCATTACGTCGCCCCACGGGTGGGCGGCCGTGTGGAGCCTGCGGCAGACGCGGCCGCTGACGTATCTCACGTTCTGGTTGAATTATCGGCTGGGCGGGCGGGATGCGGTGGGGTATCACGCGCTGAACCTGGCGCTGCACCTGGCGGCGGTGCTGCTGCTGTATGAAGGGCTGCGGCGGCTGGCGCCGGGGCGCGCGGCTTGGGTCGCGGCGGCCGTGTTCGCGGTGCACCCGGTGCAGGCGGAAGCGGTGGATTACATCTGGGGACGGAGCATCGTGCTGGCGGCGGCGTTCTGTTTCGCGGCGCTGTGGGCGTGGACGCGGGAGCGCCCCTGGACGGCGGTGGCGCTGTTCGCCCTGGCGCTGCTGGCGAAGGAGGAATGCGCGGCGTTCCCGCTGGCGCTCGCGCTGCTGGGAAAATGGCGCGAGCGGTGGCGGCCGCTGGCGGCGATGGCGTGCCTTTCGGGACTGGCGGCGGCGCGCGTGTTTTATGCGCTGGCGGTGATTCCGGGCGCGCCCGCGGGAGCGCAGGCGGGCATCTCGCCATGGCATTATTTCCTGGCGCAAGGGCCGGCGATCTGGCGCTACCTGCGGCTGCTGGTTGTGCCGTACGGGTTCACGATCGACCCGGAAATCCATGTGCCGCCGGTGTGGCTGGGGCTCGCGGCGTGGGCGGCATTGGGGGCGCTGGCGTGGCTCACACGGCGGCGGCCATGGTTCCTGGTGGGGATGGCGCTACTGATTCCGAGCTCGACGATTTTTCCGGCGGCGGACCTGGCGGCGGATCGGCGGCTGTATCTGCCGATGCTCGGGTTCGCTATGCTGCTGGCGCTCCTGCTGGAGCGGTGGAAGCCAGCGGCCGCGGCGGCGGTGGTGCTGCTGGCGGCGGTGAGTATCGCGCGCACCGAGGTGTGGAACAGCGATGCGGCGCTGTGGCGCGAGGCGGTGGAGCGGGCTCCGGACAAGGTGCGTCCGCTGGTGCAGCTTTCGCGCGACGTGCCAGCGGAGGAGGCGCTGCGTCTGCTCGGGAGGGCGCGCGCATTGGCTCCGGACGATGCGGGCGTGGCGGCGGAAACGGGCAAAGCGCTGCTGGCGAGCGGGCGGCCCGGGGAGGCGCTGGCGGAATTCGGACGCGCGCTGGCGCTGGACCCCAGGAGCGCGGAGAACTATAACAATCGCGGGGTGGCGCTGGCGGCGCTGGGGCAGATGGCGGCGGCGAGGGCGGATTTCGAAAGGGCGCTGCAGATGGAACCGGGGCTGGAGGAGGCGCGGGAGAATCTGGGGAGACTCGGGCGGTGAGGAACGATATTCACCGCGAAGACGCGGAGTCGCGGAGAAAAAACTGAAGCAAAACCTGGCAGGTTCAGTAGATATCGAGGTCTTTGGCGGAGACTACGGCGCCGGGGTATCCCTGCTGCACTTGCTGCAATAGCTCGGCTTCGTTGCAGCCGGAGAAGAGTTGGTGATAGAGGACCAGCAGTTTGGGTTTGGCTTCGGTGGCGATGGCGGCCAACTCGGCGGCGGAGGTGTGGGCGGCTTTGTAATAGCGGCCGCCGCCCTGGTTGCAGTAGACCTCGTGCAGCAGCACATCGCAGCCGTGGCAGGCTTCGGCGACGCCGGGGTTGGGCGAGGTGTCGCCGGAGATGACAACGCTGCGGCCGGAGGACTCGAAGCGGTAGCCGAAGGCCTCGTCCCAGGTGGCGTGCTTTTCGAGGAAGGCCTGCACGGTGACGTGGGCGTCGTGGTAGACGGCGCCGGGCTTGATTTCGTGGACGTTGACCTTGTAGGCGGCGGGGTTGCCGTGCTCGAGGCCGTTAATGCGGACATCCATATCCTTCTTCCAGGCGGCCATGAGGTGGCCGGTCATCTCCTCTGTGCCTTTGGGGCCGTAGACTTCGAGCGGCTTGCCGCGGCCGAGGACGGCGGGTGAAAAGATGAGGTCGGGATAGCCGAGGGTGTGATCGGAGTGGAGGTGGGTGAGGAAGAGGATCGAGAGATTGGAGACGCGCAGGGCGGCGATCTGCATGCGCGCGGCAGCGGCGGCGGCGCGGCGCACGACGCCGGGGCCGGCATCGACGATGTATGCCTGGGATCCGGCGACGATGGCGACGGCGGGACCGGAGCGTTCGGGATCGGCATTGGGCGTCCCTGTGCCGAGCATGACGACGCGCATGGCTCCGGCGGCGGGCGGCACACCGGGGGGAGGCTCGGGCCGCACGACCGAAGCCGCCACGCGCGCGGCGGTGAACTGCGTGGCGCCGGTAGCGCCGTAGATGCCGTTCATTCCGGGATCGCCGCCGGGAGCAACCTGGACGGAGCGGGTGAAGGCGATGGTATCGCCGCTGAGGACGCCGGAGAAGGTGATGGTGCGTCCGCCGCCGGGGCTATTGCACTTGAAGGTGATGCGGTTTCCCTGGATGAGGCCATCGTAGATCGGAGTGGCGCCGGTCAGCGAGGTGGTGATATTTCCCGCGGAGTCGCCCTGACTGACGGCGCCGGTGAGCTTCGAACCTTCCGCCTGAAGGTGGAAGGTCCAGGGAGCGAAGGCGACTCCGTCGGTTGCGGTCCATGTGCCGGTGACGCCTTCCTGCGCCAGGGCGGCGGCAGCGAGGGCGAAGAAGAGGCCCAGGCGCGAAGCGGCGGTCATGGCGTCCTCCTTAAGCGGCCGGTGCGGTGACTTGCAGATCGGTGGTGACGTTCTGCCAATCGGGCATTTCGTAGATTTTGAGCTTGGTATCGAGCGGCGCGGTGACTTCCTTGGACTGGAAGGGGTGGATGTCGGTAGTGAAGCTGAAGGTGCCCTCGGCATCCTCTTCACTTTTGCGCGTGGCGCCCCAGATGGTGACATTGGCCGCGAGGCCGGAGATATCCGCCTCGGAATGGTTGGTCACCATGAAGGTGACCAGAATCTTGTTTTTGTTGCGGGGGTCTTCGCTGAAGCGCACGCCGGAAATTTCGATGAACTTCTGGTAGGGATTGACGGCGGCGCCGGGCTTGGCGGCGGGGCTTTCGACGGCGATGGAAGGCTTGGTCTCGGGGCGATTCTTGAAGTAGCCGACGGTCCAGAGAGCCGCGGCGATCACGCCGACGGTAGCAAGAGCGACCAGAACGGTGAGCAGCCAGGTGGGCAAGGGGCGGCGCTGCTGGGGCGGGGCGGCATAGTAAGAACCGACCTGCGGCTGCTGCCAGGGCGCGCTGCCGTAAGGAGGAGGCGGCGGCGGGGCGTACGGGCCTTGCGGCTGATGATACGGCGGCGGCGCCTGCGGCGGGGGCGGAGCGTACTGGGCATATTGAGGCGGCGGGGGCGCGGGCGGGGGCTGGTATTGCGGCTGCGCGGGCGGCGGAGGCGGCGGGTAGGCAGGCTGCCCGGCCTGCGGAGGCGCGGAAGGAACGGCTTCCGGCTGCGGCGGCGCGGCGGCGGCCTGCGCCTTAGCGGTGCAATCGGGACACTCCGTGTAGGATGGAGGAACTTCGCGCCCGCATTGCGGGCAGACCCACGTGAACATGAATTTGCCTCACTTCTAATCTACCGCTTGCTTACGCGCGCGGCTGGACGATCCCGGCGAAGGAATAGAGGCGGCCGGCGGCCTCTTTATCGCGGCGGAACGAGTGAAACTCATCCGGCCGGCACATGGTGCATAAATCGGAGACGTAGATACGCGCCGCGGGGATTCCGATTTCTGCAAGCCGGCGGCGATTGATGCCGGGGAGATCGAGATGCTGTCTGCCGTGCCCATCGAATTGCGCGGCGACCTCCGGGCCGACCTCATAGCAGCAGGGGCCGATGCCGGGACCGATGGCGGCATGGAGAGCGGCGGGATCGCTACCGAAGCGCGCCTGCATGGCGGCCGCGGCTTTGGGGGCGATGCCGGCGGCGGTGCCACGCCATCCGGCATGGACGGCGGCGACGGCGCGGTGGGCGGGATCGACCAGCAGGATGGGGATGCAATCGGCGGTCTTGACGGCGACGACCGCGCCGGGCGTGTCTTCGAGCAGCGCATCGCCTTCCCCGAGAACTCCGGAGCGGCCTTCGGCGGGAACGCAGGTAGCGGAGTGGACCTGCTTGAGGGTGGCGAGACCGGCGAAGGCGGCGGGGATATCCACGGCGCGGGTGCCGAAGCCGTGAAGCAGCCACGGGAAGGCGTCGAGTTCGCGGACGCGGTAGATGTGCCGGGGGTCCTGGTAAAAGGCCAAAATTAAACCGGGTTCTGAACCTGGCCGATGCGGATCTGCTGTTTGAAATTCTCCAGCATGGATTCATCGAGCCGCACTTCGGTGGGCCGCTTGACCAGGGTGGTCATGGTGTCGATTTTGTCCTGCAGTTTGAGCAGTGCGTAGAAGAGATTTTCGGGGCGCGGGGGGCAGCCGGTGACATAGACATCGACGGGCACGATTTTGTCGACGCCCTGGAGCACGCCGTAAGTATTGAACGGGCCGCCGACGCTGGAGCAGGCGCCCATAGAGATGCACCATTTCGGATCGGGCATCTGGTCCCAGATGCGTTTGAGCACGGGACCCATTTTGAGGGTGACGGTGCCGGCGACAATCATGAGATCGCTCTGGCGCGGGCTGGGGCGGAAGACTTCGGCGCCGAAGCGGGCGATATCGAAGCGCGAAGTGCTGGAGGCGATCATCTCGATGGCGCAGCAGGCCAGCCCGAAGGTAAGCGGCCAGAGCGCCGATTTGCGGGCCCAGTTGAAGACGTAATCGACCGAGGTGGTAATGACGTTCTCTTCGAACTGGTTCTGCAGGAAAGTAGACACCGGAAATCTCTCCTTGTGCTGTAAACCGGATTGTACCTCAGGTGCGCAACTGCGCAAAAACGCAAAGGGCTCCGGGACGGCCCAACGGCTTCCGCCATACACGTGGAGGAGGCGGCGGCACAAGACTCCCGGTGGTTCCACTCGCGGGAAAACACATCGGCCTTACAGCCGCTATTCGATCAACCGGAAGGTGTACATCTTGCCGATCGAAGCGCTGCTCGCGGCGCCGAAGGCTCCCGGCGGAAGAATACCGTATTCACCGGCTCCGAGGTTGGGCAGTAGCACCTTCCACATCCGTTTTCCGGCCGGCTTGGCCTCAATGGGTATGAGGTCGCGCGTTGCACCGCCCGAGGTATGCATGACGCCGCCGGTAACCGTTCGAAATTCCCGGAAGTCGGCGTTTTCGTGGAGATGAATCAATTGATACTCGGTATACTCGACGCCCTCGGGGGCATGGATCAACACTTCGATGGGTGATTTGAGCGAGTTCCTGCTATGTGCGCCTTGAATGTGGCCATTGACATCGCCCTTCACGACGCCGGCGCTGGCGACGTGTTTGAGCACGCCGCCGGTCTTCCAATTGACGACCTCCGGAAGCATCTCCTCCCAAGCGGCGCCCTTCTTGTAATAGATGCCGATATCGGTGTCCTGCGGGACATCGGGATCGCCGGACGCGGCGGTGGTTCCCGCGGGAGGACTGACAGCACCCGAGCCTTTGCTTGCCATCGCGGCCAGGATCTTCTCCGACACACCGGCATCTTTCAGCTTGATGAGTTCATCCGGATTCAGCGAATACTTGCCTGGCTGGCCCTGAATCATACTGATGATCAGGTTCTCGCCAAGGCCGGACTTCACCATCTTCACGACTGACTCATTGGTCAGTGCATCCTGCGCGCCGACGCAAAGTACGGCTGCAAATACAATCGTCAAAATCCTCATGGATCCCTCCTCGTCCAGGATTTACGTTCGCAGGGTCCCCTTGGTCCGTACAGTATATACCGAAGCGTGGCAGTGTGTGTTCCTTGACAGTCAAGTAGTACCGTTCCGGCGGCGAGTGTGTTGGCGGCAAACCAGCGCAGCCCTATAATCAGAAACCACGCGGGCGGTCCACCGATTCTGTGGGGAAGCCGGCGGCACAGCGGGTTGGGGAAATTACCGGCTGTGAAAATCGGAGGCGGCCATGAGCTTTTCCAAGTTACCGGACACGGTTGGCTTCGACGAGCAACTGAATGTCTTAGTCGTGTCTCTCAATAAGACGGCGAACATCTATCTCCCGAACTTCTCGGGGAAGCCGATCTCGGTGAGCAGCGGCGATCCCAAGGTTGCGTCGGTGGTATCGGATGCGCAACTCACTCCCGCGGGGCAGAAAGCGGCGCTGGACGATACTAAATCAGGCGGCGCCGCGGGCTTCGGCGCGCCCGTGTTGGCGTGGTTTCCCATGAACAAGGTCGTGGTGCGCGGCGAGTCTTTGGGAGAGACCCGACTATTGGCGAATCTGCCCAATGGAATGGCGTGGCAGCAGCCGACGAAAGTCGTCGTCGTGCAGAACCCGAACGCGCGCCAGGCCGATCCGACGGGCGTCACCAACAGTTTGCGGCAGGAACTGCAGACCATGACGCTGCGCCGGGCGGCGATTCGGGTGGCACAGGATCAGATCAACAGCAGATTCCTGCGAGACGACACCGGAGACGGCCGCTACGGCCTGCCTTCGGGAATGAAGACTCAGGACGGGAAGGACGCAGTCGACTGGTGCGGCGCCTTCGTCTACTGGTGCTATCGCATGGCGGCGAATATCAAGGGGCAGGCAAACCCGTTCGGCCCCATCAATGACGTGGTCCTATCGCCACAGAAAGCGATCTCGTGGGCGCTCGCGAATCCGACGCTCGCCACCGTGCTGCGGTATCAGGGCGGGGCGTTCGTTGTATGGAACAAGGTTGTTCCGCCGCCGCAACGCACCGCGATCGACGCCAGGCCGGGAACGAATCTCTTCCCGGGAGACGTTTGCCTGGTGCGCAACGAGACGAAGACGGTATGGCAGCACGTGTCGATGGTATACGACCTCGGCGACGATTCGTTCCTGACGCTGGACGGGAACCAGGGGCTGCCATCCATGAAGGTGGTGCAACGGGATTTCAACCAGCGGCTGCGCAACGGACAGTTCAAATTCGCGTTTCTGCACCTCAATTTGCCGTGAGGGGGAGGGGCGGTGTTGCGAGCGGCGGGGGGCTTTCGACCGGCTACGGCTGCTTGCCCTGCATTTTCGCGGCAAGGCGCGTGGCGAATTTGGCGACATTGATGATGCCGCGCTCGTGGGTACCTTCGCCAATGACTTCGTCTTCGGTTTTGGCGGTGACCTGGAACAGGACGCGGCGCTCGTCGACGCTGACGATTTCGGATTTAAACGTGACCACGGCGCCGATGGGCGCGGCGGCAAGATGGCTGACGTTGACCTTGGTGCCGACGGTATCGTGACCGGGTTCGAGAAAAGGCAGAACCAGGTTGCGCGAGGTCCACTCCATGAAGCGGATCATCTGGGGCGTGGCGAGGACGCGGGCCTGATCCAGTTCCAGAAAACTGATGGCGACGTCCGCGGTAACGAGCAACTGGTGTTCGAGAGTGGCACCGATATTGATGTTGTGCATAGGATCGTTCAGGCGGCGGCCAGGCCGGCGAGCACGCCGCGCATATAGCTGAAGGAGCGCTGCACGCCGGGCATGGGGTTGTCGGCGTGGATTTCGTATTCCAGGTTGATGCAGCCCTGATAATTCATCTTCTTGAGCTGTTTGAAAATCTGCGGGAAGGGCATGATGCCGTCGCCGACGTCGCACTGGCTGTCGCGCGCGGCCTTGCCGCCGTTATTGTCTTTGAAGAAGGCCAGGTCTTTGCAGTGCATGTCGAGCAGGCGCGGGCCGGCATCGGCGATCGCCTTGACCACATCCGTGCTGGTGCGCGCCGTGTGGCCGATATCCATGCAGAGACCGAAGCGCGGGTCGCGGCCGTGAACGGCCTGCAGCACGGATTGTGGCGTGGGAAAGTTCTTGTCTTCGGGACCGTGGTTGTGAATCGCGACGCGGATGTTGTACTGTTCGATGAGTTTCTCGATGGCGTCGAGGCTTTCATGACGCGGCGCGGCCACAAACATGGGGACGCCCGCGGTCTTGGCCCATTCGAAGAGCGGACGCAGGCCGTCGACAGTGGTTTCCTTCATGTCGGTGTTGCCCGCGCTCATGATTTTGAGGCCGGCCGTGCGAAACTCATCGGCGGCCTTGCGCAGGTCGTCGCCCGTGAGGTCCAGTTTGAGATGCGGATCCTCTTTGATACTGATCCAGGGCGTCTTCAACTGCTTGATGAATTCGATGGTCTGGGTGCGGTCGAATTTGCGGAACGTATAGGTCGCGATTCCGAGCTTAATGCCCCACGGTTCGGGGACGATCACGGCGGAAGCGGGTTTCACGCCTGCGGCCACCAGACCGGCGGCGCCGGCGGCACCCAGGAAGTTGCGGCGGGTTGCGAGGACTCTCATACCGTCTTTCATAGTACATTCATTGCGCAGACGGCGCAGTCTTGGCCCCGATTTTGCACCTTCATCGGGTGCATGGGCGTCCGAGCAAACGGACGCGGACGTAGGTTTAGACACACAAGGAGGAAGTTTATGGCAGGGAAAAACACCGCAGTTTTCGGCATTTATCCCGACCGCGCCGCCGTCGAAGAGGCGGTGGAACGCCTGCGGGCAGCCGGATTCCGCAGCACCGATATCTCGGTGCTGTTCCCGGAAAATCAGGGCACCAAGGATTTCGCGCACGAAAAAAATACCAAGGCGCCGGAGGGCGTGACCACGGGGGCCATTGCCGGCGGAGTAGCCGGAGGAGTGCTGGGCTGGCTCACCGGGATCGGGTTGCTGGCTATTCCCGGACTGGGGCCGCTGATTGCCGCGGGGCCGATTGTGGCGGCGCTGGCCGGAGCGGGCGCTGTGGGGACCGTGGGCGGCATCGTGGGAGCGCTGGTGGGGATGGGAATTCCCGAGTACGAGGCGAAACGGTATGAGGGGCGCATCCGCGAAGGCGGGGTGCTGCTGTCCGTCCACTGCGACAACAACGACTGGGTCAAACGCGCCAAGGAAATGCTGGAGCACACGGGCGCGCAGGAGATCGCCTCGGCCGGAGAAAAGACGGGCGATTTCGCCAATGCCGACAAGCCGATGCCGCGCGTTCGGGGCGCGGGCAGCACTGGGATCGTAACCGACGAAGAACTCTATGGCGAGCGGCCCGTCAACCACATCAAGGGCCGGGACGAGACCGAGTAGGCCGCGCTGGAAGCGGGCAGGAAGCAGGACCACCCTACCATCGGCCGCGCCGCCTTCGGGGCTCCGCCATCACGGAGACTCACCGAAACCGGCGGCGCGGCATCATTTTCTCCGGTGACACAGTCTCGCCGATAAGTTACGGCTCGGTAACTCCTCAGTTGGTGTATAATCTCCCCCATGTACCTGTTGCCGGCACAACCGGCAGAGCGACCCGCTTGTGACTGCCGGGAGTTACAAGTGACTCGCGAACTCGGGCTTCACACATTCCAATTCTCCTTATTCAGCACCAGATCCAGGAAAGCGATCTCACTCCATGCCCTTTCTCAAACCAGCGCCCATTGGCAAGATCTTTGCCCTCTTCCTGATTACCTGCGCCTCTGTTGAGGCGGCTTCCACCGATCGTATTACAGGTCCTGTCGATCTCAGCCGGACGGCCGTGGTTCGCGGCTCCGTGCATCCCCTTGCGAAGGCGCAATTCGACCGCGGCGCGGTGGATGCGTCATTCCCGATGAGTCACATGATGCTTCTGGTGAGACCTTCGGCCGCGCAGCGGGCGGATCTGGAGCAGCTTCTCAAAGACCAGCAGAATCCCTCTTCCGCACAGTTTCATCGATGGCTCTCGCCGGAAGAGTTCGGGAACCGTTTCGGTCTCTCGGCGAACGATCACTCGCGAGTGATCGCCTGGCTTCATGCGGCGGGATTCACGGTGGACGATTCCGGCCGCGCGCGCAACTGGATCCTGTTCAGCGGCACCGCGGGGCAGGTGGAGCGGGCGCTGCACACTCCGGTCCATCGCTTCGAAGTAAACGGCGAGAGACACTTTGCCAATACCACCGATCCCGCGGTGCCCGCCGCCCTGGCTGACTTAGTCGGCGGTTTCGAAGGGCTGAACGATTTCCAGCCGCATCCCGCGCTCCGCAAGGTGGCGCCTGACAACACGGTGGGCACGAGTCACTACCTGGTGCCGGCGGATTACGCCACGATTTATGACATCGGTCCAGTATATGCCGCGGGCATTGACGGCACCGGAGTCAATATCGGGATCGTGGGAGACAGCCAGCTTCTGCTGAGTGACATTCAGTCATTTCGCGCCAAGTATGGGCTGCCGGCTAACGACCCCAAGGCGGTGCTTGCGGGAAGCAACCCCGGTCTCAACCTTTCGTACTTGACCGAGACGGACCTCGATATCGAATGGGCGGGAGCGGTAGCTCCGGGGGTGACCATTTATTACTATTACTCGACCAGTTATCTGACTGCGCTTGCCGCCGCGGTCAACGCCAACATCGTTCATATGATCAGCGTCAGTTACTTCAGCGGCTCGGAGTTCGACATCTCTTCGCTGGCATATCAACCCATTTTTCAGCAGGCCAACGCACAAGGGATTACGATTTTCGCGGCCTCGGGCGACCAGGGGGCGGTGGTCTCTCCGGACTCGCCCTCGTTTGCGCGCTTCGGCCCGATCGTGCAATTTCCGGCCGACTTGCCGGAGGTCACCGCGGTGGGAGGCACGCAATTCAACGAAGGCACGGGCACGTATTGGGCCGCGTCGAATGCGTCGGATTCCAGTTCCGCGCTGAGTTACATACCGGAAATCGCCTGGGCGGATAGCGGCGGCGGCGTGAGTGCGATCTTCCAGAAGCCGGCGTGGCAGACGGGTCCCGGCGTTCCACAGGACCAGATGCGAGATATCCCGGACGTTGCCCTGACGGCGTCCTGTCACGATGGTTTCGTGGTCGTGTACGAAGGCACGACGCTGAGCGGCATCTGCGGGACTTCGGCTTCGGCCCCGGCGATGGCGGGCGTGGCGGCGCTGTTGACGCACTCGCTGATGGCCGGCGGGCAGATCCCCGGTCCCGGGCTGGGAAACATCAATCCGCAATTGTACCGGCTGGCGCAATCTTCACCGAGCGCGTTCCACGATGTTACGTCGGGGTCGAACATTGTCTCCTGCACACAGGGAAGCCCAGGCTGCGCAACCGGATCGTACGGTTACGCAGCCGGCCCGGGTTACGATCTCGCAACCGGCCTGGGCTCGCTCGACGTGAATACCTTTGTGACTCAGTGGAGCACGGCGGCGAACCCGGTCAGTGTCACGTTCACCGCGAGTCCCGGAAAGGGAACGTTGAATGACAGCTTCCAACTGACGGCCACGGTGGCCGCGGCGGGCGGCAGCGGAACTCCCACCGGCACGGTTGATTTCGGCTATGGACAGGTGCCTCTGGGCTCGGTTTCACTGGCCAATGGCAGCGCTACTCTGAGTTTCCCGGCGTACCTGTTGGGCGGAACGGGAAACCTGACGCTGGAGGCCGAGTACCGCGGGGATTCGGCGTTCTCCTCCGGCGGAGCGACGGCGAAAATACAGGTCACCGCGCCCAGCGGAGCGGCGTCGATCGTGCCTTCGGCGCCCGTCTCGGTCAACGCCACGAGCGACCCCTCCGGCCTGTTCTGGGAATTCAATATGAGCCTGCGCGAAATGGGAGGCGTGGCGGCCGTTCTGACCGGGCTCACGGTGGATGGCCAGGACGCATCGATCGGGCAATACTTTCCCACGCCCAGCATCGCGCCCAACAGCACTTTGGGCAGCAACCTGATTGTGTATCGCAATCTGGCGTACCCGCTGGCGCACACGTACCAGTTCACCGGCGTGGATGCGGGAGGGCAGTCGTGGACGCGACAGGTGACGGTGAGCTTTCTGGGCGCGCGCGATACGGTGGAGGCGGTGATACTGTCGGCGGTTCCGCTGGTGATGCAGCAGAACCCCGCGGCCGACCCGAATTGCCAGTGGTCGCAGCGGCTGGTGCTGACCGATATTTCGGGGTACAACCAGACGGTGACCGGCCTGTACCTGGGAAACATATCGCTGACGGACCAGATTCCCGCCATTTTCGGAACCCCGCTGCTGGCTCCGTACGGTTCGCTCGAAGGAACGGTCTGCTGGGCCGGCGCATCGCCCGGTTCGACGGACACGGTGTCGCTGATATTCTCCGCCGGCTTCACGCAGGATATCGCCGTCTCGTTCGCCGGGCCTGCGGCGAATGCCGCGCCGCTCTCGGCAACTCCGGCTTCGCTTTCGCTGGCGGCAAATGCCGGCGCGCCTCCGGCGCAGGCCACGCTCAACATCTCCGCGCCGGATGGCGCGCCGTGGAGCATCGGCATTTCTCCGCAGAACGTGGTTTCGGGGTGGCTGAGCCTTTCGCAGACCTCCGGGACCGGTCCGGCGCAGATTACGGTGCAGGCTTCGAGCAATGGCTACGCGCCCGGCGCGTATCATGCCGATCTGATCATTCAGGGGGCGAATCTCTCGCCTTCGGCGGTTACGGTCCCGGTGATGTTCGTGGCCGGCGACTCTTCGGCGATGAGCGTCGTAAGTGTGACCAACGCCGCGTCGGGACAGGCGGGGGCGGCGCCGGGGATGCAGGCGGTGATGAAACTTTCCGGTACGCCGCTTACCACCGCGTCGAGCGTCAGTTACACCGCGGGAGCGTATGTAGTGGGCCGCCTGGCGGGGGTTCTGGTCACGGTGAACGGCGTGCCGGCGGCGATGCACAGCATTACTCCGTCGACGGTCACGTTTCAGATTCCGTATGAGACGAGCGTGGGACCGGCGGTGGTGGGGGTCAGCTACAACAACGCGGCGGCAGGCACTCTGATCCAGGTGACGCCCGCGGCGCCGGGGATTTTCGCGGATTCCAGCGGCAACGCGACTCCCAGCTCCAGCGTGCAGGCAGGCAAAACCGTGGCGCTCACCATGACAGGGGACGGCGTGACGAATCCGACCATTGCGGATGGAGCCACACCTTCGACGGCCAGCAGCCTGTTGTACAAACCGGCCCTGCCGTTCACCCTGACGATTGGCGGCGCGCCGGCGTTTCTTACATCCTATGGGATTGCCGCGGGCTCGTATGGAGTCACGACGCTGAACGTCACGATTCCGGCGTCCATGCCGGCGGGGGCACAGCCGGTGGTGGTGACGGTGGGCGGGGTCGCGAGCCCGGCGGTCAACCTGACGGTCACGGCGGCGGGTTCGCAGTAGAAGCGGCGTCTACCTGGTTCGGGCGCGGCCGAAACCGCGGATGCGCAGTACAAAATGGCGTCCCTCATAGCCGTAGAACTGCATGAACTGCGGGGCGCCCTGGACGGCATTCACGGCGGTGGGGTTGTTATGGTCGGTGACATTGTCGCAGCCGAGCCGCAGGGCGAAGCGGTAGCCGCGAAAAACGAAACGCCGCTCGATGGCGAGATTGAGATCGAAATTCGACGGGTACCGGTTGGAATCGACGCCGCCCAGGACCATGCCGGCAGGGTTGGTGATGGAAAAAGGAAAGCCGGTGCGGTAATCCACGAGCACGGATGCGGCCCAGTTGGTGAAGTGCACGGGGAAATAGCCCCACGCCAGGAGGCGGTTGGGCGTGTCCCACGGCATGGGTCCGAAATTGTCGGTCACCTGCAGCGGCTGATCGATTCCGACATCGAGAACGGCATTCGAGACGGCGCTGGAGCGCGTGTAGCTGGCCATCCAGCCGTACTGGTCACCGAAAGACTGGCGGAACGTAACGGCCACTTCGTGGTAGTGATCGAGGCGCAGGTTGGTGAGCTCATAGGTCCCGCCATAGCCGTACTGCAGCGCGATGGGCTGGATGCTGACCGGCGAAGAGCCGGCGAGCGGTGAGTAGACGAAGCCGTCGGAGCCCTGCTTGCTCAGCCACTCGAGGTGTCCGGAGATGCGATGGCCGAAATCGTGTTCGGCGCCGGCGCTGAGGTTGCGGTACCTCGGAAATCTCAAGTGCGGCCCGATCACGAACGTCGACAGCAGCGGCGATTGCGGCACACCGTTGAGGTACGGGACGGTGAGCGCCTGCTGATCGAGCGGGCGGGCGAAGAGCGCCAGGTTGGTGGCGTCGTGGAGAATGTCGTAGGCCGCGGTGAGTTTGGTGCGGCGATCGGAAAACAGCGACCAGGCGGCGCCGATGCGCGGGGAAAGGGCCGCGCGGCCGACGAGCTGGTCCCAATCCTGGCGCAGGCCGGCATCGATGGCAACGGAATCGACCGGCTGCCAGTGGTCGTTCACGAAAAGCGCTTCGGCGGTGTTGGGGCGGCTGAAGATGCCGGAGCCGTGGAAGGTGGTGCTGAACTGCGGGAGATTGTCGAGGCCGATGACTTCGTAGGACGAGCGGCGGAACACCGCGGAGTAGCCCAGGCGCTGCACGTCGGCGCCGAACTGAAGCTGATGGCGGCCGTGCCAGCGGTAAGAGTGCGGATAAAAGTTGGCGAAAAGCTGGTCGCGCGTGCCGTATTCGGTGGAATCGACGAAGTAATTGCCCTGGCGGCCATCGGGGGTGATGAGGTAGGGCGCGGTGCCCTCCGGGGTGCGGCGGTGAAACACGCGCTGCCAGGCGGCGCCTACCTCGAGCAGCGATCCGCCGAACCAGGCGTGCGACTCTTTGACGGCCCCCAGCTCTTCATTGTCGCTGAGCCCGCTGGTGGTGGAGACGGGGTCGAGCACGCCCAGGCCGTAGTGCGCCTGGTGATCGAAATTGGTGAGAACGTCGCCATAGAGGATGTCGGTGGGCCGGAGATTGACCTGCACGTGGAAGAGATTGCCCAGCATCCAGAATGGATTGGTGTTCTGTCCGTCGGGCAGCCCGGAGACGTAGCCGCTGTTGTATTCGCCGTTGAAGCTATCGCTGAACCAGGCGCGGCCTTTTACGATGGGGCCGGAGATGCCGGCGCGCGGCGTCCAATCTCCCACGCGCAGGCCGCCGCGCGAATCCACGCCGGGAATGAAATTGGTGGCGGTGTAGTGGAGCTGGTCGGTGCCGCTTTCGGTGCGGATCTCGAGGGTGCCGGCGGAGCCGCGGCCGTACTGCGGCGATTCGCTGCCGGAATACAGATCGAGAGAGTGGATGCCCTCGACGGCGAGCAGCGTGGTGTACCGGCCATCGATGGGGTCAGTGATATCGAAGCCGTTGAGCGTGTACTGCGTCTGGTACTCGGCGCCGCCGTGGAAATGCAGACCGCCGGAGGGATCCATGACCACACCGGGAATGAGCGGCAGGGCGTTCCGCAGGCTGTGGCTGTTGGTATACGGGATGTCGTTCACCTCGCTGCCGCTGAGGCGCTGTTCGGTCTGCGTCTGCTGCGGGTCCACGGGGCTGGGCGATTCGCCCACGGTGACGCTCTGAAAGGATTCCTGCTGGATGTTGAGGACCAGGGTCACCTGGGGCGCGTTGGGTCCGGCATCGACAGGGCGGTCTTTGAGCACGAAGTAGCCGGTGCGATTGACGGTGACGAGGTAGCGCCCGGCGGCGGGAAGGTTCAAGCGAAAATCGCCGGAAGGACCGCTGGTGGCCACCGCGGGAGTTTCCGCGCCGCGGCTCGCGGAAACGCGGGCGCCGGCCACGGGAGCTTCGTTCTCATCGACAACCCGGCCTAAGAGCGTAACCTGCGCACGGGCTCCCGCCGCAAAGAGAAAACAGGTCAGCGTAAGCGCGTTGAGGCGCGGGAGGGACATGCCGGGGCCTGAGTTGATTATAGCGGCGGCGCGCTACGGAGATTTTGCTGCACGGTTCAGCAGCGCGGTCCAGTTTACGATCAGTTTCAGCGGCGGCGCGGTCTTCTCCGGCTCCGATACCAGGAAGCGGCGGCCGTCGGGGGCGCAGGCATACGGGTTGACGCCAAAATCCGGAGTAGTGACAGGCAGCAGCGTGCGCGGCGCCGAAGGCGTCACACCGCCGGGCCCGAACTTCAAGGTCACAGACACCAGCGTGGAACTCCGGGCGATGTAGAACAATTCGCGCCCATCGGACGCCCACTCCGGGAACATGCCGCCGTCCGCAGAAATGCGGATCCGGCCGCGCGGTTCCGGAAAGGCATCGATATACACTTCCATCCGGCCGGACTCGTCGGACTGAAAAGCGACCCAGCGTCCATCGGGAGAGAAACGGCCAAGGTCGTCGTTGACTCCGTCCGGCGAGTATGGTCTCGGCTTTCCGTCGCCCGGCGAACTGGGAAGAACCCACAGAGAGTTGCGCGGGCCCAGGACCTGGCCGTAAAGAATCCAGCGGCCGTCGGGAGACGAGTCGTTTGGAAACTGCAGGCTTGCGGATTCGATCAGGCGCTGCTCCGGACCGATTCCACTGGCATCCTTGCGAAACAGGTTAAACGGCGCGCCGGAAGCGAACACAACCGTTTTGCCGTCGCGGGACCAGACCGGGTCAATGCTGAGGCCCGGCAGAGAGGTGAAGCGCGTGGCCACGCCACGGTCTCCATCCATCATCCAGATATCGGACCCGCCGGGATTGGAACGGACCGCGACCACGCGCCGGCCATCGGGCGAAATGTGAAACTGGCCGAAGTTGGCGGGATCGCCCACGAGTCCCAGCGGCTTGCCGGAGCGGTCGTACCATACCAACTGGCTCACGGGGTTGGCAGCTTTGTAGAGCAAAACTCCCGTGGAGGAGACTGCAACTTCCATTTGCCCGTGGACTCCCAGACCGGCCGCGGGTTCGGCAACGAGGCGAGGCTCGCCGGAGAGTTTCCACGAGGCGGCGTCAAATTCCTGGGCCACCAGCGTCCTCCCTTGCAGCCAGAGGAGATGGCCCTTCGTGCTGTTGGGGCTTCGCGGCGCGAAGACGGCGTTGTCCACGGTGTTGAGCAACTGCACGGCTCGATGCGGCGACGCCAGCGAAGCCGCATACACGCCTGTGTACTCGGGTTTGCTGCTGCGGACGAAGTACAAGAAACTCCCGCCCGGCAGGGCTTGCGGCCAGTAGTGGAACGATTCGCCGCGCGCGGCATCCGGAGCGGTGAGCGCGGCCGGCTTTCCACCCGAGGCAGCCACGCGGAAAACTCCGGCGCCCCATCCGCCATAAAGAATCTGCCCGTCCGGACCCCACGATCCTCCGACGGCCAGCCCGACTTCGCAAATTGTGCGCGGCTGTCCTCCGGACGGTTCCAACCTTTTGATCGCGCCATCCGCAAAAAACGCGAGGGAGGTTCCGCCGGGCGACCAGAATGGCAGCGCGGCGCCTTCGCTGCCTTCGATCAACCGCGCCGCGGGCTCGTCCAGCGACCGCAGCCAGAGTGTCGTCTTCCCCTGCGCGGCAACCACGTAAGCCGCCAGCCTGCCATCCGGCGAGAGCGCGAATCCCGAACTGTTGGTCCCACCGGAGAATCGCGTGCCCTCGGGCGGGTCGAGATCGGTACGCAGAACCGGTCCTTCGGCGCCACGCGTACCGCTGAAATGCGCCAGTGCCCAGCCGCCGGCCGCACCGGCCAGGAGGGCGGGCGCCGCGGCGATCCACGAGCGCCGGGTCCATGGCGCGGGCGCGGCTTCCTCGACCGTGAATGGCGCGTCGCCGATATCGCGGAGCCGACGCTGGGGATCTTTTTCCAGGCAGCGCAGGAGCAGCGGACGGGCGGCTGAGGGAACGCGCTGCCAGTCCGGCTCGCGCGTGAGCACGGCGCGGAGGATTTCGGCTGTCGAGTCCGCGGCAAACAGGCGCGTGCCGGTGAGCATCTCGTAGACCACGACGCCGAACGCCCAGATGTCCGCGCGCTTATCGACGGGCTTGCCCAGCGCCTGTTCCGGCGCCATGTAGAGCGGCGTCCCAAGGATCTCGCCGGCTTCGGTGACGGAGAGCGTATGGGTGGAATCTTCGCCGCCCGGCCGCGCGGCGGGTGCGGTGCGCGCCAGTCCGAAGTCGAGAACCTTGATGGCGCCATTCGGCTTGATCTTGATATTGGCGGGCTTCAGGTCGCGATGCACGATGCCGGATTCGTGAGCCGCGTCGAGGGCGCCGGCGATCTGCCTGGCGATGGCCATGGCTTCGGCGAAGGGCAGCGGCCCTTTGCGGACACGATCCGCGAGGGTGGGCCCTTCTACCAGTTCCATCACCAGGTAGTTGGGGCCGACATCGTGCACGGTGCAGATGTTGGGGTGATTGAGCGCCGCCACGATGCGGGCTTCGCGTTCGAAACGCGCATCGAACGGAGTGTTGGGTATTTTGATGGCAACGCGGCGCCCGAGGCGGCTATCCACGGCGCGATACACCGAGCCCATGCCCCCCGCGCCGAGCGATGCTTCGATGCGATAGGGACCGAGTTGCGAACCGACCGTGGGCTTCTCGTGCGATGCGGCGGACGGCTCTTCCCACGCGGGATTGTCCAGTACCGCGCCGCCGCTCGGCTGATCGAGCAGGTCCTGAACGGTCTGACGCAGTTCGGGATCGGCCTGTGCGAGAAGGGCTGCACGGCTGGAAGGGTCGCTTGCGCGCACCGCGTGATATAGATCCTCGATCTGGCGCCACCGCGAAGGTGTCATCGGGGAACCTCGGTTTTTCCGTTCCCAGTATGATACGCCAATCGTGGGCGAAGAATGCCGGCGGAGTTTACCGGATGCCGACCACCATGGAATCCGGCCCGACCAGGTGTTCGATGTAGGTTTCCTGGAAACCGGCGTCGCGCATCCAGCCCATGCAATCGGCGCCGGTGTAATCAAACCCGCCCGGAGTTTCGATGAGCATGTTGAGGCTCATCATGAGGCCGAAGGCGTTGCGAGAGCGGTCGTCATCGATCACTGCATCGTAGACCACCACGGCGCCGCCGGCCGGGACGGCTTCGTATGCCTTGCGCAGCAGCATTTTCTTTTCCTCGAGGTTCCAGTCGTGGAGGATGTGGCCCATGGTGATGACATCCGTGCGCGGAAGCGGATCTTCGAAGAAGTTGCCCGCGTGGAAGGCCAGGCGGCCGGCGAGGCCGTGCTCGTCGACGTAATCTTCGAAGACCGGGCCGACTTCGGCGAGATCGAATCCGGTGCCGCGCAGGTGCGGATTGGCGAGCGCGACCTGCACGGCCAGATCGCCCTGCGCGGTGCCCACATCGGCGAAGGTGCGGTAGCGGTCCCAGGGCACCTTGCGGGCGATGGAAAGGTTGGCTCCGCGGCTGACGCCGGTCATGGCGGCGAGGAACGTCTTCAGCCTGGCGGGGTCGGCGTACAGCGCCGCAAACGGAGACGTGCCCGTGCCATCCTTGGCTTCGTTCTGATGCTTGCCGGTGCGCAGCGCCTCGGTGAGATGGCTCCAGTGCCCGTAGAGCCTCTGGTTGGCCATTTCGAGGATGCCGCCAATGTAACCCGGCTTGTGCTTATCGAGATAAAAATCGGCGGCCGGCGCGTTCGAATAGCGGCCATCCGTCCTGGCGAGGAAGCCGAGAGCCGTCAACGCATCGAGAAAATCGCGCGCCGATCGCGGGTGCAGGCCGAGGCGCCCGCTCAGCGCCGCCAGATCTTCGGGGCCGCGCGAGAGTTCGGTGAAAACGCCCATCTCGACGGCGCTCAAAAGTGTCTTCGAAGCCCAGAAACCCAGACCGATTTGCAGAATCTGGTCCGGGCTGGGCGGAATTGTGCTCATGCTGGTTGATTCCCCTCACTTGTTCTATCGATTATGACGGGGAAGGGGGAGCGTCCGCTACCGGTGTTCTCGAGCGCGTTGACCTTCCAGCGCCCGCCCTCGGAGCAACGGTCAAAGGGTTCGGAGAAATGCAATGAGTTTCTCCTGGTCGGAGGAGCTCAGTTTCAAACCGAATTCATGGCCGGGAATCGCACGCGTTCGGGCGCCCGGCGGGCTCCAGCCGCCGGGTAGATGGTCCTCTTTGAGGCGGTCCGGATTGAACATTTCCTCCAGGCTCGCGACCGAGCCGTCGTGCAGGTAATGACCGCGGTACCACACACCTTTCAGCGACGGCACTTTGTAGTAGCCCGTCCCTTTCCGGGTATGCATGGCAAGACCCGGATCCGTGCCGACGGAGACGGGCAGGATGTCCAGCGTCTTTGCCGCATCGGCGGGCGGTGAAAAGCCCTGAGCGAGCGTCAGCCGGTTACTGGTATAGAGCGGCGGCGTGTGGCACATGGGACATCCCGACCGGCGAAAGATCAGCTCTCCCTCGCGTGCCTTTTCATCGCGGGGATTGGGATTCGGAGGCGGCTCGAGCGAAGAGATGTAGAGCGCCATAGCAAATAACGCTTCATCGGACAGTCTTGCCTGAACCCTGCGGGCATCGGCAGGAAGCAGGTGGTAGCGGCCGAACTGGATCGTCTCCGCGGAACTCACGAGCGCCGCATAGCGCATGAGGTCGCCCACGTTGCGATTCCGATGCGTCGCGGTTGCATCCAGATATTTTCTTTCCTTCACCCCGATCAGGTCCGGAACTTTTGTGGGATAAAACAGGCTTCCATTCCATCGTGGAATGTCGCCGCCCCGATCGCTTGCAACGCTCCAGGCGAAGAAATCGCCGGGTGTCATGGTCTTCATGCGTTCGTGGACGTCGTCTTGCGCCCACGGAACGCCGTAAGCGCGATAAAGGCGCATTCCAAATGGCTCGGCGCCCATGCGAAACGGGACCGCCGCCGGAACCACGCCGTTCGCTTCGTGCACAGCGAATAATAATGGGGCGGCTGCCGTATGGCGGCCGGCGAAAGTAGGCGCACCCGGGACGCGGCGTCCATCCTTGAGATAGGCGACGTGGCAGTTGGCGCAGTTGGTGAAAGACAGCGCCACACCCTGTTTGGTCGGCACCCAGCGCATGCCAAAAATCGTGCCGTCCGGCAGCACCATCGTCTGAACAGGAACGAAGGTATCGCGAGTGCGAGCGGCGGAAATAAACTTCTGATCGAGGGTTCGAAGCGGGAAGTGGTCCAGCTCCTCAAAGACGCGCCGGCCCGCTTCAATCCAATCGTTTTTGGTAACGAGCCTGTCCGGTTCCATCAGCGGTTTCGGGCCAACGTTCCGGAGCATTTCCCAGTACCCGGGCGGCTCACGGTCCGGGAGATAAACCGGATACGTCCGCAAGTTCTCGACCGGGAGCGCGTAGAACTCGCGGGCAGTCATGTGGGTGGGCCGGACGTTTAACCCGGCAACGGGCGTGGCCCACTCTGCGAGGGCCGCTTCATCCCAGGTTTTGGGTATGTCGGGATTCCAGCGGGTGGTTTGTTGCGCGTGGACGGAGCGAATTGCCAGAATGCAGACTGCGAACAGACAGTTGGAGAGTAAGCGGCGCTTCACACGGTCCTCCACACGCAGGCCGGAGCAAGTAGAGTTGAGTGTACATGAGCGGCTGGCGTGTGGGAATGGGTGTTTTACCGGGGCGTACTCCTCGACGGACTTCGGCCAGGGTCTCTGCCATGGATGCGGCCGAACTGTTAGAGTGCTCGTAAGCACCCGCATGGAATCCGCGACTCATCCGCCGGCGTGGAAGATATTGACGGCGTTCGCGATTATCTATTTCGTCTGGGGATCCACATTCCTGGCGATTCGCGTGGGTGTGCGCGAAGTGCCGCCGTTCCTGCTGGCGGCGATGCGGTTTCTGGCGGCGGGATCGATTCTCTACATCTGGACGCGGGCGCGCGGCGAACGTCCGCCGGAGCGGCGGCAATGGGGCTCGGCGGCCATACTGGCTTTTCTCATTTTCGTTCTGGACTACGGCCTGCTGTTCTGGGCCGAGCAGCGCGTGCCTTCGGGAATCGCGGCCGTGATGATGGCCACGATTCCGGCATTCATGGCGCTCTCGGAGATTCTGATTCTGCGAACGCAGCGGCTCACGCTGCGCCTTGCGGCGGCACTCGCCGTGGGAGTCGGCGGGGTCGCGGTGCTGACGAGCCGGTCGTTGAACCTGGGCGGGGCGGCCATCGATCGCGCCGGCGCGGCGGCACTGATCGTGGCGTCGGTAAGCTGGTCGCTCTCTTCGGCGCTCACGCGCAAGCTGCCGCTACCGGCATCCAAGGTGATGAGTTCGGGCGTGCAGATGCTGGTGGGAGGAGTAATGCTGGCGGTGGCGGCGGCGCTGGGAGAACTGCGGGGCTTCGACCCGCACGCGGTGTCGCGCGGAGCGTGGCTGGCATTGGGGTATCTCATCGTCGCCGGCTCGATCGTCGCCTTCACGGCGTATGTCTGGCTGATCCATCACGAATCGCCGACGAAGGTGGGGACGTACGCGTATGTCAACCCGGTGGTGGCCGTGCTGGTGGGATACTTTCTGGGCGGCGAAGCGCTGGGGCCGCGGACCATATTGGGGACCCTGTTTGTGCTGATGAGCGTGGTGGTCATCACGACGGGGAAAGGCATCCGGCCCGCGCCGGATGCGCGTATGGCGAGATCGCAAGGGTATAATCGCTAAGCAACCGGAAGGGCCGCGAGAGCTCTTCCAGGAGGGGAATTCTAATGGCTGCAGCACATCCGGAGGGGATGCCTTCTCCGGCGCTTGTTTTCGATACATTGGTGGCGTTTGAACGTTCGGCGGCGCTGCGCGCTGCGATCGAATTGAACCTGTTTGCGGCTGCCGGCGAAGGACCCGGCGACGTCGCGTCGCTGGCGCGCCGCTGTTCGGCGTCCGAACGCGGGATTCGCATCCTCTGCGATTTCCTGACGGTGATCGGGTTCCTGACGAAGGAGGATGGGCGCTACCAGAACTCACCGACGAGCGCCGCCTTCCTGGATCCGCGCTCACCGGCGTGCATGGCGTCGATCGCCCGGTTTCTGGGCAATTCAGCCATTTTGGAGCCTTGCGCCCACCTGGCCGAGATCGTGCGCAGCGGCCGCACCACGCTTCCCGGGGAAGGTTCAGTGGAGCCGGAAAACCCGGTCTGGGTCGAATTCGCGCACAGCATGGCGCCGATGATGGCGCCCATGACCGGTCCGCTCGGCGGCATCGTGCTCCAAGGGTTGGCGGGACCGGTGCGGGTGCTGGATATCGCCGCCGGGCACGGGCTGTTCGGCATCGAAGTGGCGAAGCAGAACGCACAGGCGCGCATTGTCGGGCTGGACTGGGCACCGGTGCTGGAAGTTGCGAAGGGCAACGCAGCCAAGGCCGGGGTGGCGGACCGCTACGAGACGCTGGCGGGCAGCGCCTTCGACGTGGATTACGGCGGGCCGTACGACATTGTCCTGTTGACGAACTTCCTGCATCATTTCGACCACGCCACGTGCGTCGGACTGCTCCAGAAAGTTCGGGCGGCGATGAAGCCGGGCGGGCGCGCAGCGGCGCTGGAATTCGTTCCCAACGAAGACCGCGTATCGCCCCCTGTGCCGGCCATGTTCAGCCTGGTGATGCTGACCACGACGCAATCGGGAGACGCCTACACGTTCCGTGAGTTGGAAAGCATGTATCGCGAAGCCGGATTCCAGCATGTCTCGGCGCATCCGGTGCCCACGGGTCCACATACCGTGGTGATGGGGACGGTGGAGTGATGGGCGGAACGAATCCCGAACCGCTGATTCGCAATATTTCCGATACCGCACTCTGGGCCGCGGTCTTTCGCGCGCGGGAAAGCGAGCGGCCGGATGCGCTGTTTCACGATCCGTTCGCGCAGCGCCTCGCCGGTGAACGAGGCGAGCGTATCTTTCGCGAGGTCCCGACGGCGGCGGACAATTCATGGGCCTGGGTGATGCGCACGTACCTCTTCGACCGCATGATTACCGGGGAAGTCCGCGCCGGCGCGGACCTGGTGATCAACCTGGCGGCGGGGTTGGATGCGCGTCCGTATCGCATGGATCTGCCGCATTCGCTTGCCTGGGTGGAGATCGATCTGCCGCAGATTATCGCTTACAAGACGGAGATTCTGGAAGACGAGCGGCCGCTTTGCGAGCTGGAGCGAACGCCGCTGGACCTGGCGGATACGGCGCGTCGGAAAGAGACGCTGGCGCGCCTGGCGGCGGGGCGTCGTCGGATTCTGGTGCTCTCCGAAGGGCTGCTGCTTTACCTGTCGGCGGAGGAGGCGGGCGAGCTGGCACGGGATCTCGCGGGCGCCGGAGCCGCGGTTTGGGTAATCGACCTGGCGTCGCCGGGGCTGCTGCGGATGCTGCGGTCGACGACCGGGCAGCACACGGAGCGAGCCGGGGCCCCGTATCGCTTTGCGCCCGCCGAAGGGCCGGCATTCTTCGAGCGCTACGGCTGGCAGACGGCGGAGGCGCGATCGGTGTTCACGGAGGCGGTGGAGACCGACCGCGTGCCGCCGGAATTGGCGCCGTTCAAAGAGATGCCGGAACCGGAGCCGCCGTTTTCAGCGGACGAGGTCTGGTCGGGCGTCTGCCGGCTGACGAGATAGCGGGGGCAGGCACCGCTCCCTCCGGTCGCGGCGGTCGAAGGCGCGTGCCTGCGGCGATCGGAGGTGCGGGCTTTATCGCACCGTGGCGCTGAGGATTTTGTCGAGCTTCGGATAATTGGCGTCCAGGTACGCATCTCCGCCCAGGAACAACGCAGCCTGCTTGCCGCGGCGCACGCCCCCGCCGGAATTTTCGCCGTAACCGGAGTACAGTTGCTCCACCACGTCCATGCCCTCCACTACCTTACCGAAGGGCGCGAAGCCTTGCGCATCGAGCTGTTTGTTGTCTTTCAGGTTGATATAAATCTCGGTGGTTCGCGTGTCGGGACCGGTCATGGCGAAGCCGGCGTAGCCGCGCAGATTGCTCTGCCGGACGGGGTCGTCGGGAAAGGTGCGAAATTGCCATTGCCGGGAAACGAGCGGATCGCCGGCGATGCCGAATTGTGCGATGTAATCCGGCAGCACGCGGAAAAAGCGGGAATCGTCAAAAAAACGCGAGCGCACGAGATCTTCGAAACGATTGGCGCCGAGCGGCGCCCAATCGCGATGGGCTTCGATGACAAAATCGCCCTTGCTGGTGGCCATCTTCACACGGAAGACCTCGCCGGTTGCGGGGTGATCTGTCAGATGCAGCAGATCCACCAGGTAATCTTTCCAGACGACAGCGCGGGAGTGGGTGCCGTGGCCGCGGGTTTCATCGCTGGTGGGAATCAGGATGTAGCGGCCGTGGGGAACGAGCTTGATATCGCGGTCCATGATGCCGAGCTCGGGAGGGTTGACTTCATCGTCGGCGGAGTTGACGGCCCATAGGGGCGCCTGGATCTTGCCGAGATCGGGCTCGGGGTTGTAGTCGGTCGAGGCGGAGAAGTAGTAGAGCATGTCGTTGGCGTCGGTGCGGCGGGCGCGCTCGCGCAGGGAGGTCACGGCGGCATCGGCTTTCTCGACGGTGTTGTCGATTTTTTGCAACTGCAGCGGGCTGGACGTCATCATCCAAAGCGCGTATTCAGCGGCGGCGAGCCCTTGCGCAGGGGGCTCGGTGTAATCGCCGTTATTCCATGTGGGGTCGCTCTGGATGGCCTGAATAACCATCTCGCGGAACATGCGGTTGCGGCCGACGATGCGCACCGGCAGGCTTGCCAGCGGCATGAGCGCGTCCATGAACTCGGGATACATCTCGCCCCAAAGCCAGGTGTGCATGGCGCCCATGCTGGTACCCATCACCAGCCGGAGGTGGTTGACATGCAGGCCATCCTCAACGAGGGCATGCTCGGCGCGAACCATATCGTAGTAATCGTAATGGGGAAATTTCATGCGCAGGCCGTTGCTGGGCTTGCTGGAGCCGCCGTGGCCGACGTCGTCGGGCAGGATGATGAAGTAGCGACTGGCATCCAGCGGCTGGCCGGCTCCGAAAAGGACGCCGCCGAACTGCGCGCCCAGGAAGGGCCGGCCGGTGCCGCCGGTGCCGTGCATGATGAGCACGGCGTTGGTGACGCGCCCGGAGGCGTCCTTCTGGATGGTGCCGAGGGTGATGTAGTGCAGGCGCAGCTCGGGCAGTTTTTCGCCGGTATGGAATTCGAAATTGGGAACTGTCCAATCGCTTTCCGTCTGGTTGGGGTAGTGGGGCGCGGGACCACGTTGCGCCAGGCAGGCGGCCGAAGCCGCGAGGAGTACCGAGATTGTGCGATGCATACCGCAGAGATTATACGATAGCGGTAGCAGCCGATGGAGAACCAATCCGGGAAACACCCCTTACCCACAAGTTGGTGGGAAGCTGCCGGACTATAAGCCGGTTTCTGTACCCTTGCGGGCGACAGTCATTCCTCTGGGCCGGATATTACTATCCGGCTCTAGCGACCTACCCGGAAGTCGAACGGGACGGGCAGTCCCTCCTCCCCTATTTGGTCTTGCTCCGCGTGGGGTTTGCCCTGCCGGAGAAATTACTTCCTCCGCGGTGCGCTCTTACCGCACCTTTTCACCCTTACCTTACTTATGCAGTAAGGCGGTATCTTTTCTGTGGCACTTTCCGTGGAACCATAAGGTTCCCCCGGCCGTTAGCCGGCACGCCGCCCTATGGAGACCGGACTTTCCTCCTCCACAGGCCGAAACCTGCGAAAGCGACTGTCCATCCGGCAGCTTCACCTGATTATTGTCGCATTAGTGGGCCCTGGAATGTACGGGGAATCACTTCCCTTATGCAGCTAAGATGATGAAATTCTTTGAGATAACGAAAAAAAACAGTGTATCCTAGTCTTAACTGCGCTGGGGGCTCGCATTTCGGGCCTTTTGGCTGGAATTATGCAGAATTCCGGCCGGCGAAAATCAAGTTGCGCGTGCGCCGCCGCGGTCGTTTCGCGAGCGAAGGGGTCTCTGAAAAGTTACGGTTTTTATGCACATGCGGATTCAGTTGAGGAGAGTTAGAAGACAATGAAGAAACTAGCAGCGATTGGCGCGCTCGGGTTGATGGCATCGACCTTGTTTGCGCAGGGACTAACACCTCCCGGCGATCAGACAAAGGAGGACTGGGAGGAGATTAACTTCGAATTCAATTCCTCCATCCTGTCGGACGGCTACCCAAGCCTGTTGCGCCTGGCCGACCTGATGAGCCAGCACAAAGATTATCACGTCAAAGTTACAGGCAATACCGACTACGTAGGATCGGCAGCTTACAACGACAAACTAGCCCTGCGACGGGCGGAAACCGTAAAAGCATTCCTCGTAAAGTACGGCGCTTCCCCCGATCAGATTACTACTGCGGGCGACGGCAAGCGGGAGCCGCAGGTTAATAACAGGACCAAGGAAGGGCGCTTCATGAACCGGCGCGTGCGGCTGGAGGTGCGCGACGGAAACGGCAACCTGATCAAAGCCGGCGGAATCGGCGACATTCTCCAGGCGCTCAACAACCTTGCCAAGCAGCAACAGGAATGCTGCGATCAGATTCTCAAACGCCTGGACAAACTGGACGATATTCTGGCGGCTCTGAAGAACCTGCAGGGGGAGAACGACAATCTGAAGAACCAGATTGCCGATTTGCGCAATCAGCAGAACGCCCTGAAGGATCAGGTGAATGGGCTGCCCAAGCCGCTGAGTGAAGCGCAGACGCAGAACATCGCGCACAACGAAGCCATGGGCGCGGTGGACGAAGCGCAGCGGCGCAACAAGAAGTTCTCGATTGTAGGGGTCAACGTGGGTCCGAACTTCGGCGGCGCGCGTCCCGGCAACGCGAACTTCAGCGGCCGGGCGCAGTTCTTTTCGCCCTTCGGCGGCGATGGAACTCACGCGGTGCAGGCCCAGGGCGAATACATTTATAACAGCAGCTTCTCGCAGGAAGGCCAGTTCGATATCGGTCTTGTGAACCGCTGGGGCAACCTGCAGGCGGGCGCGTTCGGAAGCTTCAAGTACCTGTCGCTTTCGCAATACCAGCATGGCGGTGGGTTGGGCCAGGCGGCATTCCTGTTGGACTACATCTTCGACCGCGGCCGTGTAGGCCTGTTCGGCACCCAGGGCTTCAAGAACTACGCCATTCTGAACAGCGCCACCCTGGCGCCGGGCGCGTATCTGCAAACATACGCGCGCGTGGTCAACCAGTACGGTATCAACGCCCTGGTGGGAACCTGGGGCAAAGCCTACCTCGAAGGCAACATCGAGTATGACCGCACTCATACTTTCGGCGAGCGTTCGCGGCCGGGCGCCGAGTTGAAACTGGTGCAGCCGATCAGCGCGCACGTGGCCTTCACCGCGGAAGCCGACCTGGACGCGACCTACGTAGCCAACAAGGAAAGCGGCCGCGTAGCCTTCGGTTTCCAGGCGGGCAATTTCATCGCGCCCAAGGAGTACGGCAAGACGACTTCGCCGGTGCCGATGGACATTCCGCGCATCAAGTGGGAGCTCGGTACGCGGCGCGTCGGCTCGAGCCCGCCTATTGCCAATGCCGGACCGCCGCAGATCGGCGTAGCCGCCGGCGACATCACCCTGAACGGCAGCGGTTCGTACGATCCGCTGGGCGAGACGCTGACTTACTCCTGGAGCCAGATTTCCGGCCCCGGCGTAACGATCAACAACGCCAGCGCGGCGATCGCCAACTTTACGGCGGCCGCGGGCCAGACCTACGTGTTCAAACTGACCGTAAAGAACACCGACGGTCTCTCGGCGGCGGCGACGACTTCGGTCTCGACCGCGACTCCGCAGCAGACGCAGATCGTGCAGTTCACGGCGAGCCCGTCTAACATCCAGCCCGGTCAGAGCGCGACGCTGACGTGGGTGGTACAGAACGCCACCACCGTGACCATCACGCCCGGACCCGGCAGCGTGAACGCGAATTCCGGCTCGACTTCGGTGACTCCGACGGCCACCACCACGTACACGATCACGGCCACCGGCGCCAGCGGCACGGTGAACCAGAGCGTGACGGTAACGGTGGGAGCGGCCACCGCGGGCAATCCGCAGATCATCCGCTTCGCGGCCAGCCCGCTCACCATCGCGCCGGGAGGCCAGACCACGTTGAGCTGGACCACCAGCGGCGCCACCACGGTGACGATCTCGCCGAACGTCGGCAGCGTGACGCCGAACGGCAGCACCTCGGTGTCGCCGACTCAAACCACCACCTACACTTTGACCGCGAGCAGCGCCGACGGACACTCGGTGAGCGCGCCGGTCACGATTACGGTATCCGGAGCGGCCGTGCCGCAAATCGTCACGTTCGTCGCTACACCGCAGAACATCTCGCCCGGACAATCCACCAAGATCTGCTGGCAGGTCACGGGCGCAACCTCCATTTCGATTAACGGAGTGGGCAGCAACCTGAACGCGAACGATTGCGCGACGGTGACGCCGTCCACCACCACCACATACACCTTGACCGCGACCAACGCGACGGGCCAGATTCAGGGCAACGTGACGGTGAACGTCGGGACCGTACAGATCCTTTCGTTCACGGCGAGCCCGGTGACTTCGCCCGCGGCCGGCGCGCCGGTGGTGCTGTCGTGGTCCACCGCCAACGCCACCAGCGTGGTGCTGATCGGCGGCGATATCCCACCGCAGAACAACCTGTCGGTGAACGGCAGCTTTACGATCAACCCGATCACCAACCAGACGTACACATTGACGGCTTACGGGCCTGGAGGCCAGACCGTAAGCGTCAGCATCTCGGTGTTCGTCAGGTAAACGCGAGACCCAGTAAAGAAGCACCGAACCGGGCGGCCGCAAGCCGCCCGGTTTTTTTGTGGCTCGTGAGAAGAAATCGCGGGCAGATTCCGGCTCAGGCTTCGCATTCGTAAGACAGCAGCTGGTTCTTCGCGATCGCACAGAGGGCGCGGATCGCATCAACGACTGCATCCGGCGCGTCGAACGGGATGGCGTGCCCGCTGTTCTCAAGGACGATCTGCTTGCCGCGAGTCGAGAGGCGGGCGAACTCGGCCTGCATTCCATTCACCCACGTGGCTCGCCACTGCGGGTCGGCATCGCGGGCGCCGGTCAGCACGATGAGAGGCTTGTCTCCGAAATTGCAGGCCCGTACCTGGGGGAAACTCTGACGCCAGGCTTCGCCCTCACGCAACATCGCTTTGTAAGAGTTGACCGTGTCGCGAAGGGAGAGGAATTCGTCCCAATCCGCGGCCGAGAAGGAAGCCGGGCGCTTCTCCTGTTGGCGGAGGCGCGCGCGGGTAACGCCGAGGCGGTGCAGGATAGGCAGGAACGGCTCCCACTTTTCGATGCCGGCACTGGGATTGTCGTTGATGTGAAGGCGCGCGGTGACGTCGGGATGCGAGGAATCGACGAGCACGACGGCCGCGACGTCTCCAGGGAACTTGCCGGCGAAGACGCGCACGGGGAATCCTCCTGCCGACCATCCCACGAGTACATAGGGCGGCTTCACGTCCGCGATCCGCAGCGCTTCGTGCAGTTCGACAGCAAGCTGCTCGCTGGTCCGCGGCAATGGGCCGGGCTCGCTCCAACCGAAACCGGCGCGGTCGTAGGAGCACACGCGTGTGAAGTGGGATACGGTTTGCTGGACGGGGGTCCAGATTTTGAAGATACCGGCCAGCGGCGCTTCCAGAACGACCGCCGGCCCGCCTGCGCCGGTGCAGTATAGATGAATCTTGTGTCCGTAGACCGGAACGAGCGAGCCGCGGACGGGAAAGTTTGCGCCGGAAGCAGCCAGCGCGGCGGAGATGGAGAGAGCCGCGAGAGGGAAAGCGCGCCGCAATCTGACGTATCGCATCTTACACGGTAGTCTAACGAAATCGCTCGGGCGCGTAGCGCCCCGCTCTTGCCGGCGGTGTTTTGGTCAGTTCGCTGCTAGCTACGCACTTTGACGGCCTGCTGGGCAGCGCCGGCTTCGAATTTCACCGGGGCCGCGGCTTTGCTCAGGTCGCCGCCATCCACCGTGATATCCTGCGTGGCTGCTCCTTCGACCTGGAGGAACGCGGCCGCGGGCGTGAGCACGCGCGGGGCGGTGATCAGCACGTCGTGCGATTCGATGAAGCGCAGAACGCCCGAGGCCTGCGGATTGCCCTGCGCGTTGAGGCCGGTCATGGCGGAGTCCGATACGTGATCCAGCACCACGGCGGGACGCACATCGGGCTTTTCGACATCGAACCGCACGTTGTTCAGGGTCAGGCCGCGCACGTTGCGCGCGTACAGTCCATAGGCGGGCGGCGTGCCCACTTCGAAATACTCGCCGGCGGTCTGGGGGATCTCGCGGTTGGCCTCTTCGGCGGTGCCGCCGCCGCCGTAGGTGATGCGCACATCGTCGAAGACGATATCTTCCAGTAACTGGCCATTGAGGGCGTTGAGCACGATGCACTGGCGCGTCTCGCCGGGGCGGTAATTCTGGTTGAAAGCCATATCGGGGAACTGACGCCCTTCGGCAACCACGCTGCCGCGGATGCCGCGGAAGGCGATGTTGCGCACGAAGCCCTGCGGCGTCGCTTCGTTGGCCGCAGGCGCGTTGGGATTGCGGCGCATGCGGTTATTCAGGCTGATGGTGATGGGCCCGGTGACATCCTGCAGCACCAGGTTGGAAAACATCAGATTCCGCACCTGGTTGGAAGGGCCGAACTGCATTTTGATGGGGCAGCCGTAGGTTTCATAGATGATGCAGTTGGAGATGGTGACGTTTTCCGGGTTGCCGCCGCCGAAGCGGAACACGCTCCAGCGCGTGCTGAAGGTGCTGTTGGTGACGGTGACATTCTTGCAGCTTCCGAACAGCGCGCAGGCATCGTCCTGCGACTGCACGTCGCAGCCGGCCACGTGGACGTATTCGCAACTGATGAAGTGGAACCCATCGTTATTGCCGTTGACGCGGTTGTAGATGCGCAGGTTGTCCATCCAGACGAAATGGCTCTGGATGACGCGGATGGAGTGAAACGCACTAGCCACCAGGTAGAGATCGCGCACGCGCAGGTTGTTGCAGCGGTAGAAGAGCAGGTGGTACGGGCGGGCGGCGCCGCCGCGTCCGGAAGGCGGCGGCACTCCGCGGCTGGGGCTGCGGAACTGCGCGCCCTGGCCGTCGATGGCGCCGGGGCCTTCGATGGTGATGTTGTCGGCGTTGACGGCGAAGATCAGCCCCACGTTGCCGTCGTTGAGTGTGGAATCGCCGGTGAGGGGAATGGCATCGGCGGCGTGATACTGCTTGCCGTCGGCGCTGCCGAGCAGTTTTCCGCCGGCGGCGATTCTGAGCGTGACATTGCTCTTCATTTCGATGGTGCCGATGACGAAGACGCCCGCGGGAACCAGCACCGTGCCGCCGTGGTCGCGCGCGCAGGCATCGATGGCTGCCTGTACCGCCTGCGTGTCGAGGGTCGCTCCGTCGCCTTTGGCGCCGAAGTCGACGACGTTGTAGATCTTCGTGCCCAGGTTCGCGGCCGCCGCCGTGTCCTGGGGCGCGGCCGAAAGCAGACCGGCGGTGAGCGGCGCCGCCGGAGTGTAGCGGAGCCAGCGGCGCCGCGAAAGCCCATGCGAAAAGTCAGTCATTGGTTTCACCGGAAGCTTATTTTAACGCTAAAGACAAACGAAAAGGCAGGCGACAGCTTTTTCGCACCGATCACAACTCTTCGATATTCGCCGGGCATCATAGCGCCGCGCCGGCCGGCGGCGGGATCGCAGGCGTTAACCGGCGGCGCTACCGGCTGGAACGCGATAGCCTGAAAGGAACCGTGTGCGGCGCGTGACCAATGGCGCGCTGGCGCGTCGTTGTTTCATACAGGCGCCTCAAGGGAGGGAACACATGCTGTCTAAAGACCTTCGATACGCAACGCGCACGCTGCGGAAGAGCCCGGTGTTCACCATCACGGCGGCCGTCACGATCGCACTCGGAATCGGCGCCGGCACCGCGATCTTCAGCGTCACCAACACGGTGCTGCTGCGTCCCCTGCCCTATCGGGATCCCGACCGCCTGATCATCGCCTGCGGCGACATGCTCAAGCGCAATGTCAAAGACTTTCCGCTCTCCAACGTCGATTACCTGGACCTCCGCCAGCACGCCAACACGGCCTTCGACGATTTCGCGGCGGTGCAGACGTTCCGCGGCACGCTGGCCCAGAATGACGGCACGCCGGAGCGGGTCATCGGCGCCGCGGTCAGCCCCAATTTCTTCGACCTGATGGGGGAACCCATTGTAGCCGGGCGCAATTTCCAGCAGAACGACGGCACGCCGCAGCCGGCGCCTCCCGCCGGCGCGCCGCCGGGCGCGGTCAATCCCAACCGCCTGCCGAATTACGTGATCCTCAGCTACGAATATTGGCAGCGGCGCTTCGGAGGCGATCGTTCCATCTTCGGGCGGCCTCTGCCGGGCGCGCCTGCGCAAAACGGCCTGATCGCGGTGGGCGTCACCGCGCCGCATTTTCAGCTTCTGTTTCCGCCCGACGCGAATGTCGACCTGGCGCCCGATTTCTGGATCTGTTCGCGCATCCCCTACGACGTGGCGAACCGGAACAACGTGCAGTGGCACGCCGTGGGCCGCATGAAGAACGGTATTACAACACAGCACGCCCAGGCGGAACTGGACGCCGTCTCCGAGGAGATCCGGCAGAGCGACCGGATCAAGGAAACCTCCGGCTTCCATCTCCGCCTGGACCCGATGCACGCCCACCTGGTGGCCGAGGTGCGGCCGGCCATTCTGGCGCTGATGGGCGCGGCGATCTTTCTACTGCTGATCGCGTGCGCCAACGTAGCCAACCTTCTGCTGGTGCGGGCGTCGCTGCGCGCGCGCGAACTGGCGGTGCGCACGGCGCTGGGCGCGACGTGGTGGTCGCTCGCGCGGCAGATTCTGGCGGAAGCTTTGCTGCTGGCGCTCGTGGGCGGCACGGGCGGCGTGGCGCTGGCCTGGATGGGAATTCACGAACTGCGCTCGATTGCGCCGGCCGACCTGCCGCGGCTGGATGCCATCTCGATCGATCCCGCGGTGCTGGGCTTCTCGCTGCTGGCCGCGCTGCTTTCCGCGGCTCTCTTCGGCATGGCGCCGGTGTATAGCGCTTCGCGCGCGGACCTGATCGACAAACTGCGCGCCGCCGGCCGCAACAGCGGGCTCACGGGAGGGGGACTGCTGCGCAACCTGGTGGCGGTGACGCAGGTGGCGCTGGCATTCGTGCTGCTGATCGGCTCCGGACTCATGTTCCGCAGTTTCCTGAAGCTGCAGCACGTCAATACGGGCTTCGACGCGCACCACCTGCTCACGTTTCAGTTGCAGCGCAATGGCGGGGCGCAGACAGCCGAGCAGCGGGGCGCATTCCAGCAGAACCTGCACGATCGCCTGGCGGCGATTCCGGGCGTGACGGGTGTGACCGCCGTTTTTCCTCTGCCGCTGGCCGGGGGTTTCAGCCCGATTCGCTGGGGGCTGGAACCGGCGCTGGCGGACCCTTCCAAATACCAGGCAGCCGATTTCGATATCGTGCTGCCGGGGTATTTTGAAGCCATGAAGATCCCGCTGCTGGCGGGCCGCACGTTCACGCAGGCCGATAACGATCCCAAACGGCTGGTCGTGGTGATCGATCAGGAACTCGCCGCCAAGGCCTTTCCGAACCAATCGGCAGTGGGCAAGCGGCTGTTGACGCGCATCAACACGCCGCAGCCCATGTGGGTCGAAGTGATCGGAGTCGTGGCGCATCAGCGCGAAAGTTCGCTGGCGCAGGCGGGGCGCGAGCAGATTTATTTCACTGACGCGTACATCGGCAACATCGCGAATTTCTGGGTGCTGCGCACGGAGGGAGCACCCGAGGGATACGTCCGGCAGGTGCGGGCCGCGGTGGCTTCGGCCGCGCCGCAGCTTCTGATTACCGAATTGAAGCCCATGGAATCGCTGGTGGTCGATGCGCAGGCGGGGACGCGCTTTTCGCTGCTGCTGATTGGTGTCTTCGCTTCCATCGCGGCGATTCTGGCGGCGGTGGGACTGTACGGCGTGCTCTCGACGGTCGTGCGGCAGCGGACCGCCGAAATCGGAGTTCGCATGGCGCTGGGCGCGGCGCCGAAGAGCATTTTCAGCCTGGTAGTGGGCCAGGGGCTGCGCCTGAGCGTCGCCGGAGTAGTGCTGGGACTGGGCGCCGCGCTGGCCCTCACCCGCGCCATGACCAGTATGCTGGTGGGCGTGACTGCGACGGACCCGGTGACTTACGCGGGGATGGCGATATTCTTCTTCGCCATCGCCGCCTTCGCATCGTGGGCGCCGGCGCGGCGTGCGGCGGGTCTCGATCCCACAGTGGCGCTGCGCGAAGAGTAGATTGCAACCGCTCCCCCTGGTCGCGGATCCGACCGGAAGGGGAGCGGTGGTTTCGCTTCCGTGCTACCCCACCGGCACGGTCACAAAGATGGTTTCGTTGCCGCGCTGCACCAGCAGGAGCGCCACGCCGTTGCGGGTCCGCTGCAATGCGGATTGCACATCCTGCGGCGTATGCACGGGCTGGCGGTTGACTTGTTGGATGACGTCCCCCTGCTGAAGGCCTGCCTGCGCCGCCGGGCCGTTGGGGTCGAGCGATTGAATGGTCACTCCGTTCGGGCCGCCGCCCACGGTGATTCCCAGCTTCGGCGCGCTGGTCGTGCCGCCCGACGAGCCTTCCGCGGCCGCGGCGCTCGCCGCCGTCAACTCCGCGAGCTTGACGTGGAAGGTCTGTTGATTGCCGTTGCGCATGACCGTCAAGGTGACTTCGGTGCCGGGCGCATCGCCGGCGATGTGATTGCGGAAACTGTTTTCATCGGTGATGTCGCTCCCATCCAATTGAAGGATGACATCGCCCGATTTGATGCCGGCTTTCTGGGCGGGACCGCCGGGCGTCACCGCGCTCACCAGCACGCCGCGTCCCTGCTTGACTCCGAAGCTGCGCGCCAGGTCGGGCGTGAGCGGCTGAATCGTCACTCCGAGCATGCCGCGCTCTACTTTGCCGTGCGCGATCAGCTGGTCCATCACGTTCTTGGCCATGTCCGAGGGGATGGCGAAGCCGATCCCGATATTGCCGCCGTTGGTCGAAAGAATCTGCGAGTTAATGCCGATCAATTCGGCGCGCGTATTGACCAGCGCGCCGCCGGAATTGCCCTGATTAATGGGCGCGTCGGTCTGCAGAAAGTCCTGGAAGCTGCCGGTGCCGGTATCGGTGGAACGTCCCTTGGCGCTGATGATTCCCGCGGTGACGGTCTGGCCGACGCCCAGCGGGTTGCCGACGGCGAGGCAGACGTCGCCGACCCGCACTTTGTCGGAGTCGCCCAGCGTCAGTACAGCGAGGTTGCCGGCATCGATCTTCAGCACGGCGAGATCGCTGGCCGCATCGGAGCCGATGACCTTCGCCGAGTAAGTGCGGCCGCTACTCAAGTCGACTTTGATGTCCTGGGCGCCATCGATGACGTGATGGTTGGTCAGAATATAGCCGTCGGCGCGCACCACCACGCCCGAGCCGAGGGCATTCTCCACTTCCGTGGCGCCGCCGTTGCCGCGCGGCGTGCCGCCGCCGAAGAACTGGCGGAAGAAGGGATCGTCGAAGAACGGGAACTGCTGCGGGGCGCGCACGCGGCGCGACGAACGGATGGTCACCACCGCGGGCGCCACGTGATCCACTACGTTGGCGTAGGAAAGCACGGGGCCGTTGGGGGATACGTTGCCGGTGGGCAAAACCCGCGGTTCCCCCCCGGACGCGGAGGCCGAGGACGGGTAATTTCGATTGCAGCCGATCAGCGCGAACAGCGCAAGTACGACCAAAGATATGCGGCCCATGCCATGCATGGGTGCACGCGCCGTGCCAATGAACGCGCCGTCACGCCGGATGGAATTTCTGCTGCGACATCCCCGCCTGCCGCAGCAGGATGAACTCGGAAACATGCTCGGAGGTGAGAATGCCCACCAGCCGCTCGTCATCCATCACCAGCGCGCAAACGCCGCCGGCCAGCTTGGGCAGCGCATCGCTCAGCGGCGCGGTGGGGGGAAACTGCAGAAAATCGCGATCCATGACTCCGGCCACGTAGGTGTCGGGGCCCTGGTTCATCATGGCGCGCACCAGCGAGGAGCGCGTCAGCAGGCCGATCACGGATTCGCCGTTCATCACCGGAAAGTCGTGCTGCGACGTGGTGAGCAGCAGTTCTCCGGCATCGCGGAGGGTATCGCTGTGGCGCAGAGTGCGGAAATCCGTGATGGCCGCGGCACTCACCGGGAATCCCGAAGTGAAGATGCGTCCGCGCGCGGCTGCGCTCTCCTGCAGCGCTCCCAGGTACACGAACAGCGCCACGAACATCAGCATGAAGTTGCCGTACAGGAGGCCCGCCAGTCCCATAAGGATGGCGAACAACTGGCCCGCCCCGGCGGCCACGCGGGTGGCCTCTTCCTTCGGACGGCGGAAAGCCAGCAGGGAACGCAGGATGCGGCCGCCATCCATGGGATACGCGGGCAGCAGGTTGAAGAGCCACAACAGTACGTTTCCGAAAGCGATGCGTTCGAAAAGGTTCGCGTCGGTGGGGTTGCGCAGCTCCATGATGGAAACGAAGCCCTGCCGGCTGGCCACCCAGGCGAGCAGCGCGATGGCGAAGAGAAAATTCACCATGGGACCGGCGAGGGCGATCCACAATTCCTCGTGCGGGTTGGGCTCGCGCTCCGGCCGCGACACGCCGCCGATGGGGAACATCACGATTTCGATGGTGCGGATGCCGTAGTGCCGCGCCACGAGCGTGTGGCCGAGCTCATGCAGCAGGACGGAGGCGAACAGCGCCACGATGTAGATCGCGGTGGAGGCTCCCGACTGCTTCTGCCCGACCCCGATGAAGAGGAGAAAAATCAGCAGCAGAATGAAGGTGAAGTGAAAGCGCACCGGCACGCCGAACAGCCGGACCGTGCCTACGCTGCCCGGCACGAACGCGGGTTTAGGTTGATCTTTCGGCTGTTCTGTCTGCTGCGCCACTCCGCTTCTTATGATACGGGTTTCACATGCCCGCGGAGCAGGATCACCGCGCCGACCCCCAGCAGGCCCGCCGCCGCCGCGGCGATGGTGCGGCGATTGCGGATGAGCTTTCGGTACTTCCAGAGCTGCCGCCGGTATTTCCAGCCGAGTTTGAGTTTGCGTAGATTGAGATTTCGTAAAGTCATCGGGGTTCCTCCTCGGGTTCCGCGCCTCTGTGGTTCAGGGACGCAGCCACCGCTTTTCACGCGCTCGGATTCCACACGAAGCGCCCGTCGGTATTCACATAACCCCATTCCGAACCGAGCTGCACGGGTGCAAGGTCGCTCGAAAACGGACGCGCGTTATCGAATTGCGGGTTGATGGCGAATTTGCCGGTCTTATCGATGTAGCCCCATCGATTGCCCACGCGCACTGGTGCGCGGCCGTCGGCGAAGTCGTATGCAGCGTCGAATTGGGGGTTCACTTTCATCTTTCCGCTCTTGTCGATGAAGCCGATGCGGCCGGCGGTGGCGACGATGGCGAGTCCGTCAGAGAACGGCTGCGCCTGGTCGAACTGGGGATTGATCACCATGTGTCCGTCGCGGTCGATGTAGCCCCACTTGCCGTTCTCGCTCACCGCGGCGCGGTCCTCGTAAAAGCTCTGCGCCTGCTCGAACTGCGGATTGATCACGTACTTTCCGCTTCGGTCGATATAGCCGCAGCGCCCGCCGGTTTCGACCAGCGCGAGGCCGTCGGAAAAAGCGAGGGCCTCATCGAATTGCGGCGGAATCGCGATTTTGCCGGTTTTGTCGATGTAGCCGGCCCGCGCGCCGGACCCGGTGAGCACCGCCGCCAGGCCTTCGGAAAACTCGATTGGGCCGGGACCGGCCGGTTCGTAGCGCGCCGGAATCACCATCTTCCCCTGCTTGTTGATGAATCCCCACGCGGCGCCCTGCCGAACGGCTGCGAGGCCCTCAGAGAACGGCGACGCGGCGTCGAACTGCGGATTGATGGCCACGCGCCCGCTGGTATCGATGAATCCCGCGCGCCCGCCGATCTCAACCACCGCCAACCCTCCGGAAAACGGCGCCGCGGCCGTGAATTGCGGCGCAATCTTCACACGGCCGGAGTTATCGACAAAGCCGGCGCGTCCGTTCTGGCGAATGAGAAAGAGGCCGCTCAACTGTTGACCGGGCCGGGGCGCATCCTTGCGGCTGCATGCCGCCGTCATGCAGAGAATGAGAACGACGATCGGTGTCCAGCGCATCTTCGGAGCCTCCCGTTCGGAAAAGTGCAGATCGGCAACCAGTGGATTCTTTCGCACGAACTAGGCTATACTTCCGGTTCGGGAGAGCACCCAATGACGCCACAACACACAGTGCAACTCGTTGCCGGAATTCTGACGGTTGTGCTGGTGGTAATTATTGTCCTGCGAAGGAAGGCGAAAAAGAAGACCGAAGAGGATGAGTTCTAAAAAAAGATGGCCACGAATGAACAGGAATATGCGGATGATGCGCTTTGCTTCATTCGCGTTTATTCGTGTTGATTCGTGGCTATTTTCGATTCCTGGCTCTTTTTCAGGTCCAGCACTTCATTCAGCGAGCCCTGCCGGTAGCCTTCCAGGTCTAGCGTAACGTAGCGGAAACCCAGGGCTTTGAAGATTTCCGTGAACTTCCTCGCCATCTCCAGGGTCATCGCCTTTTCCAGTTCCTCTTTGGCGATTTCGATCCGCACTACTTCGCCGTGGAAGCGCACCCGGAACTGGCGGAAGCCGAGAACCTTGATTTGTTCCTCCCCGGCCTCGACCGTCTTCACGTTTTCGATCGTCACGGGGGTTCCATAGGGAATCCGTGAACTCAGGCATGCGGATGCGGGACGGTCCCACGTGGGCAGGCCGGCCTGCCGGGAAAGCTCGCGAATTTCGGCTTTGGTGAGGCCGGCGTCGGCAAGCGGAGCGGCCACCTGGTGGTTGCGGGCGGCGTTCTGGCCGGGGCGGTAATCGCCCAGGTCGTCCACATTCACGCCGTAGACGATGTGCCGCCAGCCGCGCTCGCGGCCCAGTTCTTCGAGGCGCGTGAATAACTCGTCCTTGCAATGGAAACAGCGGTTGGGGTCGTTGCGCAGGTAATCCGGGTTGTCGAATTCGCGCGTCTCGATATATTCGTGGGCGATGCCGAACCGCGCCGTGAAGGCTTCGGCATCGCGCTTGTGCGATTCCGGCAGCGAAGCCGAATCGGCGGTGATGGCCAGGGCGTTGCGGCCGAGCACCTGGTGCGCGGCCCAGGCCAGGTAAGCGGAATCCGTCCCCCCGGAAAACGCCACGATGACGCGCTCCAGAGGACGCAGAACTGCGAAGAGCCGCTCCTCCTTTTCGCGCAGCCTGTCCGGGTTTGGAATCTCCACCAACGCGCCCATGCGTCTACCAGTTTACTGGAGCGGCAGCATGTCCGGCCCATTGCCGTTGCCGTTGCCGGCTTCGGAATCGGGAATCACGGACGCGGCCGCGACCTTGTCGCCCTCTTCCAGCGACACCAGCCGCACGCCCTGCGTCGAGCGGCCGGCCTGCCGGATGGTCGAAGATTCGATGCGGATGATCTTACCGTTCTGGCTGACGATCATCAGGTCGGAATCCTCGCGCACGGAAAGAATCGCCACCACGTGGCCGGTTTTGTTCGTCACCTTCATGTTGATGACGCCCTTGCCGCCGCGCGCGGTGAGGCGGTAATCTTCGAGCGGAGTGCGTTTGCCGTAGCCCTGTTCGGCGATGGAAAGAATGAGCCCTTCCTTTTCGACCACTTCCATGCCCACCAGGTAATCGCCTTCGGCCAGGTCCATGGCGCGCACGCCGCGCGCCTGCCGGCCCATGGGACGCACCTGGCTTTCGGCGAAACGGATCGCCTGGCCTCCATGCGAGCCGAGGAAAATGAAGTTATCGCCGTGCGTGATGCGCGCCGCGATCAATTCGTCGCCTTCGTCGAGCGAGACCGCGATGATGCCGCGCGACATGGGGTTGTCGAACTCGGTCAGCTCGCTCTTTTTGATGACGCCGTGCCGCGTCACCATCACGATGTACTGGTCCGGCACGAAATCCTTCACCGGCAGGAACGCCTTCACGGTTTCGTCGGGCTGCAGGCTGATCAGGTTGCTGATGTGTTTGCCCTTGCCGGTGGTGGTGGCGTCGGGAATCTCGTATGTTTTGAGCCAGTAGACGCGTCCGCGGTTGGTGAAGATGAGCAGATAGCTGTGGGTGGAGACCACGATGAGATGCTCCACCATATCTTCGGTGCGGGTGCCCATGCCGATACGGCCCTTGCCGCCGCGCGTCTGCCGCCGGTAGGTATCCACGGAGGTGCGCTTCAGATAACCGCCGCGCGTCACCGTCACCGCCACGTCTTCCACAGCGACCAGGTCTTCCAGCCTGATTTCGCCGGTGTCTTCGATGATCTGGGTGCGGCGGTCATCGCCGTACTCCTTCTGCACTTCGCGCAGTTCTTTGACAATCACGTCGCGCAGTACTTTGTCGGAACCGAGAATCTCCATGTATTCGGCGATGCGGCGCTGGATATCGGCCAGCTCATCGAGAATCTTCTGCTGCTCCATCCCGGTGAGGCGCTGCAACTGCAGCTCGATGATGGCCTGCGCCTGGCGCTCGGTGAATTCAAAGCGCGCCATCAGGCCGTCGCGGGCCTCCTTGGGCTGTTTGGCGGCGCGGATGATCCGGATGACTTCATCGAGATTCTGCAGCGCCTTCTGAAAGCCCAGCAACAGGTGCTCGCGCTCGCGCGCCTTGCGCAGTTCGTACTCGGTGCGCCGGCGGACCACTTCCACGCGATGCTCGATGAAGTGCTTGATGACCTCGACGAGACCCAGCTCGCGCGGCTGCCCGTTGACGATGGACAGCATGATCACGCCGAAACCGACCTGCAACTGCGAGTGCTTGTACAGGTTGTTGAGCACCACGTCGGCCTGCTCGCCGCGCTTCAGTTCGAGCACGATGCGCATACCGTCGCGGTCGCTTTCATCGCGGATATCGCTGATGCCTTCCACGCGTTTCTCGTTGACCAGCGCGGCGATCTGCTCAATCAGTTTGCTCTTGTTGACCTGGTACGGAATCTCGGTGACGATGATCTGCTCGCGCTCCTTGCCCATCTTCTCGGTGGCCGCGCGCGCCCGCAGCTTGAGCTGCCCGCGCCCGCGGGTATAGGCATCGATAATACCCTGCCGCCCGAGAATGAAGCCGCCGGTGGGGAAGTCCGGCCCCGGCACCATCTCCAGGATTTTCGGCAGCGTCGCGTTGGGGTGCTGGATGAGATGAATGGCCGCTTCCACCACCTCGTTTAGATTGTGCGGCGGAATGTTGGTGGCCATGCCGACCGCGATGCCCGCCGAGCCGTTCACCAGCAGGTTGGGAACGCGCGTCGGAAGGACTTCGGGCTCCTGTTCGCTATCGTCGTAATTGGGGCGGAAATCGACTGTTTCTTTATCGAGGTCTTCGAGCAGCGCCGTGGCCACGCGCGCCAGGCGCGCTTCCGTGTAACGATCGGCCGCGGGCGGGTCGCCATCGATGGAACCGAAATTTCCCTGCCCCGCCACCAGCGGATAGCGCATGGCAAAAGGCTGCGCCATGCGCACCAGGGCGTCGTACACCGCGAGATTTCCGTGGGGATGATATTTGCCCATCACGTCGCCCACGATGCGCGCGCACTTGCGCGTCGGGCGGTTAGGCTGCAGGCCCATCTGCTGCATGGCATACAGAATGCGGCGATGCACCGGCTTCAATCCGTCGCGGATGTCCGGCAGGGCGCGCCCGATGATCACGCTCATGGCGTAATCCAGGTACGAGCGCTTCATTTCGTCTTCGATGTTGGTGGAAACCAGGTTCTTGTTCCCGCCATCGCCGCCGCCCATGCCCGGCAAAGGCGGCTGCCCGCCGGAGGGGGGCGCAGGCGGACCCTGGGGTGGTAATTCCTGATCGGCCAATCGTTGCTCCTCTAAGGGTTAAGTCTTATTGTACCAAGAATTTAGTTGGGAAGGGAGATTCTGGAGGGTTCGCTTTTTGTTCGAGTTGCGGGGCAGGCCTGCCGCGAATCGCGAGGCCCACCCCATACGGTTATTTCGCCTCGATCGGGATCTGCCGCCGCTGCGAAGATTTGTTCTCGGGAATGGGAATGCGGATGCGCAGCACCCCGTCTTTGAATTCGGCCTTGGCTTTGTCCGTCTGGGCCTCCGCCGGCAGCGGAATCTGCCGCAAGAAATGGCCGTAAGACCGTTCCGACCGGTAGACACCCTTTTCATTCTGCTCGGATTCCATCTTCCGTTCGCCTTCAATGGTGACGCCCTCTTCGGTGCATTCCACCTTGACGTCTTCTTTTTTCATACCGGGAAGTTCGGCATCGATTTCCAGGTTGCCGTTGCGTTCGCGGACTTCAATTGCCGGGGACCACATGCCGGCGCGGCCAAAATCGCGCGTCAACCCGAAGGTGCCGGCAAATGCCCGATTCATTTCATCGGACAAACGCCGCATCATCTCGAAGGGGCTGAGGCTGAAAATGTCGCGCGAGGGAGCGAATTCCGAACGCCGCGTCACCGCGCGCCCGGTCTCTGAAGATCGTTCTTGGACCTTGGTTTCTGGCATAGAGTTGACCTCCAGTTTCTATTTTCCGCGCCGCTCTGTAATGCCTTCAACCTGCTTCGGCGTGCCACTGTGAACGGGGATACCGGTGCAATGGGCGCAAATTCACGCACTCAAACGAACCGCGCGCGTGGCTTCCTGCTCCACCGGAAAATACACTGAGAACACGCTGCCTACCTCGGGTTCGCTGGCCACCGCGATGGCGCCGTTGTGCGAGCGCACGATGCCCGAGACTGCCGCCAGCCCCAGGCCGCGTCCCATGAATTTGGTGGTGTAAAAGGGATCGAAGACCTTGTTGATCAACGAATGGTCGATGCCGACGCCGGTATCCTGCACGCGCAAGACGACAAAGTCGCCTTTGCCGAGTTCGCCGACCAGGGGCGCCGGCGGCGGGTGATCCCGATCGAATCGCACGTGCATGGTGGTGACGGTGACGGCGCCGCTGCGGCCGTCGATAGCCTCCAAGGCGTTTGCCAGCAAATTGGAAATGACTTGTTGCAGGTGGCTGCGGTCCGCCCGCAGGCGGGGCAGAGAGCTGGCCAGGTCCAACTGCAATTCGATGTTGCGCTCCACCGTGGGCCGCACCTTTTCGGTGCTTTCCCGTACCAGTTCGGAAAGGTTGAGATCCTGCTCGACGAACCTTCCCCGGCCGGAATAGGCCAGCAGTTGCGCGGTAAGCTGCGCCGCGCGTTCGGCGGCCTGAACGGAATTCTCGAGCATGTGTCTGGCGCCGCTTCCGGAGGGCAGCATCTCCAGCGCCAGGCTCGTATTGCCCAGGATCCCGGTCAACAGGTTATTGAAATCGTGAGCGATGCCGCCGGCCAGCAGCCCGATGCTCTCCATCTTCTGCGCCTGCCGGAGCTGCTCCTCGGCCTGCTTGCGCTGCGCCATCTCAATTTCCAGCTGCGCCAGCCGGTCGCGCGCCACCTTTGTGGCGGAGGCCCACATTCTCTCCGCACGGCGTTCGGCGTGCATGAGCATGGCGCACGTGAGCGACACAATCAGGTAGAACTCGAAACCCACCAGCGTTCCCGGCTCCACGCCGCGCAAAAACGCCGGAGGAAACGCGAGCGCCGCTGAGACCACGGCGCCGATCCCGATAGTCACAATCGCCGGACCCAGGCCGCCGAACCACGCCGACCACAGAACGGCCACATAAAACGCCGTATAGGGGTTGTGATAGCCGACAAACCTTCCCAGGAGCAGACGCGCCGCCGTCGCCAGCACTCCGCTGGCAAAGGCGTACCCGTACCGTTTGAGAGTGGGCACGTCGTCCATTCGCGCCGGGATTTTCCGCTCAGGGAGGCGCAAGCTCAACTCCTCCGATCCGAATTATAAGCAAGCAGGCATCGCCGGCAACATCCCTTGGCGACAGGATTTTGTATGCAGAAACAGCGGGATACCGGGAAATCGGTCGGATAATCCTCCGAATCTCCCGTGTCTTTACCACGATTGCGGTATGGATGACAAGACCGATTGCGCCCTATCGTCGATGTAGGGATCGGGGAGGGTGAAACCAATGGCCGAATATCTCGCCGTCGAGGCGGCGGAGTTGATCGAACGGGGATTGACGTTTGTCGAACTCCGCGGCTCCCAACCGCTGTGCATGCGGGAAGGGATAACCGCCTTTCTCAAGCGTGATTCCCAGGGCATTTCCGCGAGCGCGCTCGGCCTGGCGCTGGTTGGCCGCTTTGGCGGGCCCGGCGCCGCGCTGGAATCCTGGCGCCCCTTCGAATCGCAATCCCGCAGCGCCAGGTACGAAGCCGCGGCCAGACTGCTGGGCATTCCGCTGCCGCTCGTCCGGCTGATCGAGCTGAATCACGCCGGCGGTGTGCCAGCGGCTGAGATTGCGGTGAATCTGCGGCTGGGCTCGCTGGGACTCCGTACCACACCTACCGCGCGGCCGGCACGCATCCGCTATGTACGGGTGCGGGCTGCCTCCCAGTCTGCAGACAGCTTCGCAGAGCGCGAGCAGGCCGCCTGTTTCGTGTCGGCCGCTACTTGAACGGGAGCGCTACTTGAACGTGATGGTCGATTCGCCGGTAAATTTGCGGTAGCCGGTGAACTGCACTACGTTGCGCGTGTGGATCTGCGCCGTCGCCATGCGGATATCGGCATGCAGCGGCAACAGGAAGGGCTTGCCGGCGATGGCCGTGAAATCGTAGTCCAGCACGCGATCCGCCTGCCGCACCGGAAAATCTTCAGGGATCACGGCATCATCGATAATCCGGGTCACCCGCCCGGATTCGCGGTCGATATAGACGAAGCCGGTCTCTCCTACCAGCGTCGACTCCAGCGGCCCGAAGCCGAAGCCCGAGCTGAGGTGGTAGTGCGATTTCCCCTGCTCGATAATGTAGGAATAGACGTGCGTCACGCGTTTGCGCAGCGTCGTCCAATGATCCCAGCGGAAGTGCGCGCCTACTTCGGGGTCGAAGATGGAAAGCTGCAGGCTGGCAAACTCGCCTTTGGAAAGCGCTCCGCCCACGGTGTCGTAGCTGCGATTGGTGGCGCGCCCGTTGATCTCCGCTAGTTTGTAGTTCTCTTCGTGGTCGAAATAACTCAGCTTTACGGTGAGGGTATCTTTCAGGTCCCAGCCGTTTTGGCCGTTCAGGCGCTCATAGCGCCGGACGGTCTGATCGCAGAGGAAATCCGGCAAGGAATCGGTGTATTGGAAAGCATACCGGGCCGCCGCGTTGAGCACGGCAGTCTGATCGGCGAAGGAGGGTCTGGGCGGCGAGGGAAATTCCGGCGGCGGAGGAGCTGCCCCGAGCGCCACGCTTTCGTCGCGCAGTTGCCCCAGTTCCTCGACGGTTTTCGGCCCGGCGCCGGCGCTTTCCAGCTCTTCGATCACGCGCTCGTCGAGGCGTTCGCTCAAGCGGATCTTGTGGATATCGCGCGCCACCCGGCTATCGGATTCGTGGGCCAGGCCTTTCTGCACACGGGCGACGAGTTCCTGCACGGTGATGGGCGGCGCCGCAGCAAAGGCCGCCCCAGCCGCCAGCATGGCCACCAGCACCCGCGACATATATTCACTATACCGGTTCGCCGGCCGGTACCCCCACAACTTTCACGCTACCTTAGTGTTAACAGGATTTGTTGCTCTGATACTCTGAATTATGAAGACAATCGTCTGTGGATTGCTGCTGGCCGCCGCGCTGTCCGGTTCGGTCTTCGAGATCCCGGGAGCGCCGGCGCCCCGCAACCGCATCGACGAGCTGGTCTTCGCACACTGGAAGCAGCTCGGCATCCAGCCGGCGCCGCTTTGCTCCGACAGTGTTTTCGTGCGCCGCGTATTTCTCGATACCATCGGCACCCTGCCCACCGCGCAGGAAGCCGCCGCGTTTCTGGCCAGCAAAGACCCGGACAAGCGCGCGGCGTTGATCGACAAGCTGCTGGAGCGCGACGAATTTGCCGACTACTGGGCGATGAAGTGGAGCGACCTGCTGCGCGTCAAGGCCGAATTCCCCATCAACCTCTGGCCCAATGCGGCCCAGGCCTACTACCACTGGATTCGCGATTCCATTCGCCAGAACAAACCCTACGATGCATTCGTGCGCGAAATGCTGACCGCCAGCGGCAGCAACTTCCGCGCCGCCCCGGTGAATTTCTATCGTGCCATGCAGAACAAAGAGCCGCGCGGAATCGCCCAGACCGTCGCCCTGACCTTCATGGGCGTGCGCACCGACACTTGGCCCGCCGCGCGCCTCACCGGAATGGCGGCCTTCTTCGGCAAGCTGGAATACAAGCACACCGACGAATGGAAGGAAGAGATTGTCTTCTTCGATCCCGATAAGAAAAGCGATCTCGGCTCTCCCGTTTTTCCCGATGGCGCTCCCGCCCGCGTGGCGCCCGATCAGGACCCCCGCGAAGTCTTCGCCGGCTGGCTCATTGCGCCGCGCAACCCGTGGTTCACTCGCAATATCGCCAACCGCGTCTGGTACTGGCTGCTGGGACGCGGGATCGTGCAGGAGCCGGACGACCTGCGCGACGAGAATCCGCCCGAGAACGCGGAGCTGCTGGCCTACCTGGAAAGCGAACTGGCGGGCGCGCACTACGACCTCAAACACCTCTTCCGCCTGATTCTGAACTCCACCACCTACCAGCTTGCGCCGGGCAAAACCTCGGAGCATTTCGCCGCTTATCCCCTGCGCCGCCTGGATGCCGAAGTGCTGATCGACGCCCTGGACCAGATCACCGGCACGAGCGAAACTTATTCCAGCTCCATTCCCGAGCCCTACACGTTCATGCCGGACTTTCAGCGGGCCGTGGCGCTGCCCGACGGCAGCATCAGCAGCTCGTTCCTGGAGCTGTACGGCCGCCCGCCGCGCGATACGGGGCTGGAATCGGAGCGCAATAACAGGATCACCGACGAACAGCGCCTGCACCTGTTGAATTCCACGCACATCCAGCGCAAGCTGCAGCAGAGCCCCGTTCTGCAGGGCATGATGCGAAACATCCGCGATCCGCGCGAACTGGTCACGCAGATCTACCTCACGGTGCTATCGCGCTACCCCACAGACGAAGAGTGGAAGACAATTCAGGCGCATTCGCAGGGCGGTGTGCGCGGCCAGGCGGCCGTCATCGACCTGGTCTGGGCGCTGATCAACGGCACGGAGTTTCAATATCGGCATTGAGCAGGAGGCTATCCCCATGAACCTGACCACCCGCATCCTTTCCATCACCCGCCGCGACATGCTGCGCGGCGCCCTGTTCGGCGCCACGGGCCTCATGGTCGCCGGCAGCCCGGCGCGGGCCCTGCCCGCCGCTCCCAACCCCAAGGCAAAAAGCGTGATCCAGATCTGGATGTGGGGCGGCCCGGCCCACCTGGATACCTTCGACCCCAAACCGGAAGCCGGCTACGATTACTGCGGCCCGCTCAACAGCCCCATCGAGACCAACGTCAGCGGCATTCGCATCGGCGAACTGCTGCCTCTGCTGGCCAAACAGGCCGACAAGTATTCCCTCATCCGCAGCATGACGCACGGCGTATTCGCGCACGAAACGGCGTCATACACGGTGCAGACCGGCCGCATCTCGGGCGGACACGATGTCTACCCGAGCGTGGGCGCGGTGGTTTCGTTATTCAAAGGTTACAGCGCGGGCTACAAGGGGCTGATTCCGCCCTACATCGTGCTCACCGAGCCGCAGGGACGCTTTTCCGAAGCCGGCTTCCTCGGCTCACGCTACAAGCCGTTCGCCACCGGAGGCGATCCGGCGCAGGCTCGCTTCGCCGTGGAAGGCGTCGTGCTTCAGGGCATCAACGAGCAGCGGCAGCGCGCACGGCGCGACTATATGCACCAGCTCGATACCCTGGGCCATGCGCTCGCGGGAGATCCGCAAGTGACCGCCGCCAGGGCCGCCGAAGAGCAGGCCTACGAGCTGATTCTGGGCGATGCCGGCAAAGTCTTCGACCTTTCGCAGGAAAAAGACGACCTGCGCGACCGCTACGGCCGCAACACGTTCGGCCAGTCGTGCCTGGCCGCGCGCCGACTGGTGGAGCGCGGCGTCCCCTACATCACCATCAACTACAAAGGCGGCTGGGACACGCACAAACAGAACTTCCAGGTGATGCGGCGCAAACTGCCGGAGATGGATAAAGGCCTCTCGACCCTGCTGCAGGATCTCTCCGACCGCGGACTGCTTTCAAGCACCGTCGTCTGGTGGAACGGCGAATTCGGCCGCAAACCGAAAGTTGACTGGGACGCGCCCTGGAACGGCGGCCGCAATCATTGGGGCAGCGTGTTTTCGGCGCTGGTGGCCGGCGGCGGATTCCAGGGCGGGCGCGTGGTGGGCTCTTCCGATGCCCGCGGCGAAACCGTGAAGGATCGGCCGGTCTATCCCGGCGATCTCATCGGCACCATTTACGAGCTGATGGGGATCGATCCCGATGGCCGCCTGCCGCATCCGGCGGGAGATCCCGCGCGCGTCACACCATCTGCATCGGAAGGACTGCCGATAGCCGGGCGTCTGAAGGAGCTCGTCTGATGCGCCGCTGTGTGGTCCTCGCGCTCCTCTCGCTCCCTCTCTTCGCGCAGCAGCAGCAGCCCGTCGTTCCGCACGCCGGCTACGTCTATCCGGCCGGCGGCCGCCAGGGCACCACGGTGGAAGTGACCGTCGGCGGCCAGTTTCTGAACGGCGCTTCGGCGGCCTACGTTTCCGGCTCCGGGGTGACGGCTGTGTTCGAACGGTATGTGCGACCGCTGACTCCCGCGCAGGCCAGCGATCTTCGCGAGCAGGTGCAGAAACTCGTCGCCCAGCCCTCGCGCACGCCCGAAGAGCAGAAGACCATCGCGGAGATTCGCCAGAAGCTGATGGAGTTCCAGCGGCGCACCGCCAGCCCGACGATCGCCGAAAACGCCATCGTGCAGTTGACCATCGCTCCGAACGCGGCGCCAGGCCCGCGCGAGTTGCGCATCGGCGCCAACCAGGGGATCACCAACCCGGTCACATTTTGCGTCGGCCAGCTACCGGAAATTGCGCGCCCGCGGGCCAAAGTCCAGCCGGCATACAACGTGGTGAACGGCGCCACGCCGCCGAACCGTCCGGTTCCCGGCAAGCCGGAGCCGCCCATGGAGATCACACTGCCCGCGATCGTCAACGGCCAGGCCATGCCCGCCACCACCGACCGCTTCCGCTTCCACGCCGCGCAGGGGCGGAAGATCGTGGCCGCGGTGACGGCGCGCGAGCTGATCCCCTACATTTCCGATGCCGTCCCGGGCTGGTTCCAGGCCGCCATCGAACTGCGCGATGCCGCGGGAAAACAACTGGCGGCCGCCGACCATTACCTGTTCCATCCCGACCCCGTGATTTTCTTCGAGGTCCCCGCCGACGGCGACTACACGCTGGAGATTCACGATTCCATCTATCGCGGCCGGGAAGATTTCGTCTACCGCATCGCTATCGGCGAGCTTCCCTACCTCACCGGGATCTTTCCGCTGGGCGCGAAGGCGGGCCGCCGCGTGAACGTGGAAGCGATGGGCTGGAATCTGCCCGCGAATCAGATTGCGCCCGTCGCCAAAGGCAGGCAAGCGGGCGTCTATCCGGTGTCCGCACGCGCTTTCGATTCCCTGCCCTTCACGCTCGATGCGCTTCCCGAAGCCCTGGCCAAGGATTCAGCTGGGCGGCGTGACAAAGCGCAGCGCGTCAAGCTTCCCATCGTGATCGATGGGCGCATCGAACGGCCCGGGGCGACTGCATTTTTCCGCTTCGATGGCCGCGCGGGAGAGGACATCGTCGCCGAAGTCACCGCAAGGCGGCTCCAATCGCCGCTCGACTCCATCTTGCGCCTGTTCGATTCCACCGGCCGCGAGCTGGCCATGAATGACGATTTCGAAGACCGCGGCGCGGGCCTGCTCACCCACCAGGCCGATTCGCTGATCCGCTGCAAGCTGCCCGCCAAGGGAGCTTACTATCTGGAGATCGCCGACGCGCAGCACAACGGCGGCCCGGAATACGCCTATCGCCTGCGCGTTTCCCATCCCGCGCCCGATTTCGACCTGCGCGTGGTTCCTTCCAGCCTGAACGTGCGGGCCGGCGCCAACGTCCCGGTGACCGTGTATGCGCTGCGGCGCGACGGCTTCACCGGCGCCATCGACCTCAAGCTGAAGGACGCGCCGGCCGGGTTCGCACTCGCCGGCGGCACTGTTCCCGCGGGTGAAGACAGCGTGCGCGTCACGGTTTCTGCGCCGCCCAACCGCGTGGATGTGCCGGTGGACATCCGGCTCGAAGGCCGCGCGCAGATCGATGGCCGCGACGTGCGCCACGCCGCCGTTCCCGCCGAGGACATGATGCAGGCTTTCGCCTACGATCACCTGGTGCCTGAAACTGCCTGGATGGTGCAGGTGGTGGGCGCAGGCGGCCGCATGAACCTGCGCTCCGGCAGCGAAAAGACCGTGCGCCTGCCCGCGGGCGGGACGGCTCCCCTGGAAGTTTTCGTTCCACAGCGGCTCGCAGGCCAGGTGCGGGTGGAGCTGAACGAGCCGCCCGACGGCATCACGATCCAGAAAGTGTCCCCGGTGCCCGGCGGCTTGACCGTCACGCTGCGCGCGGAGCCGGGAAAGATCAAGCCTGGCTTGAAGGGCAACCTGATTGTGGACGCTTATGTCGAGCGCGCGGCTCCCGCCGGCAGCCCGCAGGCCCGGCGCCGCCAGAATCTGGGAGCGCTGCCGGCCATCCCGTTCGAAGTGGTAGGGGCGCAGAGCGCGGCGAAGAACTAATTGCTGATCGGCACCTTCAGCGCGCTGTCCACCACGAGGACTTCGATCGGCGTTTTTCGCGCCTCCAGCGTCAGACCAAGCTGCTCTTTGATGGCCGTGTAGATATCGGGCAGCGGCGCGGCATCGGGCGGCGCATTCTCCGGCTGCCAGCTCAAATCGATATCGTAGTAACCGCTCAATCCGGTATTGTCGACGACCACCTCTTTCAACTGCCGCGAGAGCAACAGCGTCAGCACATGCATGGAGACATGCCCGTAGGAGAGGCGCCCGCGCCCGTAGCCGCGCAGCACGCTCCCGGTGCCGGCGTCGGTGATCTTAGATTCCACCAGCTTCGGACCGTTCTTCGCCACCGCCAGTTCGAAGTGCGGGATGGGGCGCGGCTCGCGATGCAGTTTCAGCTGGAAGCGTTCCGCCAGCAGGGTCTGGGTCATCCGCAGAAGCTGCTCGCGCGGCGTGTCTGGCGGCGCTTTGGCGATGATATCCACGCGCAGTCCGCGATCCCTGATCCACTCCGGCCCCACAATCTCGTCTTCGCTCGAGAGGCCGTATGCAAACTGGATGCATTCGCTCAGCGTGGTATTGGTCAGGGTCACCTCTCCGCGGCCGGCTGAACCGAGGTTGATCCGGATGTTCCCCGGCGCGGGCGGGCTGGGCTTCACCGATGCCACATCGAAAGCCGGCTGTGCCGCAACCGTCAGGGAACCCAATATCAGAACCAGCGCCACCCTCATGGGGAACAAATTAGTACTAATTCGTTAAGAAAGTCAACTCCCGGCGTGCCCTTCGCTACCTGCGCCAAAGCCGCGTGTCCCAGCGGACCGGCGCAGGCTCGCCCGCGCGAATGTGCGCGAACTCCGGATGCTCCTGGTTGAGCAGGACATTGCGCTCCACCGTGGTCACCAGCGACGGCACCAGGAGCACCGCCGTGCGCCGTTCGTCGTACCAGCGGTCGCCGAACGCGCACGCCGCTTCATAGGAAGGCGCATCCCATCGCGGAACCTCGGCCGCCCGAGCTTCTTCGATTTCCACGCCCGCCGGAATCTCGATTCGGACATACCCGTGATGTTTCGGCACGCTCCCGGACGCATGCACCAGAACCTCCAGCAGCGCGCCGGCGTAGGTTTCCGCGGCGTAGATCACCCGCCGGCCCGGAGAATTCCAGCGCGCGCCATACAGCATCGCGCCTGTTCCATCGAACAAGGAGTGCCGCATGTCGGCGATCCGGAACGCCCGCAGCGGACCGCTACGCCGGGAGGCCATAGAGGATGCGGGCCATCACCTCTTCGGCCTGCCGGGCGCCCAGTTCCGTCAATGCCGCATCGAGCGGCGTCTTGCCGCCGATCTCCGGGTGCGGCGTGGTGAGAAAGCGCCTCGCCTGGTCGCGATCGTCCCAGACTTCCTCGGCCATCGCCACCACGCGCGCCAGGCGCTCGGTGCGTTCGCTCTCCGCCGGACTGAGCCGCTCCCGCCGGCGTTTGTACGTGGCCTCCGGCACGATGCGATGCATGATGGCGCGCTGCTCGCCGGCGTCGGAGAAGACGCGCGTGGCCACGTGCCGCAAAGTCGCTTTCGGCAATCCGCGCTCGACGGCCTCGTCGAGTTCCAGAATCGAGGTCAACGGCCGCCCCAGGATGCGGCGGCCACCGAGCACTTCGCCGATATGACGCGGTTCCAGCATCAGTATCATTATATCCTGTTTGGAGGATCAACTGATACTGGAAAAACGCCCGCTATTTCCGCAGCAGCGGCTCGAGCGCCCGCAGCACCGTTGCCGCCACCACGCGCGCGCCCGCGGCATTAGGATGCAGGCCATCCCTCTGCATCAGGTTCTGATGCAGCGCGACACCTTCCAGCAGAAACGGGATCAGCTTCAGATGGTACTGCTTCGCCAGCGCCGGGTACATGGCCTGAAACCGGTCCAGGTACACCGACCCGTAATTCGGCGGCAGTTCGATACCCGCCAGCACAACCCGCGTTCCGGCCTTTTGAAACGCTTCGATCATGCTCGCCAGGTTGCGCTGCGCGATGGAGACCGGCTGTCCGCGCAGTCCGTCGTTGGCGCCGAACTCGAGCACCACAATCGCCGGCTTCTGCGCCAGCACCATTCCCAGGCGCGCCATGCCGTCCTGCGTAGTATCGCCGCTCACGCCGAAGTTCATCACCCGATCGCGATACCCGCGCTGGTTTAAATCCCGCTGCAGAATGTCCGGGAAGCTCTGGCCGGGGTCGAGGCCGAATCCGGCGGTCAGGCTGTCGCCGAAACAGGCAATCACCGGGCGCGTATCCGCGGCGCCCCACGCCGCCAGCGCCAACGCAAATAAGCAGAGCATCCTCATCTCAATGCCATAATAAAGTTTGATTCAGGTCCGCTCCCTCACCAAATCCATCGATACCGGCACGCACCGCGTGGACATCCTCAAGGGTATCGACCTGGAAATCCCCAAAGCCCAGTTTGCCGCCATCATGGGCCCCTCGGGTAGCGGAAAAAGCACGCTGCTCGGCCTGCTCGCGGGACTCGACTCGCCCACCAGCGGCCAGGTGCTGCTGGATGGCGAAGACATCACGCACCTGCCGGAAGACCGTATGGCCGCGCTGCGCGCGCGCAAGATCGGCTTCGTCTTTCAGTCCTACCACTTGATCCCCACGCTCACCGCGGAGGAGAACGTGTTGCTGCCCATGGAGCTGGCGGGGCGGCCTTCGGCGCAGCGCGCCTGCGAACTGCTGGACCGCGTGGGACTCAGCGGCCGTTTCGATCACTACCCCGTGCAGCTTTCCGGCGGCGAGCAGCAGCGCGTGGCGCTGGCGCGCGCGTTCGCCCTGCGTCCGCCGATTCTGCTGGCCGATGAACCCACGGGCAATCTCGACAGCGCCACCGGGCAGGCGGTGCTCGACCTGCTGCTGGCGCTCAATCGCGAAGAGGGCGCAACGCTGGTGCTGGTGACCCACGAGCAATCTATCGCCCGCTCCGCCGGACGCGTGATTGTGCTGCGCGACGGGCTCGTGGTAAGCCAGTGAACGAACTGTCTCTTTCCGCCGCACTGCGCATTGCCTGGCGCGAAATGCAGGCTTCGCGCTCCAAGTTCGTCTTCGTGGTGCTGGCGGTCGCGGTAGGGGTGGGCGCGCTCACGGGCGTGCGCGGCTTCAGCCACGAATTCCGCCGCATGCTGCTGCGCCAGGCCCGCACCCTGATGGCGGCGGATCTCACCGCGCGCGTCTTCGCGCTGCCCACGCCGGAGCAGCAGCAGCTCCTCGATTCCCTGGCCCGCCGCGGCGTACGCCGCACCTGGATCACCGAAACCGTCACCATGGCTTCGTCCGCCGGTGCGCCCGATCCGCTGCTGGTGACGGTCAAAGCGGTCGACCCCGCCGCTTACCCGTTCTATGGCGAGGTCAAGCTTTCTCCGCCCGCGTCCCTGCGCACGGCGCTTACCGCCGATACGACGGTCGTCTCCGACGACCTGCTCCTGCGGCTCAACGCGCACCTGGGCGACCTGCTGCGCATCGGCGGGCAGCAGTTCCGCATCGCCGGCGTCATCGTCTCCGAACCCGACCGCATGACGGGCACGCTCAACGTCGGCCCGCGCATCATGCTCACGCGCGAGGGCCTGGACCGCACCGGTCTCATCACGCTCGGCAGCCGCGCCTCCGAACGCTATCTTTTCAAACTACCCGCCGATGGCAACCCGGGCGCCGGCGAAGTGCGCGCGCTTCTCAAAGCCGGCTTCGCCGAAGCGACCCTGGCGGACTACACCGAAACCCACCCCATCATCACCCGCGGGCTCGACCGCGCCACCACGTTCCTCAGCCTGATCGGCCTGATCGCTCTGGTCATCGGCGCCATGGGGGTGGCCAGCGCCATGCAGGGCCACCTGCGGCAGCAGATGGATTCCATCGCGGTGATGAAGTGCATCGGCGCGCGCTCGAGCCAGGTGATCCGCATCTACACCGCACAGACGCTGCTGCTCGGCCTGGCCGGCGGCATTCTGGGCGCGGCCTTCGGAGTGGCCGTGGCCGCGGTGTTCCCGCGCGTGGTGGCGCGCTACTTCACGCTTCCGGGGGCCATCCCGTTCAGCCCGTGGCCGGCGGCGCAGGGCATCGCCATCGCCTGCCTGGTGACCCTGCTGTTCACTTTGCCCCCGCTGCTCGCGATTCGTGAGATTCGTCCCGCGCTGGTCTTCCGCCGCGACCTGGAACCGCGCGCGGCGCTGCGCGGCCGCTCCGCCTGGCTGGCCAGAGGGGTGATTCTGCTGGGCACCGCCGCCATCGCCGGCACCCTCACCGAAGGCAGCCTGCGCGATTCCATCCGCACAGGCGCGGTGTTTGCCGCGGGAGTGGCCGTCGGCCTGGCGCTGTTGTGGCTGGCGGCATGGCTTTTTCTGCGCGGCATCCGCGCGGCTTTGCGCCACGTGCCGCTGCCCGGACCGGCACGGCACGGCCTGGCCAACCTCTATCGGCCCGGCAACCAGGCCCAATCCGCGGTGGTGGCGCTCGGGGTAGGCGTGATGTTCACGCTCACCGTCTTCCTGGTGCAGAGTGACGTGGTCAGCCAGATTCGCGGCAGCGCGCCGCCGGGAGCGCCCAACGTCTTTTTGCTCGATATTCCCGGCGCGCAGCGCGCGCAGGTAGCCGCGTTGCTGCAATCGCAGCCCGGAGTGACGGCCGCACCTGATGTCGCCGAAGCCGTCGCCGCGCGCATCACGGCCATCGATGGCAGAGCCATCGGCAACCTGCCGCTGCGCGATTTCGGACGCCGCTTCCTGCGCACCCGCTCCGTCACCGAAATGGCAGACAAGCCGGCCGATACGGTGCTGCTCAGCGGCTCCTGGTGGACGCCCTCCGAGCGCGCGCCCGCGGTCTGCGTGGCCGAGGAGGCCGCCAAGATTCTCGGCGTCAAAGCCGGCTCGACGATCGATTGGGACATCTGGCAGCATGCCGTTCGCACGCGCGTGGCGTGTATCCAGCGCACGGAAAGCGTGCGCATGGCGGCGCGCTTCGAGTTCATTTTCAATCCCGGGCAGCTCACCGGCTTCCCGGCCGTGTATTACGGCAGCGCGCGCGTGCGCCCGGCGGATGTGCCGCAGGTGCAGCGCGTGATGTACCAGGCCTTCCCCACGGTCACCGTGGTCAACATCGCGGACGTGATGCAGATGGTGGAGGACGTGGTGGACCGCATCGCCCTGGTGATCCGCTTCATCTCTGCCTTTACGATCGCGGCGGGCGCCGTGATGGTGGCAGCGAGCGTGGCCGGAACGCGCTTCCGCCGCATGCGGGAAGTGGTGATTCTCAAGACGCTGGGCGCCACGCGGCGGCGCATCGCCGGCATCTTTTCCATCGAGTACCTGGCTCTCGGCACGATCGCCGGACTGATGGGCACGCTGCTCGCCACAGGCTTCGCGGCGCTGGTCGCGAAGGAACTGCTCGATATCGCGTTTCATCCCGCGCCGCTCGCCCTGGCCCTCACGATTGCGCTGGCGGCACTCACGGCGGCATCGGCCGGATGGCTCGCCAGTTTCCGCCTGCTGGGACGGAAGCCGCTGGAGATTCTCCGCGAAGAATAAGATATGCTATTGATTCTCATGAAAAACTTGCGTTACGTCCGCCTCTCCGTAGCCCTGTGCGCGACCTGCCTGGCGGCCTCCGCGCAGCAGGATGCCGTCAACCCGCAGGTGCAAAAGATCGTCGGCCAGGTTTCCGAGGACCACTTGCGAGCCACCATCGAGAAGCTCGTTAGCTTCGGCACCCGCAACCTGATGTCGCCGCAGGACGAGCCCGACCACGGCATCGGGGCCGCGCGCAAGTGGATCTTCAGCCAAATGCAGAGCTACAGCCCGCGCCTGCAGGTGCGCTACGACAAGTGGCACGTCAAAAAGCAGGGCCAGCGCATCGTCCGCGATACCGACCTGTATAACGTGGTCGCGGTGCTGCCCGGCAGGACCATGCCGGACACCGCCATTATCGTCAGCGGCCACTACGATTCGCTGAATCTCGGTACGCCGCCCTCGCAAGGCGCTTCCGGCGGAACCGACAACGCCACCGGCACCATGTCGCCTCCCAACCGCGTGGACTGGAGCAAGATCATCGACCTGCCCGCGCCCGGCGCCTGCGACGATGGCAGCGGAACCGCCGCCGTCATGGAACTGGCGCGCATCATGAGCCAGTACGAATTCGACAAGACCCTCATCTTCATCGCCTTCGCCGGCGAAGAGGAGGGGCTGGTGGGCAGCACGCTCGAAGCGGCCAAGATGGCGGCCGACAAGCAGGTCATTGAAGCCGTGCTGAATAACGACATCATCGGCACCGACCGCAGCGGCAACGGCCGCATGAGCAACGATTCGGTGGCGATTTACAGCGACGAAGTGGAGGACTCGCCTTCGCAAACGCTGGCACGCTACGCCCGGGTCATGGGCGAGCGCTACCTGCCCGATATGAAGGTCAATCTGGTCTTCATGCAGGACCGCCTCGGCCGCGGCGGAGATCATGCTCCCTTCCAGCAGGAAGGCTATGCCGCCGTGCGCATCTCGACGCCCAACGAAATCTACGCCAACCAGCATCACGCCACGGATACGCTGGAGAACATGTCGATACCGTACACGGCGCGCGTCACCCGCATCAACGCCGCCGTTGCCGCCAGCCTGGCGCTGAGCCCCAGGCCGCCGGCCGTGATGAGCATTCCGCGGACGCCGCCCGCCGGCGCTCCCGGCGCACCGGCGCGCGGGCCGCTGCCGATGATTTCGCGCGGCCGCTCGGGTTACGATGCGCAACTGCGCTGGCGCGCGGCCGGCCCGGATTCCAGCATCAAAGGCTACGCCATCGTCATCCGCGACACCACGGCGCCTTATTGGCAGCAGGAGATCTACGTGGGCAAAGTCACCGAGTACCTGCTGAAGGATGTTTCCATCGATGACGTGCGCTTCGGCGTGAAGGCCATCGGAACCGATGGCACCGAGAGTCTCGTAGCCCCCTACGTGTATCCGGAGCGGAAGAAAGCGGTCATCGAAACGATCCCGTAGCCGGCGCCTCGAGCAGCACCTTGGTGTAGACCACCTCGAAGCCGGCTCTTTCGTAGTTGCGCTGCGATGCGCTGCCCGGAAGGGTGCTCGCGGTAGCCATGTCGCAGCCCTGCGCCACCGCTTCGTTCAGGCGCGCGGCGATCAGTTCGCGGTGCAGCCCCTGGCGGCGGAAGCGCGCCAGGGTGCTATCGGCAAACAGCGTCGCCAGGCCGGATCGAAGCGCGGCCACGCCGGCGGCGGCGGGCTCGCCGGTATCGGTCGCGGCCAGGTAGCAGAGCGAGCCGGGCATGGCGAAGATCGCGCGGCCCACGTTCATTTCCTCCGTGGTCAGTTCATCGGCTTCGAAGAAGCCGCGGCCCACGGTGTGCGACCACAGTTCGCCTTCATCGCGCACGGCCAGCCGCACGCGGGGTGTCAGAACGATTTCGGTTCCCGCCAGCCGCTTCACCAGCACATTATTGAATTCGACCGCTCGATAGGCGCGGGTGCGCAGCAGCTCGATCAGGCTCGGGTCGGCCAGCGGGCACAGATCGACGCGCACCGGCGCCCGCAGCCCGCGAAAGAAATCTTCGACCAGACGGACGTCCGTCGGCCTCACGGGGCCGTTCAGCCCCAGGGCGACGGCCTGGGTCAGGGGGGAATCCGCGCCGGCGAAGACCGCGCATCCGCCGGCCACTTCCAGCACCTCCGCCGGACCTCCGTCCGCGCCTGCCGTACAGCCGCGGGCATTCTCGGCTTCGGCAGCTTCCAGGCGGCGGGCCAGCGCCGCATCGGCGAAAATCACAATTGGCTCCTGTCTTTACTGTGCCGCAAGACGGGCCATGGCGTCTTCGGTCTGCTGCATTTCCGATGGCAGCGAAGCTTCGAGCGGATCGCGCCGGCGCGCATCCCGCCACAGGCCGAGGCTTTCGCGCAGCAACTGCATGGCGTCTTCACGCTGGCCGGCAAGCGCAGCTCGTTCGCGGAAAGCCCGCGCCAGGCCCGCGATGGCCTGCACGTCGGAAGGCGCCTGGGCAACGATGCGCCGGCCGAGCCCGATGGATTCATCGAGATCCCGTGCCGCCGCGCCCGTGCGATCGCGCTCGCGGATCAACAGCCGCGCGACGCGGTTCAAACTGGAAATATACAGCCGCCCGACCTGCAAATCGGACGCACCCCGCTTGGCCGCCTGCTCTCTGCGCAGCGCCAGGGCAATCCGATGGCTGGCCAGAGCCTCTTCGAACCTGCCGGCGGCCAGCTGCACGTCGCCCAGGCGGAACCAGCCCATCGCCAGGTCCATTTTCGCCTGCTGGTTGGACGCATCCGAAGAGGAAATCGCGCGCAGCTCGTTCAGCGCGGCGCCGGCAGCCTCCAGGCCTGGCTCGAATCTCCGCAATTTCCCCAGAATTTCCCCCTCGACCATCTGCTTGAAAGCCACTTCGCGGCGCGCCTGCGTGCTTCCGGCCCCGGCCATCACCTGAGTCGCCACCTGCCGCGCCTGCCGGATGGAGGCAAGCGCTTCCTCGAGCCGCCCTTCGGCGAGCTGTATGGCCGCGATCTCCGCCAGCGCCCCTTCGCGAATCGTGAGTCCGGAGTGAGACTCCGGATCCCTCGCGAGGGCCTCTTCGGCAGCCGCCAGAGCCTCGTTTTGCGACTCCAGCGCCGCCTGCAAATCTCCGCTTTGCCGCCGGCGTTGGCCGCGGGTGAACAGAATCACGGCGAACTCCGCCCGTGCGGCCGCATCGCGGGGAGCCCCGGCCGCAAGCTGCCGCGCGATGGCCAGAGCTTTATCCAGGAGCGCGGCCGACGAAGCCGGATCGGGAATCGCGGCACCCCAACTGCGAACGCAATCGATGAGCATGCTGCCGCGGCGCTTGTCCGGATGGAGGCGCCATTGCGCCATCAAAATGGCATACGCATGGCGGTAATTGGCCAACGCGGGCGCGGCGTTTCCCGTGTTCGGGCTGTTGGCTTCACCCTGCAGGTCGGCGAGCCGCAGGTACGCGCCGGCCAGTTCGAGCTGCAGATCGTCGTCGGGCCGTTCGCGGCTTAATCTCGCCAGTTGCGAAAGGGCGGCGCCGGCGAGTCTCTGCTGCGTTTCCAGGTCGGGGCGGGCATTGCGGCGGCCCAGTTCTTCGTTCATCGTCCACGCGAAGCTGCGCAGCTCGCGGTAGTCCGTTTCCGCGGCGCGCCACTTCCACAGCGCGACCGCTGTGCCGCCGAGCAGCGAGCAGATCGCCAGGGCCGCCAGCGCAACGTTGGTGCGGTTGCGGCGCACGAACCGGCCGATCACGTAGGAGCGCGAACCTTGGCGCGCCAGCACCGGCAATCCGCGGCGGTGGCGTTCGAGATCAGCGGCCAACTGTTCGACGGATTGATACCGGCTTCCCGGCTCCCCGCGCAGGGCCTTCAAAACGATGGCATCGAGATCGCCCGCGATCTCCCTGGCCGGAATCCACGGCAGGGCCGCGCGCCTGCTGGGCGGGAGCGGGTCTTCTTCCAGCGCCGCACAGAGGTTCTCCGGGTTGCGAAACGGCGAGCAACCGGCGAGCAGCCTGTAGAGCAGGACGCCCAACGAATAAATATCGGCGGCCACGGTGACGGCCTGGCCCTGAATCTGTTCCGGGCTGGCGTAGCCTGGAGTCAGCAGCATCTCGGCCGTGGCGGTGCGCGCTTCGCCCGCATCGAGCAGCTTGGCGATGCCGAAATCCAGCAGCTTCACCTGCCCCACCGCCGTCACCAGAACGTTGCCCGGTTTCAGATCGCGGTGCACGACGAGGCTGCGGTGGGCGTGCGATACGGCGTCGCAGAGCTGCGCGAAGAGCTCGATCACACGCGGGGCGCGCGCCCGCGAACGGGCGCAGAACTCGTCGATGGCCACGCCGCCCGCGACGTGTTCCATCACGAGGTACGGATGGCCGTCGGGGGTCGCGCCCCAATCAAGCAGGCGCGCGATGTTGGGATGGTCGAGTTGCGCCAGCGCCTGCCGTTCGAGGAGGAAACGCCGCTGCTCGCCCGCATCGAGCAGCCAGCGGGTGAGGATTTTGATGGCGGCCGTTTGTTGGAAGTCGCCTTCCCGCCGCACCGCCTGGAAGACGACGCCCATGCCGCCGCGGCCCAGTTCGGGGCCGAGCTCGTACGCGCCGAGGCGCTGCGGGGCGACGCTTTCGACCGCCACCCGTGCGCCGCGCCCCAGAGCACCGTCCGGCGCGGCCTCTTCCGCAAGCAGCGCCGCCAGTTCGGAATGCAGCTCGGGGCTTTCTGTGCGCACGCGCGCCAGCAACACCGAGCGCTCGCAATCGTCGAGCGGCAGCGCATCGTGAAACAGGTCGCGCAGCCTGCCCCAGTGCCTCGCGGTCATGGCGCGCTGCCCGCTCCCCGCAGTTGCATGTTCAGCCAGGAACGGGCCATGGCCCAGTCGCGCTGCACCGTCTTGGCGGAAACTCCCAGGACCCCCGCGATCTCCTGGTCGCTCATGCCGGCAAAAAAGCGCATGTCGACGATCGAAGCCTGCCGTGCATCGAGACCTTCGAGCCGTGTGAGGGCTTCATTCAGAGCGTCCAGGTCCACATTCGGTTCCTGCGTCAGGTGAACGTCGGCCAGGGTGATCCGCTCGAGTGCGCATCCCCGCTTGGCTCGGACGCGCGCCCGCGCATAGTCCACCAGCACCTGCCGCATGGTCCGGGCGGCAATGTTCAGGAAATGGGCACGGTCGTTGAGCGGGATGGTCTTCGCCCGGGACAGCCGAAGGAACGCTTCGTTCACCAGGGCAGTGGGACGGAGAGTGTGGCCGCGCCGCTCGGACGCGAGCTGTTTACGAGCTACTGCCCGTAGTTCCTCATACAACACCGCAAACTCGCCTGAGTAGCGGTTCCCCTCCGAGGCCATAGTCAGGGAAATATCATACACCGTTTTGAAATTAATGTCCGTATAGAGAGCGGGACGACGCTTACCTTACTTAGGGGGAAACGATGATCATGTCACTGATCGGGAAGCTGGTTACGCTTGGAGCGCTACTTTGCGCCATAGAACTACCAGGACTTTCTGCCAGCATCACTTACGATTACACGGGACACCACTTTACGACCGATACATCTCCATTTACGGGAACGGATTTTGTGACCGGAAGCGTCACGCTGAGCACACCCCTTCCTTTGAACGCTGCACTTACAGATTACTCCGCGGATGTAACTGCATTCAGTCTGACCGACGGTTATCAAACCATCGCGACGTCCACTAACGCGGACGATGAATTCTACTTCGCCACGACGAACGGCGCCATCACGCAGTGGGCGGTGGAGGTGTTCAACCAGACGACTACCGGCGGCGTCGGGACTGTCTCGGTATTGCCCTCCAACGATGCGGACGTAATCGATTTCGGCGAGTTGTGTCACACAGCGTGCAGCGGGACTAACTACTATACGATCGGGTACGTTTATGTCACGCCGGGGGCGTGGAGCGTGGATACCTCTTCGGCTGCTCCGGAACCATCCAACGAGACAACCATTCTGCTGGTGTTCATCGGAATGGGGTTGATTGCCGCGTCACGAATGGCGGCGCGGAAGACTTCGTGACCGGAGCGTCACCCTCAGCGCGCTGCTTCCTCTGATTGTTTCCCTCGCGGATCATGGGAAACGTCCCGTCTGTCACCGGGTTTTGAAGCATGCCCCGGCTGTGTCGCATCATATAGGTATGGCAATCGAAATCCTGCACCTCACCGTCCGCGGCATGACGTGCCAGAACTGTACGCGGAGCGTCGAGCGGACGCTGGCCGCTACGCCGGGCGTGACCAAGGCCACAGTCGATCTGAGTTCCGCCAGCGCGAGAGTGGAATACGATCCCTCGCTGGTGAAGCCGGAAGTTCTGGCCAACGCGGTCCGCGACCTGGGCTACGAAGTGGCGGCATGAGCGTTTCGGCGCCAGACCGCGTCGATCTGCCTGTCTCCGGCATGACCTGCGCCGCGTGCGCCCGCACCATCGAGCGCACGCTCTCCAAAACACCCGGGGTGGCGCGCGCCAGTGTCAACCTGGCTACCAACACCGCCACCGTGGAGTACGACCCGGCGCGCATCCGCATCGCCGATTTTGTCGGCGCCATCGAAGGCCTCGGATATGGGGTTCCCCAGAGCGAAGCGCCGCCCGATGCGGAACTGCCGGCCTACCGCCGGCGGCTGATCGTCGCGATTGCCTTCGCCCTGCCGCTGATGGTGCTCGGGATGAGCGAACGGGCGCCCGTGGTGCAGTTCGCTCTTTCGCTGCCGGTCATCTTTTATGCCGGCGCACCTTTTTATACGCGCGCTTTCACCGCCCTGCGCCATCGCAGCGCCAACATGAACACATTGATCGCGCTGGGCACAGGAGCGGCGTTCCTGTTCTCGGTGTGGCAACTGCTGCGCGGGTCGAGCGAGGTCTACTTCGAAGCCGCGGCCGTGATCATCGCGCTCATCCTTTTGGGCCGCACCCTGGAAGCGCGCGCCCGAGGACGCGCTTCCGAAGCCATTCGCCGCCTGATGGACCTGCAGCCGCCCACGGCGCGCGTGCTGCGCGGCGGCGTAGAGACGGAAATTGCCGTGGACGATGTCCGCGCGGGAGACCTGGTGGCCGTCCGGCCGGGCGAACGCCTCCCGGTGGATGGCACGGTGCGCGAAGGCGAATCGGCGGTGGATGAATCCATGCTCACGGGGGAAAGCATGCCGGTGGACAAGGGTCCGCAGGCCTCCGTGTATGCGGGCACGATCAACCGCTCGGGCGCATTTCGCTACGAAGCCACCAAGGTGGGCCGCGGCACGGTGCTGCAGCAGATGGTGGAAATGGTGAAACAGGCGCAGGGTTCGCGCGCGCCCATCGCGCGCCTGGCCGATATCGTCAGCGCCTGGTTCACGCTCGGCGTGCTCCTTGCCGCGCTCGTCACATTCGCCGCGTGGCTCTTCTTCGCGCCGTTCGCCGCCGCGCTGGTGAACGCCGTCGCCGTGCTGATCATCGCGTGTCCGTGCGCGCTCGGCCTCGCGACCCCGACCGCGATCATGGTAGGGACCGGGCGCGCCGCCGAACGCGGCATTTTGATCAAGGGCGGCGAAGTTCTCGAAGGCGCGCAGAAGATCGATACGGTGGTTCTCGATAAAACCGGAACCTTGACCGAAGGACGACCGCGCGTGGTGGCCGTCGCGCCGCTGGCGGGCTTCACCGAGGAGGAACTGCTGCGGCTGACGGCTTCCGCCGAGCGGCACTCCGAACATCCGCTGGGGAAAGCGATCGTGGCTGCCGCGGCGGAGCGCGGGCTGGAGTTGGAAACGGCGAACGAGTTCGCCGCACTCACGGGCCACGGGGTGCGGGCGCGGGTGGGCACCCGGCAGGTTGTGGTATCGCGGCCGGGTGTAACGGTCACAATCGATGGCGTCCCCGCGGGCTCGATCGAAATTGCCGATGCCCTGCGGCCCGAAGCCGCCGCCGTGGTCGGGCGCCTGCGCGACCTGGGGCTCGATGTCTGGATGATCACCGGCGACCGGCGCGAAACGGCCGATGGGGTGGCGCGCGCAGCCGGCATCGACCACGTGCTGGCGGAAGTGCTGCCCGACCAGAAAGCGAGCGAGGTGAAAAAGCTGCAGGCCGCGGGCCGCCGCGTCGCCATGGTGGGGGACGGCATCAACGACGCGCCGGCGCTGGCGCAGGCGGACCTGGGAATCGCTCTCGCCAGCGGCACCGATATCGCCATGGAAGCCGGCGGCATCACGCTCATGCGGCCCAACCTGGAGGGCGTGCCGGAAGCCATCGAGCTTTCACGGCGCACGCTGCGCGTGATTCGCCAGAATCTCTTCTGGGCTTTCGCATATAACACGGTGGGGATTCCGGTGGCCGCATTGGGCTTGCTTTCGCCGATGCTGGCGTCGGGGGCGATGGCGCTCTCCAGCGTAACGGTGGTGAGCAACAGTTTGCGGTTGAAGTAGGAGAATGCGCCCGCGCTTTTAATGCTGCGCCAGCCAGGCGAGTTCGGCTTCGAGTGCGAGCACGCGCTCGGAGGGCTTCTGGTCGCCGAGCCGCACGAGCGCCGCAGGCGCTTTGTTCTGCTGCAGAGCCCGGTACAGCTCTTCGCTGCGCGCATCGTCCGGCGCGGCAACGATCAGCGCGGCGGCGTGGAAGGCGCCGGCGAAGAGAAGAGGCGAACGCTTCAGGTATTGCCCGGCGTCTTCTCCCGGCATCGCTCCGGCGAAGACGCCCCGCAGCACGGCGCGCGAGACGCGCGTGGAGTGACTGGCCAGCCACGCCGCTTCCGGACCGCCCATGACCGCGATCCGGCCGGGATCCACGAACGGCTTCGCGGCGGCGAACTCGACGCCACGCTCGAGATCGCCGGCGGGATCGCCCGGGAACGCGGTCGGCAGCAGGTTACCGAACTCTTCTCCGTAACCCGGGGTGCCGCGCGGATTGGCGCACAGCACCACAAAGCCCGCGGCGGCGAAGATCTGGGCGCGCAGTTGGAACGCGGCGCCGAACATGCGCCGCGGCGCGTCCTGCGCCAGCACCAGCAGCGGATAGCGCCGCGCGGCATCGAAGCGCGCCGGCTTGACCAGCCATGCCTGGATCTGTTTTCCTGCCGAAGGGTAGTCGACTTCTTCGACCGCGCCGATTTCGCGCTCCGCCAGGAAGTGTTCATTGGGCGAGGCGGCCGTGGCCACTCCGGCGGGCAGATCGACCGCGAAGGTGACGACCGCGCCGCCCTCGCCGGCGGAGTAGCGCACGGCGGCTGCGCGGCCGTTATTGGCCAGCGTGAAACCGCGCAACAACTCGGGTCGCGCAGTCACCTGCCGCACGGTGCCATCGTTGTGCGCGGCGTAGACGTGCGTAGCGCCGTGGTCATCGGCCGTGAAATAGATGGTGCGCGAATCGTTGCTCCACTGGGGATGCATGGCGTCGCGGCCCAGCGTGCCGGCGAGGATGCGGACGCGGCTGCCATCGGCATTCATGACGCAGAGCTGCCGCACGGCGTAGTTTTGCGGCCGGGCGCCGCGCGCGAGAAACGCGATTTTGCGGCCGTCGGGCGAAGGGACGGGGGTTGCGTTGAGCGTGTCTTCGCGGGTCAATTCGCGGACCGCGCGGTCGGCCAGGCGGATGGAGAAGATCTGGCCCGCGGCCTCGCAGAGAATGGATGCACCGTCGGGCATCCATGCCGGCTCGCCCTGAAAGTCGAGATCCGGACCCGATAGCTGCACCGGTTGGCCGCCGGCAGCGGACACGACGAAGACCTGCACCGGCCCTTGCGGGGGCGGCCACAGAAACGGAAGCAGTTCCTTCGGCGCCCAGGCGGGTGTTCCGGCGGAGGGAGCGACCCGCGCCGTGAAGGCGATCGACTTGCCGTCCGGCGACCACGCCAGAGCCAGCGGCGCCGGCCCTCCGCGCGCCGCCGCATGCTCCTCGCCGGTCTTGACGGAACGAACCCAAATTTGCACAACCCCTTGGCGGTCAGAGAGATATGCGATGTTCGCACCGTCCGGCGACCAGCGTGGCGAGCGGTCGCGCCAGTTCCCTTCAGTCAACTGCCTTTGGCCGCTCCCGTCACTCGCCGCGAGCCACAGGTTGTCGTAGACGGCATCGCGGGATCGGTCGTTCCAGGCCTCCGTGAAGACCACCTGGGAGCCATCGGGGGCGATCTCGGGAGCGGCCGGGGTACGCCACAGCCAGAGGTCCCCGGGGGCAAACGGCTGCCGGGCGGCGAATGCGGCAGATAGAAAAAGGAGCGCGAGAGCGATGGTTTTCAACAGCCTTAGTGTGCCACATTGCAACACTTTGTGCGAAATGAATGGCGCCTCCGTAATAACTTCGGTTAATGGCAAATGCTTAACTAAATACATGGGAAAACAGTAACCGTTTATAGGCGTAATTCTGTGGGTTTCGAGGCTATAATCGCGTTAGTAATTTCGGTATTTATTTCGAGGACGTCGTTTGGGCTGTCTATATTGCGGCAAAGAAATCGGTCCAATCCGGCACCTCCGGGACTCTGAATTCTGCAGCACCTCTCATCGGAAACGGTATAAAGAGAGGCTGGGGAAGGCATTGACCCGGATATCGGAGCCGGAGCCCGCCCCGCCAGCGATGGCGGGATTCTCGCTGCAATTTCCATTGCAGGGAGGAATATTTGCCTCCATTTCCGGCTCCGAATTTGAGCACGGCTCCCAGCCGATTCAACAGAAATTAAACTGGTGGCCGCTCACCATCACTCCGCTGGCGGCGAGCACACCGCGGCGTTTGGCCCATCCCCTTGGCGCCGATTCCCTCGAGCTTTCGCCCGTCGCCGAAGACTTTTCCTCCGCGGCTTTGCCGCTGGCGCTTCCGCGCGTGGAATGCACGCTGGTTGCGGAGATTGCCGCCGAGACCGATGTGTTCGAGCCGCCGCCGCTGGCCGCGAGAGTCGCCGCGCCGGCCGCACAGGCTGTCGAACGCATGCTGTTCCCGGTGGCGACTCTTACGCACTGCGCCGTGCCATCGCACGCGGCAGGGCTGTTCGCGAACATGGTCCCCGCGATCGGCGCGTTCCGTCCGGTAGCACTTGCCGGCACCATAGAAGGTCCGCGGCCGCAAGCCGCCGAGCGCATGGTGCACGCGGGCGCCACGGCTGCGTGGACATCTTTCGAAACCGTTCCATTCGATCCGGGCCTGGAGCTGGCGCCGCTGATCGCAGCAACGCGCGATTCGATCCGGCTTGCTCCCTGGATGTCGCCGATGCCGGCCGAGCCGGCCGAGCGCTGGATCCTCACCTCGACCGCGGTCGATTGGGTCACGGGTACGGTTTGCACGCCGGCCGTTCCCGCCCTGGCAATCGTTCCCGTCTTCGACGCTTTGCAGGCCGAGCCGCTGCTCACCTCGATCCGCACTGCCGAGTCGATCGCGAGCGCGGCTGCCCAGCCCGTCGAACGCTGGATCGCGGCGTCTACCGCAACCGACTGGATGGCTCCGGCCGCCTGCGCGCCCATCGTTCCCGTTCTGGCAATCGCTCCCGTCTTCGACGCTTTGCAGGCCGAGCCGCTGCTCACCTCGATCCGCACTGCCGAGTCGATGCCGAGCGCGGCTGCCCAGCCCGTCGAGCGCTGGATCGCGGCGTCTACCACAACCGACTGGATGGCTCCGGCCGCCTGCGCGCCCATCGTTCCCGTTCTGGCAATCGCTCCCGTATTCGACGCTTTGCAGGTGGAGGCCGAGCCGCTGCTCACCTCGATCCGCACTGCTGAGTCGATGCCGGCCGCGGCTGCCCAGCCCGTCGAGCGCTGGATCGCGGCGTCTTTGGCGACCGAATGGGTGTCGCCGGCCGCCTCTCTGCCAAAGGTTCCGGTTCTGGCGTTCGACCCCGTATTCGGCGCATTCCAGGCCGAACCGGTGGCGGCCCCGGCTGCTCAACCGGCGGAACGCTGGATTGCGGCGTCCGCGGCGACCGAGTGGATGGCGCCGATTGCCTGTGCGCCGATGGTTCCCGCTCTGGCGATCGATCCCGTGCTCGACGTTTTGCAGGCCGAGCCGCTGCTCACCTCGATTCGCACTGCCGAGCCGATGCCGGCGGCTTCCGCCGAGCCGGTGGAGCGGCTGGTGGCGGCTTCCGCCGATATCGGGTGGATGCAGGCGGCGATCACTCCGGTAGCACCCGCCTTTGCGGTGGAGGCGATTCTGGCGGCTCCGCGGCAGCGGCGCGAAGAGCGCTGGATGCCGGCAGGCGCGGCGGAGGCAGCGGCCAGCGAAGTCACCGCGAGCGCCGCGGACCAGAGCGAGGGAGTACCGGCGGCGCGGCTGCCAAAAGTTGTGCCGCTGCCCAAGCAGCCGACGCTGCCCGCAGCCGCGGCATACCGCAAGGTTCCGGCCCCGGGAGAGGTTTCGGTCCGGGTGATGCCGCTCAGCGTCGCGGCCCTGCAGCCGCAGCAGCAGGCTCCGGCCATCCCGGCTTTGCGTGCGCTCACCGGATCCATCGGCTTCGCCGGAGTGGCGGCTGGTCCGCAGGCGGCGCCGCTGGAGTCGATGCCCGGCTTCGCGTTCCAGGCGATGCCGCTGGCGGCGGCGCCGGCGCTTCGTCTGCCATCGCTTTCGCTACCCGAAGCGGGCGTGGAGGCTTCGGGCGTTCCGGCTGCCGAGGCTCCCCCGGCGGCGGCGGCGGCGATCGTTTCGGCGTTCCCGCCGGTCATCAAGCTGCACGTCGTGCGGCCCGAGCCGGTGGAGATGATTGCCGCCCAGGTGCCGCCGGCCGCGTTTGTATCGCTGGATTACCACTGCGTGCGGCGTCCGGGCGTGCCGGTGCCGTGCCTCGAATGGTGTACTCCCGAGATCGAGGCGATTCCGCCGAGAATGACGGTGACCCCGGTATTCGACCGGCGCGAAGAGGCTCCCCAGAGGGTCGCGGCAAAGGCCAATTTCGCCGAGATCTTCCGCATGCCGGAAGCGCAAAAGCGGAAGCGCAGCTCGGGCATGTGGGTGGCGGCCAAAGCGCTGGCGGCGTGCCTCATGACGGGCAGCGTGCTGTGGTTCGGCATGGGCGCCATCCGGATCGGCAACCAGACGCCGGCGGTCAACCGCGACGCTTCCCTCACTTATACCGCGTCCACGCCGAGCGACACGTCCGCCGGTTCGAATCCGGACAGCCCGGCGGCGCCGGCAGCAGCGCCTTCGCAGGGAGTCATCGCCAAGCTGCGCCACACGATCGCCAACCGCGCGGCTTCGACGGTGACCGACAGTTTCTCGAACGGCATGGAAGCCTGGGGTACGGCGGCCAAGTCGTGGGCGCCGGGCTGGTCGCGCAGCGCTGACGGCTACGTCAAGACCGGGCAGCTCGCGCTCTTCCGGCCGTCGCTGGGCTATGCCGATTACCGGCTGGAGTTCTTCGGACAGATCGAAAGCAAGTCGATAGGCTGGGCCGTGCGCGCGCGCGATCCCAAGAACTACTACGCCATGGAATTCACAGTGGTGCAGCCGGGGCTGCGGCCAATCATCGGCATCGAGCATTACCCGGTGGTGGACGGCAAGCGCGGCAAGGCGACGGCGATTCCGCTGAACGTGATGGTCCACAACAATACGCCGATGCAGGTGGCGGTGGATGTGCGCGGCAACAAGCTGGTGACGAGCGTGGACGGGCAGGAAGTAGATACCTGGATCGACGACACGCTGCCGAGCGGCGGCGTAGGCTTCTTCAGCGAAGCCGGCGCGCGGGCGCGCCTGTATTGGATGAAGGTTTCCAAGAACGAAGATTTTCTGGGCCGTGTGTGTGCCTACCTTTCGCGCAACCTGGGCGATGGAAGCACTACCACGGCGGAGTTGTGGAACCCGGCGGTGCCGCCGCCGCCCGCGCCGCAGCGCGTGCCGGAGCGAAGCACTTATGCCCTGGTCCCGCCGCAGCCACAGTACGAACACTCACGGAGGATGCAATCATGGAGATCCTGAGGCCGGAGACGAGCAGTATGCCGCTTCCCCCCGGCGTAACTTCGATCGAAGAGATCAAAAACCCCAAACGCACCAGCAGCCGGACGCTGTCCAAGGCTGTGTCGCTGCATCTGGAGGGAAAGCGCGAAAGCGCCGCCCGCATGCTGACCAAGGCGATTGAAGGCGGCGAGCACGATGCCGCGCTGTACTCCGCTCTGGCGCACATCCAGTACGAGATGCGCGACTACGAAGGGGCCGCATCCACCTACACGCAGTTGGTCGAGCTCGAACCGCAGCATCGCACGGGGCACTTCAACCTCGCGGTCTGCCTGGGCAACCTGCAGCAGTGGAAGGAATGCGCCGAAGGTTTCCGCAGGGCGGCGGAAGTAGATGCCACGCGCAGCGACGCCCTGCTGGGACTGGGCGTAGCGCTGCTGCACAGCGGCAGCCCGGCGCAGGCGCTGGAGCCATTGGAGAAATATCTCAGCCTCTATCCGGACCACGAGCAGGCGCTGTTCGGCAAGGCGGTCGCGCTGCAACAGACGGGCCGGCACGCCGAAGCAGTGGAGCAGTATCGCAAGGTGCTGGCGCGCAATCCGCGCTGCGAAGAGGCGCTCAGCAACCTGGTGGCGATGTTCCTGGAGAAGAAGGACAACGAATCGGTGCGCCGCTACTCGGCCATGCTGGCGGAGATGCAGCCCGACTCGACGGTCGCTATGGAAGCGCTGGCGACTTTGGCCTTTGCGGACGGTGATTACCTGACGGCCGCGCGCTACTGCCGCAATCTCTGCGAAATGTCGCCGGAACGATTCGAAAACTGGTTCAACCTGGGAGTGGCATATCACAAGATGGGCAACTTCCAGAAAGCGGCGCAGGCGTACCAGTCAGCGGCTTCGCTGAATGCCACATCGGCGCAGACACAGTTGAATCTCGGGGTGGCATACCAGGAATTGAGCGACCTGCCCGCGGCCCGCGCCTGCTACGAAAAGGCGCTGGAAGTGGATCCGCAGCAACCCGGCGTGCTGTGGAACCTGGCGCTCGTGCTGGAGCAGCTCAACGAGCGCAACTGGGCGGAAAAACTGTACGCGCGGATTCCCGAGGAAGCGTCCGAGTGGTGCGACGGCACCTTCCGGCTGGGCTACCTGCGGCTGCTGCGCGGGGACTACACGGCCAGCGGCGAAGCCTTCCAGGCGTGCATGGCGCATCGGCCCGAATGGCCGGAGGCGAGCCTCAACGCGGGAATCGCGTTCGCCCGCTCCGGCAAGCCGGAAGAGGCACGGCGCTGCTTCCAGGAGACCCTCATCATGCGGCCCGATTCGAGCGACGCCGTCCGCGGACTGGCGGCCCTGGCGCTCGAGCAGCAGAATTACGAAGAGGCCTACGACCTGCACAAGAAGCTCATCGAACTCGGCGAACGCGGCTGCGAGCTCTTCTATAATGCCGGTTTGATCTGCCAGAAGCGCGGGCAGATCGAAGACGCCGTGACGTTCTACCAGCAGGCGCTCAACGAAGATCCGCAATTCGCCGAAGCGCTGCTCAACATGGGCCACGCGCTGATGGCGATGGGCCAGGAAGACGAAGCGCGCTCCTACTGGCGCAAAGCGATTCGCGAAAAACCGGAGCTGGCCCAGACCTACTTCGAGCCGGCCAACGCTTAGAGAGAAGGACACAAGGCACCGCTCGTTCCGGCCGCTTACTCGAGCGCGGCGGCCGGGGCGAGCGGTTTTTTATCGCGCCGGCCCGGCCAGCGCGCGGAACGGAACACCACCAGCGCGGCGCACAAATAATTCGCTACCGAGCCGGCGCAGATCGCCAACAGGTTCGCGGCCAGATACGGAACGTGGGCGCCGCCCACGAGCAGCCGCATCAGCCCCAGATTGACCGCCAGGGTCACGGCGCCGGTGGTCGCGTGGAAGCGCAGCAGCCGCTGCGCCGCGCCGCGCCGGCCGCGCGTGCAATCGCGCCACGTCCAGACTTCATGCCAGACGAAGTTGTGCAGCAGCGCCATCTCCACGGCCAACGCAGTGGCTAAAAGATAGGGGACGCCGAGGCCCGTCCGCAGAAGCGCCAGGCCGCCCAATTGCACGAGCACGCCCAGAGCGCCGACGGCGCTGAATTTCAACCAGAGCCGCAGGCTCACGGCAGACGCTCGGCGCGGTACAGCGCCGCGGTGTGACGGGCGACGGCGGAGACCAGCATGAGCGCCATCCCGACGATGCCGCAGATGCCGCCGATATCGAACAGCAACCCACTTACTCCGGCGATACTCACCACCGGGCGGTACAGCAGGGCGATGTTACCGATCATCAAGAGACATCGTAACTCGGTCGGACTGAACTTCCAGAACGATAAATGCAAGGTACCCATGGTGTAAGTTGCCAGATACACCTCGATCGATAACATGAAATAGACGATTAACAGGCCGGCTGCGATTCCGGCGCTCATGTAACCCGACAGGGCCATGCCTCCTAATAGGAAGAAAGTGCCAAATGCATCGACCACATGATCGACATAGAAACCGTAGCGCGGCCTTTGACGGTTCCGGACGCGGGCGAGGGTACCGTCGAGGCTGTCGCCCAGCCAGTTCACCGCCAGAAATAAGATACAGAGAAGCAGCCCCGCGAAGTTATACCTACTCCACCAGTAACTCAGGCCGGCGCCGAGTAATGCGGCCAAGCCGAGCGCAGTCAAGTGATCCGAATTGACAAAAGCCGGCGTATGACGCGCCAGCCAGAGAAGGCATCGTTTTTCGAGCGGCGCGAGCAGACTGAACTGCTCGCGGCGCGCGTCGCGGAAGGTTCCGCTCTCCCGGGCAGTGGCATCTCTCATGCTGTTGAAGACGTACGAGGCAACAAAAAGGTGACATATCGGATTGCAGCCTGCTTGTTTCTGGTGTTGCTCACGGACTTACCCGATGCAGTCAAGATCGAGCTGCAGAAACCTACAGTCGAAGCTTTTGAAACCTACATTCGAAGTGCCGAAAATCGCATCGAACGGGAAGTTCACGACGAACCATTTCTCTGGACAGATACCTCGGCGAATCGCCGGCAGCGGGTGCTGCAGGGTGAGATTGTAGTGGAATCGCGGTTGAACGGTACGAAAGACGTGCCGGACGGTCTGATTCACGATTGGACGGGAGCGGTATTTATTCCCGGAACGACCCTGGCGCGTACTTTGGCGTTAGTGCAGGATTACAGCAACCATAAGAATATTTATAAGCCGGAAGTAGCCGATTCGGCACTCCTGAGCCGAAACGGCAACAGTTTTCAGGTGCGGCTGCGATTAGTCAAGAAACAGGTAGTTACCGTAGTTCTGGATACAGATCACGACGTGACTTACTTTCCCATGAGCCCGCTTCGATGTTACAGCCAGTCGCGGAGCACGCGCATCGCGGAAGTCGTACGCGCGGGAACGGCGGATGAACACGAGCTGCCTCCCGGGCGCGACCACGGCCTGCTGTGGCGGCTCAATTCCTATTGGCGCTTCGAGGAGCGGGATGGCGGCGTCTATGCGGAGTGCGAGGCGATCTCGCTCACACGCAGCGTACCGGCCGGTCTGGGCTGGGTAATCAACCCGATCGTACGTTCGCTGCCGCGCGATTCGCTGCTCAACACGCTGCGAGAGACGCGCGAGGCGCTGGGCCCGGGGCGGGCGGACTGAGAGACGGGTCCGCGATTTGGGCGTGATATTCTGTTCAGCATGAGAGTCGGCGTATTCACCCCGCTGCTGGCGCAGTTGTCTCTGGAAGAGACGCTCAAGAAACTCAAGAACAATCGCATCGACACCGTCGAGTTGGGCACGGGAAACTATCCCGGCGATGCGCACTGCAAGCTCTCCATGCTGGAGAACCGGCAGGAGCTGAAGGATTTCAAAAGCAAGCTGGAAGACGCCGGCTTCACCATCAGCGCATTGAGCAGCCATGGCAATCCGCTGCATCCAGATAAGGAGCGCGCCAAACACGATTCCGATGTCAGCCGCAAGACGATCCGGCTGGCGGAGAAGCTGGGGGTTCCGGTGGTGGTGGATTTCAGCGGCTGCCCCGGCGATTCTCCGAAATCCAAATGGCCCAACTGGGTGACCTGTCCATGGCCGCCGGATTACCTCGAGATCCTCAAATGGCAGTGGGACAAGGTGGTGGAACCCTACTGGACGCGGCATGCCAAGTTCGCCGAGGACCACGGGGTGAAGGTGGCGATCGAGATGCATCCAGGCTTCGTGGTTTACAGCCCGGAGACGCTGCTGCGGCTGCGGGCGATCGCCGGCAAATCGGTGGGCTGCAACTATGACCCGAGCCACATGTTCTGGCAGGGGATCGACCCTATCGCGGCCATCCGCGTCCTGGGCAACGCCATCTTCCACGTGCATGCCAAGGACACGCAGATTTACGAGCGCAACCTGCCCCTGACGGGAGTCCTGGATACGAAAAGCTACACCGACGAACGGAATCGCGCCTGGATCTTCCGCACCTGCGGCTACGGTCACGGCGAAGAGTGGTGGCGCGAGTTCGCCTCGACGCTGCGCATGTTCGGCTACGACTATGTGCTTTCGATCGAGCATGAGGACAGCCTGCTTTCGCCCGAAGAGGGACTCTCCCAGGCGGCGGCGTTTCTGAACGGAATCGTCATGAAGGAGAAGCCCGCCGCGGCGTGGTGGGTGTAGGGAGCGCGTTGTGCGGCGGCGAGCGATTGCGACTCCCGGCTTGCTGCTGCTTCTGCCCGCGGCTGTGGCGGCGCAGCAACAGACGGAGGTGATCCGGTATCGTCCTCCGGCCAATCTCCCCGCGCCGGCGCGCAGCGGCCACTGCTGGACCAGTTCCATCGCGGCGCCTTTTCGCGCGGATGCTTTCCGCTGCATGCTGGGCAACGAGATCCAGGACCCATGTTTCCCCACGCCGCGCAAAGATCGAGTGGTTTGCGGGATGAACCCGGCGGCCGGCGAGGCGGGCTTCGTCGTGCGGCTGACCGCTCCGCTGCCCGCGCCCGACGCGCTGCCCGCGGCACAGGACAACTGGGGCTGGCTGATCGAACTTCCCGACGGCACGACCTGCTTTCCGTTCACGGGCGCCAATCCGCTCATCCAGGGCCAGGTGGCGCATTATGGATGCGGCAGGAACGAATCGGTGTTCCTGCTGGGCGACCTGGTGAGCAACGGGAAGGTATGGACCGCCCGGCGGGCGGTGGTCGCGACCAGCGGGGACAAGCCGGTTGTGAAATCGTCAGGGCTGGTCACGCTGAAGCGCGTGTGGCAGTAGCGCGCGGGCGGCTGACGGAAGCTGCGCGCGTGCGACACTCGGATCTCCCGACATGGCGGCAACCGCTCCCCGGCGGCCGCGGCTCGGAAGGCGCGGCGCGTGTTGTCGCGATATTTTGCGAACATCGATAAAGTTTTCCGCGGACTGTCCGATATGAAGGCATCGGGGAAGGGTGTACAGAATGCCGCCACAATTCAATCGGATCCTTGTCCTTGCGGTCATGACCGTGCTGGTTGCGATGTTCGCGTGGATCTATGCACGCGACCGGCAGGCTCGGGCGCGGTTCTGGATGATCGGGTGGCTGGCGATCGAGGTGCATTTCGGCTCGAGTGTGCTGTTGGGGTTTCACCGGATTCCACCCGGGCTGGCGTTGTGGCTGGCATACTCGACGCTGCTGGTGGTGGCGGCCTGTTTTTATAAGTCGGTTTCGGAATCTTGTTCGGGGCGGGCGTCCGGCGTGTTGTTCTGGGGGCTCCTGTTCGCGCCTGCGATGCTGTACTGGACGCTGCTGGTGTGGGACGTGCGGGCCGGCTGGCCGTACCAGGCGCTATTGGGCACGGTGATCGGGGCGGGCCTTGGACTGACGGTGATACGGCAACGCGGGCTATCGAAAGCCACGGCCTGGTACGCGCTCGCGGCGGTTCCGGGAGTCTGGGCAATCTGCCAGCGTTCGAACCCGGAAACGGGAATGGATTTCATTCTCTTCGAGAGTTTCGCCATCACCGGCTGGACCTATTGGCGGCGGTTCCGGCGCGCCACTCCGGGAGTGGTGCTGACCTCGGTTTCGTTCCTGCTCTGGGGGATGGTGTGGCCGTGCGCCACCATCGCCGCGGCCCTGGGCGCGCGCATTCCGGGAGACAACGTGCTGTGGGACCTGCCGAAGTATTTCGTGGCTTTCGGAATGATCGTGACGCTGTTCGAAAACCAGACCGAGGTGCTGCAACTGGAGATCACCGAGCGCCGCAAGGCGGAAGAGCAGGCGCACGCGGCCAACCGCGCCAAGAGCATCTTCCTGGCATCGATGAGCCATGAGATCCGCACCCCGATGAACGGCATCATCGGAATGACGGAGCTGGTGCTGGATGGCGCGTTGACGGCGGAACAGCGGCAGGACCTGATGATGGTGAAGAGCTCGGCGGAATCGCTTTTGACGGTGATCAACGACATTCTCGACTTCTCCAAGATCGAAGCCGGCAAACTGGAGTGCGAAACGCGCGCGTTCGCGCTGCACGGACTGGTGGATGAAACCGCGGCCAGCATGACCTTCCGCGCGCGGCAGAAGAGCCTGGAACTGCTGCACGAAATCGACCCGGAGGTTCCGGCAGTGGTGGCCGGCGATGCAGGACGGCTGCGGCAGGTGCTGGTGAACCTGATCGGCAACGCCATCAAATTCACGGAGTCCGGCGAGGTTCTGGTGACGGTCCGGAAGGAGGCGGAAACCGCGGGAGAAACGGTGCTGCACTTCGCCGTCACCGATACCGGAATGGGGATTGCGCGCGGCAAACTGGCGATCATTTTCGAGCCCTTTACGCAGGCGGACGATTCCATCAGCCGCAAATTCGGCGGCACCGGGCTGGGGCTTGCGATTTGCGCGCAACTGGTGCGCGCCATGGGCGGCCGCATCTGGGCGGAGCCGGGTCCCGGCGGCGTGGGCACGGCCTTTCACTTTACGGCGCGGATGGGAATTCCCGCGGAAATCCCCGCGGTTCGCCTGGGACGAGCGGCGCGGCAGGGGGGAGCACAGAGCCGGTTGCGCATCCTCCTGGCGGAGGACAATCCGGTGAACAGCACGCTGGCGGTGCGGTTGCTGGAACGCGAAGGGCATGCCGTCACGGTCACGCAGGACGGGCGGCAGGCGCTCGAAGCCGTGCACCAGGGCCGGTTCGACCTGGTCCTGATGGACGTGCAAATGCCCGAAATGGACGGCTTCGAGGCTACGCGCAGGATCCGCGAACTGGAGATCGCATCGGGCCGGCACGTCCCGATCATCGCCATGACGGCGCATGCGATGAAAGGCGACGCGGAGCGATGCCTGGCGGCGGGGATGGACGCTTACATCGCCAAGCCGATTCTGCCGGGGCGCCTGTTCGAGGTAATTGGGGAGGTCAGCCGGGGAGAACGGCGCGACGCTTTCGCAGGGGTGTGACCTTATATTTCTTTGGTTGTAATAATCATGCGACCTTGTGTAACACGCCGCCCGGCTACTTCAGTACAAGTTTCCGGGTAGGGTAATTCCCAACGTTCCGGCGTGTAAAGTCGCGACATGAGCGGCATGATCGACGCCCTGCTCGCGCAGCCGCTCCGCAAGGGGCTCGACAAAGACGTCGGTAAACCGGCGCGAGTAAGTGAGATAGCCTTCGCGGCGCAGACGGTTCATTTCGGCGGTGACGATTTCGCGCGAAGTACAAACATATTCCGCGATCGCCTGGTGCGTAATACCGGAGATGCGCAATGCGCCATTCGCCTGCGGGGCTCCCAGTTGCCGCGCGAGTTCCAGCAGCGAAATCATGACTCTTTCCTGGCAGTGGTACGAAGTCTGGAGCGTCAGCCGCGCCAGCAGGCCCTGATTGCGGGCGCCGAAGTAAGTGAAGAGCGCGGAGCCCAGACGGGGCTCGCTCTCGATATGTCGGGCCAGTTCGTCCGCCGTCCAGTTCATGATTTGCGCGCAGTCCATGACGACGGCGCTCTCCCGCGGACTGTCATTGGGGGGAAGAAGCGCGCTTTCCCCCAGGAATTCCTCGGGCCCGGCAATCCGCAGAATGATACTGCTTCCATTGGGAGCCGTACAGGATATCCTGACGCGGCCACCCAACACCAGCGAAAGACTCGTCGCCGGACGGCCGGGTTCATATAACACGAAACCCTTTGGAAACTCGATAACTCGTGTCCGTGGAAGATAGCGCATTGCGGCTTGAGTCAACACAAAGACCTACTTTCTATTGAGTGGGGGGGTAAGTTGCGATGTTTGAACCATTGCAGCATGATTCTCTCGATCACGAAATCGGACATACACCTTAACGAGTTTCAGAACGTATAGAACGTCACAGGCAAAGGCGATGGCATTCGGGTTGCACCTCCAATATAGGAGGGTTGGCTATGCGCGCAACATGTCTGATCGCGGCGGTAGCAGCGGTCATGGTGGCGGGAGGGTGCAACCGGGAACAATCCCGAGAGCGCAGCGATGCGGCTGCACGGCAGGCGGGACGCACCGCATACCAACTCGACCACGACGGCAAAAAGGCGGCCCGGCAGCTTGGCCATGACGCACAGCAGGCGGGGCGGGAATTGCAGCAGGGGCTTGACCGCGCCTCGCACAACGTACGCCAGGGCTGGAACGAAGCCAAGCACCAGGAGGACACGCGGCGGAAATAGGTTTCCGCGGACTACGTCCGAGACCGGCGGGAACAGCGGCCAAGACAGTATAATTTAGGGGTGAGATTTCTCTCAGTTGTGGCGATGTTGCTGTCTCTGGCCGCGTGCAATCGTGGGACTCAGAGCAAGGAAGCGGTGCGGCAGGCGGTAATCGACCGCCTCAACGCGCGCGGACTGAACGTGGGTGGGATGAACGTCGAGATCACTTCGGTGCAGTTCAATGGCGACGAGGCCGATGCCACCGTTTCGATCACGCCGAAAGGCGGCCCCAGCGGCAACGGGATGTCGATGCCGTATCATTTGCGGCGGCAGAGCGGCAAATGGGTCGTGACGGGGACGAACAACACCGGCGGCAATCCGCATGGCGCGGGTTCAGCCGTGCCGGACACCGTGCCGGAGAATCCGCATGGCGGTGCGATGCCGGGGGCGGAGAATCCGCACGGCGGAAGTATGGCTCCCGGGGGGGATTCGAGGATGCCGTCGCCTGAGGATCTGCCACCGGCCGGCAAAAAGAAATGAAGCGTGTCGCGATCCTGGGCGGCGGTCCGGCCGGCGCATTCGCCGCGGAACGGCTGGCTTCGGCGGGATTGCGCGTGCAGTTATTCGACGAGAAACTCGCCTGGGAGAAGCCTTGCGGCGGCGGGCTGACGCATAAGGCGTACAGTCAATATCCCTTTCTGCTGAACAACTCGACGCCCAAGCGCCTGGTCACCGAAACCACGCTGGCGTCGCCCGATGCCGGCACGGTCTCGCTCAAGCTGGGGGATCCGCTGCTGATTTATTCGCGGCTGGATCTGAACCGCATGCTGCTGGATCGCGCGGCGGCGGCCGGCGCGCAACTGGAAAAGGCGCGCGTGACGGAGATGTCGCGCTACGGCACGGCGTGGCGGCTGCGAACGAGCGGCGGGGTGGCGGAGGCGGATTTCTGCATTGTCGCTACCGGCGCGCGCAATCCGCTGCGCGAAGTGGGAACGCTGCTGCGCCCGCAGGACACCATGTCGGCGCTCGGCTACTACGTGCCCGGCGACCAGGAGAAGATCGACATTCAGTTTCTGCCGGGGCTCGAAGGCTACATCTGGGTCTTTCCGCGGTGCGGCCATCTCTCGGTGGGGATCTGCGGCAAGAGCCGTCCGGCGGCGCTGTTGCGCAAGTACCTGGAAGACTACATGACGCGCCAGGGCATCCATTGGAAAGGCGCGGCGTTTTACAGCCACCTGCTTCCGTGCCTCGATACGCCCTCGTGGAAACGGAACCGCGTGTCGGGCGAAGGCTGGATGGCGGTGGGGGACGCGGCGGGACTGGTGGACCCGATCACGGGCGAGGGCCTGTATTACGCTATCCGCTCGGCGGACCTGGCGGCGAGTGCGCTGCTTTCGGAAACCGTGAGCATGGCGGAGAAGATGACGTATTACGGCCGGCTGCTGCGCCGCGATTTCGCCGCCGACCTGGAATTCGGATCGCGCCTGGCGAAGCGCGTTTTCCTGGGCAAGTTCCTGTTCGGGTCGGTGCCGGCGCGCATGGTGCAGTTCACACGCCGCAGCCCGCGGTTTTCGGCGATCATGCAGGACCTCTTTGCGGGCAAGCAGCCATACCGCGGATTGAAGCGCCGGCTGTTAGAGAACCTCAACGGCAGTTTGTACGAAATCGGAATGAGCCTGGGCTTCAGTTGGATCGTGCCCAGGAAGGCGCGGGCATAGAGCCGGAATGATGCGCCATCGGGAGCCGCGACCGCGAGGGGAGCGGCGCATCTTATGAACTTCACAAAATCGGAAGCGCTTTTCCGCCGCGCACAGGAAAAGATTCCAGGCGGAGTCAATTCGCCGGTGCGGGCATTTCGCAGCGTGGGCGGCACGCCGCCGTTCATCGTGCGCGGCCAGGGCTCGCATATTTGGGACGCGGACGGCAACGAATACATCGATTACGTGGGCTCGTGGGGACCGCTGCTGCTGGGGCACCGGCATCCGGAGATTCTGCGCGCTCTCGAAGAGGCGATGGAATCGGGCACTAGCTTCGGCGCGCCCACGGAGCGGGAGATCGCGCTCGCGGAAGCGATTTGCGACGCGGTGCCTTCGATCGAAATGGTGCGACTGGTGAACTCCGGCACCGAGGCGACCATGTCGGCCATCCGGGTGGCGCGCGGGTTCACGCGGCGCGACCTGATCGTGAAGTTCGAAGGCTGTTATCACGGGCACGTGGACTCGCTGCTGGTGAAGGCGGGTTCGGGGGTGGCGACGCTGGGAATCGCGGATACGCAGGGCGTTCCACAATCGTTCTGCGAGACCACGCTGTGCCTGCCGTACAACTCGACCGAAGCGGTGGAGCGGGCGTTCGCGGCGCACGGGTCGCGGATCGCCGCCATCATCGTGGAGCCGGTGGCCGGGAATATGGGCTGCGTCCCTCCCCTGCCCGGCTACCTGGAGGCGCTGCGGGAAATCACGGCGCAGCATGGAGCGCTGTTGATCTTCGATGAAGTGATGACGGGCTTCCGGGTGGCGTTCGGCGGCGCGCAGGAGCGGTACGGAATCCGGCCGGACCTGACCACGCTGGGGAAAGTGATCGGCGGCGGGCTGCCGGTGGGAGCGTACGGCGGGCGCAAAGACATCATGAGCCGGGTAGCGCCCGCGGGACCGATCTACCAGGCGGGCACGCTCTCCGGCAATCCGCTGGCGGTGGCCGCGGGGCTGGCCATGCTGGGGCACCTGAAGGCGCATCCGGAGATTTACGAGCAGCTCGAAGCACGCGCTCTGGCGTTGTGCGCGGGGGCGCCGGCGGGAGTTACGGTGAACCGCGTGGGTTCGATGTTCACGTTCTTCTTCAGCGGGAGTCCGGTGACCGATTGGGATTCGGCGAAACGGTGCGACACCGCGCGTTTCGGCGCTTATTTCCGCAAGATGCTGGAGAGCGGGATTTACCTGGCGCCATCGCAGTTCGAGGCGGCGTTCGTCTCGGCGGCGCACAGCGAAGACGACATCCGGCGCACCGTAGAAGCGGCGCGGCGCGCGCTGGCCGCTTAGCCGACGCCTTTGGCGATCCGCCAGGCGGCGTAGGCCGCGATTCCGCAGAAGGTTCCCAGGCTGATCAGGACGACCGTGAGGCGGCGGCCGGGTGAAAGCTCGATAGGCATCATGTGATGGCGGGGCGCAAAGTCCAGCCAGATGCGCAGGCGCACGGCGGCAGGCCATTCGGAAGCGTTGTTCACGACCAGAACGTAGTCGCCGGGCTCGCCGACGTAATCGACCAGCGTGCCGCCGCGGCCTTCGGCGGTGATGGCCAGGTTGCCGTAGGGCAGGCCGTCGCGCAGCCGATCGAGGTCCTGGCGGCGGATGAGGGCGAGCCCGACATCGGCGGCGCGGCCGGATTCCACATCGAAGGTTGCCCAGACCAGGGCAGGTTTGCGCTGCAGGTCGGGCAGTTCGACATAGCGCCATTCGTCAGCGGGAATGTGGTAGACCTGGTCGACGAGATCGACGCGCGCGGCCAGCGCAAGAAACAACAAAGCCAGGGGCATGAGTGGTGCGGCTCTTTCAAGTGCGTGAAAACGCTACAATGGAGCCATGAACGACAGTATGGCACAGCCGCGCCCCGGGCTGTTGCCTCTGGACCTGCCCGGCTGGAAGAGCGCCTTGAGCTGGGTTGCGGCTTTCGTGCTCGCTCTCCTGTTCCTGGTTTCCGGACTCTGGAAAATCACGGATGTGCAGGGGTGGGCGCAGCGCATCACGGAGTTGAAGGTGCCCGAAGGATTCAGCCTGGCCGCGGCGCTGTTCTTCGGGATTGCCGAGACCGTGGGCGCGGTGCTGGTTCTGGTGCCGCGGTTCCGGCGATGGGGCGCAATCCTGCTCGGCGTGCTGCTTCTGGCCTTCATGGGGTATTTCGCGCTGAACTATGGAGCGCTGCGCGGCGCCGATTGCAGTTGCTTTCCGTGGGTGAAGCGCGTGGTAGGCCCGGAATTTTTCTTCGGCGACCTATTGATGCTGGCACTGGCGGTGTTCGCGGGCCTGTGGTCGAAGCCGAGCGGCAGCCTGCGCAGCGCAATGGTCATCCTGGGCGTGGTTGCGGTGTTCGCGCTGGTCTCTTACGGGGTGGCGGCGGTCCGGCAGACGGGGACGAAGGCGCCGGCGACGATCCTTGTCGACGGACAGCCCTACTCGCTCGAGCACGGCAAGGTCTTCCTGTTTTTCTTCGACCCGATGTGCATGCACTGCTTCGATGTCTCCAAGCGCATGAGCGCTTATTCGTGGGGCCAGACGCGCGTGGTAGGGGTGCCCGTGGAACAGAAGCAGTTCGCGCAGCAGTTCCTGCAACAGACGGGGCTGCGCGCAGTGGCGACCACGGATTTCGCTCTCCTGAAGCAGGTTTTCGCGTACACGACGTATCCTTTCGGCGTGGCGATCGAAAACGGCCGCGAGAAGCAGGCTTTGTTGAAATTCGATGGAGACGAGCCTGCCGCCACGCTGCGTAAGCTGGCTTTCATCCGATAGCGGAGATTTCGCCGTGCTACACTTGGAACACTTTTGCAAAGTCCGCAAGAACGTGAGTAAGGTTCGCAACCCCCCGTTTTCCAGCCCTCACAACTGAGAGACAAGAGAGTCGAGACGATGAAGAACATTTTTGTTGGCAATCTGGGATTTTCGACTACCGATTCGGCGATTCGCGCGCTGTTCGAGCGTTACGGAACGGTAGATCGCGTCAGTGTGGTGACGGATCGCGATACCGGGCGTTCGCGCGGATTCGCTTTCGTAGAGATGCCCGATGGGTCGCAGGCGGACCAGGCGATCGCCGCGCTGAACGGCAGCGAACTGGACGGGCGCAAGCTGAATGTCAACGAAGCGCGGCCCAAACCGCAGGGCGGTGGAGGCGGCGGGCGAGGCGGATCGGGCGGCGGACACCGCCGAGAGCCCCGCTGGTAGCGACCGGGCGCAGGCTTCCAGGAACGGCAAACCGGCGATTTCCGCTGAGCCGCCGGTTCGCAAACGTGTTAACATTTGCTCGCTGTGAACCTGCTGATTCCGAACCTCGGCACCACCTCCCTGAAATATCAACTGATTGAAATGCCGGCGGAGACCGTGCGCGGCAAGGGGCGCTTCGAACGGGTGAGCGATTACCGCGAAGCCATCGCACAGATCCGCGTGGAAGGCGCGAGCATCGATGCCATCGCGCTGAAGGCGGTGCATGCGGGCCCGAAATACCGCGGCACGTTTCTGGTGGACGAGGGCGTAATGGAAGGTTTGCGCCAGTTCCTGCCGGCGGCGCCGGCGCACAACGCCATCTACCTGACGGCCATCGAAGCCTTCCGCGCTGCCATGCCGGGCGTACCCATCGTGGCGGCGTTCGAACCGGAGTTCCACGCCACGATGCCCGAGTATGCGCGCATGTACGGAGTGCCGCAATCGTGGGTGGAGGAAGGCGTAGCGAAATACGGGTTCCACGGGGCTTCGCACCAGTACGCCGCGGAGCGCGTGGCGGCGATGCTGGGCCGGCAGGTACGGCTGGTGAACTGCCACCTGGGCGGGAGCTCTTCGATGTGCGCGATCGACCGCGGAAAGTCGATCGACACGACGATGGGGTTTTCGCCGCAATCCGGCCTGGAGAATGCCACGCGGCACGGCGATCTGGACGTGTTCGCGGTGCTCTACATGATGGAGCGGCACGGCTGGACGCCGCAGGAAGTCGGCAGGCAACTGGCGAAGGGCGGCGGTCTGGCGGGAATTTCGGGCGTTGGCGGCGGCGATGTCCGCGACCTGGAGGCGGCCGCGGCGGAGGGCAACCGCAACGCGGAGCTGGCGACGGCGGTGTTCGCCTACCAGGTGAAAAAGACGATCGGCGCATTCGCGGCGGCCATGGGCGGGCTGGACGCGGTATCCTTCACCGGCGGCATCGGCGAAAACTCGGCGCGGCTGCGCGCGGAATGCTGCGCGGGGCTGGAGTTTCTGGGAATCGAACTGGATGCCGCACGGAACGAGCAGGGCTCGGGCGATCGCGTGGTTTCGAGCGACTCGAGCCGCGTGACGGTGCTGGCGGTAGCCACGAATGAAGAACTCATCGTGGCGCGGCGCGCATGGAAATGCCTGCAATCCAGGGCGGCGGAAACACGAGCCTGACGAGCGCGGGCCTCTAATCTCCTTCTTCGAATTCGGCTTCCGGCTCCGGCAGAACGTCGTTTTCGCCGGCGCTCCAGACATACAGGGTGGGGAGCAGGAAGATATTCATCAGCATCGCCATCATCAGGCCGCCGACGATGACGATGGCGAAGGGGCGCTGCGAATCCGAACCGATCGCATGTGACGTGGCCGCCGGGAGCAGGCCCAGCGTAGCGACCAGCGTGGTCATCATGATGGGCCGCAGGCGGAGCACGGCGCCCTGCACCGCAGCATCGAACACCGTGTGGCCGCGCGCGCGAAGCTGGTTGATGTACTCGAGCATGATAACGCCGGTCTGCACGCACACGCCGAAGAGGGCCAGAAAGCCGACACCGCTCGAAACGCTGAAGTGCGTTCCCGTAACGAGGAGGGCCAGCAGCCCGCCCAATGGCGCCATCGCGATATTGGCAAGCATCAATGACGCCCACTTGAAGGAGTGGAACATGCCGTAGAGGATCAGGAAAATCACCAGAATGGTGATGGGCAGAACCACGGCCAGGCGCTTCTGCGAGCGCTGCTGGCTGGCGTACTCGCCGGCCCAGCTGATGTGGTATCCCGGGGGCAGCTTCACCTGCTGGTTGACCTTGCGGATGGCCTCCTCGACGGTGCTGCCCAGGTCGCGCCCGCGCACGCTGTACTTGATCGCGACGTAGCGCGAGTTGGCCTCGCGATAGATCTCGCTGGCGCCATCTTCGGTGCGGACGTCGCAAAGCTGGCCGAGCGAGACGCGTTCGTTGGTGGGCGAGAGCAGGCGGATGTTCTCGATGGCTTCGGGGGTCTCGCGATAGGGAGCAGCGTAGCGGAGAACCAGGTCGAAGCGGCGCTCGCCGTCGAGCACCTGGGTGATGGCATTGCCGCCGACGGCGGTCTGGATGGCGTCCTGCACGTCAGCGGCGTTGATCTGGTAGCGCGCGGCCTTGACGCGATCGACTTCGAAGTTGAGGTTGGGCTGGCCGATGACGCGGAACAGGCCCAGATCTTCGATGCCGCGAATCTTGCGCATGACGTTGACGATATGGTCGCCGGTCTCTTCGAGCAGCTTCAGATCGTCGCCGTAAATCTTGATGGCCAGTTCGCCCTTGACGCCGCTGACGGCCTCTTCCATGTTGTCGGCGATGGGCTGCGAGAAGTTCCAGAGCACGCCGGGAAGCTTTTCCACTTCGCGGTCCATGGCGTTGATCAGGCGGACCTTGTCCTCGTGAAAAACGGGACGCCATTGCTTCTTGGGCTTGAGATCGACGAAATACTCGGTGTTGAAGAAGCCGGTGGTATCGGTGCCGTCATCGGGCCGGCCGACTTGCGAGACCACCTGCGTGACCTCGGGGAAGGAAGCGAAGAGGATGCGCGCCTGGTTCATCAGGCGCGTGCCTTCGGTGGGGCCGGTGCTGGGCGCGAGCGTGCCGCGCGCCCAGATGGCGCCTTCGTCGAGGTGCGGAAGAAACTCCGAGCCAATAACGCCGCTGGTAAAGATATAGACCGCCGAAGCCAGGCAGGCGGCCGCGATCCCCACGGTCAACCAGCGTGCGCGAATGGACCAGGACACGGCCTGGCGATAGCGGTTGGTGAGAAAAATCAGCGCCGGGTTGTGCCATTCCCTGGCCTGCCGGCGGAAGAGAAAGCTGCACAGCACAGGCGCGAGCAGCATGGAAAAGACGAGTGCTCCGAGGAGCGCGAACGCCACCGTCCACGCCATGGGTTTGAAGAGCCGCCCCTCCACGCTTTGCAGGGTGAAGATGGGCAGGTAGGCGGTGATGATGATTCCGATGGCGTAAAAGACCGGGCGCTGGACTTCGAAGGCGGCTTCGCGGATGCGGTCGAGCACGGGACGGGGCGAATCGACGCGGCCCAGGTGGCGCACGATGTTTTCCACCATGACCACGGCGCCATCCACGACCATGCCGAAATCCAGCGCGCCGAGCGAGAGCAGGTTGGCGGGAATGTGGCGCAGATCGAGGCAGATGGACGCGAACAGGAGCGAAAACGGAATGGTGAGCGCGACCACCAGCGCGCCGCGCGCGTTGCCGAGGAACAAAAAGAGGATGATGGCGACCAGGATGATTCCTTCGGCGAGGTTATGGAGCACGGTTTCGGTGGTGAGGGCCACCAGGTCGCTGCGATCGAGGAACGGAACCACCTTCACGCCCCGGGGAAGAATCGTGTCGTTCAGCTCCTTCACTTTTTCGTGAATGGCGCGCAGCGTCTCGTCGGAGTTGGCGCCCTTGCGCAGGAGAATCATGCCTTCGATGACGTCGTCGTTGTCGAGAATCGTTCCGTTCCGGCGATGGATGGCTTTGCCGATGCGGCCCAGCCGGATCTTGGGGCCCTCGACGACGGTAGCGATGTCGCCGATTCGGACCGGCGTGCCGTTCTGCGTTTTGATAACGGTTTCCGCGATATCGGAGACGTGGCGCACCAGGCCGAGGGAGCGGACGTTGACTTCCTGCAGTCCCTCTTCGATGAAACTGCCGCCGGCGTTGACATTGTTGGCGCCGAGCTGCTGCTCGATCTCGGAGAGGCTGAGTCCGTAAGCGATCAGCTTTTCGGGATCGAGCTGCACCTGGTATTCCTTGGTGATGCCGCCGAAGCTCGATACGTCGACGACATTGGGTACGGACTTGAACTGTTTCTCCAGCACCCAGTCTTCGAGCGACTTCAACTCCATGAGATCGTATTGCGGATTGGTGCTGTGCAGGGTGTACCAGTAGATCTGGCCGACGGGGCTGTAATCGGTACCGATCTGCGGCTGAAGGCCATCGGGGAGGGTGACTTCGGAGAGGCGTTCGAGGACCTTCTGGCGGTTCCAGTCGTTGTCGGAATCGTCGTCGAAAATCAGCATCAGGCTGGAGAGCCCGAACAGCGAAGTGGACCGCAGATGTTCGAGGTGCGGCAGGCCGTTCATGACGATTTCGATGGGAATGGTGACCTGCTGCTCGACCTCTTCGGCGGCGCGTCCCGGCCACTGGGTAATCACCTGGACGTAGTTGTTGGCGACATCGGGATAGGCTTCCACCGGAAGGCTTTTGAACGAAATGACACCCCAGGCAAAGAGCAGAATCGCCAGGGCAACGATGAGAAACCTGTTATTGAGCGCGAACGCAACGATCCGGCGAATCATGAGACAGGCTGGAAGGATTCCCTACACTCTGACTCTAGCGGGAGGGCGGGATCGCGGAAGGCTATCTTTGCGGGCACACGCCCTATCTTTCCGCGGCCCGGGAGGGGTCACCAATCGGCCGGCGGCGGTAGCCGGTTGCCCGATACGCCATATCTTTCGGAGAGTCCGGACTATCTTTCAGCCGGGATTATTGGCGAACGGAGAAGAGCGAAATATGATTTGTTAACGGGCGTCACGCCCAAAGTCGATGGCCAAAAACACAGGCGCCGAAATCATCCGTGTTTTCCTGGTGCACCCACAGTCGTTGTTCCGGGAAAGCCTGGGGCAAGTCCTGGCTACCGAGCCGGAGATTGTGATCGCCGGCCATTGCGAGAGCCTGGAGGCGGCGGCAGACGCGCTTCGTCAGGCGCCGGTTCAGGTGCTTCTGGTGGATCTGACGCTGGGATTGGCAAAGGGCGTCTCTTTGCGCACGGCCGGAGGGGCGCGCACGAGAGTGCTGGCGCTGGCCGACACGGTTTCTCCGGCGCAGGTTGTGACGGCTCTGAACCTGGGATTCTCCGGGGTTTTCTTTATCGACGGCGCGCTGCAGTCGCTGGTCCAGGCGATCCGGATCGTGGCAAGCGGGAGTGCCTGGCTGGACCGGCGGGTGATTTCGGTGCTGGCGGATGGCGGCCGAGGGGCGCTGCAACCTGCCCGCGATTTTCCGAACGCTCTCAGCCGCCGCGAAGAAGAAGTGCTGGTGGGGATTTGCGAGGGCATGAGCAACCGCGCCATCGCGGAGAAACTGGGAATCCCGGAGAGCGCGGTGAAGGGCATGCTGCGGCACCTGTTCCATAAGGCGCGGGTTCATGCGCGCAGCCAGCTGGTGCGGGTCTACCTGGAAAGCTCGCAGAAGACGTCTATAAAAGGAAGGGCCGGATAGGAGCATCCGGCCCTGGAGATTTTCGAGAGTAAGCCGAGGTTACTGTCCGCCGTCGCGGCGCTTCAGCGTAGGACGGTCGGAATCGTCGGTTTTCGTCGTGCCATCGGTAGAGTCGACGGGGCCGCTGCCGGGGCCGCGGCGCAAAGTGGGCCGCGTGGGATCGCTGTTATCGAGCTTGCGGTGGCCGTGCAGCATGGCCAGGCGGGCCTTCACGTCGTTGAATTCGCTGGTATTGATTACGTATTCCGGCTGCGGCTTCAGATCCTGCTGAATCTCTTCCTGCGCGAGCTTAATGCGATCGTCGGTCATGGGGTGCGTGGAGAAGACTTTCGCAATGCTGCCCGGCTTCTTCTTTTCCAGGGTTTCGATCTTTTCAAAGAAGTCCACGAAGCAGGTGGGGTCGTAGCCGGCTTTGTACATGTACTGCAGGCCCAGGTGATCGGCTTCGCGTTCATCGCCGCGCGAGAACCTGAGGAACCCCAGGGGAATCGCCAGGCTGGCGCCCTGCTGGATGGCATAGCCGGTCCAGCCGTAAGGCAAGGCGATGGAGGCGGCGATCATACCGATCTGCGCGATTTCCCCCTTGGTTGCCTGGCGGGTGCCATGCCGCGCGGCCACGTGGGCGATTTCGTGGGCCATCACACCGGCCAGTTCGGCTTCGTTATCGGCCTTCAGAATGAGGCCCGAATTCACGAAGAAGAAGCCTCCGGGCAGGGCGAAAGCGTTCACTTCTTCGGTATCCAACACTTTGATGGTGAAGGGCACCTTGGCGTCGGAATTCCGGACGAGATTCTGACCAAGGCGGTTGATGTATTCGGCGATTACTGGATCGTCGATCACTTTGGCCTGGCGTTCGACTTCCTGGGCCAACTGCTTGCCGAGAGCGATTTCCTTCTCGAGGGAATAGAAATTGACACCCTGCCCGACGTTGCGATTCCCGATCTGATCGGGATCGTCCTTGGGCTTGAGTTTCTTATCCTTTTCCTTCTTGGTTTCCTTGGTGCTGGTGTTATCGGTGGAACTGGTGTTGCCGGTAGAGCTGGAATCCTGGGCAAAACCGCCCAGGCACAGCATCCCGAGCGAAGCCAAAATCGCCACGAGCCTTACGGATTTGCGTTTCATCGTCCGAAAACTCCCGCTAAGCTACACTATACGCCGAAAAGGGCGGACTGCAGCTCTAATCTCTAAACGTAGCACGCCTCAGGAGGGTTTCGGTCCTTGCAGATAAATCAGTACATTCCGAGGCTGATCACCTGGCCGGTGCTGTCTACCAACACATCCAGGCGGCGGTTCAGATAAGAATAGAACTTCCGGCCCTTGTTGGCATCGGTGGCGGTGACGTTGGCGCCGAAGGCGCGGCGGCAATCCTGCCAGCTCATCTTCCAGGGATAGACGAAAACGGTGCGCAGGTTGCCGGAATCGCTGTCGAAATCCAACTCCAACTGGCGGTAATGGCCGGTCGGGTCGTCAAATGCCAGGATTTCGCCGTTGACCGCATTGTGATCGTCGTAGGCGGGGCGCTCGCCTTTGGGGACGCCGATGAGAGCCCGTGCGTCGCCGGCGGTCCACTGCCCGATGCGCTTATGACAGTAGGCGGCACTGTCCTTCTGGAAATCCTCGGGGAAAACCGGACGGGGAGCGCGCCGCAGAATGGGCCGGTCGGGATCGGGAGGCGGCGTGTATTTTCCCACCACCGTGGCTCGAACCGGAACAACTTTCACCGGCGCGGGCGCAACCTCCGGCGCCTTGGGGGACGGAAGCCCCGGCAGCACAACCGAACTCGTGTCGGCCGGCTCGACAGAGCGCAGGACCGGCGGTGTGGACGCTACCCGGGTGGAAGTAGTGCGGTCTGAATTGCCCGCACCACTCGGCGTTTCACCGGAATTCTTGGCGGGCGCGGCACCCACCAAGAGCCCACCCGATACACTCAACACGGCAAGCAAGCGCGATAACTTCATAACAGCCTCGGTTCTCCATCAATTTAAACCGCGGCCGCCTGCCTGTAAACGCCTCTTTTTTCCTGAATTTAGACACTATTCAGGTGTTAGCCGGAGTTAATATGTCCGGTCGCCGGCGGAAAGGGTTCGTTCCTCCACGGCGGAGGGCGGCTGCCATTCGCCGGTATGGGTCTGCGCCTGCAGATGTTCCCGCAGCGCTTCAGCATAGACCTGAATGCCCTTGCGCGAATACCGCAGATAGCCCTTCTGCCGGAGTTGATTCATCTGGAAGGTGACAATCTCCCGCGAAGTCCCGACGTACTCGGAAATGACCTGGTGGGTGAGTGGCGGGATCTTGATGGAGCCATCCTCCGTGCGGTTGCCCAGACGGTCGGCAAAACGCAACAGAGAGCGGACCACGCGCTCTGGAGTTTTATCCAGGGCGAAGCTCTGCAGCCGCTCCTCGTAATCCAAGCCGCGCTTGACCAGCATCTGCAGCAGGGCGATTCCCAGGCGAGGCTGGCGTTCGACCTGGTCTTCGATCTCCTGCCCCGTCCAAGACATCAAGGTAACGTTATCGAGCGCCACGGCGCGTTCGGAATACTGGGAGGACCCCAGCAGCGAGCTTTCGCCGAAAAAATCGTCAGTGGTGAATATATCTACAACGGTTTGCGTGCCGTTGTCGAGTGGGATAGCGACTTTGACCCGGCCCTGGACTACCAGGTGGAGGCCTTTGGAAGGCTGATGTTCGTCGAAAATGATTTGTGATTTGCGATAATCGGTGACGCCCTTACGGGGAAGATACATCAAAGCATCTTCCATTTCCCGCGATGGGCTCAACTTAGCGCCATTCGGCATGTCCGTAACTCCCCTCAAGAAGTTCGTCGCCGGCCGGAGGCCTGCCAACGACGGTGGCGGTGGCGCAGTGTGTTCTGGAACGCCCGGGCCCTCAACCGGGACCGTTCCCGGCGTGAACTGAGGCAATGACCGTCGGAATCGGTGCGACTCAACTGCTTATGCATACAGGTTACCGAAAGTTAACAATGAACGCACGGCCGCCAATAGTACTTTTAGTACTTTATTTCACAACTGGCGCAAATGCCAGCGATCCGGCGGGGCGGCAGGATAGGGACATTTCCCCCGACAGACGCTGGATTCGGACTTTCCCGCTCCCTACTGCAGGGTCACGAGCGTCCCTGCCTGCGTGGTCAATCCGCCTAAAGTAGCGGTGATCGTCTGGTCTCCGCCCGTCAGCCCGGCGGGCACCACGACGTTGAACTGAAACTCACCCGGCGCGACCAGACCTGCGAATTGCACCGTGGCGGGCAGGCCGCCGATCCGGATCGCCGGTAGCGGCGACAACGTACCGGATTGCGATTCCGAGCCCGCCGTCACCGGCGTCGAGGTCGGGCCGAATCCGTTGGCATAGATCACGATCGTCTCGCCCGGCACGGCGGGCGTAGTGAATCCGGGGTAAAGCGATGCCGGCCCGATCAGGTCTCCGTTGGCATGCGTGGCTGCGACATACGGTCCGCCATTGAAGACGAAAAACGAAAGCGATTCCGCCTGCGCCGCGACGGAAAACGCCGTGGTAGAAGCGCCTCCATTCGTCAAAACCACTTTCGCGGATGCCGGAAGCGCGTCCGGAGGAGTCAGCATATCCACTTGCGTGGGGCTGATGTAATAGATGTATGCCGGCACTCCGTTGACGGTCACGCTGACGCCATCCAGACTGGTGGGCAGTTGACCGCCTGCAAAGTCCGATCCCGCCCAGATGCGCGAGTCCCCTGCCGGCGCGAGGTCCGACCCTTTGATTTCGACCCACGTGTTCGGCGCGATCAACGGCGCGTCGCCTTCCGCATTGGCCACCAGCGTGATTGCCGGTCCAACCACCGCGCCCGACTGCGTAACGGTGACGGCCTGGCCCGCGACCGTGATGATCGCCGAACGCGCCGCGCCGGTATTGGCCGCCACCGAAATCGTGACGCTGCCCGGTCCGATGGCATTGGCCGCGCCCGAAATCGTGATCCATGACGGCAAAGCGCTCACTCCCCACGAACAATACGCCGTGGTCTGCACGTTCACGGTCTGATTGCCGCCGGACACGGAAGAACTGAGCGTCGTGGAAGATACCGAGTACGTGCAACCCGTCGCGGTGGAAGGCGTCAACACACGCACGTGGAAACCGTCGGCCACGAAAACGTTGCCGGCGGCATCCACGGCGATGCCTTGCGGAGCCGTCAACTCGGCGCTGGTGGCGGGCCCGTAATCGCCGCTGTAGCCGGATGTGCCCGTTCCCGCGATCGTCGTGATGATGCCCGTCGAAGCTGTCACCTTGCGGACGCGATAATTGAGGGTATCCGCAAAATAAATGTTGCCGGCCTGATCCACGGCCACGCCGCTAGCGGAATCGGACAATGGGAACCCGCTTCTGACCAGGTTGAGCTTCGCGTCGACAGCGGGGCCGCCGTCGCCGCCATAGCCCTGAACCCCATTCCCGGCTACTGTCGCCACGCTGCCGGTATTCGCCGAAATCCTGCGGATCCGGTAGTTCGCGCTATCGGAGATAAACACGTCGCCCGCCCCATCTACGGCGACTCCCGCCGGGGAGTTGAACGAGGCATTCACCGCCAATCCGCTATCGCCGTTGTAGCCTGGCGACCCCGTACCGCCGATGGTGTTGAAGACGCCGTTCGAGATCTCATCGATATAGCTGTCATCGGGATGGTGAGAGCTGAGGTTGGCGGCACTGCCGGGCGATTGGGTGGAGTCGGAAAGGTAAAAGTTCCCCGCGGAATCCATGGCCAGGCCGAAGGGCCCCCACATTTCCGCGTTCGCGGCCGGCACATTGGGGGTGTATCCCAACTGGCCGCTGCCCGCGTATACGGATCGCGAGCCATTGGAAAATTTCCAGATCTGATCTGCGGCCGGGTCGGCAACGTACAAGTTCCCCGCGGAATCGAAGACCATGCCGCCCACAGTGCCGAAGTTGGTGGCAAACGTGGTGATGGTGCCGTTCGCGGCCGAAACCTTGCGAATCGCGGACATGGCGTTATCGCCTATATACAGGTTGCCGGCGCTGTCCAGAGCAAGGAACCCGGTGCTGAACAACTGCGCTTGAGTTGCAGGCCCGTTGTCGCCCAGCGAGCCGTTCCCGACGATCGTGGAGATCGTTCCCATGGATACTTCGCGGATGCGGTAGTTGGTGTCGTCGGCGATATAGAGGTTGCCGGAGGAGTCCAACGCGATGGCCTCTGGCGCTCCCAGACGCGCGGCGGTTGCAGGACCTCCATCCCCCGAGAAGCCCGGGGCCGATATGGGGCTCACGGCCCCAGCGACAACGCTGATAGCTCCATTGCTGACCTTACTCACGTTGTCGCCGTTGGAAATGTAGAGGTTGCCGGAGGAGTCCACGGCCAGGCCGCCGTTCACGCTCAAACTGACAGCGGTCGCGGCGCCGGTATAGCAGTTGCCGCAGGTCGACCCGCCGGCCACGGTGGTGATGATCCCCGTGGCGGCCGTCACTTCGCGGATGCGCCGGTTAAACGAATCCGCGATGTACAGGTTTCCGGCGGCGTCCACGGCCAGGCCATCCGGTGAAGACAGCAGCGCGCCGATCGCCGGCCCTCCGTCCCCATGAAATCCCGCGGTGCCCGTGCCAGCCACGGTCGTGATCTGACCGTTCGAGACTTTTCGGATGCAGTTGAGATTGTCGTCGCTGATAAACAGATTCCCGGAGGAGTCCACGGCGAGGGCATCGGGCGAATTCAGCGCCGTGCTGAGCGCAGGGCCGTTCGCGCATGATGTGCCCGTGGCTCCATTTCCCGCAATGGTGGTGATGATTCCCTGAGAGATTTTGCGGATCGCGTAGTTGCCCGCATCGACAACGTACAGCGCGCCGGCCGAGTCGATAGCCAGGCCTTGCGGACCGTTCAGGAGGGCGCTGGCTGCAGGGCCGTTGTCGCCGCTGTAACCGCTCTCCGCGCTGCCCGCCACAATCGTCAGCAGGCCACTGGACGCATCGCGCCGCAGGACGGCATTCTGGTCGACGAAATATACGTTGCCTGCCGGATCGGCAGTCAGAAACTGGGGTGTATTCCGACCGAGGCCGATCGAAGTCCCCTGCACATTCGCGGACACGCCGGCGCCCGCAACGGTCGAAATGGTGTAGGTCTGGGCGAATGCGGCCGGCACAATGCCGAACGCCAGCGCAACGCACCCAATAATCGGCCCAACCGCTCTCCTACCCATCGCGGACTCTGAGTTTCCCGGTAGGGTAGAGTATACATCGATTCGCCGACGTGGCGCGGAGGCCCCGCAACACGGCAAAAACTGCTACGATTCCTTCACGTTGCCTGATTCCACACAGCCCGAATCAACGCACTCCGGCATTGACGACCTGCTGATTCGCTCGGCACTCGACCCGGAACTGCGGCGGCGGCTGGCCGAATCACCCGAAACTGTATTCGCCGAGTATCAACTTACCACTGAGCAGCAGGAGATTCTGCGGCATCCCGATGGCCGGATGCTGGCCCTGTTCGGCGATGTTCTCACACGCCAGCGCCATGCTCCCGCCGCGCCGCCCGGGCGCTCTGGCGATGCCGCGCCGGCTCCGGCGGCCATACCGGCCGTCACGCTGCCGGATCTGCGCCTGGCTGTGACCATCGTGCCGTGCGCCGTGGAGGAGGACGGGGTTCGGCGCCTCACCTTCGCCGCATGGGTCAATGCGGTACCCGAGGGCGCCGACCCGGCCAATCTGCCGCCGCCCGAGGGCGCCCAGCTTCCCGGGCAGCCGCTGACACCTCTGCGCGCTGTCCTGAATGTCGGCGCCCTGCAACTCGCCGATGCCAACGGACTGCCACAGATCGGAATGACGGCCTCGCTGCTGCAATCCAGCAATCTCTCCGCGCCCCTCGAAGAGGCGCGCGAGGCGCTGCCCGATGCCGCTGCTCCTGAGGCCGAAACCAGCGTTCCCGACATCTGGATCGCCGGCCTGGGTATCCAGACCGTCGCCCAGATGACACGCGAGGTGGAGCAGGCCATCCGCACCTCGCGCGAGGTGCTCTACCTGGATACGGGCGTAGCGACTGGTCCATACCTGGAAACGCTGTGCGCGCGCGCCACGTCGCTTTTCGAGGAGAGCTACGCCGAGCAGCATTCCCGCGGCGACGCGTACGACCACATGGCCCGGCGCGTCGTCGATGCCGCCGCCGACCACGCGCCGGTCACTTTCGCCATCCACGGCCATCCGCTGGTCGCGGCAAGTGCGCCCTTCCGAGTGATGGAGCTGGCGCGCGCCCGCGGGCTCCGCGTGCGCATCCTGCCCGGCATTTCGGCCATCGACACCGTGCTGGCGGATCTGCGAGTGGACCCGGTGGTGCACGGCATTCAGATGTACGAGGCCACAGACCTGCTGCTGCGCCGCCGTCCGCTGCAACCCGAGGTTCCCGCGCTGCTTTGGCAGATCGGCCCGCTCGAGACCTGTCTGCATTCCCTGCGCGTCGCGCGGCCGGAGCGCTTCCATCGCTTCATGGCGCATCTGCGGCTCTTCTATCC
>Ga0335085_10000196_pt1 | contig 188792 bp, 178 predicted proteins | sample Lox_Sample_45_FD_206712 | JGI IMG/M metagenome (GOLD analysis project Ga0335085, IMG submission 206712) | Soil microbial communities from Loxahatchee National Wildlife Refuge, Florida, United States - Lox_Sample_4.5 | ecosystem: Environmental > Terrestrial > Soil > Wetlands | place: USA... | reverse complement strand
AGGACAGAGGGAACGGGGATGATGGCGGTGTCCCCAAGCTGGTAAAGCCGGATACTGTCGAGTAGAAAACCGGGGCAAAAAAACGCTGCCGCCGCCGCATTGCCGCTATTGGTTATCGTAAAGCGCAGCACGGTCGTTTTATTGATGGCAGCCGGGGCGACAAAACGATCCGACCGGCGTACCCCCCGATGGTAGGGCAGCGTGTCGAGCCGATCCAGCGGGATGTGGCGGCTGTTTGCATTATAGACCCAGATGCTGTCCGACAGATCGGTCAGCAGATTGGTTTGTCCGAGGTCGGCGATGGGATACCGGAGGGCGAGGACAGCCGTGTCGGCCGGCGCCTGCTGCGCGAGCGTATGCAGTTGAAGTGCCAGCAGAAGGCAAAGCGGGGCGATCGAAAAGAGGAAAGGTCGGGCTGGAGAGCAGGGCCGCATGGCTTTTGGCAGCAGTTTTTTTAAAGGTAAACTAAATAATTATATTTGTGGCCATGGCAAACCGACTGAAGTCAAAGAAAGGACAGGGGCCAGCTTCGGGCAAATTGAAGCCCGAAAAGGAGCCCCGGGTTACCGCCAGGCAGATCGCTAAAGATGAACGTACCCACAAGATCACCGGGGCTGTCTTCCTTCTGCTGGCAGCCTTTTTGTTCGTTGCATTCACTTCTTATCTCTTCACCTGGAAGGAAGATCAGCATATCGTCACCACCCGCGGTTGGCATGTCCTCATGCCTTCTGCCAACGTAAAAGCGTCAAATTTACTGGGAAACCTGGGGGCGCTGGTGTCGCATTTTTTCTTTTTTGACGGCTTCGGGCTGCCGAGCTATCTGTTTTGCTCTTTCTTCTTTATCGTCGGCGTAAACCTGTTGTTCGCAAAAAAGATCTTCTCGATCTCCCGCAACCTGCGGTATGTGATCACGGGGCTCCTGTATTTCTCGGTCGCGCTGGCATTTGTCACCCGCGGCAGCGGATTTCCCTGGGGTGGAGCGGTTGGCAATATGGTGGACGACTGGCTGACGCGGTTCCTCGGATGGCTTGGGATGGCGGCACTGCTGTTTGTAGCCGGGCTGGCCTATTTTATCTGGCGGTTCAACCCGAGTTTCAAGGTTCCGAAGATGCCGGTTAAGGAGAAAGCCGGCTTAGCGGCGCCGGTGGAGACCGAGCCTGCGGGGAAAGGAACGCCGGGAGCAAAATTGTTTATCGACGAGCGGTTTAGCCAGGATAAACCGAATATCCTGAAGGAGGAAGGCGGCATCGTGGCGATCGCACCGGCGGAGAAGGAGCCGGAGATCGAGTTCACCATCACCGAACGCGAACCCGTCACCGCGGATAAACCGCCCGAGGCGCCTGAAGAGCCGGTATGGCTGGGTGACGAGGAAGAAGACTGGGATGAGGAGCCGGCCGAAGAACCGGCGCCGCCGTTGGCCGTGTCGCCGTCTTTGGACCTGGAGATCAAGCAGGGTATGCCGGCAGAACTAACGCAACCGGTCGGGTCCCTGTTACCCGAGAACTTACCGGACTATGAGCCGACGCTGGACTTGCGCGATTATAAATACCCGGTGCTCGATCTGTTGGAGGCACACGGGAGCGAGAAGATCGTACAGGATGCATCGGAACTGGAGGCGAACAAGAACCAGATCATCAATACGCTAAAAAACTACGATATTCTGATCTCCAAGATCAGCGCGACGGTCGGACCGACGGTGACCTTGTATGAGATCGTACCGGCAGCCGGGGTGCGGATCTCCCGGATAAAGAACCTCGAGGATGATATAGCGCTGAGCCTTGCGGCGCTGGGGATCCGGATCATCGCGCCGATCCCGGGAAAGGGGACCATCGGGATCGAAGTGCCGAACGTCAAAAAGACGGTGGTGAGTATGCGGACCCTGCTCGCGTCGGACAAATTTCAACACAGCAATTTCAACCTGCCGATCGCGATCGGAAAAAAGATCGACAACGAGAATTTTATCGTCGATCTGTCATCGATGCCGCATTTGCTGATGGCGGGCGCCACCGGTCAGGGGAAGTCGGTCGGTGTCAATGCCATCCTGGTATCCCTGTTGTACAAAAAGCATCCCTCGCAGCTAAAACTCGTGCTGGTAGACCCCAAAAAGGTCGAGTTGAGCATCTACCGGATGATCGAGAAACATTTTTTGGCGAAGCTGCCGGGAGAAGAAGAGCCGATCATAACCGATACAAAAAAAGTAGTCCACTCGCTAAATGCCTTGTGTATCGAAATGGACAACCGGTACGACCTGTTAAAGGAAGCGAATGCCCGGAACATAAAAGAATACAACGAGAAGTTCATCAAGCGCCGGCTGAATCCCCAGAAAGGGCATCAATATCTTCCGTTCATCGTGCTGGTCATCGACGAGTTTGCCGATCTGATCATGACGGCAGGGAAAGAGATCGAAATGCCGATCGCCCGGCTGGCGCAGCTGGCCCGCGCCGTGGGGATCCATTTGATTATCGCTACCCAACGGCCTTCGGTGAATATCATCACCGGAACGATAAAGGCCAACTTCCCGTCACGGATAGCCTTTAAGGTATCGAGCAAGATCGACTCGCGAACTATCCTCGACGCGGGCGGTGCGGATCAATTGATCGGCAAAGGCGATATGCTGATTTCTCACAACGGGGAGATCACGCGGCTGCAGTGCGCCTTCGTCGACACGCCCGAAGTGGAACGAATTACCGAATTCATCGGGCAGCAGCGAGGTTATCCCGAGGCATACAAATTGCCGGAGTATGTAGATGAAAAGGAGCTCGAAGGGAAAGACTTCGATCTCGCGGACCGGGATCCGCTTTTTGAAGAGGCGGCGCGATTGATCGTGCTGAATCAATTGGGGAGCACCTCCCTGATCCAGCGAAAAATGAAGCTGGGATACAACCGGGCCGGAAGGCTGATGGATCAGCTGGAAGCCGCGGGAGTAGTTGGGCCGGGCGCCGGAAGCAAGCCGCGGGATGTGCTGATAAAGACCGAAATGGAGCTGAACCAATATTTGAATCCCTAAGGGGATTTTAAGGATGATTTAAGGAGGGATGAGATCGTTTTACCCTAATTTTGCCGCAAATGAAAAGAATACCTATATGTTTTGCCTTGGTTTTGGGAGCGTTTGTGGCCGGGCAAGCGCAGAACACCAAGTATATCGGCAAGAATGATCCGGATGCCAAAAAGGTACTGGATGCGCTGAGTGCCAAACTGAATTCCTACAAAGCGGTACAAGCCAATTTTACATTAAAAGTAGAAGATTCAAAGGGGAAACTGCAGGGCAGCCGCAGCGGTGTCATCTATCTCAAAGGGAATAAATATCACGTGAGCGTGGTGGGGGGACAGGAGATCTATTGCGACGGGAAAGACGTCTATACCTATGACAAATCCGCCAATGAGGTGACGATCACAAAGAACGATCCTGCAACGGCGACAATTTCGCCGGACAAGGTATTCACCAATTTCTACGACAAGGATTTTCTATATAAGCTGAATGGAGAAAGCAAGATGGGGACAAAGACGGTGGAAGAGGTAGAACTGACCCCGGTGGACAAAACAAAGAGCTTCTTTAAGGTTTTATTGTATATCGATAAGGCTACCCACACGCCCGTCAGCATGAAGCTGTTTGACAAAGGGGGGAACCGGTATACCCTGGATACGAGCAAGATCAACGGGAGTGCGCCGATTTCCGATGAACAACTGGTCTATAGCAAGGCGAAATTTCCCGGCGCAGAAGAAGTCGATCTGCGAAATTAGCCTGTCTTCGCGGGTTAACCGGCGAAGTGAAGTTTGGCAAGCTAGTCCGCTTCGCCACCCCACCGAAAAGTAGAAATAGACAGCCCCGCAAGATCGAGGACCCGGTCGACGACAGTGGCGGCTGCAGCCTCGATCGTAGCCGGCCGGCTATAAAACGAAGGGGTCGCCGGACAGATGATCCCTCCGGCCAGCGTGACGGTCTCCATGTTCCGGATGTGAATCAGGTTGTAGGGGGTGTCGCGGACGACACAAATCAGTTTTCTTCTTTCCTTAAGGACGACATCCGCGGCCCGGGTAATGAGGTCGGAGGAAACGCCCTGGGCAATACGGCCAAGCGTGCCCATCGAGCAGGGAACGATGATCATGGTATCATACCGGCCGGAGCCGGATGCAAAAGGAGCCCGAAAGTCCTGCTGGCCGTACGCCGGAAACGGATATGCCTTGTATGAGTCGTCCCCGAGCTCGGTTTGCCAGACCTCCCTGGCGTTTGCCGTCATGACGATGGCGAGGGAATCCCATTGTTGCCGCAGGGTAGTCAGTTTATCGAGCAGGAGCCGTGCATAGATCGAACCGCTGGCCCCGGTGACGGCGACGACAATTTTGTGCATGTGAATACGTTAAAAATGAATATGCCATTGCGAAAATACGTTTTAACGACCGTTTGGGGCGCGGGTATCCTTGCGGTGGTTTGGTTGCTGGGCGGCGCCGCACCCCGGCCGGCCGCCGGGAGGCCGGTCCCTCCGTCAGCCGCTCCGTTATCGGACGCGGTTTCCTGGATGACGGTCGATCAGGCCGCAGATAAACTGCAGCACGAGCAGCGGCCGGTATTAATCGATCTCTATACGACCTGGTGCGGGTGGTGCAAGGAAATGGACAAAAAGACATATTCCAGCAAGAAAGTGGCCGCCTACCTGGGGGAGAAGTTCTACACGGTGAAAGTGGATGCGGAGACCCACGCAACGATCACCTGGCAGGGACGAAACTATTCATACAATCCACAATACCGGTCAAACGAGTTTGCCTTATACCTGACGCATGGCCGCCTGGAGTTTCCCACGACGATCATCATCCCTCCCGGGGACGCTCCGCAGGCTATTCCGGGGTTCCTGGAGCCAAAGGATCTCGAATTGCTGGTAAAATATTTTGGCGACGGTGCGTATAAGACGCAGGGATTTGACGTGTATCAAAAGCGTTTTAAGGCCACCTGGTAAACGGCGCATAAATCGATTTAGCCGCAAAAGCCAGGGGAAGTACCTCTACCGGATTATGTGTATTTCTTACACTTGATCTGAATCAACATTATGGTAAGTGGGTAAAAAAAACTCTTCTTTAATTTCGCTGTTTCAGTCCGGAGGCTCTATCTTTGTTTTTTCATAGGATAAGGTTTAATGGTTAATGGTATTTGATTAGTGCGCCCCGCGTAAGCGGGGCCTTTTTTATGCGCCAAAGTTTTTGTGCGCCAAAAGTACCTAACGAAAATAAACCCGCGCGAAGCGCGGGTTGGTGCAAAATCGTTTTTATATCGTTTTTATATGGGCGTTATTCAGGCCTCCGCCATATCCGGAATAGCCTGCACCTTGTACTCTCCCGCGTCCAGCTTTTTCTTTGTGGCCCTGAACGCCTCCAGGGTCCGCTCGATATCCTCATCGTTATGCACCGCGGTCGGTACGAGGCGATAGATGATATGTCCTTTTGGAATGACCGGATATACGACAATGGAGCAAAAAATGTTATGGTTTTCGCGTAAGTCCATAACCATGGCCGTTGCCTCGGGTACATCCCCCTTCATATAGACCGGCGTGACCGGCGAGTTGGTCTTGCCGATGTCGAAACCGCTGTCGAGAAGACCCTTTTGAAGCTTGTTGACCACATTCCACAGCTTCTTGCGGAGCTCGGGTTGAGTGCGAAGCAGCTCGAGCCGCTTGAGGTTGCCGATGGTTACCGGCATGGGCAGGCTTTTCGCAAAGATCTGGGAACGGGTATTGTACCGGATATAATCGATGATGGCACGGTCACCGGCCATAAAAGCGCCGATCGAGGCCATCGATTTGGCAAACGTGGAGAAGTAAAGGTCGATCTGGTCCTGGACCCCTTGTTCCTCACCCGCCCCCGCGCCCGTCTTGCCAAGGGTACCAAATCCATGGGCATCGTCGACAAGAAAGCGGAAATCATAACTTTTTTTGAGCTCCACGATCTCCCGCAGCTTTCCCTGATCGCCGGCCATGCCGAATACCCCTTCGCTGATAACGAGGATACCGCCGCCATTCTGTTTGTCGATAAGGGCGGTGGCCCGCTGGAGCTGCTTTTCGCAGTCTTCTATATCATTGTGTTTGAAGACGTACCGGTGGCCGGGATGCAGCCGCAGCCCGTCGATGATACACGCATGACTTTCGCCGTCGTAAACAATGACGTCATGGCGCCCGCAAATGGCGTCAATGGCACTCATAATCCCCTGATATCCATAGTTAAACAAGGTGGCGTCCTCTTTCCCTTCAAATGCCGCCAGTTCGCGTTCGAGCTGCTCGTGGTAGTTGCTGTTCCCACTCATCATGCGGGCGCCCATGGGGGCGGCCATTCCAAAACGCGCCGCGGCTTCCGAATCCACCTTGCGGATCTCGGGATGATTGGCGAGACCCAGGTAGTTATTGAGGCTCCAGACAATTTTCTCTTTTCCCCTGAAGATCATTCGGCTGCCAATCTCTCCCTCCAATTTTGGAAATGCAAAATAACCGTGTGCTCTTTCCCTGTGCTGACCGATAGGGCCGTTGTGTTTGACTAATTTCTCAAAGATGTCTGCCATTGTTATGAAATTATTATAGTTGACACTGCCGCAAAAATAACGCATTTGACGATGCGGGCAAGTGGGTTGTCTCGCTTCCGCGTGTCATTTCACCCGTCATCCGGTCGTTCACCGGCCGAAACCGGTGGATGCGATCTCCCACCCCTTGCTAAAAAACTAGGAATTCCCGGCTATTTTGCGGAAATTTGCAGTTGGTAATCCAAAAGGATTTTCCGAATTCGAAAACCAGGGGGCAACCACTATGGGTTACCTTTTGTTCTATAAGTATTAAATAAAAATTAGCAGGGATGATTACTGTATCGACCAACGCAAAGAACTATATCAGTAAGCTGATAGCAGACCAGGGGGCCGACCCGGCCACTTTTGTCCGCGTGGGGGTAAAAAGCGGGGGCTGTTCCGGACTGGAATACAAGCTGGATTTTGACACGGTTGAAAAAGAGGGCGACCAGGTCTTTGAGGACAAGGGGGTCAAGGTGGTGGTGGATATGAAAAGCCTGCTTTACCTCTACGGAACCGAACTGGATTACTCGGGCGGGTTGAATGGTAAGGGATTGACATTCAACAATCCAAACGCAGCGCGGACGTGCAGTTGCGGGGAAAGCTTTTCCGTTTAGCGGAAGTCCGATTGATTAAACTGAGTTATCTTCGCGCAATATGGCCAACGAGAATGATATAATTGACAATATAGCCAATAAGGAGTACGAATTTGGTTTTGTGACCGATATCGAAATGGATGTTATCCCGGCCGGTCTGAATGAAGACACCATTCGCTATATCTCCGAAAAAAAGAAGGAACCGGATTGGTTGCTGGACTGGCGATTAAAGGGTCTCCAGGCCTTCGGCCGGTTAAAGCTGCCGGAATGGCAGAATTTTGACCTGCCGGCGATCGATTTTCAAAAGATCTCTTACTACGCTGCGCCAAAGAGTAAGAAAAAGTACGACAGCCTGGATCAGGTCGATCCGGAACTGCTCGCGACGTTTGAAAAACTCGGGATACCCCTGTCGGAGCAGAAGGCGCTGGCCGGGGTGGCCGTCGATGTGGTATTCGACAGTGTCTCCGTCAAGACGACCTATAAGGAAAAGCTGAAGGAACTGGGGATCATCTTTTGCTCCTTCGGCGAGGCGGTGCAGGAGCATCCTGAGCTCATAAGGAAATATGTGGGTTCGGTGGTGCCTTATTCCGACAATATTTTCGCGGCACTGAATGCGGCCGCTTTTTCCGACGGCTCCTTCGTCTACATCCCGAAAGGTGTGCGCTGCCCGATGGAGTTATCCACCTATTTCCGGATCAACACCGAGAATACGGGGCAATTCGAACGCACCCTGATCATCGCCGATGAAGGGAGCTATGTCAGCTACCTGGAAGGGTGTACCGCGCCCATGCGGGACGAGAACCAGTTGCACGCCGCCGTGGTCGAACTGATCGCGCTGGAGAACGCCGAAATAAAATACTCCACGGTTCAGAACTGGTATCCCGGTGATAAGGACGGGAAAGGAGGTATCTACAATTTTGTGACGAAGCGGGGTATCTGCAAGGGCGCGCATGCAAAGATCTCGTGGACGCAGGTGGAGACCGGATCCGCGATCACCTGGAAATATCCGAGCGTGATCCTGCAAGGCGATCATTCCACCGGCGAGTTCTACTCGGTTGCCGTCACCCGGAACAAGCAAATAGCCGATACCGGGACGAAGATGCATCATATCGGCCGCAACACGCGGAGCCGGATCATTTCGAAAGGCATTTCAGCCGGACAGGGCCAAAACAGTTACCGCGGCCTCGTCCAGATCGGCCCCAGGGCCGATCAAGCGCGCAATTTCACGCAATGCGATTCGCTGCTGATCGGCGACCGCTGCGGTGCGCACACTTTCCCCTATATCGAATCGAAGAACAACTCGGCGACCGTGGAGCACGAAGCGACCACGTCAAAGATCGGCGAAGACCAGATCTTTTATCTCAACCAGCGGGGTATCGACCCGGAGAAGGCGGTAGCCTTGATCATCAACGGCTATGCGCGGGACGTGCTGAACCAGCTTCCCATGGAATTCGCGGTCGAAGCGCAAAAATTATTGTCCATCACGCTGGAAGGGAGCGTCGGGTAGAGCCCGAAGGAGCCGTGGTTGGAAAAAACAGGAAGCTAAGGTTAAACACAACAATAAAAATGCTGATCATTAGAAATTTACACGCGGAAGTTGAAGGCAAGCAAATTTTGAATGGGATCGATCTCACGGTCAATGCCGGTGAAGTACACGCGATCATGGGGCCGAATGGTTCGGGCAAGAGCTCGCTGGCCGCGGTATTGGCGGGAAGAGAAGGCTACCAGGTGACGGAAGGAGAAGTGACGTTTGAAGGTAAGAACCTCCTGGAGATGGCGCCGGAAATTCGCGCAAGAGAGGGGGTATTTCTGGCATTCCAATACCCGATCGAGATACCGGGGGTATCAAATATCAATTTCTTAAAAACGGCACTGGCCGAGATCCGGACGTATAAGGGATTGCCGGCCCTGGACGCAAAGGAGTTTCTGCAACTGTCGCGGGAAAAGCAAAAGCTCGTGGAATTCGATGCGAAACTGGTGAACCGCTCGTTGAACGAGGGATTCTCCGGCGGCGAAAAGAAGCGGAACGAGATCTTTCAGCTGGCGATGCTGGAGCCGTCACTTGCGATACTGGACGAAACGGATTCGGGATTGGACATCGATGCCCTTCGGATCGTCGCAAAAGGCGTTAACAAACTGCGGTCGCCGAAAAAAGCGTTTATCATTATCACCCACTATCAGCGATTGCTGGAATATATCGTTCCGGACGTGGTGCACGTGTTGTACAATGGCCGGATCGTCAAATCGGGAACAAAGGATCTGGCCATCGAGCTGGAGGAAAAAGGATATGACTGGCTCAAGGAAGAATCCCGCGAAAAGGAAGCAAGCACTATTTGATCAATCAACCATGAGTACGATGCACGAACAGGCGGCGATACCTCTTTTCGAGGAGATCGTCAATGGATATCATAAACGGCTGGCTTCAGAAGCCCCGCCGGAAAGCAGCGATCTGCGCCGCGCCCGGCAGTCGGCTTTTGACAAGTTCCGGTTGATCGGTTTTCCCACCATCCGACAGGAGGATTGGAAGTATACGAATCTCTCCCGTTTTTTGAAAGAAGAGTATGCCATCGACGCGCACCCCGGCGGCGCCTCGACAGCTGTCAACACGCCCTCTCCAAAATCTCCCGGGGCCCTCATCCCCGGTCTCGACGCTTACCGGATCGTGCTGGTCAACGGCGTATGGGATGGAAAAGTATCGGGCGGTCCGCTGCCAAGCGGGTTGGAGCTGATGCGCATGCAGGACGCATTGACCGATCCGACCCTGGCAGAATATGTCGAAAATGGAAAGTGGGGGAATCTGGCCTTCCCAAACCTGAATACGGCGTTGTTTACGGATGGATTGCTGATCCGGGTAACCGGTACGGTAGACCGGCCGCTGCATGTGGCACACTATTACGGTGCGGAAAAGAACGTGCTGATCCAACCGCGCAACCTCTGGATGGTTGGCGCGAATGCCGGAGTGACAGTGATCGAGACGATCCATTCGGCTTCGGGTGAAGGCCGCATTTGGGTGAACAGCCTGACGGAAGTCATCGCGCGGCGGGATGCGCGGGTAGATCACCTGCTGATACAAGCGGCGGAGGCGGGGATCCGGCTGGTCAACCATACCACCGTCCGGCAAAAACGACAGAGCTTGTACAACAACTATACATTCACCTTCCCGGGCGCCGAGCTGGTCCGGAATGACCTGCAGCTGCGGCTGGAGGAGGACCATACCGAGACGCATCTGTATGGATTGTATCTGGCGTCGGGGCAGCAGGTGGTGGACAATCACACCCTCGTGGATCATCAGCAGCCGAATTGTTTTAGCAATGAGTTGTACAAAGGGGTCTTGCTGGAGCGCTCGACCGGGGTGTTCAACGGGAAAGTGTACGTACACCAGGATGCACAAAAGACAAATGCGTTTCAGCAGAACAACAATCTCGTGATCGGCAAACAGGCCACGATCGATTCCAAACCGGAGCTGGAGATATTTGCCGACGATGTGAAGTGCAGTCACGGTTCGACCGTCGGGCAATTTAGCGAAGATGCGCTCTTCTATCTCCGGGCGCGGGGGATCGGGGAGGAAGCGGCCAAGGCGATGCTGATCGCCGCATTTGCATTCGATGTGACGGAAAAGGTAAAAGTAAAGGCCATTCAACATTATATAAATGACCTGATTAATCATCATATTCCGGCAAATCATGGATAACGACGTGATGACAAAGGTTGGGCGGCGGCTGGATATCACTGAGCTCAGGAAGGATTTTCCGATCCTCGGGCGGACGGTCTTTGGGCACCCGCTGGTCTACCTGGATAATGCCGCGACCACGCAAAAGCCGTTGGCGGTACTGGATGCGATGGATGAATATTACCGGACGATCAACGCGAACGTCCATCGCGGAGTGCATTTTCTGAGCCAGCAGGCGACGGAGGCCTGTGAGGCGGTCCGGGCATTGGTCGCGGAATTTCTCCATACAAGGCATGTGCATGAAGTGATCTTTACCCGCGGTACCACGGAAAGCATCAACCTGGTGGCTTCGTCCTTTGGAAAACGATTTCTCCAGGCCGGCGAAAGCATCCTGGTGTCGGGGATGGAGCACCACTCCAATATTGTTCCATGGCAGATGGTCTGTGAAGAACGCGGCGCACGGCTGCAGGTCATCCCGATCGACGAGAATGGGGAACTGGTGCTGGACGGGTTGGACCGGATGCTGGCGGATGGGGTGAAACTCGTGGCGGTGAATTATGTCTCCAACGCGCTGGGCAGCATCAACCCCGTGCGGGACATCATCGCGGCCGCACACCGGCAGGGGATACCCGTATTGCTCGACGCCGCGCAGGCGGTGCAGCACCTCGAAGTGGATGTGCAGGAGCTGGATGTGGATTTTCTCGCCTTTTCCAGTCATAAGATCTACGGACCGACCGGGATCGGGGTGCTGTATGGAAAAGAAGAATGGTTGAATCAATTACCGCCCTACCAGGGGGGCGGCGAAATGATAAAGACGGTAACATTTGAAAAGACGACATACAACGACCTCCCCTTCAAGTTCGAAGCCGGCACGCCGGATATGGCGGGGATGATCGGGCTTGGCGCGGCGATCCGGTATGTGCAGGAGTTAGGGTTGAACAATATCCTGGAATCGGAACATGAGGTGATGGAATATGCGCTGGCGGTGTTGCGGGAGATTGAAGGATTCCGGCTGATCGGCGGTATGGATGCGCGGCACCGGGCGGGCGTGATCTCATTCCTCGTCGGCGATATTCATCCGTTCGATCTGGGCGAAGTGCTCGACAAACAGGGGATTGCCGTGCGGACAGGTCATCACTGCGCACAACCGATCATGGACCGGTATTGCATTCCGGGAACGGTGCGGGCTTCGCTGGCGGTATACAATAACCGGGAGGAGTTGGATAGATTGGTCGCCGGCATAAAAAAGGCCGCAAAGTTATTAGGATGACCATCAACGAGCAACAAGACGAATACATCGCCGACTTCGAGTTCCTCGAAAATTGGGAGCAACGGTATGAGTACATTATCGACATCGGAAAGAAGCTGGCTCCCATGGACGAGAAGTATAAAACGGAAGAAAACATCATCAAGGGATGTCAGTCAACCGTCTGGTTGCATGGCGATTTAAGGAACGGCCGGGTCTTCTTCGCCGCCGACAGCAACACGCAGATCATAAAGGGTGTCGTCGCCATGTTCGTTGGTGTATTCTCCGGGCACACGCCGGCCGAGATACTGGATGCCGATGTTTATTTTGTTGAAAAGACAGGCTTGCAGAGCTTTCTAACGTCGAACCGGTCGAACGGCCTTGTGGCGATGCTAAAGCAAATAAAATTATACGCCGTCGCCTTCCAGGCTAAATCTCTCCAGCAATGAGCGGGACGAATGACCATATCGATGGCGGCGCTTCGCCGGGGCCGCAAGGACCGGCAAACGGTGCGACAATCCGCGACCTGATCGAATCGGCGCTTCGTACGGTGTTCGACCCGGAGATCCCGGTCAATATCTACGACCTCGGTCTGGTCTATGAGATCAAAGTGGGTGACAACGGGAATGTAAAGATCACGATGACCCTCACCGCCCCGGCATGCCCGGCCGCCGGTGACATCGTGAATGACGTGCAGATGAAAGTGGAGGAGATCCCCGGAGTGATGGATTGCCACGTGCAGCTTACTTTCGATCCGCCGTGGAGCAAGGAGATGATGACGGAGGAGGCGAAGTTGGAGTTGGGGTTTCTGTAGGGGTTCATTTGTTCAACAAGATCATTACGGTCCCGTCTGCCTGGTTGGTAACGGCGATATCGTTCTTCCCATCATTGTTCAGGTCACGGATGCAGATGCCGTCGGGGTGATTACCGGCCTGGATGGTCCTGGAACCGGAGATCCCGGTCTTATTCATTAAGAAGATAGTCAGGGAGTTTTCATTGTAGTTCGTAACCGCCACGTCGTTGATCCCGTCACCGTTGAGGTCGCCGATGGCTATACGGCTCGGGCTTTTACCCGTGGGGAACGGGGAGCCCTTTAACGGCCGGAAGCGACCCGTACCGTCTCCGAGCAGAATATAGAGACCGTCCCGGCCCTTGCTTTCTGAAGTTATCGTTGGAGCATCGGCAATCGCCAGATCCGCGTGGCCGTCACCGTTGAGATCACCGATCGCGACGGCAAAGGGAGCATCGCCGCAGGGAAACGGTGAGCCGGGGGCCTCCGTGAACGATCCGCCGCCCTGACCCAGCAGCACGGTGCTGTTATTACTTTCGAGATTGGTGGTGATCGGATCCGGCTTGCCATCCGAATTGACATCCGCTGTTCTTAGCCGCTGGTAGGGCCTTATGCCTACAGCGTAGAAAGTCTGGTGGCCGAAATGCAGGCTGCTGTCGCCGAAGATGATCGATATCTTGTTCTCTCCCCAGTCATCGGTTGCCATATCGAGATGACCATCGCCGTTAAAATCGGCGACGGCGATGCCATGGGTGTGGGGCCTTGCGTAGACTTTATATGGAGAATTCGGCGCCTGAGCGAACTGGCCTCTTCCATTGCCAAGGAGAACGGTCAATTCCGCAACCTCCGTATTGGCGATGGCGAGGTCGGGGAAGCCGTCGTGGTTGAAATCGGCGGATTCAATGCTGTTTGGGCTTTTACCGACACGGATGGTCCCGGAGATAACTGACTGATCACCGGTGCTGCTGGCCAGATCGGTGCAGGCCAGAACCGTAAGCATGACAGCACCGATAGCGCAGGTCAGAAGCTGATGCATATTTTTAATGGGGATACCCGTAAGGTACGATAAAGAAAGGATTTATCTTTAAGGATGCGAATGTCATGGGTGATCTTGTCTGTCCTTTCGGGTGCAACGGCGAGTGCGCAGGAACTGCCGCAGCAGGCCGAGGTCCTGCGCGCCATGCGGCTGGCCAACGAGTATTTTATGCGAAAGTGGCCCGATCCGGGAGCGGAGATCATAGACGACCGGCGGTCGCAGCCCAGTCATGTCTGGAACCGTGCGGTCTACTATGAGGGATTGATGGCATTGTATTCGATCGATCCGGACAAGAAATACTACGATTATGCGGTAGAGTGGGGGAAGAAGCATCAATGGACGCTCCTGAACGACATGAAAAACCAACTTGCCGATGACCAGTGTGCCGGGCAGACCTGGATCGATCTATATGCCATCGACGGACGATCGGAACGCATAGCAAATGTCAAAAAGAGCCTCGACCGGATGGTCCGTCGCGATCGCATCGATGACTGGTACTGGATAGATGCCTTGCAAATGGCAATGCCGGTATTTACACGCCTCGGGGTCATAGAAAAAGATACCTCCTATTTCCGCAAGATGTATGAACTCTATCATCATACCAAGACGATCGCGGGAGGGCATGGGCTTTATTCGGCAACCGAACATCTGTGGTGGCGGGACAGCAACTATATACCGCCCTATAAGGAACCGAACGGTCAGGACTGCTTCTGGTCGCGTGGCAACGGCTGGGTGCTGGCAGCCCTGGTCCGGGTCTTATCCTGGCTGCCCGTCAACGATCCGCACCGGTCCGAATACCGGCAAAATTACCTCGATATGGTGGACGCCCTCGTGCGGGTGCAGCGGCCGGACGGATTCTGGAATGTCAGCCTGCATGACCCGACGCATTTCGGCGGAAAGGAACTGACGGGGACAGCGCTTTTCACCTATGGGATCGCCTGGGGAATCCGGCAAGGATACCTTGACAAGAAAAATTATTTGCCAATCGTCGAGCGGGCCTGGAATGGGATGGTCCGCGAGACCCTGCATCCCGCAAAAGCGCCGCCGGACCCCGAACGGGGAATGCTGGGCTATGTTCAGGGAACCGCGGAAAAACCTGCAGACGGCCAGCCGCTTGGCTATGACAAGCAACCGAATGTCGAAGACTTCGGTTTGGGTTGCTTTCTATTGGCAGGCAGCGAAGTCTACCAGATCGCCACCGTGGCTCCCGCCAACATGGTCGAATCAAAAGTGCCGCCGTACACGGAGCCGCGACTGGCCTTGACAACAAAGACAGCCTGGGAGCAGTCCCAGCGCGCGGAAATCTACGCGCTGATGGCGAAAAACGTTTACGGTCGAATGCCGGGAACAGAAAACGTCGTGGTCGCCAGACGAGCCGGCGCAGCAGATACCACCGCCCTTGACGGGCTCGCCATCAAAAAACCGATCACTCTTCAATTCCTTCCCGATGACACCGCAACCCAGCTACACTTAGACCTCTATTTGCCAAAAGGCCGCGCCAAAGCCCCCGTTTTCCTCGGCTATAGTTTCACCCCCAACGACATCACCGCCCACTCCACCCAGTGGCCGCTAAAGGAGATCATAAAGCGCGGTTATGCCGTCGCGGTAGCCTGGTACGAAGAGATCGAACCCGACCGCCTCAACGGCTGGCAGACGGGGATACGGACAAAACTGGCGGGGCTCCTTCACATCGAGCCCTACGAATGGGGCGCGATCGGCGCCTGGGCCTGGGGCCTCGCAAGGATGGCCGATGCGCTGAAAGAAGAGCCGGATATCGACGCCAACCGGATCATCGTCATCGGCCACAGCCGCTTGGGCAAAACAGCGCTGTGGGCGGCCGCAAACAACCCGGACTTCGCCATGGCGATCAGCAACGAGTCGGGTGAAGGCGGCGCCGCCATGGGCAAACGCGACTACGGTGAGACCATCGCAATCATCAATAACTATTTCCCCTGGTGGTTCGCCCCGGCCTACAAACAATGGGGATCGAACCCCGCCGCCATGCCCTTCGATCAGTATATGCTGCTGAGCCTGATCGCACCACGACCCCTCTACGTCGCCAGCGCAGTGGGCGACCAATGGTCAGATCCGAAAGGAGAATTCCTCAGCGCAAAATTGGCCGGGCAGGTATATGCGCTGTATGGCGAAAACGGGGTCGGCGTGGATACGATGCCGGACCTTCAACATCCCGTCGGCGACTACATCCGCTACCATATCCGCACCGGCAAGCACGACGTCACCTGGTACGACTGGCAGCAGTATCTCGATTTTGCGGACCGGAAGCTGGGCACAGCCGGCCCCGGGCGGCCGGCCGCAAAATGAGCCGGATATTCCTGATTTTCACCTAAATTGGCCGATATTGGGATCAAATAACCATCCGAAATACCGCACATGCCAGGCAAAAAATACATCTTCCCGTTCATCCTCGTCTGCACGCTCTTTTTTCTTTGGGCTTTCCTGCACAATATCAACGGGATATTGATCCCGCATCTAAAGAAAGTTTGCCAGCTGAGCGATACGCAATCGTCGTTTATCGACATTGCCGTGTATCTGGGCTATTTTTTTGTAGCCATTCCCGCGGGGTTGTTCCTTCACCGGTTCGGGTATAAAAAAGGGATCTTGTGCGGCCTGTTTCTTTTTGCCGCGGGAGCGCTCCTGTTCCTGCCGGCGGCGGACTCCCGGAATTATTCTTTTTTTCTCATCGCGCTGTTTGTAGCCGCGAGCGGGGCGACATTCCTGGAGACAGCAGCCAATCCCTACGCGGCCAATATGGGCTCGCCTGCGAACCCCGAACAACAGCTGAACCTTGCGCAGTCGTTCAACGGCCTCGGAGCGGCGGTTGCGCCGTCTATCGGAGGTATCTTCATCTTGTCCGGTGTCGAACACAGCAAGGCGGAGATCGATTCGATGAGAGCAGGAGGGCAGCTGAATGCCTATTTGCAGCAGGAAGCCAATTCGGTCAAGCCGGTCTATCTGGTGATCGCGGCCGCGCTGATCCTTGTTGCGATTGCCTTCATTTTCACCAGGCTTCCGGCGATACAACAGACCGAAGGGGCACATGGAACGGAGTTTTCCCTGGGGGTGCTAAGACTGCCGCACGTACGATGGGCGGTTGTCGCCGAGTTTTTTTACGTGGGTGCGCAGGTTGGGGTGACGAGTTTTCTGGTGAGACTTTCGCGATATACCGCAAATATTGGTGAAAAGGAGGCTGCCGGACTGCTGAGTCTGGCCGGCCTGGGATTTATGGTCGGGCGATTTCTGGGTACTTTCCTGATGCGCTATGTCCAGCCGGCAAAATTGCTTTCACTGTATGCGATAATCAATATCGGATTGCTGCTGATCGTGTTGACGACGCATGGCCGGGTTGCGGTATACGCCCTGGTTGCGGTGCCTTTCTTCCTCTCGATCATGTTCCCGACGATTTTCGCATTGGGAATAAAGGATTTGGGGGAGGAGACAAAGCTGGCCTCTTCGCTGCTGGTCATGGCAATCATTGGCGGCGCATTTACACCCTACATAATGGGGCAGATCTCGGACCATACGGGCGGCAACATCCAGATCGCTTACGTCATGCCGGTGGTGAGCATGCTGTTCATCCTTTGGTTTGGCCTTCGGGGTCATCGCATAAAAAACCCCCAACCCGCCGTAGCATGAGGTACTGTCTGGCACTCGACCTTCATAAGGATGCCGCAATGATCGCGGAGTATGAGGCCTGGCACCGCGACGTCTGGCCGGCGATTAAAAAAAGCATCCTTGACAGCGGGATCGAAAGCATGGAAATTTACCGGCTGGAGGAGCGGTTGTTTATGATCGTGGAGACGGACGCGGCTTTCAGCTTCGAAAAAAAGGCGTCGATGGATTCAGCCAATCAAGAAGTGCAGCGTTGGGAGGAACTGATGTGGAAGTACCAGGTGGCGATCCCGGGCGGAAAACCGGGAGAAAAGTGGCGGCTGATGGATCGGATTTTTGAATTGAGACAATCGTAGTATATGTTCGACTTGACAGGAAAACAGGCAATGGTCACCGGCGGCGGCAGCGGGATCGGCCGTGCCGTGTCACTGCTTCTCGCAAAACAAGGCGCGACGGTGACCATTGCGGATATCAACGAAGACCAGGCGCACGCGGTTGCGGAAGAGATCGGGAACGCCGGCGGGAAGGCGACCGCCGGGCAGGCGGATGTTTCGAATCAACAGGAGGTGACAGCGTTATTCGGAACCCTGCCGCGACTGGACATCCTGGTGAACAGCGCGGGCGTTTCACATATCGGGACGGTGGAATCGACGTCGGAGGCGGACTTCGACCGGCTATACCACGTCAACGTAAAAGGCGTATACAATTGTCTTCACGCGGCGGTCCCGCTCATGAAAAAAGGCAAGGGCGGTGTGATCCTGAATATGTGCTCGATAGCCGCTACCATCGGGATCCCGGACCGGTTTGCGTATTCGATGACAAAGGGCGCGGTTTATTCCATGACGCTGTCCGTGGCAAAAGACTATCTGAACGACAAGATCCGGTGCAATTGTATCTCGCCCGCCCGGGTCCATACGCCTTTCGTGGACGGATTCCTGCAAAAAAACTATCCCGGAAGAGTAAAGGAGATGTTCGACAAACTATCAAAAACACAGCCGATCGGCCGGATGGCGAAACCCGAAGAAATTGCGGCACTCGTGCTCTATCTCGTCAGCGATGAGGCGTCTTTTATCACCGGTTGTGACTATCCCATCGACGGAGGATTTACAAAATTGAACAACTAATCCAATATGAAGCTAATCAGGCATGGAGAATTGGATCGGGAAAAACCGGGGGTCGTCCTTGACGATCGGTATTTTGATGCAACGGGGTTTGGCGAAGACTACAATGAAGATTTTTTCGATTCCGGCGGGCTGGCCAGGCTGAAGGCATTCGTCGAGGCGAACCGGGCATCGCTAAAGGCATTGCCGGAAGGAGTTCGGCTGGGACCGCCGATCGCGCGGCCGTCAAAGATCGTTTGTATCGGGCTCAACTACCAGGACCATGCGCGGGAAACGGGCGCCACGCCGCCGCCGGAGCCGGTGATCTTTTTGAAGTCAACCACGGCGTTGTCCGGGCCGAATGACGATATCGTCATCCCGAGGAATTCCGTAAAGACGGATTGGGAGGTGGAGCTGGCCGTGGTGATCGGAAAACGGGCCAGCTATGTCACGGAAGCGGAAGCACTGCGATATGTGGCGGGATACTGCCTGCACAATGACGTGTCGGAACGGGAGTTTCAAATCGAGCGAAGCGGTACCTGGGATAAGGGCAAAGGCTGTGATACATTCGCGCCGATGGGACCATGGCTGGCGACACCCGATGAAATGGGAAATATCCACAGCCTGCGGCTATGGCTGACCGTAAATGGCCGGACGATGCAGAACGGGAATACGGCAAACCTGATCTTTAATATACCGTATCTGATTGCCTATACCAGTCAGTTCATGACCTTGTTACCCGGGGATGTGATCTCCACCGGCACCCCGGCGGGGGTAGGGTTGGGGATGAAACCCAACGTATATTTGAAGCCGGGCGATGTCGTCGAACTGGGGATCGACCGGTTGGGTACGGCGCGCCAAAATCTAAAAGCGTATGGGAGCGTCTAGCAGCCTGGGGGCATCTCCGCTTCGGATCGATGCGCACCAGCATTTTTGGAAGTACGATCCGGTCAAACACGGCTGGATCAACGATGAAATGTGGGTAATCCGGCGGGACTATTCACCGGCCGATCTGTTGCCGCTGTTAAAGTCCGCCGGCATGGACGGCTGTGTGACCGTTCAGGTTAACCAGGAAGAAGAGGAAAACGCCGGGCTGCTGGACCTGGCGGCAAAAAATGACTTCATAAAAGCAGTGATCGGCTGGGTCGATCTGCAGCATCCGGACGTCGAAGCGCGGCTGGAGTGGTACCGGAACAGCCCTAAACTAAAAGGATTCCGCCATATCCTGCAGGGTGAGCGGGACCGGGCCTTGATGTTGAAGCCGGCCTTTAAGCGCGGGATCGCCTTATTAAATAAATTCGGCTATACCTACGATATCCTGATCTTTCCGGATCAGCTGGGCTACACGCGGGAATTCGTAGCGGCGTTCCCGGACCAACCGTTTATCATCGATCATATCGCCAAGCCGCATATCAAGGATCGGCTAATTACCGAGGAATGGAAAGAAGCGATCCGGGCAGTCGCCCGATGTCCAAACGTCTACTGCAAAATATCGGGCATGGTGACGGAAGCGGATTGGAAACACTGGAAGCCGGAGCATTTTAAACCATACCTGGATACGGTGGTGGAGGCATTTGGAACGAACCGGGTCGTCTTCGGATCCGACTGGCCGGTTTGCCTTGTGGCGGCCGCCTACGAGCAGGTGGTGGCGATCGTGGAGGACTACTTCGCGGCGTTCTCGGCGGATGAAAGATCGGCCCTGTTTGGCGCCAACGCGGCCAGGTTCTATCATTTGTAATGCACAATTCATATGGATCTACAACTACGGGAGAAAGTGATCATTGTTTCGGGTGGCGCAAAAGGGATCGGCGAAGGCATCGTTCGGGTCCTCGCAAAAGAGGGGGCGATCCCCTTCATCATCGGGCGGAACGAGGAAGACAACCGGAAGACGGTGGCGTCGGTGGAGGCGGACGGCGGTAAAGCCTTGCAGGTAGTGGCCGAGCTGACGGAGCCGGAGGCGTGTTCGGCGGCAGTGAAGGCGGTGCTGGACCGGTGCGGAAGGATCGACGGCCTGGTCAACAATGCCGGGGTGAATGACGGGGTGGGGTTGGAGAAGGGCAGCTATGACGCGTTCATGGCCTCGCTGCACCGGAACCTGGTCCATTACTATTTGCTGGCACATCACGCGTTACCCGCGCTGCGAAAAACCCGCGGTGCCATTGTGAACATCGGCTCCAAAACAGCGGAGACCGGGCAGGGCGGAACGTCGGCCTATGCGGCAGCGAACGGCGGCCGAAATGCGCTGACCCGCGAGTGGGCGGTCGAATTGTTAAAGTATGGGATCCGGGTGAATGCCATTATCGTGGCGGAGTGTTGGACACCGCTCTATGAAAAATGGATCAATACGCTTCCGGATCCGAAAGGGAAGCTGGAAGAGATCGTAAAGAAAATCCCGCTGGAACACCGGATGACGACATCGGAAGAGATCGCAAATATGGCGGCATTCCTGCTGTCGGAACGGTCCAGCCATACCACCGGACAACTGATCCATGTGGACGGGGGTTACGTGCATTTGGATCGGGCCCTGGCGAATGCGTGAAATATATGAAGGCATTAGTTTGCATAAAGCCCGGGGTTTTGGAATACCGGGATATGGATGCGCCGATAGCCCGGCCGGGACAATCGATCATAAGGATCCGGCGGATCGGGATCTGCGGGACCGACCTGTACGCCTTTGAAGGGACGCAACCGTATTTTGATTATCCACGCATCCTGGGTCATGAGCTGGCGGGAGACCTGGTGGACCTCGATTCGGCGCCGGGTTTCGCACCGGGAGATGCAGTGACCGTGCTCCCCTACTTCAACTGCGGGACTTGTAGCGCCTGCCGGTCGGGCAAGCCAAATTGTTGTGTCTTTTTAAAAGTTTGCGGCGTGCATGTAGACGGCGGAATGGTCGACTACCTGGCGGTGCCATCCGCATCGCTGGTACCAGGACGTGACCTCGACTATGATCAGCTGGCCCTCGTCGAACCCCTGGCGATCGGGGCGCATGCCGTACGGCGGGCGGACATCCGGCCGGGGGAATTTGTGCTGGTCGTGGGGGCCGGACCGATCGGGCTGGGGACGATGGAGGCGGCGCGCATCGCCGGCGGGGAAGTCATCGCAATGGATATTAATGAGACCCGGTTGAAATTTTGCCGGGAAAAATTGCAAGTCTTGCACACCGTGATCGCATCGGAGGGAGCCATCGGACAAATCGGCCACATAACCCGGGGTGACATGCCGGCGGTAGTGATCGATGCGACCGGGAATCTGGCGGCAATCAACCAATCCTTCCAATACCTGGCTCATGGCGGCCGGTATGTGCTGGTCGGATTACAAAAAGGGGAGGTCCGGTTCAGTCACCCGGATTTTCACAAACGGGAAGGCACCCTGATGAGCAGCCGGAATGCGTTGCGGGAGGATTTTGAGTGGGTGATGGACGCCATGCAAAAGAAGGAGATCGATCCGACAACCTATATCACGCATCGCGTGGAATTTGACCAGGCGAAGGCGGAATTCGCCGCGTGGCTGGATCCCTCGGTCGGGGTGATCAAGGCGATGGTGGCAAAAGAGTAACTATGCGCAAAAAAGTATTGTCTTTCGGGGAGTTGTTGTTACGGATCTGTCCGGATGCCGAAGGAGACTGGTTGGCGGACAACAGCTTGCCTTTTTACGTGGGCGGCGCGGAGGCGAATGTGGCGACGGCACTGGCCCTGTGGGGTATCCCATCGGCTTACCTGACGGCGCTGCCGGATAATTTGCTTACCCGTCAGCTGGCGGCCTGGCTGGAAGAACGGGGGATCGATACATCCCGCCTGCTATACCGGGGGGAGCGACTGGGACTTTACTATCTGCCAAAGGGAAAGGACCTCAAGCAAGGCGGCGTGATCTATGATCGGGCCCATTCTTCCTTCTCGGCGCTCCGGCCGGGGATGATCGATTGGGATCAGGTGCTGGAAGAGATCGGCTGGCTGCATTTCAGCGCCATTTCTCCGGCGCTTGGCCAACACGTTACGGACGTATGCGCGGAAGGCCTGAAGGCGGCACGCGAAAAGGGGATCACGATCTCGGTCGACCTGAACTACCGCGCCAAGCTTTGGCAGTACGGCATCCCCCCCTCGGCCGTCATGCCGGGCCTGATAGCGCATTGCAATGTGGTGATGGGAAATCTTTGGGCTGCGGAAAAGATGCTGGGGATACCGGTGGACCCCCAACTGGCTGTTTCAGGCCGGAAGGAAGACTTCCTCGAACATGCCCGACGGAGCAGCGTAGCGATCGTGGATCGGTTCCCGCAGGTGCGGCTGGTTGCAAAGACATTCCGGTTTGACCGGGGTGACCGGGGTATTCATTATTACGCCACGCTATTTGCAAACGACGGGTTTTATTCATCGCGGGAATATGCGTCGGACGCGATCGTGGACAAGGTGGGCAGCGGGGATTGTTTTATGGCCGGGTTGATCCGGGGCCTGTACCGGCAACAGCCACCGCAGGCAACGCTGGAGTTTGCGGCCGCGGCCGCATTTTATAAATTATTTATTCCGGGCGATGCAACCGACCAACCGGCGGAAGACATCGAAAAATTTATAGTAACGCATGAGCGGCAATAAATCTGTTCTGACAAATATTCTCAGCACCGGCATCCTGCCTTTATATTATTGTCATTCCCAGACGGTAAGCCTGGACATTGCGCGTATCCTGTATAAAGCGGGAATCAACGCCATCGAATACACCAACCGGGGAGCGGCGGCATTGGAGAATTTTACTGCGATGAAAAAGATCCTGGCCGCGGAGCTTCCAAAACTTCAGCTGGGGATCGGCACGATCAAATCGCGCGAGGAGGCGGAAGCCTTCGTGCTGGCAGGGGCCGATTTTATCGTGGCGCCGATAGTCAATCCCGAAGTGGCCGCACTGGCCAGGGAAGCGGGGCTGCTGTGGATGCCCGGATGCATGACGCCGACGGAGATCTATCAGGCACAGCAGCTCGGCGCGCCGGTAATAAAACTATTCCCCGCCAATATTCTGAAACCCGAGTTCCTCCGGTCGATCCTGAGTTTGTTTATCGGCCAGAAGTTTATTCCCACGGGTGGAGTGGAGGTGGAAGAGAACAATATCCGCGACTGGTACAAATCGGGAGTAGCGGCGGTCGGTATGGGCAGCAGGCTCATCACGGAAGAGATCGTGATCCACGGCCATTACGATGTCCTGTACGAAAGAACGGTACATGCGCTTCAACTGGTCAGAAAACTAAGGTCAGAAATCAATCCACAATAATGAATTTGTCAAAACAACATTTACCGGAAATCCGGGAGGCAGGATTGATAAAACCACGCCCTCAACAATTCGAACTGAAAGAAAAAGTCCTGCAATTTGGAACCGGTGTCTTGTTGCGGGGGCTGCCCGACTATTTTATCGATAAGGCAAACCGCGGGGGATTGTTTAACGGCCGGGTGGTCGTTGTGAAGTCCACGGATTCCGGCGACGCCGGCGCCTTCGACCGGCAGGATGGACTATACACCTTGTGCATACGCGGGATTGAAGCAGGCCGTAAGATGGAAGAAAATATTATTTCTTCGGCGATCAGCCGGGTTTTGTCGGCAAAAGAACATTGGCAGGATATCCTTGCCCTGGCACACCGCCCGGAAATGCAAATCGTGATCAGCAATACCACCGAGGTGGGGATACAGTTGGTGGAGGATGATATCCGGCTGCAGCCGCCCGTCTCGTTTCCGGGCAAACTGCTGGCATTCCTGTACGAGCGGTACAACGCATTCCGGGGCAGCGCGCAAAGCGGGGTGATCATCGTGCCGACGGAACTGCTTGTCGACAACGGAAAAAAACTGGCGGAGATCGTGACCGAATTGGCAAAACGGTCCCGGCTACCGGCCGGGTTCTCCGCCTGGCTGGAACGGCATTGTCGCTTTTGCAGCTCACTGGTGGACCGGATCGTTCCGGGCAAACCGGACAAAGCCACGCTGCAACAACTGGAACATGATCTGGGTTATACCGATGAGCTCCTTGCCGTTTGCGAAGTATACCGGCTCTGGGCGATCGAAGGGGACGAAGCGGTGAAATCGGTGTTGTCCTTTTGCGCCGCCGACGAGGGGGTGATCATCGCGCCCGATATCGAGATCTACCGGGAACTAAAACTGCGGCTGTTAAACGCAACCCATACGCTCAGTTGCGGACTGGCCGTACTGGCGGGGTTCACGACCGTGAAGCAGGGAATGGATGATGCCGCGTTTTCGGCGTTTGTTTCCGACCTGATGATGAAGGAAATTGCGCCTTCCATCCCCTATGAACCCGCACGGGAAATCGGCGTCGCAAGAGATTTCGGGTTAAAAGTGCTGGATCGGTTCAGAAACCCGCATCTCCAGCATCAGTGGTTGAGCATAACCATGCAGTATTCCTCAAAAATGAAAAGCCGGGTCATCCCCGTATTGCTGGAGCATTATAAACACCATAACGAGGCGCCGATGCGGATGGCGCGTGGCTTCGCCGGGTTCCTGCTTTTTATGAAGAGAGAGAAGAAGCCGGGTTGGGACGATAACTCGGGATATTTTACCGATCTGTGGTCGCGCCACCCGGCAGCCGATGTGGTGAAGGAATCGCTGGGAAACCATTCGCTGTGGGGCGCTGACCTGTCATTATTGCCCGGTTTTCCCGAGGCCGTAGGCGAACAATTGGATCAGTTGATAAAAAAATCATAGTATGAGCAGTGTTTTAAAGGTGCATCCGGCCGACAACGTACTGGTAGCCCTGACAAATCTGGGGAAAGGGACCGTGGTTGCATTTGAAGGAGTGGAATATACGATCGGGGAGAACGTAAAGGCCAAACATAAGTTTGCCACCGCGGACCTCGCGCGGGGTGATGCCATCACGATGTATGGCGTGCTGGTCGGCAGGGCGCAGGAGCCGATAAAAAAGGGCGGACTGATCAGCACCGCCAACACGCGGCACGCGACAAATGATTTTACCGTCGGCGAGCGCCACACGGAATGGGTAGCTCCGGATGTCTCGGCGTTCCGCAAACGATCGTTCAACGGATATCACCGGGCCGATGGGAGTGTGGGTACCGCCAACTACTGGGTGGTGGTCCCGATGGTGTTTTGCGAAAACCGGAATCTGGACGTCCTGCAGCAGGCGCTGGTGACCGATCTGGGCTACGGACGCAACCGGTCTTACCAATTGCAGTCGCAGCAACTGATCGAGTTGTACAAGACGGGGAAAAGCGTGGAGGAAATATTGCAGACCGATTTGCGGGCCGACTACGGTAGCCACGGCGGTGAACGGCTGTTCCCGAATGTGGACGGAATAAAATTTCTTACCCACGATGGCGGCTGCGGGGGCACCCGACAGGATGCGCAGGCGCTTTGCGGGCTGCTGGCGGGGTATATCACCCATCCCAACGTGGCCGGGGCTACGGTATTGAGCCTGGGTTGTCAGAATGCGCAGGTGAGTATGTTGGAGGAAGAGATCCGGAAACGGTCGCCGGATTTTTCAAAACCGATGTATATTCTCGAACAACAAAAGATCGGCAAGGAGTCGGAATTTCTTTCCGCGGCCATCAAACAAACCTTTGCCGGCCTGGTCCTCGCCAACCGGCAACAACGGAAGCCGGCGCCGTTAAGCAAGCTCTGTATCGGGTTGGAATGCGGCGGATCGGACGGCTTCTCTGGCATTTCGGCAAATCCCGCGATTGGCTATACCTCCGATCTGCTGGTGGCGCTGGGCGGCTCGGTGATCCTCTCGGAATTCCCCGAGTTATGCGGCGTTGAACAAAATTTGAGCGACCGGTGTGTGGATGTGGAAACGGCCGAGCGATTCTCGACGCTGATGCGAACCTATAATGACCGGGCCAAAGCAGTCGGCTCGGGGTTCGACATGAACCCCTCGCCGGGGAATATCCGCGACGGACTCATCACCGACGCGATCAAATCCGCGGGCGCGGCGAAAAAAGGCGGCACCTCTCCGGTAGTCGCGGTGCTGGACTATCCGGAAAAGGTGATAAAACCCGGGTTGAATCTGCTGTGCACGCCGGGCAACGATGTGGAGTCCACCACCGCCGAGGTTGCGGCCGGCGCGAACCTGGTCTTGTTCACGACCGGGCTGGGGACCCCCACCGGTAACCCGGTTGCCCCCGTGATAAAGATATCGTCGAATTCCGCCCTATTCGAGCGGATGCGCGATATCATCGACATCAATACGGGCACGGTGATCGAAGGAAAAGAGACGATCCAGCAGGCGGGGGCGCGGATCCTCGACTATGCGATCGGTGTGGCGAGCGGTGAGATCGAGATCGCCGCGGTGCGCCACGTACAGGACGACTTTATCCCGTGGAAACGCGGGGTGAGCCTCTAGGGTTGATTGAAGTCGTCCCGGTACGTGACCTTTCCGTTGGAAAGGTAAACATAGTCGACAGACCCGGTGCCCTCAAAACGATAGTCGATGCCGATGATCTTCGAATGCCGGATATGCCGGGGCACCGTGTAGGCAAGCTGGTTATTGACAAATATTCTCGCACGGCCGCTGTCGGACTCGATCCGTAGCTTGACAAATTGCGAAAAGTCTACCCCGAAATTGGAGAGGTCTTCGCGTTTTCCCGAAGTATAAAAATAGGTGAAGTAAAGATCGGTCGTGGAAATACAGCCTTTTGCGCAGAGCGGCACCCAGATCGCGGTGCCTTCGCAAAGGAGATAGATGCGCGTCAGCTGACAAGCGGCGGAACCTTCGGAGAAGTCGTTTTTTACCGATGTCTCAAAGGTAAAATGGTCGGAATAGATCTCGCCGAAATCCCGGACGTTGGAGAACATGACCGTCGGCGCGGCAGGCTGAAGCGAAATATTGCTGGCCCGGATCTGATCGAGCGACAGGCTGATCCTGCCGTCGTGAATCGCTTCATTCTTTTTAAAATAGACGGGGACCGGATCGTGCTCGATAAGCGGGAGCCAGCCGTTGGACTGGATGAGGAGGTTGTGCCATTTGACCACCTGGCCGCGGACCTGGAGTGTGGCGTGATAGAAATCGGGATAGTAATATATGGATGTGTACTGGTGACCGGATTTTGGCACCTTCACCCGGCGGGTAGTATCCCAGGACTGCTGGATGACCACGGAATCGTCCGCGGCGCGGCTGGCATCATAGTCAAAAACAACCGAATTGGGAAGGCCGGCGCTGACCACCTTTTTGCTGCTGAACGTATAGTCACCGGGTCGCGGCGGCGGCTGCTGGCCGTGCAGGAAGAAGAGGATCGCGAGGATGAGGATAAGGATGGGGGCGCCAAGCCAGATGCGCCGGAAGGAGCGATGAGGGGTGCTGACAGCCTTGGCATTGGAAACCGCACGCGAACCTTCTCCGGGCGGGTGGCCGCCCGCGTTCTTCACCGCAAAATCCCGCCAATTGTCATAGCCGAGATATTGCGCCAGCGTATTGAGCGTATGGGTATTTGGCAGACTATCGTACTTGACCTTTCCCCAAACTCGCTTGAGAGTCACATGACTAAGCGTTACGCCGGTCTCATCGCGGATCAGCTCGCTGAGCTGGAGGAAATCCTGGTTGGTCCAGGTTTCGCTATCGCCCCAACCGGTTTTCTCCTCGAACATTTTCTTGACCAGCCGGATCAAGGTTTCGTCGGTCTGCATGGTGCTGTAAAATTAGCTCGATTCACAAAGCTCCCCCGGTTTTGTACCAACTTGTACCAACGTGTACAACCGTTGGGTTGCCATTTCCGCGCCTTTCGCTCAATTTTATAACAATTTATGCTAATCTGATCAACTCTATGCGCGTTTTCTTAAGCGGGATTTTAGTCCTTTTGATTTGGAGTAATCGCCCGGCTGCTGCCCAGGATAAACCCGCCTTTCCCCAGAATCGACATGATGACCGGGCGCCGAATTTGCCGACTGACCGGTTACTCGGGAGTATTCGGTTCAGGATGCTGATCGGCGGCATCATTTTAGGCAAGATCCGGCTGGGCGATTTTCCTGACTCGCTGAATTTCATTTTCGATACCGGCTGCGGGGGGATCTCGCTGGATTCGACGACCGCGCAGCGACTGAAATTATCTCCGCGACTTAGCGACCTCGTGGTCCGGGGGATCGCGGGTGAACGCCGGCAACAACTGCTGGATGGAATGCGGTTACAATTCGGGGAAGTGACGCTGGACAGCATAACCATGCAGGTCAACAACTATGATATCCTGACCAGCGTATACGGCGAGCAAATCGATGGGATACTGGGGTACGGATTCTTTTCCCGCTACCTGGTGCGAGTGGACTATGACAGCTGCCGGATAGATATCTTTTCAAAAGGCCCCGTCCGCTACCCAAAGGGCGGATACCTGTTGCGTCCCCGGGTAGTCGGATTGCCGATGCTGGAAGGGAAATTGAGTGACGGCCGCGATATCGAGACGCGCTTCTTTTTCGACACCGGTGCGGGTCTGTGCCTCCTTTTCTCCTCTAACTTCACCACCGACAGTGCGGTCTTCAGCCCGAGAAAAAAACGGCCGGTTTGGGCGGAAGGGGCGGGATTGGGCGGCAAAAAAGAGATGCAGTTGACCACGCTAAAGCATTTTTCCATCGGCCCATACCGATTCCACCAGATACCTACCTATGTCTTTGACGATTCCTATGACGTGACCAACTATCCGCAACTGGGCGGCCTGATCGGCAATGATCTCCTGCGCCGGTTCAACCTGATCCTGAACTATGCGCGGTCGGAAATATACCTGATGCCGAACGGCGCGTTTGATCAGCCGTTCGACTATAGTTACAACGGGGTGACGATCGCGCTGGTGGGGGGCAAGATCGTCGTGACGGATGTCATGAAGGATTCACCGGCGGAGAAGGCGGGATTTCGCGAAGGCGACGTAGTGCTGGAAGTCAATGGAGACGCACGCCAGGATATGCAGGCCTATCAGAATCTATTGCGGACGATCGGACCGCGGGTGCGGGTGCTTGTCCGGCGCGGCGAAGGAGAAGTGGCGGAGCTTTCGTTAAAGGTGAAAAGCATTTTGTAGCAAACTAACTCGCCAGCAGGGTGCCGATCCGCTTGTAAAGCTCGGCGAATTCAAACGGTTTGGTCATATATTCATTCATCCCCGATTCGAGACACTGGATCTGTTCGCCCTTCATCGCCGTAGCCGTCATGGCAATAATCGGCGTTTGTAATTTGAGATCGTTCCGGATATACCGGGTCGTAGCGTAGCCGTCCATTTCCGGCATTTGGATATCCATGATGATCAGATCGAATACCTGATCCTCTTTGAGGTGGCGAATGGCGTCGGCGCCATTGTTGAATAGCTCGACCGTCCCACCCGCTTTCCGCAGCACATAATCGATCAGCTTCTGGTTGATCTCATTGTCTTCGGCAACGAGGAATCGTTTGCCAGCCAGCAATTTGCTATAGTCCTGGATCGTCTCGGCTGCATCGCGGTCGTCAGCCGCGCTTTCACTGACGCCAAACGGAAGGTGGAAAGTAAAGGTGGCGCCTTTTCCGATCGCGCTGGTCACCGCAATATCGCCGCCCTGCAGGTGGAGGAGTTGTTTGCAAATGGTGAGGCCGAGGCCCGTTCCGCCATAAAGCCGGGATGTGTCGCGGCCCCCTTGGGCGAAGCTGTCAAATATTCGGGGCAGGCTGGCCTCGGGGATACCGATGCCGGTGTCTTTGACGACAAACGCAAGGACCACGCCGGTCTCCGTCTTCGCTGCCAACGAGACGTCGATACGGATATGGCCCTGGTCGGTAAATTTGATGGCGTTGCCGAGCAGATTGATGAGCACCTGGTTCAACCGGTGCGGGTCGCCCACAAGCCACTGCGGGATGACCGGATCGATGCTGGTAAACAGATCGAGACGCTTCTTCTTGAGCCGGTGTTCGAAGATGGCGCCGGCATTGTTCAGTACATCGCCGATGTTAAAGGTAATTTTTTCGATATTGAGCTTGCCGGCCTTGATCTTGGAGAAATCGAGGATATCGCCGACGACAACCAGCAGGTTATTCACGGATCGTTTGATAACCTCCGCCAGTTCATGCTGTTTGGCCGAAAGCGGTGTACTCAGCAACAGATCGGTCATTCCTTTTATCCCGTTCATGGGCGTTCGGATCTCGTGGCTCATGTTGGCGAGGAATTGCTCCTGCATTTGCCTGGCTTGCTGTGCCTCGCGAATGGCGACCTCGAGTTGTTCCTGCACCTTTTTGCGCCGGCTGATATCGGAGTTGATCTTGAAGAGGAAGGTAACAAAGAAAAGGGAGCCGGCGATCCGTAATATAAGAGCCCAGGTCGCCGTTTTACGGTTGGCGGTATCGTTGGCTTCCTTGCGGGAGGCCAGGGCCTGCTGTTCCGCCAACGTCATTTGCCCGAGCAAATCCTGCAATCCGCGGTCGGCCGTTGCCACGCGCGCGGCCAGGGCTGCGCGCCCCGCCGGAATGCCGGCATCCGCGCGCCCCGCCGATATTGCAACAAGACTGTCCTCCGCGCGGCACTTGGCGACGACCAGCCCCTCAAGACGATCTTCATAGCCATCCAGGTCGAATTGGTTGGTCAGCCGCTTAAAACTGTCTACGGATTGAAGAAGTTCGCCATGGCGGGAATGCATCCCGCGCGCATTGGCCGAATCCCCGGCTTGCTGAAAACGATAACAGGCATCCCCCGATTCAACGCTGAACAGACTTATCCGCTGAAGCGTGCTGAGCACCTCATACGTTCGACCGATCTGGGAGCTGTTCTTTCCCAGGTTGGCCTTTGTCGCATAGATCAGATAGCCAACGACGACGAGCGAGAGGACCAGGAAGACCAACAACCAGGCAATCTTGCGGTGGATCACAAAACTCGGCTTGGGGATCAATGGCATACGATATTTCTTCGGGTGTCACCTATAACGCAAAAAAGCCAGTTTATTATGTGTATCTCTTTATCTTTATCGCATGAAAATACTAAGCGGCATACTCCTGACCGTCCTGTTGCCCGCGACTTCCATCAGCGCCCAGGTCATAATTCCAAAGCTGGACACCACCGTGAAGTTCGGGAAGACCGGCTATCGGGTGGAGTGCAAGAATAAGAGTTATGGGGACAACCAGCTGGAGGTCCGGCCTGTCGGGTTCAGCAATGAAGCGAGGGATGTGAATTTTATGATGCGGGGGCGCGTTGCGAAGGCGGAGATCGACGACCTGAACGGCGATGGATACCCGGATCTGATCTTATATGTATACGCCGACTCCAACGCGATATTCGGGACCGTATTTGCGTTTATCTCAAAAGCCAACAAGTCGATCGTCGGCTGTACGCTTCCGGATCCGATGATGGATGGAAAGGTCAATGAAGGGTACAAGGGACATGACCGGTTTTCGGTAATGGAGGGGTACTTATTAGACAAGTTTCCTATTTATAAGCCCGGTGATAGCAAGGACAACCCAAGCGGCGGGACCCGTGTGATCCTCTATCAGCTGGTTCCCGATGAAGGGGACCGGTTCAAGTTCCAGAAAGTGCGGAACTACGATACGCATTGATCCATGGAAAGCAGGTTTCCTTCTTCGGCGGTTTGCCGGAGCGCATCATACAGCCGGTCAAGATCCGCGGGACTGTTAAAGGCGTTGATAGAATACCGCAGGAGCGTGTGGTTGCCCTGCCGGTTCACCGCGACCTCAACCCGGAATTGCGTAAATAGATGGCGTTTCAATCGCTCGGCATCGGGAGTTCGGATATCGATCGCAAACATCTGGCCGACAAAATCCTCGGAGACAGGGCAGATCGGCGCGCTGCCAAGCAGGTCGCAAAAACGTTCCGCATTGTCACGGACCAGCCGGCGGCAGGCGGCGGCCACTTCCCGCCAGTCGTTTTGCTCCATAAATTCGATCGCGCGCGGGATCGTCAGGAATGCGGAATAGTCTCGTGTTCCCTGCGCCTGATGGTAGTCGAGGAATAAAGAGTGCGAAGGGTGCCGGCTCCCGAAACCCACGGTGATCACCAGCGGATCAAAAATCGGCTGCAATTCCCGTCTGACATATAGAAAAGAAGACCCTTTCGGGGTCATCATCCATTTGTGACAGGCGCCGGTAAAGATATCGGCAGGCAAGTCACGCAGGTCGAGCGGCAGGTGTCCCGGAGTATGGGCGCCGTCAACGATCGTGATCAGGCCCCGTTCGCGAGCGGCCGCGCAAATTTCCCGAACGGGCAGGACAAGCGCGGTCGTACTGGTGATGTGACTGATAAAGACCGCCTTCGTGCGCGGGGTGATGCCGGCCAGGAAATCGGCGACCAGTTCCTCTTTGCCCGTGATCGGCAAACGGATCGGGCGGCGGACAAACGCAGCGCGCCGCTTCTCACAACAATATGCCCAGGTTCGGTCGCACGCGCCGTATTCGAGGTCGGTACTCAGGACCTCGTCACCGGGTTCCAATGGGAAACTTTTTGCGATGATATTGACGGCATAGGACGGATTGGTACAATAGACAATGTCGTCGGCATCGCAGTGAATATAGGCGGCGAGCGCTTGCCTGGATTGTTCGAGGTAGCGGGGGCCGTTTACATTCATGAATTGGACCGGCTCCATTTCGAGTTCGCGCTGCCAGCGCTGGTAGTCTTCAAAAATGGGCCGCGGGCATGCGCCAAACGATCCAAAATTGAGATAGGCGATATCGGGGTCGAGAAGGAATGGCGAGGGAGAAACAGGCAGGTGCATGCAACAAAAATACGCTAATTCTAAAAATTGGGTTACCTTTTTGGCACAATCTATCATATGCACAAGTCCATATTATCTCTTATCATCGCAGCCGCCATGCTGGCGCTTCCGCGGACCGCAGGGGCGATCGATACCCACGACACCCGCATGCTTTCACAACCCGCTGTAAGCGCAGATCACATCGCATTTATCTATGCGGAGGATCTTTGGGTGGCAAACCCGGATGGTTCCAATCCACGGCGGCTAACCGTCAGTGAGGGGATCGAGTCGAATCCCGTCTTTTCGCCCGACGGAAAATGGATCGCCTTTAGCGCACAGTATGACGGTAACGTGGACGTCTATGTGATCCCGGTAGAAGGCGGGATCCCGAAGCGGCTGACGTGGCATCCCGGCGCGGACATCGTGCGGGGGTTCACCCCCGACGGGCAGTCGGTCCTTTTTATTTCGCAGCGGGCCTGCTTCTCAAACCGCTATTTCAAATTATATACCGTTCCGGTGACCGGCGGTCCGGTAAAGGAACTGGAGATCCCCAACGCGTTTTATGCCTCGTATTCACCCGACGGCGGCCGCCTGGCATATACGCCGATCCCGGACGCATTCCGGCAATGGAAACATTACCGCGGCGGCTCCATCGCCCGCATCTGGCTTTTCTCCTTTAAGGATATGTCGGTGGACGCGATCCCCCAGCCTGCCACCGGTTGCAACGATGCGGGCCCGGTCTGGATAGGCAATACCATTTATTTCCGCAGCGACCGCGACGGGGAATTCAATGTATACGCTTATGACGCCGGCACCAGACAGGTAAAGGCCCTGACCCACTACACCGATTTCCCCGTCCTCAATATGTCGGGCAGGGAAGGGAAACTGGTATTCGAACAAAGCGGGTATCTGCATACGTTTGACCTGGGCGCGGGCGCCGAAAAAAGATTGACGATCGGCATCGCCGCCGACCTGTTGGAGCTTCGGAGCCGGTACGCATCGGGTTCCCAGTACATCCAGCGCGGGGATATCTCGCCTACCGGATCGCGGGTGGTCTTCGATTACCGCGGCGATATCATTACGGCGCCGGCTGAAAAAGGAGACTACCGGAACCTGACCCAGACCGTCGGCGTCCATGAGGCGTGGTCCGCCTGGTCGCCGGATGGCAAGTCCATCGCGTATATCTCGGATGCTTCGGGAGAGAATACGCTTTGTATCCAGCCGGAAGACGGCAAAGGACCCGTCCGGGTGATCAAGCCGGGCGGTGCGGGATTTTATGCCAACCTGAAATGGTCGCCGGATAGTAAACGGATCGCCTTCACCGATAATTCGCGTACCTTATACGTCGTCGATCTTCCCTCCGGGGAAATAAAAAAAGTGGACGCGGATGAGGTCTATACGCCGGGCGAATTCCGGGATATTGCAAGCGATTGGTCTTCGGACTCAAAATGGCTGGCCTATACAAAGGTTACGAGCACGCAGTTCAAACGGATATACCTGTATTCGGTGAGTGAACAAAAATCCTATCCGCTTACGGATGGGCTGAGCGACGTCGACGAGCCGAAATTCGATCCCGCCGGGAAATATCTGTACTTCTTTGCTTCAACGGATGCGGGACCGGTCCTGAACTGGTTCGATCAGTCGAGCATCGATATGCGGCAATCGGACAACATTTACCTGGTGACGCTAAAGAAAGAAACCGTCTCACCATTTGCAAAAGAGAACGATGAAGAAAAAGCAACCCCTCCCGATACGGCAAAGGCAGCCGCCGATAAGAAGCCGGCGGACAAAAAGCCGGAGGGAACAAGCATCGACTGGGATGGTATCCAGAACCGGATCGTCGATCTTCCCATCCGGGCGGGACAGTTTATGGACCTTACGGTGGGGAAAGACGATGCCTTCTATTACATCGACTATACCAATCGCGAAGGCGGCGCGCTTCACAAATATGATCTGAAGAAACGCAAGGACCAGGAAGTGACGGATTTGGACTGGTACCTGCTTTCCGCCGACAAAAAGAAAATGCTATATATAAAGAGCGGTAGCTGGTGGGTGGTCGATGCCGGCGGCAAGCCCGAACCGGGTAAGGGCCCGGTCCCGATCGGCGATATCCAGGTGAAGGTGGACCCGGCAGCAGAATGGGCCGATATCTTTGATGAGGCCTGGCGCGTGAACCGGGATTATTTTTATGACCCGAATATGCACGGTGTCGATTGGCCGGCGATAAAAAAGAAATATGCCGCATTCTTACCCGATCTCGCCTGTCGCGACGATCTGAACCAGCTGATCCAATGGATGGGCAGCGAGTTGTCGATCGGCCATCATTTTATTCTGAACGGCGGCGATCATCCGTTCACGGTCAAGCAGGTCAGCGGCGGGCTGCTGGGTGCAGACTATGACGTGGCGAACGGCCGCTACCGGATCAAAAAAATATACGGCGGGCTAAACTGGAACCCCAACTTGCGGTCACCACTGACCGAACCCGGCGTGAATGCCCAGGTGGGGGACTATATTTTGGCGGTTAACGGGAAGGAGGTGACGGCGACGGACAACCTGTACCTTTTCTTCGAGAATACCGCCGGAAAGATCGTCGAGCTGACGATCGGGCCAAATCCTTCCATGGCCGGATCGCGGGTGGCTAAGGTGGTACCGGTCAATAATGAGTACGCCCTGCGCAACCGGGATTGGGTGGAGGGCAATCTACGGAAAGTGACGGAGGCCACCAACGGAAAAGTGGCCTATGTCTACGTCCCGAATACCGCGCAGGCAGGGCACGATTATTTTAAGCGGTATTTCTTTCCCCAGGTGGACAGACAGGCGATCATCGTCGATGAGCGGTTCAACGGCGGCGGCGACCTGGCAGACTATTATATTGAATTGCTGACGAGGCCATATCAGGCAAACTGGCATACGCGGTATGGCCGTGATTTTAAATCCCCTGTGGCTGCTATTGCCGGCCCGAAGGTGATGCTGATCGACGAGACGGCCGGATCCGGAGGCGATATGTTACCATGGATGTTCCATAAATTCGGCGTGGGAACGCTGGTGGGCAAACGGACCTGGGGCGGCCTCGTGGGTATCCTCGGTTACCCGACGCTGATGGATGGCGGCATGGTAACGGCGCCAAACGTCGGCATCTGGACAAAAGACGGGTTTGTCGTTGAGAATGTGGGGGTGTCGCCGGATATCGAAGTGGAACAGAACCCGGCGGACGTGATAAAGGGACATGATCCGCAGCTGGAGAAGGCCATCCAGGTCGCGCTGCAGCAGTTGTCGGAGCACCCGGTCACCGAGCCGGCGCGTCCGCCGTTCCCGATAAAGGTGCAAAAAAATTGATATTCCATATGGCCAATCAAACGATCATTATTACGGGAGCTTCAGGCGGGCTGGGTAGTGTTGTCGTACCTTATTTTCTCGAGCGGGGATGGAGGGTGATCGCCGTAGTTTCCGAAGAGAATGCCAAGAACAGACCGCACAGTCACCCGAACCTCGATGTTCAAGTGGTGGATCTGACCGACGAAAGAGCCGTCGGGTCGCTGATCGCTTCGCTCATCGGGGTCTACGGGGGCATCGACGCAGCGCTGTTGCTGGCGGGAGGTTTTGTCGCCGGCGGCGTGGCGGGCGCGACGGGAAATGAGATCAAGACGATGTTTGCGATCAATTTTGAAACGGCGTACTATGTGGTGCGGCCGGTGTACAATCACATGTTTTCGCGGGGAAAAGGACGGATCGTGCTGGTAGGTGCCCGGCCGGCCCTGGAGGCTGCGGCCGGAAAGGCTTCGGTCGCCTACGCATTGAGCAAATCGCTGTTGTTCAAGCTGGCTGAGATCCTGAATACCGATGCCAAAGGGAAAGACGTAGTGACGCATGTGGTAGTGCCTTCGACCATCGACACGCCGAATAACCGGAAGTGGATGCCCGACGCGGATCCCGACAGTTGGGTGAAGCCGGAACAGTTGGCGGGGATCTTTCAATTTATATGTTCGGATGCGTCCGGTCCGCTGCGCGACCCGATCTGGAAGGTATACAACAACGCGTAATATAGAGAATATAAATTGATATGGACAATATAAAGATCGCAACCGCACAATTCGAACATGCGAGCGGCGATAAGGCCCGAAACCTGGAAGCCATCCGAAGGCTTACGGCAAAAGCGGCGGAGGCGGGCGCAAAGGCCGTCGCTTTTCACGAGTGCAGCATCTCCGGTTACTCCTTTGCCCGCCGGTTGTCAAAGGAGGAAATGCTCGAGGTGGCCGAACGTATCCCGAATGGACCCAGCATCCGGGCGTTGACGGAACTGGCGCGTAAGCACGAGATCACGATCCTGGCCGGATTGTTCGAGAAGGATGAAAAAGATGGGATCTATAAAGCCTATGTAGCGGTGGACCAGGGCGGCCTGCTCGCCAAATTCAGAAAGCTGCATCCGTTCATCAACCCGCATATCATCCCGGGAGACCGGTACGTGGTATTCGAACTGCATGGCTGGAAATGCGGAATGCTGATCTGTTATGACAACAATATCGTCGAGAATGTGCGGGCGACAGCACTTCTGGGCGCGGACATTATCTTCATGCCGCACGTGACGATGTGCACACCGTCGACAAGACCGGGGGCAGGCTTTGTCGATCCCGTACTTTGGGCAGCGCGCGAGACCGACCCGACGCCGCTTCGGATAGAATTCGACGGCCTGAAAGGGCGGGAATGGTTGATGAAGTGGTTGCCGGCAAGGGCATATGACAATGGGATCTATGTCGTCTTTTCCAATGCGATCGGGATGGATGACGATCAGTTGAAGAATGGCTGTTCGATGATCCTCGATCCGTTTGGCGATATCCTCGCCGAGTGCCGCGAGCTGGGCGAGGACCTCGTAGTGGCGACGCTGACGCCGCAAAAACTGCAGTTGGCGGGCGGCTTCCGGTATCGGAAGGCCCGGCGGCCGGATTTGTACCGCGATATCGTCGGCCGGCCGCACGTGGCGGAACAAAAAGTAGTTTGGATGAACGGCAATACTCCGACGTGATGGCTGAGCCGCAACACCTCCCTGCGAGGCACAATTTACTGGATCTGCTGGATCAAATCCGGTCGATCGCGCAACTGGGACTGAATTACACAAAGGATCCCTATGACATCGAACGTTACCGCCGCCTCCTGCACCTCGCTTCCGCCGAATATGCAGACCTCACCGGTCTGGATGCCGGGAATATAAGGGAGCGGTTCGCCCGTGAACTGGGATACATCACGCCAAAGATCGGAGTGCAGGGGGCATTGTTTGACAGTAGCGGAATGTTGTTGCTGGAGCAACGAAAGGATGACGCGCTTTGGGGGCTGCCAAGCGGCTGGGTGGAAGCGGGGGAGGCACCCGAGACCGCACTCGTGCGGGAGTTCATGGAAGAAACAGGCCTGCGGATCGAGCCGGTAAAAGTCATCGGATTTTATACGCGGTTACCGGGTGAATACATCCAACCGCATTCTACCGTGCATATCCTTTATTTATGCCGCTGTCTCGGCGGCGTGCTGCGGAAGTCCCATGAAAGCCTGGATATGGTGTTCACCGATCCTTCCGCTATCCGGGACTGGCACAAGGACCACCGGGAACAGGCTGAGGCCGCGCTTGTTCACAGAAAGCAAAAAAAAATCTAACTCCCGGCGTTCAAAAAGAAATTCGCCCGGCGCGGCCGCGGCCGGTTACTCCAGTCCCGCTGAAAAACACTTGTCAGGCTATGCTCGAATTCCCTGGAAAAATCCGATTTGAGGATAAAAAGATCGGCGCCGCCGGAGAAAGCAGCTTCCACATCGCGCGTGGTGCCGGAAAATGACTGGATAATGATCGGGATATGATTCCATCTTCGATTGGAGCGGATCTCTTCCAACCATTGGATCCCGGACTTGCCGGGCATATTGACGTCGAGAAATATGATATCGGGAAGGACCTCGGCAGTCGTCAGGTAGATCAGCAATTCCAGCCCGGAGTCAACCCAGTTCAAATCATAATCGATCCCGATGTTTCGAAGCGTATATTCGAAAAGCGGGGACTCCGCCCAATTGTCGTCGCACACGACTATATTAACAGGATGTTGCATGACTCTAATAGGAATTTTCAATTAGCGGTAATCATTACGAATACCCTTTTTTACTACTGCATAATTTATACCAAAAAATTGAAACGGCAAATCGGAGTTTTACCGGGTACGGAGCGGGCAAGAGGGTTCGAAGATTTACTAGAGGTTTTCCATAGTGTCCCGATAGCCTTTTCCGATAGGAATCGATGCACCGTTTATTTCTATGACCTCGGCCGTATAGGATTCGATCCGGCGGATCGCGACGATAAAAGAGCGGTGGACACGTTTGAACAGGTGATTTGGTAACAGGGATTCGATCTCATGCGTGCTCATCTTTGAGATGTATTCCTGCCGGGTCGTGGTGATCTTGATATATTCCCGCTGACTTTCGATATAGACGATGTCGGCAAACAGTATCTTTACCCTTTTCTTCTGAACGGTCACAAAGATAAAGTCGCGGCTTTGGGGCGGATCAAGGGTCCGGGTCTCCCCGCGGACCGCCCTGACCTTGGTCACGGCAGTCAGAAATCGTTCAAATTCAAACGGTTTTAAAAGATAGTCCGTTACGTTCAAATTAAATCCCTCCACGGCATACTGGTGATAGGCGGTGGTGACGATGACCGCCGGCGGATTGGCCAGCGTTTTCAGAAAGGCCATTCCCCGGAGCTTTGGCAAGTGGATATCCAGGAAGATAAGATCGGTCGTATGATCCCGAAGGTAATCGGTTGCAAGGAGCGCGTCCCTAAACGTTCCCGAAAGCTCGAGATAAGGGACCTGGCCGATATAGTCCGTCAGGACCTTTACGGCAAGGGGTTCGTCTTCAATTATGATACACCGGAGCTTAGACATGGCTGGCGAGATTGATTTTTAGCATCGCGGTAAATTCCGAGCGTAATTGTTCGATGGTGACCTCGTAGTCCGTATAAAGCAATTCCAACTGGCGGCGCAGGTTGGACAGCCCGATACTTTCTTTGACCGGACCATTGCCGGGTTGGTCCTCCGTCGAATTCCGAACGAGAAAAGCAAGCCGCCGGTTGCTGATGGTGAGGTGGATATCGACAAAGGGCTGGGACCTCGTCTCGGAGGCGCCGTGTTTGAAGGCGTTTTCAACGAGCGGTATCAGTAACAACGGTGGCAATGATTGCCGCATGTCCTCTACGTCATAATTGAAATTGATCCGGAGCGAGTCGTCATAACGCAACCGTTCGAGCGAGAGATAGTCGCCGATGATCTTGAGCTCCTGCTCGACAGCAATGAACGCTCCCCCTGCTTCATACAACATATAGCGGAGGATCTTTGAAAGCCGTAGGATCGACTCCGGCGCCAGATCGGATTTGTCCCGCGCCAGCGAATAGATATTATTGAGGGTGTTGAAAAGAAAATGCGGGTTGGTTTGCGACTTGAGATAGCTGAGCTCCGCCGACTGCTTCTCGATCCGGAGCTGCTGGGCCGTCTGTCTGAGCCGGATATGCTGGTAGATGAAGCTGACTATGCCAAACATGATCGTCGATGGGATACTGAAATTCGCTTCGTCCGACAGATCATGATGTTTACCCGCGGGTTCAATATAATCCTGGTTAACGTGCAGAACATGCCCCAGTTCGGCCCATAGATGGAAACCCTCCGTGAGAAGAAAGAGGTACAGGAACAGCGAAGGAAGCATGACATAGAACCTCCTCCAGCGAAATCTCGGGACCGCATACTCATAAAGCACATAGTTTACCAGCGTCAGCCAGACCGACAACCAAAGACAATCCAACAGGGCCGTTCCGATCCACACCTTGTGCGCATGCTCCTGGACGGTACACATGAAAACGATGGCGAGACCGACCCAGCCATACAGCTTAAAGCGTTTTATATCAAAAAGTGCTTTCATCGCTTGCTTCCCGGATTAAATATCGGCAAAACTTTTTATCCATTTCCGCGGGGCAATTCCGTAGACCCAAAACCCGAACTGGTATACCCCAAACGGCTGTATGTTGATATAACTTGCAGAATTTTAATTAATTAGGTAGCATTACAAAAAATCGTCTCATGCGTAAAACGATCCACTTTGGCGAGGAGGTCCCGGGCTATTCCGTCCGGGTCCTGAACGAGCGGGAGATCCGCGCGGCCGCCGGCCTGCTCTTCCTGGCAACCTTCCTCTCCTTGATGTTTATCTTATTCCGGGGAAACTTCGTTCCGGTGAAATACGTCGTGACGATCTTTCTTGCGGATTTTCTTATCCGCGTATTGGTGAGTCCCCGATACGCGCCGACACTGATCCTCGGCCGCCTGATCGTTGGGCGCCAGACCCCGGAATACGTGGGCGCACCGCCAAAATTGTTCGGGTGGATCATCGGATTGGTTTTATCGGCTATCATGTTCGTCTTCCTGGTACTCGTCAACGCGTACAGCCCCATCACCGGGTTCACCTGTCTGATCTGTCTGCTGTTTCTCTATTTCGAGATGGCGTTCGGGATCTGTCTGGGCTGCAAATTCTATCCGTTGTTTTTCAAAGACCGGGTCCAATACTGTCCCGGAGAGGTTTGCGAGCGCAAATCGAGACAGGCGATCCAAAAGACATCGTGGAAGCAGTTGTTGGTAGTGTTCGGGTTCGTGGTGTTTGTCGTGGCTGTCGGGTTGCGCTTTAACCGGGATTTTACCAAGGAACCGCACGATCTCTTCAACGCTTCAACCGCAAAGGCAAAATGACCACACTCGAAACATATTTTTCCGCCTTTCGCCCGAATATCATCGGTCAGCAGGCCTGCTTCGACACGCCCTTTGGCCGCAAGCGGTTGTTATACGCGGACTGGACCGCGAGCGGCCGGGCTTACCGGCCGATCGAGATGAAGTTGCTCGAAGAAGTGCTCCCATTTTACGGCAACACGCACACGGAGGCGACCGTCACCGGCGAACGGATGTCGGCGGCCTATGAAGGCGCAAAACAGATCATCCGCGATCATGTCGGGGCGCGGGAGGAAGATGTGGTATTGTTTTGCGGCAGCGGGATGACGTCCGCAGTCGCCAAACTGCAGCGGATGATGGGGCTCCGCCATCACCCGCCCGGCGACACCGACGACCGCCCGCTGGTCATGGTTACGCATATGGAGCACCACAGCAACCATATGAGCTGGCTGGAGACCGGCGCTACCGTGGAAGTGATCCGTCCCGACGATGCCGGGAACGTCGATCCCGGCCACCTGACGGAGTTGCTGGACCGATATCGGTCGCGGAAAGTAAAAATCGCCGCAGTGACCGCCTGTTCAAATGTGACCGGGATCGCGACGCCATACTCCGAGATCGCCCGGGTAATGCACGAAGCCGGCGGCTGGTGCTTTGTGGATTTTGCAACAGCCGCACCCTATGAGAAAATGGATATGACGGCGGTTGATGCGATCTATTTTTCCATCCACAAATTCCTGGGCGGACCCGGGACGCCCGGTGTCCTGGTCTTTAACCGGAAACTATACGCACACGGCGTTCCGGATCAGCCGGGAGGCGGGACGATCCTCTACAGCAACCCCTGGGGCGGCCGCGAATATGTCAGCGATATCGAAGCGCGCGAGGATGGCGGCACCCCGCCGATCCTGCAAGGGATAAAGGCAGGGCTTTGTATCCGGCTGAAAGAAGAAATGGGGATCGACCGGATGCTGCAACGCGAAAGTGAGCTGGTCGCCCGATTGATGGACCGGTTGGAGACGATCCGCGGGATCGGGATCCTGGCAGCGAATCACCGCAAGCGGCTGGGAGTTATCTCCCTGCTTTTCTCCGGCATGCACCATGACACCGTAGTCAGGGCCCTGAACGACCGGTTCGGGATCCAGGCGAGAGGCGGTTGCAGTTGCGCGGGGACTTACGGGCATTATCTCCTGGGGATCGGTCGCCCGCAATCGGAAACGATCCGGCAGGCGCTGCTGGCCGGAGATTGGAAAAGCAAGCCGGGCTGGGTGCGGCTTTCACTACATCCAACGATGACCGATGAAGAGATCGACCATATCGCAGCCGCGGTGGATTACTTGTCCGGTTCCCCGGATTTGAGTAATTTACGGGATGGTCCTTTATCGAAGGAAACGATTGCTGATCGCGGCGCTGTTGTTGCTGGGGGTAGGACTGGTCTGCTGGAGCGTCTTCAAACCTGAGCACCGGGTAGATTTCAATACCCAGGTCAAGCCGATCATAAACGCAAAATGCATTACCTGTCATGGCGGTGTACGGGCAAAAGGAGGATTCAGCCTGCTTTTCCGTGAAGACGCTTTTGCAAAAACGCAATCGGGTAAACCCGCGATCATTCCGGGTGACCCCGACCATAGCGAGATGATCCGCCGGATCAGCAGCCATGACCCGGAAGCCCGGATGCCGTACCGTCATGAGCCCCTTTCAAAGCAGGATATCGACGTCTTGCGGGAGTGGGTGCGGGAAGGCGCCCCCTGGGGGCAGCACTGGGCTTATTCACCCGTGGCCGCACCGTCGGTTCCGGCCCTGGCCGATCCCTGGATACGAAATCCGATCGACGCCTACGTCCTGGATCGATTACGAAAAGAACGGCTAAAGCCGGCGGCGGAAGCGGCGTCACCGGAGCTCCTGCGCCGGGTAAGCCTCGACCTGATCGGACTATATCCAGCAGAAAGCGTGGCGCAGGCATTTTTGGCCGGGAAAGACCCCCACGCATACGAGACCCTGGTGGACACCTTGCTCGCGTCGCCCCATTTCGGCGAAAAGTGGGCGGCGATGTGGCTGGACCTGGCCCGCTATGCCGATACGAAAGGTTATGAGCGGGACGACTCGAGAAATATCTGGCGATACCGCGATTGGCTGATCCGGGCTTTTAACAGCGACATGCCCTATGACCGGTTTCTGACCGAGCAACTGGCGGGCGACCTCCTTCCACATCCAACCGACGACCAGTATATCGCGACGGCCTTTCACCGGAATACGATGACAAACGATGAAGGCGGAACCGACAACGAAGAGTTCCGGACCGCGGCGGTATTGGATCGCGTCAACACGACGTGGGAAGCCTTGCTGGGGACTACGTTTGCCTGCACCCAATGTCATAGTCATCCATACGATCCTTTCCGCCACGATGAATACTATCGCTTCATGGCCTATTTCAACGACACGCGCGATGAAGATTCGCAAGCGGACTATCCGCTTTTGAGGACTTTTTCGGATTCCGATCGCGCGGAGCTGAACGGGGTGGTGGACTGGGTGAAGCGGGAAGCCGGGACCGAACGGGCGGAGGCCACGAAAAAGATCCTGAGAACATGGCAACCCGCGATCAATTCCCTCACCTGCGACCGCTTTGTGAACGGCGAATTAAGCGATACAAAATGGCTCGCGTTCCGGACCAACGGCTCGGCCCGGCTGCGGTCGGTCGACCTGGATGGGAAAGACTGGCTGATCTTCCGGTGGGTCACCCTAAAAAAAGGCGGGGAATGGGCCATCCATCTGGATAGCACTCGCGGGCCCGTGATCACGACGGTAAAGGCGGATCCGACGGCGGATTGGACGATCGAAGCCGTGCCGGTCAAGACCGTACCGGGTGTGCACGATCTGTATCTCACTTATACCAACCCCAATTTGAAAAAGCCGGATGAAAGCGGGATCATGTATGACTGGTTCTGCTTCACCCGACAATTCCCGGGTGAGGGCCGCCCGGGCTACGCCGCGGAAAAGGCGGCCTTCTGGAAGCTGCTTACGAAGCATGTGCCGACCACGCCGGTCATGATGGACAATCCCAGCGACATGCACCGCGTATCGAATGTTTTTGAGCGGGGGAATTGGCTGGTGAAAGGCGATGTGGTAACGCCGGGCATCCCGGCCTCGTTGAGCGGGAGTATGCCGGCCCGTGCGCCGGCCAACCGCCTTGGACTCGCGATGTGGATGACCAGCCGGCAAAACCCGTTGGTGTCGAGGACGATGGTCAACCGGGTTTGGGAGCAACTCTTTGGTAACGGGATCGTAGAGACGGTGGAAGATCTCGGGACCCAAGGCAGCCCGCCCACACACCGGGCCCTCCTGGACTATCTGGCCTGGCAATATATGAACACCGACCGGTGGAGCCTGAAGCAGCTGCTAAAGGAGATCGTGATGAGCGCGACCTACCGGGAGGATTCGCGCGTGACTGATGCTTCGCTAAAGGCAGATCCGTTCGACCGGCTGTTCTCCCGCGGCCAACGGGTACGGCTAAGCGCCGAACAATTGCGGGACCAGGGCCTTTGTATCTGCGGCAAGTTCAACCCGGAGATGTACGGCCCGAGCGTGTTTCCCTGGCAGCCGAAAGGCATCTGGATGTCGCCGTGGAATGGTGCGGAATGGGTGGCGAGCAAGGGTCCCGAACAATACCGGCGCGCCCTCTACACGTATTGGAAACGAACGGCGGCCTATCCCTCCATGATCTCATTCGATGCCACTTCGCGGGAAGTGTGTACCGCCCGCCGGATCAGGACCAACACCCCGTTGCAGGCGCTGGTGACGTTGAATGATACGGTGTATCTGGATATGGCGCGGCATTTTGCCCAATTGCTCGATAGCCTCGGGCCGGCGTCGCCGGAGCGGCAGATCGCCGCCGGATACCAGCGGATCATGTTCAAAGCGATCGCCCCGAATAAGCAGGCAATCCTGATGAAGTTATATACGGAATCGCTTGAACGCTTCCGGCGGTCGCCGGAAGATGCGGGAAAGATCCTCGGTCTTCCCGGTAGGGGTGATCCGGGAAAGGCGGCCATGGCGGTGGTATGCAACGCACTCCTGAACCTCGACGAAGCGGTCACAAAAAATTGACGATGTCGCGAAAAAACATATCGGCAAACGAAGAAGCGACGCGGCTGGCCCGCCTGCACTACTATACCCGGCGGCATTTTCTAAAAGAGAGTGCGATGGGATTGGGCGGATTGGCGCTGGGCGCGCTCCTGGGGTGTAACGGGAAACGGAGCGCACCGGGGATTGTTTTCGATCCTGCCCATCCGCTGGCGCCAAAGTTGCCGCCATTTCCGGGGAAGGCAAAAAGCGTTATCTATCTGCATATGGCAGGAGCGCCCTCGCAACTGGAATTGTTCGACTACAAGCCCGAGCTGATGAAGATGGATGGCCAGGATTGCCCGCCGTCGCTGTTGGCGGGAAAACGATTCGCGTTTATCCGCGGCGTGCCAAAGATGCTGGGGCCGCAGGCACGTTTTGCGCAATACGGCGAAAGCAGAGCGTGGGTAAGCGAACACATGCCGCATTTTTCGACGGTGGTGGACGAGGTGAGCTTTCTGAAAGCGGTGACAACCGATCAGTTCAACCACGCGCCGGCACAACTGATGGTGCATACCGGGTCCCCCCGGCTCGGCCGCCCCAGTATGGGAAGTTGGGTAACCTATGGGCTGGGAACCGAAAATCAGGACTTGCCGGGATTCGTAGTGCTGACCAGCGGCGGTAAATTCCCCGACGCGGGCAAGAGCGTCTGGGGCAGCGGATTCCTGCCGAGTGTGTACCAGGGCGTGCAATGCCGAAGCGAAGGTGACCCCGTTCTGTACCTGAACGATCCCGCCGGCATGGACCGCGACCTGCGAAAAGAAACGATCGACGCCATAAACGCCGTCAACCAGCAGGAATTCAGTGAATATCACGACCCGGAAATTCTCAGCCGGATCTCGCAATATGAGATGGCTTTCCGCATGCAGATCTCCGTTCCCGAGGTCATGAATATCGCGGACGAACCGGCGTATATCCATGAATTGTACGGGACAAAACCCGGTCAGGCAAGCCTGGCGAACAATATCCTGCTTGCCAGGAAGCTGGTCGAGCGAGGCGTGCGGTTTGTCCAGATCTTCGACTGGGGCTGGGACAGCCACGGGACCGACGCCAGCCTGGCTATCGACGTCGGGTTTATCAACAAATGCCGCCAGGTCGACCGGGCAATGACGGCGCTGATCCTGGATCTCAAACAACGCGGGATGCTCGATGAAACCCTTGTCATCTGGGGCGGTGAATTCGGGCGGACACCGATGATGGAAAACCGGGAGAACAAACCAAATCCCTTCAAGGGCCGGGACCACCACACCGATGCCTTTACGATCTGGATGGCCGGCGGCGGGATAAAAAAAGGCCATGTCTATGGCGAGACCGACGAGATCGGCTACAGCGCCGTGTCGGGCAAGGTGGATACCTTCGATGTCCAGGCCACGATCCTGAACCAGCTTGGGTTTGACCACGCACGATTTACCTATGACTTCCAGGGCCGGCCATTCCGGCTGACGGATGTAAAAGGAAATGTCATCAAAGAAATAATCGCATGATCAATCGAAAACAATTTATTGCCCGGACAACCCTGGCCGCAACGGGCTTGTTATTGGACGCCTACGCTCAGCCGTTAACGGCGGCGGCGGCGCGAGAAGGATTTCAACTGAAAATATTGGGTACGGATTGGGGCTTCCCGGGATCGCTCGATGAATACGGGGCGAAAGTAAAGGCAGCAGGGTACGACGGGATCGAGATCTGGTGGTCGCTGGAGCAGGCGCGACAGGACGCCGTATTCGCGATGTTGAAGAAATACGGGCTGGAAGTGGGGTTCCTTTGCGGGGCATATGAAGAAGATCCGGCCGAACATTTCGAACACTTTAAAAAGATGGTGGAAGGCGCCGCGCGAAATACCCGACAACGCCCCTTGTATATCAACTGTCATTCCGGCCGGGATTTCTTTTCGTTCGAAGACAACAAAAAATTTATCGATTGTACGACGGCCATAAGCAAGGAGACGGGGGTGAAGATCCTGCACGAGACGCACCGGTCCCGGATCCTGTTCGCAGCGCCGGTGGCACGGCGCTATCTGGAGGCGATCCCAGAGCTTCGCATAACCCTCGACGTTTCCCACTGGTGCAATGTCAGCGAAAGCCTGCTGGCCGACCAGCCAAAGACGGTGTCGATGGCGCTGGAGCGGGCCGAACATATCCATGCGCGGATCGGGCATCCCGAAGGGCCGCAGGTTAGTGATCCGCGTGCACCGGAGTGGCAGCCGGTCGTAGAGGCGCATTTTGCGTGGTGGGATGTCATATTGCGGCGCAAAAAGGAACGTGGCGAAGCGATGACGATCCTGACGGAGTTCGGGCCGCCCGACTATATGCCGACCCTCCCTTACAGCCACAATCCGGTGGCCGATCAATGGGCGATCAATACGCATATGCTTCAAATCCTGAGGAAAAGATACGCCTGATGAGTTATGTCCTAACCCTGATCGGCCGCTTGCATCCGCTGCTTGTCCATCTTCCTATCGGGATCCTTTTGCTGGCTATCTTTCTGGAAGCGCTGAGCGTGCGCGGTCCCTATGCGGAGCTGAAGCGCGCGGCGGACCTCAGCCTGCTCATCGGCGTGTGCAGCGCCGTGCTCTCGTGCTGCACCGGGTGGCTGCTCGCGCAAAGCGGCGACTACGACCCTTCACTGGTCAAGACCCACCAATGGCTGGCGATCTCCCTTACCGTCGTATCCGGGGCACTATATGGTGTTGTACGGCAACGACCCGTAAGCCGTTGGCGGGGCGCCCTGCTGACAGGCGTTTTGCTGTTGCTGATCCTGACCGGTCACTGGGGCGGGTCCCTGACTCACGGACCGGGATTTTTGACCGCCGATCCGGAGTCGGCCGCGATCCAACCGACGCTCCAGCCGGTTGCCGATATTCCTTCGGCCGTCGTCTATACGACCATGGTGGAACCGGTGTTGCACGACAATTGTTATGGCTGTCACTCGGTGAGCCGCGTAAAAGGCGGTCTTCGCCTCGACGCGCCGGACCGGATACTCCGCGGCGGAAAAGACGGGAAGGTGATCGTCGCGGGTAATGCAGGAAAAAGCCTGCTGGTAAAGAGAATCGAACTGCCGGTCGACGACGATCATCATATGGCGCCAAAGGACAAGGGCCAGCTCACAACGGCGGAAACCCGGCTCCTGCGGTGGTGGATCGACCACGGGGCGCCGTTTGACAAGTCGGTGGGACAACTGCCGCAGGATACGGGGATGGCGGCGGTATGGCAGGCTTTTCATACGGGGTCGGCCGGGCCAACGGCTGCTGCCGCGGTAATGAATGTGGCGGACAGCGATCTGCCCATGGGGCCGGCGCCGCAGGCGCCGGCCGAAGCGGTGCGCCGGCTTCAGTCGGCCGGAGAACTCGTGCTGCCGATCGCCCAGGGCAGCAACTATCTGGAACTGGATTGCATGTCGGATACCCTGAGCCCCGAAGCACTAAAAGCAGTCCCGCTTTTGAAGGACCAGCTGGTCATCATAAAATTCAGTCGCGTGCGCGCGGGAGACGAACTGGTGACAGCCGCGGCCGCCTGCCCACGGCTGGTGCGGTTGTGGCTGGACCATACCGCAATCACCGGCGCGAACCTGGGCGAATTAACCTCTCTTTCAAACCTGAAATACCTGAATTTAACGGCAACGAAGGTCCGCGCCGCCGACGTCGCCCGGCTAAAAGGCGCACAAAAGCTGACATCGCTTTACCTGTATCAGACGCGGATAGGCCGTGGAGATTGGGCCGCACTACGCCAGGATTTTCCAGCCGCGAAACTGGACTCGGGCGCGTATACGATCCCGTTTCTCACTACGGATACGGCGATCGTGCGGACCCCTGCCAGGCCGCACCCATAGCGGCCCGATATTTCCGGTAAACGGTAAGCGCCTGCTGTACCGGCACCCCCCGGGGTTCAACCGGAAAATCCTTGCGCTCGCGCACCCAGTTCCATTCCCATTGACGGATAGCGGTCTCAAACCCGGCGAAATCGGGTTCCTTGCCGGCGTTCATCGCCTCGCGGAGCATCGCAAAATACTTCTTCCAGCGCGGCCGATAGAAATCGCTTAGCAACCCGCTCCACTGCCGGTTGGCATATTCATGCAGCGGACTGTTGGCATCGCCCCAAAGGGTAACGAGGTCCCGGGCATTTTGTTCATACAGCTCCTTTTCTTCCACTGTGGCCCCCTTGCGCCGGGCATCCGCGATCCACGGCCCCAGCAGAAAATCCCGTCGTGTCGCCAGCAATGAATCGAGGTCTCCGATCAACGCAAGGAACTCGCCGCTGCGCGCGTCGAACGCCTTCCGATCGCGGGCTTTCCAGGCGTCCACCCACCGCATTTGAAGAACGGTCGCATAATTGGCCAGCACCTGCCGGGTAAGGTCTACGAGATCGTAGCAAAAACCGTCGGTATGGCGACGCGGATGAATTGGATCTGCGCTTTGTATCATCAGATCCCAGGCCGGCAGCAGCTCGCCGGGCAGGTAATTAAGCCTTGTCCGGGTCCACACCGTGGAAGAATCCATCGTCGGCCGACCCGTCACGATCGACTCGGCCCCATCCCGGATCACCTTTCCGTTGTAGACGGTCCGGCGGAGGATATCCCAGCATTTTTCGAGCGAAGGGGACGCGGCGCCATAACGATTCCGGATATACGAACGGAGCCAGGTGGCCGGATCGATCGGCTGCGACTGCCAGGTATGCTGGAGCATCAGCTCATACAAAACGGGATTGGTGGCGATACCTTCCATCGTGAGCCCGATACCCTCCATCCGGCCGGAAGCGGTGTCACGCAGCGCGAGCGGCGGATTCGCGGCCACGATATCCATCCGGCCATACAGGTTGATATTGCCGCCAAAATTGTTGAGCATATTCCAGACCCACGGTTTGCCATAAAAGGCATGGGTCCGGCGCCATACCGGCTCGATCTCCGCCGCAAGGTCGAGCATCAGCATATGGTTGTCGGGAACGGCATCCAGCAAGGCCTCGATCTGCGGGCTTCGCCAGAATTTCCGATCGCTATAAAACAACCAACCCTGCATCACCCAAACCGCCGCCGTGTCCACCTGCCGCATCCCATCCAGCACCCGCGCACTCAGCCCGGACAAATAAAGGCTATCATCGGAGGGGGGCTCGTTCTCGTTAAATGTATCGGCCGAATAAAAATGATCCGTACCAAAGAGCTTCGTCTGCATGGCAAGAAACCGTTTGCCGATCTCCGCAAAAAGCGGGTCGGCAGGATCCAGCAGCCACGTGTCGCCAAAACCGTTCTTCCAGTTGGTGCGTTTGGTTTTTGCGGCGGGGTATCGCTTTGGCAGGGCGCCGGGGACATGACCCGTAAATGCCGGCAGTACCGGTGTCATCCCCAGTGCTCTTTCCCGAGCGAGGATCTTTTTCTGGAGGTCCCGCTGCATCGTCATCCAGTGCATCGGCAACGGTCCACCCCAGCCATCGAGGTTGCCCATCCAGAACCACGAAAAATAGGCCGGGCCGCAAAAAAAATCGCTTAGCTCGCCGTCGGAAAAACCCATGTCGTGATAGACCTCGTGCCAGGTATATTCTTCCCCGGTGATGGCTAGCGGCATATTGATGCCGTGGAGCGCCATCCAATCGATCTCCTGCTGCCAGCGGTCCCAGTCCCACCAACTCATCGAATAATTAAAGGTGCAATAGTTCAAATAGTACCGGTACCGATATGGCGAGAGCTTCCGTACCGTCTCGGGGACGACCGGGAGATGGGTTGGCAGTCTCAGGTTGGTTCCATTCCACGTCACCTGGCAGTGACAATATTCTGTCAGATAATAATAAAGCGCCGACGCGACGGCGACGCCATTGTTGCCCCGAAGGACGATCTTTCCATTTTCCGATGCCAATCCGAAGACATCGCTGTCACCCGCTTTCGACATCGGCAGGACCACGAATTCGCCTGCGCGGGCAGGCAGGATCCGCCGGATCAACGCTTGTGCCGCGGCCGTGTCGGGATAACCGTTCGGGTTTACCGGATCACGGGGACCCCCGGCAGGCCGCGCCCTGGCAGTGGCCATGGAAAAGGCAGCGAGGATAAAGACCATGCGAAGTTTTAGCGAAGACATGAGGTAAAGATATGGATCAACGCGCATAAGCGCCTTCCTCGCCCTTTTAAAATATTGGGTGCTATAAAAAGCCATCCATAAGGGTTGCAAGGTATTATCCAATCCTTGCATGTGATATCGAACCAACCGGGAAAAGGGGTGTCGACATAATTATGAATGGGCAGGAAAAAACGCGGTGCGGTGTGAACGAATTGGACTATATTAGGCTATGAGAAAACGAATTGCAACGTCCGTTGTGCTCGCACCGGGCGGCCCGGGACAAATCGAACGTATGAAACGGTTGCTTGTCATAACGGTTCTCACTTCGCTGGTCTTCGGAGACATCAGCGGGCAGGATAATGCGAAGTTCTACAGCCCGGTTGTTTCGAACAAGGTTGCCGACAAGTTCGTATCCGCTTACTACCAGGATATCGGCGGCTATCTCGGCTACCGGCTGGACGTCAACCTGCAAAAACGCCTGCTCCAAATCGACACGGCGACGATCCTGTCGGGTGTGGAACATCGTCCCGGAGCGCAAACCTGGATCGGCGAACACGTCGGGAAATTTCTCTTTTCCGCCTCGAAGACCTACGCGTACAGCCATGATCCTCAGCTAAAGCGGTTGATGGACGCCGTGGCACGAACCTATATTTCGTGCCAGATGCCGGATGGATATCTCGGGACCTACCTGGAAAAGGACCGTTGGACGGAATGGGATGTCTGGGCCCACAAATACGCGATCATCGGGCTGTTGAACTATTATTCCGTAACCGGGTATGCGCCCGCGCTCGAATCTGCAAAAAAGGCCGCGGATTTGATTTGCAGAACGTTTGGCAGTGAGCCCGCCAAAAAGGATCTCATGAAAGCAGGGGAGCACGCGGGACTTGCGCCCGGAAGCATTCTGGAACCGATGATCGACCTGTACCGGTATACGGGCGACGAAAAATACCTGGCATTTTCCCGCTATATCCTCCGTGCCTTCGAACAGCCCGACGGACCCCGAATCTTTAGCCAGCTCGAAAAATACGGCGACGTAACAAAGGTGGGTGACGCAAAAGCCTATGAGATGCTGTCGTGCTTTCTGGGTATCCTGAAATACTATCAACTCACCGGCGAAGAACGCTACCTGGAGCTGTTGAAAACAGCCTGGACCGACATCACAAAAAATCGGCTGTACATAACCGGTACCGCGAGCGACCATGAGATCTTTGTGGGACCGGGCGTGCTAAAAGCCACAAACGACGACCAGATGGGCGAAGGCTGCGTCACCGTGACCTGGATACAATTCAATCTCGCCTTGCTAAAGATAACCGGCGATATAAAATACGCGGATGAGATCGAGCGATCCGTATACAACCACCTGCTGGCCGCCGAGAATCCGCAAACCGGCTGTGTCAGCTATTACACCGCACTACAGGGCATAAAACCCTACCGTTGCGACCAGGGCTACTCCTGCTGTCTCTCGAGCGTGCCGCGGGGTATTTCGCTTATCCCGGAAATGCCGGGCGGTACGATCGACGGCAATTTCACCGTCCTGCTATATGAAAAAGGCGTTGCCTCCGTGAGAGTCCGCGCTCCTGATGGAAAAATGATTCCCCTGGAGGTCATTTGCCATGCGCGTGTACCGGCGGAAGGTGAAGCGGATTTCGAGATCAAACCTGCCACAGTCTCGGTCTTTACCATAAATTTCCGCGTTCCATATTGGTCGCGGGATTTTAAAGCGGCTGTCGGCAGCGACGTTTTCCAGGGAAAACCGGGAGAGATGTTGGCGATCCGCCGATCCTGGAAAGCTGGCGACCGCGTGAAGATCTTGTTCGACATGCCGGTCCAGGTAGTTCCCGGCGGCCCCACGTACCCTGATGCGGTGGCGATCCTGCGCGGCCCCCAGGTACTGGCCGTCGACAAGGGGCTAAATCCGGGAATCGACACGGCCGCGGTAATCCAATATGATGGCAGAAACCGGCTCACCGACGCGAATGCGACCCTGCCGGCCGGCTGGAGTTGGAAAGAAGCCTTTTATATCGATGCCAAAGTAGGCGATATCAAAAAAAAGATCGTGGTGGTGCCATTTGCGGAAGCAGGGCAGAAGTCCGACGCAGTCGAAGTTTGGATCAAGCACTGAAAAACAAATTATGTTCATCATTCAAGACTATCCCGCGGCGGTGATCTGCTGCATCGTGACAATGCTTTGCTGGGGCTCCTGGGCCAATACGCAAAAACTGGCGGCGGCCACCTGGCGTTTCGAATTGTTTTACTGGGACTATGTGCTGGGTATCCTGCTGTTCTCGCTCGTCCTGGCATTTACGTTAGGGAGTACCGGAAGCGGCGGGAGGTCATTTATCGCCGACCTCTCGCAGGCCAGCGGCAAGAGCCTGGGCTCGGCCATCTTCGGCGGGATCGTCTTTAACGCCGCCAACATTTTGCTGGGCGCGGCCATCGCGATCGCGGGGATGGCGGTTGCCTTTCCTGTCGGGATCGGATTGGCGCTGGTGATCGGGGTGATCGTCAACTATATCGCGAATCCGGTGGGGAATATCGGTTTGCTTTCGGCCGGCGTGGCGCTGATCGTGGCGGCCATTCTGCTGAACGCATTCGCCTACAGCCGGATGTCGGCGGCAGGGAAGAAGGCATCGGAGCGGGGTCTGCTGCTGGCCGTGGCCGCCGGCGTGCTGATGGGTTTCTTCTATAAATATGTCGCGGCGAGCATGTTTCGCGATTTCGAGGTCCCGGAGCCTGGCAAACTGAGCCCCTATACGGCCGTGGTGATCTTTAGCGTGGGCATCCTGTTAAGCAACCTGGTCTTTAATACCATCCTCATGCGGCGGCCGTTTGTGGGCCTGCCGGTTTCGTTCAAATCCTGGTTCGCCGGTAGTTTTCGAGACCATATTACCGGGATATTGGGCGGTTCGATCTGGTGTTTGGGGATGTCGTTCAGCATTATCGCCTCGGGGAAGGCGGGGCCGGCAATCGCATACGGGCTGGGACAGGGTGCGACCATTATCGCCGCGCTGTGGGGAATTTTTATCTGGAAGGAATTCCGCGGGGCTCCAAAGGGCACAAATGCGGTGCTCGGATGGATGCTGGTCCTTTACCTGGCCGGACTGGGTATGTTGATCTATGCAGGCGGGAAACATTGATATCACATCATGAAGCAGCATATACTCGTCGTCGGTAGTTCCAATACGGATATGGTGGCAAAAACGGATCGGTTGCCTGTGCCGGGGGAGACTGTTCTGGGTCAGGGGTTTATCATGGCCGCGGGCGGAAAGGGCGCGAATCAGGCGGTTGCCGCGCGCCGGCTCGGTGCGGAGGTTGCGTTCGTGGCAAAGGTCGGCGACGATGTGTTTGGCAAACAGGCCGTCAGCGCGTTCGGAATGGAAGGGATCGATACGAGCGGCATCGTGACGGATGCCGGTATGCCTTCCGGAGTGGCGCTGATAACCGTCGACGCACGGGGTGAGAACTGTATCGTCGTGGCTTCCGGCGCGAACTCGAATTTGCTGCCTGCCGATGTGACCGCAACAACGACCACCAGCCGGCTGCGCCAGGCCGCGCTGGTGCTGATGCAGCTGGAGATCCCGCTGGAGACGGTGCAATACATGGCCGAATGCGCATCGTCGATCAACATCCCGGTCATCCTGAACCCCGCGCCTGCCCGGGTGCTCCCGGATGACCTGTTAAAAAAAATATCCATCCTTGTCCCAAATCAGCAGGAAGCGGAGATGCTCACCGGCATCGACACGTCCACCCGGCCCGGCGCGGAGCGCGCCGCAACCGAATTGGCCGCCAAAGGGATTCGAACCGTGATCATCACGATGGGTGCGGATGGCGCCCTCGTCCTGGACAAAGGCATATTTCATCGTGTCCCGTCCCCAAAGGTGGAGGCCGTCGACACGACCGCGGCGGGAGATGTCTTTTGCGGCGCATTGGCCGTAACGTTATCGGAGGGGGCATCCATACAACCGGCTGTTGAGTTTGCGTGCGCGGCTGCGGCCTTATCGGTGACAAGAATGGGCGCCCAGCCATCGGCGCCGACTAGGGCGGAAGTCGACCGATTCAGAGGCCGGCCCGGATCGCATTGAGGTAATCTTTTTTGTTAGATTTCTTTATCACGATGTCGTCACAACCGTTGAACGCAGCGAAGCGCTGCAACGCATCGGACAGCTGCCCGAGCTCCGGCTTGCTGAGCTTCACCGCTTCAAAATGGAGGTTGAGGACAAGCAATGTCTTTTGTTTGCGGCCGGCCTTGGAGTCCATCCGGGCGACAAAACGATCCCCGATCAAAACGGGCAGCGAAAAATAGCCGTATTTGCGCTTCGGTTCGGGTACAAAACATTCGATCTGGTAGTCAAAATCAAAAAATTCCCGTAACCGGTGGCGAAAGACATTCAAATTGTCAAACGGCGAAAGGATAAACGCATCCCCGCTCAGCTGGATCTTTTTATTGCGATAGGAAGGAAGCATGTACAGCGGTGTGCCCTTGCGGCCCTCCAGCCGCACGGTGCAGACTTCCCCGCTGGCCACGAGTTTAAGGATCTCCTCCCGGACGATATGGCCTTTTACAAACCGCGCCCGCCAGACCATTTCTTTTACCCCGGCAATGCCAAGCGACCGCAGCACGCGGTAGATCGTATGCCGGGCAAATTCTTCCGGAGTGGGCATGGTCGTATCGATGTCATCGGGGACAAGATTCCTCGGCAGATCGTAAACACGCTGAAAATCCCGGGTGCGTGTTACCATCAGGGAGCCGCCAAAATACAATCGTTCGAGGGCCATTTTCGCCGGGCGCCAGTCCCACCATCCGGAGCTTGCCTCCAACCGGTCGTTCTCAAAATCCTTCACCATGAGGGGACCCTCGCGGGCTACCCGGTCGAGCACTTTTTGCATGAGGTTGGCATCCGCCTGGGTCTGTGGCTTGTATCTTTTGGCAAACGCCTCCTTCACCGGCAGCGAAAAGCGAAATTCATGCATGGGCTGGTATCCGGAGTCCGAAGTAAAGAATTCAAAGACCCGGCCATCGGCCTGGAGCTCATCCAGCCATTCGACCCGGTAATCGGGTATCCGCGAGAAGATCGCATGGTGGTGTGCACGCTCGACGGTATAATTGGTATCGACCTGGATATAGCCCAGGTGTTCGATCAACCGGTAGACAGCTTCGCGCCCTTTTCCAAAGGGGGCCGGCCGGTGAAGACCGGCCGCGTGCAGGATGATGCGCCGGGCTTGGGGAAGGCTGAGGCTAATTGGCTCCATGATTTGTCCGGAAGTCGGGTCGACGGGTGTCTTTAAAGCAAAAATATTCATTAATTTTAAAACCAGCCGTATGCAAAAATTCATGTTAATTATTAAGGAGGATCTCGCCGAATTGGCCCGCGCCGGTGACACGGAGCGATACCGGAAGATGCGGGTCATGATGGCCTGGGTCGAGTCGCTGCATGAATCCGTGAGTTACCTTGGCGGCGAACCGCTGGAGGTGACCAGGAAGTATGTCACAAAAGACCAGGTCATTTCCGACGGGCCTTTTATCGAGGCCAAAGAGGGGATCACCGGTTATATGATGATCAATGCGGAAAACCTGGAGCAGGCGGCCGCTATCGCCCAGAGTTGCCCGTTGGTCCAGCTGGACCAGATGTCGATCGAGGTAAGCCCCGTCTTGTCGACCAACATTCCGATCGAAAATGGACAATCTTGAAGTGGAGGTAGACCGGCTCTACCGAAGTCAGTTTGGCAAGCTGTTGTCATCGCTGCTTCGCTTCTCGAATGATATCGATTGGGAAGTAGCCGAAGATATTGTCCAGGATACCTTTTCGGCAGCCCTCGTCGCGTGGCGGAAGGATGGATTACCCGCGAGCCCGGACGCCTGGTTGTATAAAGTGAGCCGGAACCGGGCCTTAAACAAGATCCGGGAGGCAAAAAAATTCAGCAGAAACAGCCCCGGCGAAGACCGGATCGACCACCGAAACACCGACCCGAAAGATCCCGAAATCCGCTATCTCCCGCTGGACGACGAGCAACTCATCCTGCTCTTTGCCTGTGCCCACCCCGATCTGGCGCCAAAGGTACAGGTGGTGATCAGCCTGAAATATGTCGTCAACCTGAAAGTGGAGGCCATCGCGAAAATTCTCGGCCTGACCATCGACGGGGTCGACAAAATGCTCTTGCGGGCCCGGCAAAAAGTCCGGGATGAACGCATTCTCTTCCACACTCCAACCGCCGCCGCCTTTCAATCGCGGTTGACCAGCGTCCATAAGGTCCTTTACCTCATCTTTAATGAAGGGTATAAATCATCCTGGGGGAAGGAATTGATCCGGGAAGAATTATGCGAGGAAGCGCTGATCATGACCCGCTCGCTGTGTCAGAGTATGGTCGGCAACGAAGAGACAAGGGCGCTGTATGCGCTGATGTTGTTCAACGCCGCGCGGATCAAGGCTCGCTTCGGGCAGCACGGGGAGTTGCTCGACCTGGACGAACAAGACCGGAGCCTTTGGGACCACGACCTGATCCTCCTGGCCACCGCCAGTCTGGAGTCGGCAAAGGGCGGCGGGATCAATCCCTATTTTTGCGAGGCCGCGATTGCGGGATTGCACTGCGCGGCAAAAACGCTGGCCGCTACCGACTGGAAAGCGATCACCAACATTTACCGGCAGCTGCTGGCGTTGCAAGCCAATCCCTTTGTGGAAATGAACTACGCGATTGCCTTGTACTACGGCGGGCATAAACAGGAGGCGCTTTCCATATTACACGCGCTGGAGAAACAGGCCTTTCTGAGCCAGTATTATTTGTTGCACGCCAGCCTGGGAAGGATATACGCAGCGGAGGGACACAAGACGCTGGCGCGCGAATACCTGGAGAATACGCTGCGGCTGACGAATGCGCCCGACGAGATCGCCTTCGTCCGCCGTTTGATCGGAAAGGTGGAATAGTCTATATTTGGCTATGAACCGCCTCTTTCGGAGCTTGCCACTCCTATTCACTTCTTTGTTCGGTCTCTGCAAGGCCCAGGTCGGCGGAACGACCGTTACCGAATGGCAAAACGACAAGAACGGAGCCCTATCAATCACCTACGATGATGCTTCGAGACACCAGTTTACCCGCGCGCTGCCGCTCATGGAGCGGCTAAAGCTCCCGGCTACCTTCTTCGTCATCACCGGCCCGATCACGGGATCGAAATTTCAGGGGAAGTTTGTGGGCCGGCCGGTAGCGGACATCATCCGCGAGACGGCGACCGTTCGGACGGATAGCAGCAATTTCCTCGAACGATGTTCGGCGGCGGGCTACCTTGGCTATGAGGGGACGATCTCATACCACACCCGGGCCGGGGGCCTCTATTCCTCCGGCAGAAAGACGCAGGCCTATCGCTGGATGGACAGTTTGTATGCAAAGGTCAGGCATGGCGACTTCAAACCCGGATACGAACCTTGTCCGGAATACAAAGAGGCGGTTGGCTCCTCCTGGGACGATTTTCGGAAAGACGCCGCGGCCGGCTATGAAATAGCCAGCCATTCCATTACCCATGCGACCATGCCGGGCATGGACGAGGCCAATATCCGGTATGAGCTGGAGAAAAGCAAGGAGGAAATAAGGAATCAGCTGGGAGAGAAATATACCTTCTCGGCGGAAGTTCCGTACGGCTACGAAGACGACCGGGTGATGCAGATTGCGTACACGATATATCCTGCGCTGCGGAACCGGATGCCGGAGCCGTTTCTAAAGGAGATCGACCGGGCAAGCCATGCGCTGCCGCATCCAACCGATAAAGACTACGTCCAGTGGCAGCGCGGACCGCTCCACAACACGCCCCTGTCCCTGATGAAATCCTGGGTGGATTCGACGGCGGCAAACAAAGACCTCTGGCTGGTCCTGGTCTTTCATGGCATCGACAGCCTGGGCTGGGAATGGACCCCGATCCCCAAACTGGAAGAATACTTCAACTATATCGTGGCAAAAGAGGACCGGTTGTGGGTGGCGACCTTTGGCGACGTCACAAGGTATATGCGCGAGCGCGAGCATGCCAGGGTCAGCTCCCTGGCGATGAAAGACGGAAGTATCGGCGTCTCGCTCAAGTGTTCCCTCGACCCGGCGATGTACGGCCTGCCGCTGACGCTAAAGACCTATATCCCTCCTGATTGGAAGACCGTCAGGGTAGGGGAGACGAAGACCGATCCGCATCATGATGCGACCGGCGCGTATGTCCTGTACCAGCTAAAACCCAACTCTACAACCATACTAAAGCCATGAAGAGAGACTACTACATCGTAGCATTGATCATGCTTACCTTCTTTGTCATTTCCTTTTTGACCAATGTGATCGGTGCGTTGAATCCGGACTTTATAAAGGGGTTCGATTTGAGTTTAACGCTGGCGGCGATCCTTCCTTTCGCGTTTTTTATCGCCTACGGGCTGGTCTCGATCCCGACCGGGATGCTGCTGGAGAAATACAAGGAGAAACGGATCATGATCGCCGGCTTTGTGGTCGCCTTTTTCGGGTCATTGTTGCTGGCGGTGATCCACAATTACCTGAGCGCGATCGTTTCCCTATTCCTCATCGGGAGCGGTATGGCGATGCTGCAGGTGGTGATCAATCCGCTCCTGCGGACAGCCGGCGGCGAGGAACACTATGCGTTCAATTCGGTGCTGGCGCAACTCATCTTCGGATCTGCGTCGTTCCTTAGCCCCTTCGTATATTCCGGTCTTGTCAAAAATCCGGGTATGTTCGCGAAGATCGTTCCGCCCGGGCTGCCCTGGATCTCGCTTTATTGGATATTCGCCGTGATCTCGCTGGTGATGATCGTGATCATCCGGGCATCGCGGTTCCCGGTAGTCCAGTTGAAGGCAGACGAGGAGGTGGGGCCAATAAAGACCCACCTGATGCTGTTCCGCAAGCGGGTGGTGGTATTGTTTTTCATCGCTATGATCTGCTATGTCGGAACGGAGCAGGGCATCGCGAACTGGATCTCAAAATTCCTGGAGACCTATCATCACTACGATCCGCAAACAAAGGGCGCCGATACCGTGGCCTATTTTTGGGGGCTGATGACGGCCGGCGGCGTTGTGGGACTATTATTGCTAAAGATCCTCGACAGCCGGAAGGTGCTGATCGGGTTTACGATCGCCGCCATCATTTGTCTCAGCATGGCCTTCTTTGGGAGCGGACCGGTAGCGCTGGTGGCATTTCCCGCGGTAGGCTTCTTTGCATCGGTGATGTACCCGATCATCTTTTCCCTGGCGCTTAACTCCGTCGACGAGCATCACGGGTCGTTCGCGGGGATCATCGTCACGGGGATCATCGGCGGAGCGATCGTTCCGTTGATCATCGGCGGCCTGGGAGACGCGCTGGGACTTCGAACGGGGATGTTCTTCCTGTACATCACGCTGGGTTATATTCTGAGTGTAGGTTTCTGGGCGAAGCCGCTGATCACAAATAAAACGGTCTTTTCAAAACGCGAACAAGATGGGAAGTGAGCAAATCATCGGGATCGATCTGGGCGCCTCCAATGTCCGGGGCGCGGTCGTGGACGGGGGCGGGCTTTCCGATATCATATCGGTGCGGATCCATAGCGACGGGTCGGTGGAAGAGGTCCTCGACGATATTTATAGCGTGATCGATCCCCTCATAACCCCGGAAATCTCCGGCATCGGGATCGGCGTTCCCAGCGTAGTCGATGTGGCGGAGGGGATCGTCTACGATGTGCTTTATATTCCTTCCTGGAAGGAGGTACCGCTAAAGCGGCTGCTGGAGGCGCGGTATCACCGGCCGGTATTTGTAAACAACGACGCAAACTGTTTTGCGCTGGGAGAATTTTATTTCGGGAAAGGGAAGGGAGTTGGGTCCCTGATCGGGATGACCATCGGTACCGGGTTGGGCTCCGGGATCGTTGTCTTTAATAAATTGTATGCCGGCCGGAATTGCGGCGCGGGGGAACTGGGACTGCTGCCTTACCGGGACAACATCCTGGAGTACTATTGCAGCGGATCGTTTTTTCGCAACGTATATGGACTGGATGGCGTGGAGGTATATGAAGCGGCATTACGCGGGGAGGCGCGGGCGCTGGCGCTATATGCCGAATTGGGTGTGCATGTGGGGCAGGCGATAAAGGCCGTTATGTACGCCTACGACCCCGAGCTGATCGTGCTGGGAGGTTCGGTGAGCCAGGCCTTCGACTTGTTCAGCCACCCGATGTGGAAGGAAATAAAGACCCTGGCATTTGGAAAATCGGCCGAACGGATCCGCGTTGAAGTTTCTAACCTGAAAAATAGCGGTATCCTCGGGGCTGCCGCGCTTTACTACGATGCAAAAGAATAACCTATGCAGGACGACCCTTGCGGTTGTGGTTTCTCTTCTGATGACCCGGTCCTACGGGCAAAAATCCTTCGAATTGAAAGCCGACTGGCGGATGCAGTCGGAAACAAAGGTCACCGATGGCGGGGCGGCCATTTCGCAAGCCGGCTATTCCGCGGCGAGCTGGTATAAGGTCAGTGTGCCGACGACGATCATCGCGGGGTTGTTGGCCAATAAGGTTTACGACTTTGACCCGTTCTACGCCATGAATTTTGAAAAGCTGAAGGATCCGACGCTGGATGCGCCCTGGTGGTTCCGGCGCGAATTCGACCTCCCCGCTTCGGCAAAAGGCAAAGATGTCGTGCTAAAACTGCACGGGATCAACTACAAGGCGAATGTGTGGCTGAACGGAGTGTTGATCGCCGACAGCAACCGGATCATGAATCCGTTCCGGATCATCGAGCTGAACGTGACGGCGGTGGTCAGGCCCGGAGCGCCGAACGTACTGGCGCTGGAGATCAGGCGACCGGTCAATCCGCAGAAACGCGGCGGCGACCTGGCGATCGACTATGCCGATTGGATCCACTATCCCCCGGACTACAATGGCGGGATCGTCAACGATATCGAAATCAAAACGTATGACCGGGTGGGGGTCGAGCATCCGCTGGTCACGACGAAATTCGACCTGCCGTCGCTCGATGTGGCGCACCTGACGGTCGATGCGGTGGTGACCAACTATTCCGATTCGGCACAGGACGCGACAGTGGCAGGGAAGATCAATAACGGCACGGAGTTCGCAAAAAAATTGCATCTCGGGGCGCACGAGGTCGCCGATGTGGTCTTTACACCGGCGGAGTATCCACAGCTGAATATTCAGAATCCGCGGATCTGGTGGCCATGGCAATATGGAAAGCCGCTGCTGAATGCGGTGACCCTTGTCGTCTGGCACGGGGAATCGGTAAGCAGTACGATCACTGAAGAATTTGGCATCCGCCAGATCGAATCGACATTTATAAGCGACAGATCGAGAGAGTTCATAGTGAACGGCAAACGGATCGTGCTGCGGGGTGCGGCCTGGTCCCCGGATATCTTTCAGCGACGATCGCCAAAGCGCCAGGAGCAGGAGATCCGGCTATACCGCGATATGAATATGAATATTGTGCGGTCGGAAGGAAAGATGGAAGACGACAATTTCTATCACCTTTGCGATAAATACGGCATGCTTGTCATGACCGGATGGATGTGTTGCGGCGCGTGGCAGTACCCCGAACTTTGGGACGGAGCCAAACGGGCGTCGGCGATGGCATCGGACAGCAGTGTGATGTTGTGGCTGCGGGACAAGCCGAGTGTGATGGTCTGGCTGAATGGCAGCGATATGCCGCCGCGCGACACGACCGTGGAGCGCGGTTACCTCAACATCGAGGCCGCGCTGAAATGGCCAAATCCCACGATCTCGACGGCCGACGCCAGCAAGTCGAAGGTGTCGGGCTTTAGCGGCGTAAAGATGGACGGGCCCTATGAGTGGGTGCCGCCGATCTATTGGGAGACCGATTCGTTATTGAAATATGGCGGAGCATGGAGTTTTGCGACCGAGATTTCACCCGGACCCTCGATCCCGCCGTACGAGAGCCTGATCAAATTCATTCCAAAGGATTCGATGTGGTTCACGACGGCAACCTGGAAGTATCATTGCGGGACGATGAACTTCGGGAACACCGATGTCTTCAATGCGGCGCTGCAGGGACGTTATGGGCCCGCAAAAGATATCAGGGACTATATCGCCAAGGCGCAGGCGCAGAATTATGAGGGGCATCGCGCGATGATGGAGGCCTATGGACTGCATAAATACCATGAGGCAACCGGCGTGGTGCAGTGGATGGGGAGCAATCCGTGGCCGGGGCTGATCTGGCACACCTATGACTACTACCTGTATCCGGCGGGGACCTATTTCGGAATGAAAAAGGCGATGGAGCCGCTCCACATCATGTATTCCTACGGCGGGAACGAGGTGGTGGTGACAAACAGCCTGCTGGAACGTTGCACCGGCCTCACGGCGGAAGCAACGGTCTTCAACCTCGACGGCCACCGGAAATGGTCGAATAAAGTGGCAGGCGATGTAACGGTGGAGGCGGACAGCGTCTGGCATGGTATTACGATCCCGGCAATCGATGGGCTGTCATCCACCTATTTCCTGCGGCTGCAGCTGACGGACGCATCCGGCGCCGTCAGGGACATCAACTGGTATTGGTTGTCGCCAAAAAGGGACGTACTGGATTGGAAAAAATCGCAATGGTATGTAACCCCGGAAAGCTCCTATGCCGATTATTCCGCGTTAAGATCGTTGGCAACAACCGAAATCCGTATGGCAATCGGCGCGGCCGTCGCCAGAGGAGACAGCACGGTCCATGCGGTGACCCTGACAAATACGGGAAAAGTGGTCGCCTTCCAGGTGCACTTGCGCGCGCTGAGGGGTAGGGACGGCGATGACATTTTGCCGGTAATCTTTAGCGACAACTATATCGAACTGGCGCCGGGAGAAAGCAGGGTGGTCTATTGCAAATACGCTAGTGAGGATGCGGGCGGCTCCGCCGCGCATTTTGTCGTGGAGGGATGGAATACGGAAATACAAAAATGAAAACATGAATACCGGTACTAAATTCCTGGTAACGCCGTTGCTGGCGATGTCACTTGCACTCGGAAGCTGCTCGGGCACAAAGGATCAAAATAACCAACTGACCGACCAGGAAATAAAAGCCGGCTGGAAACTGCTTTTTGACGGAAAAACGACGGATGGATGGCATTTGTACAACCGGGGCCACGTGCCGTCGGCCTGGATCGTGGTCGACGATGCGTTGTACTGCAAGCCCGACGGCAAACTCGAACATGGCGACCTCATCTCGGACAAGGACTACGAAAATTTCGATCTGCAATTTGAATGGAAGATCATAAGGTATGGGAACAGCGGCGTTTTTATCGACGTCGTCGAAGATACCGCTATTCGAACCGCCTGGGCCTCGGGCCCGGAATACCAGTTATTGGATTCGTCAAACCCGGACTATGCGAATCCGCTAAAGCGCTCGGGTGCCCTCTTCGGGTTGTACCCGCAGTTGAATCCGGCAGCGCTTAAGCCGTTTGGGGAATGGAATCAGTCAAGGATCGTTCAGTCCAATGGCAAGATAGCATTTTTTCTAAATGGTGTTCAGACGCTAAACCTGGACCTTCGGTCGGCGGCGTGGGCGGACACGGTGGCGAAGAGCAACTTCCAGAAGTTCCCCGAGTTCGGCAAACATACGAAGGGGAAGATCGGGCTGCAGGACTGGAGCAAAGGGGTTTCGTTCAGGAATATGAAGATTAAGGAAATATGAAAAGAATCCATGGGGCAACCGAGTATGCGCGGCGGCCGTTTACTCCCCCAAAACACTGTCGTGAAACAACACCAACTTGCCTTGTCCCTGGGCATCGGTTGCCTTATCACCATCGCTTCCTGTAAAAAATCTTCCTCGCCGGCGCCGGCGCCGACCCCGGAAGCCACGCGAATCATCCATTATATCTTGTATACGACCCAGGATTTTTCAACGAATACAGATACCATCCGGTTTCAGCTTTACATGGCGGGAAACGGCGCTACGCTCTTTGACTCGGCCATCCAACCGATGACGATCAATGCCATTCCCGATTCGCTGCACCCACTCACTTTTAGTAAAACGGTTCCTGCCGGCCACGCACAGGAAAACCTCCAGGTGGGTTTTTTATACGGTATCGATCATGTCGGTAATAGCTGGTTTCTTGACAGCAGCAGCGCCGGTCAAACCTCAAAAACCGTGTGGTACAATTTCCGGTAACCTCGCCCGGGCGATAATGGGGCATTTTTTACCCGTCCGGCCGTAAATAAAACCCGTCCCACGACCGACGAGCGATCCGGCACAATTCTTTCACTATAAAAGAAAACCCATCGCCTTGTCACCCAACCAAAACCATCGCACCGCGCCAACTGCCCATAACGGGCACCGGTATAATTTTCATATCATCGGGATAGGCTCTTCCGCCGGCGGGCTGCAACCGCTAAAGACGATCATAGGGGACCTGCCGCCCGGCTTTCCCGCCGCAGTCATCGTAGTGCATCACGCGCCCGCTGACGGACCTCACCAGCTGGCCGAGGTCCTCCGGCAAGTGAGCCCGCTGCCGGTCGTGGAAGTGCAGACCACGCAGCGCATCCAACCGGGTCATGTATATCTTCCGGAACCCGGTCAAAATGTAAAAATCCGTGATCACATCCTTTCGGTCGAAGAGCGGGAGCCCGGCGCAAAAGCAAAGCGCACCATCGACACATTTTTTCACAGTCTTGCCTGGGATGCCCGGGAAAAGAGCATCGGCATCATCCTGTCGGGGACAGACTACGACGGCATCGGCGGCGCCGAAGCCATCGAAGCAAAAGGGGGATTTGTCATCGTTCAGGACCCGGCCACCGCCCAATACCCGTTGATGCCGATCGCCCTGATTGCCAACGATAACCCAAGCTTTATCCTGCAACCCGAAGAGATCAGTGGACAGATTGCCCGCGAGCTGGGGCAATAAAATCGCGTCACGGGCAGGGCAGGTTGGGTCAAAAGAACCATTTGTGGTTAAACGGGACAAATGGTGGATAGACGGCTGGAAATCTGGCTTAAAACCGCCCCAAGCAACAATTTTGCAGCCGCGGTTACTTTAGTCTCGGATACTTAACTGCTTAAAACTACCGGTATGTTGCGCAACTATTGGAAAACGGCGTGGCGGAACCTATGGAAGACCAGAACATTTTCCGCCATCAATGTATCCGGGCTGGCCATCGGCATCGCCGCTTTTTTTCTGATCGTCAGCTATCTTCATTTTGAATACAGCTTTGACGACTACCATGTCCGGAAAGACCGGCTATTCCGGGTCCCGATGGAGGTAACGGAACAAATGCAGCCTGGCGCGCAACCTGAGCGGGTCGCCTTCACTTATCCCGCGGTCGCGGGGGCGTTGAAACGGGACTTCCCCGAGGTCCAGGAGACGATGCGTATCCGTAAACGCTGGGGTGTGGTAAGAAGCGGTAACAATCAATACGTGGAGGACGATAATTTCCTGTATGTCGACGCGAGCATTTTCAGGATGTTCACGTTTGAATTTGTCGCCGGCGATGCCGAAAATGCGTTCCGCGAGCTGAACGACATCGTTATTACCAGCGCCACGGCGAAGAAATATTTCGGGGACGTGAACCCCCTGGGTCAAAAGCTGGGCTACCGGGATGAGAATTTTGTGGTGAAGGCCGTGATCGAAGACCCGCCCGCCAATTCCCACCTTCACTTTCATATCCTTGCCAACTATAACAAGTATGCGCAAGATATGGCGGCACAGGGCAACGATGCGCAAAACAGCTGGACCTGGAGCGATTTTTACACCTATGTCCTGCTGCGGCCGGGAGCGGGTCCGGAGAAACTGCGTGCACAGCTGCCCGCGTTCGCGGAGCGGCATATGGGAGACAAGATGAAAAAGGCGGGCATCTTCGTTCGATTCGACCTCCAGCCTTTAAAGGATATTCATCTCCATTCGCGATATCAATATGAATGGCCGGGGAATGGAGATCTCAGTTATCTGAAATACCTTGCGGCGGCGGCGTTGTTCCTCCTGGTCATTGCCTGGATCAATTACATCAGCCTGAGCAGCGCAAGGGCGATCGACCGGGCAAAAGAAGTGGGGGTCAGAAAGGTCATCGGCGCGGGGAAGGCTCAACTGATCCGGCAATTTCTGATGGAATCGCTGCTGATCAACGGGATGTCGGTTGTTGCCGGGCTGATCGTCTACCAGTTGTCGCTTCCCGCCTTTTCCCGCCTGGTGGAATTGTCAACCGCGGAACTTGTTTTGCCGGGAGTTGTATTCTGGCCGCTGGCAGCCCTGATCTTCCTCCTTGGTTCTTTCCTCGCCGGTGCTTATCCTTCTTTTATCCTTTCCTCGCAGGCTCCCCTTCCAGCCCTCAAACCTGCCGCTGCGCGTGTGCCTGACCGGGGTAATAAGGCGCTCGTCCGCCGCTCGCTCGTGGTGGTGCAGTTCTTCGCCGCTATCGTCCTGATCTGTGGCGCCCGTGGGCTCAACCGGCAGGTTCAGTATATGAGCAGAGCCGATCTTGGCCTCAATGTACGGCAGACCCTGATCCTCCACCAGACGGTAGGTCAGGATAGCAGTAAAACCCGGGTGATCGCCTCCTTTATCAATGACCTTGAAAGCCACCCGGGTATCGTTTCCGTAACGGCTTCTACGTCGGTGCCCGGATCGGAAGTAGGTGGTTCCTCCCGGTACCATACCCTGCATTCGAACGCTGAAAAGACCGGCAGGAATTTCGGGATTGACAGCAAATTCATTCCGGACTACGGGCTTACTGTAGTGGCGGGAAGGAACTTTATCACCGACAAAAAAGAGCCCACGACAAATGTCATCCTGAATGAGGCCGCCGTGCGGGTATTTGGATTTAGCTCCGATGCGGCGGCCATTGGCGAACGCATCATGGATGGAACAGACACCTGGCAGGTTGTCGGGGTTATCCGCGACTACCATCAGAAGACCCTCCAGAACGTCATCGACCCGATCGTTTTTTATCCGGAGGAGGAACACAACATGAGCGATTTTTCGGTGAAGATAAATACCCCCGATGCAAAGGCCCTCTTGGATTTTGTGCGGGCAAGATGGCTATCGTCCTTCCCCGAAAGTCCCTTTGTCTATCAATTCCTCGACGACGTATTCAATACCGGTTATCGGAATGAACGGCTATTCTCAACCGTTCTTTGGCTATTCACTTTGCTGGCGGTCCTTGTGGCCAGCCTCGGGCTGCTGGGTCTGTCGATCTATACCGTTGCAAAACGGCGCAAAGAGATCAGTATCCGGAAAGTACTGGGCGCAACGGTCTTGCAGATCGTCCGGGTTGTAGCAAAGGACTTTATTCTTCTTGTCCTCCTTTCCGCCCTCGGGGCGATCCCGTTGGCCTGGTACCTGCTTCAAAACTGGCTGCGGGACTATGCCTTTCATATTTCCATCGGCCCATGGTTCTTCTTTCTTCCCGTGCTGATGATCATCACGATTGCCATGTGCACCGTCTGCTATCATTCGCTAACGGCGGCATTGGCGAACCCGGTAAAGCATTTGAAGGTGGAGTAAAAAAAAATGTATATTTATTGGTCGTCAATCGCCGCCATATGAAGCATTTCCCTACCGATGACCAAATCGCGTTTTATCAGGCCAACGGTTTTGTCGTGATCGAGGATTTCCTGACGCCGGATGAGCTCAACCACTGGCGCAAGGCCGTCGTGCAGGCGGTCGCGGAACGCGGCGGAAGAAAGATCCCCGGGAAAGACATTATGATCGGGCAGGATGACGGGATCAATGAAGACGGGGATTATTTCGGAAAAGTTTTTGATCAGTTGCTAAACCTCTGGCAGACGAATGCCGCGGTAAAAGAGCTGATGACGGACGAGCGGATCGGCAAGATGGCGGCCACCCTCTCCGGTGCGGAAGGGATCAGGATCTGGCATGACCAGGCCTTGTTCAAACGGCCCTGGGCCAACCCCACCGCATGGCATCTCGATACGCCGTTCTGGTCATTCTCCGACCGGCGCGCGATATCGATCTGGGTAGCGCTGGACGATGCGACCTTGCAAAACGGTTGCCTTTATTTTATTCCCGGTTCCCACAAAGCGACGAAATTTGACAAGATCACCATCGGCCGGAATATGGACAGTATCTTCGATGTCTACCCGCAGTTTCTAAAAGCGCCGGCGGCTGCCGCGCCGATGAAAGCGGGCAGCTGTTCCTTTCATAACGGGCTCACGATCCATGGCGCCGGCCCTAATATGACAAATGCCTGGCGGCGGGCGATGACCTGCGCCTATATGCCGGACGGCAGTGTTTTTAACGGGGAGCCGAATATTCTCCCCGACGCGTACCTGAACAGTCTCCGTGTCGGCGACCTGCTCGACAACAACGAACAGAACCCACTTATTTATGCAGCCCATTGAACTTTCCGCGATCGCCCCCAGAGAGACCGCACCGGGATATTCAGGCCGGTTTATCCATACCGCCGGGATGACCCTGGCATATTTTCAGATAAAAGCCGGCAGCGCATCGCCCGAGCACGCGCACGTCCATGAGCAGGTATCGCAGGTCCTGGAGGGGGTCTTCCAGTTGACAGTCGCCGGTGAACCGATCATCTTAAAACCCGGCGCCGTTCTGGTCATTCCCCCAAACGTGCGGCATTCGGGTCTGGCCATCACCGATTGCCTGCTGTTGGATATTTTTAACCCCGTGCGGGAGGATTTTAAGAAATGAGGTGCTTGCTGATATCGATCGTTGCGCTTCTCCTGCCCGGCGTGGTCGCAAACGCGCAAGTGACCCCGCGCAACCTGCTCGAAAAAAACATCGATCCCGGCGGGCTTCGAAAAGTACTTGTTTCCAAATCGGCGTGGCGACCCTTTCCGCAATCGCCGGCGGGTTGGGCAAAAATCTTGCCCGACAGCATCCGGGCGACCTTGATAAAAAATGGCGAAGCTGCCCTGCAGGGACCGCTGTCCGGCGGCGGCCAGCTATTCCCAAATGTACCCGCCTCGGTGACCCTGGACTTCTTCCGCAACGGCAACCGGACGCGGTATGAGAGCCTGGCCTTCGGAAAACGCAACCGGCTCTGGGCGCTCGTACTTGCGGAATCCGTGGAGGGTAGGAGGCGGTTCGTGGATGCGATCCTCGACGGGATCTGGTCGGTCTCGGAGGAGACCTTCTGGGGCGCTTCCGCGCATCTTTTTCTGCAAAAAGGAGGAAGAGGTTTGCCTGACGCCGAGAACCCCGTCGTGGACCTTTTTGCCGCTGAAACCGCAGCCAACCTGGCCTGGGCGGATTACTTTATCGGCCCCGAGCTGGACAGCATCTCCCCGCTGATCCGCAGCCGGATCCGCTATGAAGTGAACAGACGGATCTTCGTGCCGTTACGAACGGCCAGATATGATTGGCTGGGTGGTGGAGACAAAAATGCAAAACTGAATAACTGGGCGCCCTGGATCATGTCGAACTATCTTACCGCAGCCCTGTTGCTCGAAAACGATAATAACCGGCGAACCGAAGCGGTCTATCGCGCCATGCAGGTGACCGACCAGTACCTGAACGGTCTCGGTGATGACGGCGCATGCGAGGAAGGCCCGACCTACTGGGCTTTTGGCCCCGGCAGCGTACTGGATATCCTGGACCTGCTGCACAGCGCCACAAACGGCCGGATAAATATTTTTAACGACAGCCTGATCCGGAACATGGCCGCTTATTTCTATAAGGTACATATCGGGGGTGATTATTTTGTTAATATCGGCGACGCACACCCGGAAGTCGTTCCCGAACCCCTCATGGTTCGACGCTTCGGCGTAGAGACGGGTGACAAAACCATGCGCGCATTCGGAAAGTGGTTGGATGCAAGAGTCAACTATGCAAACAGCCTGCAATTGCAACAATTTCATCGGACGCGCGAACTTTTCGACCTTGACGACCTCGGGGATATGGGCGCCGAACAGGCCGCGTTCCGGGATGTTGCCTCTGCCTGGATGCCCGACGTACAACTTATGGTAACGCGGGTGCAGCACGGCCTTTATGTGGCCGCTCATGGCGGTAATAACGGTAAAAGCCATAACCACAACGATGTCGGCGACTTCATCGTGTATGCCGACGGGGACCCCGTGATCATAGACGTGGGCTCGGGCACCTACACGGCCAGGACGTTCTCGAAAGACCGGTATACACTCTGGTTCAACACGTCCGACTTTCACAATTTGCCGACGATCAATGGTCAGGGCGAACAGGAAGGAACGGCGTTCGCCGCCACCCGGGTTTCGTATCATCCGGCTGACCTTGACGGCCCTCCCTTCGCCATGATGCGCATGAATTTAAAAGATGCGTATAACGTTAGCGCCGGCATCCGGACATGGACCCGCACCATCATGGTGGATCATTCGTGGCCAGTCATCTCGATCACCGACAGCTGCGAGGCGGATAGTTTGTTTGCGGCACTGACCCAGAACATCATGACGGTTGACACGGTGGTCATCGCAACGCCCGGGCTGATCACCTTCACGACCACCCACGGAAAAAAAGTTGAGATGCACTACGATGCACACTACTGGACAGCCCGCGCGGATACTGTCCCGTTGACCACGCCGGAAGACGAAGGGTTGAAAGAAACCTGGCATCACCGAACCATCACAAGAATCCGGTTGGATATCAGATCCCCGGTAAAGCAAGCGGTGTTTAAATATACCATCATCGCAAAATGATATCCCGTGAGAAGAAGGTCTTTTATTAAACGCGGATCGGTATTGATATCGGGCTACACCCTGGCCGGCGCGTGGCCGTTGACACTGGCCGCGAACCAACCGCTTTCCGCCGGGAGCCTCTACACCCGCTTCAAAGATCCCTGCATGTCCACCCGCCCGTTCGTCCGCTGGTGGTGGAATGGTGATAAGATAGAAAAAGAAGAGCTGTCGCGTGAGCTAAAGGCGCTGAAATCCGCCGGATTTGGCGGTGTAGAGATCAACCCGATCGCGTTTCCCGAACGAACCGCAGATCTGGACCTCCCCTCCATCGAATGGCTAAGCCCGGCGTGGCTGGACATGTTGAAGTATACGCTCGAGGAAGCCGCCACCCACGGGTTAACCTGCGACCTCATCGTCGGCTCGGGCTGGCCCTTTGGCGCACCCTGGCTGGCGGCGGAAGAGCGGAGCCGCGTCCGGGTCATTTCGGCGATTAAACTGCAAGGCCCCATGGACTACGAAGCGATCACCGCCGATTTGATAAAAGACGCCTACCCCGCCATCTCAGCGCCTTTTGCAGGCCGCGTGTCGCGACTGGTCTCCCTGCATCTCGTCCCGAGCCCCTTGAACAGCCTCGATGAGGTAACCACCATCCCCGTCGAGCCGGAGAAAAAGACGTACAACATCCGCGTACCCACCGGCAGCCATATGTTGTACGGTCTGGTCGAGTTCATCGGCTTTAGCGAGGTGATCAACGGAGCACCCGGCGCCAACGGCCCCGTCCTAAACCATTACCATAAGGCGGCCGTCGAAAAATACCTGCATCGGATGTCGGATGCGATCGGGCCGCTGACACAACATCTCCGCTGCTTCTTCACCGACAGCCTCGAACTCGAAGGCGCCAACTGGTGCGAGGATATGGAAGCCGAGTTCCAAAAGCGAAGAGGGTACGAGCTGCGACCCTATCTGCCCTTCATCCTCTATAAGACGGGGAATTTGGGGAACAACATCGACCCCGAATACGGCGTCAAACATGGAGAGGTATTCAGACAATTGACCGGCAGGGTGCGCTTTGATTTCGATCTTACAAAGACGGAGCTGCTGCGGGAACGTTTTGTCGAGCCCTTCCTCGCCTGGTGCAAAGAGAACAAGGTCCTTTCCCGGATGCAGGCCTACGGTCGCGGCTATGATCCCCTGGACGGCAGCTTTGGCGTGGACATCCCGGAGTGTGAGACCTGGATCCGACCCGGTTTGGGAACACAGATGAGCGAGGAAGACTACCGCGTGGGCCGGGCCTATACGATGATCAACAAATATGTTTCCTCCGCGGCCCATTTGCAGGGAAAGAAGATCGTTTCCTGCGAGGAAATGACAAACACCGATCGGGTGTTCAATGAGACCCTGGACCTCCTGAAGGTAGCGGCAGATCAGAGTATTATCTCCGGCGTGACACACGCGGTCTTCCACGGGTTCAACTACTCGCCGCCGGGCGCCGGCTTCCCCGGCTGGGTTCGATACGGCACTTACTTTAGCGAACGGAACCCCTGGTGGCCCTGGTTGTCACACCTGACAACCTATCGGGCAAGACTGACTGCGATCTTCCAGGAAATGACCATGTATGCCGGAATAGCCCTGCTGCCACCGATCGCCGACAGCTGGAATCGTTACGGGGCCCAAAACACTCCTTTCCCCACCCTCATCCACCCGTCCTACCAGCCCCTCATTTGGGAAGCGATCCACAAAAACGGCGACGGCTGCGACTACGTCTCGGAGTCAACGATCCAAAAGGGGAATCTCAAAAACTATCATACCCTTTTCCTGATCGAAGTCGAGAGCCTGATCCCCGCCACGGCAAAAGCGTTATATGATTTTATATCGGCCGGTGGCCGCATCTTTTGTATCGAGACCCTCCCGTCAAAAGCCGAAAGCCTGACAAAGCCGGACGCCGAAGTACAGGAATGGGTAAAAAAAATGCAGGAAATCCCGGATCGATTTATCCTGGTGAAAAAGCCGAAAAAAGATTTCATCGGCTGGTATCGCCAGATCCAAAAAGATCACTCGCTAAAACCCTATGTGACGATCGACCCGCCAAACCCATTTGTCAACCAGGTACGCTACCGGTCAACGCAAATGGAGGCGATCTTCTTTATCAATTCAAATCTGAGCGAAGCCTGCAACCTCGGGCTTTCGTTCACGCCGGAGCTTACAAAAGACAAATGGCCCTGGCTTTGGGACGCTGCAACGGGCGACCGGTACCGCTTGCCGTGGTCGCCGGGTTCGGTGCTAACCCTCGATCTCGCCCCTGCGGACTCAAAGATTATCGTGTTCGAAAAAAAGAAAAAGGGTAAGTTCTATGCCGCGACACCCGCCGGACAAAGCCCACCCGCCGGACAAAGCCCACCACTCGAAGACTGGTCGGTGGAATGGCGGCACATCGACGGAACAACCGCACTTTCCGGGATGAAGGAATTAAAAGACGTAAAAGGCATCCCGGAACACGCCGCGTTCAGCGGTCTTATCATCTACCGGAAGACCGTCAACCTCGATTCCGCCAAAATCCTCGATCTTGGAAAAGTCCACGGGGTATCGGAACTTAGTGTCAATGGCGTTCCAATCGGAGTGCGATGGTATGGTAAGCGTATCTTCTCACTACAAAAAGGAGAAAATAAGCTGGAGATAACGGTGACGGCCACCCTCGGCAACTATATGAAAACGCTCACCAAGAACCCCGTCGCACAATATTGGACAAATGACGGGCGACGCGATCAGGACATCCAGTCGATCGGCATAGCCGGACCCGTAACAATCTACTAACCGACCGATATGATAAAATATCTTCTTTTTTTGATCTTGCCGCTTGCCGCTCGGGCGGTAGACTACCCCGCCTCGACATTCGGCATCCGCTCGGATGGCGTGACGCTGAATACCCGGTCGATCCAATTCGCCGTCGACTACATTCACGACCACGGCGGCGGGCGGCTTGTTTTTGAAGTCGGAAGATACCTGACCGGTTCGATCCATCTCAAGTCGGATGTAGGTCTCGAGTTGAAAGAGGGGTCAGTCCTTCTGGGCTCGCTGAACCCCTTTGACTATGATAAGGATGGTTTCACCGCCTTGTTGCTGGCAGACAGCCAGCGCAACATTTCCATCACCGGCCGCGGGATGATCGACGGGCGGGGCCGCGAAGTCGCGACAGCCATCGTTGCGTTGGTCCACGGCGGGATCATCCGCGACCCGCTGACGAGCGACCGGCCGAACGAAGCCAACCGGCCCATGCTGATCTATTTCAAACACTGCCATTCGGTATGTCTGAGAAGCATCACGCTGGCCAACGCCGCCTCCTGGGTGGAGACATATGACCAGTGCAGCGGCCTTAGGATCGACAGTATCCGGGTAGACAGCAAGGCCTATTGGAATAACGACGGGATTGATATCGTGGACTGCAGCCAGGTGCGCGTGGCCGGTTGTCAAATCGACGCGGCCGACGACGGCATCTGTCTGAAATCACATGATCCCGCTGCGGCCTGCGCGAACATCCTGATCCGGGATTGTACGATCCGGTCCAGCGCAAGCGCGATTAAATTCGGAACCGTGTCCCGCGGTGGATTCCGGCATATAAATATTCTGCACAACCGGGTATATGACACCTACCGGTCGGCGCTGGCGCTGGAAGCGGTGGATGGCGCGGCGATCGAAGACGTTCTCGCGGACAGCCTGGACGCCGTCAACACCGGCAACGCGCTCTTTATGCGTATCGGCGCAAGAAGCGGCGCAAAGCAAAGCCGTCTCACCAACGTCACCATCCGGCATCTCTCCGTGCGGATCGCTGCCGGCAAAGCCGACAGCGGTTATCCGTATGAAGGTCCGGTACAGGACCTGCCGCGGAATATCTCTCCGATCGTGCTGACGGGGCTGCCGGGTGCGTTTTTGCAGGATATCCGGTTGGAGGATGTGTCTGTCACCTATCCCGGCGGCGGGAATCCGGACGTCGCGTCACGCACCCCGTCGGACAGCATCCCCGAACTTGCCGCGAGTTACCCCGAATTCTCGATGTTCAAAGAGCTGCCCGCCTGGGGGCTGTACATCCGCCATGCGCGCGGCGTGCAGGTCAAAAACCTGCGGCTGGCCTGCGCTGCCAAAGACTATCGCCCGGCGATCGTACTGGATGATGTGCAGGGAGCGAATTGGGAGGGGACGATGGTTAAGGAACCGGGGAAACGTCCAGCATTTCCTTCGCGAATTGGTACCCGATATCCCGAATAATCCGCAGGGATCTTACATTCAGCACCGTGAACCGATTCAGCGCCGGCGGCTCAAGATAGACGTCGCACAGCGGAATATCATCCAGGATCATTTCCCGTAACGTCAGGTGAACAACCCTGTCGCTCTGCGCGATCAGCGAAGCTTTGGGGTCGAACGGCACGAGGGGGTTTACAAAAACCCCCACCACCGGGAAAGAAAATTTCTTCAGCGGGGCCACGTTAAAATTGCACGACAGACCGCCATCCACGTAAGGGATCCCGTCAATGATCGTCGGCGGAAAGACGACCGGAATGGAAGCCGACGCGATCACGACATCCACGATCGATCCGGTTGTAAACGTCGCCCCCCGCCCGGTCGAGTAATTGGTGGCGTTGGCGAAATATGGGATCGGCAGGTCTTCTATTTTCCCGGTGCGGAGATTGTTCCGGACCAAGTCACGCAAAAAATTGATGTTGAGAAGTCCCTGTTTGAGGTGATGCCGGTTGACCGGTAGTCGTTTGATATGTGTCAGGATCAGCTCCCCGACTTCCGCCGGATGAAATCCATCCGCGATAAAGGCCCCGATCACCGCTCCCGCGCTGGTTCCGCTTACCGCCTGAACAGTATACCCCTTTTCAAAGAGGTATTGCAGGACCCCCAAATGCGCCATGCCCCTGGCGCCTCCACCGGACAGACACACTGATATAGCTGCCATATGATTGTTTTCAAGCTGCTTAAATTTAGCGATTCTGTTTACTTTTTAAAAAAGTACAAAACTGAACATAGCGTGTCCGGAACCGGACAAAGAATAAAACCAACGAAATCGCAACTAATTGATTATTAAGATGTAAAAAAATAGGTACTTTTCTGGCAGTAGTTTCCGCTATTCTGAAACAAAGACCATGTTCAAGAACTATCTCCACATCGCCCTCCGGCAGCTCCGCAAGAACCGCGTCTACTCCTTTATCAACATTGTCGGCCTCGCCACCGGCATGGCCATCGCGCTCATCATCGGCATCTGGATCACGGGCGAACTGTCCCGCGACCACAATTATCCCAACGTTGACCGCATCGCGGAGATCATGCAGGACCAACACGGCAAAGCCGAAGGTAAAGCGTACTCCTATACCGGCAAGACGGTCTCTTCGGCCCTCAAACCGTTTCTGCAGAAAGGGTACGATGACGTCATCGCCCAATCGGCCATCACACTCTGGCCCGGCGACGCGCTGCTGGTCAACGGGGATAAAACCATCAGCCGGAAAAGCTGCTGGGTGGAATATAGCTTTCCCCTCATCTTTGGCTATCATTTCCTCAGCGGGACCGCGGAATCCATGCGCGACCCCAATACGGCCGTCATCTCCCAATCCACCGCCATCGCGCTCTATGGCACCGAAAAAGCCGTTGGCAAGACGTTCAAACTGGGCAACAAAACCCCGCTGACCGTCGGCGGTGTCTTTACCAATCTGCCCGCCAACAGCACCTTTCATGATGTCGAAGTACTCGCCTCCATTGCCAATGACAATTGCAAATGGCTGATGAATAACACGGATTTTGAGAACCACAGCTGCAATATCTATGTCCGCCTGGCCGGCAGTTCAACCGCGGAACAGGCGACCGCCCGGATAAAGAATATCTGCACGCCCTTCGTCAAATATGCCACGGAAACCTACCGGGTCATGCCTTTCGAACAATTGTATTTGCATTATGACGACACCAACGGCAGTACGGAAACCGGCGCCATTGGCTTCGTCCGGCTCATGGGCATCATCGGGGTTTTTGTTCTGTTGCTGGCCTGCATCAACTTCATGAACCTGTCAACAGCCCGCAGTGAACAACGCGCAAAGGAGGTGGGTATCCGGAAGACCATCGGCTCGCTGCGCAGCCAGCTCGTCGCCCAGTTCCTTGGTGAATCCATCCTGCTTGCCGTCATCTCCCTTGTCCTGGCGGTCCTCCTTGCCGCTCTTGCACTTCCCTGGTTTAGTATGCTTGCCGGCAAGGCGATGATATTTCCCTGGGCCAGCCCGATCTTTTGGGGACTCTCCGGGGCATTTACGATCCTCACCGGCCTCATCGCCGGCAGCTACCCGGCCTTCTACCTGTCTGGTTTCCGTCCCGTCAACGTTTTAAAAGGCTCATTTAATGCGGGAAAGGGTGCAAGCACGCCAAGAAAGGTACTTGTCGTGACGCAGTTCTCCATTTCATTAGCGCTGATCATCGGCACGGTCGTCGTGTTTCGGCAGATCCAGCTCGCGAAGGATCGTCCCATTGGCTATGACCGCGCCGGGCTCATTACGGTGCCCATCAACACCGACTCCCTCGACCGTCATTACGAGGCCCTGCGTACGGCGCTGCTGAATAGCGGGGTCATCGCCAATATGGCCAGCTCGTCGACGACGCTGAATGACTTCTCTCAGAATAATTTTATGGAATGGGAGGGAATGACCCTCGAACAAAAACATACCTCCTTCCGCGATATATTCGTTAGCGCCGATTTCGGTCCAACGATTGGCTGGACCATCGTGAAGGGCCGCGATTTTTCCCGCGCCTTCCGCACAGACAGCACGGCGGCGATCGTCAACGAAGAGGGGGCCCGCATCCTCGGATTCAAAGACCCCATCGGCAAGACGGTAAAACACTTTGGCAAGAATGTTACCATCATCGGCGTATCGAAGGACATGGTGAACAACAACGTTTACGGTAAGGTCCAACCGGCCATCTTCCTCGGTGAAGGGGGGCACAATGTGTTCACGATCCGGATAAAACCCGGAATTCCCGTCCACGCCGCGTTGGCCAGGATGGAATCCGTTTTCAAGCAATTTAACCCGGCCAGTCCGTTCATCTATCGATTCAATGACCAAGATTTCGAACAGAAATATATCACGGAAACGCGAACCGGAAATCTCGCCACGGTGTTCTCGGGCCTCGCTATCCTTATTTCCTGCCTCGGACTCTTCGGCCTGGCCTCCTTCGTCGCCGAACAACGCACAAAAGAGATCGGCGTCCGCAAAGTCCTGGGGGCCGGCGTGGTCAATCTTTGGGCATTACTTTCCAGCGAATTCCTGAAGCTCATAGCCCTGTCCATGCTCATCGCGATGCCCCTCGCCTACTACTGCATGAGCCAATGGCTCCAGAACTATCCGATCCATACCGGGCTCTCTGCTTGGATCTTCCTGGATTCCGGCGCCGGAATCCTCTTGATCACCCTGGCCACTGTAAGCCTTCAGGCCATCAAAGCTGCTACGATGAATCCCGTCAAAAGTCTCCGCAGCGAATGATTTTGCCCATTCAATGCAGGGAACCGCCTTTTTCAAGGGCGTTCGGTTTTACCGCCTGGACCGCCCCCCGCGCGGTAGTCTTGAGCATGTCCCGGTCAATTTTGTCGCGAAACGCCTTTCGAAAACCGTCGCCCGGTCCCTTCATCAGGATGATCAACGATCCGTCCTCCCGCGCGTAAGGGTTTGTAATACTATCCACTAATCGGACCGATTTGAACTCTTTGAGAAAGGCGTGCTGCATCTCCTGCTTGTCATCGGTAACGAGCAAGAGAACGTCAAACCGGTCATAGTTCGGCGGCATCCAGTACAGGAAGCTCGCATTGTCGCTGTAAGCGGGCGGCAGATGATACTTGGGCCCATAATAGTTCACGGCTCCGGCCTGCCCGTAATTGTCACAAAACAAAAGGGTGTGGGCCCGCTCCGCACTGTCAAGGGATGCATAGGCCCCGGCCACTTTGCGGGTCATCTCCTCCCAGGACAACATATCCGCGAAATCCTGGGGCAGCGGGTGGTCTTGCTGGTCCTCCCAACGCAGGACGCCAACCTTACGGGCGAGGGGGTGGTGAATATAGTAGTCGGCCAGCGCGGCCGGCGCCTTGAATGGCAGGAGCAGGGGGACAAGGCGGATCCCGATGAACAGGCTAAACGCAAGGATAGCCATCCTCCACCACTTGTTCGCCCAGGCCTCCACCCGGGGCGCGCCAAATGCAAAGAGGATCGGATAAGCCCCTTGCGAATAATAGCTTTTCCCGTGACCGATCAACAGGAGCGCGAGCGTGACGAAGAACGCCCAGGCGATAAAACGATACCGTTTTGCCCGCACCACCCACACCAGCCCGGTCAGCCAGGTAAAGAGAGTGCCCACATTGTACAGAAGCTGATCCACCAGAAAACTCCCGGGACTTAGGTATTGAAGCTGGTCCTCCTGCAGGGTCTTCATATGGTACACGACCGGGAAACCGTGGCGGGCCTCCCAAAGCAGGTTGGGCAGGAAGAGCAGCAGACCCAAACCGACGGCATAGTAAAAGTGGCGGTTGGTGAATAGCTTCTTGTCCCGGGCCAGGAGGAGCCCGACCAACAAGCCGGACGCGTAGAAGGCCATCGTGTACTTGCCGAGCATGCCCAGGCCAAAGCTTATGCCGGTAAAGTAGAGAAACCGGTTATTTTCGGTCTGCCGATACCTGGTCAGGCCATATGCCATCGCCGTCCAGCAGAGGATATCCAGGAAATTCGGCTGAAAGAGGAAATGCATCCGAAGCCACGCACCCGCTACAAAGGGCATCCAGGCGAGGACCAGGGCGAACCAATGGCCGCCGAGGTGCAATACCAGCCGGCCCACGAGCAGGTACGTCAGGGCGCCAGCCAGGGCGGGCCATATCTTGATCGCCCCCATCGCGCCGCCGAACAGGTTGGTCAGCCACGCAAAGACGGAAAGCAGCGGCGGCGCCTCCATATAGCCCCAGGCCATATGCCGCGCCTCTGCCAGGTAAAGGAACTCGTCCCGGTGGGGTTCCCAGACGGGGTCCTGCAAAAAGAAGGGCAAGAATAGCTTGACGAGCGCAAGAAGGTAGAGGAGATGGGCGGGTTTCATGGGAAAAAGATAAAAAGATCGGGATACTTCCCGGAGAAATTTTGACCACCGGCATAAAATCGTTGACCACTATTAAAGAATCTGTTCTACCTTAACCGTCTATGAGCAACAATTCATACGACGCTATCGTGATCGGATCCGGTATTAGCGGCGGGTGGGCCGCAAAAGAGCTGACCGAACAAGGCCTGAAAACCCTGATGCTGGAAAGAGGTCGGAATTTCGAACATATAAAGGACTACCAATCCGCAAAACTGGACCCATGGGGCTTTCCGCATCGGGGCTCGGTCACTCAACAGCAACGCAAGGACAGGCCGGTGATTTCGCGCAACTGGGGCGCCTCGGAGGCCGTGATGGACTATTGGGCCAATGAACAGGATTGCCCGTATGTCGAGACAAAGCCGTTCAACTGGTGGCGGGCCTACCAATTGGGCGGCCGGTCGATCCTTTGGGGACGTCAGAGCTATCGCTGGAGCGACCACGATTTCGAGGCCAACCTCAAAGACGGCTGGGCAATCGACTGGCCGATCCGGTATACCGACATCGCGCCCTGGTATGACCATGTGGAAAAATTTATCGGGGTCAGCGGATCTTTGGAGGGCCTCGAACAATTACCCGATGGCCATTTCCTTCCCCCCATGGATATGACCTGCGTTGAACAGGTCGTTGCCGCAAGGATAAAGGAGCACTATAAGGGCCGCCGCCACATGATCATCGGCCGGGTCGCCAACCTAACCGCCCCCATCCCCGGAAGGACCCAATGTCAATTCCGAAACCGTTGCTGGGAAGGATGTCCCTTCGGCGGGTATTTTAGTACGCAGTCTTCCACCTTGCCCGCCGCGATGGCAACAGGCAACCTGACCGTGCGTCCCTGGTCGATCGTGACGAAGATCCTCTACGATAAAGACAAGCGGAAAGCGACCGGGGTCGAAATACTGGACGCCGAAACCGACCAGACCTACGAGTTCAAGGCGAAGGTGATCTTTCTAAACGCTAGCGCGTTGAATAGCGCCTGGGTCCTCATGAATTCCGCCACGGATGTCTGGCCCGGCGGATTGGGCAGCAGCAGCGGCGAGCTTGGGCATAACATCATGGACCACCATTACAACCTCGGCGCCTCGGGTACCATGGAAGGATATCTGGACAAATACTATTATGGACGCCGGGCGAACGGCATCTACATCCCACGGTTCGTCAATTTGTTTGGCGACAAACGCGACTACTTGCGTGGGTTTGGCTACCAGGGCGCCGGCAATCGGGAGGGATGGAGGCGGGATGTGGCAGAACTGGGGATCGGTGCGGCCTTGAAAGAAGAAATAGTCGAACCGGGATCCTGGTCGGTTGGTATCGGCGGATTCGGCGAGCTGCTACCATATCACGACAACAAAATATCGCTCGATCCGGCGAAAAAAGATAAGTGGGGTCTTCCGGTGCTGAACATGGATGCGGTAATCCGCGACAACGAGCTAAAGATGCGCAAGGATATCGTTCAGGAGGCCATCGCCATGCTGGAAAGCGCGGGCGTGGAAAATGTCAAGGGCAACGATCGCGGTCACAACGTCGGTGACGGAATCCATGAAATGGGGTCGGCAAGAATGGGCCGGGACCCGAAGACCTCCGTGCTGAATGGCCACAACCAGGTCTGGGACGCACAAAACGTCTTTGTTACGGACGGCGCCTGTATGACGTCATCGGCCTGTCAGAACCCTTCTCTCACGTATATGGCGCTGACGGCCCGAGCCGCCAATTTCGCGGTCGCTGAGTTAAAGAAGGGGAATATATGAGAATAGTCGTGATCGTCGCTATTTTTGCCTTGCTGTCGGGGTGCCTCCCGGCACAAACGCCGCACACCATCCCGTTGTACGCCGACAGCATTCCCAACAGCCGCCCCACTCCGGATCAGGAGAAGTCGGAGGTCAACCGGGACGGTGTTCGGATCATCAGCAAGATCAGCAGGCCGGCATTGACGATATATATTCCCGAACCGGGGAAGGGCAATGGAACCGCGGTGGTGATCTGTCCGGGCGGCGGGTACTGGGTGGAGGCGGCCGACCTGGAAGGAACGGATTTCGCCAAACGGTTTGCAAATGAGGGTGTGCTGGGCATCGTCCTGAAATATCGGATTCCCTCGGATGAAACGATGGTCGACCGGTCGATCGGTGCCTTGCAGGATGCCCAGCAGGCGATAAAGGTCGTGCGCGAACATGCCGGCGAATGGAAGATCGATCCCAGACGCATCGGTATCATGGGATTTTCCGCGGGCGGGCACCTGGCGGCAATGGCCGCGACGCATTTCGATAAGGTATTGATCCCCGATCCGTCGAATGTTTCGGTGCGGCCGGACTTTGTGATCCTGGGGTATCCGGTGATCACCTGCGTCGACTCGACACGGCATGCAGGGTCCTGCGAACAATTGATCGGCAAAAATCCGTCGGAGGAGGAGCGGCGCGAATTCTCAAACGAATTACAGGTAACCGACGCCACCCCGCCGGCGTTCATGGTGCATGCAAGCGACGATACCGGCGTGCCCGTGGAAAACAGCCTTTTGTTCTACCGGGCCCTGCTTCGGCATCATATACCCGCCGAACTGCATTTGTACGAGCACAGCGGTCATGGATTCGGGATGCATTTGAAGAATACGAGGGAAGACTGGATGGGGAGTTGTTTCCACTGGATGCAGGCGAATGGGTGGATGCCATAGCCCGAGGTACACCGTTACGGTCGTCTGGAATATGGGAATCGAGGTGATGCCCGGACCGGTCACCATGGGCAACCATTTCCCGATTGCAGCATATCCTCAAACCGCGCATTCGCCAGGTATAACGTCACGATCCAGTCCCCGTTTGTCCAGAAATCCTGTGCCCGGTCGTAGACCTGGGAGGGGGGCCGCTGGACCTTATTGAATTTTCGGCGTAAAAAATAGACATCATCCCACTCCGTCCTTCCATTCAGGTAATAGTCAATAAAAATCGCGTGCGTTTGCCGGAATTTCCGGATCCGTTCGGTCTCTTCGGCGCGAAATGCCGTCAGCGCCTCCCCCTCGGATTCGACATAACCCTGATAACGATAGAGAAGAAGACAGTACTCGAGATGAGCGGTGAATTTCGGCTTGATATGTTTGAAGAACTCGATTTCCGCGGCGTTGTCGGGGAAGCCCGAACCGCGGATGAGGTGTTTGACGCGCTGCCAGTAGGCATCGGCGATCTGATAACCTTGCTCGATCGCCGACATGCGGTTCGCAGAATGGCTGACGTACTCGATGGCCTGTTCCATTTCGTCGCGCAGCCCGAGGATGGATTCTTTCATGGTTAAAAGCTTAGAAGCTCAGAGGTCGTAATTCTGGCAGCGATAGTAAGACAAAAAAATGGCGTATAGGGCCTACCGCGAGAAAATATTTAATTGAGCTCCCGCCCGCTCCCGTTGTTTGACAATTGTCAACGGGGAAATCAATTTCGGATCGCCTTTGCGAAATTGGGACAATCGGCTCCCGGGGTGACCTATAACAGTATAGAAATCATACCATTCCGTATCAGCCAGCCTGGGGTTGGCGCGATCCGGAATCGTGAAATTCCCGAGATCAGTAGCCTCAACAGCGATCCCGGCGGCTTTTCAGGAAGCCCCGCAACCCGGTCGCGGATGTCATGTGTAAAATTAACTCCTGATTGGAGAGTTTTTGATTTTTTTACGCCGCGGGTTCTGCGACGCGGCGTCGCGGTGGAGACTTCGGCCATGAATAGTGGTTTTGGATTGACTGAGATGCGGGCGGGGAGTTATTCCGCGAACAAAGGGGAAGGCCATTTGAATTGCCCTATTTGATAGTATCATTTGATACTATCACGTGCAGGATATGCAAGCTCCCTTTACTTACTCCCGGGATACTTGCCCTTGCAGGCTACATTTCCGCGAAAATTGGCGAAGTAAATGCGAATCATTTGGTCAAGGCCGCCGGTGTCATGGTGTATCATGGTGTAGTGACGGTGGCGTTGTTGAGTGCTCGTTTTTGTTGTTTTGCCTGCTTGCGGAAATAGCCGCGCAGCAAAAAATTATGTTGCAGCGCTTGCATGTCCTGGTTGAAGGCAGCGGTACCCTGGCGGATACTTTCCATGCTGGCATTCAGCTTGACGACGAGCCCGGAGTCGTTCAGGAGGGTCTGGACCGTACCTTTACCCGTGGTGACTTGCTGATGGATGTCACGAACCGTTTCGTCGAGCGTACCGGCAAGCCGGTCGGCCTTTTCACCGGCTGACCGGATGGTCTCTATTGCGCGCGCCAGGCCGGCGGCGAAGGCGGTATCCCGCATGAGTGTACCAATAGAGCCTTTCCCGCTTTTGGCATCACGGATGATATCGCGGAGATCGCGGGTCATGCCGTTGGCGTTGGCGCTTGCCTCGCTGATATTGTAGAGAGACGATTTGAGGCTTCGGGCAAGCCCGCCGTCGCCCAGGGTGGTCCAGAGAGCGGAGCTTTGGTTGATGCGGCGGATGGTGGCTTTGAGGTCCCCGGAAATCTCTTCGATATTGCCGGAGGTCCGCGTAAGGGATTCGAGGAGTTCGTCCGTTCCGGATAACGGCTTCGCACCCAACACATCGCCCGCCGACACCCCCGCCGCATCGCCTCGCGCCGGGAGGATATTAAGGACCTTGTTTCCCATCAGACCTTCTGTGCCGATAGCCGCCAGTGCGTTCTTCCGGATAAAGGGTCGCATGTTCTCATCCACCATCATCGTTACTTCGATCGTCGTGTCGTTGATCACCGTGATCCGCTTGACCGTACCTGCCTGGATACCGGCGAAGCGAATATTGTTGCCTGCGACCAGTCCACTGACATTGGCAAACCGGACCCGCAGCTCAAAGCTGCTGCCAAAGAAGTTTTCGTTCTTCCCTATTACATACAACGTAAAGATGAAGACGACCAGACCCGAGATCACCAGGGCGCCAAGTTTTATATTTTTACTGTTATATCGGGGCATACAAAATGAATTTATTCAAAAAATTGATGGATAACCGGGTCGGACGACCCGGAGATTTCGGCGAAACTGCCCTCCGCATAATTCTTTCCGTCGATCAGCAGCACGACGCGGTCCGCTGTCAGCCGGACACAGTGCATGTCATGCGAGATGATGATCGAAGCCGAATGATATTTCTTTTGCATTTCTTTGATCAGCGCGCTGATCTCGCGTCCCGTCACGGGGTCAAGGCCGGTTGTGGGTTCGTCATACAGGATGATCTCGGGCTTCAGGATCAGCGTTCTGGCCAGAGCGATCCGCTTGCGCATCCCGCCGGACAGTTCCTCCGGCATCATGTCCACCGTGTATGCCAGACCGACGTTATCCAGCACCTCCATGACCATGGCGTCGACCCTGGACTGCTCCAGCGAGATCCAGTGCCGCCGCAAGGGGAATTCCAGGTTGGCCCGCACCGTCATCGAATCATAGAGTGCATTGCTTTGGAACAGGAAGCCGACCCGGGCTCTGACCCGGTCGAGTTCGTCATGGTTGAGGTCGGGAATGTTCTCGCCGAATACCCGGATGGTTCCGCTGTCCGGCCTCAGCAAGCCTATAATGCATTTGATCAGCACTGACTTTCCCACTCCCGACTTGCCGAGAATGACAACGTTCTCCTCTTTGGCCACCCGCAAATGAAAGTGCTGTAGCACCTTGTTGTCGCCAAAAGACTTATACAGGTCGTCGATCTCGATGACCGCGGTGTCATCTGCTGCGACGATCGCCTCGCCGGCGGCCGGCAGCGTGACCGGTTCAGGTGGGGAACCATATAGTTGAATCTGTCCCATGACATTCAGATGAGACCGAGCAGGTCCGTGATTTGTACGACAATGAGGTCGATGATAAATATCAGGATAGAAGCCGTCACGACGGCTGAATTGGCCGCCCTTCCCACGCCCTCGGTGCCTTTACTGGAATGGTAACCCTTATAACAGCCAATGATGCCGACGGCAAATCCGAAGATATACGTCTTGATATAGGCCGGCAAGACGTCCCCGAAGGCAAAACTATCGAGTACCTGACGGAAAAATAGCGTGAAGCTCGTCGTCGACCGGATATTGACCCCGAGAAAGGATCCCAACAGCGCGATCGCGTCCCCCAGTATGACCAGCACCGGCAGCATGACGGTAGAAGCGGCCACCCGCGTCACGACCAGGTATTTGAACGGATTGGTACCGCTGACTTCCATCGCGTCGATCTGCTCGGTGACCCGCATCGAACCCAGTTCCGCGCCCATGCTGCTGGCGATCTTGCCTGCAAAGATCAGCGCGGTGATGACCGGCCCAATCTCCCGGACCAACGCAATGCCGACCATGACCGGTAACTGCGACTCCACACCATACATGACAAGTGAAGGCCGGAGTTGCATCGTCAGGACGAGGCCCATGATAAAACCGGTCAATCCCACCAGCGGAAAGGACAAATAACCGATCACGTAACATTGCCGGAGGAGCTCCCGGAATTCAAATCGTGGCTTCACTCCCTGAAGGAAATAACGGCCCGTGAACCGGGCGATATCCCCGGTCTCGTCGAGAAAAGCCTGAAATTTTCCGGAAGCGCCATCGTTTTTTTTTAATGTGAAACTATATCGCTGTCCGGTGCGGCAATATGACCGTTATCAACCCGGCCGATGAGGTTTGTCAATCCGATTGAACGGTTGGATATCTAGGTTTGCCGGATAAAAGAAGACATTCAACAACTAATAAACGCTTTATGAACATCGTTTTCTGTTTCATCGATGGCGGTGAAGACCAGGAAGAATTCGTCAAGGGAAAATTGATGGAGCTTCATTATGCTCATCCGACCATTACCGGCGCCCAGGTCAATTTTTGCAGCGAAGATCAGCCTGGCCAATCAAAGACCTGCCAGATCGACCTCACGGCCTATGGCCAGCCCTTTCGGATCAGCGAGACGGGCGCGAGCTTTCGCGAAGCGGCGGCCCGGGCGGTTAAGGCGCTTACGGAAAAGATCGAAAGCCATGCCGGAAAAGTCGCCGGCAATTGAGTTACATCCGATCGTCATTTGTGCTTTAGCAAGTGATATTCGTCCTTATACCAGCGGAGATTTCCCGTCGTGTCGATCTCTACCGGCATATAGACGACCAGCACCGGCACCGAATGCTCCAACGGGATCGACTTTGGGTGCTGGTCCCTTCGGCACTCGCTGAGGTACATCGTATCGAGCTGCTCACCCAAAAGCTCCCGAGCCAATAGAAATGGCTTTTCCAGCCGGATGCACCCATGACTATAATACCGGCTGGTCGACCCGAAAGCCGACTTCAGGTTGGTGTCGTGCATAAAGACATCGAAGGGATCGGTAAGCTCGAACTTGATTACGCCCAGCGCATTCCCGCATCCGGTCGATTGGCGTAACCGGTACGGAAAATTGTGCGGGCCAAAGGTTGACCAGGGCAACGTGTTCGGGTCCAGGGCCTTCCCGTTACGGTCGAGAATTTCCATCCCCATCAGGTCCGCCAGCATTGGCTCGCGCTTGAATAACGGCAGGAATTCTGTCGTGGCGATCCGATTCGGAACATTCCAATATGGATAGAGGATAACCTCCCTGCATCGGGCAGAGAACCGTGGGGTGGGGGTGGACGGCTTACCCGCTACCACCTTCATCTGCAATCGAACGCTGTCTTCTTCATAAAGGCGCAAAGTAGCCGAAGCAATATTTACCAGGATAAAGGTGGAAAGATTGAAATGGTCGATCCAACGCTGATAATCGAGGGATACCTTCAGCATTTTCACATGCAACGCATTGCCGGTGTCCAGTTCCTGCCGGAGTGCCTGGCGATACCGGGTATATTCGATCGTGTGCGGTTCCCGGCTTCGGAAAAGATCGTTCAGTTGCGCCGCATGTTGTATGGCTGCAAACGCGCCGGTAAGGGAAAGATCCGCTGTCCCCGCGGAATGGGCAGAAAGTTCATCGTAATGCAGCCATCTGTCAATATCCATGCCTTCGGAGAGATCCCTGACAAACGTAAGAGCGGCATCAGTGAACAACGTATCTGTCCGGCCCCCGGGTTCAGCCGCTGCGCCGCCGGCGACCAGTCCCCGGATCGCCGCATAGTGGTACCGGCTGCTGTCCAGGCCAAAATACTGGCTGCTGTCGATCCATTGCCATAGGGCCTGTCTCAAACTGTCCGTCCGGCCGCCATCGCCCAACCACAACAACCCTCGCCTCTTCGCATAGACGACCTTCACCAATGCGGCATTTCGCAGGCTGTCCTGCCCGATAGCCTGTCCCGGGGTTATCCGCCCGATAGCCTGTCCCAAGGCCAATTGCCCGAACCCGAACAGCAAGACCACGATTGCGACGACGATTCTCATAGTTAAAAGTACCCGACCCCTGCCGCCGTTACCGTGATGCCAATCATCCGCCGACCTGACAACCATCAATGGATTCCGGCAGGACCTCGCCTACTTTTGAGAAAAAACAAGTGGCGCCGAACCTTCCTTCCCTGCTCGAGAAATATGACCGGCCAGTACCGCGGTATACCAGTTATCCGACTGTTCCCTTTTGGAAGGACAATCCGGACCTTTCGCGCTGGACAACGGCCTTTCAATCCCGTTTTTCCGCATGCAACCGCACCGATGGCCTGAGCCTGTATGTCCATTTGCCCTTTTGCGATTCCCTTTGCATTTATTGCGGCTGTAATAAAAAGATTAGCACCAACCACAAGGTGGAAGAGGAATATCTGCAAGCGATCTTTAAAGAATGGGAAATGTATCGGGCCCTGATGGACGACGCGCCGGTGATCCGCGAGATCCATCTCGGTGGTGGCACCCCGACCTTTTTCTCGCCTGAAAATCTCGATCGCCTGGTCTCCGGATTGCTCGAACGGTCCGTCGTTCACCCGGACCATTCCTTCAGCATCGAAGGGCACCCTAACAATACGACAAAAGACCACCTCGACCGTCTGTACCGGCTTGGTTTTCGGCGGATCAGCTATGGGGTTCAGGACCTCAATCCGGAAGTACAGCAGGCCATTCACCGCATTCAGCCGTTCGAACGCCTGCATCATGCGACTGCAGCGGCCCGTGCCAGCGGTTTCACCGCCGTCAACTTCGACCTGATCTATGGCCTGCCGCTGCAAACCCCCGAGCGGCTGCAATTGACAATCCTGCAAGCTGTCAGCCTGAGGCCCGACCGGCTCGCCTTTTATAGTTACGCCCATACGCCGACGCTGAACTGCGCGCAACGGCTGATCCGCGAGGAAGATCTTCCTTCCGCGGCCGCTAAGCTGGAGCTTTATCAACAGGGCAAACGCTGGCTGAATGAGTTGGGTTACACCAATATCGGCATGGACCATTTTGCGCTGCCGGAAGACGAATTATATAAGGCCTGGCAGGAGAAGACCTTGCATCGAAACTTTATGGGCTATACTACGCAGTCGGGCGGAATGCTGCTTGGACTGGGAGTGTCCTCCATCAGCGATACCGGCACGGCCTTCGCTCAAAATGACAAGGTCCTTGCCCACTATTACCGTAGAATCAGCGCCGGTCAACCGGCTATCCAAAAAAATTATTTCCTCAGCGACGAGGATCGGCGGTTCCGGCAATATATCCTCGACATCGCGTGTCAGGGTCAAACTATTTTCGATCCATCTTCGGCAGCAATGCTTGAAGAGTGGACGTTCCCGGTCCTCCGCGAATTAGCCGCCGACGGGATCGTCGAACTTGACGAAAAGGGCGTCGGCCTTACGGAACAGGGAAGGCCTTTTTTGCGACATGTTTGCAAAGCCTTCGATCTTCACCTTCTTCGGGATGAACGGAATCGTGGCGATGCGGAGCTTCGTTGCGGGAAGTCGGCCATTTTCAGCCGCGCCATTTAAAACAGAGATAGCCCCTAATGGCAAAGCCGGCCCGTTCCCGGACCGGCCCTGTGTGCCGCCTATGTGTATGAAAAAGCTTTCAACGTTTAACTGGCCGTCTTTTTTGACCGGGTGGTCCTGATCCCGCAAATGCCATACAAGGGACAAGTTCCTGCCAGGCTTGTCACCAAAAAAACTCCGGCTACCACCAATATGGCAATACCCAGCCAGCCCGTGACGACGTGGCTAAAAAACAGGTCGACAAACAACGCGGCGAGAACGATCCGGATCATTCTATCTGCCCTTCCCATGTTGTGTTTCATATTATCGTGTTTTAATTGACAAATTCATTCCGGCAGACTGAGGACGGGCGTTTGCGCATGCCTGGCCAGGCGCCGCGACCGGCTCGGATGGAATTCCAGCAGCGAATGTCTTTTTGGAAAGACCACCGTCAGATCGAATGCCTCATCATGCAGATATTCCTGAAGCCCTTCTTCGACGTTATGTTGCCGGACATAGTGCCTTTTCGGACTTAATACCGCCAGTGAATCGGCACCCGCACCGCAGTAACACGAAGCTTCGTCGCTCAGCGTGCCGCCAGTGTCCACCGTGACGATATCGATCGTAGCGCCCATACGCTCCCGCAACTCGCGCAGCAATGGCAGCGAATGCGGTATGCCGTGTCGGACGTCGTTCTCATCACAGGCGAGTACGATCCGGCGGAGGGTCTCGTATTTCGCATGCTCGGGGACAACCAGCAGCGGATGCCGGAGATGAAGCAGGGCCCCGACCGGGCTTCCGGCCAGGAATTTCTCCATGGTCGGCGCGGTCACACCAAGAACGATCAGTTCTGCGTTCAAGGCTGCGAACCATTCCTGCACTTTTTCGGCGACATCGCCCGTATGCAAATGCGTCGTTACGCTGACCAGGCCCGGCCCCTGTTCGAGGATAGCCGTCTTCATCTCCTTCAAACCGTTTTCGGCGGCTTCCGACATCTGCCTGTACAGGTATTCGTTCATCACCATTTCAGTCGAAGGAAGGGGGATCTGGATAACGTGGAGGAGGTGCAACTCGGCGCCTGTCGCCTTTGCAAGCCCCGCAGCGTAATGGGCGGCATTGAACGAGCAGGGTGAAAAATTGACCGGAACAAGAATGGAGGTCATATGATTTGTTATTTATTTTATTCGTGAATGCTCATGACGGGGATCTGGCTGTGGAGCACGATCTTCTTCGCCTGGCTGCTATGCAGCTCATAAAAAGGATGTTTCTTCGGAAAAACGATCAGCCAATCCGCCGGATGATCTTTCAGGTACCCATCTATTCCCTTATCCACTTTTTCGGTATGCACAAAATGCAGCTCGGGATAGACCCTTCTCATCCGGACCCGCCAGGCCTCATCCATCAAGGCCAGTTCTCCCTGACCTTCTTCCGCCGGCGTCGTGATGTTGATCAGATCGAATCTGGCACCGAGCAGGTCTTTGAGCTCGGTTAGAAGTCCGGTAGCGCCGGCCATACCGGAACCGATGTCTTTTTCGTCACACGCCACCAGGATCCGCTCGGGTCGCTCGAACCGCACACCCACCGGAACTACCAGCATGGGGTAGGGGAGCCGCCGCAAGGCTTGCAGGGTTGGGCTCCCGCTCAGGAAGCGTTCGAGCGGCGATCCCGCCGCGCCCATTACCACCAGGAATGGCTGTATTGTTTCACAATATTTGCGCACCTTATGATCCACTCCGCCCATCTCGATATCTGTCTCCACCGATACCTTCCCGCCCGATTGCTTTTCCAACTCCACTGCCAGCTCTCTCAGCTGGGTTGCAGCTGAATCCCGAAGCGCCTCATAGGCACCGTCCGGCAGAGGATATTCATTGGCCGTAAACGGTATCTGCAGCACGTGGATCAGTCGCAAATCGCCGCCGATGACGGCCGCGAGATCGGCCGCGTACCGGGCCGCATGGTTGGATGACGGGCTGAAGTTGACCGGAACTATGATCGTTCTCATAACGCTTCTTTTTGCTAAGCTACTCCCCCGCGCAGCCGGAAAACATGACGGATATCGCCTTGCCGCCTGAATCCGAACCACTGACCGGCTGATAAAGATCAGCTTCCCCGCTGTGGAACCTCAGATTTTTGGGCTGCAGTCCAGCCTATCTTCACCTCATTCGAATTGCAAAAAATGACATCGTATGAAACGGATATTATTCGTGGGCGCCGGCAAGGAATTCCCCGGGGGCGCCTTCCAGTTCCTGCAATCCCTTCCTGATGAGCGGGAGATCAGCGTCACGGGGCTCTTCTTCTGCACGATCGATTATGAGGCCTTCAACACGGTCAGCCAGATCCCGATCTCGGCGCCTTATGTCCGGCTCCGCGAACGGGAACTCGAAGAATTACAGGGTAACAAGGCGGTATTCGCCCGGAAATGCAGTGACTGCCGGCTGAAATTCAACGTGCATGCCAACGAGGAGACCTGGGACAGCCACCTGTTCGCAAGGGAATCCCGGTTTTCCGACCTGGTCGTTCTCAGCGCGGAACAGTTCTATGGCGAAGTCGATCCGTCGCAGCCGAATCTATTCCTTCGGGAAGCGCTGCATGCCGCCGAATGCCCCGTTATGATCATCCCGGAGAACTATTCGGCGCCCGAACACCTCGTTATCGCCTATGACGGTGGCCGGGACAGCCTGCATGCCATCAAACAATTTACCTACCTCTTTCCCCAGTATACCGACCTGCCCACCGAGATCATCTATGTCAAGGAAGACAATTCAACGGATATGCCGGACCATGAATTGCTACGCAATTTTTCGAGACTTCACTTTTCCAGTCTGAACTTTTCGCGGCTCCATTTCAAAGCCGCCCGATATTTTGCCGCGTGGATCGGCGAGAAAAAGAATGTACTAATGGTCAGTGGCTCTTTCGGGCGTTCGCCCTTCTCCTATATCACCCGGGAAAGCTTTTCAAAGCAGATCGTTCGCGATCACCGGATGCCGGTCTTTATCGCCCATACCTGACATGTCCCGTTTTCCCAGGACCTTCTCCAGATCTTCTTTATACACCACTTCTTTTTGCAGCAGCATTGCCGCAAGCGTATCCAGCTCGCCCCGGTGTTCCTGCAAGAGCTCCAGCGTAGTTCGATAAGCATCTGTCACCAATTGCCGAACCTCGTCATCGATCAACCGGCCTGTCGCTTCACTATAAGGCTTTTGAAAGGCCGTTTCCTGGCCGCCCGTTGGATCATAGAAGCTGACCGGGCCGATCTTCTTGTTAAAGCCGTAGTAGGCAACCATGCTGTAGGCCTGCCGGGTGACCTTTTCAAGGTCATCCAACGCACCCGACGACAGCTCTCCGAAGACCAGCTCTTCGGCCGCCCGGCCACCCAGGGACGCGCAGATCATCTGCGTGAACTCGGCCGCCGTCCTGATCTGCCGCTCCTCCGGCAAATACCAGGCAGCGCCAAGCGACTTTCCGCGGGGGATTACGGATACCTTTATCAGCGGATCGACCTTCGGCAGGTACCAGCTCACCACCGCGTGGCCCGACTCATGGCAAGCGATGACCTTTTTTTCCTGCGGCGAGATGATCTTTGTCTTTTTCTCCAGTCCGCCTGCCACTACCCGGTCGATGGCATCCAGAAAATCCTGTTTCTCTACGATATCGCTTTTCCGCCTCGCCGCGAAAAGGGCCGCTTCATTGCATATATTAGCGATGTCGGCACCGGAGAAGCCGGGCGTTTGCGCGGCAAGCATCGCGGGATCGACACCGGCCTCACTGAGTTTCAATGGCCGCAAATGGACCTGGAAGATCGCTTCCCGTTCGGCCGCGTCGGGCAACTCGAGGTAAACATGCCGGTCGAATCGCCCCGGCCGCAGCAGGGCGGGGTCCAGCATATCCGCACGGTTGGTGGCGGCCAGCACGATGACCCCGCTGTTGGTCCCGAATCCGTCCATTTCCGTGAGCAGTTGATTTAGCGTGCTCTCGCGTTCGTCATTTGCGCCGGTAAACATGGCATTCCGGCTCCTGGACCTTCCCACCGCATCGATCTCATCGATGAAAATGATGCAGGGCGCAGTCTCCTTGGCGCGACGGAACAGGTCCCGCACCCTCGACGCCCCCACCCCGACAAACATCTCCACAAATTCGGAACCCGAAAGGTTATAGAAAGGGACCTTGGCTTCTCCGGCCACGGCCTTTGCCAGCAGTGTCTTTCCCGTTCCCGGCGGCCCTACGATGATGACACCTCTCGGGATCTTGGCTCCGAGCCTGGTATAGCGCTCCGGCGCCTTCAAAAAATCGACGATCTCGATTACTTCCTGCTTGGCCTCCGTCATTCCGGCTACATCCCGAAAGGTAACCGTACTTTGATTCGCGACGGTCTGCCTGGTGGCTGTCGACTGCCCGAAACTGTATGGGTTGAGGCTACCCGAGGAGCCGCCCATGATCGCCCGGAAGACGAAGAAGAGCAGCAATAACGGCGCCAGCCAGCTTAGCAGATCTACCAGGGGCGAACCATGGCGGCTGAAGTCGATCTTGATCCGATCCGCTGCGGGGATATTTTGCTGGGCCTCATCCAATTTCTTTTCCAGCACCTCCACGGATCCGATGTTGAAGCGATAATGCGGGCCGGGCGCCATCGGTTTGCCTGCCACCGGGCGGGTGACATTCCTGAAGTACGGGTCATCTGCAAATGGAGCCCGGATGTAAACATCGGCATATTCATTGTTGACTACGTCGATGCTGTCGACCGCCCGGCGGTCGAGCATGCGCAGTTCGAATTCCTTCCAGCTGATTTGTTTGGGGGTGGTGGGCGAAATATTTCGCCACACATAAGGCAGGAGAGCTATCAGCGCGATCATCCCGATCATCCACCACATCCTGGCCGGCGCCACCCGCCGCTTCTTACTCATGGCGACTGTTCTTTTTTCATGATCGAAAACTTTAAAAAATACCGGTAGGAAATGCGGATCAGGCGGCTCCCATCACGCCGACGTGCGCTTTGAATACCCTCGATCCGCTGAATATGCCGGTCAATTCACCGGAACCGGCGATATGACCGCTCATTGCCCTTTTTAACTCGGCGAGCGACGCACCCGCCGGCAAGGTCAGTAGAGTGTCCAGGGCGTAGACCCTGAACCGGTAGCGATGGGTTCCGAATGGGAGGATTGGGCCCGTATAGCCGTTCAACCCGAAATCGTTCTTTCCCTCACATTCCATCACCCGCTTCTCCCGGATATGCCGGGTTACCGGAATGTTCCAGGCCATCCAATGTACCCGGCCTGTCCAAAGCGCATCCGGATCTTCCACCAGGATCACGAGGCTTCTCGCTGTGTCCGGTATCCGATCCAGGTTGAGCGGCGGGTTGATATTAGCGCCATAGCGGGTATATTTGATCGGAATGGGGCTCATTTCCCGGAACTCGGGACTGGTAACGTGCAGGTATTCCATAAACGAAGAATTTTGAGTTTGAACTATAGCCTTTGACCGCGTTGTTCTTTGATCAGGGTGATCCGGTTATCCACCTCCGTTACACCAGCCAACTGCCTTGCGGCAGCCTCAACCTGATCTCGCTCCGTAGTCGAGTAGACCGCGCCCCGGAGGATCGCCCTGCTGCCCTGCGTCTCCACGCTTATCAGGTCGCACTCGATCCAGGGTTGGGCCCGCAGGATAATCCTGATTTGCCTGTTCGCCGCCGCCGAATCCAGGCGCGAAGGGTACGAACCGTCTTTTTGGGTCGTTAATTCTGTAGACATGCCAAATTGATTTTAAGATGTTCGAATCGCTTTTTTCAAAGATAGCCGCACCTGCCGCCCAAAACATAGACTACGGTCAGCTTCCGGATTGACATTTGTCAGCCCTTCTACCGGCCAAAAAAAAAAGGCCGCCCCAAGGGCGGCCCCATGACTATCCCGTTTTTCCACGCCTAATACGCCAGTTCCGGTTCCTCGACCACCAGCTTGTTCTCGACCGCGGTGACGCCATGTGCGGCCCATGCGGAATACTCCGCATCTTCCCGCTCGGCAAAGCTGCGCACCGTTCCCATCAGGATCACTTTGCTTCCTACTACATCCACTGCAATCTTGTCGGCGTCCATAGCGGCATTCCGGGCGATCGAATCCTTGATCTTTTTGCGGACATCGCCGGCTACGATTCCCGCCTTGAGGACGATGGCGTTGTTAACCCATCGAACTCCGTACAAACTCTTGACGGCGTCGATGGCCGCCTCCCGCTGATAGTTCCATTCCACTTCTCCTTCCAGCGTGACCACCCCGTCTTCCACTTTGATCTTGATCCGGTCTTCCTGCACCGCCGTATGCCACGCCAAAGCAGTGGCGACCGCCTGCGCGATCTCGGTATCCGTCCGGCGATTTACCGTAGAAACACCCACCTTGATCTCCTCGGCGACCGCCCTTACGCCCAGGATCTTCCTGGCTGCTTTTTCCAGTGCCAGCTTTCGGGCAAACGTGTCGACCTGCCCGCTGAGCGTCACTACGCCGTCCTTAACGGCTACGCCGACAGCCGCCGTGTTCAGGTACGGATCCCATTGGAACTGGGCCATTACATCTTTCTTAATGTCTGAATCTGAACGCATATCGAAAGTTTTAGAGGTGAATAATACATTAAAGGTAGAATTGCCGGGGGCTCTGATCCAATGTCCACCGTTAATTCCGGGGATGAACCTCGTCATGATTTTTGAAGCCGATTTTTGGCGCTCCGCAGATGAAGACCCAGGAAGCCATAAAACAACCCGATCGCCAGGAGCGCCATCGCCGTCCAAATGATTATGGTGAATCCCCCGAGGGCCGGGTTGTACAGGATCAGGAAGGAAAAGAAAAGCCCCGCCGCTCCGAGCAGGAGCATCCACATCCGCTCCTGCCAAACGATGGCCGGCAGATCGAAAGACCGGCCAATAATGGATATGCTGCGGAAGAGGAGCCAGAAACCAACGAAATACGGCAATGCTGTCGCAGCCAGGACCGGAACGATAAGCAGCAAGAGACCAGCCGCCAAATCGAATATCCCGCCGGCGACATGCCAGCCCCAGCCCCTGATGGCATCCCGGTTTACTACACCGAAGCCGATCTCCGCCAGACCATTCAATATAAAGGCCGCGATAAAAAAGCCCGTCAGGGTCGCATACGCGGCCACCGGCATCACCAGGACCAGGATGCCAAAGACGATCAGCGCCGATCCGGACAAGAGGAATAGCCACCAGTACCGGACGACCTGCGAGAATTCGGAATATATCGTGCTCATGAGACAGCTGTTTGCGTCGTCAGCATCGCCTTCTGCTGAAAACGGTTAAAATGAACGAAATCTTTAACGTCCCGGCGGACCCGCAGATAGGCGGGCGAGGTTAGCGGATAACCCAGCCGGAAGGAGATGGCGATGCGGAATTCGGCGGGGATTTGCAATATTTTCTTTAGTTCGCCTGCGACCTTCTCATCGCTGAGCGCGCTGACGACATGAAAGCCGATACCCAGCGAGGCCGCCATCAGCCACATGTTCTCCAGCACACAACCCAGGCTCATAATCCCAAGAAAATCACCCTCCGAGGCGGGCGCCCGCCTCGAGGGGTTGTAGAGTATCAGCCCAAGCGCCGGACAACTGAGCAGCTGATGATGCCGCTCCAGTTCCGGGTGCTCCGCCTCGGGCCGGCTATGCTCCGGTATCAGGCCTGGATTCAGCCAGGACTTGGGAAACATGGTGCTCAATACGCCCGTCTTCTTTGCCTTTAGCTCCTTCTCGGAAAAGGACAACTGCAGGTAGTTCTCCTGGATGAAGGTTTCGGAGGTGGAAAAATCCAGGTTTCGGATCCGCTTGAGCGATTCGGGGTTATCGACGATCACCACCTCGAAGTTTTGCATATTATGGGCCGTCGGCGCCCAACTGCCCGCTTCCAGGATCTGCATCAGGTCCTTCCGGTCGACCGGCCGATCCGGATCGAACGGCGTTCGCGAAGATTGTCTATTCTTTATCAGATTGATTAATTCTTTCATGATCCTTAAAATTGATGTTATACTTAACTCCAGCTATTCTCCGGCAACAGCAGGAACGGCACCCTCGTCTCGAAAATGACCTCCCGGGCAGGGTTTCCCGCGAGCCAGCGCTCCATCAGCGACTGATGATGCACCGGCATGGCCAGGAGATTGCTGTGATGTTCGGCCAGGTAACTGGTCAGCATATCGGTAGCATGCCCGTTGTAGGGGACCTCTTCCAGCGGACTGATCACCCCGGTTATTCGCCGCAGATTGCTGGAATAGTCTACTATTTCGATGACTTCCGCGGCCCGGTGTCCCAGGAAACGGATCACCGTAAGTTTTGATTTGACCTCGGCGGCCAACCAGCGAAGGAACGGAGGAATGCCGATCTGCGTCTTCGGAACAAAATCATTCGCGATCACGATATTCGTCGGTGCCTGATATTCGGTGCCTTCCGGGACGACCAACACCGGTGCGAACGTCTTATTGGCCAGACCGGTGACGGCGCTTCCGAATAGCCGCCGGAACTCCTTTCCATGCTCTTTCATCCCGGTGATGATGAGGTGTGCCGGCCATTCTTTCGCTACCGCCAAAATAGCCTCCGCAGTGGCACCTTTCCTGGAAAATACATCGATGTGCGGAATTCCCGGCAGTGCAAACAAGTCGGCTTCTTTCGTCAATTGCTCCATGACAACGTCCTCCATATCATCCGGCGTCATAATCATCGGGTCATCAGGGACCGGTACCGGCAATGGCTCATAGGCGCAGACCAGACTGACTTTCGCATTCAGTGCCGCAGCCAATTTTATCCCATATCTGGTCGCGCAGCGTGCTGCCGGTGAAAAATCGGTTGCGATAAGTATATTTTTCATGTTTACAGGTTTGATCGTGTTTTGGCCGGATGTAATGATTTGACGGACAAATCTATTCACGGGCCGATAGCCGCCGCCTGATCTTGTTCAGCATGCAGCCTGATATTGGTCAGGTACAACCCTAAGTGTTTTTTGTTATTTGTGTTTGTTCGCCTTTGATTTCTCTGGGCGGCGACCTATCTTTATGGACCGACTGTTCGGTTCTTCCTTAGAGGGCCGCCGGATATGCCCCGTTTTAAAAACATATTTATCCTCCTTTTTGCGGTAATCATGACCGGGCTGTTTCTGCTTGCCCTTGTGACCTGGAGGTACGAGAACACCGCCGCCGCGAGATCCGCTTTCGCCTGGCTGCTTGGCGGCCTTTTCCTCCTGCTGATCGCATTATTCATCATCGTTCTCCATAATCTTGACCGCCGTAAGTCGGCGGAACGGAAATACAAGGCATCTGAAGCCCGGTTCGCACTCCTCGTTCGCGATGTCAAAGATCTCGCCATCTTTATGATCGACCCCGATGGTCAGGTCATGAGCTGGAACCGGGGCGCGGAACGCATCAAAGGGTATGCTGAACAGGAGATCATCGGGAGACCGATCTCTCTCTTCTATATTGAAGAGGATGTCCGGAAGGGCGAGCCGGCCGCCAACCTCAAACGCGCCCTGGAAGAAGGCCGCTACGAGAGCCTTGGCTGGCGCCGAAAAAAAGACGGCTCGACTTTTTTTGCCGATGTCCTGATCACACCCCTTTATGATGAAGGGGGGCAACTGGAGGGGTTCGCCAAGATCACCCGGGATATAACGGACAAAAAAAGGGCCGAAGAAGATATCCAACGCTCGCTGCAGCGGGAACAGGAACTCAATGAGATGAAATCCCGGTTCCTCTCCCTGGCTTCACACGAATTTAAAACCCCGCTGAGCGTCATCTTATCCTCCGCCGCGCTGATCGAGAAATATCGGGGAGCGGAAGACGCGGACAAAAGAAGCCGTCACATCCAACGCATCAAGTCCAATGTCAGCAACCTGCGTCAGATCCTCAACGATTTCCTTTCCGTCGAGCAGCTTGAAAAAGGGATCATTCGCAGCAGCCCTTCGGTGCTCGACCTGCCGGCCTTTCTCAAAGAAACGCTCCAAAACATGACCGAGGCTTGCAAAACCGGTCAGCAATTCGAGCTGTCCATCCGTGGTACCGAACGAAAAGTCATCCTCGATGCTCATCTGCTTGGCAATGTCCTCAATAACCTGCTTTCCAACGCCATCAAATATTCCGGTGAGGAGAGCATCATCCGTGTCTTCCTGGACTTTGGACCCGATTTTCTGCGGTTTACCGTGAAGGATCAGGGTATCGGCATTCCGGCGGCGGAGCAAACCCATCTCTTTGAAGAGTTTTTCCGTGCGAGCAACGCCAACTCGGTCTCCGGTACCGGGCTTGGACTGAGCATCGTCCGCAAGTACATTGACCTGATGGCCGGAACGATCACGTTTAGCAGCGCTCCCGGTGAAGGCACCGAATTCATCATTACCCTTCCATCCCGGATCGCCGATGATGGATCGATCGGCCCTGATGGGACCAGTCAGGTTTCATCCGACTATCCAGCCAATTATCAGTCCCAACCCTGACCGTGGTCATGTTGCCCCGATCGCCGTCGCATTAGCTTCAGGCCGGCGGGATTCGAAAATCCCGTTCATGGATCAAAATGAAACGCATCTATCTTTTGGTCACCGCCATCACAATCTGGCGCATCAGTGCTTTCCCGATCCTGATTGCGCTGATCTGCCTGCGGCAGCTTCCGCTTTTCAGCGCGCTCCTCGCGCTTAGCTTCCTGACCGATGCGATCGACGGCTTCCTTGCCCGCCGCTATCACGTGACCAGCCGGGGCCGCACCGAATGGGACTCGCCCGGCGATGACCTCACCGTAGCCGCGGCCGTCATCGGCCTGTTCGTATTCCGGTGGGATTTCGTTGTCCGGGTACAATTTTTTATTTTTATTCTCACCATCCTCTTTCTGATCCATACCGTTGCCGCAGTCGGTCGTTACGGCCGTCTCACCGCCTTCCATACCCGTCTGGCGAAGATTTCAGGACTCGCCCAGGTGGTCTTTTTCCTGCTGTGTTTTTTCTTTTCCGCCCCGCCTTATATCGTATTTTATGTCGCCGCCATCCTTACGATGTTCGACCTTGTCGAAGAGATCGCCATGATCCTTTCCCTGGAGGAGTGGGAGCCGGACATCCTTGGCTGGTTCGAGCTCCGGCGCCGCAGGAGCAGGAACAAAGGTGACCACTCTCATTCCCCCCGATGACGCCTGTCGTTGTTTTGGCCGTGGCGCCCGTCCTACCTTTATGCCACAAACAATGATTCATTTACCAATCAAAATAAAAGGAGTTATTTATGAGCAACAAATCTTTGATCAGGAAATCAGAATCGCTTCCGTCGGTCTTCAGCGATTTCTTCCGCCCCTGGGAGTCCATGTTCGATTTCAACGGCGGATCCCTGATAAATACGCTTAACCCGATCAACATTCCTGCGGTCAACATTGTAGATAACAAAGACAACTATGAGGTCAGCCTCGCCGCACCCGGAATGAAAAAAGACGATTTCAAGATCGACATCGATGCAAACACTCTGACGATCAGCGCAGAAAAAGAAGAAAAGAAAGAGGAGAAAGAAGACCGGTACACCCGGAAGGAATTCAACTATACTTCCTTCTCCCGCAGCTTTTCCTTGCCGGATTGGGTGAATAAAGACAAGATCGATGCTTCCTATGAAAATGGGTTGTTGAAACTCGTTCTGCCGAAAACCGAGGAAGCCAAAAAGATCGCTTCCCGACATATTACTGTGAAGTAATGGTTCACAGGTTGGTTAAGGCAGGTTGGGACCCCCGTCTTTGCAAGAGGCGGGGGTTTTTTGGTTGATCAGGTTCCTGAGCTTTCAGTTGATCAGGTTCTTGAGCTTTTCGGCATTGAGAATAAAGATCTTTCCGCTCCGGATATCGATCAGCTTTTCCGATTTGAAATCGCTGAGGGTCCGCGTCAGCGATTCCGTTGCGCAGCCGACGATATTAGCCAGGTTCTCGCGCGAGATCGCCACGGCCCCCTCCGCCTGTAAAGGTGGGCGGCTGAGAATCTCCAGTTGGATCAGCCCGTTGGCGACCCGTTTCCGCAACGAGTTGTACGCCAGGTTTAGCAAGCCCGCCTCTTTTTCCGCCGCTTCCTTCGATATCAGCCGGATGAACCGTCTGGCGATCGCCGGCTTGCTCTCCATCCAGCAAAGGAATTCCTGCCGGGGGATCTGAACCAGGCTGACATCCTCCAGCGCCTGTGCGTTGTCCGAAAAATTCCGGCCGTCGAGCACGGCCGGATAACCGAAGAATTCCCCCGGTTGGTACAGGTGCATGATGAGCTCTTTCCCATCTGTGTCGCTCCGGTAGGTCTTGACCTTGCCCGACAGGATATAGTAGATGCAGGCCGGCCGCTGTCCTTCCAGGTACAGCACCTGCTTCTTCTTGTACGTATGGATCGTACGCTGCGCAAGCTCCGCATGCAGGGATGCGTCATCGTTTTCTATCGGCTCTTCCGCCGAAGCGGCCGCCGCGATACCTTTTTCCCGCTTCTCCTTCTTCCGGATGCAGCTTTCGACGGCCTTGAGCAACTCTACTCCGTCGACGGGTTTCATCAGGTAGTCGTCAGCGCCCATGGCCATCGCCCGCCGCCAGTCATCCTTTTCCGTTCTGCCGGTGATAAAGATGAAGGGGATGCCTGCCGTCGCCGGATCGTGCTGTAACGAGTGCAGCACCGCATAGCCGTCGACCGCCGGCATGATAATATCGCACAGGATCAGATCCGGGCTTCCACGAAAGGCCTTTTCTACGCCCTCTTTCGCGTTGGCGGCCAGATCGACGTCATAGTGGGACAGACGCAGGATCTCGGCCATGTTGTCCCGGAATTCGGGATCGTCGTCAATGAACAGGATTTTTTTCATGTGCATTTATCTGGTGTTTTAATCGATTCACATCTTCCGGCCGGCATAGGCCCGTGCCCGGATGCAGCGTCGCCGCCGTCCCGCAAATAACTCCGAAAGCCACCGACCGCTCCAGCGACATCCCGCTATCCAGACTGAGGACGATACCGGCAAGCATGCTGTCGCCGGCGCCCACGGTGCTGGCAACCTCAACCCCGGGAGCCGGAAATCGCTGGCAGCCTTTGCCGGTAGCCAGGAGAGCTCCGTCCGGCCCCAGCGAGACGATCACGGCTTCACAGCGTCTTTCCGCGAGCAACTGTTGCGCGCGAGCTTCAATATCGGTGCCATCCCGCAGACCCGTGGTCAGCGTCAGCAATTCGTGCAGGCTGGGCTTCACCAGGTATACCCCGCTTTGGAGCGCCGCGCGCAGGGCTTCACCGCCGGTGTCGACTACGAGCCGCATTCCCTTTTGTTCGGCGAGTGCCGCCAGCCGCGGATAAATGTCCGTTCCCATCCCCGGCGCCAGGCTTCCGCTGACTACCAGCCACCGGATGCCGTCTCCCTTTTCCAACAGGACCAGCAGGTCTTCCAACGCCGCCTCCGGCATCGGTGGGCCGGGCAGATTGCAGCGGTACTGCAATCCGGTCTTTTCATCGCGGATGATGATATTTTCCCTGGTCTCCCCTGCCACCTCCAGCACGACCATAGGCACCCCCTCCTCCGCCAGCAACTGACCCAGCCGGTCGCCGGTAACGCCACCCGCCATGAATACCGCGGTAGCTTTCCCACCCAGGTTCCGGACCGCCCGCGCGACATTGATGCCGCCACCTCCCGGCTGCCGTTGTACTTGCGTGCAGGCCAGCTTGACATCCGGCACCAGCGAGGGAACCGATAGATTTACATCGATACAGGGGTGAAAGGTCACCGTGACAATCGGATCCATTTTTTTCAGCAAACTAGCCCAATGGGCGGCACTGCCACATGACACCATCCCATCGACAGGCATGAAGTTTATCATTTATGTCGCTGATGATCGTCATGAATTGGGCCTACCCCCGCTTCTACCTTTGAAGCAACAAAACATTACCACTATGCTTGGAGTCCTGAATTCGGGCGAGATCGAACGGCTGTTGGAGCGACAGGTGATCGGAAGGATCGGCTGCAGCAACGCCGGAAAGACCTATGTGGTCCCGATCAGTTATGCCTACGACGGCGAATATGTATATTGTCACACGCACGAGGGGATGAAGATCGAATACATGCGCGCGAACCCCAACGTCTGCTTCGAGGTGGACCATCTGCACAATATGGCCAACTGGCAAAGCGTCATTGCGTCGGGTGTTTTCGAAGAACTGACCGATCCGGAACGGCGGGTAAAGGCGCTGCATAAATTGCACGAACGTATCCTCCCCTTTATCGCCAGCGAAACGGTGCAACTTTCGCCCGACTGGCCGTTCCCGCCGGAAGAACTCAACAAGATCCCGGGTATTACGTTTCGGATCCACCTGACCGAAAAGACCGGCCGCTTTGAAATGACGGACTCGGAGACATTCTATGCATCCTGAAAACCGGCGCCATGACAACCCGCAGATCCCGCCCGCTTAGGACCGCATTGCTGCCTGCTTGTCTGCTAATGCTGGCAGGTATCGTACCGGCGACTGCGCAGACGCTGCGTTTTATCGACATCGACCAGGCCTGGCGGCTCGCCGAAAAGAATTATCCGCTGACCGCAAGGCGGAAGCTGCTACAAAAAACAGCGGATTTTACTATCGCGAACGCCGCCAAAGCGTGGCTGCCGCAGGTGACCGTGAACGCGCAGGCCACCCTTCAATCGGACGTGACCAATTTGCCCATCAAGATACCCATCACCGGATTCAGTCTTCCTGCGTACAGCAAGGACCAGTACAAGTTCTATGGAGAGATCGATCAGAACCTGTATGACGGCGGCCTGATCCATACCCAGCGGATGAGCGCGACGGTGGATGAACAGATCGGCGAAAAGGACCTGGACGTCCAGTTGTACGCCCTCCATGACCGTATCGACCAGCTGTATTTCAGCATCCTGTTGCTGGAAGAGCAACTTCGCCTCAACGACCTGCTTCAGGCAGATATTCTCAACGGTATGGAAAAGACCCAGGCGCTCATCGACAATGGGACCGCCTATGCCAGCGCGATCGACGAACTGCGCGCCCAGCTGCTGACTACCGACCAGCAGCGGATCGAAGAAGAATCCAGCCGAAGGGCCTACCTCGACATGCTGGGGCTTTTTATCGGGTCGTCCCTCGATACGTCCTCGTTGCTCGCAACACCCCCGCCGGCCAACCTCGCCGACAATATCCTGCGCCCGGAATTGCAGTGGTACGACCTTCAGAAGAGAAGCTTCGATCTGCAGGACGCCCTGGCCGACGCCCAACTGCGCCCGCATCTCGGCCTGTTCTTCCAGGGCGGCTATGCCCGCCCGGGTCTTAATTTGCTCAGCAACAATTTCGAATGGTATTATATCGGCGGCATCCGCCTCAGCTGGTCGCTCGGCGGCTGGTACACCCACCGGAACGAACGCCGCCTCTCCGAGCTTGGACGCCGCATGCTCGACGTGAGCAAAGAGACTTTCCTTTTCAATACACGCCTGTCCATGCGGCAGGACGACGAAGAGATCCGGAAGTACAACCAGCTGCTCCAATCCGATAGCCGCATTATCGCCCTTCGCACCGAAGTGAAACATACGGCCTACGCCCAGATGTCGGAGGGCGTCCTGAGCGCGCACGATTTCCTTACCCAGGTCATTGCCGAAGACCAGGCGCGGCAATCTTATATCCTGCACCAGGTCGAGTGGTGGCAGGCACAATACAATTTCCAAAACCAGACGGGCCACCACCCATAAATGATTCGTGTATGCGCCATTCATTCTTGTTGTTCACCCTGCCTTTTGTCGCCTTTGTGAGCGGATGCGGCGACAGCGACAAGGCATTCGACGCTGAAGGCGTCTTCGAAGCCGATGAGGTCATCGTCTCCTCCGAGGTGCCCGGTAAGATTTTACAACTTAATCTCGATGAAGGCTCCATCCTGCACAAAGACAGCCTCGTTGCCGTCATCGATTCGATGCCCCTCGTTCTCCAACGTTCCCAGGTGGAAGCCAGTATCGGCGCCCTCCACGAGCGGACAATGGACGTCCGGCCACAGGTACGGATGCTGGAAGCCCAGGTTGCCGCCCAGGAGGCTCAACTGTCCGATCTCGAGCTGGAGAGAGGCCGAACGGAACGATTGATCCACTCGGCCGCCGCGCCCACCAAACAACTGGATGATTACACGGCCCAGATCGCCGTACTCCGCAAACAGATCGAAGCCACCCGGCAACAGATCCGGGTACAGGAAACGACGGTAGGGACCCAAAACAGTACCGTCTGGAGTGAATACCGCCCGCTGCGTCGCTCGGTCGCCCAAATCCAGGACCAGGTCAACCGAACCAGTATCTTCAATCCCATTTCCGGCGTCGTACTGACCAAATATGCCATGGCCGGGGAGGTCACCGCCGCGGGAAAGGCGCTGTACAAGATCGCCGACCTTTCGATCATCACCCTTCGGGTGTATGTTTCCGGCACCCAGCTGGCAGAACTAAAGATCAATCAGCCGGTAAAGGTATTTATCGACGAAGGTCCCAAACGGTATAGGGAATATCCCGGTATCATCACGCTGATTTCCGATAAGGCGGAATTCACGCCCAAAACCATCCAAACCAAAGAGGAGCGCGCCAACCTTGTCTATGCGGTCAAGATCCACGTGAAAAACGATGGTCTTCTTAAGATCGGAATGTACGGTCTGGTAAAATTCCACTGATATGGAGAATGCGGTACAGATCGAAATGCTGGTCAAGACCTACCATGGTCGCCGGGGAACGGTGAGTGCCCTGCAGGACATCAGCTTTGATGTCCCGCCCGGCGAGATCTTCGGCCTGATCGGCCCCGACGGCGCGGGCAAAACGTCTCTTTTCCGCATCCTGACGACCCTTCTTCTTCCCGACAGCGGCCAGGCCCGGGTCAACGGCTTCGATATCATTCGTGAATTCCGGAAGATCCGGCAATGCGTCGGTTATATGCCCGGTCGCTTTTCCCTGTACCAGGACCTTTCAGTCGAAGAAAACCTTCGATTTTTTGCGTCCATTTTCAAAGTCGATATCGAAAAGAACTATGGGTTGATCCGGGATATCTACGACCAGATCAAATCCTTCTCCACCCGCCGGGCAGGCCAGCTTTCAGGTGGAATGAAACAGAAACTGGCGCTTTGCTGCGCCCTGATCCACCGGCCTGCCGTACTTTTTCTCGACGAACCGACCACCGGTGTCGACGCCGTTTCCCGCAAAGAGTTCTGGGAAATGCTGCATCGCCTGAAAGAACAGGGGATAGCGATCCTGGTATCCACCCCCTATATGGACGAAGCCGGGCTTTGCGACCGGGTAGCCCTTATCCAAAAAGGAAGTATCCTTTCTATCGACAGCCCTGCCGGGATCCGCGAAAAGTTCGGCAAACCCCTCTGGGCCGTCCGGGCGGCGGAAATGTACCATCTGATGATCGCCCTGCAGCAAGATCCCGCGGTGGAAAGTTGTTACCCTTTTGGTCAATACCATCATGTGGTCTTCCGGTCCCCGGGTGACGATCAGGGTCGCCTGACGCAGGTTATCCAACAGGGAAATTATACCGACGCCGAAGTGCAGGCCATCGCTCCCGGCATCGAAGATTGTTTTATGGCCCTGATGAAAACTGCATGACGTGGACAATTCACCTGTCATAACCGCCTCTTGCCTGACCAAGCGTTTCGGCGAATTCACCGCCGTCGACAATATCTCTTTCGACGTCCGGAAAGGCGAGATCTTCGGCTTTCTCGGCGCCAACGGCGCCGGCAAGACAACCGCCATGCGCATGCTCTGCGGCCTCTCCCTGCCTACATCCGGCGCGGCCAGCGTCGCCGGCTTCGATGTCTATCATGAAACGGAGAAGATCAAACGTAATATCGGCTATATGAGTCAGAAGTTCTCTCTCTACGAGGATCTGACCGTCTGGGAGAATATCCGGTTCTATGCCGGCATCTACGGCCTCAGCGACCGCGCGATCCGTGACAAAGCAACGACACTCCTTCGGCAGCTCCAGTTGGAGAAGGAAAGGGACCACCTCGTTCGTTCCCTGCCGCTCGGATGGAAACAAAAGCTGGCCTTCTCCATCGCCATCGTCCACGATCCGGCCATCGTCTTTCTCGACGAACCCACCGGCGGAGTCGACCCCATCACCCGGCGCGAGTTCTGGACCATGATCTATGGCGCGTCCGATAAAGGCATCACGGTTTTTGTCACCACGCACTATATGGACGAAGCCGAATATTGCCACCGGGTCTCCATCATGGTCGACGGCCGCATCGACGCGCTGGATACACCAAAACAACTGATGAAGCAGCACGGCGCAGCATCGATGGACGAGGTCTTCCTCCGCCTCGCCCGGAAAGCAAAACGAGCAGGGGACTAAAACCAGGCACGATGAACCAATTCTTCATATTCGTCCGAAAAGAGATCTCGCACATCTGGCGTGACCGGCGTACCCTTGCCATTCTTATCGGAATGCCGATCATGCAGATCGTTCTATATGGCTTTGCCCTCACGAATGAAGTGAAGAATTCGCGGATTGCCATTCTCGACGAATCGCGCGACCCCTCATCCATTTCGCTTATCCAGGAGATCGGCGCCAGTCGCTACTTCGACGCCGTCCGGCTGCTGCGCTCACCCGAAGATATCGGCCGGGTCTTCCGCCAGGGCAAAACGCGCATGGTCATCTGTATCGCCCGCGGATTCGCCGACGACCTGCTCCATACCCATCACGCCACTGTGCAGCTCATCGCTGACGCATCGGACCCCAATACCGCCAATACGCTGACCAACTATGCGTCCGCCATCATCGGCGACTTCCAGCAACGCCTCAACCGGGATCAGCCGCTGCCCCTGCAAATCAACACGCAGGTCCGCATGCTGTATAACCCGGAGTTGAAAGGCGCCTACAATTTTGTTCCCGGGGTTATGGCCCTGGTCCTTATGCTTGTCTGCGCCATGATGACCTCCATCTCTATTGTCCGTGAAAAGGAAATGGGTACCATGGAGGTCCTGCTGGTATCGCCGTTGCAACCCTTTCTGATCGTGATCGCCAAAGCTATTCCCTACCTGCTCGTCTCTTTTATCAATATCGTCAGTATCCTCCTGCTCAGCGTTTATGCACTCGGTGTCCCGATCGAAGGCAGCCTGGGGCTCCTGCTCGCCGAGAGCGCGCTGTTCACCGGTACTTCCCTGTCCATTGGCCTGGTGATCTCGAATTTTGCCCGAACCCAGCAGACCGCCATGCTGTCGTCCATGATGAGTTTAATGCTGCCCACGCTGATGTTCAGCGGCTTCCTCTTCCCGGTGGAGAACATGCCCGTGCCCCTGCAGGTCATTTCCAACGTCGTTCCGGCAAAATGGTACTATATCATCGTCAAGCAGGTTATGATCAAGGGATTGTCTTTCCCGTCCGTCTGGAAGGAGACCGTGATCCTGGCCGGCATGACCGCCACCCTCCTTGCCATCAGCATTCGTAACTTCAAAATCAGACTGGCATGAGAACGCTAAGATTTCTGCTGCAAAAGGAATTCACGCAGATCCGCAGAGACCCGGCGATCTTCCGCATCCTGGTCGTCATGCCGGTTATCCAGTTGCTGATCCTGCCGCTGGCGGCCGACTATGAGATAAAGAACATCAACCTGAGCATCGTTGACCATGACCATTCCACCTACGCCCGGAACCTGGTGACCAGGATCGTCGCTTCCGGCTATTTCCGGCTGACCGATTACAGCCCTTCATACCCGAAAGCAGTCAAGTCGATCGAACGGGATAAGGCGGACCTGGTCCTCGTCATCCCGACCCACTTCGAGCGGGACCTGGTCAAACAGGATGCCACCACCGTTTTCATCGGGGTCAACGCCATCAATGGCGTGAAGGCCGGCCTCGGCGGAGCCTATATTCAAAGCATCCTCCGGGACTACAACCAGGAGATCCGGGACAAATGGGTTCAGATCCCGCGCATGGACCCGCAGCCTGCCATCGAGATCCGATATTCGGACTGGTACAACCCGCACATGAACTACCATTATTTTATGGTGCCCGGTATCCTGGTCATGTTGATCAGTATGATCGGCTCTTCCTTTGCCAGCAATAACATTATCCGCGAAAAGGAAATGGGTACGATCGAACAGATCAATGTGAGCCCGGTTAAAAAGTTTTGGTTCATTCTTGGCAAACTCATTCCCTTCTGGCTCCTGGGCCTGCTGGTGCTCAGCATCGGCCTTACGATTGCCCGCGTTGTATACGGCATCGTCCCGGTGGGCCACTATCTTACGATCTACCTATTCGCGGGGGTCTATCTGCTTTCGTTGCTGGGCCTCGGGCTGCTGCTCTCCACTTATGCCGGAACCCAGCAGCAATCGATGCTTGTCTCCTTTTTCGTGAATATGATCTTCAATCTGATGAGCGGCCTTTATACTCCCATCGAAAGCATGCCCGGCTGGGCGCAATGGATCACCCGATTTAACCCCGTGTCCTACTTTATCGATGTCATGCGCATGGTCGTCCTCAAAGGCAGCGGCCTCGCCGATATCCGGCCCCATATTTTCGCGGTCCTTGGCTTCGCGCTTTTCTTCAATACCTGGGCCATACTCAATTACCGCAAGCGGTCCGCGTGAGCCCGCCTGTCACTCATGAACACTAATGACAGGTACGGGGCAATGCAAGAGGATCTTTTTGGACAGGCTGTGATGGAATTCAAGTATCCCATGATGTTTGGGGAAGAGGATCAGCCAATCGACGTCATGTTCAAGCAGATAGCTGCGGATACCCTCGTCGATCGTAGCGGCCTTTATAACGTGCACCTCGGGAACGACGTCCCGCATCCATTCTTTCCATTCATATCGTTCGAAGTCGGCGTTTTCCCTTCGGGACGCCTTTTCGGTCGTCACGTTGATCACTTCGAAATGGCAGGCCAGCATTTCTTTGAGATCTTTCAGGAATGTCAGCGATACCGGCATGCCCTGCTCTAATTCGGTGAGGTCGCAGGCGATGGCGATCTTACGGATAGCCCGGAAAGCAGTTCCGGGCGGCACGATCAATACGGGGCAGGGCAGGTCCCGGATGCCGGGCGTTCCCATAACCGCGAGAAGCGGCGTTGTGCGGTTGCAATATTCACGGATAGCGAATTCCGGGCTGCCGATCTCCAGAACGGCAGTGACCGTGACTTGCCTCCTGGTCCTTTCCCGCAGGTCTGCGGATAAGCTGTCCAGCAAATCCCTGGCATTCTTTTCCATTTCGTCGAAGAGACAGCCGACCGGCGCTTCCGCGGGTACGACCGGCACTTCAAATACATGCAGCAAATGGATGTCTGTCTGCGCGGCCAGCGCCACGTCGGCCGCATAGTGCGCGGCATTGATTGCGTTTGCGGTGAAATCGACCGGGACTACTATGGGTTTCATGTTACCTTGATTTTCCACTAAACTATAGGTTCGTCCCGGCACCGGATATGACGCCGCTTAGTTATCCCGTTGATAGGGGTCATATCCCGGTAATCCTGCGCCCTAAACGTGATATCAATCAGGCCGCCTGTTGATGCGCGTTCTTTTCGGGGATGGGAAATCTGAATAATATTGCATGGGTTGTCATTAAGGGTCAATAAAGGAAGGTATCTATGTTATCTATTTCTTATTCCGCGGTAAGCGGCAAAAAATCTAAGGGATCAGCGGAGCACATGATCTCGCTGGTCAGGAAGACCGGGGGATCGGGGATGGTCAATTCGGGCAAGGTGACCTCGATCGGGCCAGTGTCAAAAGACCAGCTGATAAAGCTGAACGAGCTGGCAAAGCATCGCCCCTTTAACATTTTGTATAAGGTTAAGCGCTATGATCCGCTGTGAGGATTAACGAGGATCATGCCTTTGACCGACCAGAATCAGATTTTCCTGCTTGCCGGGTGATGTAATTTTAGGAGTATCTTATTCCGTTAATTTTTAAAATATAGTTATGAAACCAATTAAATCAATGTGGCTCCTTTCGGTGCTAACCATTGGGGTCTCTTCTCAATCCATTGCGCAGCAAACTTTACCGCCCGCCACGGTGGTGCCGGTCAACTATAAGTACCTGACATCGGTCAATGGCCGGGAGGTCGCGCAGCCGGTAAACATGGTTCAGCTAAAAGCGGCAACATTCAACGTGAAGAGCTCGGAATTTTATGAAGATGACTATGATAACTATTTCATTTCCTTCTATATTCCCGAGGGAGTTGTGCTTGCGGTCTATGACAAGGACGGCAAGCTGTTGCGTACGGTTGAGAAATTCAAGAAAGTCTCGGTTCCGCCGGCTGTAAAAGACGCGGTGGCACAACGGTTCCCGCAGTGGGCGATCAGCAACGATGTGTACCTGGTAAACTTTGACGATGCAAATGGAGCCAAAAAGGTCTACAAGATGCTGTTACAAAACGGCGATAAAAGGCTAAGGGTCAAGACAGATGAAAATGGGGACTTCCTATAATAATTTAACCCGGTCCTCTCAGGTAGGGGAAGAGGAAGCCGTCGGTGCCATACGGCAATGGGCTTATCCGCTTACGGGTCGAGATCATCTCGACCCGTTATTTGAGCGGATCGGGGATGCCCGCATCGTGATGCTGGGTGAAGCGTCACACGGTACGCATGAATATTATAACTGGCGCAGCTATATATCCAGGCGGCTGATCGAGGAAAAGGGGTTCAATTTTATTGCCGTGGAAGGGGATTGGCCCGACTGTTACCGGTTGAACCGCTATATAAAGAATTACCCCGAGGGCGGGAAGGGGGCTTTCAATGTGTTACACTCGTTCAACCGCTGGCCTACCTGGATGTGGGCCAATTGGGAAATGGTCGCCCTGGCGGATTGGCTGCAGGAATACAACCGAAAACTGGCGCTCAACAAGAAGATAGGCTTTTATGGGTTGGATGTCTATAGTTTGTGGGAGAGCCTGGAAAGCATCATGGAATATCTGAAGAAGACGGATCCCCAGGCGCTGAAGGTGGCAGAGGCGGCATTTACCTGTTTTGAGCCCTATCGATACGAAGATGGGCAATCATATGCGAGGGCGACCCAATTCGTCCCGGAGTTATGTGAGCCGGAAGTGGTGCATTTGCTGAAGGAGATTCGGACCCGGCTGCCTTCTTACAACACGGACCATGAAAATGTCTTCAACGCCGAGCAGAACGCGCTAGTGATGGTGGATGCGGAGAAATATTACCGGGCGATGGTCCATGGCGGCCCTCATTCCTGGAATGTGCGGGATGACCATATGGCCCGGACATTGGACCGTCTCCTGCAATTTCATGGCGAAAAGGCAAAGGCCATCGTATGGGCCCACAATACCCATGTCGGAGATGCCCGCGCGACCGATATGAGCGAGGAAGGAATGTATAATATCGGTGAACTGGCCAGGTTGAAATACCACGACCCCGATGTGGTGCTGGTAGGTTTTGGTTCCTATAAGGGGTCCGTGATTGCCGGGCGTAGCTGGGGAGCAACCATGCAAAAAATGGAGGTGCCGCCGGCCCCAAAAGGATCGTGGGAATACCTGCTGCATACGGCCGGCGATCAACCTAAGTTGTTGCTAATGGACGATTTTCATCAGGACATATTCCTGGAAAATCTCATAGGTCATCGCGCGATCGGGGTGGTCTACCAGGCGCAGTATGAAAAATATGGCAACTATGTTCCCAGCATACTTCCGCTCCGGTATGATGCATTCATTTATGTCGATGAAACAACCGCTTTACATCCCTTGCATATCCAACCCGAGGGACACCAGGTACCGGAAACCTTTCCGTTTGGGGTTTGATCAGGTTTATTTTTTCACTTACAATAAAAAACCATGGAAGTCTATACATTCTGTCAGAGTTGCTGCATGCCTCTTGACAAAGAAGAAATGCGAGGTACGGAGAAGGATGGGTCCAAAAGTAATGAATTCTGCAAATACTGTTACCAGGAAGGGCAATTCACCAGCCCGGACACGACCCTGGATGAAATGAAAGCTATTGTAATAAGCCAGATGAGGAAGATGAACCTGGGCGAGGACCTGATAGCCATGACCGTCCGCAGGCTGCCGGCGTTGAACCGTTGGAGCGCTGCCGCGAAGCCGATAGGATGAAGGACCGGCTTATGCCTGATGTCAATCAGCTTTGAGTCGGGCAGATATCATTGGCTGGGAGAGGATTTGGGGATAGTTTTATCAAAAGTATATTATGGATACCATCATTGCAGGCGAGACCGTAACAAGGACGGAAACCATAGAGACGATTTATGAACGGCGCGCCGTAAGAAAATACAAAGACAACCTTGTAGACATCAACCTCATCGAGAAAGTATTGGACGCTGGGAGGATGGCCCCTTCGGCCATGAATAGGCAGCCGTGGCAATTTTACGTTCTTACCAACAAGGAAACCATCCAGGCCTTTTCCCGGGAAATAGCCGGCGTTATGATGAAAGGGGCGTTTAAATCCGGCGTATCCGGCATCGCGCAGCTATTGAAGGCAGCCTCCGGGCTTTTGCACCTTTCGCATGGGGTCGATCTGCACGCGATAAAAGACCCGGTCTTTTATGGAGCACCGGTGGTCGTATTTCTTACCGCCCCGCGGGACAATGAATGGGCTTCGCTGGATGTCGGGATGTGTGCGCAGAATATCATGCTGGCTGCGAAATCCCTTGGACTGGATACGTGTCCGGTAGGGTTCGGGAAATACGTGGAAAAAACCAGCATCTTTTCCCGGCTGCATGTCCCGGCTTCTGAAGAAGTAAAGCTGGCCATCATTCTGGGTTATGGCGATGAATCGCCGGAAGTGCATGAAAGAATAACGAATAACTTGTTGTTTATTGATTAATCGTTTTTATGTTTACCGATCGAATAGAAGCAGGCACATTGCTTGCGCAAAAATTGAAAAAATACCGGAACCAGCCGGGGGTCATACTTGCCGTTCCCAGGGGCGGCGTGCCGGTTGCATATGCGGTGGCAAAGGAGCTGGGGCTGCCGCTCGACCTGATCCTTACTAAAAAGATCGGCCATCCGGTGAACCGGGAGTACGCTATCGGGGCTGTCAGCCTGACCGATTCTTTTGTCGTTCCTCATGGGGGAGTGTCGCAATCTTATATTGACCGGGAGATCAAGACTACCCGTGAACGATTGAAAGAAATGTACCGGAAGTTCATGGGTGATAGAGAGCCGGAATCCTTTGCCGGTAAGACGGTAATCGTGATCGACGATGGGATTGCTACGGGAAATACCCTGCTGGGCACTATAAACATGCTGCGCAAGAGTAAACCGGCAAAAATTGTCATAGCGGTCCCGGTGGCTTCCGATAGCGCCGTTCAAAAATTGTCGGAAGTAGCGGATGAGCTGGTCGTTGTCCTGATACCGGAAGAATTTTATGGAGTGGGCGCCTTCTATGAAAATTTTGACCAGGTGACCGACGAAGAAGTGATCTACTACCTGGATAAATTGAGCAGGAAAATGAAGAAAGCAGGATAAATGCCCGAGTGTGCAAATAAAGACGGATTGTATGATTATTATCGTATTGGGGTTGCCGGGTTCGGGGAAAAGTTACTTTGCTTCCCGGTTTGCGAAATTGATCCATACGGATTATGTCAGCAGCGACCAGGTAAGAAAGAGCATGTTTCCCGTCAAGTCCTATTCTGAACGGGAGAAGGCGTCAGTTTACGATGGAATGCTGGAGCTGATGCGTCAGGCGATAACCCGGCATAGGGACTTGGTGCTGGATGCAACATTCTACAAAAATGATATCCGAAAGAAGTTCATCGATGCAGCCGGCGGAGATGTCGTCCTTATTGAAATTAAAGCAGCAGAAGAAGTCATAAAGGAAAGGCTAAAACAACAACGGGCGGACAGCGAAGCCGATTTTGAAATATATCAGCTCCTGAAGAATCTGTGGGAACCGTTGCATGGCCACCGGCTTATTTTGATATCTTCCAATCATAACATAGATGAGATGTTGCACGAAGCCGCCGGTTACCTAAAGTTGAGATATGACAAACCAGCATATTGCTAAATTGATTTCGGAAGGGGAATTTCCGGAGCAAGCGGGCCGACCGGAATTGGTGGAGACGCATATCTCCTGGATATTGGTATGCGACCGGTTCGTCTATAAGATCAAGAAACCGATCCGCTATTCTTTTCTTGACTTTTCCACTCTGGAAAAACGCAGATATTTCTGTGAAAGAGAGATTGAACTGAACAGAAGACTTACCCATGATATATACCTCGATGTGCAGCCGGTTGTCGAAATCCGGGGTCGACTATCCATTGGCGACCGGGAAGGGAAGATAATCGATTATGCCGTGAGAATGCGCAAAATGGATAGAAGCCGGCAGATGGACGTGCTCCTGGCGAATAATAAAGTCACTTGCTCCGATATCCTGCACCTCGCGGGAAAAATAGCCGGATTTCACAAGGTAACCCGGGTCATTTCCAAAAAAGATGTGCTGGAAATACGGGCCGAATTTAATGACCTGAAGAATGAGCGGGAGTATTTAAGCGCTGAGAACGCCGCCCGCATTGACAAGGCTGTAGCCGTGTCCAATACATTTATTGAATGGCATACATCGCTCTTCGCCGAGCGGCTTGAAAAAGGTTTCTACAAGGATTGTCATGGGGACCTGCATTCGGGGAATGTCTTTTTATTACCGGACCCGCAACCCTTCGATTGTATAGAATTCAACGACGAATACCGTCAGATCGACGTGCTGAACGAGGTGGCCTTTCTTTGTATGGACCTCGATGCATTTGGCAGACCGGAACTGGCTGAGCTGTTCCTCCGGTATTATAACCATTTTTTTCCCGCTATACGATCCGAGGAAGACCGGAGGCTTTTTCTTTATTATAAAAGCTACCGGGCCAATGTGCGCGCAAAGGTCAGCAGTCTTCGTGCGCGGAATGCAGATAACGATGCTGCGCAAAAAATGGCGCTGGCGGACGCGGACAAGTATCTTATTATGATGGATGGCTATCTCGCCGGGATCGCGGACCGCGCTCAGGGAAATGCAGTGACCAACAAATGCCTGCTGAACCACCGGCCCGCTATTTCAGTTACCTTATCCAACGTGCCGTATTCCTCGAATAAGTGAGAAGCGCCCGGGATTATTTCCAGTTTTTTTTCACAATGGAGCCGGTCGTATGCCTGTGCATTCAATTCAAGCACCTCATGGTCAAGACCACCGACGATCAGCAATGTGGGAGCTTTCACTCTACCCAATGCGTCCATGGCTAAATCCGGTCTCCCGCCGCGCGACACGATGGCACGTATCTCCGGCAGATCCGCAGCAGCTTTCAGGGCCGAGGCCGCGCCGGTACTGGCGCCATAATAACCAATGGAACAGTTCTCCGCCTCGCTCACGGTGCCCACCCACCGGGTAGCTCCGGTCAACCGCCGGGTGAGCAATTCTATATCGAAGCGGGTGGAGTATTGTTGGTCTTCCTGCGGAGTAAGGAGGTCCAATAATAGCGTCCCGAGGCCGATTGTCTGTAAGTGTCGCGCCACTTTTCGGTTCCGGGGGCTCATGCGGCTGCTTCCGCTGCCATGCGAGAAAATGACGATTGCCTTCGCTTCCTCCGGAATGACGAGTTCGCCTCCCAGGCTTGCATCCCCTGCGTTGATCGATACTTCGTTCTTATAGCGAAATTCCATTTTAAAAATTTGTTTTCAAGGTATCTGAAATTGCTTCGCTTTACCATGATGGCGATCAGGATTTGGATTGATCATGCTCATAGAAACCGGTACGAGTTCCCACTTACCTTGCGATATAAGTGAGGAAGCCTTTAAGCAGTTATGAATAATTTAGCGCAGCGGACAATCACCGGGGGCGTATTAGGACTTATCATAACGGTTTCAGTAAGCTGGAACGCGTATAGTTTTGTCGTATTGATGCTCGCGATCGATTTGCTCAGTTTAGTGGAGTTTTACCGGTTATTCCACAATGCCGGCCTGGCGCCGCAAAAAAAGCCCGGCCTTATATTGTCTACGAGCATGCTGATCACCTGTGCAACGGTTATGAGTAGACTATGCGGGCCGAGGATATTATTAGTCAACATCCCTGTCGCTTTTGGTATTTTTATTTTGGAGCTTTTCCGGCAGGCTAAACATCCGGTTCAGAATTTGGCTTTTACCTTTTTGGGCGTTCTCAGTATATCCATTCCCATTTGCTTCTTTGTTGGGATAGCCTTTCTGCCGGTCGGATCCGGAATATATCACTCCGGGGTGATTATCGGATACTTCCTGGTCCTTTGGGCGGATGATTCGGGAGCGTACTTTATAGGCCGGGCATTCGGTTCCCATCCTTTATTCAGGCGAATTTCTCCGGGGAAAACCTGGGAAGGAAGCCTTGGGGGCGCTGTCTGTGCGCTGCTGATTGCTAACCTGGTTTCCCGTTTCGTAACCCTTCCAACCGGCGCCGACTGGATGATCATCGCACTCATAATAATTTTTACGGGCACATTCGGCGATCTCATAAAATCGCTCATGAAAAGAAGCCTGAATCTGAAGGATTCCGGAAAAATCTTACCCGGGCATGGCGGGATGCTTGACCGCTTCGATACCTTGCTGGGTTCCGCTCCCTTCGTCTTTTGTTATTTAAACTTATGACCCTTTGCCGCGATCGCCGCCCTCCTTTTATCGGGGTCTTGGGAAAAGGCATCGATATGAAAATTGCCATGCAAAAGTTGACAAGCGGGTGAGGCTGGCCTGGAAGTTATACGCGTTAATTCGTATGAGTTATTTCAGGCAAGATCAGCAAAGGAATATTCGTCTCGAAGATCATTTCCCTTGTTTTGCTTCGGATAAACCATCGTTCAGGAGGGGACTTCCGATGCGGCACCATTGCCAGCAGATTGACCTGGTGCGTTGAAATAAAATGTTGCAGGGCCTTGACAATATTCTTATCCAGGGGATATTCATACAAGGGATCCAGCTTGGATACCATTTCGGTTAGGTTGAATGGCCGATTGAGGATTTCAACCACTTCGTTTGTTTTGTTTGTGACTACCCTTACTATGTATAGAGTCGAATGAAACCTTTTCACCAGCGTGCGAAGGATGTCCAATACATGTGTGCCTGCGTGAAAGGAAATATCGTTTGCCAGAGCAATTGTTGCAGGTCTTTTATAGGATGCCTCTTCCGGGACTACTATTAACGGAACAGTCGTCTTTTTCGCCAGCGAAGTGACTGTACTACCGAAAAATCTGCGCGTGGCTTTGCCTGCACCTTTTATACCGGCCAGGATAAGGTCCGCATTCATTTCTTTGGCAGCCTCGAGGATTGCATTGGCAATAGGGCCTTCTTTGGCCATTATTTCAACGGGTGTTGCTTCTTCGGAATTAAGAAAGTCCGCCTCCGCTTCCAATTGCTGTTGTACTGCCTCCCCCATATTTGCGGGCGCGGCCGCTACCAATGAATCGGTAAGGACGACGGGTACTTGCTGGAAAGCGCTGAAAAGGATTACTCTTCCGTTCAATGCCCTGGCCAATTCTATTCCATAGTGAGTGGCACTCCGCGAAGCTGCCGAGAAGTCCGTTGCTACCAAGAAAGTCTTCATATGGAATTCTTTATTGGTTGATTGTTTTACGGCTTCTCTTACTCTCCCCTATAGCCGGAAGTAAATCCTGATTAAGCCGTTTATCGAATGCCCGGAAGATTTCCCTTCTTACGGTTTTCGGGATGCTGTCCGGCTCGATGCGCAGGCTGTAGCCCTCTTCTTCCTTTTCGGCATAGTCGAATTGAAAATACCTTTTCCGGAACGAGCGGGGGTGCTTTCCTTTTATATCCCTGATATCCTGAAGAAAAACCCCAAAAAGCGCGTCCGTTCGGGGTGTCTTTGCATTTCCCATGGCGATCTTTTTTTTCAAGTTACAACCTGGTTATTCCGGGAAAAAGAACATTACGCCGGGTCAGGCCTGATATCAATCAACTTTCTTCTTGCCGGGCGTCATTGTCGGAAGGCCGATTTGGGGATAGCTTTAGTCAAAAAATATATGGAGAAGATAGTTTTGGCGATCGATAGCCTCAATCTGGACGAAAATGCGGTCCAATTCGCGACGTATCTGGCGCGTCTGACCGACTCGAATTTAACGGCAATCTTTTTGCAGGACCTGGTTCGGGAGGACGCGGTTGTCCTTCCACTGGGCGAGGACGGCAGTTCCGGAGAGGTGATCATGATCCGGGAAAGCGCCGATGATCAGGACTCTGTGGAACTGAGGGATGAGAATATCCAGCTTTTCAGGGAACTGGTGAGGGAAGCGGGGATTCCCGCCAGCGTCTACCTGGATAACGGAGATCCGGCCAGGGGTATTATCGCTGAAAGCAGGTACGCTGATCTGCTGGTGATCGATCCTGCCACGTCCTTCTCGGCGCTGTATGACGGTCCGCCAACTCGTTTTGTAAAGGATATTCTGCAAGAGGCCAACTGCCCGGTGGTCATTTCTCCCAAAAGCTTCGAGGACATCGATAATATCATTTTCTGCTATGACGGCAGCAAATCCTCACTATTCGCGATGAAGCAATTTTCCTACCTGTTCCCCGAGCTGCGATCGAAAAGGGCAAAGGTGATCGACCTGGTCACCGGGGAATTCGCGGGGGACAAGGAGGGGGTGACCGAGTGGCTCAAGTATCACTATGATGACGCCGAATGGATTGCCGCCGAACCGGAGGTGACCGATGCCTTGTTCAACTACCTGCTCAGGAAAAAGAACGACTTTGTCGTCATGGGGGCTTATGGAAGAGGGCTGCTGGCCTCCTTTTTTGAAGAGGATTTCGAAGAAGGAACTACGCGTACAACCACCCTGCCCATTTTTGTGGCCCATTACTAAATCGGGATTATTGGTGTTGTTCATTGATTAAACAATCTATATGGAAAAAATCTTTGAAAATAAGGTAGCCATTGTTACCGGCGGCAGCTTTGGAATCGGCCGGGCAACAGCCCTGGCCTTCGCGAGGCGAGGCGCAAAGGTGGTCATCGCCGACTGGATTGAAGATAAAGAGCATGTGACGCTGAAGCAGATCGAAGCGGCAGGCGGCGATGCCTTTTTTGTGAAGTGCGATGTCGCGAAGGCCGGAGATATCACCGCAATGATCGATAAAACCTTTTCGACCTATGGCCGGTTGGATTTTGCCTTCAACAATGCCGGCATTGAGGGAGTATCGGCGGTCACACAGGAATGCACGCAGGACAACTGGGACAGGACGATCGCGATCAACCTGACCGGTGTTTGGTTGTGTATGAAACACGAGTTGCCGCACATGCTTAGGCAAGGGAAAGGAGCGATCGTCAACTGTGCCTCGGTAGCCGGGCTCATCGGGTTTGCAGGCCTCCCGGCTTATGTCGCCACCAAGCATGCGGTAGTAGGCCTTACCAAGACGGCCGCATTGGAGAATGCAAAGCTGGGAGTGCGGGTGAACGCCGTGTGCCCGGGTGTCATCCGAACGGCCATGATCGACCGGCTCACCGGAAAAGACAAGGTAGCGGAACAGCAATTCGTCGATATGGAGCCGGTAGGCAGATTCGGCGAACCGGCTGAAGTGGCGGAAGCGGTGGTTTGGCTTTGCTCCGATGCGGCTTCATTTGTGACGGGTCACGCGATGCCGGTCGACGGCGGATGGATTGCCTCATAAAATTCAAATTCAGAAGTTATGAAAAATGGTCATAAGCTTAGCTGGAGTGTTCTACCGCTCCTATCAATCTTTGCGCTGCCGCTGCTTATTTCCTGCGGCCCGTCGGTGCGATTGACCGCCTCCTGGAGCGACAGGAGTATTCAGCCGGTACGCTTTACCAAAGTGCTGGTCATGGCGATCGGCAACGATTTGGAAAAGCGAAGACTGGGGGAGGACGGAATAAAGGCCGAATTGCAGCGGCATGGTATTGCCGCTGTCACAAGTCTGGATGAATTCGGGCCCGACTTTGCCAAAATGAACGATTCTGTCCGGATGCGCCGGATATTGCGTGACAAGCAGTTTGACGGAGCGGTGACGATCCGGGTGTTGAATGTGAACGAACATGACCGCTGGGTGCCCGGCGGCTATTTTTATGGACCTGTTGGGTTCTACCGCGGATTCTACGGCTATTATTACCACGTATGGGGTTATTATGATGAACCTGGTTATGTCGTCAAGGATGTGGAAGTGCTGTTGGAAAGCAATCTTTACCTGGTGGATACCGGCGAACTCTTGTGGTCCGGGCAGTCGAAAGCATTCAGTCGGAACCCTACGCCTCAAATGGCAAGTCGGTATGCAAAGAATATTGTGAATGACATGATTGCCAAAGGAGTGATCGCGCGTTAAAAAAATGCGCTATGCCGGTTAGCTTGCCGGAATTTCGGGCGGAGAAGGCTCTCCTGGTTCTTCGGGTTCCTTTTCCGGCATGATTTCAGGATTCTCTTCGGGCAGCACCGGATTCCCCGGAGGATGACCGGGTTGAATTTCCGGATCCTTATCCGGCTGGGGAACTTCAGCGGGAGTAAGGGGTTTCTTTGTTTTGCTCATGATAAATAAATGACTAAAAATACCGTATCAGGGCTATGCCCCCATAATCCTTCAACGCGCCATTGCTGACAAATTCCACATCGCCGCCTGCCGCCAGTACTTTCTCCATGACGACGTCCACTGCATCCTTTATGTAGAATGGGTTATTCAGGCTTAGGTCTTCCTCGTAAATGCTGTCGGGTTGAGAGCCCTGGTGAGCGGAATACATAAAGTCCTTTTCGACCACCAGCAGCCGGCAGTTTTTATGCGTGGCAGCCTGCCAAACCTGCCTGATACCGAACTCCAGCTTCCTTTCCCCGAGTGCCTGGTCGATCTGCAGCAGCGCAGCCTTTTCCCTGATTGCCTGCTGGTCCTTTATATAGGGTTGTATTACCGCACGGAACTCTGCTTCGGAAGTATCCAGGTAATTCCCGGGGATGAATTCGACCAGGCTTTTTGTATTCCGCGTCATTTTTTTAAAATGACCGAGCACCCTTTCGGGTCCCGTTACAAAAACCGGCAACGGAAACGATTTCAGGATCAGGGTAAGACCCTGATCACAGTGGTGAAGGAAATTATCCAGCAGGATCTCTTTATGTTCTTCCGGGTCGGAATACTTTCCGACTTTCTCCGGCATATCTCTTTCATAGGCGTGAACATCCTGCGGAAGGCCGGACTTAAGGAGGATAAATTTAGTTCCATTGTCCAGATATATTTTTGAGGATTTGCCGCTCAGCTGGAGTACCAAATATTGGATGAGTTCCTTTTTACAATATATAAGATCCCGGATCTCAAATGATTCACCGACAATGATCTTTTCGTTTACCGGAAAATCCAGGTAAAATACCTTCTCCAAAATGGGCGAAACAAATATCGCCAACCCTTTTTTGCTGGTATCAATTGCGAGGTTCTGGGCGAGGGCCTTTAGCTTGTTGATCACGGGCATAGCCTTTTCCTTTGGGTAATTGGCCAACAATTGCGATTCGACCTTTTCTACTGCAATCTTAAGCTGATAGTGCAGTTCGGTCTTTAATGACATAACCGGATCGAACGGCAGAATGACAGAAACTTCCGGTTGATAGGATGTCGCGCCCGCTACCTCTTGTTCTTCCCTGGACAGATGGACCTTCATAATGAATAATTTGAAAATCGAAGCTAGCTGAATTGGAAAACCTTCCGTATGACACGAATCAGCAGGGGCGATGAACATTATCATTTTTACCGGCCATTTTCCTTTTTATATTTGGCATGGTTTTTCAGAGGATATCGGAATTAAGTAAAGGGGTGAGATTTCTATTTTACCCCTACTTTTTTAATGGAAAGTCTTCATCCACAAAAAAATATATGAAAGCAGTAAAATTCGACAGATATGGCGGCGTCGACGTTCTGCATCTTGCGGAAGTTGCCAGACCTGTTCCGACAAAAGACCAGGTCCTAGTACGGGTGAAAACCGCAGGGATCAACCCGGGTGAGGCCGGGATCCGGGAAGGTCGATTTGACAAGATGTGGCCGACCACCTTTCCCTCGGGAGAGGGAAGTGATTTTGCGGGCATTGTCGCAGCAGTTGGCGAGGGTGTCAAGGGGATTGCGATCGGGGACGAGGTTATCGGATTCACGAATGACCGGGCGAGTCATGCTGAATTCGTCGCGGTTGACGCCGGTCAGATCGTCAAGCGCCCGGCAGGTGTCCCGTGGGAGCAGGCAGGCGCCCTATTTGTCGCCGGAACGACTGCCTATGCAGCCGTTAAGGCGGTTTCGCTGAATCCGGGCGATACGCTGGTTGTATCCGGCGCTGCCGGCGGAGTGGGTTCCATTGCCGTGCAGCTGGCAAGGAATGCCGGCGCCAGGGTCATCGGTCTGGCCAGCGAGGCTAATCACAAATGGCTTATTGCGCATGGGATCGTCCCGATCGCTTATGGCGAAGGCCTGGTCGCCCGCATCCGGAAAGCAGCCGGGGGTCAGGTTGATGCATTTATCGATACCTATGGTCATGGTTATGTCGAACTGGCCATTGAGCTGGGAATAGCCCCCAACCGGATCGATACCATAATTGACTTCGAGGCGGCGTCGAAATATGGTGTGAAGACCGATGGAAATCGTCAAGGCGCAACGGCTGACGTGCTGGCGAATCTCGCCGGGATGATCGCAGCGGGCCGGCTTGAGATACCGATAGCGGGAATCTATAACCTGGCCGATGTCAGGGACGCCTACCGCGAGTTGGAAAAGCATCACACCCGCGGAAAGATCGTTGTGGTGCCATAAGAACCGGTACCATAAAAAATGCGATAGAACACGTCTATCGCACTTCAAACATCCCGTCTATCACGCTTCAAACATGCCGCCGCGGGCTATTAGTCGAATATGTATTCCGGTACTTCGACAAGCAATTTATTTTCCACTCCGGTGACACCGGCGGCAGACCAGGCGGCGAGTTCGGCATCTTCCTTTTCGGCCAGCGAACGGACATTGCCCCGAAGGATGACCTTGTTGCCTATAAGCTCGATGCTGATCTTTGCTGAATCGATGGTGGCGCTTCGCCGAAGCGCCTGCCTGATGTTCTCCCGAATATCGGCGGATGTGGGGCATGCCTTTACCGTAATATAATTTTCGACCCGGATAATACCCGGTAGGTAACGGATGGCATCTGCCGCAGACTCGCGCTGATAGTTCCAGTCCACTGTTCCTTCGAGCGTGACCACGCTGTCTTCGACCTTTATCTTCATCTTATCTTCCTGAATGGCGGTATGCCATTTCAAGGCGTTCAGGACAGCCTCGGCAATTTCAGGGTCCGATCTTCTGAAGGCGGGAGACGGTCCTACATGAATTTCTTCAGCGACTGCTTTTACACCCCGAACCTTTTTGGTGGCCAGTTCCGCAGCCAGCTTTTTGCTATAGCTATCCACGCGTCCGGACAGCGTAACGACGCCGTCTTTTACTGCTACTCCGATCTCGGCGGAATTAAGAAACGGGTCCCATTTCAGCTGGGCCATTACGTCCTTTTGGACTTCTGTATCTGTTCTCATGATTTAATTTTTAAGGTGAATAATTTGTTGCTCCGAAGACACAAAAGTAGACTGTCGCTTAGACAAAAGGGATAATGGCGATCAGCTCAGGATCTGAGTTTGGTTATCGAAACGGCCGGCCATGACATCTCTCACCGGCGGGTATGATTTAGGTTCGGATCGGGTACTCAAATTAGCGTTCAATTTGCGATCTTAAAAGATCACCATGAAAAGGTTTATTCATTGCCCGTCCGTCAGCATCCCTGATCTATCCGCAAGAAATGGAAAACAACAGACCGGCGTTTTGTAAGTGGGCGGCCATGGCTGCCGGCCTACTGTCGATTTGGATGCCCCGGACAACTGCGGCGCAGGACAGCGTTCGTTCGACGCAATTCTTTTCCGTTCGCATAGATGACGACTTTCTGAATCTGGCGGGAGAGGGTACGGACCGGTATTATACCGGCGGCGACTATTTTCGTTATTCGTTTTCGGTTGCGGCAGGCAGAAATAAGACGCCCGGCAAAATACTCTATTCGCCTTATTCCGGTGTCGCTTCGCTCTATTCCATCGGCGTCACGCAATGGGTATATACCCCCGACAGCCTGGCCGCGAAGACACCCGTAGTCGGCGACTATCCTTACTGCGGGGTCTTGTTCCTGCGCTTTAGCCGGGAGAATTTGTCGCCGGACAGGAAACGCCTGTTCCGTTCCGGCCTTTCGCTGGGGGTGATGGGTCCGGCGGCCCTGGGCAGGGAAGTTCAGACAGCAATCCATAGGTGGATCGGGGCCGATGAGCCTGAAGGGTGGAGAAATCAAATGCCGAACTACCCGGTCGTCAATTACAGCCTCTATTACGAGCCCAATCTTTTCTCCGTCAGCCGGGTCTTAAAAATGAACGCAACGGGCTCCGCACAGGCCGGCACGTTACAGACGGAGGGAGAGATCGGGCTGGATGCCTTGATCTCGAACGAAAAGGATAATTTCTTTCCCGGCCGGGATATCAGGACACGCAACAGCAAAAGGCGAGTGCCGGGGTTCTACATCCAGGTTAAACCTGCGGTCAGAATCGTCGGGTATAACAGCATATTGGAGGGTGGTCTTTTCGACAGCAGGTCATATTATCGTATCCCGGCGGGACAGATCACCCGCGTCCTGTTCGAAGGGACGGGAAATATCGGTATGCAGTTGGGAAATCTTTCCATTCAGTACCGGCAAGTGATCGAAAGCGCGGAATTCAGGACCGTTCAGAAGCAAGTATATGGCGGATTTCTTGTTGAGCTGCGGCTTTGAGCGCATGATCACAATCAGGACGTTGACGGCCTTTCGTCATCTGTTGTGCAGGAGAGGGGGATTAACTTTGGTTAATTTCTTATCCGAAAGGGATCGGACAAGCAGGAAGATAGATATATTTGTTTTAAAAGACAATAAACTAGCCGACCGCAAAGCAGGAGAAAAACTGTGAGCTTGACCAGGAAAATGGCGGGTAAGATAGACGTTGTTAGAATATCCGCTTGCAAAAGACCGGTAACCTAACATCGTTGATGAGGGTGGCTTCCGGAGGCTACCCTTTTTATTTTTATTATGTTGGAAAAGGAAGTATATCAATGGCTGGCCGCTGCCGGACTTCCCATCCCCGAATACCGGTGTTTCCCGCTTGACGGAGCGCTCACCGCCATCGCCTGGCCGGCGGTGTTGAAGATCATGTCCCCGCGGATCGTGCATAAGACGGAGGTTGGCGGAGTGGCGTTGAACCTAAACAGCCGGGAAGAGTTGGAACAAGCCCGGCAGTCGATCCTCGGCCGGCTGCGTTTGCACGGATTTGTGCCCGATGCCGATGATGCCTGGATCGTCACGCGCCAATATACCGGCATCGAGCTTTTTTTTGGAGTGGTGGAGGACACGGTATTCGGGAAAGTGATCTTGTTCGGGGCGGGCGGTACGGCTGTGGAACTTTTCAGGGACATCTGTTATATCGATAGCGAGGCAGGCGAGCGGGAGATAAGGAATGCTATCCTGCAGACCAAGGTCGGCCAGATCTTCGTTGCGGGATTTCGCGGTAGGAAATATGACCCTGCACCTATTGTAGACCTTATACGGAAATTACAGCGATTGGAGGTGAAAGAGCTGGATTGCAACCCGGTGATCCTGACGGAGGAAGGAGCGGTAGTCGTGGATGCCAGGGCGCTGGCCGGACCATCCACGCCGCATTCCAAGCCGTTGAAGTTTATTCCGGAACTGTTCCGACCGCAGCGCACGGCTATTATCGGTGTGAGCAGCCATCCGGAGAAAGTAGGGTATGCGCTGGCGAAAAACAACGCTGCCGACGCGGACTGCTATTATGTCAACCCGCACCTGGACAAGCTGTTCGAAAAGCAGGTATTCTCCCGTATCGAAGACCTTCCCGGGATCGACACAGCCGTACTGTGCATTCCGCCCCCTGCTTTACCGGACAGCATCGAGCGGCTGGTCGCCAAACAAGTGAAAAATGTCGTCATCATTACGGCCGGCTTTCGGGAGGCGGGACGGGACGAGCATTTCCTGGAAGCGCTGGCGGCAAAATACAACATCAATATTATCGGCCCCAATTGCCTCGGTATATATACCAATGGAAAGAACCTGACCTTCGGACCGGGGATGCCCAAGGCCGGCGATGTCAATTTGTTTTCGCAGTCGGGCGCCATCGTCGCAGAGTTGATGGACAAGGCGGTATATAAAAACATCGGATTCGGGAATATCATTTCCGCGGGGAATATGGCGGACGTCGATTTTGCCGATCTTGTCCATTCGTACGAAGGCGAACAGCCGATCAATCTCTACATCGAGGGGGTGTCGAATGGAAAGAACCTTTTGCGGGCGATCCGCGCCAGCAAGGTCCCCGTCCGGTTTTTCAAGGCAGGTCGCACCGAAGCGGCCAAGAGAGCGGCCTATTCCCACACCGGTAACCTGGCAGGGAACTACGACATGTTCACCGGTCTGCTGAAGAGCGCAGGCGCCGGGGTGTTGCGCGATATCAACGGGCTCTTATATCCGTATCATTTTGAAAAGGTGCTCGTCATCACCAATGCCGGCGGCGCGGGCACCGTGATCAGCGATCTGATCAGCGAAAAATTATACGCGCTCAGCCAGGAACAGATCAACAACCTCAGTGAAGTGCTGCCGAAGCACTGGTCGAAGAACAATCCCATCGATATTATCGGTGACGCCACTCACGAACGGTATCTTCAGGCGCTGATGATCGCCGACGCATTCGGCGCCGACGCCATTTTTGTGCTGGTGACGCCGCAGTTCATGACCGATGTGGACGAGATCGCCAGAATCTTTTGCACGCATTCTTTCCGGACAAAAGTATTTCCCGTATTGCTGGGTGGAGAGAAGATGGAGCCGGCGTGCCAGCGGCTGCGGTCAAAAGGAGTGACCTATTTTGAAGAGCTGTCGGAGGCCGTGTCCTTTCTCTGATCATGCGGTCGCCGGCGCTACGCCACCGGCGTAAACGCTGCCGCCGCCTGAGCCGACATATGCTCGTAGGTCTTCCATCGCAGGTCGATCAGCTCCTGCGCAATGGCGGCTAGTCGTGCCGCTTCTTCGGGATTAGAACGTACGAGGCTCGTATATCTCGATTCGTTGCAGGCATAGTCATTGAAGGTCTTCGTCGGCCGTAGCGAATCCAAAACAAACGGGGACTTCCCAGCCTGCCGTAACGTAGGGTTATACCGGATCAGCGGCCAATAACCGCAGGCGACAGCCAGCTTCTGTTGCTCTAGGCCCTTTTGCATATCGATGCCGTGCTCGATGCAGTGGCTGTAGGCCAGCACCAGCGAGGGGCCGGGATAAGCTTCCGCCTCCCGCATGGCCAGGAGGGTCTGTTGCGGATTGGCGCCCATAGCCACCTGGGCAACATATACATTTCCGTAAGAAATGGCTTGCAGAGCGAGGTCCTTTTTGCCGACCTTTTTTCCCGCGGCGGCAAATTTGGCGGTTGCCGCGGTAGGAGTGGCTTTTGACATCTGGCCGCCCGTATTGGAATACACTTCCGTATCCAGTACGAGTATATTTACATTCCGGCCGGTCGACAGGACATGGTCCAAACCGCCGGCGCCGATATCATACGCCCAGCCGTCACCGCCCACGAGCCACACGCTCCGCCGGACGAGATAGTCCGCTACAGACAGCAATTCGGCGGCACGGGGATGATCCATTTCCTGCAACCGCTTCCTGATCCGACCCAGCCGGCTTCGTTGCGCGGCAATCTCCGATTCCAGCCCTTGCGGAGACCGGAGCAGGTCGGTGATCAATTGTTCGGCGGCATCCTGGCCCATTTTTGCGCCCAGTTCGGGTTTCAATTCCTGTAAAAGACGCCGGGCTGCTTCTTCCTGCATATCGGCGGCGATGCGCATCCCCAGCCCGAATTCGGCATTGTCTTCAAAAAGGGAATTGGACCAGGCGGGGCCGCGGTGTTGGGCATTGACGGTCCAGGGTGTGGTCGGCAGATTGCCCCCATAGATGGAAGAGCAACCGGTGGCGTTGGCAACCAGCAGCCGGTCGCCGAATAACTGGGTCAGCACTTTTATATACGGGGTCTCGCCGCAGCCGGCACAGGCGCCGGAAAATTCAAACAGCGGCTCCAGGAACTGCACGCCGCGCACCGCGGAGAAGTCTACGTCCGCCCGCTCATTGACCGGAAGGCTTTCGAAGAACCGAATATTTTCCCTCTCCTTTTCGAGGTCTCCCTTTGGCCGCAGATTGATTGCCTTCGGTTGCCTATCGCCTGCTCCGCTCCCCTTCGGTCCCTCGCTGCCGCCGACGGGGCATACTTCCACGCAAAGGTTACAGCCGGTACAATCTTCTATATATACCTGTAAGGTGAAACGCGTCTCGGGAAAACCGCGTCCGTTGATCGGTGCGGATTGGAAGGCAGCCGGCGCCGTCTCCAGTTGTGCCGCGTGATAGAATTTCGAACGGATGACGCTGTGGGGGCAAACGAAGCTGCAATGGCCGCACTGGATACAGCTAACGGGGTCCCACTGCGCCACGTCATCGGAAATATTGCGTTTTTCCCATCGGCTCGTGCCCGCCGGATAAGTGCCGTCCGCCGGCAGCGCGCTGACCCGCAATTCATCGCCGTCGCCCCGGATCATAACAGCCGTCACGTTTTTTACGAAATCGGGCGCTTCGGGCGAGACGGTCGGCGGCATGACCATCGTACCGGTTGCCTTGGCAGGGGGGAGGACTTCGCCCAGGTTGTGCAGGCTGGCGTCCACCGCGGCAAAGTTGAGGGCCACTACCGCCTCTCCTTTCGAGCGATAGGATTTCCGGATGGCGTCCTTTATTCGGCCAATCGCTTCTTCCCGCGGCAACACACCCGACAGCGCAAAGAAGCAGGTCTGCATGATCGTGTTGATCCTGCCGCCCAAACCGCCGTCCTTTGCCACTTTTGAAGCGTCGATGACAAAGAACCGAAGTTTCTTCTCGATAAGCCGGTCCTGAAAGGACCGGGGAAGCTTGTCCCACACATCATCGGGTCCAAACGGACTGTTGAGAAGGAAGACGGCGCCGGGCCGGGCATAGCGCAGCATATCGATCCGGGTGATAAAATTATACTGGTGACAGGCGACAAAGTCGGCCTGACGGATGAGGTATGGAGCATGGATCGGATGTATGCCGAAGCGCAGATGACTCACGGTCCGGGCGCCTGACTTTTTGGAGTCATAGACGAAATAGCCTTGGGCATGGAGACCGGTCTCTTCGCCGATGATCTTTATGCTGTTCTTGCACGCGCCCACGGTGCCATCGGAACCCAAACCGAAAAAAACGGCGCCCACCTGACCCTCCGGCTCGATGTCGAAGGCCGGATCGTAGTCCAGGCTGGTATGGGAGACGTCGTCATGGATGCCGACGGTAAAACCGTGGCGGGGTTTGTCTTTGACCAGTTCTTCGAAGACGGCTTTCGCCATGGCCGGGGTGAATTCTTTTGACGACAGGCCGTAGCGGCCGCCGATGATCATCGGAAGCCGCGGTATCTCGCCGCGGTTATACGATCCGAATAGCGCCGCAACGATATCCTGGTACAGGGGTTCGCCGCCGGATCCCGGTTCCTTGGTCCGGTCGAGTACCGCGATGGATCGCACCGTCTGCGGAATGGCTTCCAGGAGATGCAGCGCCGACAGCGGGCGATAGAGTCGCACCTGCAACACGCCGGTCTTCCCTCCCGATCGATTAAGATGCAATGCGGTCTCGCGGGCGGTCTCCGCACCGCTGCCCATGATCACGATCATTCTATCCGCGTCGGGAGCGCCATGATATTCCAACGGCCGGTAGCGTCGGCCGGTCAGGTTGGCAAATTGTTCCATCAACCCATCGACGATCACGGGAGTGGCCGCGTAATAGGGGTTCACGGTCTCCCGGCCCTGGAAGTAAACATCCGGGTTCTGTGCGGTCCCGCGGATAAACGGATGATCGGGATTCAGACTTCTCCTCCGGTGCGCATAGACCAGCTCGTCGTCGATCATCGCCGTGAGGTCGCCATCGGACAGCAGGCTGATCTTGTCGATCTCATGGGAAGTACGGAACCCGTCGAAGAAATGGATAAATGGGATCCGCGATCGGAGCGTTGCTGCCTGCGCGATGAGGGCCATATCCTGCGCCTCCTGTACGGATGCAGAAGCCAGCATGGCGAAGCCCGTTGTTCTGGCCGCCATCACATCGCTATGGTCGCCGAAAATCGAAAGACCCTGGGCCGCCAGCGAGCGGGCAGCCACATGAAAGACAGTCGAGGTTAGTTCGCCTGCGATCTTATACATATTGGGCAGCATCAGCAAAAGGCCCTGCGATGCGGTGAAGGTCGTCGTCAGCGCGCCGGTTTGCAGTGAGCCATGCACGACGCCTGCCGCTCCGCCTTCGCTCTGCATTTCAATGACGTCGGGAACCCTGCCCCAGGTATTCGTCATCCCGGCAGCAGCCCATTCGTCGACATGCTCCGCCATGGGTGAGGCGGGAGTGATCGGGTAGATAGCGCACACTTCGTTGAGCCGGTAGGCCACAGCCGCGACGGCTTCATTGCCGTCGATAGTGGCCACCCGGGGCCCTTGCTCCTTATTCATGGTCGTGATGCTTGAAGGTTTCAAATCTCGTCGAACTGTCCCGGACAGGTTCGGTTACCAGGGCGATCGCCTGGCAGGGACATTGTTCCGCACAAATCCCGCAGCCCGTGCACTTGTCGTAATCGACGCGATAGCCGTTGCCTTTCCCCAACCGAACGATCGCCTGTTCCGGGCAGGCGCCGAAACAGCCATCGCATTCATAACAATTCCCGCAGGACAGGCATCGCCGCGCTTCGAACAGGCCCTGTGAATCGCTCAGTCCGGCTTTAATTTCATCAAACCCCCCGAGCCGGCCGGCTACGGGCAATTCGGTCTGCGCCTGTTGCGGCGCAACCGTCCTCATCCAGACGTGAAGCCCTTCCGGACCGGCAAGGGGCGGGGCAGGGGCTTTGTTGTATGGCTGGCCTTTAAGCCAGCCGTCGATATGACGCGCCGCCTTTTTTCCATGGCCGATCGCAATGGCTGCCGTTCGCTCCGAGGGAACCATGTCCCCGCCGCAGAAAATGCCGGCGCAGCCCGTCATCATATCCGGCCCGACCTCGATCGTGCCGTCATCCCTGAAGGCGAGGCCCGGGACATTTCTCAAAAAATTCGTGTCGGTATCCTGGCCCACCGCCAGTATCAATGTGTCTGCTTCCAGCGTTTCGAACTGTCCGGTCCCCACCGGCCGGCCGTCTTCCAACCGCATGATCTCCACCTGCAGACCTCCGGGGCCCATGGCTTTGATGGTGCGCAGCCAGTTTATTTTTACTCCTTCCTCCAGGGCCTCCGTTGCCTCGAAATCATGCGCGGCCATGTGCCCGCGGTCGCGCCGGTAGATGATCATCGCTTCATGACCGGTCAGCCGCTGCACTGTGCGGGCCGCGTCCATCGCGGTGTTGCCGCCGCCGTAGATGGCTACTTTGCGGCCCAGTTGCGGCTCTGTTCCGTTCTCTACCTGCTGCAATAAGGTCAGCGCGTCGAGCATCCGCTCTGCTTCGCGCCCGGGGATGTCCACCTTTTTCGCCAGGTGGGCGCCGATGGCAATAAAGACGGCGTCGAACGACCCCGCCGTTTTTTCCGCGAGGATATCCTGCACTTTATGGTTGAGCACTATGTTTACGCCCAGGGCGGTAATGCGATCGATTTCTTTCTCCAGTATGTTCCTCGGGAGGCGGTAAGCCGGAATCCCAAAATGCATCATCCCGCCCGGCACGGGGCCGGCCTCGCGAATCTCGACAAAGTGACCCAGCCGGCGCAGGTGATAGGCTGCGGACAAACCGCCGGGACCTGCACCGACGATGAGCACGCGCTTACCGGTAGATGTCTCCGCAGCAGGCGGCGACCAACCCTGGTCCAGCGCCCGATCTCCGAGCCACCGCTCCAGGGCATGAATATTTACCGGGCTATCCGTGAAGGCGCGATTGCATCCGTCTTCGCACGGATGATAGCAGATGCGACCGAGAACGGCCGGAAGCGGGTTATCCTGCATAATCACCTGCCAGGCTTCCGCCAACTTTCCTTCCTGCGCAAACGACAACCACGCCTGGATATTTTGCCCGGCCGGACAAGCGTGATTGCAGGGGGGCAACAAATCCCGGTAAGCCGGCCGCCTCGTTCGGGCTGCGCCTGTTCCGGCAGCATGACCAAGCAGATCCGGCAACGAAGTGATATCCGCCAGTGAACGATTCATCAGCCGAAAGTAAGCGGAAGACCTGGCGGAACGGGTGATATCGCTCAGCGGCGATGTTGACAATCATCAGCCCCGTATCATGCCGAAGTCATGGTTCTTCCCCTTGCAAATGATTCACTTTGAACAGGTAACCAAAAAAAAGCGAATGAAAAGAATTATCCCCGCCAGTTTCCTTTTATTGGGAATCACCGGGCTTGCGACGGCGCAAGATACGACCGCACCAAAAGTGCCGTTTGACGGTATAGAGACAAATTGGCAAAACGGAGCAGACCGCAGGGACTCTTCCGTGTTTCATGGAAAGTATTTTATCCCATCGATCATGGTAGATGTGAATTATACGCACTCGTTCAACAACCCAAATGATAACACCGTCGTCGGATCAACTGCTTTGGCACGTAACAATGAGGTACAGCTGTCCCAGCTTAGCTTTGGAGGCGACTTCAGTTATGAAGGCGCGAGGGCCAGGTTCCTTATGCAGCTCGGAACCAGGTCCCAGGTGGTACCGAGGAATGACCTCAGCCCTTACAGGGGGCAATACAAACTCGCCGATGTCTATCGCTATCTGAGTGAGGCTTATATCGGCTATCACTTCAATAAGTGGTATGGGATCAATGTGGATGCCGGGCTTTTCATGTCTTATATCGGCCTCAATTCATATTACCAGGTGGAGAACTGGGAGTACCAGGCCTCCTACACCTCCGATAATACACCCTGGTTCTTTAACGGCGTACGCATTCAGATCTTTCCTTCCAAGTACCTTAAGATTGAGCCCTGGATCATCAACGGATGGCAAAGCTATGGCAAATTCAACAGCATGCCCGGGGTTGGCGCCAACATTACATGGAACCCCACCAGCAATTTCAAGCTGCTGACGAACGACTATTATGGTACCGACGACGGCGGTGTTCCACAGCGAAAGAGGTTCCACTCCGACAATAGTATGCTGGTAAGATATTATAACAACCCGCAGTCAACCGGCATCAGCAAGATGGCCTTCTCCCTGACCGGTGACCTTGGCTTCGAAAAAGGCGGCGGAGTCAATGGGTTCAGCAACGGAGATTCCACAAAGGGTCCGGCGCAATATTTTTTGAGCTCCATGATCTATAACCGGACGTGGTTTGCGAAAAACAAGTTCGCCTGGACCATCGGTGGAGGCGTAATGACCAATCCGGGTCGCTATCTGGTGCTTTATCCTACCGGTCAGGCAAGTCCGCTGCCGGATCCTAACAACCCTACTCAAACAGAAGGCAAGTTCCCCTTCAGCGCAAATCCCGGCGACCCGTTCAAGGCGTGGGATTGTTCCACCAATTTTGATTGGATGCCAAACCAAAGCTTTCTCTTCCGTGTCGAGTTTGTGCACCGGCATGCAAGTGTTCCATATTTCGCCGGCGCCGGTGGAGTGACCTCGCCAAATGGCTATTCAACAACACCGCTGCCACCCGAATGGAGGCCTGACCTGGTAAAATCGGAGGACAGGATAATCTTTGCGCTTTTGTTCAGGTTATAGGTGAAGTTTTTCAGGATCTTCTCATTAAACATCGAAGACATGGGACGAAAGATCTTGCTTGTCTGCGGTATCCTTTCCTCGGTGCTTTATGTAGCCATCAACGTCTATGTGCCGATGAAATGGGAAAGTTATCATGCCGCTTCCCAAACGGTCAGTGAGCTATCCGCCGTCGGAGCGCCGACCAGGCCGCTTTGGAATTGGTTGTGCGCTCCTTACACGCTTCTTATGATAGCCTTCTCCTGGGGCGTGTGGAAATCGGCCGCCGGGAACCGGCCGCTTCGGATCGCGGCGGGGCTGATGATCGTGTACGGAGCACTCGGCATCGTTTGGCCATTTGCCCCGATGCATCTTCGCGAGACACTGGCGGCGGGCGGACCATCGTTTTCCGACACGGTGCATCTCTCTTTAGGGGCAGTGACCGAAATCCTCTATTTGTTTGCGCTGGGTTTTGCCTCCCGGGCATTTGGCAAGTCCTTTCGCGTGTATTCGATCGCGACGTTCATCGTGCTCCTGATCTTTGGCACGCTGACCTTCCTCGAAGCGCCGGGAGTTGCGGCAAATAAGCCTACGCCGATGATCGGGATTTGGGAACGTATCAATATCGGCGTCTTTTTGCTGTGGGTGATTGTACTGGCGGGGATACTCTTGGGAAAAGAACCCGTAAGCGCTAAGCCCGAACCCAATTTTCGGTAATTTTAGCCCATGCCGAAATTCAGCCGAAACTGGTCAGCCGGCCTCTCCAAAAATGCGATCATTCTTTCCCTGACCTCACTCTTTGGCGATATCTCCACCGAAATGCTTTATCCTGTACTGCCGGTCTATCTGACCCAGACCCTGAAAGCCGGCGGCGGGGTTCTCGGGCTCATTGAAGGCATGGCCCAGGCTACCCAGAATATCGCCCAGGGATTCTCGGGCTATTTCTCCGATAAATGGCAGCGACGAAAACCCGTTGCGCTGGCCGGCTATATCCTCGCAGCCATTGCAAAACCATTTATCGGCATTGCGGGCAACTGGCAGCTGGTCCTGGGGGCAAGAGTCGCGGACAGGTTGGGGGCAGGTACCAGGTCCGCCCCCCGAGACGCCTTGATCGCTGCATCGGTAGAAGAGAAATACCGGGGAAAGGCATTTGGGCTGGAAGGCCTGGGAGATAATCTCGGAGCTTTTCTGGGGCCCGTTATCACCGTCCTCCTGTTCATTTCGCTCCAATTGGATATCCACGTCATCTTTTACCTGGCATTCATCCCCGGAATCATCGCCGCCCTGCTAGTGTTCTTTGTAAAAGAAGCAAAGGTCAGGGTGGAGGCAAAATCAAAAATAGATCTGCATTTCCGGCAATTTCCCGGGTCCTATTGGAAATACCTGCTCGTCACCACCTTGTTCGGTATCGGCAATTCCAGCAATTCCTTCCTTATTCTGCAATTGAAAGGGAAGGGGCTTTCCCTGACGGCGACGGTGCTCATATATGCTATTTTCAACCTCCTGGCCGCCTTCATATCTTATCCGGCGGGGTCCCTTTCCGACCGGTTGGGCAGGAAACCCCTTCTCCTCGTGGCCTTTATCATTTTCTTCGTGTCGTATGCCGGCTTTGCTTTTGCACCCGGTGTCCTTTTCACGGGGGTTCTCTTCGTCTTCTACGGTCTCTTCCAGGGCATTTTCCGGTCGGTGGGCAAATCATTGGCTGCCGATCTTGTCCCTGCGCCATTGCGGGCGAGCGGTGTGGGATGGTATGCCACGACGGTCGGGATAGCCGGTCTTTTTGCCAGCATAGTGGCGGGACAGCTTTGGGACAAGGTTGGTCATACGGCGGTCTTTGCCTATGGCGCGATGGTGTCGCTTACCGGGATCATCGCGTTGTCCCTGCTCAAAACAGGCGGCAGGGTTTAAAATTCATAACGTAAATCAACCCCACAGATGATCGAGATTACTATGGTATTCAATAAACATGCTATAATTTGGAATTGAAACCACAAAGCAACCGTTATGATAAAGGAGGAGAGGTCGCTGTTCGATGTGGCCTCCATCATGGAGGCATTGCCGGGATTAGCCGTAGTCGTAAAAGCGGCGGACCAGGACTTCCACGTGTATGCTGCCAACACCGCCTGGCTAAAGGCAACCGGGCTGACGATCGGGAAGATGCGACGCCTGCCTTTTACGGATCTGTTCGCCGGTTCCGGAATGCATTTGGAAAGCGACGCAGTCGCACACCTCCGGGAGATCATGCGCGAATCGATCCGGACGGCTAGCCGGGTCAGGCTGCCGGATCAGCGACTACGGGATTTGTCCCGCGGGGTTCCCGCAAAAACCCTTTGCTGGGATTTCGATATCATTCCCCTGGCGGATGAAGCAGGAAGTGTCGCGCACCTGATGATCTCGATCCTTGACAAGACGGAGACCATTCAGTTGGAAGACCATTATCATCAACTGTTGCAGATGAGCCCGGACGCAATCGTCATTGTAGGGCAGAAAGGTAAGATCCTGGAAATAAATGAAAGCGCAAAGCAGATGTTCAACTATTCGAGGGAGGAGCTGGTTGGAAAAGATATCGAAAAATTGATCCCGGCCCGCTTCCGGCCGAATCACAAAGCCCACCACGCAGCATATTTTGTCCAGCCAAAAGTCCGACCGATGGGGAGCGGCCTGGAATTGCACGCCGCCCGGAAGGGTGGGGGAGAATTCCCTGTTGAAATCAGCCTTAATCCTCTCTTGTCGGGAAAGAATCATGAGATTGCCGCCATTATCAGGGATATTACCGACAAAAAACAAAATGAATACAGGCTCCGATCCTCTGAAAGGAAGTATCGCCTGCTATTTAATGAGAACCCATACCCGATGTTCATTTATGAGCCGGCCGCTTTTCGTATCCTGGAGGTGAATGACGCGGCGAGTACTAAATATGAATACAGCCGTGACGAATTCATGAACATGAAGATCCAGGATATATTTACCGGCGTTCCCGAGACCGAACCGAATGGCGTCAGCCATGATACCAGGGAAAGGGGAGCAGCCGCCCGGAAAACCTGGAAAACAAAGAAGAAGGATGGCAGTATACTGACCGTGGAAGTCAGGACCTTCTTCGTGGACTTTTTTGGTAAACTTGCCCGGCAGGTGCTGGTCAACGATATTACAGAGACCATCCGGCTGCAGGAAGAGCTGGCGTTGCAGCAAAAACTAAAACAAAAGCAAATAACCGAAGCCATGTTCCTGGCCCAGGAAGAAGAAAGGGAACATATCGGCAGGGAATTGCACGACAATATCAATCAACTCCTGGCAACGGCGAGACTATTTTTAATGACCGAACGGGAAACGCCACAGACATCGGTTGAAATGGTGAGGAAGGGGGTGAAATTCATCGACAAGGCTATCCGGGAGATCAGATATTTGTCCAAAGGACTTGTCATCAAAGAAATAGTTGAAGCAGGCCTGGTCAACTCCATCAAAGACCTGATCGACACGATCAATTTGACAAAGAGACTTCAAATTGAACTGCAAGTAACGGAATTGGTTGAAACGGATATCAAGGAAGAACAGAAAGTTGCGATCTACCGGATCATCCAGGAACAACTAAGCAATATTATCCGGCATTCAAAAGCTTCGCACGTACACATTAGCCTGCGGAAGACGGGGTCCGAGTTAAGCCTGCGGATCGACGACGACGGCAAGGGATTCAATATCCAAACCGCAAAGAGGGGGATCGGAATAACGAATATTATAAATCGGGCCAAACTGCTGGATGGAGACGTTAAGATCGATACCGGCCCCGATAAAGGTTGCCTGCTGGAAGTGCAGTTGAACACAAAAGCGATTGGAAATATATACTAAAACTTACGCTTGACTTCAAAAACCGGTAATAGAACAAGTAAGGAAGATTTGCGTCCCGAAGAAATCGCGTTGCATATTGCGAACAAGGTGACTGCCATGCTCGCCTATTGGGATAAAGATCTGGTCTGCCGCTACGCAAACAAGGCGTATTCGGAATGGTTCGGTATTTCCGGCCTTGAAATGGCAGGCAAAATCACCCTGGAGCAGTTGTTGGGCCCCGAACTATTCGCACTCAACCTGCCGTATATCCGGAATGCACTGGACGGAAAGCAGCAGACTTTTGAACGGGAGATCAGAACCCCGGCCGGAGTTGTCAAACATTCCCTGGCAACGTATTATCCCGATATCGAAAACGGAATTGTCAAAGGGCTCGTTGTCCACGTGGCGGAAACCTCTCTCATCCGGAAAATGGAGGAAGAAAAGAAACGGGAAATCCTCCGATCTGTCATCGAAACCCAGGAGAACGAGCGGGAGGTCATCTCCAACAGGATCCACGAACAAACGATGCAGACGCTCTCTTCCTGCAAGCTGATCCTCGAGGACCTGATGGTCAGGGGAGCAGACAGTAGTCAGTTGAAACTGATCAGCCGGAATCTCCAGACGGCCATTGAAGAACTGAAGCACACGTGCGACACCCTTACCCCCCTGACAATACTCGATCTGGGGCTAAAAGAAGCACTTAAGGAAAATTTCAGGAACTTGAGGAAACGACATCGCGTAAGACTGAGGATACTCCGCTTCGATAAGCAGGCCGAAAGCACCGTGCCTGCCGAAAACCTCAATATTTTTCGCATTGTCAGCGACTTATCGAATATCATCGCTAAGTACGGCGAGGCCAAGTCTATCGAAATAGGCCTATATTATAATAGTCCTGTCCTCCGGCTGATCGTGCAATATGCCGGCAAACCATTCGACGATCTGTCCGGAATCCGGGAATTGCGCAACGTCAGGAACCGGATCGAGTTCTATAACGGCTCACTTGAATCCAACAGCGATGGATCTTCAAGGACCGTCGAGATCAAATTCGCCAGGTCCGGCGCCTGAACGCCATCATACCGAACCAATATTTTTAATTTAATGCGTTTTGGGTATATTTACAAACCGGTTGGTCGGTTTGTTGCTGATTTAACAATAACTACTATGCGTGGAAAGGTGTTGGATACGCGGAATGTCATTTTAAAAACGGCGCTTCAATTATTTCTCAAAAAGGGCTATAAGGATGTTTCTTATCAGGATTTGATGGAAGAAACAGGGCTCTCCAAAGGCGCGCTGTATCATCATTTCAAATCCAAAAAGGAATTGCTGGCCGCCACTTTTGAATTTTTGCTGGAGGCCAGCCGCCAGCCGGTGATCGGGGAGCCCGAAAACCAGGTAAAGGATTACAAATCGTTCGTCCGGCTGTTTCTCGAAGTCAAGTCGGAGCAGATCGCCACCCTGAGAAAATTTCTCAACACCCGGTCATTGAAGTTCAACAGGCTGTTATTTTTTCTTGAAGCGATCATTGAAAATGAGAAATTGAAGAGGATCATCGACGACCTGATGAAAGGGGAACTCCAATTCCTGGAATCCTGCTTCATTGGATTGGAAAGGCATGGCAAGATCAACGGTAAACACCCGGGATTGCTGGCAAAAAACCTATTTTGGGTTTTGCAGGGGTCTGAAATGGACATTTACTTCCTGCAGAAAAGTAACCGGGAAGAAGATATCCTTAAGATGTACGAGAAGACTTTAATGGACTTTTTTAAAATTATTTAACCATGCTGCTACCCGCGTTACTTGTTGCAACTGCGCTTTTCGCCGCTCCCCTGCAACCCGATGATCCGACAGCCCGGGAGATCGTCACCAAGGCTGAAAATAATATCCACGGCCTGTCTTCCGTGGCGGAGCTGACTATTCAGATCATCCGGCCGACCTGGACACGCACCATGAGCGTCAAGGCATGGACCAAAGGCGAGCAATATTCTCTCATGGTGGTGACCGCGCCGGCAAAGGACGCGGGGACAGTTTTTCTAAAACGCGTCAGAGAGATCTGGAACTGGCTGCCCACTATCGAGAGAACGGTGAAGCTTCCGCCGTCTATGATGGCGCAAAGCTGGATGGGAACGGATTTCACCAATGACGACCTGGTGAAGGCATCTTCCCGCATAGAGGACTATACCCATAAGATCATCGGTGACACCATAATCGCCGGGCGTTCCTGCTGGAAAATAGAAATGGTCCCATTGCCTCAGGCCGCTGTGGTTTGGAGCAGGGTGCTGATCTGGGTCGACCGGAAGGATTACCTGGAATTAAGGTTGGAATTCTACGATGAGGATAACAAGCTCGTCAATGTCCTGCAGGGCTCCGATATCAGGACGGAGGGTGGAAGAACGCTTCCAACGAAAGTGGAAATGATCCCGGCGGGAAAACCAGGTCAGGAGACGGTCATAACCTATAACAACATCATTTTCAATCAGCCGCTCAGCGATGACCTGTTCACGACCCAAAACATGAAAAAAGCCAAATAATGTATCTCAAACTGGCATGGCGGAACATGTGGCGCAGCAGACGGAGAACGCTTATTACGGTGTCTTCCATCCTTTTTGCCGTTGTTTTCGCTATTCTAATGCGGGTTATGATCATAGGGATATTCGATAAAATGATCGCAGATACGACCAGTATGTCTTGCGGCTATCTCCAGGTTCACCGTATTGGCTACTGGGCCAATAAATCAGTCGACAGCAGTTTTGAGGAAACTCCCGGGTTGAGGGCCGTCCTGGGCAGTGAAAGGGCAATCACTTCCTGGTCCCCGCATTTGGAGGCTTTTGCGCTGGCCTCATCCGGGGAACGGACCCGAGGTATACTGTTGACAGGCATCGTCCCGGAGAAAGAAGATGCCGTGTCACATCTTGCGCGGAAAATAATTGCCGGAAGGTATATCGGCGGCAGCGATAACGGCATCATCCTGGCTGAGGGCCTTGCCGCCTATCTGAAATTAAAACTGGACGATACCGTCATTTTGCTGGGGCAGGGATTCCACGGGGAGATCGCAGCAGGCAAATACGCGATAAAAGCGATAGCCCGCGTTGGCGTACCGGAAATGAACAAGTCGATGGCGTGGCTGCCTATGTCAAGATGCCAGGATTTTTTGAGCACGGGGGCGAGATATACTTCGATATCGGTGATGCTGAATAACAGGACTAAGGTCGATGCGTTGAAACAGGATATCGGTAAACGAACGGCCGGATTCGGTTATGAGGTGATGACATGGCAGGAGATGTTGCCCGAGCTCGACCAACTGTTCCAGGCGAAGCTGGCTCAGAACGAGATCATGTCCGGTGTCCTTTACCTCGTTATCACCTTTGGGATATTCGGAACTATCCTTATGATGCTAAATGAACGATTGCATGAATTCGGGATATTGATAGCGATCGGCATGAAGAAAACAATCCTTTCCGGGATCGTGCTCATGGAAATGCTGTTGATGACGCTGGCGGGGGCCATTGCAGGGATAGCGGTTGCTTTTCCAGTTGTCCTGTATTTCCGGGCGCATCCGATCCGCATGGGTGGGGACTGGGCCCGGGAAAGCGAGCAGTTCAATTTTGAACCTGTCCTGCAACCGTCAACCGATATTTCTCATTTTGTCATACAGGGATATGTGGTGGTGGTGATCACCATGGTCTTGTCTCTTTATGCCATATTCAAAATACATCGGACCAAGGCTATTGAAGCCATCAACAGTTAATTATGCTTCTAAAGATCGCCTGGAGGAATGTCTGGAGGAACAAGATGCGCAGCATCGTGGTGATCGCTTCCGTGGCTGTCGGCCTTTTTGCGGGAATGTTCATGATGGCATTTCTCAAAGGGTTTGTCAACCAGGAAATAGAATCCGCGGTTGAAACCACGCTTTCGCACCTGCAAATCCATCACCCTGCTTTTTCGGCGGATAAAACGATCAGCTATACCATTAAGAATGGCGCAGCGATCGTCGATCAATTGAAAAGGGATGGCCGGGTGAAAGCGGTTTCGGGGAGAGTGATCACGACCGGTATGGTCTCTTCCTCATCCACTGCGGCCGGAGTAGAGATCCATGGGATCGTTCCGGCGGATGAAATGAACATCGGCACGATAGCCCGGGATATTTCGGAGGGGGTCTATTTCAGGGCGGGTAAGAAGAATGAGATTGTTATCGGAAAAAAACTGGCTGAAAAATTAGGGGTAAAATTATCCGGCAAAATAGTCCTTACTTTTCAGGACAAAAGCGGCGACCTGACAGCAGGCTCTTTTCGCATCGCCGGCATCTTCCGCTCCCGGAATTCCGGGTTTGACGAGTCGACGGTATTCACCCGGGCCGATGACCTTGGTCAATTGCTGGGAACCGGGGACGAAATTCACGAAATAGCCGTCTTGCTTAAAGATGGAACGGGCGCGGACTCGGCTGCGGCGGCGCTTAGAAGGCAATACCCTTCGCTATCGGTGCAGACCTGGAAGGAGCTCTCGCCTGAAATCGCACTGGTCACCGGTATTTTTGATCAGATCATGTACATCGTCATCGGGATAATACTGCTGGCGTTGATGTTCGGCATTATCAATACCATGCTGATGGCGGTCCTTGAAAGGCAAAGGGAATTTGGGATGCTCATGGCGATCGGGATGAACAAAACGCGGGTATTCCTGATGGTCCAGATGGAATCGGTGATGCTGACCTGCGCAGGCATCCCGGCAGGCATCCTGCTGACCATCGGGGTCGTGAATTACCTTTCCGGCAAGGGCATCGATCTGTCGTCCTTTTCCCAGGGGCTGGCCCAGTTCGGTTTCAGCAACATCGTGTATCCCCAATTGCAAACGTCGATGTTCGTGCCCATTGCGGTAATGACCGCAATCACCGCTGTTGTTTCTGCTATCTACCCTGCCGACAAGGCATTACAATTCAAACCGGCCATCGCCATTCATAAAATTTGATGCCATGAGCTACGTAATCGAATCACACCAATTGTCAAAAGTGTATAACCCGGATACGATACCCGTCTACGCGGTCAGCGGGGTCGACCTGCAAGTCGAGGAGGGCGAGTTCACCGCGCTGGTAGGCCCTTCCGGCTCCGGCAAATCCACCCTGCTTAATCTTATCGGGGGTTTGGACTATCCAACGGAAGGGGACGTCAGGGTAGGCGGAGTGGACATCACCAGGATGCGTGAAAACAAATTGATCGATTTCCGGCTGAACAATATCGGGTTTGTATTTCAGGCATACAACCTGATCCCGGTGCTCACAGCAAAAGAGAATGTGGAGTTCGTCATGCTCATGCAAAAAAGACCGAAACGGGAACGGGAACAGCGCGCCACGGATCTCCTGGCGCAGGTGGGACTTAAGGACAGGCTTCAAAGCCGCCCTTCGCAATTATCAGGCGGGCAGCAGCAGCGGGTAGCCGTTGCCAGGGCGCTGGCCTCAAGGCCCCGGTTTATCCTCGCGGACGAGCCCACCGCCAACCTGGACTCTGCATCGGCAGAGAATTTACTGGAGATCATGGCCACTCTTAACAGGGAGAAACATGTCACGTTCATTTTTTCGACCCATGATCAGCGTGTCATCGATAAGGCTCGCAGGGTGATCACGCTGACAGACGGAAAGATCGTTTCAGATACCAGGCCATGAGACGAACTTTTTGCATAGCGGCCCTGCTCATTTTAATGTTCCCGGCTGTTTCGGCGCGGGCGCAAAATGATACCGTCACCCGCAACCACAAATTCACTCTTCGCGGGTATGTAAAATATCTCGAACAGGCCAGTTTTGTCCGTGATGCGACCGACCTGATGACCGATGGGTTGATCCACAACCGGCTTAACTTTCGGTATCAGCCGGATTCCAACCTTAGTTTCCGGTTGGAGGTCCGCAACCGGTTATACTACGGGGATCTGGTCAGGAATACTCCCGGCTTTGCCGGATTTGTCGCCGGCCAGGCAGGCACGGTCGATTTATCCAAAAACTGGGTTGATCGGCGAGCGGTCCTATTGAACAGCACCATCGACCGCGCGAGTGCCGAATATTTGAAAGGTAAATGGGATTTTACGGTCGGAAGACAACGGGTCAATTGGGGCATCAATACGGTTTGGGCGCCAAATGACATCTTTAACACCTTCAACTACTTCGACTTCGATTACGAGGAACGGCCAGGCGCCGATGCAGCGCGGATCCAGTATAGTATAAATAATTCATCCTCTCTCGAATTCGCTGCAAGCCCCGGGAAATCCCCCCGACAGGATATCGCGGCGCTGATGTATCATTACAACAAATGGGGCTATGATTTTCAGCTGTTTTCCGGCTTTTACCGGCAGGACATCGCCATTGGAGGCGGATGGGCCGGTAATATCAGCGAGGCGGGTTTCAAGGGCGAAGTATCTTATTTTACCACCAACCGGCAACATACGGACACGGCGGTCGTAGTCGCATCGGTTTCCCTGGATTATGCGTTCAAGGACGGTGTGTATGTGCTTTTTTCGGGTTTGTACAACGGACTTGGGAAAGACAGCACACTCGATATCACCCAGGTGGCGGGCGAAGCCCTTTCGGCAAAGAACATCTTTCCTTTCAAATATACTGTCTTCGGTGAGGTGTCCTATTCTTTCACGCCTATTCTGAAAGCCATGTTTGGCGTCATGTATTCTCCCACCGGCAACTCCGTTGTTCTCTTGCCTACGGTCACTTATTCCATGGCGGACAATTGGATGCTCGATCTGGTCGGCCAGTCTTTCCTGTCGGCGCAAAGCGGGAATTATGGATCATTGGGGAACAGCATTTATCTGCGGATCAAATGGAGTTTTTAAGCGGAAAGATACCTTTTATCGATCGGGCGGTTGACGAAAATCATGAGCGCAACTAACCCAGATCATGGTCCGTGCCCGGGTTAACCGGTTTCTTTAGCCATGGGCAATAGTCTATTTGCAAGTTTGCGGCAATTGGAATTATTGGCAATTTTTTCCGGCTATCCGTTGATCTGGTCTTTTGCCCGGGCGGCAATGGGTAAGCGGCCATCCGAAGGCAGCCTGCGGGGCAAGCTTGCCGGGTTATTGCCTTTTGCCTATGCCCTTCTGGGTACCTTATACCTGGGGCTTCAAGGGAAGAACCTCTATCCCGACTATTCCATTGGACACATAAGCTGGGTTATGCGGCAGAATTACCTCCAGGTTTGGGGCCTTTTGGCCATATTATTCTGGCTGCCCGCGCTTCGAAACCGACCGGCGCTAAGCCTTTTTCATAGTCTCCTTTTCGTCTTCTTCCTGGTGGCCGACCTGGTCCGGCAATATTTCAACGTCGGTGACGGGGTGGACAGGGTCCGGAACGATATGACCGTATACACGGTTAGCATCGTCCTGGATCTGGGTATGTATGCACTGGTAATCCTATTTTCAACTATATATATTCGTTACCGTGATAGCAGGGGGACGGGGAGGGCTTGACCCTTCCCGGCTGACAAACCTCATATTATGCTATGATCCATATCAGCCGGGGTTGGAATGCCCTGAAATAAATTAGCAGGGTTATTCAAGCAATTCCTTCACTTAAAAACGACTCTTTATGAGCTTCCAACGCAATCATATCTCATTGGTCCTTCTGCTCTTTGTGAGCTTTTATGGCTATATCGCCGGTTGCACACATAAGGACCTGGTCCTTCCCGCGCAGGCAACAGGAACGACAACCTACGCCCATGGCAACGCGATAATGCTGCCGGGGACAGAGACCGCGGGCGACACGACACAATGGAAACTCGATCAGGTGCATAGCAGTGTGCTATGGTCCGGGGCCTATCTGGGAGCAACGGGCTTACTGACCGGGCGTTTCAATTCCTTCGGCCTGAACAGTGTGCCACCGTCCCTGCAGACCTATTATGTCAAAGGCGGTCAGCCGTTACCGGACACGTCCTGGGCATTTTATGAAAACGAGCCCGCCAAGACCTATTTTAGCGGCTATGTCCAGATCAACACCTCCAATACCGGTGAGCCGGCCCGGGATTCCGGCTGCAATATTTCCGCACTCCACACGATCAAGATCATCCCCGGAACGCAAAACCTCAGCGATTCCAATGTAGCGTACATCCAGACTACCAAGGTTGAATTCGATCCCAACGGGTCCGACTATATCGTCACGGCCAATCTTACCTGGCGGGGCGGCATGGCCACACCGTTTACGGAATCGGTCTCCGGCAAATTGGTATTTGTCAGGGAGCAGTGGGTCACGGAGGGTACCAGCACCTTTGGGGTCTTTGGACTGCAACTGACGTTCCAGTTCAATTGCTCCGACTATGGGATCACGAGCACTAATATCGGTCAGGAAATTACCATCCAGGCGAACATGAATTTCAACAACAAGTGATCATAATCAAATTATCATGAAAAAGTCAATAATCGTGGCCGGCCTGATCGGGTTGATGGTGACCGGGGTATCGATCACCGGCTGCTACAAGGATATCATTACTCCGGCTATTGTGCAGAGCGGGCCGCCGCCTTCGGTGAGCTTTAACAATCAGATCCTGCCGATCCTGATCACCAATTGTGCCAAATCCGGGTGCCATGTCCCCGGAAGCCAGATGCCCTACATGGATTCCGCGGAAGCCTACAAGGATCTGATCAATGGTGACTTTGTCGATGTCGTCGTCCCAACCCAGAGTGTCATATACCAGGAGCTTAACGGCGGCCCGATGCAGGTGAATATCCCCTCGCAGGCAGATATAAACCTGATCTTATATTGGATTGAAAACGGGGCCCCGAACAATTAAGCCCGCAAAAAAATATACGATGAAAAAAATATTTCCTCTTCTCCTGTGCCTGGCAACCATACAAACCGCGTTGTTGGCGCAGGACAGCACCGGAACGGCGCCCGAAAAAAAAGTCATTAAGAAACCGAAGCCGGTAAAGAATACGTTCAATAGTGTATGGCTTATCGACGATCAAACGGTGATGGTTCCCGTGAAGGGGACCTTTGAAATGGACATCCAGCACCGGTTCGGGACGGTTCAAAACGGATACAAGGACCTCTGGGGTATTTATGGGTCTTCCGATATCCGGCTCGGATTTGCTTATGCGCCGATCAGTAACCTGTATTTGGGCTTCGGACTGACAAAGAGCAATCTACTTTGGGACGGGAGCGCCAAATATGCCATTTTGAAGCAGACAAAAGGCGTATACCCGGTTAGTGTCACCTATTACGGCAATATAGCCTACAAGTCCATTGAAGACCCCAATCATGTGCTCTTTACCTACAGTACGCAGCGGCTGTCTTTTTTCAACGAGTTGATGGTGGCGAGGAAGTTCTCGGACAAATTATCGGTCCAGGCCGGGATCAGCATTTCACACCAGAATTCGGTTCCGGGGTACTATACCACTTACGACAGCGCCTCAAAAATAAAGTTCAAGGAAGAGAAATTCGATCTGTTCGCCGCATCGGCAATCGTGCGATACAAGCTGACCCAGGGAACGTCCTTTATCATCGACTATGATCAGCCGCTCACCCGGTTTGCCACCAATAACCCGCATCCCAACGTGGCGTTCGGGTTTGAGTTCAATACCAGCGGCCATACCTTCCAGATCTTTGCCGGGAACTATTCCTTCCTCAATCCGCAACAGAACAGTCTCTATAACGCCAACAACCCGTTCGGGTATACCGAGACCGGAGGGGCGAAAGTACCGGGCGGGCAATTCGAGATCGGCTTTAATATCACGCGGTTGTGGAACTTTTGATCCGTCTTCCCACACTGGCGGCAACCCTCTTGCTGTGTTGTTGCGGCGATAAGAACGCTGCGGTATCGCTGCATGCGGGCGCGGGCCGGCCGAGGCATATGGAAAAGCCGCCTTCCACGAAGCAGGATACGTTGGCGATCCGGGGGCGGGCAGCGGTCTTTTTTTGCCCCGACTCTATACAATTGGAAAAAGTAAAGGATACCCTGGATACGTCGGTCTATAAAGCGATCATGCACGATTATTTCTACCAGGTTCGGAATGCGCGGAAAGTGGTCGGGGAATCGCGGCCGGCGCTGAAAATCGTCGATGCAAAAAATTATCGCTATCTTTTATTTCAGAAGCGGGATGATAGCAGGAAATGCATCGATCTGGACAAACAAAAGGACCTGTACGGCATTCTGCTTTTCGACGGGGCGAAAGATCCGGTCCCTGTCGACATGCCGAATATCACTACGGCGTTGGGATTTTATTTTAAAGATCAATAACGAACGATAACCTACCATTACAAAAATCAGTTCAACATGAAAAAGAATGTCATTTTCGCCGGAATGTTCGCTGCCGGATTGCTGCTGGCCTCCCTCATTTCCGGCTTTATCCCGGCTCAGACAAAAAAACCATGGCCCGTTCCCGATGCCTATAAGAACAAGAAGAACCCGGTTGCGTCCAATGCCGCTTCGATCGCGGCAGGCAAGGAATTGTGGAATACGAATTGCAAATCCTGCCATGGCGCTAAGGGCCTTGGCGACGGAAGCAAAGCGGCACAGCTAAAGACCGAACCGGGCGATTTCTCGACAGCCGACGTCCAATCCCAAACGGACGGCTCGATGTTCTATAAAATTGCGGAGGGCCGCGATGATATGCCCAGTTTCAAGAAGAAGATCCCCGATGAGGAAGATATCTGGAGTTTGGTCGTCTTTGCACGGACGCTAAAGAAATAAAATCAAAAATCATGAACAACCAGGAAGAAGCAAAACCGATCGGGTCTCCGGCCCGGAGGCGATTTTTGGCGGGCGTCGGCGTTCTGTCCGCCGTTGCGTTGGTCGCCGCGGCGTTAAGACTCCGGGGAAGGCAAAAGCGGAATATAATCGCCTGCCTTCCGGAAAAGAAGGCCCGGATGGTCAAAATGCTCGCCGAGGACGGCTCGCTGGTGGAGATTGACGCGAACCTGATCAAGTCCGGCGGGAAGAAGGTTACCGATGCAGAACTACAACGTTGGATAAAACGATAACCATGGAACAAGATAATAACTCCAGAAGAGAGTTTCTTTTGACCGCGCTGCTGACGGCAGGCGCCGTGGCCGGGTGTACTTCGAAAAAGTCCGCCTTTGAGACCGGCGCCGGCGAGCAGGTGAAGGAATCAGGGACGAAAGTGCGGCTCTTGTCGGTGGATGGTGAAGTGATCGAGGTCGACAAAGCATTCCTGAAACCGGTCCCGCACATGCCGCCGGTATCCAACACGGAAGCGAGACTGGGTATACCGGGAAAGAAATTTGTGATGGTCATCGATCTCTCCCGATGCAAGAATCTGCGGAAATGCCAGGAAGCATGCGATCATCACCACGACGTAAGCCCCGGGCAACACTGGGTAAAGGTATATCCGATGCAGGATGCGGAGACCACGGCGCCTTATTGGGAGCCTACGACCTGCATGCATTGCGACGAGCCGCCCTGTGTCAAGGTCTGCCCCGTAGACGCGACGTTCAAACGAGAGGATGGCATCGTGCTGATCGATAGCGACCGGTGCATCGGCTGCCGGTTTTGCATGGCCGCCTGCCCTTATTCCACCCGGGTCTTCAATTGGTCGGCCCCGGAAATTACCCCTCAAGCGGCGAGCCAGCCTTATTCTTGCGAAACCAGCGTTCCACAGAAAAAGGGAACGGTCGGCAAATGCGATTTTTGTGCCGACATGACGAGGAAGGGCGAATTGCCGCATTGCGTCTCTGCCTGTCCCAACGGTGTCTTCGCTTTCGGGGACATGAACGAAGATACGGTGACCAATGGCTCCGAGACCTTTCGGTTCAGCGAACTGATACGCGACAAGGCGGGCTACAGGCTGATGGAAGACCTCGGCACCAAACCAAGTGTGTATTATTTGCCGCCCGTGGACCGGAACTTCCCGTTCAAATCGGGAGTGGAGGAAGACAGCACTCAAAAGAAATCATCTCAACCAAGCTAACGTGGAAAATCTACATTCGACAGCAGAGGAAAGAATTATCCAGGACCTGCTTCCCCAGAAGTTCGGTAAATGGGGCAAACTATTTACGGGTATCCTGATCCTGGTTTGCCTCATCGGGATGTATGCTTATTATCGCCAGCTCAGATATGGGTTGGTCGTGACATCCATGCGCGATTACGCGTCCTGGGGGATCTATATTTCCAACTTTGTGTTTTTTGTCGCTATAAGCCTGGTCGGCTCGCTGATTACCGCTATCTTCCGGCTGTTGAATGTCGAATGGAGCAAACCGCTTACGAGGATTGCGGAGGTTATAGCCGTGGCGGCCATTATCTTTGCTTCGCTGATCATCATCGTGGATATGGGCCGGCCGGAGAGGTTTTATCATTTGTTCTTGTTTGGACGCGTACAGTCGCCGATCATCTGGGACGTCATTGTTATCTCCACCTATTTTTTTATCAGCCTCCTGCTGCTTTATTACCCGCTTCTCCCCGACCTGAAGATCCTGTTGCGGTTTAAGGAGAAGGCCGGCGCCGGCCTTTATAAATTTTACCGCTTTCTCGGCTCGTTCTGGACAGGAACCAGCCGGCAGATCAAATTAAGCGATAAGGCCATAAATATCCTTTGCATTACGATCATCCCGGTAGCCTTCTCCATTCACACGGTTACGTCCTGGTTGTTTGCCACGACCTACCGGCCGGGTTGGGACAGCACCAATTTCGGGGCCTACTTCATCGCAGGCGCCTTCCTGGTGGGCGCGGGAGCTGTCACGGTCGCGATGTACGTGGTCCGGAAGGCATATCACCTGGAAAAGTACATTACGGTGGATCATTTCGATAAAATGGGGAAGATCCTGGTGCTGCTGGCGCTGGTGTACCTGTATTTTAACATCAACGAATTCCTCACCCCGGTATTCAAAATGAAGAAATCGGAATCCGGCTATTTAAAGGACCTCCTGACCGGGGATTTTGCCGGTGTCTTCTGGTTCGCTATCCTGACCGGCATGATCCTGCCGGTTGTTATCCTGTTGTTCAAAAGAGGAAGACGGCCATTGCCGGCGTTTATCGTGGGTATCATGGTGGTCGTCGGGGCCTGGCTTAAGCGGTACCTGATCGTCACACCGACACTGTTGAATCCATTTCTTCCCATGTACAATGTTCCGGATAGTTATCACCGCTATTTTCCAAGCTGGGAAGAATGGGCCATCGCTTTTGGCTCCCTGGCCGGCTGCGTACTGGTCATCACCCTGTTGATCAGGGTATTTCCGATCATTCCCATTCAAGAAACATTAACCGAGCAACATGAAACTGCCGATAAATAAGTTTGCCTACGCGGTGCTTCTTGCGGGGTGTCTCGCCGGTCATAACGCCGTTGCCCAGCCGGCCGCAAAAGGGCGCCTGAGCATTACCTTAAGCTATTTTGCGATCAATGATAAGGTGCCTTACCTTTTGGCCAGGGCCAAGACCAAGGAAAACGGCCGGTTCAGGCCGGTCGGCGGCGTGACCCTGAAATTATTCCTGAACAATGATTCCGCGGACAACTTGATCAAAGAGGTCATCACGGACGAAAAAGGAGAGGCTTCGGCCCTGATTCCCCCGTCGTTGAAGGCGGCGTGGGGCCGGTCGTCGAAGCGGACCTTCCTGGTCAGTTTCCGCGGGGATTCCAATTATGAAGCCGCGGAAGGAGACCTGACCGTAGGCCGTGCAAAGATCGTTGTCGATACAGCCGGCGGCAGGAAAATCGTTGCGACCGTTCTTGAATGGAAGGACACGGGTTGGGTGCCGGTAAAAGGCGTCGATCTGGGCATAGCGATCAAACGGCTGAACGCCTACCTGAACGTCAACCAGACCGCAACATTTACCACCGATTCTACCGGAACGGTGCTGGCGGACTTCAAACGGGACAGCATCCCGGGCGATGTGAACGGCAATATCGTGATCGTGGCGAAGGCGGACGACAATGACAACTACGGGAATCTGCTGCAGGAACGGACGGTTCCCTGGGGGGCGAAATTCGCCGGGACAAATACGTTTGGGGAAAGGACGCTGTTCGCCACACGCGACAAGGCGCCCATTTGGTTATTGCTGATGGCTTACTCGATCGTGGCTTGCGTTTGGGGCACCCTGGTCTTTCTTGTGATCAATCTTTTCAGGATCAAAAAGGCAGGGAAGGAGGCGGGGGCGGCACTTTAGCTTCTCTTCAGCGATCCGGAGACTTCTTGCGTCGATTCGTATGAATGCGGAAAATGGCATAAAACGGCGACCAACCCAGGTACGCGGTAAGGAAGAAAATGCCCGCAAATATCCATAAAAGGCTGTTCCAGAAGCCGGTGACGGTTTTTTGGATGGCCAGGTTGACCAGTATGACCGAAATGAAAAACCGGACGAAGCAGTCTACAACCCCTTCATTCTTTTTCATATGCGCTGTTTGAGAAATAAAGTTACTCCGGCCGGGGATTGCTCGGAATGACCTGCGTAAGCGGGGTAAATGATCCCGGTCAGGGATAACCGGAACCTGAACTGATTAAGCAAATGTCGAAAATAAAATACGGAAATGGGCAACGAACCGCGTAGCAACAACTCCGGGTTGGTCAGGGATATTATTATCGGGATGTCGGATGGGCTGACGGTACCGTTTGCACTCACCGCGGGTCTGAGCGGCGTCTTAAGTACCAATCACCTGATCATCGTGTCCGGGTTATCGGAGATTGCGGCCGGGTGTATTTCGATGGGGCTTGGCGGTTACCTGGCGGGAGAATCCGAGATCGAACATTATGACAAGGAGCTGAAAAGGGAGTTTAGCGAAATTGAGCAAGTCCCTGAATCCGAATTGAAAGAGGTACAGGATATCCTGGCGAACCTGGGGGTGGAAGAGTCGCTGAGCGGCCAGGTGGCGCTCCAGATCAGTAAGGATAAGAACCGCTGGGCCGAATTTATGATGAAGCTGGAATTGAACATGGAGAAACCCGAGCAAAACAGGGCGGCGAAGAGTGCGATCGCGATCGCGCTGTCTTACCTGGTGGGCGGCTTTATTCCCCTGTTTCCATATATCGTTTTTAAACACAGCACGGAGGGATTTTATGCTTCTTGCGGAATTACCATCCTCGCGTTGATCTTCTTCGGATATTTCAAGAGTAAAGTGACCGGGGTACCGCTGATAAAAGGTACGGTGAAAGTGGCCATGACCGGGGTCATCGCCGCTGCTGCGGCATACCTGCTGGCAAAAGCAGTCAGTTAAGCTTCGCGAACGGCGCGGACGCGACACATGATCAATATCACAGTCCGGTCTGAGCGAAAGCAGGCATTATGCCGGGAGATGGAGATAACTTCATCAAAACAATAAACATGAAAGCATTGGTGTATCATGGGCCGGGCAAAAAGGCCTGGGAAGAAAAGCCCAATCCTACGATCAAGGCCGCCACGGACGCGATCGTAAAAATAGTAAAGACGACGATCTGCGGAACCGACCTTCATATCATGAAAGGGGACGTTCCGGAAGTGACCGATGGCCGGATTATCGGTCATGAAGGGGTAGGGGTCGTGGAAGAGGTCGGGAGCGCCGTCAGCAATTTCAAAAAGGGGGATCACGTGCTGATCAGTTGTATTACTTCCTGCGGCAAGTGTGAGTATTGTAAAAGAGGGATGTATTCCCATTGCGCGGACGGCGGATGGATCCTGGGTCATTTGATCGATGGGACCCAGGCGGAATATGTAAGGATACCTTACGCGGATAACAGCCTTTACCCGATCCCGCAGGGTGCTGATGAGGAGGCGCTGGTCATGCTCAGCGATATCCTGCCGACGGGATTCGAATGCGGGGTGTTGAATGGCCAGGTAAAGCCGGGAGACAGTATAGCGATCGTCGGCGCGGGTCCGGTAGGTATGGCGGCCTTGCTGACCGCTCAATTTTATTCGCCCGCGGAAATCGTCGTCATCGATGTGGATGACAACCGGTTGAATGTCGCGAAGACATTTGGCGCGACACAGGTCATTGACAGCAGCGACGACAGAGCGATCGAAAAGGTGATGACATTGACCGGCGGAAAGGGGGTGGACGTCGCTATCGAGGCCGTGGGTGTGCCGGCGACCTTCGAGCTCTGCGAGGAGATCGTGGCTCCCGGCGGGCATGTCGCCAACATCGGAGTTCACGGAAAGAGTGTATCCCTGCACCTGGAAGCGTTGTGGGCCAGGAATATTACGATCACGACCCGGCTGGTGGATACGGTCACTACGCCGATGTTGTTCAAGACCGTGCAGTCCAGAAAAATACAGCCGAACAAGCTGATCACTCACCATTTCAAGCTGGATCAGATAATCGAAGCCTACGCTGTGTTCGGAAATGCGGCGAAAGAAAAGGCGTTGAAAGTCATTTTGACGAATTAGGGGATGGGCGGCGGCTGTTATGCCGCCGGCTAATGGCGAAGGGCTCGCGATAATCGCCTATACGTGCGCCTGGAACACCGGATATGCCGGCTTCCGGATCGAATCCGTAATAAAGCTCCGCGAAAACGCCTCCGACCAGCTCGACCGGCCGAAGGATCCCGCTATCAGCCATGGCGCCTTTCTGCCCTGCATCCAGGTGTTCAGAAATTCGGATCTGCCGATCGGCAGGTTCAGCACCTCCAAACCGCCGACGTGCCGCTCCAGCCATTCGATCAGGAATTCCGCATCCGGCACGGGCTCATCCCTTTTCTCATTGAGATGGACCACAGACACTGCCCGGTCACAGAGCTCAGGGAACACATAAACGAATTGTCGCATTGCAAAGACGGATGAAGGAGAACCGTCGTAAGCTAATATCAGCTGTTCAGGCAGGAATGGCTTCCCGGGAACCAGCAGCACCGGAGACTCCGCATGCTGCAACATCTCTTTCATATAGGCATTTGGCTGATCGGCACTGATGTTTTCGAAGAAATGCCGGCCGCTGACCAGGAGCAGATCGGCGAACCTGCTTTCCTTGCGGATTTCCTGCAAAGCAAAATTGAACTGGTCCTTCCGCACGATATTTTCGATATTCCGGCCGGTGCAGAATTCTTTGATGCGCGCGGTGGTATTGCTTATAGCTTCGATCTCTACGCTGCTGACCTCGGCGAGGTAACTTGCCGGGGCAAACCCATGCGGCACCGCCCACCGCGACGCATAATCGCTATCCGGTACGATGGTAGTCGTAAGCAACAGCTTCGATACGCTGTTCAATTGTGCGGCGATTTCCAGGCAATCCGCCGGATATTGTCCGCTTTCGACAGGTAACACTATCTTTTTCATACCTTGCTTTTTTCCGCTCTATGACGCGTGGTAAGCCCGGTAAGCAACTGTTTGCCAACCCAGGCGCTGGCAGAATGCAAGGCCTCTCTGGCCAGGCCCGCCGGTTCCAGTGTCCTGCGGATCAGCATCCAGTCGCTCCGGATGTTCCGCTCCAGCTCGGCCCGCCGCTCGCGCAGCCGGCGCTGTTCCTTTCTCAGGTGACTGAGCCGTTTAATCGTCCTCATCGTCTTCGGTTTTGAATAGTTGATGAATGATGGAATTCATGATGGGGATACGGATCAGCCGTTCCCGTGCGGACCATACGATCAAGCCCGCGATAAAATAGATCCCGGCCACCGCCAGGAACCCGAGCCATACGCGGCCCCAGGAATGGCCCAGCCACCAGGCCGCAGCGACGCTGGCAAAGATCAGGCAGAGGCCGAAGACCACACTTACCACCGTTAGGGCAATGATCCGCGCGATCACCGCCGACGACCGCTCCGCCACGGTAAGTTTGGCTTCATCCACCCGCGTATTCAGATAGTCGCGGGTGTGACCGATCAGGTTTTCGAATTTGACGAACTCTTCCATATAGTTGTTTTTTCTGTTATAAAATATGTTCCGTCGTCTTACTTTCCACGGTCCCGTCTTCGGCTTTCACGATGTTCTCGATCCCCTTCAGCAACGCATCCGCATTGAATGAAATACTGTCTATACCCCTGTCGACCAGGAACTGCGCGAATTCAGGGAAATCGCTCGGCGCCTGGCCGCAAAGCCCGATCCGCGCCCCGGCCGCCTTTGCGGCCGCGATCATATTGCCGATCATTCTTTTTGCCGCCGCATCCTGTTCGCTGAACAACTCCGCAACGATTGACGAGTCCCGGTCGATGCCTAAGGTCAGCTGGGTGAGATCATTGCTTCCAATGGAGAAGCCGTCGAAGACCGAAGCGAATTCGGCTGCCAGGAGCACATTGCTTGGGATCTCGGCCATGACATAAACTTCCAGTCCATTCTCATGCTGCCGCAGCCCGGATTCGGCCATCACGCGCAGCACTTTTCGGCCTTCCTCCACGGTGCGGCAGAATGGGATCATTACGATTACGTTCCTTAGCCCCATCTCTTCCCGTACCACCCGGATCGCCTCGCACTCCAGCCGGAACCCCTCTTTGTACAGCGGATGATAGTAGCGCGAAGCGCCGCGGAACCCCAGCATCGGGTTTTCCTCCTGCGGTTCGAATTCCAGGCCGCCCAGCAGATTCGCGTATTCATTTGTCTTGAAGTCGCTCGTCCGCAGGATGACCGGCCGCGGATGGAAAGCCGCGGCGATCATGGCGATCCCCGAAGCCAGCTGATCGACAAAATATTTTTTCTTATCGGGATACCGGCAACTCAGTTGCGCGATCTCCCGTTTGGCCTGACTGTCTTTCAGGGACCCGTAATTCACCAGCGCCATCGGATGCGCCTGTACAAAATGCGTGACGATGAACTCCATCCGCATCAGGCCGACACCGGCGCTGGGATGGAATGACAGTTCGAAGGCCCGATCCGGGTCGCCGACGATCAGCATGGGCTTTACCCGCTTTGGCATCCGCAGTTTGCCGAGATTCACCTCGCGCTCCTGCCAGGTGGCTTTACCGCGGTACACAAACCCATTCTGCCCCTCGCAGCAGCTCACGGTGATCTCTTCCCCATCTTTGATCTTTGCGGTGGCATCGCCTGATCCCACGATTGCGGGCACGCCCAGCTCCCGGGCGACGATCGACGCATGGCTGGTCCGCCCTCCTTTATTGGTGATAATGGCCCCGGCCTTCTTCAGGACCGGGTCCCAATCGGGGCTTGTGATATCCGTTATGATAATCTCTCCCGGCTTTACCTGGTCTTCCTGTTCCGGCGATGACAGGATGCGGGCGATCCCCGTCGTGATCCGCTCACCGACGGCTTCTCCTTTCACCAGGCATTCTCCTTTTTGGGTCACCGTATATTCTTTGATGACAAAAAGATTGCGCCTCGATTGCACGGTCTCGGGTCTTGCCTGTACGATGAATATCTCCCCCGTCTCGCCGTCTTTTGCCCACTCGAAATCCATTGGTCGCGCATAATGCTCCTCGATGGTCAATGCCCACCGCGCCAGTTGGGTGATCTCGTCATCCGAAAGCACCCACTGTTCCCGTTGTCCTGCCGGCGTGTACAAATTCATGGTCTGTCCGCCTACCCCCGCTTCGCCCTGCTGCCCGGCCGCCTCGTCGGCATATACCAGCATACGTTCTTTCTCGCCGCAGGTCTTTCGGATGATAGCCCGCTTGCCGGCCCGCAACGAGGGCTTGAAAACCAGGTATTCATCGGGCGTCGAGGCGCCCTGGACGATATTTTCCCCCAGGCCCCAAACACCCGCCAAATGGATGACATCGCGGAAGCCCGACTCTGGCTCCAGCGTGAAACCCACGCCCGCCCCGGCTTTGTCGGCCCGGACCATTTTCTGGATACCGACGGAAAGCGCCACTTCGGCATGTGCAAACCCGTTGTCTTCCCGGTATTTGATCGCCCGGTCGGTATATAGCGAGGCATAACAGTTCTTAACCGCCTCCAGCACCGCCGATTCCCCCCGGATATTGAGATAGGATTCATGCTGACCCGCAAAGCTTGCCCCCGGCAAATCTTCGGCCGTGGCGCTGCTGCGCACCGCCACCGCTATCGGCGTGCCGCCGCCCAGCTCCCGGTATCCTGCAAGGATCTCGGTCGCGAGGTCGGAAGGCAGCACGGCTTTTAGAATGAGGGCCCGCGCAGCGCGGCCGGTCTCGCTCAGGTTAGCATAATCCGTTCGGTCCAGCCGCCCCATCAGGGCGGCCAACGTCTCATCGAGGCGATTGGCCTGCAGGAAATACCGGTAAGCCCCGGCCGTCGTGGCATAGCCGTCCGGTACGCGAACGCCCGCCTTGGTCAGTTGGGAGAACATCTCTCCTAGCGACGCATTCTTTCCGCCCACAACGGGGACATCCGTCAGTCGCGTATCGCTGAATTTCCTGGTATAGGTTGCCATACGATAACTATTGATGGGCGATGAAAATGGGGAGGTTCAGCGTCCGCATGATCAGCCGCGCATGGCTCGGGCGGAAGAAGCGCGACAAGAGCCCGCGTCCATAGGCGCCCATGACCACGAATGCATTTTTCCGGTCAAGGAGATGACCAAACAGCTCATCGGACGAATTGCCCTTCAGCAAGTGAAACTCCACATGATCGTAATGTTCATTCAACCATTCCTTCATCTTGAAGGATTCTTCGATCGATTCTTCATCTCCCTGCCGTACATTTACCACCTGTACCTTTGTCTCCCGGTATTCCGGGAACAAATAAGTGAAATGTTTGATAGCGTATACCGAAGATGCGGTCCCATTATAGGCAAAGACGATCTCGTCGATCCGGTCGAAAGAACCCGGGCTCAGTATCACCGGACATTCGGCTTCCGCCAGCATATCGCTTATAAACGGCGGCGGCAGCGATCCCACCCGCGGCTTTAACGAGGTTTCCGGATCCACGACGATGAGGTCGGCAAACCGGCTCTCGCTGACAATTTCCCCGACCGGAATTCCCCGGTCCCGGTGGACCCTGGAGACCACCTCCCGGCAGACACAGGCCTCCCGGAACAGGCGGATATTCTCCTCGGTAACGGCCGACAGCTGCTCCTGCACTTCCGCGGTGACCGGAGCGGCCGATAAGGGCACTCCGTAGGCGATACTGACGGCCAGATCCGGTCGGTCGGCCAGGACGTCTTCCAGGAAGACACCGGTGAGCCTGGAGCGGGTCAACCTCGCCAGGTAGCAGGCAAAGTCGATGGCATTCATCTTTAGTTGATGCGCATCCTGCGCCAATAATATCTTTTGCATAATGAGGATTTTATTAACCTAAAATAACGACAACCCGCCGGGGCACGGGATGAGCGGGGTCAGCGCCGGGATTGATTGTCGTCATTGTATCCGCCGGCTTCGGCAAATATCTTTATGCTATAAATGGCGCAGTATGCTTATCAACACCCGCACGGCCGTCTTGCCTATAACAGAGAATCGAAAAGAGGTCCTTCCGGTTGCCATTGTCACGCCTTTCAACCCGAAAATGACCTCCCGCCGGGAATGCGAGACAAGGTTGAAGGTGCTGTTGGCCAAAGCCGAACGCGAGCTCATGTCCCGCTACCCGGCAGATATTGCCCTGCCGGTCATCCGCAAAGTGCAGCAGGCGGTAAAAAGTCTCAATGGAAATACGCACAGATCCAGTGTGGCGATCTTCATCACGGGCGGCGATATCCATACGTTATACATGGATATTCCGGTAGAAGAAACGCTGATCATCGACACGCCCTTCGCCGTGAAAGATGTCCTCGGGTGCCGGTTAGACGAACGGGAATTCCTGGTTCTGCTCCTGAACAGCCGAAATTCGCGGATTTACCATTCTACCGGTGAAGACTTCCGGGTCGTCAAGTCCAATACGCCGGAGAATGTTTATGCCTACCTCAACGAAGTACCGACCCGGACCGCGAATTATTCCGATCCCGCCGATCGCCGGGAGGTTATGCTGGATAAATTCCTCCGCCATATAGACGAAGGTCTCGATTCCGTGCTTGCCGCGTGGCCCCGGCCCGTTTTTGTCATCGGCGATCCCCGGGTTACGGGACATTTCAAGAGCCTGACGCATCACGAGAAAAACATCGCCGGCTATATTCACCAGGACGCTGCCGAATGGAATGCCGCCCATTGGAAGGAATGGCTTGGGCCCTATCTGGCCGAATGGGAAAAGGTCCGCGAAGCGCACGCGCTCCGTCTCGTCGGGACAGCTACCGATGCCGGCAAACTGGCCGCGGGGATCGAGGAGGTAGCCCGCCAGGCCCGCAGTCATAACAGTCGGCTGCTCGTGCTCGAGAAGGGATTTACCGGGAACGGGGGTCCCGCCGCCGCAACGTTCTACCTGACCGATCCTGTCGATCAGGTTATCTGGCAGGTGTTGAGCAATGGCGGCGACGTCGAGTATGTCGAAAAGGATAGTCTGCAACATCTGGGCCGGATAGCCCTCGTGATGCACTACCAGAACTGAAAAATCCACCTATATTTGGGACTAATCAGGATCACCCGTCGGTATGTTCAAGGAACGGTCAACGCACGTATTACTTTTTTGCTTTATTGTCGCGGCCTGCTCGGCCGTCCTGCAATACCTCAACCCGGGAGTGAGCTTCTACGACGGGGGCTATATCGCAGCGATCCTGTTGACCATCTTTCTCAACAATGACCGCTACACCTGGTTATTCGGCGGTATCAGCCTTGGGATGATCATCCTCGCCGCCTTCTATCCGCAGGAAGATCTCAGTCACCGCCAGGTCCTCGTTCAGCATCTTTTCGCCGTCTTTATCGTGGCTATGACAACACTGTTTGTCATTTATGTCAAACGGCTTTACCGGTCGATCGAGTCGGAGCAGCGCCAGGTCACCGCGCTTTTCGAACACGCGACCGAAGGCATCGTGCTGACCGACGAAAAAGGGAAGATCGTGCTCACCAACCCGGCTGCGCTCCAGCTCTTCGAATATGCCCGCGAGGACCTGATCGGCGAGCCGGTCGAGCTGTTGATCCCCGGCCGGTTCCATCACAATCATGACAGCTACCGGCAGGGCTTCTACCAACATCCCGGCAACCGGACGATGGGTCATGGCCGCGACCTCTTTGCGCGGAAAAAAGACGGCAGGGAGTTCCCCGTGGAGGTCAGCCTGAGTTATTACCGGCAAAAGGGTATCCTGTTCGTGATCGCATTCATCGTCGATATCACGGCGCGGAAAAAGAGCGAGAAGGAGCTTCTCGAACAAAAAACAAAGCTGCAGAAGATCACCGATGATATCAGCCGGCTGAACACGGAACTGGAAGGCAAGGTCGAGGAACGAACCCTTATCCTTCGCGAAGCGCTTCAGGAACTGGAAAGATCCCAGCAGGAACTTCATGAAGCCCTCGAAAAGGAGCGGGAACTCAACGAGATCAAATCCCGCTTCGTCTCGATGGCCTCTCACGAATTCAGGACCCCGCTCAGCACCGTCCTTTCTTCCGCAGCCCTCCTTTCCCGGTATACAAAGGAAGATCAGCAGGAATTGCGCGACCGCCATATCCGCAAGATCAAGGATTCGGTCAAGCACCTGAACACGCTGCTCGAAGACTTCCTTTCTTTGGGAAAACTGGAAGAAGGAAAGGTTATGGCGGAACCGGTCACGTTCGACGTCAGGGAATTCCTGGAAGAGATCGTGGAAGAGATGCGCTCCCTGGCCAAGGAAGGCCAGACGATCCGCTGCGATCTGGAGGGTGCCAACCAATTCGTCAGCGACAAACGACTGCTGAAGAACATTCTCATCAACCTCATCGGGAATGCCGTGAAATTCTCCCCGGATGGCGCCACCATCCAGCTCGCCGCCACCCAAACGCCGGAGAGCCTCACCATCGCCGTGCGGGACCAGGGTATCGGCATCTCTCCCGAAGACCAGCAACATTTATTCAGCAGCTTTTTTCGCGGCGGCAACGCCCTCAATATCGAAGGCACCGGTCTTGGGCTTCATATCGTCAAGCGCTATCTGGACCTGCTCGGCGGCTCGATCCGTCTTGAGAGCGTGCTGGACAAAGGCAGTACCTTTATCATCGTGGTACCGCGGGTCCGGGATCAGGCTGAAATTTCGTAACTTTCAGTTATGCTTCGCCGCCCGCGCTTCGCCGTCATCTTTGTCTCCGGCTATTTGCTGGTGTATACTGTTTTTCTGGCTGTCGGGAACCCCCTCCTGACCGATATTGCGATCGTTCAGTTGTTCTTCTCACCCCTGCTCGTGACCTGGATGGCCTATACCATTGTCCGATACGGGAAATATCGGGAAGAGCTCAATGACAACCGATCGGAACCCCGGGGCTGGCTGCCATTGCGGGACTGACCAACGGAATCCCCAGGTTCATCCCCCGCAGGATCAGCAAGACGCCGACCGCCGCAGTCACCACCGGGATAAGTCGCCGCATGCGCTGTCGGACGCCGGCGCCCGCCATCCGGCCGGCCACCTGCAACGCCAATAACAGCGGCAGGGTGCCGAGCCCGAAAAGGATCATAAACGTCATCGCCTCCACCGGCCCCGTCATCGTCAATGCTCCCGCAACCGCGAGATATACCATGCTGCAGGGCAACAATCCGTTTCCTATCCCCAGCAACAGGAATTTGCCGATGGACGGCGAAGCCCACCACCGGTGCATCCATTGCTGCAAACCGCGGTAACCGGATGCCAACCAGCCGGGCATCCAGCCCCGGGCGCCGTAATGCCGGAACAGCAACTGCGCCAGGATGGCCGCGCCGAGCAGGATCGACAAGCCCTGCTGGTCACCGGCAACATATACCGCCCGCCCGGCCATCCCGAAGACCAACCCCGCAAATGCATATACACCGATCCGGCCCCCGTGATAGAGCATAACGGCGATGCGCCGGCGCGCCGGCCGCAGCGCCTGCAACGGCATCGCCAGCACGAGCGGCCCGCACATCGCCACACAATGCGCCGAGCTTACCAGCCCGATCGAGAACGCCACTAACAGCGAAGGCCACATCGGATGAAGTTTTAATGAAGATCCAGGTCCTGTTCGGAATAATAATTCAGGTTGCCGGCTACCCAGCCGACCTTGATCTGGTAATGGCCGGGGAGAACGGCGCCCGGGGGAATTGTCTGTTGGCCGCGATCATCGAGCGCCAAAGCCATCGTCCGGTCCCGTGCCGCATCCGAGGCGCAATAGAACACGATATTCCCGCGCAGGCCCTTGCCCTGCATCCCTGCCGGCATGGTCAGCGTCAGGCTGCCATTACCGGCGGGCATCCAGGCCACCCGTCCGGATAAGGCATTGGCCCGCTTCATCCCGTCGATGACCTGCTGATAAGCGAGCTCGTCCTTATAGTATTGATCGGACACGAGGTCTACCGGCAATTTCATACAGCGGTACACCATGTAGGAGATCATCCCCGCAAAGAGGATGAATACCAACAAGATCTTGTTTCCCCAACTCATAACTTTTGTTTTTTAGGTTTCGTTCAATCTCCGTCACCTGCGACCGGCCCAAGGAAATTTGTCGCGATGTCGTCGATCTTCGCGGAGCCGTCATACAAGCCAAGATGAATTCTGGTCTTCCGCTCCCGGATATCCCTTCGCGGCAACACGATGAAGAAATTCCCCGACCCCTCATCCTGATTGCGGATCGTAATGCCTTTATTTCCGATCACCTGGACCCGGCCATCGCGGTCTTCGAGCCGGAGTTCAAGGGGCACGGAACGAATTGTTTTATTGGCTACCTTGATCGTATACAGATTGCTCACACTGTCGGCGCCCCTTTCCTGGAACAGCATTCCGGCCGTTCGCATAACCGTCGCATCCACTTCTTTCCGGCTCAGAAGCAGCAGACCCAGCAGCACGACCAGCACGGACAGCAAGCCCGTATAGAGCTTCATTCGGAGGGTATACTTCAACGGCTGATGCTCGGCGATCCCGTTTTCGGATGCATATCGGATGAGGTCCGGTGCGCCGCCGGTCTTCTCCATCATAAAGTTACAGGCATCTATACACGCCGTACAGCCCACACATTCCATCTGCGTGCCGTTTCGGATGTCGATCCCGGTAGGGCAGACCCTGACACACTGCAGGCAGTCGATGCAATCCCCGTGACCTTCCACCTTCTGCTTGCTGTATTTGGCCCGCGGTTCGCCCCGCTTGTAATCATAGGCCACGATCATTGAATTCCGGTCCAGCAGCACGCTCTGCAACCGGCCGTAAGGACAAACCACCGTGCAGGCCTGCTCGCGGAAGAAAGCATATACCGCGTAGAACACCCCCGTGAAAAGCAGGAGCGAAGCCAGACCCGCTCTGTGTGCCGATACCGGCCCCGTGATGATCGCCCATAATGACCGGAAGCTGATGATATAGGCCAGAAAAAAATTGGCGATCACGAACGACAACACGAAAAAAACGATATGTTTCAGCGCGATCCTAAACCGTATGGCGCCGGTCCTCTGCCCCTCCCGGATCGCCTTTTGCCTGGCGCCGTCACCCAGGATCAGGTATTCGACCTTCCGGAATAGCATCTCCATAAAAATGGTCTGGGGACAGACCCAGCCGCAGAACAGCCGCCCGAATGCCGCCGTGAAAAGGATGATCGACACCACGAAGGTCACCATAGCGAGACCGAAGATGAAGAAGTCCTGCGGCCAGAAGATCTTGCCGAAGATGATGAATCGGGCCTCCGGGATATTGAATTGCAAAAACGGCTGCCCGTGCACATACACAAAAGGCAACCCGAAGAAAAGCGCGAAGAAGAACCAGCTGATAACGGTTCTTCTCCGGTACCATTTGCCATGCGGCTTATGCGCAAAAACCCATTTACGGCGCCCTGTTGCGTCGACCGTGGCAAGATGATCGCGGTAAGTTCCCTGGGGTTCGGCGGGTTTGGGCGTACTCATTTCAATGTAATTAATTCGTTAACGTGCCCTGCGGCGCCTTGGCATTCGGCGGATTCGTGCCACCCAACGATTTTATAAAACTCGCGAGCTGCGCGATCTGGTAGGGTGAATAGTCATCCTTCCAGCTCTTCATGCCTTTTTCCGGGAAGCCGTACTTGATGGTTTTGAACACGTCGTTGATCGTGCCGCCGTGCAGCCAGTAGCTGTCTGTCAGGTTGGGACCAACCCCGCCCTCGCCGTTCTTGCCGTGGCAGGCAAAACAAGTGGTCTCGAAGATCGTCTTGCCGGCCTCGATATCGGTCCTGGACGTCAGCAGTTTGACCGTATTCTCATCGACGTTGTTGGCCGACTTCTTCAGATACTCGGCTTTCCGTACCTCCGCTTCCCGCACCGCGATCCGGTATTCTTCCGCCGGCAACGGCGCCGAATGCGCTATATGATACCGGTACATATAGATCAAACCAAACAATATCGTACAAAAGAAACCATAGAGCCACCAGGGCGGCAGCCGGTTGTCCAATTCGCGGATCCCGTCATAATCATGTCCCAGGTCGAGTTCCGCCTCCTTCTCGATCGGCCGGAACCGGTTGACCCTGTCCCACCATTGTGAAAAGGATTTCCGGCTTGCCGCTGCACTCTCCTCCCGCATCATTTTATTGAGATTGACCAGCAAATACAAAATGACCATGACTTCGAGGGCGATGACCCCCGCGATAAAATAGAACGCTGTATCCGAAACGCCGTTGATGAGCGGAGTTGCCACCGCCGCGGCGCCGGCTCTTTCCAGAACAGTGCTACCCGTCTTCTTTTCCGTCGCCGATTTCCGGCGGGCGGCCTTTATCAGTGACCCGGCCAGGGAAATAATGACGATCAGCAGCGCTCCGGTTAAGGCAATCAGCAGGCCGACCACCGGATTGGAGATCGCGGACGGCGGCTTGGGCTCCCCGGCGGTCTGGGCCGCCGCGATGACCGACGTCAATACACCGGCTGCCATCATCCCGCTTCTTATTATTTTTCCTTTCATATCCATAGATTTTAGAGAATAATTTCAATCGAGCGGCATCTGCCGGATCTCTTCGATCATTCCTTTGTCCGCCTTCAACGCATACCATAACATGACAGCGAAGATGGTCGTGAACAACAACAGGGATGATAGTCCGTAAATGCTGACACCACTGATCTTTTCGATATAGTTGATGAATTTCATTTTTTTGTTTTTTACCGCTATCGCATTCCGGCTAATTGCCCATGATCGCCCTTCCATCCCGGGCTTCAACCGTCTGCTCCTTTGGCGCGGTCCTGATGTCTTTGCCCAGGCGCTGGAGGTACGCGATGAGCGCAATGATCTCCTTATTCTGGCCACTGCTGATCTTATCGTTCTTCAGCGACGCCTTGATCTCCTTTTCCTGCTGCACGATTTCCCGGTTGGCGTTCTCGGCATAGCCGGCGGAATAGGGGACGCCAAGGATTTGCATGGCCTTTATCTTCTTATAGGTGTCTACCGTATCCAGCTCATGATCGAAAAGCCACACATAGGAAGGCATGATCGATCCCGGTGACATGGACGTCGGGTCCAGGAGGTGGTTGTAATGCCAGCTGTCCGGATACTTGCCGCCTTCACGCGCGAGATCGGGACCGGTGCGTTTCGATCCCCATTGAAAGGGATGATCATAGACGAATTCTCCTGCCTTGGAATATTCGCCGTACCGGGCCACCTCATCGCGGAACGGGCGGACCATTTGCGAATGACACAGATAACAGCCTTCCCGCACATAGATATCCCGTCCCTGCAGCTCCAGGGCGGTATAAGGTTTGACGCTGCTGATAGTCGGGATATTCGATTTCACGAGGAAGGTGGGGATCAGCTCGATCATGCCGCCGATGGCGACCGCGATCAGGCTGAATACGAGCATCTGCATCGGCCGGCGCTCGATCCACCGGTGCCAGTAGGCGCGGTTTTCGGCCGGTGCCGCCTTGGCCAGCGCCGGGGCTTCCGCCGCCTCATTGGCGACAAAGGTGCCCTTGAGGATCGTCTTCCGGAGGTTGTACACCATGATCAGCGCGCCGGAGAGGTAAAGCGCTCCGCCTATGCTCCGCGCGATATACATGGGAAGGATATGGGTTACGGTCTCCAGGAACTGAAATTTCAATTGCCCTTCATCGGTAAAGCTTTTCCACATCATGCTTTGCGTAAACCCGGCCCAATACAGCGGGATCGCATACAGCACGATGCCGATCGTTCCGATCCAGAAATGCGTCCCGGCCAGCTTCTTACTGTATAAAGTCGTATTCCACATCTTCGGGATGAGCCAGTAAAGGACGCCGAAGGTCAGGAACCCGTTCCAGCCGAGCGCACCGATGTGCACATGCGCGATGGTCCAGTCTGTAAAGTGCGAGATCGCATTGACATTCTTGAGGCTGAGCATCGGTCCTTCGAACGTAGCCATGCCGTAACAGGTTACGGCTACCACGAGGAACTTGAGCACCGGATCCTCCCGGACCTTATCCCAGGCGCCGCGTAGCGTGAACAACCCGTTGAGCATCCCGCCCCAGCTCGGCGCGATCAGCATCACCGAGAAAACGACACCCAGCGACTGCGCCCAGTCGGGCAGGGCCGTATACAACAAGTGGTGCGGGCCCGCCCAGATATAGATGAAGATCAACGCCCAGAAATGGATGATCGACAACCGGTATGAATAGATCGGGCGGTTAGCCGCCTTCGGGAGGAAGTAGTACATTAGTCCCAAATACGGCGTAGTGAGGAAGAAGGCCACCGCGTTGTGCCCGTACCACCATTGGACGAGCGCATCCTGCACTCCCGCATACCAGCTGTAGCTTTTCCATAAGGTCACGGGGAGCTCGATGCTGTTGACGATGTGGAGCATGGCTACTGTCACCCAGGTGGCGATATAGAACCAGATGGCGACATAGATGTGCCGCTCGCGGCGCTTGATCAGCGTGCCGAATAAATTGATGCCGAAGATGATCCAGACGACCGCGATGGCAATGTCGATCGGCCACTCCAGCTCTGCATATTCCTTGCCGCTGGTTTTGCCGGACCATAACGTGATCGCACCGGCGAGGATGATCAGCTGCCAGCCCCAGAAATGGATCTTGCTGAGCACGTCGCTGAACATCCGGGTCTTGCAGAGCCGCTGTAACGAATAGTATACGCCCATGAAAATGCCGTTTCCAACGAAGGCGAAGATCACCGCATTCGTATGAACGGGACGCATGCGGCCAAAGGTCGTCGCGGGCAACCCCAGATTGATACCCGGATAATACAGCGCAATGGCCGCCCAAAGGCCCGCCAGCATACCCACGATGGCCCACACCAGCACCGCATACGCAAACCACTTTACGGTCCGGTTGTCATAATAGAACTTTTCTACCTGCATAGTTATTGATTTGTTGGATTTGGGTTCGAAAGAAGGGCGGCATCGGGCTCGGCGGACGGAGCGCATACCTGGTCCCCAACCGGCGCGTCGTCGAAGAGGATCCGAACGGGCGGCGAATAGTCATCATCGAACTGCCGGTGCCTGACACCCCAGAGAAAGGCGCCGAGGAAAAGTAGTGCGACTGAAAGACTGGCAGCCAATAACACCAGGATGACGCTCATGATGGTTGAATTTATCGGTAAAAATAGATCGCGCCGCAGAGAATGGGATTGACCACCATCAGCCGGAAACATGAACTTTCTCATAGTTTGAACCATCGGGCGACAAGGTTGCTGCTCCCATACGTAATCAGGAGGATGGTGAGGGAACTGGCGGGCATAAGCACGGCTGCGACCAGTGGCGACAACTGGCCCTGAACCGCGAAATAAAGACCGATCGCGTTATAAAGAACGGAGATGACAAAACTCAGCCCGATGATCCGCCGGTTAGCCCGGCACAACCGGATCAGGGAAGGCAGCAAAGGTAACGCCCCCGCTTCGAGGATCGCATCGCTCGCCGGAGTGAACTGCGCGCTGGCGTCCGATAACGCGATCCCCGTATCGGCCTGTCGCAATGCGGCGGCATCATTCAAGCCGTCGCCGACCATCATCACCCGTTCACCGGATCGCTGCAGGGTACGGATGTGATCCGATTTGTCCTGCGGCTGACAGTGGAATCGCAGTTCGGCTTCATCCCCCAGCAACTCCCGCAGCCGCGCCCGCTCCTGGTCCCCGTCGCCGGACAAAACCGACAACCCGATATTCGCCGGCAGTTTCCGGACCCATTGCCCGATCCCTTCCCGGTAATGATCGGCAAAGCTGTAGCTTCCTTTTACGCGGCCGTCGAATGCGATATATACCCGCGACCCGCCGGGCTCGGTGAAGAAATGCCGACCTGTCACATAGGGTCCCGACCCGATGCGCAAGAGCCGGCCATCCACTTGCGCCGTTATCCCCTGCCCGGGAACCTCGCTGTATCCGGTCACCCCGCAATCGACGGGTGCCACGTCCGAGGCTGCCAGCGCCCGGCTCAGGGGATGCGTCGACTGGGCGGCCAGCGCCGCGATGGCTTGCTTTTCCCCGTGAAGCAGCGGCTCGCCGGTATATTGTGGCGCACTTACTCCGCCAACCGTCAATGTCCCCGTCTTGTCGAAGACGATCCGCGTCGTGGCCGCCACCCGCTCGATCACCTGTGCATGCCGCAGGTAAAAATGATGCCGGGCGAGTATCCGCAGGATATTTCCGTTCGTGAAGGTCGACGACAGGAGTAACGCACAGGGACAAGCGATGATCAGCACGGCCGTCACCGCGCCCCAGATCCTTGCGGGGTCATGCACCCGCCAGTAGATGCCGGCCGCAGTCGCAATGGCCATTACCACATAGGTGAAATAACGGCTGAGCAGGGTCACAAAGGACGGGTTGCCGTCCGTGACCCCCGGGGTTCCTTTCTGCCGGAATTCCTCCCGCTCCCAGAGCTGGGTGAGATAGCTATGGGCCACCTCTTTGATCACGAGGACTTCAACGGCGGCGCCAGTCTGCCGACCGCCGGCATACAGCACTTCACCGGTCTCCTTCGGCACGGGCAAGGACTCGCCGGTAACAAAACTATAATCGATCGAAGCCTGACCCCTGGTCAGGATGGCATCCGCCGGGATCAATTCACCCGGATGGATCAGCAAGGTGTCCCCGTACCGGATCTCCGGCAAGGTCTTGCTCAGGCGTTTTCCTCCTTGCAGCACGGTCACGGCGATCGGGAAATACGCTTTATAATCGCGTTCGAAGGACAATTGCCGGTATGTCCGATCCTGGAGCATCCTGCCCGCCAGCATGAAGAAAACGATTCCCGACATGCTGTCGAAATAACCGCTGCCTGTTCCCGACAGCACCTCGTAAGCGCTTCGAAAAAAGGTCACCAGGATGGCCAGCGCAATCGGGGCGTCGATATTCAGGTATCGCTGCCTGAGCGACTTCCATGCCGATATAAGGAAAGGCTGTGCGCTGAAAAACAGCACCGGCAAAGCCAGACCCAGGTTGAGGAGCCGGAACGTCCCCCGCAGCGAAAACTCCGCCGCTCCAAGCCCCAGATATTCGGGAAAGCTCAGTAACATGATGTTCCCAAAACAAAATCCCGCCACCCCCAGTTGATAGACGGTTATCCGGGCTGCGCCGGGCCGCTTCCCACCCAGGTCATCCAGGCTGAGATAAGGCTCATACCCGATGGTCGCGAGCAGCCCCGCGACTTCCCGAAGGCTGATCCGTCCCGGGTCAAACACAATATAGGCCTGCCGCGCCGCAAAATCGACCCGGCAGGACAGGATACCGCTATGTAGCCGGCGGAGGTTTTCCAGCAAATACAGGCAGGAACTACAGTGGATCTGCGGAAGGTATAACCGGATATGCACTTCCGTTTCGCTTCGAAAGCTGATCAGCTTCGCCGCAATCCGCTCCTCGTCGAGAAAAGCGAACTTATCCTCCCGCACCCGGGTCCGCCGGTTGATGCCGGGCCGGTCATTGTACTGGTAATAGTCCCTTAATCCATGCCCGTTCAACAGGGTATAGACCATTTTACAGCCTTCGCAGCAGAATTGTTTGTCTTCCAGGCGCAGCGCATCCGCGCCGCAAGGTTCCCCACAGTGATCGCAGGTAGGTGCCATAGTGAAATAAAGACCAAGGTATACCGCGGACCTGCCGCCCGGCATGACCGTTATCAAGAAAACCCCTGATCTTCGTCAATTTCCCATGTTGAGGGAAAATTGTACTATTGTAAAAAACATTTCGATGCGCAAATTGCTGGTGATCGACGACCATGACGATATCCGGGAGAACATTGCGGAAATCCTGACCCTTGCCGGGTATGAGACCACGACGGCTCCGAACGGCAAGAAGGGTGTCGAAGCCGCGCTCAAAGACCGCCCGGACCTCGTCATCTGCGATATCATGATGCCCGAGCTCGACGGATATGGGGTATTACACCTGATGCGAAAGAACGAATCCACCGAGAACGTTCCGTTTATCTTCCTGACCGCCCGGACCGAACGGGCAGATTTCCGCAAGGGGATGGAAATGGGTGCGGACGATTATATCACAAAACCGTTCGACGACATCGAGCTGCTCAATGCCATCGAGATCCGTCTTAAGAAGTATGATCTGCTGCAGACCAAATACCCCGAAGGCGAGAAGGGCGCAAGCGAAATGATCAACGACCTGACCCAATCGGGTCTGCTGCACCTCGATCCGGACAACTATGACGCCGAAGACCTGTCCAAAAAGCAGTCGCTCTACATGGAAGGCCGCCGCCCGAAATACCTCTATTATTTAAAGAAGGGAAAGATCAAAGGCTACCGCGTCCACGAAGACGGCAAGGAATATATCACGAACCTGTATACTGCCGGAGATTATATCGGCTACCTGCCGCTGCTGGAGAACGCGGTCTACGGCGATTCCGCCGAAGCGATCGAGGATTCCGAGCTGGCCCTCATCCCGAAAGACGAATTTCTTGCCGCGGTTTACAATGACATCCAGATCGCCACCCGCTTTATCCGCCTCATTGCCCAGAACGTTCAGGAGAAGGAGGAGCGGCTGCTCAGCCTGGCCTACGGCTCCCTGCGGAAACGGGTCGCCTCCGCGCTGGTAGACATCGAGGCGAAATTCAACAAGGATGGCAAGCCGGGCGGCGGCCTCGATATTTCCCGCGAGGATATCGCGCAGTATGTGGGCACCGCCACCGAATCCCTGATCCGCACGCTCAGCGACTTCAAGTCTGAAAAACTCATCGAAATAAAGGATGGCAAGATCCGTATCACCGACCTTGCCAGGCTGAAGAATCTATTGTATTAACTGAAGAATCTATTGTATTAACGGAACCCGGTGCTGAGGTCGCGTCCGAGATCGTTTTGCTGCTTCAGACTCCAGCTCCGCGTCATCTGGGTCTCGATCCAGAACTTGCCGCTGCGGCGGAAGACCTGGGCGGTCACACCAAACCGGGCCGCGATCATATCTTCCAGTTCCCTTACCGTCGTCGAATCGTAAATTCCCAGATCCGCTTTTAGCCAATCACGCGTGTCCTTGTCGCCGGACGTTTTATCCGGCGATATAGGGCGTTCGACCGTCCGTCGTATTCCCGGAATCGGGATCGCCTGCGTTTCGATCTTTAAATAAGGGTATTGGCGGGTAAGTTCTTCCTGCACCTCGCGGAGCAGGGGGTGACCGCCGTCCGAATGTTTGATCATCTGTTGCGTTCTCATAACAAAAATATTTAATGCCGTCAATCTCACCACCTGATCAAACACGGTTTCGGGTATGATCTTAGTCAGGTATTATCTAAGAGAGACCCGCATGGGTCTTTTCGGTACGGTACCGTTTATAAAATGCTTTGTCCAGCCACTCCCGGTGCGCCGGGTGGGCGATGTTGACCAGCGCCTGGGCCCGCTGCTTGAGGTTCTTGCCGAACAGGAAGACCTTCCCGTATTCGGTGACCACCCAATGCACATGGCCCCGGGACGTGACTACGCCCGCCCCTTCATGAAGGAAGGGCACGATCCGCGAAACTCCGGTCGACGTCACCGAGGGAAGGGCAATGATCGGCACGCCATGATCCGATAAGGACGCGCCATGGATAAAGTCCATCTGGCCGCCGATCCCCGAATATTGGTACGTACCGATCGAGTCGGCGCAGACCTGGCCGGTCAGATCGATCTCGATCGCGCTGTTGATGGCGACCATTTTCGGATTCTGCCGGATCACGCTGGTGTCATTGACATATCCGATATCCATCACCCGGATCTCCGGGTTGTCGTCGACAAAATCGAACAATTTGCGCGTGCCATTCAGAAAAGAGGTAACCGAGAGGCCCGGATTCAATTTCTTCCGGCTGTTATTGATGACCCCGGATTCGATCAGCGGAATCACGCCGTCGGATAGCATCTCCGTATGCAGCCCCAGGTTATGGCGATCGGTCAGGTTGCGCAGCACCTGGTCGGGAATGTTCCCGATCCCCAGTTGCAGCGTAGCACCGTCTTCGATCAGCGAAGCGACATGATGCCCGATCTTTTCGACGATCTGGCCGTCGCCGCCGTCATAGGTCAATTCCGGCAATTCCATTTCGTGCCGGACCAGCGCATCGATATCGCTGACATGCACAAAGCCGTCGCCATGTGTCCGCGGCATCCGCGGGTTCACCTGCGCGATCACATGCCGCGCCGTATCTACCGCCGCCCTGGCGACATCCACCGACGTACCCAGCGAACAATACCCGTGGGCATCGGGGGGTGATACCTGGATCAATGCAATATCCAGCGGCAACAAACCCCGCCGGAACAGTTGCGGGATCTGGCTCAGGAAGACCGGAACATAGTCCCCATGCATACTGTTGGCCACCTTGCGGGTGCTGGCGGAGACGAAAAGCGAATTGAAAAAAAAGCTGTCGCGCCATTCCGGGTTGTCGAAATCGACATCTCCCATCGTTGTAATACTGACCAGCTCGACATGATGCAGCTCTTTGTGACGTGCCTGCATGGCCCTGATCAGCGCCACGGGTGTTGCCGCACTGCCGTGGATGAACACGCGGTCGCCGGTTTTGATCTGTCTTACGGCCTCTTCCGCCGTGATGTATTTCTGATTTTGCATGTCTATTTTATTCATTTCGTTATCGTTCGTTAATGCTGAGGACCGGCAATCCGCAGGTCTCCGTAATGTCTTTTGCCTGGCTGTCGTGGAACTCGATCCAGCCATGGGTTTTTGGAAAAACCACCAGCCAGTCCGCATGATGATTGCGCAAATATTCCGAGATCCCCTCGCTTGGTTGGTCTTGCCGCAAAAAATGCAGTTTATCCGGGAAGAAAATGGGGCGGCTCTTCCATTCGTGGTATTCCTCTATCATCCGGCTGATGCTGCCTTCGCCGTCCTTTATTACATGAACCAGTTCGAACCGGCAGTCGAGTTTGTAATATAATTCCGTCAGAAACGACAGGTGGTCGACCATCCCGGACAGGATATCGTCCCTGTCGCACGCGATGACAACAGAATTGATACTATGGAGGGAGGCATTTTCCGGAACGCTCAGGACGGGGCAGGACAGTCCGAGCTCTACCGGACCACCAACCACGACCAGGAATGGATTGGCCGCCCGGCAAAAGGCACGGATGCAATCCTTTTTGTTCCCGGTTTGGTGATCGGTATGGATCCGGAGCTTTCCGGCGGTCTTTTCCCGCAGTTCCGCTTCGAGACTCGTTAAGGACTCAAAACCCGAATGACGGATCTCTTCGATCACCATGGGGGCCAACACCTGCGTAGCCGGCAGGGGATTGACAAAGAGTAACCGCAACTCGGCGCCCAGTTTGACAGCAAGCTCTGCTGCATACCGGGCTGCGTTGGTCGAGCGCGCGGTAAAATGGACCGGAACAACGATGCATTTCATAACGGAATGTTTCGGCTAAAGTATCATCCCTGGCGGCAGCCGCCGATGACCTCTGTCACCGGGATGCATGAATGCCATCATCGACGCGCGTTTGCCGGTCAGGTGGCCCGGCCGGGAAAGTCACCTCCCGACCTGACGGCGGTCATGCATGCAAGGTGGGTCGCGCCATATTTTTATAAAAAATCAATGTCATGGTAAAGCTCTTCCTTTCCATCGAAGCGGACCAACCCTTTCCCCAGTTGCTTAGTTGGCTCGACCTTCTTCATACGCTGGAACCCATTCGGCTGACGGCCGCGGTCACGCAGGAGTCGATAAAGGAAGACGCAGCTTGCCGGTCAGGTTGCCGGCGACTGGAACGGTTCTGCCTCGAAAAGGGCATCCGGTTGAAAATAATCAGTGGTTCCGCCGCACCGGCCCTTCCCGAGCCCGATCTCGTATTGCTGGATGCCGCCCGTCGCCCGGACGCCGCGCCCCGCCCCGCCCTGCTGCTGCCCGAGGGCGCCGCTCTTCCCGCGGAGCTGATCCTGCTGTATGACGGCTCGGAAGCATCGAAAATCGCCATCCGGCAGTTTGCCGAACTCTTCCCCGCTTTTACCTGGCTGCCCGCCAACCTCCTTTGCATTCGGGATGACGCCGGGTCGCCCATCCCGGACGAGGCCGCCATCCGGGCGTTAGGTGCGAGTCTTTATCACAAGTTCCGGCTGGTCAGTATCCACCGTCGTTCGGCCGGATTTTTCGAAGCGTGGCTCGGGATGATGACCAGCCCCTGGATCGTCTCAGCGAAGACCTTCATCGACGGCCGCGCGGCTTCGCCGCAACCCCATCTCGCCGCCGAGCTCATCCGGATCCGCCCGATGGCGGCATTCGCTGCCTGAGACCGGTTATGCCCGCTTTAGTGTCTCGCCGGTCGGGCGGCCGGCCGCATAGCAGGCGGCGCTCCGGCAGGCCTTCCTGCCCCCGGTAACCCGCCACCCCGCATTTGCTGAAAATTCTTTATCCGCATTTCCCCTCTCGATCGCTGCTGCTCCTGCCGGTTCAACCGGTCAATGACCTTTGGCGACTGCATGTCCAGGCTTTTCCAGCGGTTTCCATCGCGTTGCTCCCAGCCCCCGCCGGAGGACCTGCGATAGATTTTTCCATCCCGATCGGAGTAGATCTGCTCGTTAGCGGGCCTTGTGGCCAGATCGTGCCGGAACCCGTAAAGGTTGTTGTGATTCTCGACATTTGCAACATGCTGTACGTTGCGGTCATACAGGCCGTGGCCGCGGAAGTGGTGCCAGACGTATGGCGGCCGGTAGATCCGCGGTCCCCACCATCCGCCGACCCAGGGAACCCACCCCCACTGGAAACCGAAATTGAACCAGTCCGGTCCAAAATCGAAACCCAGCGCCCAACCGTACCAGGGGTCGTACCACATGTTGAAGCCCCACGTCCACGGCCGGGGATAAAATACCGAGCCCCACCAGGGTTGATAATAATAGCCCGTTCCGTATACTACCGTCGGACCATAGATGAAATTATCCAGGTAGCCCGGCGTATAACCCATATAAATGTAATCCGGTGTCGCTTCAAAAATATACAGGTATTTGCAGGCGTAAACGGGGTAGTCCGGCGGGATGAGGTCAACATCCGCCGGACGCGTGTCCGCAACGATCCATGGACCCGTCGGCCCGCCGGCTACAAACCATACTCCATTGTCCGCGCAATAATAGCGGTTTCGGTAGATCAAGACGACTGACGGCGTGTTCACGGCGTATTGAAGTTCGGTACCCCTGATTCCGGCAAACCGCGGTTCGCCGTCATAGACGACCTGGGTCGTGGCAAGCTTGCGGTCGATCGCCGTCGTCTGCGGAACCTGTGCGTCGATCACGGCCTCCCTCGCCGCGGCGGTACCGGCGACAGAAGCCAGCACATTGTCTTTCGGGGAGCCCTCGGGAATCCGCGCAAAGTCGGCGGGCAACGAATCAGCCGCTACATATTCCCAGCCGCCCTGCAGGCCGGGAGCCTTATACCACCGACCCGACAACAGCAAATAAAAGGCTTGCGTCCCGGTGTGGACGAAGATATTATTGTTCGAGTTAACGACATACAGAAGTTGGGTGCCGGGGATCGGCGCATACGCCGTTTCCCCTGCGGTCTGGATGAGCTCCGCCGGGACCGTCGTGACGATGATATCGGCGATGACATCCGCTCCTTCCCTTGCCGTGTCGCTATGCGTTCCGGACAGGCTGTCGGCCATTTCCACCGCCATCTGCGCCCCGGCCATGTCCTTCGGGATGACTGCCGTGTACGAATAAGGCCCTGTCGGCCCGCTCGCCGCATACCAGTGCCTTCCTCCATAGAGATACCAGCTGTTCAGGTGCTTCATGATGATAAATGGCGTATTGATCACTACGTCCATTCCGAGTTCCCGGTTGCGCTGGATATGCGGGTCTCCGTCGATCGTCACCAGGATGGAGGGCCGGTCGGCGTAAATGATCCGCGGCGGCTGGTTGTTGAGGCCTTGCGAAAGGTTGCGCGCCGCGGTTGTCATGTTCAAGGAACTAAGCAGCGCGTCCAGTGACAGCCGCGCTTCGAGGTCTGAAATGCCTCGCTCCAGGAGTGGTCTCAACTTTCGCAGTGCGGCAGGGTCTATGCCGGGAAGATCCAGCTGCCCGATCGCGACGGTATCGATCTCCACTATGCGCTCGTCCCGGTCCGTCTCCACTTTGGCGTCGGCTTCATACGACCCGAACTCGGGCGCCGCCTTGCCGTTCTCGAGATAGGAGAACGCGGCATGATACCAAAGATCATTGCCGGCGAAGGAATCCGGTTGCGGCTGGTATAATTTTATGATCGCTCCCATCGGCGTCTTCAGTACCTGGGGCCAGGTGGTCTGGGCGTTCGTCATTACTGCCGGGAGGATCAGGCTGGAAAAAAATACAAAAAGACGTTTCATTTTTTTAGAATTTTGATAGTATTCAATTGTATGATCCTTGCTTTTCCGCGAGCCGCAACCGCATTTTCCATTCGCCGAGGCAATTGAAACTGTCCCCGGCCGCCGAGATCCGGCTTAGAATAAGCGCGGTAAGGTTGAGCAGGCAATTACCTATGGGCGAAACAACCATTACCTTACCCATCTTTTCCGATTCCGCGTCGAGAAATCCGATGAACACGTCGTGGTAGAAATACAGTTTATCGCGGTAATCCCGGACGAGGACCTGCATGGTGCGGACATTGCGGCTGCCCACGTACACAGCATTCCGGGCCGCTTTTCTTTCCGCGGAGATGTTTTTTAGCGCGTCCAGCAGCAAGGGCTGTTTCCTGATCTGGAACTCCCTGACCACCCCGGAAAAGGCGGCGACCTCCGACATCAGTTTTTGCAGGCGCGCGGCGGAAGCAGGCTCGTTGCGGCTAAAGGTCGCGAACGCCTTTTGCAGTTTCTGGACGAACGTCGCCAATTGACGGTCGACCACCATGTCTTCCTTTTCCATTTTACCGGTGAGGGCTTCAATGATCAGCGAGTGCACAAGCTGATTCCCGATGAGCTCTTCCAACACGCATTTCTCCTTCCGGTTCCCTGAAAAATGGCGGAAGAAGACATTACCGTATTGACGATCTTCATTCGGGAGGTCAATTTCGGCTTTACGGAATTGCTGAAGGAATTCGATATCCAGGTGTGGCATGGCGCTAAGATTTACCTGAAGATAGCCAGCAATCCGAGGGCAAAATGGTGACCCGGTCACCACCTGATCCTGATCTTAATCAATCGTACCCTTAACACTCCTCATGCCGCCGCCGCTTTGCCGGTTATAACTTAGTCGGCTGAAATCCCGATTTTTCATGAAAAAGCATATAACGATCCTGGTTCCGACCGACTTTTCGGCAGCATCCCGCGCAGGGATGCGATTTGCCATGCAATGGGCAAGTCAGCAAAAGGCCAGGCTCATCTTCACGCATGTATTGGACGTTATAAACTATTCGGACTGGAGTAAAAAACAGTTCGAGGTCTTCGCTGCGGCTCAACGTAACCTGATGGACCGCAAGCTGAGGAAATTCGTAGGCGAGGTCCTCCGCCGTAATGACGGCGCCGCGGCGGATTGCGATACGCGGGTGGTGGAAGGCCCGGGAGTCTCCGGCGTACTGAGCAGCCTTGGACGACGAGAGCGGATCGACCTGATCTGTATGGGAACAAACGGAGCAGGCACGCTGCAACAGGTCCTGGGGACGACTACCTCCTATCTCATCCGAAGGTCTGACGTGCCGGTCGTGGCCGTGCCGGCGACGTATCGTAAAAGACCCGTGCGTCGAATCCTGTACGCCACCGACCTTGTCAATTATAAGGAAGAATTGAAAAAAGTCCGCGCGGTGGCCGACTCGCTGGGCGCCGAAGTCATGGTCTTGCATTTGCTCCAACTGGGAGAGCACGAATCGATTCAGGGACTTGTCTATCGGGCCGCGGATCCCACGCGCTCCACCGCTGAAAATCTCCGGCAGGTTCTTTCCAAATTCAAACCTTCGATGATCGTGATGTTTACGGATCATCATCGGACCTGGCTGAAGAGATTGGTCTCGCCCAGCCAATCGGAAAAAATGGCGCTCAATTTGAGCGTCCCGCTGCTGGTCCTGGGCAAGCGATAGAATTCCTTCGCAATCCCGATTTACCGCCGATTATTTTTGGATGCTCATGACCGGTAGGGGACAATGCAACACGATGTTTGCCGACAAGCTCTTATGCCAGTGAAAAAGACCGCTTTTGGCCGCAAAAACAACCAGCCAGTCCACCGGGTGGTGTTCCAGGTATTCCCTAATGCCTTCCTCGACAGTCGGAGCGCTGATGAAATGAAGCTCGGGAAATTGTTCCATCAGACTGGCCCTCCATTCCCGGAAAGAAACGGTGGCGGTCTGCTCTCGTTTGGTGGCCACGTGCAGGACATCGAAATGGGCATGCAGTAATTCGTGCAATTCCCGGAGGAACTCAAAAGGCACCGGCAGCCCGTTGTTGATCTGTTCGGCATCGCAGGCGATAACCACGTTGCGAACCGGGCGGAAGACCGTATCGGGCGGAATGATCAGCAAAGGGTAAGGCAGGTAGCCGATCGAGGTTGCCTCCCCGCGCGAGGCGCCGCGGATGACAAGAAAGGGTTTCTTCCACCAACTGAAATCTTTCACCCGGCGTTCGATGGGGCCGGTCTCGAGATCCGTGGCGACGGTGATCTTACCCCCGGTTCTTGCCCTCAACTCACCCGCCAGGGCCTCAAGGCCCTCGAAAGCGCCTTGCCGTGTCTCGTCGAGAACATAATCGGGGATGGGAACTTCGGGGTGTATAGCTTTAAAGTCCAGCACATGGCAAAGATGAAGCTCCGCGCCCACCGCGGCCGACATATCGGCGGCATACCGTGCGGCATTATTGGAGCTCACGCTGAAATCGACAGCGGCGATAATATTTTTCATACTTGTGAATATTGATTAAAGTTAGTTTTCCGGGCGGGCCGATTTATTGACTGTGCTCACCGGCAGGCCTGATCGTCATCAGGGCTCTCCTGGCGCTGTCCCTTTGCGCCTTTTCCCGTTTTCTGAAAAACCCCCGTAACAAAAAATTATGTTGAAGGGCAAGGAGGTCGTCATCCAGTTTTTCGCTGCTGGTACGCAGATGGCTTGCCATCTTCCGAAGATCGTCCGCCAGGGTGTCATCGGTCAGCAGCACACCCGCGGGCGTGCGCGGATCGTTGAACGAACGGCTTCCCGAACGAACATTCCCTGCGGCCACTCCGATGTCGGAACTGGCGGCACGTAATGCAGCGATGGTTTCCTGCAACTCCCGGGATAATACGGTATCGGAGGCCAGCTGGTGAACAAGACCGCGGCCGGTATCGAGCTGGCCGGCCAGCGCATTCAGCCGTTCGGTGAGTTGCGTCGTATTTTCGGTCGTCTTTTGTAGTCCCGCGACCGATCGACGCAGCCTGGCCGCCACTCCCGGGTCGTTCAATAGCAGTCCAATGGTCCCTTTCCCTTCATTGATCCTGGCGACGATCACCTTCACCTGGCTGGTGATGGCAAGCAGGTTCTTATTGTTCTCCTGCAAGGTCGCCAACATGTCTTCGGTCCTTAAGGTGCGGTCTCCCCGGATGATTCCCTTTTCTGTAAAATGGCCCGCGGCAGGGCTGCCGCCATTCAGGACGATGATCCGGTTGCCGATGAGGCCATCCGAACCGATCTTTGCGCTGGCATCCCGGTACAGGTGGGAAAACTCCGCCCGCCCGATGAGCAGCTGTACCTCGACCCGGTTATCGTCCCTTAGCGCCAGGCGTCTGACCGTACCGACCTTAACTCCCGACAGCCAGACATTGTTGCCTTTTTGCAGCCCTTCGGCATCATCGAACACGATCCGGACCAGGATGGTACGCGAGAACGTCTGCTGCCTGCTGCCGACAGTGAAGACGGCAAGAACGAACAGGCCGACGCCGATGACGACGAACAGGCCCAGCAAGGCGTGGATTTGGAAGGTACGCATACGCGTGATTGTCGTTTGTTTATCGTATCGAATTGACCACCTGCACAATCAGTATCTCTTCGATGAACACAAGGAACATCGAAACGACCACGGCCGAGTTGGCTGCCTTGCCGACGCCGACCGTACCCTGTTTGGCATAATAACCCATGTAACAGCCCGTAATTCCGATGGTGAAGCCATAGACCACGGATTTAAACGCCGAAGCGAACAAGTCCAGGAAGGAAAGTCGGCCGAAAGCGTCCGAAATAAATGCCGCCAGACTCGTCTGTTCATTCTGATTCACATTTAGAAAGGACCCCGCCAGCCCCATAAAGGCCATATAGGTGACCAGGATAGGCAGGATGATGCTGATCGCAACGACGCGGGTGACCACCAGGAATTTGAATGGGTTGGCCGAGCAGACCTCCATGGCATCGATCTGTTCCGTGACCCGCATCGATCCCAGTTCCGCGCCGATGTTCGAACCGACCTTGCCGGCAATGATCAGGGAAGTGATCAACGGCGCCAGTGCGCGGACGAGCGCCAGTGATACCAGGCTGGGCAGCCAGGATGTGGCCCCGAAGTCAGCCAGCGACGGACGGGACTGTTTGGTAAACACGATCCCCGTGATAAAGCCCGTCAGGGTGACGATGCCCATCGACCGGAGACCCATGACCCGGCATTGCCGGAGTATTTCCCGCCACTCAAACGGCGGTCGGACCGCTTCATGGAAAAACCGGCCGATGAACGACCAGATGCTGTAGACCTGATTCAACGACCGGCTGATCGGCCCTGCCTCCCGCTCTTGCACTTCCTGTTCCATAAGGATCTAAAGGTAAGGTCCGTCCCGACGGTCCTTCCTGATGATCGCCCGCCCGAAAGCTGATTATGTGCAGGGCGTCGGCTGAGAACCGTCATATGGCCGTTCGCTCAATTTGACAGAAATTTGGCGATATGAACAAGATGCGCGCCATGGTTCTCGGGAAGCCAATGTCCCGGCTGCAGTTGTCGACCTTGCCGGTACCGGAGGCCGGGGTCGGCCAGGTATTGATCCGGGTGATTGCCTGTGGCATTTGCCGCACGGATCTGCACGTGGTGGATGGCGAGTTGACGGAGCCGAAATTGCCGCTAATCCCCGGGCATGAGATCGTCGGTAAGGTGGTTGGCTGGGGTTCGGGTGTCGACGGTTTCCGGAACGGTGATCTGATAGGCGTGCCCTGGCTGGGGTACACCTGCGGGCGCTGCAAATATTGCCTCGCAGGGCGGGAGAATCTTTGTGACAACGCGCTATTCACCGGCTACACCCTGGATGGCGGCTACGCGGAATATGCAGTGGCTTTCGCCAAATTCTGTTTTCCGCTGGATGCACAATATGGCGATCCGTCCGGGACGCCGTTGATGTGCGCGGGGTTGATCGGCTACCGGTCTTATTCGATGATCCCGGCGGAGGCAGAGCGTATCGGTTTGTATGGGTTCGGCGCTGCGGCCCACATTCTTATCCAGGTGGCGCGCTACCAGGGAAAGAAGATCTATGCGTTTACCCGCGATGGCGATACCAAAGGGCAGGATTTTGCCGTGGGGATGGGTGCGACCTGGGCGGGTGGTTCGTCGTCGATGCCGCCGCTACCCCTGGACGCGGCGATTCTCTTTGCACCGGTTGGTGACCTGGTGCCGTTAGCATTGAAGGCGACGGGAAAGGGTGGGGTGGTCGTATGCGGCGGCATTCATATGAGCGACATCCCCCGTTTCCCGTATAGACTATTATGGGAAGAACGGATAGTCCGGTCGGTGGCCAATTTGACGAGAAAAGATGGGCGGGAGTTCCTGGCAATCGCGCCAAAGGTGCCGGTGCGGACGGAGACCAGAGTCTTCCCGCTCGAGGAAGCTAATGAGGCACTCGATGCGCTGCGGTCGGGTCAAATCCAGGGTGCGGCTGCGCTGCTGATGTGAGGGCATTACAAATGCGCGATAAATACGGGTAGTTGATGATGGTGAATAATCTCTTCGGAAAAGCTACGCCTGACCATATAAGACAGCGATGACCGGCCAAAGGAGCCGCTGACAAGCAGTACATTCTTCTTTTCCTTTATCCAGGTGGAAAAATATTCGGCCGCGTCAAAGTTCAGTCTGGCAAAGCTCATGCTGTCGAATTTGAGCCGGCTGAACTGTTGGAGATTCTCCATGTCGGGAATGGGATGCCCGGCATCTTTATGGATGTAAACGATCTCCGTGGGCAGATCGGTCAGGTCGGGAAAGAGATAACAGAATTGTTTGATGGCATAAATGCTTTCACGGCTGCCGTCATAAGCCATAAACAGATGTTGGATACCGGTAAAATTTTCCGGCAGGACAAGCACCGGGCATTCGGCATGGCGAAGCGTCTCCCGCAGATATTCGTTGGGCTGGTTGTTGTCTGTTTCGGCATAGAAGTGTTCGCCGCTGATCAGGATAAGGTCGGCGAACCGGCTTTCCTTGATGAGCAGGCTTTTGTCCCATTCGCCGTCGTTGTCATGCAGGGTATACGGGAGATGGTATTGTTCGCACTGACGGGCAAAATAGGCTTTGTGGCCGGCGATCCGTTCTTTTTCGTTGTCGTCCAGTACGAGGAAGGGTATCATGTTCGTGGCGGCGCCGGCGGCGGCCAGCGCGTTGTAGTCGACCGGCCGGAAAAACAATCCTTTGACGTGTACGCGTTCGTTTTCGGTCATGGTTTGAAGAAAGGCAAAGGCTCCTTTGGGAAAATGATGGCCCGCTCCGACAATAAGTACTTGTTTCATATTGAGCTGCTTGAAGAGTTGTGAATGATAGGATAAAAGTATCACCGGTGGATAAGCCGTTATATGACGGCCGTCAGGTGAGGGAGTGAGCTTTGACAGGCGGCGAACTACAATCACCCGCGCTCCTGACCCGGGTCATACCCCGGGCAACCGCGACCGCTTACATTTGATCATACGCAAACCCCTGGTATATGGAACCGGAAAAAATCATGTCGGCCAATCTGCTCGACATCGTCTTCGAGGGAAGAAACAAGGCATATGGCGCCTACGAACTTCGCCGCCACCATAACGGACGGGTCCTCATCGGGCTCCTCGCCGTCGCCGTGCTCACCGCGTCCTCGTTTGTCATAGCGACTATTGCCTCCCGGCATCGCTCCGCTGCCGCGGCGCCGATATATGTCACGGATGTCCAGTTACAGGAAATAGAGGTTGAAAAATCGCAACCGCCGCCGCCTCCCGCACCCAAGCTGGAACCGGTTAAAGTAGCAGAGGTCAAATTCACCGCGCCGAGGATCGTGAAGGACGTGGAAGTCAAGGCCGAAGAGCGGCCGCCGGAGCAGGAGAAATTGCAGGATTCCCGTATCGGCACCATCAACCAGCAGGGAGTAGCCGACTCCGGGATCGTCGCGCCGCCCAACGTAGCGGGTAACGGTAGCGGCGTTATAGAGGCGCCCAAACACACGGAAGAGAACACCTACGACAAGATATTCACCAAGGTCGAGATCGAATCCCAATATCCCGGCGGCGCCGCGGCCTGGCTGCGCTTTCTCAACAAGAACTTACGCTATCCCGAAGATGCGTTGAACAACAATATCCAGGGCACCGTCATGGTCCAGTTCATCGTCGACAAGCTCGGTGACATCAGCAGCGTGGAAGTGGTCAGCGGGCCCGATCAGGGCGGACTTCGCGAAGAAGCGGTACGGGTGATCAAAAAGAGCGGGCAGTGGCTTCCCGCGATCCAGAATGGTGCAAAGGTGAAATCATATAAGCGCCAGCCGGTCGTCTTTGTGTTGGCCAGCGCAGGTCAATGAACGAGCCGGTCTATCTTAAAAACTTTTGTTTATGAGCAACAATAATATGTCTCGATTTCTTGCCATCCTGGGTGCGGCCGCTCTGTTGTCGTCCGGTTGCCGTAAGGACCTCGCTTATCTTGAAAGCGGTCAGACCGACTGCAAGGCCTGTAACATATTGCAGGTCCGTGCCGTGATGTCGGATGAACTGGGAACGGATACGGTATTTTACCGGTTTGCGTACAATAGCTTTGGTGATCCGGTTACCATCCGGAATACCAGGGTAGCCACCGGGAATCCGAATTCGGTTTTCCTATACGACAAACACGAGCGGCTTACCGCTTATATCCGGCCATATGAGAACGAGGCCTTCGAGACCTGGACAAAATATGTCTACAATGCCCGGGATCAGGTGATCAGGGACACGGAATGGTTGTTTGGCGAGTACGTGGACTCAGTGCCCACGCCGCTTCCGTATACTGGGGTGTTTGTACGACACTATACCTACGATGCGCTTGACCGGGTCGCCACCAGAACTGACACCATCTATGGGCCGGGCTCGCAGGTCTATTCGTATCCCCCCATCCTATTTCAATACGATCGGAACGGAGACCTCATCGCTCCGGGGCTCAACTATGATTCGCATCTCAGTTGGCTCCGCACCAACAAGATCTGGATGTTCATATACGACGACTACAGCGTCAACAATAATTTCCAGGCCTCGGCATATAATGCTCACGGCTTGCCGCTCATTTTCCCCGCGCCGGATTATGAGTATAATTTCAGCTTCGGCTTGTTTGGGCTTGGAGGGACCTTTGATGTCACCTATTCGTGCAAATGATTGACCGATGTGCGGTTTTATTGAAAATCGATGCTATACCTCGCGGAGACCCTCAAATAGGGATAAGTTCGGTCAACGGCCGGGAACGATTTGTATCTGCCCAGTAAGGTAAAATATCCCGGTTCTGCACATAGCGAAAATCCGTCGATGA